>Ga0307504_10000009_pt1 | contig 220220 bp, 205 predicted proteins | sample 19_S_MG_FD_194516 | JGI IMG/M metagenome (GOLD analysis project Ga0307504, IMG submission 194516) | Soil microbial communities from Populus trichocarpa stands in riparian zone in the Pacific Northwest, United States - 19_S | ecosystem: Environmental > Terrestrial > Soil > Riparian zone >... | reverse complement strand
GGCGGGCATTACGGTGGGACACGAGAGCCTCCTGGGCGGAGTGGGACCTTAGACAAGCCACACCCCACCCGGGGGCTCTCACCTCGTCAACACGACTCGCCTGCCACCAACCTCATGGCCGGGTACAGCTAGGCGCCGCCGGAGGAGGATGGCTCGTGACCGAGTTCCGCGACCAGGACCTGACCGGTGCCTGCACAACGTGGTCGTCAACGGCGTCGACATCGCCCCGCTCGTGGAGGCCGAGCTAGACCGCCGTGAGCCCGGCCGCGTGAAGATGCGGCCCACCGACCCGGCCGGCTACCGCGCGGCCTGGGACCTCGTCGAGCAGCTGTGGGACGGGACGGTCGCACCGGCCCGCACCCTCGACCCGACCCTGCTCCACGAGTCCGTCGACGGCGAGTGGTCGTTCATCGAGACCCTGCGGCACCTGGCCTTCGCCACCGACGCGTGGGTACGGCGTGCGGTGCTCGGCGACCCCGCGCCGTGGCACCCCCTCGACCTGCCCTGGGACCAGATGCCCGACCTCCCCGGCATCCCGCGCGACCGCGACGTCCGCCCGTTGACCATCGTTCTTGGGTCGGATCGTCGGCACCTGGTGCCGGGAATCCGACCCACAAGCCCACAAGCGGGTTGATCCCGTGCGGCGATCAACCCGCTTGTGGGCTCACATCGCGTCCCAGCCCTCGGGGCGGTGCTTCTTGGGGAGCTTGGAGACGACCAGCTCGTAGGACGCGTCGATCGCGTCGCGGAGCTCGTCGTCGGGAATCGCGCCCCCGGTCCTCAGGGTGTTCCAGCCAGAGCGGCCGATGTAGGGCATCACCGTCGCGTCGTCGGGGTAGCGCAGCAGCCACTCGTCGGCCTCGTCCCGGTTGCCGCCGGCCTTCACGCCGACGGCCCCGCCGCCGAGGAACGCGAAGATCTTGGCCCGCTCCGCTGGGCCGACTTTGGCGACCTGGTCGTTCTCCCAGGGGGTGTCCGGCCAGGCACCGGGCTTGCCGAGGCAGTAGGCCAGCAGGTCCTCCGGGGTCACTTGGCGCCGGCCTCCACCATCTGGCGCAGCTCCTTCTTGAGCTCCTGGATCTCGTCGCGCAGGCGGGCCGCGAGCTCGAACTGGAGCTCGGCGGCAGCGGTGTGCATCTGGTCGGTGAGCGCCTGGACCAGCTCGGCGAGGTCGCTGCTCGGCATCCCGGCGAGCTCGGCGGCGTGCTTGCCGACGTCGGACTGCCTCAGCGACGGCGTGGGCGACTTGCCGCGGGACTGGGCCCGGCCGGACCCGATCGCCCCGGACAGCAGCTCCTCGGTGTCCTCGTCCTCGCGGGCCAGCATCTCGGTGATGTCGGCGATCTTCTTGCGCAGCGGCTGCGGGTCGACGCCGTGGAGGGTGTTGTAGGCGACCTGCTTCTCGCGGCGGCGGTTGGTCTCCTCGATGGCGTTCTCCATGGAGGCGGTGATCTTGTCGGCGTACATGATCACCTGGCCCGACACGTTGCGGGCCGCGCGGCCGATCGTCTGGATCAGCGACTTGTCGGAGCGCAGGAAGCCCTCCTTGTCGGCGTCGAGGATCGCGACCAGCGACACCTCCGGGAGGTCGAGGCCCTCGCGGAGCAGGTTGATGCCGACGAGGACGTCGTACTGGCCCAGCCGCAGCTCGCGCAGCAGCTCGATCCGTCGCAGCGTGTCGACCTCGCTGTGCAGGTAGCGGGTCCGGATGTCGGCCTCGAGAAGGTAGTCGGTGAGGTCCTCGGACATCTTCTTGGTCAGCGTCGTGACCAGCACCCGCTCGTTGCGCTCGACCCGGAGCCGGATCTCGTGGATCAGGTCGTCGATCTGGCCCTTGGTGGGCTTCACGATCACCTCGGGGTCGACCAGGCCGGTGGGCCGGATGATCTGCTCGACCACGTTGTCGACGCCGCCGACCTTGGCCAGCTCGTAGTTGCCGGGTGTCGCGGACAGGTAGATGGTCTGCCCGATACGGTCGAGGAACTCCTCCCACCGCAACGGCCGGTTGTCCATCGCGCTCGGCAGCCGGAACCCGTGGTCGACGAGGTTGCGCTTGCGGGACATGTCGCCCTCGTACATGCCGCCGATCTGGGGCACGGCGACGTGCGACTCGTCGACGACGAGCAGGAAGTCCTCGGGGAAGTAGTCGATGAGGCAGTTGGGCGCCGAGCCGCGGGTGCGGCCGTCGATGTGCATCGAGTAGTTCTCGATCCCCGAGCAGGAGCCGACCTGGCGCATCATCTCGATGTCGTAGGTGGTGCGCATCCGCAGCCGCTGCGCCTCCAGCAGCTTGCCCTGCCGCTCGAACGTGGCCAGCTGCTCCTCGAGCTCGGCCTCGATGCCCCGGATCGCGCGCTCCATCCGCTCCGGGCCGGCGACGTAGTGGGTCGCCGGGAAGATGTGCAGCTCGGTGTCCTCGGTGATCACCTCGCCGGTGACCGGGTGCAGCGTCATCAGGCGCTCGATCTCGTCGCCGAAGAACTCGATCCGGATCGCGAGCTCCTCGTAGACCGGGAACACCTCGAGGGTGTCGCCGCGGACCCGGAACGTGCCCCGGGTGAACGCGAGGTCGTTGCGGGTGTACTGGATCTCGACGAGCCGGCGCAGCAGCTGGTCCCGGTCCCACTCCTTCCCGACCCGCAGCTGGACCATCCGGTCGACGTACTCCTGCGGGGTGCCGAGGCCGTAGATGCAGGAGACCGTCGAGACCACGATGACGTCACGCCGGGTGAGCAGCGAGTTGGTGGCGGAGTGCCGCAGCCGCTCCACCTCCTCGTTGATCGAGGAGTCCTTCTCGATGTAGGTGTCCGTCTGCGGGACGTAGGCCTCGGGCTGGTAGTAGTCGTAGTAGGAGACGAAGTATTCGACGGCGTTGTTGGGCAGCAGCTGGCGCAGCTCGTTGGCGAACTGGGCGGCCAGGGTCTTGTTGGGCTGCATCACCAGGGTCGGCCGCTGGAGCTTCTCGACCGCCCACGCCACGGTGGCGGTCTTGCCGGTGCCGGTGGCGCCGAGCAGCACGACGTCCTGCTCGCCCGCGAGGATCCGGCGCTCGATGTCCGTGATCGCGGTCGGCTGGTCGCCGGAGGGCTGGTAGTCGGAGACGACCTGGAACGGCGCGACCTTGCGCTGGAGATCGGTGACGGGCCTCATGACGACGAGCCTACGACGGCCCGCCGACAGTCCGGACGGCGCCGACTCGGTAGGTTGCACCCGTGAGCCGCGAGAGATCACGCACCCCCGTGACCGCGCTGGTCCGACGCGTCCTGCTCTCCCTGCTCGGGGTCCAGCTCGTGATGGCGCTCGCCCTCACGCTCGTCGACTCCTACCGGCGTCGCGGCAAGAAGCCCCAGCCGTTCCCCACCACGCCGCCCTCCGAGGTCGCCATCGGGGACGGCTCGGTGACGACGTACACCTTCGGTCAGGACCTGTACGACGACATGCTGGCGGCGATCGAGGGCGCCGAGCGGCAGGTGCTCTTCGAGTCCTACATCTGGAAGGGCGACGAGGTCGGCGAGCGCTTCAAGAAGGCGCTGTCGGCCGCTGCCGGCCGGGGCGTCGAGGTCTACCTGATCTACGACGGCTTCGCCAACCTGGTCGTCTCCCCGCTGTTCAAGCGCTTCGGGCCGCGGCTGCGAGTGCTGGAGTACCCCGTCTGGAGCGCGGGGTGGCGGTTCTTCGACCTGCGCCGCTACGGCCGCGACCACCGCAAGATCCTGGTCGTCGACAACGCGGTCGGCTTCGTCGGCGGCTACAACATCGGAACGCCCTACGCCACGGAGTGGCGCGACACCCACGTCCGGATCACCGGTCCCGCCGTCTCGGACCTGCAGCGCGCGTTCGCGGACTTCTGGAACCTGAACCGCCGGCCGCGCGCGATCACGCGGCCGCTGCTGCTGGAGACCTCGGACGAGTGGGAGCCGCGGATCCGGGTGCACCGCAACGTGCCCCGGCAGTGGATGTTCCCGATCCGGTCCATGTATCTCGAGGCGATCAACCGGGCCTCCTCGCGGATCTGGATGACGCACGCCTACTTCATCCCCGACTCCGACTTCGTCGAGGCGCTCACCACCGCCGCCCGGCGCGGCGTCGACGTGCGGCTGCTGCTGCCCGCGGTGTCCAACCACGTGGTCGCCGACTGGCTCTCGCGCGGCTACTACGGCGAGCTGCTGGCCGCCGGGGTGCGGATCTTCCGCTTCACCGGCGCGATGGTGCACGCGAAGACCTCCACCATCGACGGCCGCTGGTCGACGGTCGGCACCGCCAACATCGACCGGCTCTCGATGACCGGCAACTGGGAGGTCAACGTGGAGTTCATCGACGCCGGGATGGCCGCCCAGCTGGAGAAGATCTTCCTCACCGACCTGGCCTCCTGTGTCGAGCTGACCGCGCAGACCTGGTCCGCGCGCGGTGTGCACAAGAAATTCACCGAGGCGGTGCTCGCGCCGCTGCGTCCCCTGCTCTGACCAGCCCAGCAGCACGAAAAGTAAGGGAAGTCCGAATTCCCGGAAGTGCCGGACCCCCGGGGTTAGAGTCCGTTCTAGGTCAGTCTCGACTGTACGACGGGGGTCAGATGGCGAGACCGGAGCTCCACGGACCCGTCCCAGCACGGGCGGTCTGGGCGTACGTCGTCCCGGCTGCGCTGGTGGCTGCCCTCTCGGTGGTCCTGATCGCCGTGCGCTCCCCCGACGGCAGTTTCTCCTACGACGCCGTCTCCGTGGTCGCCCTGGTCGCGATCCTCACCTGCGTCACGCTGAGCTGGATCGGGCTGCGCACGACCCGGCGGCTCGCGGAGTCCGAGCTGACGATGCGCGCCCAGGACGAGCTGCTCGCGATCGCCGGCGAGGTCGGCCGCATCGGCGGCTGGCGCGTGGACGTGCACACCAACGAGGGCTACTGGGCGCCCGAGGTCGGCGAGATCCTCGGCTTCGACCGGGACCGCTCCCACGAGGTCGGCCTGCAGATGGACATGTACGTCGGCGAGGACCGGACCCGGATCGAGCAGGCGTTCCTGGCCTGCGTCGTGGACGGCACCCCGTTCGACCTGGAGTCCCAGCTCGACCGGCCCGACGGCCGGCGCATCTGGGTGCAGACCTTCGGCCGCGCGGTCCACGGCCCCGACGGCACGGTCAAGGAGATCCACGGCGCCATCCAGGACGTCACCGTCCGCCGTACCGCCGAGCTCGAGGCGGAGGAGCAGCAGAAGATGTTCACCTCCTTCGCCGACAGCATGCCGCTGATGGTGTTCGTCTCCGACGCCGAGGGCCGACCGACCTTCGCGAGCCGCAAGATGCTCGACTACGCCGGCGCCCAGTCGCTCGAGGAGCTCGACGGCCAGCTCTGGAAAGGGGTCATGCACCCCGAGGAGTACGCCCGGGCCGCCGCCCTGTGGAGCCACTCGATGGCCACCGGCCGGCCCTACGACATCGACCTGCGGATCCGGGTCGCCGACGGGGACTACCACTGGCACCGGATCTCGGCCGCCGCGCAGCTCGACGACGACGGCGCGATCCTGCGCTGGTGGGGCACCGCGGTGGACGTGCAGGAGCAGCGTGGCCTGGAGGAGACCTCCGCCCTGCTGGCCGAGCGGCTCAGCGACACCCTGGAGAGCATCGGCGACGCCGTGCTGGGGCTGGACCGCGACTGGTGCATCACGTTGATGAACCAGCACGCCGAGTTCCTCTTGCAGAGCCCCCGCGACGAGCTCCTCGGCCGCAATGTCTGGGAGGCCTTCCCCGAGGCAGCCGGCTCGGTCTTCCAGACCAGCTACGAGACCGCGGTCCGCGAGCAGCGGGTGATCCGGTTCGAGGCGCCCTACGAGCCTCTGGGGCTGTACGTCGAGATCAGCGCCTACCCCCACCCGGAGGGCCTGACGATCTACTTCCGCGACGTCACGGGCCAGCGCGCGCTGGCCGAGCAGCTCGCGCACTCCCAGCGTCTCGACGCGCTGGGCAAGCTGACCGGCGGCGTCGCCCACGACTTCAACAACCTGCTCACCGTGATCCTCGGCAGCGCCGAGGTGCTCTCCGCCGAGCTCGCCGACAGCCCCCGCATGCAGAGCCTCGCCGACACGATCGCCTCGGTGTCCCGGCGGGGCGCCGACCTCACCCACGACCTGCTCGCCTTCGCCCGGCGCCAGCCCCTCGAGCCGACCGACGTCGACGTCGAGGAGCTGGTGCGCTCCGTGCACGAGCTGCTGAGCCGCACCCTCGGCGAGGGCGTCACGCTCGGCGGCGTCACCGCGCCGGGGCTGCCGCCGGTCCGCGCCGACCGCACCCAGCTCCAGAACGCCCTGCTCAACCTGTGCATCAACGCACGCGACGCGATGCCGCGCGGCGGCCGGGTCACGGTGACCGCCACCCTGAGCGAGCTCGGCGCGGAGCACCCCGACCTCCCGGCGGACCTGGTGCCGGGCCCCTACGTGACTCTCACCGTCGACGACGACGGCATCGGGATCGCTGCGGCCGACCTGGACCGGGTGTTCGAGCCGTTCTTCACCACCAAGGACATCGGCCAGGGCACCGGCCTCGGGCTGGCCATGGTCTACGGCTTCGCCCGGCAGTCCGGCGGGCACGTGACAGTGCGCTCCGAGGTCGGCGTCGGCTCCACCTTCACGCTCTACCTCCCGGTCGCGACCGACCGGACCGGGCACACCGTCGCCGACACCGCGCAGGACCTCGACGCCGCCCGTCACGAGCGCGGCACCGTGCTGCTGGTCGAGGACGACGACCAGGTCCGAGCGGTGGCCCGCGAGCACCTGCTGGCGCTGGGCTACGAGGTCGTCGACGCTCCGGACGGGCGTACGGCGATGGCATTCCTCGACGACGGACGGGAGGTCGACGTGCTGCTCACCGACGTGGTGATGCGTGGCGGCCTCAGCGGTCCCGAGCTCGCCGAGCGCGCGGCCGCTCTCCATCCCGCGCTGCGGGTGCTGTTCACCTCGGGGTTCACCGGCGAGGCCGTGCTCCCCGACGACCTGACCGCCAGCGGGGCAAAGCTGCTCCGCAAGCCCTACGGCCGGGCCGAGCTGGCCCGGCACCTGGGATCCTTCCCCCGACGACGCGAAGGTGCGAGCCGATGACCGCACGACTGCTGATCCTCGACGACGAGTCAGCGGTGGCCGAGACGATCGCCATGCTCGCGGAGTACTCCGGCCACCGCGCCGAGTGGACCTCCGACCCGATGGAGTTCCTCGACCTGGTCCGGACCTGGGCGCCGACCCACCTGGCGCTCGACCTGATGATGCCGGAGATGGACGGCATCGACGTCCTCGGCGTGCTCGCCGAGGACGGGTGCACGGCGGAGATCATCCTCTCCAGCGGGGTCGGCGGCCGGCTGCTCGAGGCGGCCCGGCTGTTCGCCACCGAGAACGGCCTGCGGATCGCCGGCGTGCTCTCGAAGCCGTTCGGCGCCGTCGCCCTCGACACGCTGCTCGCGCTGCCGTCCTCCCCGCCCGCGCAGCCGTCGGGCGGAGCCCCGATGGCCTCCGTCGTTGCAGCGATCGGTGTCGCCGAGCTCGCCGCCGCGCTGGAGCGGCCCGACGGCATCGAGGTGGCCTACCAGCCCAAGGTCGCCTGCGGCAGCGGGCGGCTCACCGGGTTCGAGGCGCTGGCGCGCTGGCACCACCCCGACGTGGGCTGGGTGCCGCCGCTGCACTTCGTCGCCATCGCCGAGGACAACGACCTGGTCGAGAAGCTCACCGACCGGGTGGTCAGCCAGGCGCTGACCTGGTTCGCCGCCGAGGTGCGCGACGAGCTGCTCACGCTGGCGGTGAACATCTCCCCGCTCTCGCTGGCTGACCCCAAGCTGGTCACCCGGCTCACCCAGCACTGCGCGAACGCCGGGGTCGACCCGTCCCGGGTGGTCCTCGAGCTCACCGAGTCCCGCCGTACCCGGGACCTGGCGATGTCGCTCAAGCTGCTGACCCGGCTGCGGATGCACGGCTTCCACCTGTCCCTCGACGACTTCGGCACCGGCTACTCCTCGATGCAGCGGCTCGCGCAGCTGCCGTTCTCGGAGATCAAGGTGGACCGCTCGTTCGTCTCGGAGGCGGCGACGTCGGAGGAGGCGCGCACGGTGGTGAAGTCGGTGGTCGACCTCGGTCACGGGCTCGGGCTGACCGTCACCGCGGAGGGCGTGGAGGACCAGGAGACACTCGACCTGCTCGACGCGCTCGGCACCGACCTGGCGCAGGGCTACCACGTGGCCCGCCCGATGCCGCCGGACCAGGCGGTCGCCTGGGCGGCGGCACGACCGCGCTGCTGACCTGCGGTCCGACGAGCGCATGGACCTGCCCCCGACCGGGCACCCCGCACCGACGGGGGCGGCACGATCCGGGGAGGGACACGCGGGTGCAGATCGACAAGGAGGACGTCACCGCGGCGCTGCGAGCGCAGGGTGACCACGACGGCCGCCGGCCCCGACGAGGTCTGATCGCCGGGCCGAGGGTCGGCTACGGGTGGCTGACGTCGAGCTCGCCGTCGGCGTACCAGCGCCGGATCACCTTCTTGTCGAACTTGCCGACCGACGTGCGCGGCACCGCCTCGATGAACGCCCAGGCGTCGGGCAGCTGCCACGTGGCGACCGTCTTCGCGAGGTGGTCGCGCAGCTCGGCCGGGGTCACCGCGGCGCCTTCGCGCAGCACCACCGAGGCCAGCGGCCGCTCCTGCCACTTCTCGTCGGGGATCCCGACGACCGCTGCCTCGAGCACGTCCGGGTGCCCCATCAGGGCGTTCTCCAGGTCCACCGAGGAGATCCACTCGCCGCCGGACTTGATCACGTCCTTGGCGCGGTCGGTCAGGGTGATGTAGCCGAGCCCGTCGAGGGTCCCGACGTCACCGGTGCGCAGCCAGCCGTCGTGGAACTTCTCCGGGTCCGGGTCCTTGTAGTAGGCGCCCGTCACCCACGGCCCGCGCACCTCCAGCTCGCCGACCGAGGTGCCGTCCTGCGGCAGCGGGTCCCCCGCGTCGCCCACGATCCGGGCCTCGACGCCCGGCAGCAGCCGGCCCTGTCCGCCGCGGTAGCGCCACGACTCCTCCTCCGTGACGCCCAGCGGCGGCCGCGCCACCGACGCCACCGGCGAGGTCTCGGTCATCCCCCAGGCCTGCACCATGGTGATGCCGTGCCGCTCGCCGAGCGCCTGCTGCAGGCTCACCGGGACCGCCGACCCGCCACAGAGCACCAGCCGCAGGTGGTCCGACAGGGTGATCTCCGGGTGCGCGTCGAGGTGGGTGAGCACGTCGTTCCACACAGTCGGCACCGCACCCGACACGGTCGGCCGCGCCTCGCGCATGAACCGGCACAGCGGCTCGGCCTGCAGCCACCGGTCCGGCAGCGTCAGCGACGCCCCGGTCATCACCGCGGCGTAGGCCAGCCCCCACGCGTTGGCGTGGAACATCGGCACGATCGGCAGCACCCGGTCCTCGCACGTGAGCGAGGCGTTGACCCCCATGCCGACCGCCATCGAGTGGAGGTACGACGACCGGTGGCTGTAGACCACGCCCTTCGGGTTGCCGGTCGTGCCGCTCGTGTAGCACATCGCGGCCGCGTCCCGCTCGTCCACGTCGGGCCACGCGAAGGTGTCGTCGGCGGCCGCCAGCAGGTCCTCGTAGAGGTGCACCGTGCGGCCGCCGCCACCCAGGCTGTCCAGGTCCGCAGCCGCGGCGTCGGGCCCGGAGACCAGCACGTGCTTGACGGTCTCGAAGGTCGGCAGCACCTTGGCCAGCAGCGGCACCAGCGAGTCGTCGACGACGACCACCTGGTCCTCGGCGTGGTTGGCGATGTAGGTCAGCTGCTCGGGGAACAGCCGGATGTTCAGGGTGTGCAGGACCGCGCCCATCGAGGGGACGGCGAGATAGCTCTCCAGGTGCTCGACGTTGTTCCACTGGAACGTGCCGACCCGCTGGTCGCCGGTGATCCCCAGTCCTCGCAGGGCGTTCGCCAACCGTGCCGCGCGACCTGCGAGGTCGCCGTACGACCGTCGGCGGGAGCCGTCCGCGGTGGCCGTGACCACCTCGGAGTCGGCGTGCACCGACGTTCCGTGCCGCAGCACGGCCCCGATCGTGAGCGGGAAGTCCTGCATGGTGCTGCGCATCCAACGGCTCCTGTCCTCGCGGGTCGTGCCCCGATCCTGCCGCCCGGCCTTCCGGGGAACAAGGCCCCCGGTCCCGTCCTGGACCGTGCTCCGTAGGCTGCCGGGCATGACCCCCGCACCGGACGCCGCCCTGCTCGCCGCCTCCCGGAAGGCCTGGGCCGACCTCGAGGCGATCCACGTGGTGGGCTACTTCGCCGAGCAGAGCACGGCTGCCTACGTCGAGCTCGGGCTGCATCCGCAGCTGTCCTACTTCGCGGCCCGGTCGGCCGCGTTCGGGGAGGCGTCGCCGGAGCTGACGGTCGCCACGTTCTACAACTTCGCGCCCTGGCTGGTGCACGCCGCGCTGCCCGCCGCCTGGCAGAGCGCGAGCCCGGACCAGGTGCTCGAGGCGCGGCTCCAGGGCGTCGGCCGGGCGCTGCGCTCCGTGCTCGGCGACCCCGACGTGACCGAGGCGCTGACGCTCGCCCGGCGGGTCTGCGACGACCTCTCCCCCGCCGGCCGGCCGCTCTATGCCGCGCACGCCGCGCTGCCCTGGCCCGAGGACGACCTGCTCGCGCTGTGGCACGCGGCCACCCTGGTGCGCGAGCACCGCGGCGACGGGCACATCGCGGTGCTGCAGCTCGCCGCGCTGGACCCGGTCGAGGCGACCGTGGTCGGCGGACTCTGGGCGCAGACCACGTCGTTCCTGCGCAAGACCCGCGGCTGGAGCGACGAGGAGTACGCCGGCGCCGAGGACCGGCTGCGCGACCGCGGCTGGCTCGACGCGGACGGCGCGCTGACAGCAGAGGGCACGGCGCAGCGTCAGCAGGTCGAGGACCGGACCGACGCCCTCGCGGTCGAGGCCTGGGCCGGGATCGGCGTCGAGGGCGCCACCCGCCTCCACGAGCTGCTCGGCCCGATGCGCAGGACCGTGCTGGGCAGCGGGCTGCTGCCGGGCGGCCGCCGCGGCTGACCGGCTGCGTCAGCTCCCGGGGACGCGCATCACGCCGTGCAGCGCCAGCGCGGCCTTGAGGTCGCCGCGCACCTTGAGCCGGCCACGCACCACACCGGCCATCGGGTTCAGGTGACCCGTGGCCAGCTTGAGGAAGTCGGCGCCGTCGGCGGTGATGGTGGCCTGACGCGCCTCCACGTCGCGCTCGACGAGGCAGCTGCCGTGCTCGAGGGTGACCGCCCAGCGGTCGGAGCCGCCGTCGGGTCGGCCGGTGATCGTGAAGCCGACGCTGATCGAGCGCCGGGCCGCCTTGTCGTGGTCCACGAACTCGGGGAACCGGGTGAAGACCTGGTCGAGCACCACCTCGCGGAACCCGCCGGTCATCACCGCACGCAGGTGCTTGTCCGGGACGCCCTTGAGCAACCGCGCCACCTGCTCCGGGTCGACGTCGGTCGGGTCGACCGCGACGTCCGGCTGCCCGGGCCGCGCGAACAGCCCGCCGACGGCGAGGCCGACGCCCCCGTCGCCGGTCACCGTGAGCCGTCCGCCGAGCAGCAGCATCGCGGCGTTCGCACCGCCGCAGACCAGGCGCAGCAGGTCGGCCGGTGCGGCGGCGACCTCGACGTCCGCGGTCGCGTCCTCGGCGACCGGGGACGCCGTACCGTCGGCGAGGCGGAGCACCCGGCGCACTCCCCCACGGCCGGTGGTCGCGAACGCCACGTCGGCGCGGACCTCCGCGAGCCGGGCGGGCACGGTGAAGTCGGCGAGCCGCTCCAGCACGCGGGGTACGGCGTCCCGCCCCGGACCGCGCAGGAACGACTCGAGGTCGTGGTCGGGCGTGGCGGCGACCGTCGTCGCCACCTCGGGGGCCGGGGACCCGGCAGCCCAGGCCGCGACGTCGGGGCCGGTGGGGAGCGAGGACATGCCCGTCAGCGTGGCAGATGGGTGCGCGGCGCCATCCGGGGGCCGCGCCGCGGTCGGTGGTGGCCGGCCATCGCCACCAGCCGCTGCACCCGGTGGCGGTGCGGTCGGTAGGGCTCGAGCAGCTCCTCGAGGGCGGCGTCGTCGACCTCCTCGCCGGTCAGCGCCCAGCCGATGTCCTTGGCCACGTGGTAGTCGAAGAAGCTGACCGCGTCCGCGTCACCGTGCGCCCGGGAGCGCACCTCGGCCGAGGTCCACACCCCGATGCCGGGGAGCGTGCGCAGCCGCCGGTCGGCCTCCTCGTGCGGCACCCCGATCGTGCGCTCGAGGGCGGACGCGACCTGCGCGGCCCGCAGCACCGCCTGGGAGCGCGCGGGGTCGATGTGCAGCCGCAGCCACTCCCAGGAGGGGATCAGCCGGATCTGCTCGGGGGTGGGCTGCACCCACAGCTTCCGCTCGACGCCCGGGCCGGGGGCGCGCTCGCCGAAGCGGTGCACGAGTGCCCGGAAGCCCGCGAACGCCTCCTGGCCGGTGACCTTCTGCTCGATCACGGCCGGCACCAGCGACTCCATCACCAGGCCGGTCCGGGTCATCCGCCAGTGCGGGTGGTCCCTCCAGGCCTTCGCGAGCACCGGGTGCTGCGGGTCGAAGCCGGACGGGTCGTCGTCGGCGCCCAGCATCGCGGGCACGCTGTCCAGCGCCCAGTCGGCACCCGGGCCCCACGCCTCGGCGTTCACCTCGCCGCTCGACGGGCGGGCCGCGATCACCAGCGTGGCCGGGCCCTCCGGCGTGCGGATGCCGCGCCAGACCGTGCCGTCCGGGTCGGTGCGGTAGGTCGGGTCGGCGCCGCCGTGGCGCAGCACGCCGAGCGTCTGCACGACGGGGCACGGCCAGCCCGGGGTCCAGACGCGTTCAGGCACGGCTGAGCACCAGGTAGCGCTCCCCCACCGGCTCGACCGCGAACCCGGCCGCGGCGATCATCTCCTCGACCTCGACGCGCAGGGTCGGCACGTACTCGCTGACCGCCCTCTCCTCGCGGACCGGGTGGCCGTTCTCCAGGGTCTTGAACACGTGGTGCACCCGCAGCCGGCCGCCGTACACCTCGGAGCTGGTCCAGTGCTGGTAGTGGCGGCGGCCGAACGGCTGCTCGTGCTTCAGCTCGAGGCCGCGCTCCTCGGCGGTCTCGGGGCCGAAGCAGGAGTCGACGAGCAGCGCGCCCTCGTCCTCGAGCAGGAAGTCCATCCGCGACAGGAACGACGGGATGCCGCCGTCGGTGAGCTGGCACAGCAGGTGGATGCCGATCGCGCCCGCCAGCGACGGCAGGTCGGCGGTCTCGACCTCGTCGGCATAGACCGTGACCCGGTCCGCGAGGCCGTGGTCGGCGACCCGGCTCACGAGCACGGCACGCGCGGTGCGGTCCGGCTCGACGGCGAGCACGTCCCGGTCCGGGAACGCCTCCGCGAGCGCGACCGTGCCCAACCCGGTGCCGGCCCCGAGGTCGGCGAGCGGCCCGTCCGGCAGGTGCAGCACGTGGAAGGGCATGCCGCGGACCAGGTCGTTCTCGGACCGCTCCCGGTCGGCGCGGAATACCTCGGTGTACTCGCAGCAGACCCCGTCGGTGCTCATGGCGCCAGGCTAACGGGGGTGGTCGGTGCCAGGATGACCCCGTGCTGCTCTCCGAGCTCGTGGCCGCGTCCGCGGCCGTCGCCGCCACCCGGTCCCGCACCGCGAAGACCGCAGCGCTGGCGGCTGCCCTGCGGGCCGCCTCACCCGGCGAGGTCGAGACCGCGACCGCCTACCTGTCCGGCACCCTGCGCCAGCGCCGCACCGGCCTGGGCTGGCGCTCGCTGAGCGACCTCCCTCCCCCCGCTGGTACGGCGACCCTGGGCGTCGCGGAGGTGCACGAGCGGTTCGAGGAGCTGGCCGCGGTGTCGGGCGCCGGGTCGCAGGCGCGGCGCGCCGACCTGGTGGCCGAGCTGTTCGGCCGCGCGACGGCGGACGAGCAGGACTACCTGCGGGGGCTCGTCACCGGCGGTCTGCGGCAGGGCGCGCTCGACGGCTTGATGCTCGACGCGGTGGCCGCCGCGGCCGGGGTGCCGGCAGCCACGGTGCGCCGCGCCTCGATGATGGCCGGCTCGACCGTCGCGGTGGCGGTCGCCGCCCTGACCCACGGCGCCGAGGGACTGGCCGCCTACGGCCTCGAGGTGGGCCGTCCGGTGCGGCCGATGCTGGCGTCCTCCGCGACCACGGTCGAGGAGGCGTTCGGCAAGGCCGCCCCCGACGGCGGCCCGGTCGCCGTGGACGTCAAGCTCGACGGGATCCGCATCCAGGTGCACCGTGCAGGCGACGTGGTGCGGGTCTACACGCGCAGCCTGGACGACATCACCGACCGGGTGCCGGAGGTGGTCGAGGCCGTCGCCGCGCTGCCGTCGACCCGGCTCGTGCTCGACGGCGAGGCGATCGCGCTCTCCGACGACGGGCGGCCACGTCCCTTCCAGGAGACGGGGGCGCGCACCGCCTCGCGGCTCGACGTCGCGACCCTGCGTGCGCAGGTGCCGTTGACGCCGTACTTCTTCGACGTGCTGCACGCCGACGGCGAGGACCTGCTCGACCTGCCGGGCAGCGCCCGGTTCGAACGGCTCGCCGCCCTGCTGCCGGAGTCGGCGCAGGTCGGCCGCCTCGTGACCGACGACGCCGCCGAGGCCGAGCGGCTGTTCGCGTCGCTGGTCGCCGACGGGCACGAGGGCGTCGTGGTCAAGGCCCTGGAGGCGCCCTACGAAGCGGGACGCCGCGGCGCGGCCTGGGTGAAGGTGAAGCCGCGGCACACCCTCGACCTGGTCGTGCTCGCGGTCGAGTGGGGCAGCGGTCGCCGCCAGGGCTGGCTGTCCAACATCCACCTCGGGGCGCGTGACCCGGAGACCGGTGGCTTCGTCATGCTGGGCAAGACGTTCAAGGGCATGACCGACGAGATGCTGGCCTGGCAGACCGAACGGTTCCTGTCGCTCGAGACGTCGCGCAAGGGGCACGTCGTGCACCTGCGGCCCGAGCAGGTCGTCGAGGTCGCGTTCGACGGGATCCAGACGTCGTCGCGCTACCCCGGCGGGATGGCGCTGCGGTTCGCGCGGGTGCTGCGCTACCGCGACGACAAGACCGCCGCCGAGGCAGACACCGTCGAGACGGTGCGGGCGCTGCAGTAGTCACGACCGACCCGGCCGCGGACAACCACCGTTGAGCTCAACCACTGCCCATGGCATCCATCAGTGCCGTGCGCACAGGGCCGTGGGCGAGGGGAGGCATGTCCTCACGGCTGAACCAGCGGATGTCGTCGTGCTCCTCGGGCGCGACGTTAGCCGGCGCTCCCTGCCAGTCGAGCACGAGCCAGGCGCTCAGGAGCACCCGCTCTCCGGGCGGCCCTGCGACCACCCGGCACAGAGGAGACGTCGAGCCCGTCGCTATCTCGACACCGAGCTCCTCGCGCAGCTCCCGCGCGAGCGCGCCCAGCTCCGACTCGCCAGGGTCCACGTGTCCGCCGGGCAGGTCCCACACGCCGGGATAGGCACGCTTGTGCGCACTCCGGTGGACGAGGAGACCCCGACCCTCACGAACCAGCGCACCGACGACGACCTCATGCATGAGTGGATCAAAGCATCGACATCCGACAAGCGAGCCGCCAGTCGTCCTGACCGCGGCTCAGCGCGCCAGCGCGGCGCCCGTCCAGCGTTCGTCGGCGCTCACGTCCTCGAGGACGTCAAGCCACGCAGGGATCTCGGCGGACGGCTGGTCGCGGTCGTCGATCTCGGCGACCAGCGTGCCGTCCTCGTGCTCGTCGACAGCCACGACCAGGCCGTTGCGGTGCACGAGGTGGCGCCTCTTGCGGAGCGTCCGTGCCGGCAGGACCTCGAGCCGCTTCCACTCGTCGTCGTCGAGGTACAAGTTCGTGCACGCCACCTCGGCCGGGCTGTCGGCGAGGCGCACCTTGTGCCCCAGCTTGCGCTGCACCGTCCCGTCGGCCATCCGCACCTCGCGCAGCCGCAGCCGGGTGCCGGTCACGTAGCGGTCGAGGATGTCGCGGGTCTCGACGACCCCCTCGGGCAGGGACGCGACGAGGAACCGGCGCTCGCGCTCGACGACGGCGTACTTCAAGGAGACGGACACCCGTCGAGCGTAGTCATGCCGGCCCCCGTCGAGGCGAACCTGCGTCGCGCTGGACCTTCGTTTCCGGGTTCGCAGAAATTCTTGACTGTTGTCCCCACGTCGGGTGTTCTCGCGTGCTGGCGTGGGCGAAAGTGTCGGCGCTCCACGGTCGAATGAGTTCATGAGGAACTTCGGGTACGACGGCTGCGACGGCCAGTCCGTGGCCGACGCCATCGTGCTCGAGACCGCCCGGATCATCGCCGCCGAGGCCCGCCGTTTCGTGGCCGTGGCGTCGTTCGCCGACGTGCACAGCCCCTCCGACGACAGCGCCACGTGCCTGCCGGGGACGGAGCAGTCCCGGCTGTTCGGCGGCGACGGCACCCCGGACGTCCTGGAGTTCACCAACCGGGAGCTCTCCCCGCTGATCGGCCGCTCCCCCGTGTCCGGGTCCCACCAGCTGCGCGACGCCCTCGACGTCCGGCACCGGCACCCGCTGCTCTGGGCTCGGGTGCTCGACGCGTGCACCGCCGACGCACCCGACACCGACCCCGCGCTCGCCGCCGGGATGGTCGAGGTCTGGCAGGCACGCAAGATCGCCCAGGCCTGCCACGCCGCCGACCTCACCCTCGACCAGGCCCGCTGGGTCGACACCGAGATCACCCCGCTCGTCGGCCGCCTCGCCTGGGGCACCCTGCTCACCGCCCTCGAGGAACGTGTGGTCGCCGCAGACCCCGACCGGGCCGAGGCCAGGCGTGCCGACGAGCAGCGCCGCGCCTACGTCGCCGCCGGCCAGTGCAACGAGCACGGCATGAAGACCCTTGTCGCCAAGGCTGAGGCCGGCGACGTCATCGCCCTTCTCGCGACGTTGGACCTGATCGCGGACTGCCTCAAGAGCGAGGGCCACGACGCCCCTCGCGAGGTCCTGCGCGCCAAGGCCGTCGGCATCCTCGCCAACCCAGCCGAAGCCCTCACCCTCCTGCTCCGCTACGCCCTCGTCGACCAGGCCGGCGCGCCGTCACCCGATCACCCTGCAGACCACGAAGGTGGCGTTGCTTCGCCCGACGACACGGTGGCCTCGGACGCCTGCCCAGCGATGGGCTCCAGCGAGGAGCCCGCCGACCCGGGTGAACCCGCCGAGCCGAGCAGCCGGTCCGCCCTGCCCGACGAGCTGGACCTGTTCGGCGACAGGCGGATCGACCCGCGTGAGGCCGATGCCGGCCCACCGCCGGGTCACCACGATCACGCGACAGCGAGGCCTGGGGAGAGCTCTGTCCCCGAACCGCACCCCGAGCCTGACGGGTGGATGACTCACCTCGGCGGGCCCGAGATGCTCACCCGACTGATCGACCTGCTCGGCCGCCGCCTCGACCTGACCAAGCTCACCCCGAAACGGGTCCTCTACTTCCATCTCAACGAGGCCTCCTACCGGCGCGACCGCAACGGCGTGGCCCGGTTCGAGGGCGAGCAACCCCTCACCTACGAGCACCTCCGCGAGCTCCTGTCCGGCACCCGGGTCACGATCAAGCCCGTCATCGACCTGGAGAACACCCGCGCCGTCGAGCGCTACACGGTGCCCGACGACCTACGTGAGGCCGTCCGGCTCGTCAGCCCCCACTCGCTGTTCCCCTGGTCCACCACCAGCAGCAGCGCCGAGGGCGTCGACGACGACCACGCCGTGCCCTACGACCCAGAAGCCGACACGGACCAGCCGCAGACCCGGCTCGACAACCTCGGCCCCCTCGACCGTGGCAGTCACCGGCTCAAGACCCACAAGGCCGGCTGGGCGATGCGGCAGACCCGCCCCGGTGTCAGGTTCTGGCGGACCCGGTTCGGCTACTGCTACCGCGTCGACGCGATGGGCACCCACCCGCTGGGCCGGCACACCGTCGACGCGTTCCACGCCGGGGCCGGCGCCGACGAAGCCGCGCACGCCAACCGGGTCGACCTCGACGTGGTGCACCACAGCGACGGCGTCCTCGCCTACCACCACACGAAGCCTTACTGGGACGTGCACATCGTCGTCGTACCCAAGCGGCACGTCCGGTCGCTCACGGACACGCACGGAGCCGACGAGGCGTTGCTCCGCGAGCTGCTGCAGGTCGTGCAGGACGTGGCGCGCCACGTCGAGGCCGAGCACGGCGCCGCCCGCGTGCTCACCAACCTCGGTGCCTACCAGGCCTCGAAGCACCTGCACGTGCACGTCAGCAGCGGCGACGCCCGGCCGAGGAGCCGCTAGCGCGAGATCTGCTGAAGCGCCCAGGAGTTGCCGTCAGGGTCGGCGAAGAACGCATAGCTCACGCCGCCACCCATGTCGCTGACGTCCGAGATCTCGACACCGTTGCCGGCGAGCGCGGCACGGGCCGCCGCGATGTCGTCGACCACGAGGTGCAGGTTCGCCACCGGGGCCGCGTCGGGGTCGCCGATGCCGACACCGACGACCACGGAGCACGCCGATCCCGGCGGGGTCAGCTGCACGACGCGCATGCCGTTGCCCGGCTCGACGTCGTGGTCGAGGTGGAAGCCGACCTGGTCGACGTAGAACGCCTTGCTGCGCTCGACGTCGGTCGATCGGAGCGGCACGAGCTCGAGTCGCATGTCCATCCGGCGAGGCTAGCCGGTGGTGCGGGCGGCGCTCAGTAGGCGCCACGGACGGCTGCAGGGTGCGTCACCCGGGAGCCGTCGGCGGAGACCACCCACCACAGGCCCCCGGACAGGTTCTGCCCCTGGCCGCTGGCCTGTCCGGGCTGGCTGTCGCCGGCGTAGGTGTAGACCGGGAAGCCGTTCACGGTCAGCTGCGACGACCCGTCCGGGCGCTTCACCGAGCCGAACTGCGCGGTGACAGCCCCGACCGCGACGGTCGGCTTCTCGCTGCTCGGCACCGGCGGCCAGTACGACGCGCAGGACCCGGTGCACGCCGAGCGCCCACGGGTGTCACGGGCGAAGACGTAGAGCGTCATCCCCTGACCGTCGACCAGCACCTTGCCTGCCGACGTCGAGCCGAGCGCCACCCGGGCCGGCCCGGTCGCCGACGGGGACGCGGACGGGGACGGTGACGACGAGGCGCCGTAGAGACCGCCGCTCGAGCCGCACGCGGTCAGCAGCAACGCCGATGCGCCCAGCATGGCGGGGAGGGTGACGTTCATGGCGACCTTCTTCGACCCCCGCACCAACGACGCTAGGTCGCCTCGTTGAGAGCCAGGTGAGCACGACCTGAAGGACACCGAAGAGCACGCCGTACGACCTGTGCAACCCGGCGTTGCAGTCGCCGTACGATGACCAGATGACCGACACGGCCACCGACGGCAGGCGTACGGCGGCTGCTGCCCGGCGGCGGCGGCGCGAGGGCGAGATCCTGCAGGCCACCCGCGAGCTGTTCGACGCACGCGGCGTGCGGGACGCGCAGATCGAGGACATCGCGCGGGCCGTCGGCATCAACCGGGCGATCATCTACCGGCACTTCTCCGGCAAGGAGGAGCTGTTCGCGCTGACGCTGGTCGGCTACCTCGAGGAGCTCGAGGCGCGGCTCGCCGAGGCCGACGACGAGGGCGCCGACCCGGTGGCGCGGCTGCGTGGCATCACCGAGGCGTTCATCGACTACGGGATCGCCTACCCGGCGTTCGTGGACTGCGCGCTGACGCTGATGCGCCGCCCCGGTCCGGAGCTGCTGGAGGAGATCAGCGAGGGCGCGATGTACCGCCTCGGACGCGGCATCTCCACCTGCCTGGCCCGGGTCGCCGCGGCGATCGAGTCGGGGGTCGCGGCCGGCGTGTTCCACACCGACGACGTGCACCTGCTGGCGAACACGCTCTATGCGTCCGGCCTCGGCGGCATGCAGCTGGCCCGGGTCGGCATGCTGGTCAAGGAGGCCGCGCCGGGCGTTCCGACGGTCGCCACCCTGTCGGCCGGGCGGGTCAAGGAGCACCTGGTCGCGGCGAGCATCGCGATGGCCGTCGGGGCGCCCTGACGCGCTCGCACTACGGTGCCCGTCGGCGTCGTACTCACGGCGTGGGACGCCGTACTGCCCATGGAAAACTGCCGCTCCCCATGGGGAAATCACCATGGGGAGCGGCAGTTTCTCGACATACCCTGGTAAACGTCTCGGTGTTCAGCGCTCCAGGATGGCGGTCACGCCCTGGCCACCGGCGGCGCAGATCGAGATGACGCCGCGGCCGGAGCCCTTCTCGTGCAGCAGCTTGGCGAGGGTGGCGACGATCCGGCCGCCGGTGGCAGCGAACGGGTGCCCCGCGGCCAGGGACGAGCCGGCGACGTTGAGCTTGGACCGGTCGATGGAGCCCAGCGGGGCGTCGAGGCCGAGGCGCTCCTTGCAGAACACGTCGTCCTCCCAGGCCTTCAGCGTGGCGAGCACCTGCGAGGCGAACGCCTCGTGGATCTCGTAGAAGTCGAAGTCCTGCAGGGACAGCCCGGCGCGCTCGAGCATCCGCGGCATCGCGTAGGCGGGCGCCATCAGCAGGCCCTCGCCGCCGTGCACGTAGTCGACGGCCGCGGTCTCGTGGAAGGTCAGGAACGCCAGCACCTCCCAGCCGCGGGACTTGGCGTAGTCCTCCGAGCACAGGAGTACGGCGGAGGCACCATCGGTCAGCGGGGTGGAGTTGGCGGCCGTCATGGTCGCGGACTCGCCCTTCCCGAACACGGGCTTGAGGGTCGCGAGCTTCTCCAGCGACGAGTCGGCGCGCAGGTTCTGGTCCCGCTCGAGGCCCTGGAACGGCGAGACCAGGTCGTCGAGGAAGCCGCGGTCGTAGGCGGCGGCCAGGTTGTGGTGCGAGGCCACGGCGAGCTCGTCCTGCTCCTCGCGGCCGATGGCCCACTCCAGCGCGGTGAGCGCGGCGGAGTCACCCATGGACAGCCCGGTGCGGGGCTCCTTGTTGGCGGGGATCGCCGGGGGCAGGTGGGCCGGGCGGACCTTGGCGAGCGCGGCCAGGCGGCCTTGGAGGGTCTTGGCGCGGTTGGCCTCGAGCAGGATCTTGCGCAGGCGCTCGTTGACCGCGATCGGCGCGTCCGAGGTGGTGTCGGTGCCGCCGGCGATGCCGACCTCGATCTGGCCGAGGGCGATCTTGTTGGCGACGGCGATGGTCGCCTGGATGCCGGTGTCGCAGGCCTGCTGGATGTCGTAGGCGGGCGTCTCGGGCGCCAGCCGCGACCCCAGCACGGCCTCACGGGTCAGGTTGAAGTCACGCGAGTGCTTCAGCACGGCACCGGCGACGACCTCGCCGACGCGCTCGCCCTCGAGCCCGTAGCGGGAGACCAGCCCGTCGATCGCGGCGGTCAGCATGTCCTGGTTGGACGCGGTCGCATAGACGGTGTTCGAGCGCGCGAACGGGATCCGGTTGCCGCCGACGACGGCGACACGACGAACGTTGGCCATGAGAACTCTCCTGATCGTTGGCGCGGGACGCCGGGCTGGGCAGGATGGGTACGACGTACCCCATCTGGCGCCATCCTGACGCCCGACCGGCCCCAGCGGAACCGAGTGAGGGGCACGTCACGAAAGATGGACGCTGAGTTACACCCGCTGTTACATAGGCAACGCAGACGATTCGCCGATCTCCAGGAGAGCACCGTGTCCGACCGCTACCAGTCCCTGATCCACACCCCGATCGGGCAGCTGCTCGCCAAGAACCTCGGCCTGCCCAACCCGGTCCGCCTCGACCGCTGGACCGAGGGCGCCCCGCTCGTCGACGGCACCGTGCTCGTCGGCACCACCCCCGCCGGCCGGCTCGGCAAGGTCGTCGTGGAGACCCTCGACGGTCTCGGCGTCGCCGCGGTTGACGCGCACGAGGAGGGCGCCCGCTACAAGGGCCTGGTCCTCGACGCCACCGGCATCACCTCCTCGGCCGACCTGGTCGAGCTCGAGCGCTTCTTCACCCCGGTGCTGCGCAGCCTCGAGAGCTGCGCGCGGATCGTCGTGCTCGGCACCCCGCCGGAGTCCACCAACTCCGCCGGCGAGCGCGTGGCCCAGCGGGCGCTGGAGGGCTTCACCCGCTCCCTGGGCAAGGAGGTGGGGCGCGGCGGCACCGTGCAGCTGGTCTACGTGACCCCGGCCGCCGACGGCGCGCTCGCCTCCACGCTCGGTTTCCTGCTCTCCCCCAAGTCCGCCTACGTCTCCGGCCAGGTCGTCCGGGTCGGCAGCCACGACGGTACGGCGGCAGCGGAGGAGCCCGCCGACGCCGCCAAGCCGCTGGCCGGCAAGGTCGCCCTGGTCACCGGCGCCAGCCGCGGCATCGGCGAGCAGATCGCCCGGGTCCTGCACCGTGACGGCGCGACCATCCTCGGCGTCGACGTCCCCCAGGCCGCCGACGACCTGCAGCGGGTCACCGGCGAGCTCGGTGGCGGCCACCTGATGCTCGACATCACCGCCAAGGACGCGCCGCAGCGGATCGCCAAGCACGTCACGGACACCTACGGCGGCGTCGACGTCGTGGTGCACAACGCCGGCATCACCCGCGACAAGAAGCTCGCCAACATGAAGGAGGACGTCTTCGCCTCCGTGATCGCGGTGAACCTGACCGCCCCCGAGCGGATCACCGCCGAGCTGCTGAAGCAGAAGCTGGTCAACGCCAACGGCCGGATCATCGGCGTCGCCTCGATCGCGGGCATCGCCGGCAACCTCGGGCAGACCAACTACGCCGCCTCCAAGGCCGGCGTGATCGGCTTCGTGGACAGCCTCGCCGACCAGCTCGACAAGGGCATCACCGTCAACGCGGTCGCGCCCGGCTTCATCGAGACCAAGATGACCGCCGCCGTACCCTTCGCGACCCGCGAGGTCGGCCGCCGGCTCAACGCGCTCTCCCAGGGCGGCCAGCCGGTCGACGTCGCGGAGACCATCGCCTGGTACGCCCACCCCGGCTCCACCGCGGTCAACGGCAACGTGGTCCGGGTCTGCGGCCAGATGATGCTGGGGGCCTGAGATGACGGACGGCTCCGAGCCGCGGGTGCTCGAGGAGCAGCCGGCGACGCTGCCGATGATGCTGCGCGCCGCGCTGCCTGCCATCCCCGGCCTCAACGTGATCCCAGGGATCCGCAAGGCCGGCTCCGAGCTGCCCGACCTGGCCCTGGTCCGGCACGACGTCGAGATCGACCGCAAGCGGGTCGCGGCCTACGCCGACGTCTGCGGCTTCCCGCTGAAGGAGACGCTGCCGCTGACCTACCCGCACATGCTCGCCTTCGGCCTGCACATGGCGATCATGACCGACCGGTCGTTCCCGTTCCCGGCCGTCGGCACCGTGCACCTCGACAACGCGATCACCCAGCACCGGCCGATCTCGGCTGCGGAGAAGCTCCAGGTGACCTGCCGCGCCGAGGACCTGCGCCCGCACCCCAAGGGCCGGGTCTTCGACATCACCACCGTCGTGCACTCCGACGGCGAGCTGGTCTGGGAGGAGACCACCACCCTGCTGCGGCTGGGTCGTGCCGACGAGGGCGCCGCCGCCGACGACCGCGGCCTCGAGGTGGTGCCCGGCTCCGGGACGGTGTGGCGGCTGGCCGGCGACCTGGGCCGCCGCTACGCCGCGGTCTCCGGGGACCACAACCCGATCCACCTCTACGGCCTGACCGCCAAGGCCTTCGGCTTCCCACAGCAGATCGTGCACGGGATGTGGAGCAAGGCCCGCTGCCTGGCCGCGCTCGAGGGCCGGTTGCCGGGCGCCGTACGCGTCGACGTGGCGTTCAAGAAGCCCGTCCTGCTGCCCGGCTCGGTGGCCTTCGGGTCCCGGCGCCTCGACGGCCCCGACGGGTCCTACGCGTTCGCACTCACCTCGCCGAAGTCTGGTGCGCCGCACCTGCTGGGACGTACGACGCCGCTCTGACTGGACGGTGCGGTCGAGACCAGTCCCGACGGCGGGGTACCCGCCAGTAACCTCCGTCACAGCGCGTCGTTGAGCGACACGTGAGACGACTCGCCGCCGCTGTCTTGTCCGCCGCCCTGCTGGGCCTCGTCGCGCCGTCCGCCACCGCGTCCACCGGGACAGGCACGCCGTCCGGCTGGACCGCGCGGCCGGCGACGTACGGCGTCCATGTCACGCAGGACGTGAAGGTGACGATGTCGGACGGCACGGTGCTGCGGGTCAACGTGTACCGCCCGGCGCGGGCTGACGGCACGCCCGCGCCGGGCCGTTTTCCCGTGATCCTGACCCAGACGCCCTACAACAAGTCGGCGCCGCAGCTCGGGTTCCGCGACGACTACCTGGTCGAGCGCGGCTACGTGCAGGTGGTCGCCGACGTCCGCGGCACCGGGTCGTCGGCCGGCACCTGGGACTCGTTCGGGCCCAACGAGCAGCGCGACGGCGCTGAGCTGGTGCGGTGGGCGCACTCGACGAAGCGTCCGTGGAGCAACGGCGACATCGGTCTCTGGGGCATCTCCTACGCCGCGATCAACCAGTTCTTCACCGCCGCGCAGCACCCGGCCGGGCTCAAGGCGATGTTCCCGATCGTGCCGGCCGGCGACGTCTACCGCGACGTGGTGGCCAGTGGCGGCCAGATCGACAGCGGCTTCATCCCGTTCTGGCTGGGCCTGGTGACCGCGACCGGCGTCGTCCCGCCCGCCTACACCGCGGTCGACCCGGCGAGCGCGATCACGGTCCTGCTGCAGCACGCGGCGGGCGCCCTCGCCTTCCAGGGCTCGACGATCGGCGGCGCCGCGGCCGGCGGCGACCCGTCGTACGACGGCGCGTTCTACCACCAGCGCAGCCCGCTGCGCGTCGTCGACAAGGTCGACGTGCCGACGTTCGTGGTCGGCGGCGAGTACGACCTCTTCCAGCGCGGCGAGCCGATGCTCTACCAGCACCTCGCCGCCCGCGGCGTGCCCAGCCGGCTGCTGATCGGACCGTGGACGCACCTGCAGGCCTCCTCCGGTCCGGGCCTGCCCGCCGACGGGCTGCCCTCGCTCGACGCGATGGCGCTGCGCTGGTTCGACCGCTACCTGGGCGGCCACGCCGACCCGGCCCTGGCCACCGACGTGAAGCCGGTCAGCTACTACGAGATCGGCTCCGGCCGCTGGCGTACGGCGCCCGGCTGGCTGCCGTCGTCGGTGCACGCCCGCGCGTTCGACCTCGGCGGCACGTCGACGTCCGGCACCCCCGGCACCCTGTCGACCACCTCGTCTGCCTCCGGGGCCGACGACGTCTACCCGGTCCCCGTCGCCGGCCTGTGCACGCGCAGTGCGTCCCAGTGGACCGCCGGCCTCGCCGCGATCCCCGGCTGCGAGACCGACAACCGGGTCAACGACAGCACCGCCACGTCCTACGAGACGGCACCGCTCACCGCGCCGCTGCGCGTGATGGGGCCGCTCAACGCCCGGCTCTACCTGTCCACGACCGCCCGCGACGGGATGGTGTCCGTGCACGTCGAGGACGTCGCCCCGGACGGGACGGTCGACCGGCTCACCGGTGGCTGGCAGGTCCTGTCCCACCGGGCCGTCGACTCCACCAAGGTGGTGCGGCGCGACGGCGAGGTGCTGCAGACCTTCCACCCGTTCACCAGGGCCGCGCAGCTCCCGGTCGGGTCCGGCGAGGTCTACCTCGTCGACGTCGAGGTCTTCCCGACCGAGGCGGTGCTCAAGCCCGGCCACCGGCTGCGGATCAGCCTGCAGGCCTACGACACCCCGCACCTGCTGGCGCCCACGCCGCAGGCCGTGGACAGCCTCGGTGGCGTGATCACCGTGCACCACTCCGCGACCTACCCGTCGCGCCTGGTGGTCCCGGTCCGCAACTAGGGCCATCCTGTTCGCTCGTGAGCATCACCCTGCAGTTCCACCCCGACTGGCCGGAGGTGCTCTCCCGGATTCTTCTCCGGCGAGCAGACCGCGATCAGCGGCACGACGGTCGGCGCCTACCTGTTCCGCGCCGTGCAAGTGGTGGTCGGGGTCTAGTCTCGGCGGCATGGAGAAGCCCACGGACGGCGACAAGGCCTGGTTCGACGAGCTGCTGCCGGACGACCCGGACGTGTCACGCAAGCCGATGTTCGGACAGCTCGGCGGGTTCGCCAACGGTCACCTCTTCCTGTGCCTGCTGGGTCCTGACGTCGCCGTACGGCTCGGCGCGGACGAGCAGCGGGAGCTGTACGACGCGGGCGGCAGCTCGTTCGAGCCGATGGCCGGACGCCCGATGAAGGACTACGTGACGCTCCCCCGCGGCTACCGGGAGAGCGATCCGGAGGCCGCGCACGCGTGGGTCGAGCGGTCACTGGCGCACACTCGCGCGCTGCCGCCCAAGGAGAAGAAGCCCGCGAAGAAGGCCACCAAGAAGGCCTGACGGACCCGTCGCGAGCTCTTTACTTTCAGAGCCGACGGGCGTGGGATGGGGCGATGGCTGACACCTCACGCACCCCAGGTTCCTCATCCGCAACCCGTCGTACCTTCCTCGCCGGCACCGCCGTCGCCGCCGGCACCGGGCTCGGCGGCCTGACCGCCTCGCCGGCTCGGGCCGCCACCAGCGCAGCCGCGACCGGCGCCGCGGCGGCCGGCTGGCCCGACGGTCCGGGCTCGCCCAACCTCCCGCAGCAACCGGATGCCGAGCTGCGCGGGATCCTCGCCGCGATCGACCCGTCACGGATCGAGGCGACGGTCCGCAAGCTCGTCTCGTTCGGGACCCGGCACACGCTGTCCTCGCAGGACGACCCCGAGCGCGGCATCGGCGCGGCCCGTGACTGTATCTACGACACGATGTCGTCCTATGCCGCCGTGTCCGGCGGACGGATGACCGTCGAGAAGCAGTCCTTCGTGCAGCCCCCGTCGAGCCGGGTGCCGACCGCGACCACGATCACCAACGTCATCGCGACGCTGCGGGGCTCGGAGGACCCGGACCGCGTCTACGTCATCTCCGGGCACTACGACTCCCGCTGCACCGACGTCATGGACTCGACCAGCGACGCGCCCGGCGCGGACGACGACGCGTCCGGCGTCGCGGTCTCGATGGAGATCGCGCGGGTGCTCGCGAGCCACCGGCCGCAGGCGACGATCGTCCTCGCCGCGGTGGCCGGCGAGGAGCAGGGGCTCTACGGCTCCGACCACATGGCGCAGGTCTTCAAGGACTCCGGTGCCGACGTGCAGGCGATGTTCACCAACGACATCGTCGGCAGCTCGACGGCCGACGACGGGACCCGCGACCCGCGCACGCTCCGGCTCTTCGCCGAGGGCGTGCCGAGTGACGAGACGGCCGACGAGGCGAACACCCGGCGGTCTGTCGGCGGAGAGAACGACTCCCCCTCGCGCCAGCTCGCGCGGTTCGTCACCGAGGTCGCCACCGACCGTGCCACCGGGATGACCGTCCGCGTTATCTACCGCCGCGACCGCTATCTGCGCGGTGGCGACCACATCTCCTTCCTCACCAGGGGATTCCCCGCGGGCCGGTTCACCGAGCCGAACGAGGACTACGCCCACCAGCACCAGGACGTGCGGGTCGTCGACGGCGAGCAGTACGGCGACCTGCCGCAGTTCTGCGACTTCGGCTACATCGCGCGCGTGGCACGGGTGAACGCCGCGACGCTGTGGTCGCTGGCCATCGCCCCGGGCACGCCCACCAACGTCAAGGTCGTGACCACCAACCTCACCAACGACACCGAGCTGGTCTGGGACGCCAGCACAGCAACGGATCTCGACCATTACGAGATCGTGTGGCGGCCGACCACCGAGCCGTCCTGGACGCACGTGATCGACGTGGGTACGGCGACCCGGGCGGTCGTCGACCTGTCCAAGGACAACGCGCTCTTCGGCGTACGGGCGGTCGACCGGGACGGCCACCGCAGCCCGGCGGCGTTCCCGGTGCCGCAGCGCTGAAGCCGAGACGGCTAGTCGCGCTTGCGGACCAGGCCCTCCTGGGCGACGGTCGCGACCAGGGTGCCGTCCTCGGTGAACACGCGGCCGATGGCCAGGCCACGGGCGCCCGACGCGGACGGGGAGGCCTGGTCGTAGAGCAGCCACTCGTCGGCGCGGAACGGGCGGTGGAACCAGATCGTGTGGTCCAGCGAGGCGGACTGCATGTTCTTCGACGACACCGTGACGCCGTGCGGCACCAGGGAGGAGCCGAGCAGCGTCATGTCGCTGGCGTAGGTGAACGCCGCCTGGTGGGTCAGCGGGTCGTCGTCGAGACGTCCCGACACCCGGATCCACAGCCGCGACTGCGACGGCCGCTCGTCGGACGGGATCTCGCCGCCAGGACGCGAGTCACCGACCCAGCGCAGCTCGAGCGCGGCCCACTCCTTGAGCCACTCCTCGGCCTTCTCCGGGGCGCGCTTGCGGAACATCTCCCCCATGTCCGGCGAGTCCGCGGGCGCCGGCACGTCGGGCATCACGTCCTGGTGCTCGAAGCCCTCCTCGGCGACCTGGAAGCTCGCGGTGAGGAAGTAGATCGGCCGGCCGTGCTGGCGCGCGACCACGCGGCGGGTCGAGAAGGACCGCCCGTCGCGCAGCGTCTCGACGTCGTACACGATCGGGACCGACGGGTCACCGGGGCGCAGGAAGTAGCTGTGCAGCGAGTGCACGGACAGGTGCGGCTCGACCGTGCGTACGGCGGCCACGAGCGCCTGGGCGGCGACCTGGCCGCCGAAGACGCGCTGCAGCATCGTGTCCGGCTGGGTGCCGCGGAACAGGTTGACGTCGATGGACTCGAGGTCGAGGAGCTTGACGAGGTCCTCGGCGGAGCTGGGCAACGGGCGGGTCCTACTCGTTGTCGGGCCGGTCGAGGCCGGCGAGGAAACGTTCGAACTCGGCGCCGAGCTCCTCCCCCGTGGGAAGGTTGCGCTCCTGCGCGAGCGGGAGGGCGTCGCCGCCCTCCTCGTCGTCGGGACGGTGGAAGGCGTCGTACTGCTGCTCGAGGCCGGCGACCACGTCGCGGACCTCCTCGGAGTCCTCGATCTGGCCGGCGATCTCGGCCGCACGCGCCTCGGCGGCGAGCTCGAGCGCGTCCAGCGGCCACTCCAGACCGGTGAGCACCGCGACCGACTCCAGCAGCTTCGCGGAGGCGGCCGGGTAGTCGAACTGCGCGACGTAGTGCGGGATGTGGGCCACGAAACCGGCGGCCGGGTGCCCCCACTCGCCGAGCCGCAGCTCGAGCAGCGCCTGCGCGCTGGCGGGGATCCGGATGTTGCCGGCCCAGACGTTCTCCTGGACCAGCAGGTCCTTGCTGGTGGCGTGGTTGGTCAGCATCACCGGGCGGGTGTGCGGCACCGCCATCGGCACCGCGCCCAGCGCGACGGTCAGCCGCACGTCGAAGTGCTCGACGACCCGGCGGACGGCCTTCGCGAACGCCTCCCAGTGCGTGTCCGGCTCGGGGCCGGTGAGCAGGAGGTACGGCGTGCCGAGGCTGTCGTGCTGGAGCCGGACCACCAGGCGGGGCGCCTCGTAGGACTCGTAGTGGTCCTCGACGAACGTCATCGGGGGCCGGCGGGCGCGGTAGTCGTAGAAAGCGTCGATGTCGAAGGAGGCGACCACCCGGCCGCCCTTGCCCCCGAGCAGGTGCCCCGCGGCGAGCGCGCTCGCGTTGCCGGCGTCGAGGAAGCCGTCGAGCGCGTGCACCAGCACCGGTCCCCGGTCCCCGGCGAGCTCGGTCAGCTCCGGCACGTCGTCGACGATGTGCACGAAGCGTGCTGCCTCCGCCATGCTCCCCTCCTCGTTGCTCGTCCGTCGGTCCCCCGAGATCCACCTGCTCCACCAGCTCACGGGGGGTGAACACCGCTACGGTCCTCACTATGCCCGATCTGGTCCGTGAGGTACGCCGCAGGATCGCCGAGGCGGCAGACCCGGATCGGGCACCGGCCATGCAGTCTCTCCATGAAGTCGGCCATGCCCTACCGCGGTGTGCCGGCCCCGGTGCTGCGGCCGCTGTGCCGGGCGGCGTACGCGGAGCTTCCCCTTGCCGACAAGGCGTCCTGGGAGTCCGCGGTGCTCGAGCTGTGGGACGGCGCCGCCTTCCGGGAGGAGCGCTACGCCGCGCTCGCGCTGGCCGGCCACCGCCGCCCGCCCGGGTGGACCCGGACTGGGTACGGCGTTTCGTGACGTCGTACGGCGACCGGATGAGCGGCCTGTCGCGGCGGGAGGCGACCAAGCACCTCGCGGGGTGACGACGGCCACAGCGGGTGGTCTACCCCAGCGTTGTTACCAACGAGTAGCATCGGGGTCACCTATTCCTACGTAGTGGAGGAGCCTTCGTGGCCCGACAGTTGCGAGAGGTCGTCTTCGTCGACGGGGTCCGCACCCCGTTCGGCAAGGCCAAGGGCCAGTACGCGGAGACGCGTGCGGACGACCTGGTGATCAAGTGCATCCGTGAGCTCATGCGACGCAACCCGTCGCTGCCGCCCGAGCGCGTCGACGAGGTGGCGCTGGCCGCGACCACGCAGATCGGCGACCAGGGCCTGACGATCGGCCGCACCGCCGCGCTGCTCGCGGGGCTGCCCCAGTCCGTGCCCGGCTACGCCATCGACCGGATGTGCGCCGGCGCGATGACCGCCGTGACCACGACCGCCGCCGGCATCGCGTTCGGCTCCTACGACGTCGTCATCGCCGGCGGCGTCGAGCACATGGGCCGGCACCCGATGGGCGAGCAGGTCGACCCGAACCCGCGCATCATCTCGGAGAAGATCGTCGACCCCGAGGCGCTGTCGATGGGCAACACCGCGGAGAACCTGCACGACCGCTACCCGGGCATCACCAAGGAGCGCACGGACGCCTACGCCGTACGTTCCCAGGAGAAGACCGCCCAGGCCTATGCGGACAACAAGATCCAGCCCGACCTGGTGCCGGTCGCGATCCGCACCGCCGAGGACGGCTGGGGCCTGGCCAGCACCGACGAGCCGCCCCGCCCGGGCACCACGATGGAGTCGCTCGCGTCGCTCAAGACGCCGTTCCGTCCGCACGGCCGCGTGACGGCCGGCAACTCGGCGGGCATCAACGACGGCGCCACCGCCGCGCTGCTCGCCGACGAGGAGACCGCGCGCGAGCTGGGCCTGCCGATCAAGATGCGCCTGGTGTCCTACTCGTTCGTGGGCGTCGAGCCCGAGGTGATGGGCGCCGGCCCGATCCCGTCGACGGAGAAGGCGCTGGCCCAGGCCGGCCTCACCATCGACGACATCGACGCGTTCGAGGTCAACGAGGCGTTCGCCGTGCAGGTGCTCGCGTTCCTCGAGCACTACGGCATCGCCGACGACGACCCGCGCGTGAACCCCTACGGCGGCGCGATCGCGATGGGCCACCCGCTGGCCTCCTCCGGCGTGCGCCTGATGAACCAGCTCGCCCGGCAGTTCGAGGAGCGCCCCGAGGCCCGCTACGGCATCACCACGATGTGCGTCGGCATCGGCATGGGCGGCACCGTGATCTGGGAGAACCCGCACTGGACCGGAAGCAAGGAAGAGGTCGCCTGATGGGCTCGACGAACACCGATCTGCAGGCGCTGCTCGACCGCGCCGTGGCGATGTCCGGCGACGAGGTGGTCACCGAGGCCAAGTCCCGCGACGTCGTGCTCCCGCACGGCGCCGGCACCCTGGCCCTGATCACGCTCGACAACGGCCTGGACCACACCCGGCCCAACACGTTCGGCCCGAAGTCGCTGGCCTCGCTGAACACCGCCATCGACGCCGCCCTCGCGCGCGACGACGTCGCCGCGATCGGCATCACCGGCAAGCCGTTCATCCTGGCCGCCGGGGCCGACCTGTCCGGCGTGCCCGGGATCAGCAACCACGACGACGCCAAGCTGATCGCGCAGATCGGCCACGGCGTGTTCCGCAAGCTCGGCGAGGGCGGCAAGCGCTCGTTCGGCTTCATCAACGGCCTCGCCCTCGGTGGCGGCCTCGAGGTCGCGCTGCACTGCGACTACCGCACCGTGCAGGACTCGGCGCCGGCCCTCGGCCTGCCCGAGGTCATGCTCGGCCTGGTCCCCGGCTGGGGTGGCGCCTACCTGGTGCCCAACCTCGTCGGCGCGGCGACCGCGGTGAAGCTGATCGTCGAGAACCCGCTCAACCAGGGCAAGACCCTCGGCGGCCACGCGGCCTTCGAGGCCGGCCTGGCCGACGCGGAGTTCGGCGGTGCCGACTTCCTCGAGCAGTCGCTGCTGTGGGCCGCCCGGGTGCTCACGGGTGACATCACCGTGGAGCGCCCCGAGGTCGACCGCGGCGAGGCCTGGGACAAGGCCGTCGCCAAGGGCCGCTCCATCGCCGACTCCAAGACCGGTGGCGCCTCCCCCGCGGCCTACCGTGCCGTCGAGCTGATCGCGGCCGCCAAGACCGCGACCCGCGACGAGGGCTTCGCCGCCGAGGACGAGGCGCTCGCCGACCTGATCCTCACCCCGGAGCTGAAGGCGTCGCTCTACTCCTTCGACCTGGTGCAGAAGCGCGCCAAGCGGCCCGCGGGCGCGCCCGACAAGTCGCTGGCCCGTCCGGTCACCAAGGTCGGCATCGTCGGCGCCGGCCTGATGGCCAGCCAGCTCGCGCTGCTGTTCGTACGGCGACTCGGGGTGCCCGTCGTACTCTCCGACCTCGACCAGGCCCGCGTCGACAAGGGCGTCGGCTACGTCCACGACGAGGTCGACAAGCTGCTGCTCAAGGGGCGCGTCAACCAGGACAAGGCCAACCGGCTCAAGGCCCTGGTCACCGGGGTCGTCGACAAGGCCGAGGGCTTCGCCGACGCGGACTTCGTGATCGAGGCCGTGTTCGAGGAGATGTCGGTCAAGAAGAAGGTGTTCGCCGACGTCGAGGCGGTCGTCTCGCCCGAGTGCGTGCTGGCCACCAACACCTCGTCGCTCTCGATCACCGAGATGGCCTCCGAGCTCGCGCACCCCGAGCGCGTGGTCGGCTTCCACTTCTTCAACCCGGTGGCGCTGATGCCGCTGCTCGAGATCGTCAAGGGCGAGCAGACCGACGACGCCACCCTGGCCACCGCGTTCGCGACCGGCAAGGCGCTGAAGAAGACGACCATCCTGGTCAAGGACAGCCCGTCCTTCATCGTGAACCGGCTGCTCGGCCGCTTCATGGGCGAGGTCGGCAAGATCGTCGACGAGGGCACCCCCCTCACCGTCGCCGACGGCGCCTTCGCGGGCGTCGCGCCGATGCCGCCGTTCTTCCTGCTGTCCCTGGTCGGCCCGGCGATCGCCCTCCACAACAGCGAGACCCTGCACCGCGCCTTCCCGGACCGGTTCTACGTCTCGCCGAACCTGCAGAAGCTGGTCGCCTCCGGCAAGAGCTCGGTCTACCTGCCCGACTTCTCCGTCGACCCGGAGGTCGCGGAGATCTTCGCTGCGTCCCAGGGCTCCGGCGACACCGAGCTGTCCGCCGCCGAGGTGCGCGAGAAGGTGCTCTCCGCGCTCGCCGCCGAGTCCCGCCTGATGCTCGACGAGGGTGTCGTCGCCGCTCCCGAGGACCTGGACCTGGCGATGATCACCGGCGCCGGCTTCAGCTTCTGGAACGGCGGCCTGACCCAGCTCCTCGACCGCGAGGGGATCAGCGAGAAGGCCACGGGTAAGCGCTTCCACTGAGGCTTCGCCCCTGCGACCCGTTTACCAGGGTATGCAGAAGAACTGCCGCTCCCCATGGTGAATTCACCATGGGGAGCGGCAGTTTCTCGACATCACCTGGTAAACCGCCGCCCGGCCGTACGACGTACCGGACCGCCGTACGACGCCTGCGGGCGCAGCACTTGGACCGCAGGCGGACACTGAAGCGGTGACCACCATCGACACCGAGGTCGGGCTGTCCATCGCGGAGGCAGCCGAGGCGACCGGGCTGACCGCGCACACGCTGCGCTACTACGAGCGTGACGGGCTGATGCTCGGGGAGGTGGACCGCTCGGCGAGCGGGCACCGGCGCTACACCGGCGACGACCTGCGCTGGATCGAGATGCTGACCCGGCTGCGGGCGACCGGGATGCCGGTGCGCGAGGTCCGCGACTACGCGGCGCTGGTCCGGGCCGGGGACGGCAACGAGCAGGCCCGGCTGACGCTGCTGCACGCCCACCGTGCCCGGGTGCTGGCCCAGCTCGCGGAGGTCACCGAGCACCTCGGCGCGATCGACCACAAGATCGACCTCTACACCGACACGGTCACCCGCGAGGCTTGACTTCGAGCGCGCTCCAACTGGTTGTGTCGGACCCATGACCAACCTCAGCACCCGCACCCTGGGCACCGCCTCCCCGCTGACCGTCTCCAGCCTCGGCCTCGGCTGCATGGGCATGTCGGAGTTCTACGGCACCGGTGACGAGCAGCAGGGGCTGGAGACCATCCGCCGCGCCCTCGACCTCGGCGTCACCTTCCTCGACACCGCCGACATGTACGGCCCCTTCACCAACGAGCGCCTCGTCGGCAAGGCCATCGCCGGCCGCCGCGACGAGGTCCAGCTCGCCACCAAGTTCGGCAACGAGCGGGGCGAGGACGGCACGCGGGTCGGCATCAACGGCCGGCCGGAGTACGTCCACGCGGCCTGCGACGCCTCCCTGCAGCGCCTCGGCGTCGACCACATCGACCTCTACTACCAGCACCGCGTCGACAAGACCGTGCCGATCGAGGAGACCGTCGGGGCCATGAAGGAGCTCGTCGAGGCCGGCAAGGTCCGCCACCTCGGGCTCTCCGAGGCGTCCGCCGCCAACATCCGCAAGGCGCACGGCGTGCACCCGATCACCGCACTGCAGACGGAGTACTCCCTGTTCACCCGCGACCTCGAGGACGAGATCCTGCCGACGATCCGCGAGCTCGGCATCGGCCTGGTCCCCTACTCCCCGCTCGGCCGCGGCCTGCTCACCGGCACGATCACCCGCGAGTCCGGTGCGACCGGCGCCGGCGACGCCCGCCGTACGGCGTACTTCCCCCGTTTCCAGGGCGAGGCGCTCGAGACCAACCTGGCCCTGGTCGACGCGATCACGAAGGTCGCCGAGGTCAAGGGCGTCACGCCGGGGCAGCTGGCGCTGGCGTGGGTGCTCGCGCAGGGCGACGACGTCGCGCCGATCCCGGGCACCAAGCGGGTGCGCTACCTCGAGGAGAACGTCGCAGCCGCGTCGGTGGAGCTCAGCGACGACGACCTGGCGCAGCTCGAGGACGCCGTACCCCGCGACGCGGTGGCCGGTGCCCGCTACGGCGACATGACCCACATCGACCAGTGAGGACAGCCACCCGCGGCTGACGTCTCAGCTGCCCGCGGGTGACGTCTCCACGGGGGTGGAGGCGCCGGCGAACCCGGCGAGCAGCAGGGCGACGTCGTCGGCCGAGCCCTCGCCCGAGAGGCCGGTGAGCAGCCGCGTGGCGATCGCCTCGGCGTCGAGACCGAGCTCGCCGTGCAGCAGGCCCACCTGCCGCACCAGCTCGGGCAGGCCCCGGTCGAGGCCGGTGTCGCGGTCCTCGACGAGGCCGTCGGTGTAGAGCACCCACAGGCTGCCCGGCAGCATCGCCACGGTGTGCTCGGGGCGCTCGGTCGCGGGCGCCCCGAGCGGTGGCGACCCGCCGCCCTCGACGAGCTCGGCCGGGCAGCCGGGGCTGACCAGCAGCGGCGGCAGGTGGCCGGCGCGGGCGACCCGGGCGGTGGCGCTGCGCAGGTCGACGAGCACGTAGGCGATGGTGGCGATCTCGTCGACGTCGAGCTCGCGGGTGAGCCGGTCCAGGCCGTGCAGCACGGCGGCCGGAGCCGGGTCGGCGACGGCCAGGGCGCGCAGCGCGGTGCGCAGCTGACCCATCACGGCCGCCGCGTGCAGGCCCTTGCCCATCACGTCGCCGACCACGAGCGCGACCTCGTGCCGGGACACCTGGACGACGTCGTACCAGTCGCCACCGACCTGCACGCCGCGCTCGCCCGGCAGGTAGCGGGCGGCCATGGCCAGGCCGGTGCCGACCGGCAGCCCGGCCGGAAGCAGCGAGCGCTGCAGCGTCTCGGCGGCCTCCCGCTCGCTCTCGAACGCCAGTGCGCGCGCGACCGCCTGGCCGCCCTGCGCGGCCAGGCCGTGCAGCACCTCGCGGCCCAGCGCCCCGGCCGGTGTGTGCGAGCCGACCACGAGCAGCCCGACGCGGCCGTCGCCCGCCGGCAGCGGCAGCATCGCCAGCGAGGAGAGCCGGGCGAACGGGGTGGTGCCCAGCCCGGGCAGCTCGACGGCCCGGCCGTTGACCTCGTCGAGGAAGACCGCCTGCTCGGCGGCGTCGCGCCACAGGTCGGTCCACGGCACCCGCCAACCGCCGGTTCCCGAGAGTCGCCCGGTGTCGCCCACCGGGGTCAGCTCGTCGCCGGCCGGGGTCGGCAGCAGCACCACGGCCCGCTGGCCGTCGGCGGCGGCGAGCGCGTCCGCGGAGAGTACGGCGGCCACGTCCGCCGTGGTCACGGCAGCCGCGAGGTCCCCGGCGCTGGTGAGCAGCCGGCTGGTCAGGCCGAGCGAGCGTTGCAGCTGCGCCTCGCGGCGGCCGAGCTCGCGGGTGGCGTAGGACTCGAGGTCGCGCAGCGCGCCCAGGGCGCCCTGGACCGCGGCGAGCCCGAGCACGGCATAGCTGCCGACGCGCAGCGACAGGCTGGCCCACCAGACCGCGCTGAACCGCTGGGCGCCGAGCGCGTTGAGGGCGACGTCGTAGGCCATCAGCGACAGCGCCACCCCCGCCCACCCCCGCAGGGAGGCGGGCGTCCGGCCGGCGCTGAGCGCCCAGACCACGGTGCACACCGCGACGACGCCGACGACCACCCACTCGAGGGTGACCAGCGCGGGCGTGAAGCCACCCGTCGGCCCGAGCAGCTCCGGGAGCGGCACCAGGTTGGCGGCTACCAGCAGGTCGAGCAGGAGCCCGGCGAGCAGCACCGGGGTGCGCAGCCGCGCGGGGGCCTCCAGCGCGCCCGCCACCGCGGCCAGCGGGGCGGCGAGGTGGAAGACCAGGTAGAGCGCGGCGCTGGACTGCCGGTCGGTGCCGAGCAGCCCACCCTGCTCGGCGACGAGCGGGAACGCCAGGAACTGGAGCACCATCGCCCCGAGCCCGACCAGGAGCCCGGTGCCGAACCACGCCAGCGCCGTGTCGGCGGTGGCCCGGGCCCGGGCGGTGACCACGAGCAGCGCGACGACGCACAGCAGCGGGGCCGCGGCGAAGAACGCGACCGCGAGCCCGGTGGGCGGCAGGTGCTTGGTGCCCAGGGCGGCCACGTAGAGCAGTGCGACCACGGCGGCCACCGTCACCGCACGGTAGGCGTCCAGGCGCCGACCCGGCTCGTCGCTTCGCGGGTCGACCGCGAACGCGTCCGCGTGACCCGCCTGTCTCAGGCTCACGCGGGTCACTCTGTCACCCGCTCCGACGGCGCGAGGACGAACGCGAGGACTTCTCGGCGGGTGCACGAACACCGGTTTCCGACGTCGTACGCCCGAACTGCGCAGGAAACGGACCGCCCTGCCGATCCCAGTCTCGCGGGGGCCGCGACAGGGAGGTCACGTGCGATCCCACGATCATGCTGCGCTGAGTGCGTGGCAGCGATTCGCCCAGTCCCGCACCACGAGAGCGGTCACCGCTGCCGGTGGGCTGCTGCTGGTGCTGGTCGCCGTCGGGACCGCCGTGGACGAGGGCCGGCGCTCCCGGGTCGCTGACCTGGACGGCAACCTGACCACCGCCAGCGAGGCGCACAGCGCCGTCCTGGACGAGTACTTCGAGCGCTCGCGCACCATCGACCTGCTGCTCGCCCACGACAGCGCGATCACCCAGCTCGGTCCCGACGCCCTGCCCGGCGTACGCCGGCAGGACGCGTGGCGGCGGGCGAACACCGCGATGGCCTACCTGGAGACGCTCTACTCCGGCGGGGTCAGCGAGGCCTGCCTGATCGCCGCCGACGGGCACGAGCTGGCCCGGGTGGTCCGCGGCGTGCCGGCCGCCCGCAACGACCTCTCCGCCGACGAGTCGCAGAACCCGTTCTTCGCGCCCACGCTCGCTCTCGAGCCGGGCGAGGTCTACCAGGCGGCGCCCTACCGCTCCCCCGACACCCGCGAGTGGGTGGTCTCCAACTCGACCCCGATGGTCAGCCGCAACGGCACGGTGTGGGGGATGCTGCACTTCGAGGTCGCGCTCGCGTCCTTCGAGCCGGCGCTCACCGACCACGCCGGGCACGGCTTCGCCGCCGAGCTCGTCGACACCCGCACCGGCCGGGCCCTGCTCAGCGACGGTCTCGTGCGCAGCGTCGGGGGCTCCCCCGGCACCCCGCTGCGCCCGGGGGTCGCCGACCTGGTCGTCGGGACGGGCGCCGGGGCGACCGGCACCGCCGCCGGCCGGCAGTACTCCGTCACCCGCGTCGCCGGGTTCGAGCACAACCAGAACCACTGGGCCGTCGTGGTCAGCTCGCGGCCCGACACTGCTGGCTGGTGGGCCAGCACAGGGCCCCTGCCGTTCGCGATCGTCGCCGCGGCGCTGCTGCTGCTCGCGTTCGCCGGCCTCGGGCTCCGGGCCCGGCACCGCGAGCTGCGGCACGCCGGCCTCACCGACGCCCTGACCGGGCTCGCGAACCGGCGGCTGCTGACGGACCGGATCGACCAGGCGCTGCTCCTCGCGGCCCGCAACCATGAGCTGTGCGCGGTGCTGCTGATCGACCTCGACCGCTTCAAGGAGGTCAACGACACCCTCGGCCATGCCTACGGCGACGAGCTGCTCAAGGCGGTCGCGGACCGGCTCGTGTCCGCCTGCCGCGCCTCGGACACCGTGGCCCGGCTCGGCGGCGACGAGTTCGCCGTACTCCTGCCCGAGGTCAGCGACGAGGCCGGCGCGCTGCTGCTCGCGAACCGCTGCCGCGAGGTGCTGCTCGAGCCGGTCACCGTGCAGGGCATCGCGCTCACGGTCGAGGCCAGCGTCGGGGTCGCCCTGGCGCCCGAGCACGGCCGCGACTCCGGCTCGCTGATGCGTGCCGCCGACGTCGCGATGTACGACGCCAAGCAGACCCAGGTCGGCACCGTGGTCTACGACGCCGAGAGCGACGAGAACACCCCGACCAGGCTGGCCATGCTCGGCGACCTGCGTCGGGCGCTGCAGAACGACGACGAGCTCGAGATGCACTACCAGCCGAAGGTGCTGCTGAGCACCGACCAGGTGCACAGCGTCGAGGCGCTGGTGCGCTGGAAGCACCCCAGCCGCGGGATGGTCCCGCCGGCCTCGTTCATCCCTGCCGCCGAGGGCACCGGCCTGATCGTGCCGCTGACGCTGCGGACCCTCGAGCTCGCGATCGGGCAGGCCCGCACCTGGCTCGACGCCGGCGAGCGGATCCAGGTCGCGGTCAACCTCTCACCGCGCTGCCTGCTGCACCGCGGCTTCACCGAGGCGGTCGTGGCCACCCTGGAGCGGCACCAGCTCCCGGGCAACCTGCTGCGGCTCGAGGTCACCGAGTCCACGATCATGGCCGACCCCTTGCACGCACTGTCGGTCCTCGCCGACCTGCAGCGGCTCGGCGTGGCGCTGTCCATCGACGACTTCGGGACGGGCTACTCGTCGATGTCGTGCCTGCAGCAGCTGCCGGTCGACGAGCTCAAGATCGACGCCTCGTTCGTCACGCACATGCTCGCGAACAACAACGACGGTGTGCTCGTGCAGGCCTCCATCGAGCTCGCGCACAAGCTCGGCCTCAGCGTCGTCGCGGAGGGCATCGAGGACGCCGGCACCGTCGCGGAGCTGGTCGACCTCGGGTGTGACGTCGGCCAGGGCTACCACCTGGGCCGCCCGATGACGGCCGCGGCCATGACGGCCTGGCTGGAGTCGCGACACGGCGCCCAGGTGGCCGGGTCGCGCTGACCCGGCGAACTGTCAGCGCTGCTGCGTGGACCCCGGCTCGTCGAGGTGCAGCAGCGACTCGTTGCCGTCGAGCGCGGTGACGTCCTCGACGATGCTGCGGGCCAGCGCCTGCGCGGTGAGCCCGATCTCCTCGAGGATCTTGGCGCGCTTGGCGTGGTCGAGGAAGCGCTGCGGGACTCCGTGCAGCCGCACCGGGGTGTCCACCCGCTCGGCGTTGAGTGTCTGCAGCAGGACGGCGCCGCAGCCGCCGACGATGCCGTTGTCCTCGACGCTGACCACCAGCCGGTGCTCGCGGGCCAGGTCCACGATGGCGGGGTCGACGGGCTTGACCCAGCGCGGGTCGACGACGGTGACGCCGATGCCCTGGGCCGCCAGCCGCTCGGCCACCTCGACCGAGACCGAGGCCATCGAGCCGACGCCCACGATCAGCACGTCCTTGTCGCCGCGACGCACCAGCACGTCGGCGCCACCGGCCTTGCCGACCGCCTCGACGTCGGCGTTCGGCGGGCCCTTCGGGAACCGTACGACGGTGGGTGCGTCGTCCACCGTGACCGCCTCGCGCAGCAGCTCGCGCAGCCGGGCGGCGTCACGAGGTGCCGCGAGCCGCAGCCCCGGCACCACCTGCAGGATCGACATGTCCCACATGCCGTTGTGGCTGGCGCCGTCGTCGCCGGTGACACCGGCACGGTCGAGCACGAACGTGACGCCGCACCTGTGCAGCGCGCAGTCCATCAGCACCTGGTCGAAGGCCCGGTTGAGGAACGTCGCATAGACGGCGACCACCGGGTGCAGGCCGCCCATCGCCAGGCCCGCCGCCGACGTGGCGGCGTGCTGCTCGGCGATGCCGACGTCGAAGACGCGCTCGGGGTACTTCGCCGCGAACAGGTGCAGGCCCACCGGGTGCATCATCGCCGCGGTGATCCCGACGAGGTCCTGCCGCTCACCACCGAGGGTGACCATCTCGTCGGCGAACACGTCGGTCCAGATCTGGCCCTTCGGGTTCTCCTCGCCGGTCTCGACGTTGAACGCGCCCGGGCTGTGGAACTGGTCGGCCTCGTGCCGCTCGGCCGGGTCGTAGCCGAAGCCCTTGCGGGTCATCACGTGCACGATCACCGGGCCACCGAACTTCTTGGCCTGGGCCAGCGCGTGCTCGACGGCCTCCCGGTCGTGGCCGTCGACGGGGCCGACGTACTTCAGGCCGAGGTCCTCGAACAGACCCTGCGGCGCGAGCGCGTCCTTCATGCCCTTCTTCATCGCGTGCAGGGCGTCGTACACCGCCGGGCCGACGCCGCGGATCCCCTGCAGCCTCTTCTTGACCTGGTCGAGCAGCTGCTCGTAGCGCGGGCTGGTGCGCAGCGCGGTGAGGTGGTTCGCGAGGCCGCCGACGGTGGGGGTGTAGGAGCGACCGTTGTCGTTGACGACCACGATGAGCTTGCGGCCGCGGCCGCCGTCCTCGGCGATGTTGTTGAGCGCCTCCCAGGCCATGCCTCCGGTGAGCGCGCCGTCACCGATGACCGCGACGACGTGCCGGTCCTCGCCGCGGATCGCGTAGGCCTTGGCCAGCCCGTCGGCGTAGGACAGCGCGGTGGAGGCGTGGGAGTTCTCGACGATGTCGTGCGCGGACTCCGCCTGGCTCGGGTAGCCGGAGAGGCCGCCCTCCTGGCGGAGGCTGTCGAAGCCCGCGGCCCGGCCGGTGAGCACCTTGTGCACGTAGGCCTGGTGCCCGGTGTCGAAGACGACCCGGTCGGTGGGGCTGTCGAAGACCCGGTGGATCGCCATCGTCAGCTCGACGACGCCGAGGTTGGGCCCGAGGTGGCCGCCGGTGCGCGAGACCTTGGTGACCAGGAAGTCGCGGATCTCGGCGGCGAGGTCGTCGAGCTGGTCGTCGGTGAGGTCACGCAGGTCGCGCGGCCCGGTGATCGACGAAAGGACTCCCATGGTCCAGCGGCCTCTTTCCACTCGGGGGCAGGCGGTCGACTTTCGAGTCTATCGGTGCCCGGGAAGGTCGAGGACGGCGACGGCGCCCTCCTCCAGGCTGCCCAGCCAGACCCGGCCCGCGTGCTCGCGGACCCCGGTGACCATGTGGTAGTGCGTGCCCGGCCGTGACAGGTCGTGCACCACGGTGCCCGCGTCGTCGAGCGCCATCACGCGCACGCACCGCTTCGCCTTCGGTTGTACGGCGGCCGGGAGCCTCCACACGAGGCGGCGCAGGGGCAGCGGCCCGCGCATGATCCGCTCCAGCGAGCCCACCGTCGGTGAGGCGATCGTCACCCAGATCAGCCCGTCGCTGCCGCGGGCGATGTTGTCGGGGTAGCCCGGCAGGTCCTTCGCGAGCAGGTCCCGCTGCCCCGCCCTGGGGCCGGTCAGCCAGCGCCGTACGACCGTGCGGGCGGCGGTCTCGGCCACCGTCACGTAGGACTCGTCGGCGGCGAGCGCGACCCCGTTGGCGAAGTGCAGCCCGTCGAGGACCACCTCGACCCTGCCGTCCGGGAGCAGCTCGAGCCCGAGCGGCCGGCCGCCGGTCGCGCCCAGCCGCTCGATGACCCGCCCGTCCGGACTGAGCCGGTGGACCGTCCCGTCGTCGGTGCCCGTGTAGACGCGGCCCTCGTCGTCGACGACCACGTCCTCCGCGCCGTGGCCGGGGACCGGGTGGACCGTCAGCTGCTGCGTCATGCCGGTCATGCCGGTCACCGTAGCCAGGGCGGGTAGGGTCCGCGGACGTGACCCAGCACACCAGCCTGCACGACGAGGTCGTCGCGCTCACCCAGGACCTGATCCGCCTCGACACGTCCAACGCGCCCGGCAACGAGACCCTCGTGGCCGAGCACCTGGCGTCGTACCTCGCGCGCAACGGGGTCGACTGCGAGCTGGTCGCCCGCGACCCGGCCCGCGCCAACCTGGTGGCGAAGCTCCCCGGCAGCGACCCCACTGCGACGTCGATGGCGTTCGTCGGCCACATCGACGTGGTGCCGGTGGACCCCCGCGACTGGACGCACCCGCCGTTCGAGGCCGTCATCGACGACGCCGGCTACCTCTACGGCCGCGGCGCGATCGACATGAAGAACGAGGTCGCCGCCCGTGCGGTGGCGATGGCCGAGCTGGCGCGGACCGGCTTCCGGCCCCGGGGCGACCTGTGGTTCGTCGCCGAGGCCGACGAGGAGGACGGTACGGCGGACGTGGGGATGCGCTGGTTGCTCGAGGAGCGGCCCGACATCCGCCCGGACCTGGCCGTCAACGAGGGCGGTGGGCACCGGCTCGAGCTCGCCGACGGCCGCACCGTGCTCACCGTCGGGGTCGGCGAGAAGGGCACGTTCCCGGCACGCGTCAGCTCGCTCGGCGAAGCCGGGCACGGCTCGACCCCGAGTGCCGGCGACAACGGCGTGCTGCTCCTCGGCGAGCTGCTGCGCCGGATCGGCCGCGGGATGCCCGTGCTCGAGACGCACCCGCTGGTCGAGGCGATGCTCGACGCGCTGGTCCCTGCGTCGACGGTCGAGACCCTGGAGCAGCGGATCGTCGCCGCGGCCGCGCTGCACCCCGCCTTCGAGCACGTGCTCCCCGCACTGCCCGGGGTGACGATGGCGCCGACCATGCTCGGCGGCTCCCCCAAGCGCAACGTGATCCCGGCCCGGGCCTGGATGGAGCTGGACTGCCGGATCCTGCCCGGCCACACCGAGGCCGACGTCGAGAAGGCGGTCCGGGCGCGGCTCGGCGACGGGCTCGACTACGAGCTGACCTGGCCCGAGGAGCTCGTCCCCGGCAGCGGCTCGACCCCGGACAGCCTGCTGATGGACAGCTTCCGCAGCGTGCTCGCCCGGCACGACCCCGACGCACTGCTGCTGCCCGTGCTCGACACCGGCTTCACCGACTCGCTCTACCTGCGCCAGGCCGGCGGCGCCGTCGCCTACGGCTTCAGCCCGTTCCGTACGACGCCCGCCGAGGTGATCAACGCGGGCTACCACAACGCCGACGAGCGGGTGCACGTCGACGACCTGCTGCTGGCCACTCAGTTCCACGTCGACCTGGCCCGCGAGGTCCTGGGGGACACCGCCGACTGAGGTCGGGCCGCTGCGGGCTCAGCCGACGCGGTAGCGCACGTGCGTGGCCAGCGGCGAGTGCTCGGCCTCGACGATCTCCAGGCTGGCTGGCGCGACGCCGTCGAAGATCCGCTCCCCCGACCCGAGGAGCACGGGCGCGATGTCGAGCGTGAGCTCGTCGAGCTCGCCGTCTGCCAGCGCCTGCCGGACGGCCGACGCACCTCCGGCGATGTCCACGTCGCCGTCCCCGGCCTCCCTGGCCAGACGCAGCGCCTCGTCGAAGCCTTCGGTGACGAAGTGGAACGTGGTGCCGCCCTTGAGCTCGATCGGCTCGTGGGCGTGATGGGTCAGCACGTAGACGGGCGCGTGGTAGGGCGGCTCCTCGCCCCACCAGCCTTGCCACTCCTCGCCGAACGACTCCCACGGGCCGCGCACCGGGCCGAACATGTTGCGGCCCATCACGTAGGCGCCGCGCGGACGCAGCAGCATGTCGGTCCAGCGCTGGTCCACGCCGGACAGGTCGTCGCCGAGGTGCCAGGTGTGCAGGCCCATGCCGCCACGCCCGATCGGGTTGTCGAGCGACTGGTCGGGTCCGGCAACGAAGCCGTCGAGGGAGATGGACATGTGAGCGGTCGTGAAGGTCATGCCCGAGTCGACCACGACGCACCGACAATGTCATCGGTCATCCTCATGTCCGCCGGTGGAAGGTCAGCGAGCCGTCGGGGTGCCGGTGGAGGTCGTAGCGCGGGTCGTGCGCCCGGTGGTGGTGCCACGGGCAGAGGTTGACGGCCATCGCGAGGTCGGTGCGCCCGCCCTCGCTCCACGGGACCAGGTGATGTGCCTCGCACCAGGCCGCCGGGCGTGAGCAGCCGGCCGCCTGGCACTCCGGCTGGTCGAGGTTGAGCGCCCGGCGCTGGGCCTTGCTGAACAGTCGCTGCTCCCGGCCGAGGTCGAGGACCTCCGAGGCGCCACCCAGCACCGCCGGCAGGACGCCCGCCCCGCACATCAGCCGCCGGGCCTCGCCCGCGGAGATGCGGTCGTCGGTGTCGAGCCCGGCCGTGGCGTACCACGACGTCAGCGCCGACCAGTCGATGGTGACGACCACGGTGGGGCTGAGCCCGCCGCTCTTCGGCAGCGCGTCAGCGGGCAGCCGCTCCAGCAGCGCGCAGAACGCCTGGCCCCGCTGCTCCGGTCGCGGCACAGGACCGCCGCCGGCGTCGCGGTGGTGACCGGGCTCCCCCGGCTTCGTCGCGCGCGGGGAGCAGAAGGCGTCGAGTGCCTTGGTGAGCATCGCGGCGTGCAGGTCGGGGATCGTGAACCTGCCGGTGTGGGTGCCGTTGCCGTTGTCCCGCAGCGTGAAGTGCATCCGCGCCGCCGCCTCCCGCTCCTCGGCGGCCAGCCGTCGTCCCTCGGCCTCGTCGGCGACGTCGGGCGCGACCACCTCGAGGAGGTGGCGGCCGGCCTTCCGCAACGCCGGGGCGTCGCGGGTCACCGCGTGCTCGACGTCGAGCGCCCGGGCCAGCTCCAGGTCCTTCGTGGCCTGGCCGCGCGTGGTCCGGGTCGCCCTCGCAGCCAGGCGACCGTGGACGGCGAGGCGTCGACCTGGGCGACGTCGTTGCGGTCCGCCGCCACGAGCACGCGTCCCTTGAGCTCGGCCACCTGCGCCTCGAGCGCCACCAGGTCGCACAGCGCCAGGCGCTGCTCGTCGGGGGTCATCGACCAGGCCGGCGCGTCGGCGAGCGTGCCGATCACCTCGCGGGCACGCTCCGCGAACCGGGCGATGGGGTGCACCCGGGTCCGCTGGTCGACGGTCGTGGTCATGGCTCCACGCTAGGAAGCCGTACCCCCACGGCGCGAGGGCGATCTCCAGGGCGGTGGACAACTCCGCCGACACCGGCCCTGTGGACGAAACCTGGCCAGGATGGGCGATGACAACGGGGCCGCCGTACGGTCAGATGAGGCATGACCACCGAGCACAGCCTGCGCACCGACGAGGCCACCCTGGTGTACGACGTCCACGGACCGCTCCCGACCGAGGGCGGCAGGCCGCCGCTGCTGATGGTCGGCCAGCCGATGGGCGCGGACGGGTTCCGCGGCCTCGCCGCGCAGTTCCCGGAACGCACGGTCGTCGCCTACGACGTGCGCGGGCTCGGCCGCAGCACCCGGCACGACGGCCGCACGGACCTCTCGCCTGAGAGCAACGCTCGCGACGTGCACGCGATCATCGAGGCGCTCGGCGCCGGCCCGGTCGACCTGCTCGGCAGCAGCGGTGGTGCCATCACCGGACTCGCCCTGGTGGCCGCCCACCCCGGCGACGTTGTCACGCTGGTCGCCCACGAGCCGCCGCTGTTCGCCGTACTCCCCGACGCCGACCGCCTCCTCGCGGCCGAGAGGGACCTGCACACCCTCTATGCCGAGAAGGGGTGGGGGCACGCGATGGCGGCGTTCATCGGGCTCACGTCGTGGCGGGGCGAGCTCACCGACGACTACACCGCACAGCCGAAGCCGGACCCCGCGATGTTCGGGCTGCCGGCCGACGACGACGGCCGGCGTGACGACCCGCTGCTGTCGGGGGTCTCCGACGCCGTGACTGCCTACTCGCCCGACCTCGAGGCGCTGCGCAGGGCGTCCACGCGCGTGGTGCTCGCGGTCGGGGCCGACTCGGCCGACCTCGTCACGGGACGTACGACGGACGCGCTCGCCGCAGCCCTCGCCCAGACGCCCATCGTCTTCCCCGGCGGGCACGGAGGCTTCCACGAGAAGCCGGACGAGTTCGCGGCCCGGCTGCGCGAGGTGCTCAGCTGACGCGGGCGCTCAGCGCACGAACGTGAACCAGTGCCGACCGGGCTCCAACGGTCGCGGCTCGGCGAGCAGACGAACCACGCCCACCGACCACAAGGCGTCCGGCGGCGCGACGAACGCGACCTCCTCGAAGCCCGCCTCCCCGAACCACCGGCGGATGGACGGCGTCAGGTCGGGCTCCCCGCGGTGCCGCGTCCAGACGACCTCGGCGCCGGGTGCGCACAGCTGCGGGGCGGCGGCGACCGTGGCGCGGACGTCGTCGTCGCTGACGTTGCCGAAGATGCCGCACAGCAGCACGAGGTCGGCTGGGACGGAGGCACCGTAGACGTCACTGTCCGCGGCGTCCGCCTCGCGCACCTCGACGCTCGCCGGGAGGTGCTGCGCGGCCGCTCGCGCCTCAGCCACCAGCCTGCCGTCGTACTCCACCAGGAGCGCGGCGACCCGCTCCGCGTCCAGCCGCTCGGCCAGCACCCCGAGCAGGTCACGGCCGTCACCGGCGCACGCGCTCACCACCCGCACGGGACCCGGCGCAAGGTCGTCGAGCCGGCGCCGGACGTGCGTGCGCACCGCTTCGAGCCGGTCGCCCAGCCCGGATCCCGGCCGTGCGTAGGCGTCGTGCCACTCGTTCCAGTCCGTCGTCTGCTCGGTCACGACGGGCATCCTGGCGCAGCCCGCCGACAGTCGGACACGGTCCCCGCCTGTCGCTAGCCTGCACGGATGGCTCTGACGTGGGCACAGGTGCTCGGCTGGCGGTTGCAACGGCAGCTGCTCGACCCGGTCGGCACCGGGTCGGTTGCCGACGTGGTGACGCGGATGGGTGCGATGCCGGCCTGGCCCGACGCGGCTGCCGAGCTCGGGATCGCCGTACGGCGGCACGACGGGCGTTCGGGGGACGCGGCGCAGGCGCTCGCGGCAGGGACCGTGGTCAAGGTGTTCGCGTTCCGGGGCGCCCTGCACCTGATGACGCCGCAGGACGCGGGCGCCTACCTGGTGGTCCGCGCCTCGAGCCGGATGTGGGAGCTGGCCAGCTGGCGCCGCTTCTACGAGCTGGAGGCCGACGACTGGCCGGCCTTCCGGGACTACGTGAGGCAAGCCCTGGACGACGGACCGCTGACCCACACCGAGCTGGTGGCCGCTCTGCGGCGCAGCAGCCGCTACCGCCACGTGGCCGGCATCCTCGCCGACGGGAACGACACCATCCTCAAGCCCCTGACCTGGCAGGGCGTCATGGGTCTCGGACCGGCACGGGACGGCGAGGCGACGTTCCTGCTCCTCGACGAGCTTCCGGGATGGGCCGGCGTCCCCGAGCCCGACGAGGCCGGTCCGACCGTGATCGCCGCCTACCTGCACACCCACGGCCCGGCGAGCCCCGACCGCATCCACGACTGGGTCGGCAAGGGGCTCGGCGCGAAGCGCAAGGACGTCGCCCGCTGGCTGCAGGACGTCGAGAAGCACTGCGAGCACGTCGACGTCGAGGGTGACGACCTGCTCGTCCTCCGCGACGACCTCGACGCGCTGCACGCCGCGACGCCCTCGACCGCCGTACGCCTGCTGCCCTCGCGCGACCACTGGGTGATGGCGCCGGGGTCGTCCGACACCCGGGTGGTGCCCGCCGCCCACAAGGACGTCGTGAGCCGGCTCGCCAACCTGGTCGTCGCCGGCGGCGTCGTCCTCGGGACGTGGACCGTGCGTGCCGAACGGCTGGAGGTCACCTGGTTCGAGGAGTCCGGTCCGGCGCCCGCCGACGCCCTGGGACGCGAGACGGACCGGCTCTCCCAGATCCTCGACCGCACGCTTGAGCCGGTTGTCGCCTAGGGCCGGCGCACACCACACAAGCGAGAGTTCCGCCCGCTGCGCCGCCTGCGTGCGGTCAACGTAGCCGGCTCGTACGTCGGCACCATCGGGTTGTTGAGCCTCGCTAGTGCAGCCGGCAACGGACCGCCGACCTACCGAACCGCGCACGTGAGCTCGAGGAACACGGATGCGCGGACGAAGTGTGGCCGAACCGCGCACGTGCGCCGTCGTGGCCCGTCAGCTGCCGGCCGCTGCGTCCCTCCGCACCACGTCGACCGAGACCTCCACTGCTGGGACGGTGCCTCGGTTCTCCAGCCAGTGCAGGGTGTTCCTGTCCTCCGGCCACCCGGGTCCCGGGCCGTAGTCCGTCTCGACGCCGTCGCGGTGGTCGGTGATGGTGCCCTCCAGCACGAAGACGGTCCCGGGCCGGCCGCGGTGGTCGTGGACCGGGCCGAAGACTCCCCCGGGCTCGATGGTCACCTTCCGCATCCGCAGCTGGTAGCCCTCCATGCCGACGATCTCGTCCCCGAGGTCCACCGTGGCCAAGAGCTCCACCGTGACGCCCCGCGTCTCCAGCTCGTCCATGGTGGTGCCTCTCCTTCGTCGCCCTCCGACCTAGTCTGGCCCGGTGGCGAGGAAGATGGCGCGAGTCGCGGATGTGCACGAGCTCGCGCTCGGCATGCCGCACGTGAGCGTCTACCCCGGCACGGAGGACCGGCCGGTCTACCAGGTCGGCGGCAAGTCGTTCGTCTTCTTCCGGAGCCCGCGGCCGGACGCCGTACACCCGGAGACCAGGGAGCGGTACGACGACGTCATCGTCTTCTGGGTCGCCGACGAGGGCGACAAGCTCGCGCTGGTGCAGGACGAGGCATCGCCGTTCTTCACCACGCCACACTTCGACGGGCACCTGTCGGTGCTGGTCCGGGCGAGCCGGCTCCACGAGATGACGTACGGCGAGCTGGCGGAGGTCGTGCAGGAGGCGTGGCTCGCCCGTGCGTCGCCGACACGCAGGAAGGTGTGGCTGCGCGAGCACCCGCAGGCCTGAGACGGATCAGCCGATGCGCTCGATCAGTGCGAAGTCGCGCACGGCGTAGCGGTGGTGCTCCCACTCCTCCTCGAGGGCGGTGTGCAGGCACGACAGCACCGTCTCCGCGTAGCCCGGGTCGTGCGGGTTGGGGCGCGTCTCGGCCAGCACGACGGGGGTGGCGGTGGCGATGAACGCGCGAGCCTGCGTGGCCTCGGACCCGATGCTCTCTGCCATCGCACTCTCCCCGTCGACGTAGACCTCGCCGGACCGTCTCCCGACCTCCGACAGGCGCAACGGACGTCGGCTCAGCGCCGTACGACCGGGGGCCCGAACCACGACGGGGCAGCGGCGCGGAACTCGTCGACCGGCAGGAGCCCGGCGCCGGCCGGCACACCTCCGACGACGGGGAGCCCGGTGACCGGCTCGAGGTCCACCAGGTTGGTCTGCTCGGCGAGCCCGGGTGCCGCGGGCACCGCACCGATGACGAGACCGAGCACCGGGTGCCCACGCCGTCGCAGCGCCTCCGCGGTGAGGGCGCTGTGGTTGAGCGTCCCGAGACCCGCGCGCGCGACCACGACGAACCCGTAGGCGACCCCGAGCGCAAAGGCCATCTCGGACAGCCCCGCGCCCTCGCCGTCGAGCCCGACGAGGAGGCCGCCCGCGCCCTCGACGAGCACGACGTCGTGGATGCTGGCGAGCTCCCGCGCGGTGGCGGCGTGCTCGACCACAGTCGGCAGAGCGACGCCCTCGCGGCGGGCTGCGGTCGTGGGGGCGAGCGGGTCCCGAAGCCGGACGCCCTCGTGCACGGACGCGAGACCTGAGAGCCGGCGCACCTCGTCGGCGTCGCCGGCCTCGTCGGCGGCGACACCGGTCTGCGTGGGCTTGAGCACCGCGACCGTCCGGTCCCGGCCGATCGTCGCGGCCAGCGCAGCGGTCACCACCGTCTTGCCGACCTCGGTGTCGGTGCCGGTCACCACAATCACCCGCGGCAGCGTCATGACACGGCCGCCAGTGCCGAGGCCACCACGGCGCAGGCGCGCTCGAGACGTTGCCGACCGGCCGGTGCGCCCAGCTGCGCCGAGGCCGTCATCCGCAGCCGGCTCACGCCGTCTGGCACCGACGGCGGCCGGAAGCTCCCGACGCGGACGCCGCGGTCCGCGCACAGCGCGGCCGCCTCGACGGCCTCCCGCGGGCCAGCGACCGGCACCGAGAGGACCGCGCCGGGCACGGGCTCAACGCCGCAGGCAGCCGCCAGCGCCTCGACCACCCGCGCCACCTGGTCGCTGAGCCCCGGCTCGTCCGTGACGACGCCGACCGCGGCCAGCGCCGCCGCACACGCGGCCGGTGCGAGCGCGGTGTCGAAGATGAACGGCCGGGCCCGGTTGACGAGGTGCTCGGTGAGCCGCTTCGAGCCGAGGACGGCGCCGCCCTGGCTGCCCAGCGCCTTCGACAGCGTCGCGGTCACGACGACGTGGTCGCTGCCGGCCAGTCCCGCGGCCGCCACCGAGCCGCGTCCGCCGCCGGTGACGCCGAGTCCGTGCGCCTCGTCGACCAGGAGTACGGCGTCCTGCCGGTGGCACACGGACGCGAGGTCGGTCAGCGGTGCCAGGTCGCCGAGCACGCTGAACACCGACTCGGTGAGCACCAGCGCCCGTGCCTCGGACCGGTCACGCAGCGCCGTCTCGACCGCATCCACGTCGTTGTGCGGCACCACGGTCACGGGACATCGCGAGAGGCGGCACGCGTCGACGAGGGAGGCGTGCACGTGCGCGTCGGAGACGACCAGCGTGTCCGGGCCGGCGAGCCCCGTGACCGCGCCCAGGTTGGCCAGGTAGCCCGAGGAGAACACCAGCGCGGACTCATGCCCGGTGAGACGGGCCAGCGCCTCCTCCAGCTGCACGTGCAGGGCCGTCGTACCCGTCACCAGGCGGGACCCGGTGGACCCGGTGCCCCAGGTGCGGGTCGCTGCGACGGCCGCCTCGACCAGCCGCGGGTCGGTGGCCAGGCCGAGGTAGTCGTTGGAGGCCAGGTCGACGACGTCGTGCCCAGCGGCGCGCGGGCGCAGCGCGCGGGTCAGCCCCCGGGCTTCGCGCTGTGCCGCCTCGCCGGCGAGCCAGGCGTCGAGGTCGGTCACGTCGTCTCCCGCACGGCCCCGACGATCGCGCGGCCGATGGTGGCGACGTCCTCGTCGGTGCAGACGTAGGGCGGCATCGTGTAGACGAGGTCGAGGAACGGCCGCACCCACACGCCGCGGTCGAGCGCGGCGGCGGTGAGGCGGGGCACGTCGACCGGTCCCTCGAGCTGCACGACGCCGACCGCGCCGATGACCCGGACGTCCTTGACCCCCGGAAGGTCGCGGGCGGGTGCGAGGCCGCGACGGAGGCCCACCGAGATCCGTGCGACGTCGCCCTCCCAGTCACCGGCGAGCAGCTGGTCGATGCTGGCCAGGGCGACCGCGCAGGCCAGCGGGTTGGCCATGAAGGTGGGACCGTGCATCAGCGCGCCACCGGGCCCGGAGGACACGACGTGCCCGACCTCGGTGGTGCACAGCGTGGCCGCCAGCGACAGGTAGCCCCCGGTGAGCGCCTTGCCCACGCACATGATGTCGGGCACGACGTCGGCGTGCTCGCATGCGAACATCGTCCCGGTGCGGCCGAAGCCGGTGGCGATCTCGTCGAGGACGAGCAGGAAGCCGTGCTCGTCGGCGATCTCGCGCAGCACCTTCAGGCACTCCGGGCTGTAGGCGTACATCCCGCCGGCTCCCTGCAGGACCGGCTCCACGACGATGGCCGCGACCTCGTCCGCGTGCTGTACGGCGAGCGCCCGCGTCGCATCGGCCCACGCGCGCACCTCGGGATCGTCGTACCCGCGGTCGAAGCCGGCAGGTGGGCGGGGCGCGAACACCTGCTCCTGCAGGGCTCCCGCGAACATCGCGTGCATGCCGGTGACGGGGTCGCACACGCTCATCGGCGTGAAGGTGTCGCCGTGGTAGCCGCCGCGCACGGTCAGCAGGCGGGTGCGTCCGGTGCGGCCGCGCGCGAGCTGGTACTGCAGCGCGAGCTTGACCGCCACCTCGACCGACACCGAGCCGGAGTCGCAGAAGAACACGTGCTGCAAGGGATCCGGCGTGATCGACACCAGCCGCTCGGCGAGCTCGACGGCCGGTGCGTGGGTGAGGCCACCGAACATCACGTGACTCATCCGGTCCACCTGCGCGTGCATCGCCGCGTCGAGGACCGGGTTGCGGTAGCCGTGCACCATGCACCACCACGAGGCCATCGCGTCGATGGCGCTGGTCCCGTCCGCGAAGTGCAGCCGCGCCCCCTCGGCGTGGTCCACCACCCGCATCGGCGCCGGCGAGGTCAGCGACGAGTAGGGGTGCCACACCATCGCGGCGTCGCGCTCGAGCAGCCGCCGTACGACGTGGTCAGGCGTGCTCACCCGGACACCTCCCCGTGCCGCGAGCAGCGAGCCGTCCACCCGGTCGGCGTCACCTGCACCACCAGGCGGCGCCGGCACGCGGTGCAGTAGCGCGGCGGTTCGAGGAGCGCGGCCGCGTCGCACTGGGCGTGCGGAGTGCCTGCGCGCTCGTTGCCGCAATGACCGCAGAACTCCACCAGGGTCGTCACAGCGTCTTCTGCAGCTCCCGGACCGGCATCTTCAGCTCGGCCAGCAGTGCGAGGTCCGCGTCGGGCTTGCGGCCCAGCGTGGTCAGGTAGTTGCCGACGATGACGGCGTTGATGCCGCCGAGCAGGCCGTCGCGGGTGCCGAGGTCGCCGAGGGTGAGCTCGCGGCCGCCGGCGTAGCGCAGGATCGTGCGCGGCATGGCCAACCGGAACGCGGCGATCGTGCGCAGCGCGTCGCGCCCGTCCATGATCTCCATGTCGCCGAACGGCGTGCCCGGGCGCGGGTTGAGGAAGTTCAGCGGCACCTCGTGCGGGTCGAGCGCGGCCAGCTGTACGGCGAGCTCGGCACGCTGCTCGAGGGTCTCCCCCATGCCCACCAGGCCGCCGCAGCACAGCTCCATGCCGGACCTCTTCACCATCTCGCAGGTGGCCAGCCGCTCGTCGTAGGAGTGCGTGGTGACGACGTCCTTGAAGTAGGAGCGCGCGGCCTCGAGGTTGTGGTTGTAGCGGTGCACGCCCATGTCGCGCAGCTCGTCGACCTGGTGCTGGGTGAGCATGCCGAGCGAGCAGGCGATGTTGATGTCGACCGCGGCGTTGATCGCCTCGACGCCCGCACGGACCTGCTGCATGAGTCGCTCGTCGGGACCGCGTACGGCGGCCACGATGCAGAACTCGGTGGCCCCGGTCGCGGCTGTCTCCTTGGCCGCCTGCACGAGCTCAGGGATGTTGAGCCACACCGACCGGACCGGCGAGGTGAACTGGCCGGACTGGGAGCAGAAGTGGCAGTCCTCGGGGCAGCCGCCGGTCTTGAGGGAGATGATCCCCTCGACCTCGACGTCCTCGCCGCACCACGTCACGCGGACCTGGTGCGCGAGCGCGAGCAGCTCCTCGAGGTCGGTGTCGGGGAGCCGGAGCACCTCGACGACCTGCTCCTCGCTGAGTCCTCGCCCCTCCTCGAGGACCTGCGTCCTGGCAACATCGAGAATCCGGGTCATGCGCACCTCCGACGACGGGGAGCGCGTGTCTCCCGAGTCCTGAACAGTGTTCAGGTGAACGGCGTTCAGGGTAGCGGATAGGCTCGCGGCGTCGTCAAGGACAGGTCGTCGCGGACAGGGAGTGGCATGGGACACACGCGGGAGGACGTCGTCGCGCACGCGATCGCGATCCTCGACGACCAGGGCCTTCCCGGGCTGACGATGCGCCGCCTGGCCACCACGCTCGAGGTGCAGCAGAGCGCGCTCTACTGGCACTTCGCGAGCAAGCAGCTGCTGCTGGCCGCGATGGCCGAGGAGGTCCTGGCGCGTGGTATCGAGCCGGCTCCCGTCGCGGAGTGGGACGCAGCCGTCACCGCCCAGGCCGAGGCGCTGCGCGACAGCCTGCTCGCCTACCGCGACGGCGCCGAGCTGGTGTCGACGGTCTACGCCTTCGGGCTCGGCGCCCTCGAGCCGCACCGCCGGTTCGCCGCTGCGGTCATGTCTGCCGGCGGCTCGGCCGCGGACGCCGACGTCGCCGCGACGGTGCTCCTGCAGTTCGTCCTCGGCTTCACCTTCAACGAGCAGCAGCACCTGCACGCCAGCAGCTCCGGCGCCATCGAGGGCACTCCCCTGCCCGACAAGTCGTCCGCCGAGCCGCACCCGTTCCGAGCCGGAGTCGCGCTGATCGTGGACGGCATCCGGGCGCGGCTGCGGGCGCCGTACGACGCCTGAGACCAAGAAGTTTCGACTGGCCCGACCGGCAGCACCCCGGAGGGCGCATACTGGGGGTGATGACAAGTCGATCCGGAGCTCAGCGGAGCCACCTGGCCAGCAGTCCCTTCAAGCCGAAGACGGAGCCGGTGATCGAGTCCTACGAGGTCGGCGACAGGGTCTCCCATCAGTCGCACGGGCTCGGACGTGTCGTGGGCGCGGAGGAAGCGGCGGTGACCGTGGACTTCGGCAACTGCACGCTTCGCATCGTGAGCCCCTTCCACAAGCTCGAGAAGCTGTAGGTCTGCCCCTTTCACCCCGGTGCCTGCGCCACCGGGGTGACTACGCGCGGAGCACCTGAGCAGGCCATCGACGCCCCCTCGACCCGGCGAGACACTGGCCGGAAGCGAGCGCAAAGGGGAGTCCGATGGCGTGGAACCTTGCCGGCAGCTACAGCGAGACCTGCTCCTGCGAGCTCATGTGTCCCTGCAACACCTCTCTCGACCACGGGGCCACCTACGACTTCTGTCGCGTGACCCTGGCTTTCAACGTCCACGAGGGCTCGGTGGACGGCACCGACATCGCCGGGCGCAAGGTCGTGGTCATCGCCGACACCCCGAAGGTGATGACCGAGGGCAACTGGCGCGTCGGCGTGTTCGTCGACGACGAGGCGTCCGAGGAGCAGTTCGACAAGCTGGTCGCGGTCTTCGGCGGCCAGCTGGGCGGCCCGATGGCCGGGCTCGCACCCCTGATCGGCGAGATGCTCGGCGTGCAACGCGCGGCGATCGACATCGAGGACGACGGCCTGCTGCACAGCGTCCGGGTCGACGACGTGATCGACTTCCAGATCCAGGACATCGTCCCCTTCGGCGTCGAGACCGGCGAGCCGGTGCGCTTCAACGGCATGTTCCACCCGGTCGGGTCCGACCTGGTGATGGCCGAGGCCAAGCGCACCAGGATCAACGCCTTCGGCATCACCTACGAGGGCAAGACCGGCCTGTCGACGTCCAGCTTCTCGTGGGCCGCCTGAGGTCATGACCGAGGCAGAGGCGGCCGCCCGCTCGGGCCTGCGCCCTGCCTACGCCGCGGCGCGTACCCACGTCGGTGTGGTCGCCGTACTCGTCGCCCTGGCGGCCCTCGGCTGGTGGTGGACCGCCGACCAGATGCGCGGCATGGACGACGGACCGTGGACCGCCCTCGGCAGCTTCGGCTGGTTCCTCGGCGTCTGGGTCGTGATGATGGCCGCGATGATGTTCCCGTCGGTCTCCCCGACCGTCGCCCTCTATGCCCGGATGAGCCGGTCTCGCGCGCTGACCGCCGCCTTCACGACCGGGTACGTCGCCACCTGGGCCGCCGCCGGAGTGGTCGCGTTCCTGCTCGGCCTGGCCGCCACGCGGCTGCCGAACGGCGCCCTGAGCTGGGACCACGCCGGGCAGAGCTTTGCTGGCGCGACTCTCCTGGTGGCCGCCGCCTACGAGCTGACACCCCTCAAGGACGTCTGCCTCGGGAAGTGCCGCAGCCCCCTGGGCACCCTGCTCGGCTCCTGGCGCGCCGGCTGGTCGGGCGCGTTCCGGATGGGACTCGGCAACGGCGCCTGGTGCCTCGGCTGCTGCTGGGCGTTGATGGCGTCGCTCTTCGCGCTCGGCGTGATGAGCGTGACCTGGATGGCCGTCGTCGCCGCGCTGATCGCGTGGGAGAAGACGCTCCCCTGGCGTCGTACCGCGACCTACGGAACGGCGCTGGTCCTCGTCGCGCTCGGTGTCGCCATGCTCGTCGGAGCCGCGTGAACGTAGCTCGAGCCCGCGAGGACGAGGAATGCCCCACCTGCGACAACGAACGGAACCAGGCGGCCTGGGACCCTGCCCGTCGGTTCAGTCGACCGGCGCGGTCCGGGTGCGGAGCATCAGCGCTGCTGCCGCCAGGGGCACGAACGGGACGGCGAAGAAGAGGTAGCCGCTTGTCCCCGTGCTCGTCGGCATCAGGAACCCCGGCGGGACCAGGAGCAGCGCCAGGGCGGCCCATCCCCATTGGCGCCCGCGAGCCCGGCGCAGGATCCCGGGCAGCAGCAGGACGTAGCTTGCGAGCAGGCCCAGCATCAGCACCACGTAACCGGTCGCATGCAGGGCGCCGTGCCAGGTCACCGGGTCACCCGGCGGGTCAGTCCGGAATGCGAGCAACGGCGTGATCACCGCGGCGACCAGCAGCACCCGGCTCCCCCAGCGGCCGAGCCGCGGTAGCGTCAGGGCCCGGACCGCGAACGCGAACACGACCATCGCTGCGGCGAAGGCAAGAAAGACCAGGACCTGGAGCCAACCCTGGGGCCCGAGGGCCAACCCGCTGGGCCAGACGTCCCAGCCGAGACGATCCATGAAGTCGCGCTCGACCCAGCTGACCAGCAACGCGCCAAGCAGCCACACGAACGGTGCCACCACACCGGCGACCAAGCGCCGCTCGCCCACCGGTCCGCGGGCTTTTGTGTCCAGGCCCATCAGTTCCCCCTGCTGTCAACCCGAGACAACTGCGCCGAGGTTACGCCCCCTACGCCGTCGCGGCGACCTCCTTTGCGCAAACCAGGCCGGGCCACCCGAGAGCCGTCCCTGGTCACCTGGAGGGCCTCCCTCTTGCCCGCGGCCTGGTCGCGCTACAGCCGCGCCACGAACCGCTTCCCCCGCAGGGCCTCTTCGACCAGCCCGACCGCTCGCCGCTCACCCACCAACCGCGCCTGCTCGGCCTGCCAGGTGGCGACGGCGGCCTCGACGGTGCCGGGGTCGGCGACCTCCCGGAGCACGGTTCGGGCTTCGCTCAGCCCCCGCCGTACGGCGGCCATGCACGCCTCGACGTGGAGCACCGCGAAGCGTGCCAGCACCACCTCGTGCCGGCGCAGGACCGGGTAGGAGCGGAACTCCGGCGGGCAGATGTCGAGCAGCCAGTTGACCGCCGTGTGCTCCCAGCCAGGCGCGCCTGGAGGGCGGACCTGACGGGGCCATCCGGGGGGCGCAACGAGCTGGGGCATGACCCCAGGATACCTCGCGATCGAACAGGTGTTCGAACTATGCCAGGAACGTCCACGTCAGCCCGGGAGGAACGAGAACCGGACCTCGCGCACCGCGTTGTCGACGTTGAGGTCGACCAGGCACAAGCTCTGCCAGGTGCCGAGCGCCAGCCGCCCGGCGAGCACCGGCAGGCTGGCGTAGGGCGGGATCAGCGCGGGCATCACGTGGGAGCGGCCGTGCCCGGGACTGCCGTGCCGGTGGATCCACCGGTCGTCGCCGGGCAGCAGGTCCTCGAGCGCGGCGAGCAGGTCGTCGTCGCTCCCCGCGCCCGTCTCCAGGACCGCGAGGCCGGCCGTGGCGTGCGGCACGAAAACGTGCAGCAGCCCGTCGGCCTCGCCGGCGACGAACTCCGCGGCGTCAGCGGTCAGGTCGTGCACGACCTCGCGGTCACCGGTCCGGTAGGTCCTCGTCTCGCTCCTCATGCCCCCAGGGTGTCAGGCCCCGTTGCCCGAAGTGCTCGGGGCCGCGGACGGCCGCGGGTCGCCGAGCCCCATCCCGTCCTCGACCTTGGTGACGTTGAAGCTCTTGTCGAGCTTGACGGTCACCTCGGTGCCGTCGGCCTTGGTCATGTGCGCCTCGTAGATGCCGTCGCCCGCGTCGGACTCGACCCGGTAGACCGTGCCGCCCGGTACCGCCTTGAGCGCGGCGGCCTTCACCTTGGCGGCGTCGGCGCTGCTCAGCGCCTTCTCGTCCCCGCGGACCGGGTTCGCCCCGTGGTCGCCGTGGTGGCCACCCCAGCCGTGCGGCCCGTCGCCGTCGTGGTCGCCCGGCGCGGTCGCGCTCGGGGACGGGCTGGGCGAGCTGCCCGCCGCGTCGGCGCTCATCGTGCTGGCGAGGACGACGCCCCCGACCGCGCCCGCGGCCACCAGTCCGAGTGCGGTCGCCGTACGACGCCAGCCGCGTGCCTTGATGTCCATGGTTGCTCCCTCCGGCGCCCGGGTCTCGGGCGACACCGCCAGCGTGCGCCGGGGACCTGTCAGGAGCCTGGGTGCAGGCTAGGAAGTTACTAGCTGACCCGAATTCGGGTCTATCCTGGGGGCATGCGCACTACCTCCATGGCCGACCTCAAGGCCCACCTTTCCGAGTACGCAGACAAGGCTGAACGCGAGCACGAGCGATTCATGGTGACGCGCAACGGCAAGCCGTCGTTCGTGGTGATGTCCACCGACGACCTGGAGGCCCTGGAAGAGACGATCCACTGGCTGTCGCAGCCCGGAGTCAAGGAGGAGCTCACAGAAGCTGAAGACGCGATCGAGGCCGGCAACACCATCAAGAGCAAGGATGAGCTGCTGCACTCACTCCGCAGCCACAGCGTCGACCAAGCATGAGCTCCACGGCTGACCAGCCCTGGATCGTCGAAGTCACCCCGCCGGCCGTGCGCAACCTTCGTCAGGTCCCCGCCCGCTACCGGGACGCTCTGGTCGAGTTCATCTACGGCGGGCTTGCCGAGAGCCCGAAGCGACGAGGGAATCCCCTCCGGCCACCCCTGGAGCGACTGTGGAGCGCCAGGCGCGACGACTTCCGCGTGCTGTACCGGCTCGACGAGGACTCGCGGACTCTCTGTGTCGTACGCGTTTCCCACCGCGGTCTCGCCTATCGGGTCGTCACGAGTCAGTAGGCCCCGCATCAACATCTTCAGCCGTGTTGCCGCGAGGCGGCATCACTCCTCGTCGAAGACGTTGATCTCGACCATCAGCTCGTCGGCGAGCCCCTCGAGCAGGCCACGGAGGGCATCCGTGCTCGCCCCCGGCGGAGCCACGAGCACCGCCCGCGCCTCGAAGAGCGTGCCGCCGGCCATCGGGGCCTCGCGTACGTCGGTGGCGAACTCCTCGATGCTCACGCCGTGCGCAGCCAGCGACGCGGAGATCTCCGCGACGATCCCGGGCCGGTCCGCGCCCAGCAGGTTCAGGTGCAGGCGCTGCAACGTCGACGTGGCCGGCGCCTCGGTCGGCTCGACGCTGACCCGCAGCCCCTGGCTGCCCAGTCCCTCGAGCTCGCCCACCAGCCCCTCGAGCCGGCCCTCGGGCACCGTCACCAGGACGACGCCCGCGAACTTCCCGGCCAGACGAGACAGCTGGCTGCGCTCCCAGCTGGCGCCGTGCGCGGTGACCACGCCGGCCAGGGCGGACACCAGCCCGGAGCGATCGTCGCCGATGACGGTGAGGATGTAGGTCGCCATGCCCGCAACCTAGCCGACGAGCTCCCCGACCTCGGGCGCGACTGCGCGCAGACGCGCAAGCGCGTCGCGGGTCTGCGACTTCACCGTCCCGATCCCGATGCCCATCAGCTCCGCCACCTGCCGCTCGGTGAGGTCCTCGTAGAACCGCAGCACCAGCACCGTCCGCTGCTTCGGCGTGAGCCGTGCGAGCGCGTCCGCCAGGGCGATCCGCCGGTCCGCGTCGTCGCCCGTCACCGGCTCGTCGTACGGCGTGCTGCCCACGACCTCACGGCCGCGGTGCTTGCGCCACCGGGAGATGTTCTCGTTGACCAGGATCCTGCGCACGTAGGGCTCCGGGTCGTCGCCGATCCGTCGCCACACGGCCACCGCCTTGACCAGCGCCGTCTGGACGAGGTCCTCGGCGTCGTGGTGGTTGCCGGTGAGCAGGTAGGCCGTACGCGTCAGGGCGCCCCAGCGCGCGGCGACGAACGCGTCGAAGGACGACCGGCTCTCCGCCCGCGTCATCGGTTCGCCCTCCGGATCAGCAGGAGCACGACCGCGCCGCACAGAACCACGAACGCAGCCAGCAGCAGGTGCCGAGGGTCAGAACCGGCATCGGGTCGGTGGTGGCCACTGAGCGGGTTCCGCAGCAGGTCCGACGCCACCGTCGGGTCGAGCATGAACTCATCGCCCGCCTCCATCGTGATCAGGGGGGTCGCAACTCCGGTCGTGACGTCGGCCGCGTCGATCTGGTATCCCGCAGTCTGCGTGTCTTCATGGATGCGTGTGACGGCGACGGTGTTGCCATCGATCCAGCCCAGAACATGCACGCCTTGTCCCGCGAGAAACAGTTGCGCCCGGACCGCCCCACCGCGGGTCTTCTGCCCGGAGTAGAAGCGATCGGTGAGGGCGTCGCCCGGTGCCGGCCCCTCCCCGATGCCGACGAGCCTAGATCCGTCGGGGCCGAGCCGAGCTTCCCGGAACGAGTCCGCGGCAGCGAACGTTTTCCGCTCACCGGTTCCCGGGTTCCACACTTGGAGCAGATGGTCGCCCGACCAGGTGATGGCCGCACCCCAGGTGCCGAACTTCGGCTGGACGAAATCGACCGCGCCGGGCGGACGTCGCAACGATCCGTCCAGGCCCATCGCGACGACCTTGTAGGCGTTCGACTGCGCTGGATCTGCCATCTGCTGGCCGGCGTAGGCCACCAGAAAGCGAGAGTCGCCGGTCCACCCGATGGCCTCGGGCACGAGGCCGAACCGCGTCGGAAGGCGCAGGCGGGTGACCTCAGCCGTCGACGTGTCGTAGATCGCGAACCCCACGGCGTGCGACAGGTGACCTTGCGGCGGGTCGCCGGCCAGCACGTAGCCGACACGGCGGCCATCCGGCGACAGACTCGGGTCGGTGTCGGGGTCCACGTTGGGAAGGTCCAGGAACCGGTAGGACCCGTCGACCGCGCTGACGGCGACCCATCCTTCGTGGCTGCCGAACGTGCCGAGCACGGACCGCCGGTCCTGACGCATCAGCGCCGCGACCGGACCGGGCGGCCCGAGCTCGTCGGTGCCCTTGGCCCAGGGGCTGAGCCGGTAGAGGTGGTCGGGGATGTGCAGCCGCGACCCAGGTACGTCCGCAGGTTGCGGAGCAGTGCGAGCCAGCGGGTTCTGCACGACGAAGCCGGCGAGCACCGGCACGACGCCGCCGCGTCCGCCGTACGCCCCGGCGCCACAGGTCGTTCGGCGGACGGCCCGGAGGACGTCCGTCCGCCAGGTCGTGCAGCGCGTCGCGCAGGTCCGTGCTCATGTCTCTCCCGGTGTCGCGGTGAGTGTCTCACCCGCTACACGCGACAGGCCCCCTCCGAGGAGGGGGCCTGTCGGGATTTCGTTGGTCGAGCTCGTCGAGACCATGGTCTCGACGAACGCGTCAGTCCTTGAGCAGGTTGCGCAGGACGTACTGCATGATCCCGCCGTGGCGGTAGTAGTCCGCCTCGCCCGGGGTGTCGATGCGCACGACCGCGTCGAACGCAATCTCATCACCGTCACCCGCTGCGACAACCCTCACCGTCTTCGGGATCGAGCCGTCGTTGAGCGCGGTCACGCCGGTGAAGGAGAAAGTCTCCTCGCCGGTGAGGCCGAGCGACTCGGCGGTCTGGCCGGCCGGGAACTGGAGCGGCAGCACGCCCATGCCGATCAGGTTCGAGCGGTGGATGCGCTCGTAGGACTCCGCGATCACGGCCTTGACGCCCAGGAGCGCCGTACCCTTCGCGGCCCAGTCGCGCGACGAGCCGGAGCCGTACTCCTTGCCGGCGAGCACCACCAGCGGGGTGCCGGCGGCGAGGTACTTCTCCGAGGCCTCGAAGACGGTCGTGACGTCGCCGTTGCCGGTGAAGTCGCGGGTGAAGCCGCCCTCGGTGCCCGGCGCGAGCTGGTTGCGCAGGCGGATGTTGGCGAAGGTGCCGCGGATCATGACCTCGTGGTTGCCTCGGCGCGAGCCGTAGGAGTTGAAGTCGCGGTTCTCGACACCGTGCGCGGAGAGGTACTTCCCCGCGGGCGAGTCCTTCTTGATCGCACCGGCCGGGGAGATGTGGTCGGTGGTGACCGAGTCGCCGAGCTTGAGGAGCACGCGGGCGCCCTCGATGTCGGTGACCGGGGACGGGTTCTCCGGCATGCCCTCGAAGTACGGCGCCTTGCGGACGTAGGTCGAGTCGGCGTCCCAGGCGAAGGTGTTGCCCTCCGGCGTGGGCAGCGACTGCCAGCGCTCGTCACCGGCGAACACGTCGGCGTAGTCCTCGGTGAACATCTCCGAGGTGATCGCGTGCGCGATGGTCTCCTCGACCTCGGCCGGGGTCGGCCAGACGTCCTTGAGGAACACGTCGTTGCCGTCCTGGTCCTGGCCGAGCGCGTCGTTGAACAGGTCGAGGTCCATGGACCCGGCCAGCGCGTAGGCCACCACCAGCGGCGGCGACGCCAGGTAGTTCATCTTGATGTCCGGGTTGATCCGGCCCTCGAAGTTGCGGTTGCCCGAGAGCACGGACACGACCGAGAGGTCGTTGTCCTGCACGGCCTGCGAGACCTCGGGGATGAGCGGGCCCGAGTTGCCGATGCAGGTGGTGCAGCCGTAGCCGACGAGGTTGAAGCCGAGCTTGTCGAGGTACGGCGTCAGGCCGGCGCGCTCGTAGTAGTCGGAGACGACCTTCGAGCCCGGGGCCAGCGTGGTCTTGACCCACGGCTTGCGCTGCAGGCCCTTCTCGACGGCCTTCTTCGCCAGCAGCGCGGCGCCGATCATGACCGACGGGTTCGAGGTGTTGGTGCACGAGGTGATCGCGGCGATCGTGACGGCGCCGTGGTCGAGCTCGAACTTCGTGCCGTCGGCCAGCTCGACCATCGCCGGGTTGCTCGGGCGGCCGCCGTCCTTGGGCGCGGCGGACAGGTGGTCGGTCGGCGCGGCGGAGCCGTTGCCACCGGCGTGCGACGGGGAGTCGGAGGCCGGGAAGGACTCGGCCACGGACTCGTCGTACCCCTGCTCGTCCTCGTCGACGTAGTCGGCGAGGGCGCCGCGGAAGGCCTGCTTGGCGTCGGAGAGCGCGACGCGGTCCTGCGGACGCTTCGGGCCGGCGAGGCTCGGGACGACCGTGGAGACGTCGAGCTCGAGCTTCTCGGAGAAGCGCGGCTCGGCCTTCGGGTCGTGCCAGAGGCCCTGCTCCTTGGCGTAGGTCTCGACGAGCGCGATCTGCTCCTCGGACCGGCCGGTCAGGCGCAGGTAGGTGACGGTCTCCTCGTCGATCGGGAAGACCGCGATCGTGGAGCCGAACTCCGGGCTCATGTTGCCGATGGTGGCGCGGTTGGCCAGCGGCAGCGCGGAGACGCCCTCGCCGTAGAACTCGACGAACTTGCCGACGACGCCGTGCTTGCGCAGCATCTCGGTGATGGTGAGCACCAGGTCGGTGGCGGTCGCGCCCTCGGGCAGCTCGCCCGACAGCTTGAAGCCGACGACGCGCGGGATCAGCATCGACACGGGCTGGCCGAGCATCGCGGCCTCGGCCTCGATGCCGCCGACGCCCCAGCCGACGACGCCGATGCCGTTGACCATGGTGGTGTGCGAGTCGGTGCCGACGCAGGTGTCGGGGTAGGCGACGCCGTCCCGGACCATGACGGTGCGGGCGAGGTGCTCGATGTTGACCTGGTGCACGATGCCGGTGCCCGGCGGGACGACCTTGAAGTCGTCGAAGGCGCCCTGGCCCCAGCGCAGGAACTGGTAGCGCTCGCGGTTGCGCTCGTACTCGATCTCGACGTTGCGCTCGAACGCCTCGGGCGAGCCGAAGACGTCGGCGATCACGGAGTGGTCGATGACCATCTCGGCCGGCGCGAGCGGGTTGATCTTGGTGGCGTCGCCACCGAGCTCGGCCATCGCCTCACGCATGGTGGCGAGGTCGACGACGCAGGGGACGCCGGTGAAGTCCTGCATGATCACGCGCGCCGGCGTGAACTGGATCTCCTTGCTGGGCTCGGCATCCGCGTTCCAGCCAGCCAGCGCCTTGATGTCGTCGGCGGTGATGTTGGCGCCGTCCTCGGTGCGGAGCAGGTTCTCCAGCAGCACCTTCAGGGAGTACGGCAGCGACGCGACGTCGAGGCCGTCACCGACGACCTTGTCGAGTCGGAAGATCTCGTAGGACTGTCCGTCCACGTCCAGGGTGCTCTTGGCACCGAAGCTGTCCACGCTCTTGGGGCTCGCCATCGGCCATCTCCTCGGCTCAGTCGCTCAGTCACGGTAGGTCGTCGGGGACCATCTTGCCCACGCACGTACGGCGCAGGACAGGGGGCCTCGCAACTCTCTTGACGTCAAGATACACGACGCCGAGCGACTCCGGAACCCCACCCCGCCGAGGCGATTCAAGGCACGCCCGAAGTGCGCCATCGAGGAAGCCGGCCGTCGCGATCAACTGACCCCGGTAGATCGCGGCGAACTTCGCGACCGCCTGCGCGGGCGGCAAGCGTTCGTAGAGATCGGCCATCTGCGCAGCAGAGACTTGCTCAAAGACGCCGGAGCCGTCGAGGTACCCGACGGGAGCAGGAACCCGGGGCTGGAGGGCCGGGCCGAGCGCCTGCGGTTGACGTTTGCCAGATGGTGGGGCGGGTGCCGAGCTCAGGTTGGTCACCAGCGGTGAACCCTGCTCAGGGCGCCCACCCTTCGTGAGTGGGTCAGTCCGTCGTCGTGCGCGCCGTCAGGACGACGCCGGCGACCAGTACCCACAACAGCGTGACGAGGGAGGCCAGGAAGCCGACGGGAGTGAACCGGGCAACGGCCAGGACCAGCGCCGTCCAGCCGAGCCAGGCCGGGATCGCACGTCCGATGATCCCGGCCATGGCGACCCCCATCAGCAGCACCACCGTCGCCATTCCAATCCCGAACGCGGCGCCGTCGATGTGCCAGGCCTGCAGGGCCCCCGGGGTGAGGTCTTGCTGGATCGAGACACTGCCCAAGAGCGCGTACGTGCTGGCGGACGCGATCTCGGCAGCGAGCATCGCGGCCCCGCCGACGGCCATGGTCGCGGCGGCGCCGAAGTGGTGTCGGCACCGCACCACCAGCCCGGCGACGAACAACCCCAGGAAGATCGTGGCGATCGCCATCAGCTCGCCACCGCGATGGACCTGTGCGTGGTGGCTGGCGTAGTACTTCACGAGCGCAGCAGGTGATGTCGACTCGTCAGGGAACTTGTCGATGACGAGGTCGCTGGCAACCGTGAGCACGCTGTAGCCGACGCCGGCCAGGGGCAGCCATCGTGAGGTGAGGTCGTCGTTGAGTCGTTTGGTCTCGACCGGGGCTCGGTCCGGAGTGCGGGTGGCTGTCATGGGATCCTCCAGTTCATCGGCGTACACAGGGACTCTGCAGAGAGTCCGCCGGTAGCGAACCGGTGCGCGTCGCCTGACGTGGGGATCTTCGGGGTCAGCCGACCGGACGATGACAGTCCTCCCCGCGGCTCATACCGTTGAGCCATGACGAGACGACTGACAGCCGCGCAGGTGGATCGTCTCGTGGCTGCCGTGCTGGTCGGGCTCTGGCTCGCCCAGGTTGTCGTCCGCGGAGATCAGTTGAGGCCGGACCGTTACTCGATGGGCGTGGCCGGACTAGCGGTGTGCGCCAGCATGTGGTGGCGTCGCGACCACGCCCTGCTGGTGGGCCTCGCGGTCGAGGCGATCATGGAAACGACAGCGACGATCGGCAATTTGTTCTTCGGGCCCATCACCATTGCCTGGTGGTCCGCTCTGTATGCCCTGGCAGCCTGGACCCCGGACCGTCAGTTCGTCATTGGGATGGTCGGCTTCGTCGTCATCGACTTCACCCCGGACCTCCTCTCGGGCGAGTTCGAGTCCCAGAACGACGGGTTCACGATTGTTGCGGTGATCGTGATGCTGCTCGTTCGCGTCATCGTGGGCAGCCGCGATCGGCAGCTTCGCCTCGCGGATCGGGAGCGCGATGTGGCGGCCCGCGAGGCTGTCGTCCGCGAACGCGAGCGGATTGCCCGCGAGCTGCACGACGTGATCGCCCACCACGTGTCGACCATAGTGGTGCAGGCGGGGGCAGAACGACGGCTGTTGACCGAGGGGCAGGCCGGCACTCGCGACGTCCTCGGCACCATCGAGGACGTCGGCCGGGGAGCGCTCACGGAGATGAGGCGGATGGTGTCGATGCTGCGCCAAGGCCCCGAGGAGGACTTGGCGCCACAGCCCACCCTGAGCGACGTACCCGAGTTGGTGCGGCAGATCCAGGCCGCCGGACTCCCGGTGACGCTCCAGATGACGGGCGAGCGTCCGGCCATGCCCGCGGCAATAGAACTGTCGGCCTACCGGATCGTCCAAGAGGCACTGACGAACGCACTCAAACATGCCCGCGGCGCCCGGGCCAGCGTCGAGATCAACTTCGGCGCCGAACAGGTGGAAATCACGGTCCGCGATGACGGTCGGGGGCAGGACACCGCGGTCGTGAGCGGAGGACACGGACTGGTCGGGATGCGCGAACGGGTGGCGATGTACGGCGGGACCCTCGAAGCCCGCCCACAGACACCGGTGGGCTTCGCCGTCCGAGTACGACTCCCGGTGAGATGAGCCGATGACGACCGTGCTCATCTGCGACGACCAGGGCCTGGTCCGCGTCGGGCTGCGCAAGATCCTCGATTTCGAGCCGGACCTGGAGGTCGTAGGTGAGGCACGTGACGGCCGACAGGCGGTGGAGTCGACGCTGAAACTGCGGCCCAACGTGGTCGTGATGGACATCCGGATGCCCCTACTCGACGGGATCGCGGCGACGAGGCAGATCGTCGCAGCGCAGCCCGGGGTCCGGATCCTCATGCTGACCACGTTCGGGATCGACACCTACGTCTTCGAGGCACTACGCGCAGGCGCGAGCGGCTTCATGCTCAAGGACGCAACACCGGAGGAGATCGCGGGAGCCGTCCGGATCGTCGCCAGAGGCGAAGCGCTCCTGGCGCCGGCCGTTACTCGCGGCGTCATCGAGGAGTTCGTGCGCACCCCACGGCGATCCCGCCCTGGTGACTCCGTGTCGGCCCTGACAGCTCGAGAACGCGAGGTCTTCGACCTGCTGATCCGCGGCCTGTCGAACGCCGAGATCTGCGATGCCCTCGTGATCAGCGACGCCACGGTGAAAACGCACGTCGCCCGCATCCTGGCCAAGCTGGGAGTGCGCGACCGAGTCCAGGTGGTTATCCACGCCTACGAGACCGGGGTGATCCCTCCCCCAAGGTGACGAGTCGGCAGTAGTTCGTTCGTGAACCCGAGCTCCGGCAAGTCGCCCAAGGTCGCCGAATCGTCGATGGAGAAGGGGGTCTCGTCCGGGTCGGCCCAGTGGGACACCCCTGAAGCCATTGCCATCGTCGAGGAGAACCAACCGAATCCACCGACGGCCCGGCATGCGGGCCCCTAGACCCGGAACCTGCGATTGGCCCCAGAGTCGACACGCGCGCGGCGTGCGACCGCGTGGCGGTTCTGCGCGTTCTTGAGGCCCGGCCGCGCCGTTGCGCGGACGGGGTCGAAACCACAGCGGGTCCTGAGGCCGCATTTTCGAGGTTGCCACCAACACCCCCGAATCGCGTCACCGCAGGCCAGAGCCACTTTTCGTGAGCAAAGCGACGCATTCGACATGATGGGTCATCGGGAAGACGCGGGTCTGCTGCACGATCAGGTGACAGGTTGACCTGCCTATCCGTGCAGCAGACCCAGGCGCTTGCGGCGACGCTGCGGATCCTCTCCGAGATCGCCACATGACCGGGGTTGTCGCGCGTCCCGCGGACGACTACTCGTGTCGCCTCGAGCGGTTACCGGTGGCAAGGGTCCCAACTGGACGGACTCGCTCGTCGTCCTCACCGATCGATCGCCAATGCGGCTGCGGTCACAACCAGCCACACAAACGCCGGGAACCAGGAGATGAACGGGAGCGCCAGAGAGAGCGACAGCCAGACCGCCAGGATCCCAGAGACGATCCGCAGCCACTTCGGCGCCCGTGGCGCCCAGGCGGTCGCCACCACTGCCGGTACCAGCAGACACCACACCGCCACGTTGAGGTTGCCGTAGAGCAGGGCGACGACCGGCAGCAGCGTCTCCGACCCCACCGCTTCCTCGGGGGTCGCGATGACCCCGGTCGTGATCTGCAGGATCGCGGAGAGGGCAACCAGTCCGCTGACGACGACGAACGACCACGCGCCAGTGCGCCGGCGAACGGGACCGGCGCCCCAAGAACGAAGCCGGTCGTCCAGGCCCGCCGCGAAGACGAGCAGCAGCAGTGCGGCGGCCAACTGGAGAACGCCGCCGGCCCAGATCGCGTGCGCCCCTGACTGAGCCCACTCGGCGAGCTGGGAGTCGGTCATCCGCTCCGGCGCCCCGGCCGGATGCATCTCGTGCAGCGCGACGAAGGACGCGACGGGGACGGCCAACCCGGTCACGGCCAGAAGCGCTCGCGCGACCGGAGACGGCGTGAACGAGACACGGTTGTTCATCGTTTCTGAGGTGGTTGTGTTCATGGACCCACGATGGCCCGGCGTGGTCCCTGCCACATCGGACCGCTTGTCCCGACCTGGACGGGACCGGGAACCCGGGACATCGGGACATCGCGAGAGGACCATGAGCGAGTGAGGACTCGCGACGTGACCCTGGCCGGTTGCCTGGTCTGGACCGTCGCGGCCATGGCGACCGCGGCCGCAGTCGAGCGCGCCAACGGTGCGTCCACCGCCAACTTCCGCGTGGCTGGAGACTGGGCCTTCGCCGCCTTCCTGCTGGCGCCGGCGGTGGCGGGCGCGTTGACACTTCGCCTGGGTGCCCGTTCGTTGGTCGGCTGGCTCCTGGTCGCCGCGACCGTGGGCGGGACGACCGATGCCCTGCTGCACGCCTTCGTTGTGGCGGCGGCTCGGCACGGTGACGAGCCCGCGCTGCTGGTGTGGCCGACCCTTTGGTTGGCGGGGCCGTCGTTCGGGCTTCTCTGCCTCGTCCCGGCTCGAGTGTCCGGGGGATGGCCGCTGCGCGCCGAGCCCGTTGCGGTTGGCGCACTGGCCGCCATCGGCCTGGCCCAGGCGTTCGGCCCGGACCCGGTCACGGGCGTAGGGTCCGCGATCGAGCCGATCGAGAACCCGGCGTCGTTGGACGTGCTAGCGCCGGCGGCGAAGCTCGCGCTCGACGTGGCTCCGCTGTTGCTGGTGGGCTACCTGATCCTCGGGCTGCTGGCACTGGCCTGGGCCGGCCTATCGCGTCCTCGTGGCAGACGCCCGGAGATTCCGTGGATCCTCCTCGCAGCCCTCCTGCTGCCCGCGATCGCCATCGCCGCTGGCGTCGGGAAGCTCACCGGACTGGGCGCATTCGAGACCGCGTGGTGGGTCAGCGTCCTCGTGCCCCTGATCGTCCTCGCCGCGACCACCGCGACGATGGCGCGAGGCTGGCTCACCGCGCGACGGGAGGCCGAGCAGCTCAGGTACGCCGCACGGGTGCGCGACGACGAGCGGGACCGGGTCCGGCGCGATCTGCACGACGGGATCGGCCCCGCCCTGGCCGGGATGCGGCTCAAGCTCGAACTGCTGCGCGACGGACTTCCGCCGGGCGCTGGCCCATCGCGAGAAGCCGCCAACCAGCTGGAGGAGTCACTGGACGAGACCCTGTGCGAACTGCGCCGCATCGTCGACGGCATGCAGCCCGCGGCGCTCGAGACCCTGGGCTTCCGAGGCGCTCTTGAGCTCCTGCAGACTTCGCTCACGTCGACCTGGCCGCTGGGACGGCCCGTCGTGGACGTCTACGTGGATCCTGACCTGCCGGAGCTCCCGCGACCCGTGGCCGAGGCGCTCCTCCGGGTCTGTGCCGAGGCGCTCTCCAACGCGGTCCGGCATGCCGATCCGACGCGCTGCGCGATCAGTGTGGGTTGGGACGACGGCACGGCGCAGCTGAGGGTCGTCGACGACGGCATCGGACTCCCAACGCAGGAAGTCCGGCCCGGCGTCGGACTGCGCAGTATGCATGCCCGGGTCGAGAAGATCGGCGGAACCCTCGACATCAGCGACTCCGGAAACGGACAGGGTACGGCGGTCACAGCCGTCGTGCCGGTGAGGAGATGACGGTGCCTGTCCGAGTCCTGGTCGTTGAGGACCATCCCATCTTCCGCGACGGGCTGCTCGGCGCCCTCGCCACCGAGGACATCGAGGTGGTGGGAGTCGCCGACACGGTCGAAGCCGCGCTGGCGGCGATCGAGCGCAACGACGAGCCGGTCGACCTGGCGCTCGTGGATCTGGGTCTCCCCGACGGGAGCGGTGCCGAGGTGGTCCGCGCCGCGACAAGCCAAGGAATCCGCGTCTTGGTGTTGACCATGAGTCATGGCCCCGCACACCTCCTGGAAGCGGTACGCGCCGGTGCCCGCGGCTACGTCGTCAAGGGGGCCGGGCGGCAGGACATCGTCTCGGCGATCGCGTCGGTCATGGCCGGGGACGCGGTGTTCGGCGCAGAAGTCGCCGATCTTGCCCTGCAGGCGGTCCTCCGCCAGGACGCCCGCACCGTTGCGTTTCCACAGCTGACCGCGCGCGAGCACGACATCCTCGACCTCCTGGCGCTCGGCCTGCCCAACGCGGCGATCGCGGCGCGCCTGCATCTCTCGGACAAGACCGTGCGCAACCACGTGTCCGCGATCCTTGCCAAGCTCGGCGTCGACAGTCGGCATGGGGCAGCAGAACTGGCACGGGCACGCTTTCGCTGAGCAGGACCAGCGCCACAAGGCGGGTTGGCGGAGGTCGACGGCTTCATCGCGAGTCGCTCCGCCGCAGGTCAGAGCCCGGTTTTCTCCAGCAGCGCCACGCACTCCACATGGGAAGTCATCGGGAACAGGTCGAAGGCGCGCAACGAGCTGAGCCGGTAGCCGTGTTCAGCGAAGGTCGCCAGGTCCCGCGCCAGCGCGGCCGGGTCGCACGCGACGTAGGCCACCGCGCGGGGCGCGAGCGCCACAATGCCGGCCACGACGTCCTTCTTGGCGCCCGTGCGCGGCGGGTCGAGCACGACCACGTCGGCCTGGTCACCGAGCGACCCGCGGCGCAGGGCCCGGTCCACCCGGTCCGCGAGCGGTTCGACCTGCGGGAGGTCGGCGAGGTTCGCGAGGGCGTCCTCGGTCGCGTCGGGATCCGACTCGACGGCCAGCACCCGACCGGTCACCCCGACCGCCTCGCCGAGCGCCGCCGAGAAGAGGCCGACGCCCGAGTAGAGGTCGATCCCCCGCTCACCCGGTCGCACCTGCAGCCCTTGCAGCACGGCGTCCACGAGCACGTCCGCGGCACCGGGGTGGACCTGCCAGAAGCCGGACCCGGTGACCGTGAAGTCGCGCCCTGCGGCGTGCTCGTGCAGCTCGGTCGGCCCGTCGGCGAAGACGCGGTCGTCGGCGGTGGTGACCAGCGTCAGCTGCTCCCCCGCCGCCGAGACGATCGCCTCCACCGCGACCGCGCCCTCCGGCAGGCCGGGCCCGCCGGGCCGGGGGAGGTCGGGGTGCCCGATGCGGCACCGGTCGACCTCGACGATCTCGTGGGAGCGGTGCTTGCGCAGGCCGACGCGCGGGGTTCCGGCCGGGGAGCCGTCGACGGCGTACTGGAGCCGGGTGCGCCAGCCCAGGCCGTCGTCCTCTCCCGGGACCGCCTCGACCGTGACCGGGACGTCGAGGCCGGCGAGCCGGGACAGCTGCTCCCGCACGACGGCGGCCTTGAGCTCGCGCTGGGCCGGGAGCGCGACGTGCTGGAAGTCGCAGCCGCCGCAGGCACCGGGGCCGGCGAACGGGCACGGGGCCTCGACCCGGTCGGCGGAGGCGGTCAGCACCGAGACGGCGTCGCCGCGCAGGAACTTGGAGTGCTCCTCGCCCTCGGTGACCTCGACGACCACCCGCTCCCCCGGCAGGGCGTGCCGGACGAAGACGACCCGACCCTCGTGGCGCGCGACGACGAAGCCGCCGTGCGCGACGGGACCCGCCTCGACCTCGTAGCGCTCCCCGACGAGTGACCGCCCTCGTTCCTGCTTGGCCCGGGGTCGTCGCGTCATCACTCGTCCTTGTTCATGTCGCGCGGCGGCGGGCTGAGCACCCGGCCACGTCGTACGTCTCCGGGCAGCGACTTCGACATCAGTCGCTCCGCCCGGTCCTTGGCCACGGCTGCCGAGCGGAGCTGGTAGGGAACCGAGGTGACCATCACGCCCGCGGTGAACAGCAGCCGGCCCTTCAGCCGGAGCGCGGTCTGGTTGTGCAGCAGCTGCTCCCACCAGCGGCCCACGACGTACTCCGGGATGTAGACCGCGACCACGCCGCGCGGGTTGGCGTCGCGGACACTGCGCACGTAGTCGACCACCGGCCGGATGATCTCGCGGTAGGGCGAGTAGAGCACCTTGAGCGGCACGTCGATGTGCCGGTCGTCCCACTCCTCCAGCACCCGCGCGGTGGTCTCCGGCTCGGTGTCGACCATGACGGCCTCGAGCACGTTGGGCCGGGTCGCCTTGGCGTAGGCGACCGCGCGCATCGTCGGCTTGTGCACCTTGGAGACCAGCACGATCGCGTGCACGCGGGTCGGCAGCAGCTGGTCCTGCGCCTCGACGGCGAGCTCGTCGCCGACGTTGTCGTAGTGCCGGCGGATCGACTTCATGATCGCGAAGAAGATGAACATCGCCAAGATCGCGATCCACGCGCCGGCCAGGAACTTGGTGAGCAGCACGATCACGAACACGACCGCGGTCATCGCCAGGCCGAAGGTGTTGATCGCCCGGGAGCGGTACATCCGGCGCCGGGCGGCGGGGTCCTTCTCGGTCTTCAGGTGCCTGGTCCAGTGCCGGATCATGCCGAGCTGGCTCAGGTTGAACGACACGAAGACGCCGACGATGTAGAGCTGGATCAGCTTGGTCGGCTCCGCCTTGAACGCGACGATCAGCGCGATCGCCATCAGCGCCAGGATCACGATGCCGTTGCTGTAGGCGAGCCTGTCGCCGCGCGAGCCGAGCTGGCGCGGCATGAAGCCGTCCTTGGCCAGGATCGAGCCGAGCACCGGGAAGCCGTTGAACGCGGTGTTGGCGGCGAGCACCAAGATGATGCCGGTCATCGCGACCACGAAGTAGAAGCCCGGCGTGAAGTTGTCGAAGATCGCGCGGGAGATCTGGGCGATCACGGTGTGCTCGTCGTAGGACGCCGGCAGCCGGTGGCCTGCCGCGTCACGGAGCCGCGAGATGTCGTTGGGGTCGACGTACTTCAGCCCCATCTGGCGGGCCAGCACGATGATGCTGAGCAGCATCGTGACCGCGATCGAGCCGAGCAGCAGCAGCGTGGTCGCGGCGTTCTTCGACTTCGGCTTGCGGAACGCCGGGACGCCGTTGCTGATCGCCTCGACACCGGTCAGCGCCGCACAGCCCGACGAGAACGCCCGCGCGAGCAGGAAGATCAGCGCCACCGTGGACAGCGAGCCCTGGTAGCTCGGGCTGGGCACCACGTGGTAGCTCGCGGACTCGACGTGCGGCAGGTCGCCCGAGGCCAGCCGGACCATGCCGTAGACCGCCATCCCGATCACGCCGGCCATGAAGCCGTAGGTGGGGATCGCGAAGAACGTGCCCGACTCGCGGACGCCGCGCAGGTTGAGCGCCATCAGGACCAGGACGAGTACGACGGCCGCCACCGGTTCGTGCCCGGACAGGAACGGCAGCGCGGACGCCGCGTTCTGCACGCCCGAGGACACCGACACCGCCACGGTGAGCACGTAGTCGACGAGCAGCGCGCTCGCCACCGTCACACCGGCCGTCGGGCCCAGGTTGACCGTCGCGACCTCGTAGTCACCGCCACCGCTGGGGTAGGCGTGCACGTTCTGGCGGTAGGACGCCACGACCGTGAGCATGACCACCGCGACGCCGATCGCGATCTTCCAGGACCAGACGTAGGCCGATGCCCCGGCCAGCGACAGCATGATGAAGACCTCGTCGGGCGCGTAGGCCACGGACGAGAGCGCGTCGCTGGCAAAGACAGGCAAGGCGATCCGTTTGGGCAGCAGCGTCTCTCCCAACTGCGTACTGCGCAGCTTGCGACCCAGCAGAATCCGTTTGGAGACGTCACCAACACCCACGAGACGCAAGGCTAGGGCATCGGCCCGCGCGGTCGCGGGTCGCCGGTGCCCTCAGGCGATCCGCCCGTGTAGCGTCTGCCTCGTGCATGTCGTGATCATGGGCTGCGGCCGCGTCGGCTCGACGCTCGCGCGCAGCCTCGAGGACCGCAACCACACCGTCTCCATCGTCGACAGCAACCCGGACGCGTTCCGCCGTCTCGGCCCGTCGTTCGCCGGCACCAAGGTGACCGGCATCGGGTTCGACCGCGGCGTGCTCGAACGGGCCGGCGTCGACAAGGCCGACGCGTTCGCGGCGGTCTCGAGCGGTGACAACTCCAACATCATCGCCGCCCGGGTGGCCCGCGAGCAGTTCGGGATCCAGCAGGTGGTGGCCCGGATCTACGACCCCGGGCGTGCGGAGGTCTACCAGCGTCTCGGCATCACCACCGTCGCCACCGTGAAGTGGACCGCCGACCAGGTGCTGCGCCGGCTGCTGCCGGTGGGCGCCGAGCCGGACTTCCGCGACCCGTCCGGCACCATCCGCGTCGACTCGCTGCCGGCGACCGACGCGTGGGCCGGCCAGCGGACGGTGAAGTTCCAGGAGCAGTCCGGCTGCCGGATCGCCTGGATCGACCGCCTCGGCGAGGGCATCCTGCCCAACCGCGAGAGCGTGATCCAGGAGGGCGACCTGCTGCACCTGGTGATGCGCGAGGAGCGCGCCGAGCACGTCTACCACGTCTTCAACGAGGGACCGGAGGCCGACTGATGCGCGTCGCCATCGCAGGCGCGGGTGCCGTCGGGCGCTCCATCGCCCGGGAGCTGATCGGCAACGGTCACCGCGTGCTCCTCATCGACAAGGACCCGGTCTCCCTCAAGCCGGAGCGGGTCCCGGACGCCGAGTGGCTGCTCGCCGACGCGTGCGAGCTCTCCTCGCTCGAGGAGGCCCGGCTCGACAGCTGCGACGTGGTCATCGCCGCCACCGGCGACGACAAGGTCAACCTGGTCACCTCGCTGCTGGCCAAGACCGAGTTCGCGGTGCCGCGCACGGTGGCCCGGGTCAACCACCCCAACAACGAGTGGCTGTTCACCGAGGCCTGGGGCGTCGACGTCAACGTCTCGACCCCGCGGATCATGTCCGCGCTGGTCGAGGAGGCGGTCACCGTCGGCGACCTGGTGCGGCTGTTCACGTTCCGCCAGGGCAACGCCAACCTGGTCGAGCTGACCCTGCCTGCCGACTCCCCCTACGTGGGCAAGCCGTGCGGCCTGATCCCGTGGCCGGAGAACGTCTCGCTCGTCACGATCCTGCGCGACGGGCAGGTCTACACGCCCGACCCGGAGCAGCCGATCGAGGCCGGCGACGAGCTGCTGTTCGTGGCCGCCGCCGACTCCGAGGCCGGCGTGCAGTCACTGCTGGCCCCGCAGGAGCACCAGTCCTGACGGCCGTCGGCGCCGGACGTCACCCCTCGTCGGGTACGACGTCCGGTGCCGTCTCGTCGACGGGCGTCCGGTTGCGGGCCAGCAGCCAGACCATCCCGGCGAGCGCCGCGACCTGGAGCGGCCAGCCCATCACGATCTTGCTGACCCCGAGCCAGGCCACCATCGTCGACGCGTCGTCGGCGCTGCGCCCGGCCAGGTAGATCGGCAGCTGCACCGAGAGCCGGACCAGGCACGGCAGCACCAGCATCCAGGTGAGGTTGCGGCACAGCCGGACCACGGCCGGGTCGCGGTGCCAGGCGGTCGGGTCACCGGCGACGGAGCCGACCATGAAACCGACCAGCGGCCAGCGGGCCACGATGGTCAGCGTCATCACCGCGGCGTAGCCGGCGTTGTAGACGATGCCGGGCAGGAAGTAGGCCAGCGCGTTGTCGTTGGCGTCGCCGCCACCACGGGCGGAGCGCCACGCGAACAGCGCGCCGATGGCGATCCCGACCAGGCTGTTGAGCACGAACTGCACCGTGGAGCGCTGCACCAGCCGGACCACGAGAAGCACCAGCGCCGTCGCGACACTGACGGTCAGCGCGACCTTGAGGTCCTTGGTGGTCACGAACGTGACCGTGAACGCCAGCGTCGGCACGGCCGCCTCGAGCATGCCCCGGCGTCCGCCGAGCGCCTTGCTCAGCTGGCCGCGGACGACCGACTCGACGGTGTCGGTCCCGACGTCGGCCTGGCTCACCTCAGCTCGTAGCGCGGGTTGAACATGATGCGCTGCCCATCGGCGCCACCGACCCGGCCGACGACCTTCATCGCGCGTCCGGGCTCGATGCCGGCGATCCGGCGGCGTCCCAGGAACACCAGCGTGAGCAGGCCGGAGCCGTCGTACAGCTCGGCCTCGAGCGCGGGGACGCCGCCTCGCGGCCGCAGGGTCACGGTGCGCAGGCTGCCCTGCACCTCGACGCGGGAACGGTCCCCGGCGTCGGCGATCGGGCAGCAGCCCGCCTTGACCGTGTCCTCCTGCAGCTCCTTGGCCTCCTGGTCGGCAGAGCTCGCCCACCTGCTCAGGCTCTTGCGGAGCTTTTCCCTCACCTCGGTCATGTCTCCAGCGTACTCAGGCGTCGATGCCGTCGGGCCCGTTGGACCCGTCTGGCCCGTCGATGCGCTGCGCGTCGGCGGGCACCTGCATCGGGATCGGCTCACCGGGCGACATGGCCGCGTCGCCGCGGACCACCACGACCTCGCGCAGCGCCGACTCGATCAGGCCGTCCTCGGCCGGCTCCAGAGCGGGCTCGCCGAACAGGGTGGCGCGCAGCAGCCAGCGCGGACCGGTGATGCCGAGCACCCGCGACGGCTGGGTGGCGTGCTGGCCGTCGGGCAGCTCCACCGGCATCATCACGCGCAGCTCGGTGCCCCACAGGCCCTCGCCCTCGTCGGCGGTGCCGCCGTGCTGGGCGACCTCGGCCGCGAGCTGACGTCGTACGTCTGCCCAGATGTCGCCGTTGCGGGGCGCAGCGAACGGGCGCAGCTCGACCGCGCCCTGCTCACCGGCGAGCACGACCGCGAGCACCGTGCCGGTGGCCTCGTCGACCTGCAGCTGCATCTCGAGCTCCGGGTGGCCGGTGACCACCAGGCCGCCCAGGTCGATGCGGTTGCCCGCCTGCTCCGGGTCGAGCTGGACCTCGGTCGAGTCCCACGGGCCGCTGGTGCGCGCGCCCGGGGCCACGTCCTCGGTCGTCGGCTCGGCCTCGCTCAGGCTGTCGACCTCGACCTCGTCGGCCCCCGTCGACTTCTTGCGTCCGAACCTCACTGCGTCTCCTCCGTCGTTGCCGGGGGACGCGTCACAGCGACGCCGTTCTCCCCGAGAGCCTGGTGGGCGGTCGCGAAACCGCCGGTCGAACCGTACCCGCCCTGGCCCCTCGCCGAGCCCGGAAGCGCCGTGACCTCACGGAACTTCGCGTGCTCGACCTGCTGGACCACCAGCTGGGCGATCCGGTCGCCGCGGCGCAGCGCCACCGGCTCGCGCGGGTCGAGGTTGACCAGCATCACCTTCACCTCGCCGCGGTAGCCGGCGTCGATGGTGCCGGGCGCGTTCACGATGGACAGCCCGTGCCGGGCGGCGAGCCCGGAGCGGGGGTGGACCAGGCCGACGTAGCCGTCCGGGATCGCCATCGCGATCCCCGTGGGCACCATCGCCCGCTCCCCCGGCGCGAGCGTCACGTCGACGGTCGTGGTCAGGTCTGCTCCGGCGTCGCCGGGATGGGCGTAGGCGGGCAGCGGGACGCCGGCGTCCAGCCGGCACACGGTGATCTCGACCATGCCGTCGACCCTATCCGCCGCCCCTGGGCGGGCTGATGTCAGGATTGCGTCCCGTGAGCACCCCGACCTCCCGCCCCGCCGCGCCGTCGTACGACGAGCGCCTCGGCGTCCCGCTGCGCTGGTGGGCGCTGGCCACGATGTTCCTGGCCACGGTGCTGATCGCGTTCCTGGTGGCCACGCCGCTGTGGGTCTCGTTCGCGGTGACCGGCGTGCTGGCCGCGCTGACCGCCGCGGTCTTCCTCGGGTACGGCGCCGCGCACATCACCGTCGCCGACGGGTCGCTGCGGGCCGGCCGGGCCACGATCCCGGTCGCCCTGCTCGGCGAGGCGCTGGTGCTCGACCCGGAGGCGGCCCGGCTGCTGGCCGGCCGCGAGGCCGACGCCCGGGCGTTCCTGCTGCTGCGCCCCTACCTGCGCCGCGCCGTCCGGGTCACGGTGACCGACCCCGCGGACCCGGCGCCCTACTGGCTGATCTCCACGCGCCGCCCCGAGCGCCTGGTCGCCGCCCTGGACGCCGCCCGCTCCTGACCCGCGGTCGGCTCCGACTGCCTGGCAGACTGGCCGCGACGACGAGAACGAGGAGGACTCATGGCCAAGGCCCCCAAGAAGAAGTCCACGAAGCAGAAGGGCTCGAAGGTCTGGTCGGTGTTCGGCATGGCCTCCACCACGGTGGCCACGCTGGCGGCCCGCAAGGCGCTCACCGCGACCTGGAAGGCGTCCACCGGCAAGAAGCCGCCGCAGAACCCCGCCCACCCGGACGTCTCGCTGGCCGAGGCCGCTGCGTGGGCGTCGGTCAGCGGTGTCGCCGTCGGCCTGGCCCGGATGTTCGCCTCCCGCCGGGCGGCGGACTACTACCGGCGCTCGACCGGCCACCTGCCGGCCAACCTCGAGGACGTCGAGGTCTGAGCCGACGGGTGCGACGAAGGGGCGGGACCCGGTCGGGTCCCGCCCCTTCGTCGTACGCGAGGGTGGCCGCGCTCAGGCGCAGTCCTTGCAGATCATCTTGCCGGCGTCGGCGAGCTGGCTGCGGTGGTGCACGAGGAAGCAGCTCATGCAGGTGAACTCGTCGTCCTGACGGGGGCGCACCTCGACGGCGAGCTCCTCGTGGGACAGGTCCGCGCCGGGAAGCTCGAAGGACTCAGCAGCCTCCGCCTCGTCCTCGTCGACCTTGCCGGAGTTCTTGTCGTGCCGGCGAGCCTTGAGCTCCTCGAGGCTCTCCTCGCTCTGGTCCTCCTCGTTCTTCCGAGGAGCGTCGTAGTCAGTGGCCATGGTCGCGTCTCCTGCCCCCGTTTTCGATGCCGGGTGGGTTGCGGGTGTCAAGTCTGTTTGTCGTCTGGCTGCGAGGCGGATTGTGCACCATCGCCAACCTCGCCCGCACGGGCATTCCGCATCGTGTCGTCGGCGTCACACGACCGGGTGATCCGGTGACCGCCGACAGGGGCGTACGGCGCCTGCGCAGCGGGCTCAACGAGGGTTGTCGGCGTTTTGTTCCCGGACCAGACCGGCACGCCGCACCAGGTCGAGGAACCGGTCGTAGCCACCGGCCGGTGCGCAGACGTAGCAGTCGAGCCCGCCTGCCCCGGTGAGCACCTGGAGACGGGCCCCGGCCTCGGTCGCGATCAGCCCTCCGGCCGCCCCGTCCCAGGGGTGCAGCCCTTCCTCGACGTAGGCGTCGGCCCGTCCCGACGCGACCGCGCAGAGGTCGAGGGCCGCCGAGCCGAGGCGACGGATGTCACGCACCTCCGGCAGCAGCACGGCCATCGCCCGGGCCTGCCCGGCCCGCACGTCGCGGTCGTAGTTGAAGCCGGTCAGCACCAGCGACTCGGCCAGCGGCGGCACCGGCCGGACGGCGAGCCGGCGCTCGTGCTCGCCCTCGAGGAACGCGCCGCCACCCTTCGTCGCGGTGAACAGCTCACCCTTCGCGACGTCGAGCACCACGCCCACGACGGGCTCGCCGTCGACGGCGGCCGCGATGGAGACGGCGTACTGCGGCAGGCCGTAGAGGAAGTTCACGGTGCCGTCGATCGGGTCGACGACCCAGGTGACCCCGGTGGTCGAGGCGACGCTCGCGCCCTCCTCGCCGAGGAAGCCGTCACCGGGCCGCTCCGCCAGGATCCGGTCGTGGATCAGCCGCTCGCTGGCCCGGTCGGCATCGGTGACCACGTCGATCGCGTTGTGCTTGGTGGCCGCGACCTCGACGTGACCGCGGCGGCGCTCGGCCACCAGCGCACCGGCCTCGAGCGCGACGGTCCGGGCAAGGTCGAGCAGCGCCTTCTGCTCGGTGGCGTCGAGCACCCGGCTCAGTCCTCGCCGCACAGGGCCGCCTTGGCGCCGCGCCCGTTGGCGCAGCAGCCGCGTGGGCACACGTCCCAGCTCGGCTCCTGCGCGCCGACCGCCGCGCGCCGTACGTCCTCGCCGCGCTCGACCGCGGCCCGCTCGACGAGAAGGTCGCGGACCATCCGCACGAACCGGGGGTCTACCCCGGCGGTCGCGGCCCGGGCGAACTCGACGCCGACCTTCTCGGCCGTCGCCTTCGCCTCGGTGTCGAGGTCGTAGACGACCTCCATGTGGTCGGAGACGAAGCCGATCGGCACCAGCACGACGGCCCGCACGCCCTCGGCGGCGAGCTCCTCGATCCGGTCGTTGACGTCGGGCTCGAGCCAGGGCGTGTGCGGGGAGCCGGAGCGTGAGCAGAACACCAGCTCGGCGGCGTAGCGGTGCCCGGTCTCCTGCCGCACCCGCTCGGTGATCTCCTCCGCCACCGCGAGGTGCTGGGTGACGTAGGCGCCACCGTGGGGGCCGCTGGCGTCGTTCATCGACGTCGGCACCGAGTGCGTCACGTAGAGCACGTGCGCGTCGTGGCGGACCGCGTCGCCGAGGTCGGCCAGGGCCGCCAGGGTCGCGTCGACCATCGGCTCCACGAACCCCGGGTGGTTGTGGTAGTGCCGCAGCCGGTCCAGCCGGGGGGCGCCCTCGCCGACCTCCTCGACGGCGGCGGCCAGGTCCTCGCGGTACTGCCGGCACCCGGAGTAGGAGGAGTAGGCGCTGGTGACCAGGCAGGCGACCCGCCCGATGCCGTCGGCCTTCATCTGCCGCAGCGCGTCGGCGAGGTAGGGGTCCCAGTTGCGGTTGCCCCAGTAGACCGGGACGTCGATGCCCGCCGAGCCCAGGTCCTCACGGATCGCGGCCAGGAACTCGCGGTTCAAGTCGTTGATGGGGCTCTTCCCGCCGAACAGGAAGTAGTGCTCGCCCACCTCCTCGAGCCGCTCGCGCGGGATGCCGCGGCCGCGGGTGACGTTCTCCAGGAAGGGCACCACGTCCTCGGGACGCTCCGGCCCGCCGAAGGAGACCAGCAGCACGGCGTCGTACGGCGAGATGTCGAGGCTCATGTGCACATAGTAGGGAGCACGGCCGAACGGTCAGGACATGCCGGGAGCTGTCGGAGCCTGCGCCTAGGATGCGCGTGATGTTCACGACGTACCGCCAGGTGCTCGCGCTCCCGGGCGCGCGGGCCTTCTCCGCCAGCGGCCTGCTGGCTCGGCTCCCGATCTCGATGGTCAGCCTCGGCATCGTCGTGCTCGTGTCCACCCGCACCGGCTCCTACGGCCTGGCCGGCGGGGTGTCCGCGGCCTACCTCGTCGGCAACGCCGGGTTCGCCGTCGCGCAGGCGCGCCTGGTCGACCGGCACGGCCAGAGCCGGGTGCTGCCCTGGACGATCTCGGTGTTCGCGCTCGGCCTGGCCCTGCTGATGGCCGCGGTCGAGGCCGACGCACCGACGCCGGTGCCGCACCTGTGCGCCCTCCTCAGCGGGGCGGCCCTGCCCAACGCCGGCTCGTGCGTGCGGGCCCGCTGGTCACTGCTGGTGCGCGACCGGCGGCTGCTGCAGACGGCGTTCGCGTTCGAGGCGGTCGTCGACGAGACGGTGTTCCTGGTCGGTCCGACGGCGGTCACGTTCCTGGCCACGGTCGTGCACCCGCTGGCCGGCCTGGTCACCGCCGTGGCCGCCGCGCTGGTCGGCACCTTCACGCTGGTGGCCCAGCGCCGCACCGAGCCGCCCGCCGGCGGGGTCCGCCCCGAGCACGGCCACGGACCGCTGGGCTGGCGGGTGATGGCGCCGCTGACAGTGAGCGCGTTCGCCACCGGGATGCTGTTCGGCGGCACCGAGGTCGCGACCGTCGCGTTCGCCGACGAGCACGGGATCAAGCCGGTCGCCGGGGTGGTGCTCGCGGTGTGGGCGCTGGGCAGCCTCGTGTCCGGTGCCGTGGTCGGGGCGCTGCACCTGCGCAGCCACCACAGCGTGCGCTACCGGTGGAGCGTGCTCGCGCTCGGCGTGCTGATGTCCCCGCTCAGCCTGGTCGGCTCGGTGTGGCTGCTGGGTGCCCTGCTGTTCGTGGCCGGCATGGCCATCTCCCCCACCCTGATCGCCAGCGTCGCCTGGATCGAGGAGACCGTGCCCGCCGGCCGGATCACCGAGGCGCTCAGCATCAACTCGACCGGCCTCGCCGCCGGCGTCGCGCCCGGCGCGGCCCTGGTCGGGGTGGTGGTCGACCACGCCGGCGCCTCCCCGGCCTACCTGGTCCCGGCCGCCGCCGGCCTCCTCGGGGCCGTCGTCGCCTTCGCCTCCGTGCTGCTCCACCACGACCGACCTCCCACCCCCGTCGAGACGTCGCTCGCGGGTCGTTGAGACGTCAGTCCGGGGCAGTCGAGACGTCAGCCCGGGGCGTCATCGCCCACCGGATCGTCGCGGTCACGGCGACACCGGCCGTGCGCACCACGACCGCCTCCGTGACCGGGAGCCGTGGCAGCAGCAGCATCCGGCGCGACCAGCCGGGCAGCAGGCTGACCGCCGCCGCGGACAGCGCGGTGTAGGGCACCCGGGCGGGCAGCGGCAGCGGCGGCCGGAGCAGCAGGAACCGGGCCGCCTCGCGGGCGGGCGGGGTGCCGCGCAGCTCGGCACGGTAGGACGCCAGCACGGTGTCGAGCTCGGCCACGCTGCGCGGCGGGTCCGGGACCCCGAGCTCGCGCGCCACCCGCCCGGCCTGCAGGACGTAGGTGTCCGCGTCGGCGGCGTCGAGCGGCCGGGCGCCGTAGCGCTGGTGCGCGCACAGGAAGCTGTCCACCTCTGCGACGTGCACCCAGCGCAGCAGGTGCGGGTCCGAGGCGTCGTACGGCGTCCCGTCGGTGTCGTGCCCGTGCACCCCGGCGTGGATCCGGCGGACCGCCGCGACCATCGCCTCGGCGTCCGCCGCGGGGCCGAACGTGGTGACGGCGAGGAAGTGGCTGGTGCGCTGCAACCGGCCCCACGGGTCGCCGCGGAAGCCCGAGTGCTGGGAGACGCCGGCCATCGCGAGCGGGTGCAGCGACTGCAGCAGCAGGGCCCGGATGCCGCCGACGAACATCGACGCGTCGCCGTGCACCCGGCGCACCGGGCTGCCGTCGGGGAACCAGCGCGGTCCCGGCGTGCCGTGGATCCGGTCCCGACGACGCGGCCCCTCCGGCCCGGCGACCCGCGCGAACAGCCGGTCGCCGAGCTCGCGGCGCAGGTCTTCGACAGCCGGGATACCCATGGCCCGACGATAGCCTGGGCGCGCAGGACGACGTCGACCCAGAGACAAGGATGGGGCGAGCATGAGGCGACCCCGACCGGAGCCGGCCGGACCGGACCAGGAGTCGGTGTGGGACTACCCGCGACCGCCACGGCTCGAACCCACCACCGAGCTCGTCGAGGTGACCCTCGGGGGCGTGGTCGTCGCACGCACGGCCCGCGCCTTCCGGGTGCTCGAGACCAGCCACCCGCCGACCTACTACCTGCCGTCAGCCGACTTCGCCGACGGCGCGCTGCGCCCCTCCGGCGCAGGTGCGGGGTCGTCGTACTGCGAGTGGAAGGGGGTGGCGACCTACCTCGACGTGCACGGCGGCGGCGTGTCCGCGGACCGCGCCGCCTGGACCTACCCGCGGCCGACGCCGGGCTTCGCCGCGCTGGTCGACCACGTGGCGCTCTACCCCGGCGCGATGGACGTCTGCACCGTCGACGGGGAGCCGGTGCGCCCGCAGCCCGGCGGCTTCTACGGCGGCTGGATCACCTCGCGGGTCGTCGGACCGTTCAAGGGTCCGCCGGGCACGCTGGGCTGGTGAGCGCGCGTCAGGTGCTCGCGGACCCCGACGGCATCGGTGCCTGCCAGCCGCGGCGCATCGCCAGCAGCCGCCAGACCAGGCACACGGCCGCGGCCGGTGGCGCGATCTCCCCGGCCCGGAGGCCGAGCTGGTGCCCGACCACCGCGATGCCGGCGCCGACGAGGGCCGGGGTGGCGTAGAGCTCACCGCGCAGCACCACCGGCACCCGGCCGGCGAGGACGTCGCGGACCATGCCGCCGCCGATCGCGGTGACCATGCCGAGCAGCGCGGCCGGGATCGGGCCGAGGCCGTAGGCCAGGGCCTTGAGGGCACCGTTGACGCAGAAGACCGACAGGCCGGCGGCGTCGAAGACGTTGACCAGCCGCTCCATCCGGCCCAGGGTCGGGTGGAACCAGAACGTCACCAGGCCGGCGCCGATCGGCGCGAGCAGGTAGCGCCAGTCGGCCAGCGCGGCCGGGGGTACGGCGCCGATGAGCACGTCGCGGATGAAGCCGCCGCCGAGACCGGTGATGACCGCGAGCACCAGGACACCGAAGATGTCGAGCTCCTTGCGGACCGCGACCAGGCCGCCGGAGATCGCGAACACCGCGATGCCGACGAGGTCGAGGACGACGAGCACGACGCTGGGAGAGGCGGCGGGGTGCATGGGCACGACGCTACCGGGCAGGACGGCGCAACTGATCGGGCGACCCGCGCGTGCAGTGCCGGTTCAGGCCCTGCGCCTGAAGTAGGCTCGGCGGAACAGTGGAGCGCTGGACGCGCAGCGACACGGACGAGGGAGCACGCACCACCGATGACTGAGCAGGACCTCACCTTCGTGAGGCTCACCGACGACGGACGCAAGCTGGTCCTCGTCGGCGCCGACGGTGAGGAGTTCAGGGTCGTGGTCGACGAGCAGCTCCGTTCCGCGGTCCGCAGCGCTCCTCGGTACGGCCGGTTGGAGAAGACGATGGAGAGCACCCTGCGACCCCGGGACATCCAGGCCCGGATCCGGGCCGGAGACAGCCCCGAGAACGTCGCGGTCGCCGCGCAGACGACGGTCGAGCGGATCATGGGCTTCGCCACGCCGGTGCTCGCCGAGCGCGCGCACATCGCCGAGCGGGCCCAGCGCGCGTCCGTGCGCCGCAAGGGCAACGAGGGACCGTCGCGCATCCTCGGTGACGCGGTCGTCGACCGGCTCCGGTCCGTCAACGTCGACCCCGAGTCGGTGGAGTGGGACGCCTGGCGCCGCGAGGACGGCCGCTGGACCCTGATCGCCGACTTCGGCGTCTCCGACGCACCCCGGCACGCCGAGTTCGTCTTCGACATGCCCGGTCGCTACGTCGTCCCCGAGGACGACCAGGCCCGCTGGCTGATCGGCGAGACCGCCGCCACTGCGCCCGAGCAGGCGGCCGGCCTGCGCCGCCTCGCTGCGGTCGCCGACGAGGAGCTGCCGCTCGGCGAAGACGCCATCGGCATGGTCTCCCTGCAGGTGCCGGCCCAGCAGCACCCCCCGCAGCACACCCAGCAGCACCCGCACCCCGCGCCCGCCGACCCCGCCGCGGTCACCGGCGACGGGGACTGGATGGCGACCCAGGCCACCGAGCGCCCGGCGCCGCCCACCGGCCTCCCGTCGTACGACGACCCGGAGCCGGCCCCCGAGCAAGCCCCGACGCCGCAGCCCGAGGCGCCCGCGGAGCAGCCGGCCGAGACGCCTGCCGCAGCCGAGGAGCAGCCCGCCCGCAAGACCGCCCGCAAGGGTCGGGGCCGGGCGTCGGTGCCGAGCTGGGACGAGATCATGTTCGGCGGCGGCCGCACCGAGTGACGCGGGTCGCGCGCCGCACTCTGGACAGTGAAGTTACCGTTCAGTAGCGTTGCCGCATGTCCTACTTCGTCACCGGCGCGACCGGGTTCATCGGCCGGCACCTCGTCTCCGAGCTCCTCGAGCACCGCGAAGGCGAGATCTTCGTCCTCGTCCGGGCCGGGTCCCGGTCGAGGCTGGATGCGTTGCTGCGCTCGTGGGGCAACCCCACCCGGATCACCCCGGTCGAGGGCGACCTGACCGAGGAGGGGCTCGGCGTCGCCGCGTCCTGGGTGCGCAAGCACCGCGGCGAGATCGAGCACTTCGTGCACCTCGCGGCGATCTACGACATGACCGCCTCGGCGGAGCTCAACGAGAAGCTCAACGTGGGCGGCACCCGCGAGGCGCTCGCGCTGGCCAAGGACCTGAAGGTCGGCACCTTCCACCAGGTCTCCTCGATCGCGGCCTCGGGCGACTACGCCGGCACGTTCGACGAGACCATGTTCGACGTCGGCCAGGGGCTGCCCTCGCCCTACCACCGGACGAAGTTCGAGTCCGAGCGCCTGGTCCGCGAGCAGACCGACGTGCCGTGGCGCGTCTACCGGCCCGCCGTGGTGGTCGGTCACTCCGAGACCGGCGCGATGGACAAGATCGACGGTCCCTACTACTTCTTCCCGCTCTTCAAGCGGATGCGCGACGTGCTGCCGCAGTGGCTGCCGGTGATGGGCGTGGACCTCGGCGACACCAACGTGGTGCCCGTCGACTACGTGGCCAAGGCGATGGACCACCTGCTGCACCAGCCCGGCCTCGACGGGCAGGCGTTCCACCTGGTCAACCCCGACCCGCAGCGCACGGTCGACGTGGTCAACACGTTCGCGACCGCGGCCAAGGCGCCCCGGTTCGCCGTACCCTTCGACCGCTCGGTGACCGGCGTGCTGCCCACCAGCGCCCTGCCGCGTGCGCTGCGCCCCGGCGGCCTGGTGCAGAACACCCTGCGCACCGCGCCCGCCCAGCTCGCGCTGCGGGAGACGATCGGCCGGCTCGGCATCCCGCCCGAGGTGATCGAGCACGTCGGCTTCCCCTCGACCTACGCCTCCCGGGCGACCGAGAAGGCGCTGTCCGGCTCGGGGATCTCGTGCCCCGACCTGGAGGGCTACGCCTCCACGCTGTGGACCTACTGGGAGGAGCACCTCGACCGCTCCACCGCCAAGGACAAGGACGTGGTGTCCGCGCTGCGCGGCCGCCGCGTCGTGATCACCGGCGCCTCGTCGGGCATCGGCAAGGTCACCGCGCTCAAGGTCGCCTCCGCGGGCGGCATCCCGATCCTCGTCGCACGCGGCAAGGACAAGCTCGAGGAGACCCGCGCCGAGATCGAGGGCCGCGGCGGCAAGGCGTTCGTCTACGGCTGCGACCTGACCGACCTCGAGGCCATCGACGCGCTGTGCGAGCAGATCCTCGCCGAGCACGACACCGTCGACTTCGTCGTCAACAACGCGGGCCGCTCGATCCGGCGCTCGCTGCGGCTGTCCGAGGACCGCTTCCACGACTTCGAGCGCACCATGCAGCTCAACTACTTCGGCGCGATCCGGCTGGTGATGGGTCTGCTGCCGGCGATGCGCGCCCAGCAGCACGGCCACATCGTCAACGTCAGCTCGATCGGCGTGCAGACCAACCCGCCGCGGTTCAGCGCCTACGTCGCCTCGAAGTCGGCACTGGACTCGTGGAGCAACGTGGTCGCCTCTGAGCTGGTCGGCGACGGGATCAGCTTCAGCACCATCCACATGCCGCTGGTGCGGACCCCGATGATCGCGCCCACGAAGATCTACAAGAAGTTCCCGACGATCTCCCCCGCGCAGGCTGCCGACATCGTGATCGACGCGCTCGTCGACCGCCCGCACGAGATCAACACCGCGCTCGGCAACCTCGGCGCGGTGGCACACACCCTGGCGCCGAAGACGGTGTTCCGGGTGCTGCACATGGCCTACCAGGTCTTCCCTGACTCGGCGGCGGCCAAGGGCGACGACACCAGCGACGACAACCCGCAGGCGCTCTTCCTGGCCAAGCTCTTCAAGGGCGTGCACTGGTGAGGCATAGAGCCGGCCGCGCCCCCAGGTCGCACGGGAAGCACACCCGTTGACGCGGCACCGAGCGCCGCACACGTGGTGTGGCACCCGGTGCCGGGCCGCTGCGACCAGCCATGGAGACCCCTGTGCTTCACGGCTCCACGGCCGGCATCAGGGTGGTCAACGAGACCAGGGCCGGAAGGTCACGGGCGCGGGCCGGTCGCGACCGGACGATCTCCGGCGCTGACCCAGCCGCTCCAGGAACCGGGGTACAGCGCCGCCCGCACCCCCAGCACCTGCAGGGCGAGCACGTCGTGGGCTGCGGTCACGCCCGACCCGCAGTAGACGCCCACGGCACGCCCGTCGGTGGCGTCGTGGTAGAGCGCTGCGAGGTCGGCCGCCGGCCGGAACCGGCGCACCCCGTCCGGCCCCGCGACGGTGTTGTCGGTCAGCGGCACGTTGACCGCCCCGGGCACGTGGCCCGCGACCGGGTCGACCGGCTCGGTCTCGGCCCGGTAGCGCTCGCCGGCCCGGGCGTCGACGAGGACACCGTCGACCGTCAGCGCGGCCGCCCCGTCGGCGTCGACGACCGGCCGCCGCCCGGGCTGGGCGGTGAAGTCACCGGGCTCGGGCACGACCTCGCCGGTCTCGGCCTCCTCCCCCAGTGCCCGCCAGGCCGCGAGCCCTCCGTCCAGCAGTCGTACGTCGGGATGGCCGGCGTCGTCGAGCAGCCACCACGCGCGCGCCGCCGCAGCACCCGCGTTGTCGTCGTACACCACCACCGGGAGGTCGGTCCGGACGCCGCAGCGTCGCATCGCCGCGGTGAACCGTTCCGGGGACGGCAGCGGGTGCCGACCGCGCGCGTCGACGGGGTCGCCCGGCGGGTCGGCGAGGTCGTGCTCGAGGTCGACGAACACAGCACCGGGCAGGTGGCCGGCGAGGTACTGCTCGTGGCCGTCGCTGCGGCCGAGGAGCCAGCGCACGTCGAGCAGAGTGACCCCGCCGAGCATCGAGCGGACCGTGGCGGCGTCGGTGAGAGGCGAGTCCATGTGGGCGATCCTGCCAGCCTCAGGCGAACGGCAGCGGCTCACCGATCTGCGACACCGCGCGCGACCGCGCCGAGGTGAGCCGGCGCCGGTGGTGCTGGCGGCAGAGCACCTCGTAGCCGACCTCGGGGCTGTCCGCCTGCTCGATGTCGCCGACCACGATCACCTCGCCCTCGGTGACCATCACGCCGTTCTCGGTGCGCGCGTTGTGGGTGGCGCGCTTGCCGCACCAGCACAGTGCCTCGACCTGGAGCACGTTCATCCGGTCCGCGAGCTCGACCAGGCGCGAGGAGCCAGGGAACAGCTTGCTGCGGAAGTCGGTGAGGATGCCGAACGCGAACACGTCGATCTGGAGCTCGTCGACGATTCGGGCCAGCTGCTCGACCTGGGCCGCGGTGTAGAACTGGGCCTCGTCGCAGATCAGGTAGTCCACGCGGGCGCCGTGCGTCAGCGAGCTGACGACGTACTTCCAGAAGTCGAACTCCGGGGGCACCTCGATCGCCTCGACCGTGAGCCCGAGCCGGCTGGACAGGGTCGCGGTGCCGGCCCGGTCGTGGCTGGTGAAGATCCGGCCCTCCCGACCGCGCACCGCGTGGTTGTGGTTGGTCTGCAGCGCCAGCGTCGACTTGCCACTGTCCATGGTCCCGGTGAAGAAGTGCAGTTCGGCCACGGGCGGCAATGATGCCATGCGGATCAGCAGACCAGCACCGGCACCAGCATCTCGGCCGAGGTGAGAGATCCGTGCAGGCCCACCAGCGTCGTCTCGTAGGGGAACGCCTCGCTGCTCATCACCGAGAAGTCGTCGCGACAGGCCACCATCACGTCGCCGATCCGGGGCCGCACGTGCGGGTCGACGGCGCCGAACCAGCCCCGTGCGAACGCGTCGTCGCGGGTCAGCACCTCGGCCCGGTCGCCGAGGCGGCCCTGCCAGCAGGCGAGCACGTCGTCGACGGCGCCGCCGCGGCAGTAGAGGTGCCGAAAGCGCGCCTCCCCGCCGAGCAGTGCCACCCCGTCGAGCAGGTGCGGCTCGTCCGCGACGTCGAGGCGGGACTCCGGCGGGGAGTCGACCATGCCGTGGTCGGCCACCACCACCAGGCGTACGGCGTCCGGCAACGTCTCCCGCAGCTGCTCCGCGGCCGCGTCGACCATCGAGAGCTGCAGCCGCCAGTGCGTCGACCTCACGCCGTAGCGGTGCCCGGTCCAGTCGAGGTCGCCGTCGTACATGTAGGTCATCGACGGGCTGCCCGAGGACGCCGCGAGCACGGCGGCCATCTTCTCGCCCACCTTGTCGGCGCCCACGAACTCGGCGCCGCGCATGCCGGCCAGGGTCAGCCCCGACCCGGCGAACTCGCGCTTGTTCACGACCGTGGTGTGCACGCCCGCCGCGGCCATCCGACCCAGGGCGGTCGGGTGCGGCTGCCAGTGCCGCGGGTCGACGTTCTTGCTCCACGACAGCGCGTTGAGCAGCTCGTCGGTGCCGGGGATCCGCGAGGTGAAGCCGACCACGCCGTGGGTGCCCGGGGTCAGCGCGGTGCCGAGCGAGGTCAGGCTGGTTGCGGTCGTCGACGGGACGCCGACCGTCCCGGGCCGGCTGCCGTCGAGCAGCGCGTGCAGGAAGGGCGCGTCGTCCTCGTGGTCGCGCAGCAGCTCGTAGCCGAGCCCGTCGACGAGGAACACCACGTAGTGCTCACCCTCGGGGAAGCTGAGCCCCACCTCGGGCAGTCCGGCGTCGACCCCGAGCGCGCGTGCGACCGCGGGCAGCACGTCGCCGAGCGACCGGTCGCCGTACGCCGGGTCGACGAAGGTCATCGAACCGCAGCTGCGGTGGCCGTCCCCGCGGAGAGCGCGTCGGCGAAGGCGAGCAGGCTGGCGACAGCCTCGGGCCCCTCGGCCGCGGCGCTGACGCGCAGCGAGAAGTCGTCGGAGGCGACCACCCCGGTGTAGCCGTGGTCGGCGTCGCAGTTGGGGTCGGCGCAGCCGGCCGGCTCGAGGTCGACGCGGTTGAGCGCGCCCCAGCCGATCGTGAGCACCGCCTCGGACGCACCGCCCGGCGGGATCGGGTTGCCCGAGCCGGGGTTGGCCACCATCCGGTTCACCACCACGGAGCGGACCGCGCTGAGCAGCACCGCCTCGGTGGAGCTCGACGTGTAGGGCGCCGGCAGCAGGTCGTCGGGAGCGTGCTCGTCGGTGTGCGCGAGCACCAGCCGGGTGGGCGTGAGCACCAGCACGGTCACGTGCCGGCGCACCTCGTCACGCTCGTCGATGGTCGGCTCGTGGTGCACCAGGTAGGACAGGACCTGCTCCCCGGCGACCGCGGCGGTCACTGCTGCGCTGACGACGTCCGGGTAGTAGCCGGACTGCTCGATCGCGTTGAGGAGGTGGGTCGTGCGGTCAGTCATGCGAGAAGCATGTCACGCGGCGAGCAGGTGCTCGACCTGGGCGCGACCGTCCTGGGCGGGAGTGAGGTGGCGACGCAGTGCCAGGAACAGCACCGCGGCCAGCGCCGACCCGCCGACGGTCAGGCCCACCCAGAGGTCGACCAGCCCGTTGCCGATGAGCAGACCCGACAGGGCGGGGCCGATCACGTTGGCGACGGTCCAGGTCATCCCCTGCAGCGCGTTGTAGCGGCCGCGCAGCTCCTCGGTGGCCAGCTCGTTGACGATCGCCGGGGAGATCGGCGCCCAGATCGTCTCGCCGAGCCCGAAGACGCCCAGCCCGACGATCACCAGCGTCACGGCGGTCGCCCCGGACACGGCGGCCGAGCTGGCGATCACCGCCCACGACACCGCCCAGGTCGCGGTCGCCAGGGCCAGCATCCGGGTCCGGCTGCGTCCCTTGACCAGCCGCAGCGTCACGAGCTGGCCGACGACGATCGCGGCCGTGTTGGCGCCGAAGGCCCACCCGAGCCAGCGCGCGTCGACACCTGCAACGCCGACCGCGTAGGCCGAGAAGCCGGCCTGGAACTGCGCGTAGCCGAACGTGATCGCGACCCCCGAGGCGGCCACCACGCGGAGCAGCGTCCGGTCGCGCAGCACGGTGCGCCAGCCCGGCTGCGGGGTGAGCACGTCCACGACGCCGTCGGGCAGTACCGGCGGCAGCGCGCCGGTGCCCCGCGGCAGGCTGGCGACCACCGCGACGTAGCCCAGGTAGGACAGCGCGTCGAGGTAGTAGAGCCGCTCGAACGTGACCGGTCGGTGCGTGTCCACGAGCAGCCCGCTGATCACGCCGCCCAGCCCGAGGCCCGCGTTGAGGAGCATGAACTGGACGCCGTACACCTTCTGCCGGCGCTCGACCGGCACCAGGCGGGTGAGCATCGCGGTCGAGGCGGGGTAGAGCCCGAGGGTGCCGACCGCGAGGAACGTCGCCACCAGCCAGGCGTCCCAGGCGTCGTGCACGTGCGCGAGCGACGCGGCACCGACGGCCTCCATGCACAGCCCGGAGACGATGACCGGGCGCGGCCCGAACCGGTCGGTCAGCGAGCCGCCCACCGGCGACCCCACGAACCCGAGCACCCCCATCCACGCGAACAGCAGACCCACCGTCGCCGTCGGGATCCCACGCACCTCGGACAGGTAGACGAACAGGAACGGCATCGTCAGCCCGCCCCCGAGCGCCGACAGCGCGAAACCGACGAAGATGCGGCGGACCAACGGGTCGAGAGGGGCTGGTGCGGTGCTCACCGGACCATCCTCACGTAAGGGGCGCAGCCGTCTCCAACGAATTACCGCGTACGGCGCCCGTGCGCCTGTGACTCCGCTCACCCCCCCGTTCGTCGAGGAGGAGCGCAGCGACGTCTCGAGACGCCCGTTGGTCGAGCCCGTCGAGACCATCCCTCGTTGGTCGAGCTCGTCGAGACCATTCCTGTCGAGACATTTTGTTCGGAAACTGTCACCCGTCGAGGTGAATCAGGCGCAGTTCTGTCGGTGGTCACTGATGTCCTGGATCCATGAGGAACTTCGGGTACGACGCAGGTGACGGCCAGTCCGTGGCCGACTTCCTCGTGCTCGAGACCGCCCACATCATCGCCGGCGAGGCCCGTCGGTTCGTGGCGGTGGCCGCCTATGCGGACTGCTACGGCCCCGAGGCACAAGTTCGGACCGGGGTGCCGGGAGAGCCGAGGCTCCGCACCTTCGGTGGCGACGGCACCCCCGAGGTCCTGGACCTCACCTCCCAGGAGGTCGGGGCCCTCCTCGGCCGCTCCCCGGTCGCAGGATCCCACCAGCTCCAGGACGCGCTGGACGTGCGCCACCGACACCCCCAGACGTGGGCCCGGCTCCTCGAGACGTGTGCCGCGGACGCCCCCGGTGCCGACCCGGCACTCGCGGCGGGCATGGTGCAGGTCTGGCAGGCCCGCGCCGTCGCGAAGGCCTGCCACACCGCTGGGCTCACCCTGGAGCAGGCGCGGTGGGTCGATGCCGAGGTCACCCCGCTGCTGGGGCACCTGGCTTGGTCCACCCTGCTGAACGTGCTGGCCGAGCGGGTGATCGCCGCCGACCCGGATGCCGCCGAGGCCCGTCGAGCGGACGAGGAGCGCGCCACCTACGTCGCGGCCGGTCAGGCCAACGAGCACGGCGTGAAGACCCTCGTCGCCAAAGCCCGCGCCGGGGACGTGATCGCCCTGCTCGCGATGCTCGATCTCTTGGCGGGCTGCCTGAAGGCCGACGGGGTCGACGGCACCCGCGACGAGCTCCGCGCCCAGGCGGTCGGGATCATCGCCAACCCCGCCGAAGCCCTCACCCTGCTCCTGCGCCACGCCATCAAGGACCAGACCCCAACGTCGGTCGAACCCACCCCGTTGGTCGAGCCCGTCGAGACCACCGATCCGTTGGTCGAGCCCGTCGAGACCACCTCGTCGGTCGAGGACCTGTTCGCCGACCGCCGGATCGATCCCCACGAAGCCGACGCCGGCCCACCGCCGGACACCGACCCCCGCGACATCGCCTCACCCGACCTCGATGACAGACCCCCGGACGACGACTCTGGGGAGAGCTCTGCCCCGAACCAGCCCGACGCTGACCCACCGGACTGGATGAACCACCTGGGCGGCATCGAGGGCCTGGCTGGGCTGCTGGCCCTGCTCGGGCGCAGCATCGACCCGACCAGGTTGACCCCGAAACGGGTGCTCTACCTGCACCTCAACGAGTCCTCGTTCGACCGGGACCGCAACGGCGCCGTCCGGTTCGAGGACGAACAACCCATCACCCTCGGCCACCTCCTCGAGCTCCTCGCCGGCACCCGGGTCACGCTGAAACCCGTGATCGACCTGGCCAACACCCGGTCCGTCGAGCGCTACGAAGTGCCCGACGACCTCCGCGAAGCCGTCCAGCTCACCGCGACCAGGTCCCTGTCGCCCTGGGCACCCACCAGCAGCCGCGCAGACAACGTGGACATGGACCACGCAGAGGCGTACGACGAGGACGCCGACAACAACAAGCCGCAGACCAGTCTCGACAACCTCGGCCCCCTGCACCGGGGTGCGCACCGCCTCAAGACCCACCAACACGGCTGGACCTCACGCCAACCCCGCCCCGGCGTCCGCTACTGGCACAGCCGCCACGGCTACGTCTACCGCGTCGACCCCACCGGCACCCACCCGCTCGGCAAGCACGACATGACCGCGTTCCAGGCCGCCGTCGACGCCGACCACGCCGCGCACCTCAACGGCCACGACCTCGACATCACCGCCACCCTCGCCGCCATGCGCGACATCGGCTGGCTCCACGCCGCCTGACCTTGCGCGCTCACCCCGAGACGGTGTCGCCGGCCTCCGTCGACAGCCGGCGCACGAACCAGTCCGAGCGCGCGTCGGCGACCGGGGCCACCCGGGCCTCGGCGTTGAGCACGGTCGCACCGTTCGCGCCCACCAGCACCAGGTTGAGGTCGAGGCTGGCCACCTGCGGCAGGTCGTTCTTGAGCTGGGCGACCTTGAGCAGCAGGGTCTCGATGGCGGCGGTGTCGACGCGCTCGCTGCCGCGGTAGCCGAAAAGCAGCGGCGCGGCCTTGATCTCGCGGACCATGTCGGCGGCGTCGCCGGAGTGCATCGGCGGGATCCGGTAGGCGCGGTCGCCGAGCAGCTCGGTCGCCGGTCCGGAGACGCCGAACGAGACCACCGGGCCGAACAGCGGGTCCTCGATGCCGCCCAGCGACACGGGCACCCCGGGGGCGGCCACCTTCTGCACGATGAAGCCGGCGCTCTCGGGCGCGTCGATGAGGCCGTGCATGGTCCGCCACGCGTCCCGCATCTCGTCCTCGGTGTCGATGTTGCGCCACACGTGGGCGAGGTCGGGCCGCTGCCGCAGGTGCGCCGCGGTCGCCTTGAGCACCACGTCGTAGCCGAGCTGCTCCCCCGCCGCGACCGCCTCGTCCTCGCTGGCCACCTCGACCCGGTCCCACAGGTCGATCCCGTAGCACGACAGCAGCTCGTGCACCTCGTCGAAGGTCAGGTCGCGGCCGTCGTCCTCGCGGCGCAGCACCCGCTCGACGAGCTTGCGCGCCTCGCCGGCGTCGACCTCCTCGGGCGCGGCCGGCTCCCCCTCGGGCTTGGCCCGCCAGGCGGCGTACTCCACCACCCGGGCGAGCGCCCGCACCGCCGCCTCCACCGCGGGGTACGACGGCACGGAGCCACGCCCGGCGGTGTGTCCGGCGACGTCGGGGACCCGGAGCAGCTCCGGGATGCCCTCGGTGGCCAGGAACGTCGAGACCAGCGGCTTGTCGGACTGCTCACCGACGGCGGCCAGCACGTTGGCGACCTCCTCGCCGGTGGTGTTGATCGGCGGGATGAACACCGCGACCACCGAGTCGACCTCGGGGTGGTCGATCGCCTTGTCGAGGGCCTCCTCGAAGTCCTCGGCGGTCGCGTCGGAGCCGAGCGAGTAGGACTTGCGGACGTAGAGCCCGACGGCCGCGGCGGCGTCGGCCGCGAGCAGCCCGAGGGCGTCGGAGTTGCCGACGACGGCGACGCGGTGGCCCTTGGGCAGCGGCTGGTGCGCGACGAGCTGGGCGACGTCGAACATCTCGTCGAGGGTGTCGACCTGGATCACCCCGGCCTGGCGGAACATCGCGTCGACCGCGGCCTGCGGGGCCTGCATCGAGCGGACCGCGTGGCCCATCGGCACGCCCTGCGTCGTCCGGCCGGACTTGACCGCGATCACCGGCTTCTGCCGCGAGACCCGGCGCGCGATCCGGGAGAACTTGCGGGGGTTACCGATCGACTCCAGGTAGAGCAGCACGACCTCGGTGGAGTCGTCCTCCTCCCAGTACTGCAGCAGGTCGTTGCCGGAGACGTCGGCACGGTTGCCGGCGCTCACGAACGAGGACAGGCCGAGCCCGCGGCGGGCCACCTTCTCCAGGATCGCCACGCCCAGAGCCCCGCTCTGGCAGAAGAAACCGGCCCGGCCGCGCGGCGGCATGACCGTCGACAACGACGCGTTGAGCGAGAAGTCCGAGGCGGTGTTGATGATGCCGAGGCAGTTGGGGCCCACCAGCCGCAGCCCGTAGGAGCGGGCCAGACCCACCAGCCGGCGCTGCCGCTGGCGGCCCTCCTCGCCGGTCTCCGCGAAGCCGCTGGAGATCACCACGAGCCCGTGCACGCCCTTGGCGGCGCAGTCGAGGACGACCTCCTGGACCGCGTCGGCCGGCACCGCCACGATCGCCACGTCGACCTGGTCGGGGATGTCGCCGACGGTGGGGTAGGCGGGCAGTCCGGCAACGGAGGTGGCCGCGGGGTTCACCACGAAGACCCGGCCCTGGTAGTCGCCGAGCACGAGGTTGCGCACCAGCGTCTGGCCGATCGTGTCCTGGCGGCGCGAGGCCCCGATCACCGCGACCGTGCGGGCGTCGAAGAAGCGCTGGATCGAGGCGGCCTCGGCGCGGTGCTCGCGGGCCTGCATCACGTTGATCGAGGTGTCGGTGGCGATGATCGGGAACTCCAGCCGCATCACGCCGTCCTCGAACCCGCCGGCCACCGTGTAGCCCGCGTCGCGGAAGATCTGGATCATCCGCTGGTTCTCCGGCAGCACCTCGGCGACGAACCGGTCGATGCCGCGCTCGCGGCCGGCCTGGGCGAGGTGCTCGAGCAGCAGCTGCGCGATACCGCGGCCCTGGTGGGCGTCCTGGACGAGGAACGCCACCTCGGCCTCGACGAAGCCGGTGGTGCCGTCCTCGTCCTTCTTCTGCGGCAGCCGGTCGAAGCGGCCCACCGCGATCATCTTCTGCGCGACCGTGAGCACGAACGCGACCCGGTCGTGGTGGTCCACGTGGGTGAACCGCTCCACGTCGCGCTCGGAGAGCCGGGGCATCGGCGCGAAGAAGCGGAGGTACTTCGACTCGGCGGAGACCTGCCCGTAGAACTCCACGAGCAGCTCGGCGTCGTCGGCGCTGATCGGCCGCAGGTGGGCCACCTGGCCGTCGCGCAGCAGCACGTCGGCCTCCCAGTGCCTGGGGTAGTCGGGCTCGGCTGCCGGTGCACTCACGCGAGAAATCTAGCGTCCCGCACCCAACCGCAGGGTGTTCGGCCAGCATCCGGCGGTCGGGCGGCGTGCCCCTGCGCCGCGACGTCGGTGCGGCAGGTGAGAATGTCGCCATGGCGCCCGGGACCAAGCAACCACCCCTGCCCGACGACTACGAGGAGCACATCCTCGACATCGACGTCGGCGACGAGATGCGCTCCAGCTTCCTGGAGTACGCCTACTCGGTCATCTACAGCCGTGCCCTGCCGGACGCGAAGGACGGCCTCAAGCCGGTCCAGCGCCGGATCCTCTACACCATGGCGGACATGAATCTGCGTCCCGACCGCGGGCACGTGAAGAGCGCCCGCGTCGTCGGCGAGGTGATGGGTCGGCTGCACCCGCACGGCGACGGCGCGATCTACGACGCCCTGGTCCGCCAGGTCCAGCCCTGGTCGATGCGGGTCCCGCTCATCGACGGCCACGGCAACTTCGGCTCGCCCGACGACCCGCCCGCGGCGATGCGTTACACCGAGTGCCGGATGGCACCGCCTGCGCTGGCGATGACGACCTCCATCGACGAGGAGACCGTCGACTTCAAGCCCAACTACGACAGCCGTGAGCTGGAGCCGGTGGTGCTCCCCTCGGCGATCCCCAACCTCGTGGTCAACGGCGCCTCGGGCATCGCGGTCGGCATGGCCACCAACATCGCGCCGCACAACCTGGTCGAGGTCGTGCAGGCGCTGCGCCACCTGGTCACCCACCCCGAGGCCGACCTCGACGCGCTGATGCGCTTCATCCCCGGCCCGGACCTGCCCACCGGCGGCAAGATCGTCGGCCTCGACGGGATCCGCGACGCCTACGAGTCCGGCCGCGGGTCGTTCAAGATGCGCGCCACCGCCCGCATCGAGACGGTCAACAAGCGCCGCAAGGGCATCGTGGTCACCGAGCTGCCCTACACGGTCGGCCCGGAGAAGGTCATCGAGCGGATCAAGTCGCTCGTGCAGGCCAAGAAGCTCCAGGGCATCGCCGACGTCAAGGACCTCACCGACCGCGAGAAGGGCCTGCGCCTGGTCATCGAGGTCAAGAACGGCTTCCACCCCGAGGCACTGCTCGAGCAGCTCTACAAGCTCACCCCGATGGAGGACTCCTTCGGCATCAACGCGGTCGCGCTCGTCGACGGGCAGCCGCGCACGCTGGGCCTCAAGGAGATGCTCGAGGTCTTCCTTGGCCACCGCTACGACGTCGTACGACGCCGCTCGGTGTTCCGCCGCGGCAAGGCCGCCGACCGGCTGCACCTCGTCGACGGGCTGCTCGTCGCGATCCTCGACATCGACGAGGTGATCGCGCTGATCCGCTCCAGCGACAACGCCGAGGCGGCTCGCGAGCGGCTGATCGCGGTCTTCGACCTCTCCGACACCCAGGCGACCTACATCCTCGACATGCCGCTGCGCCGGCTGACCAAGTTCTCCCGCATCGAGCTGGAGAAGGAGAAGTCCGAGCTGGAGAAGACGATCGCCGACCTCGACGCGATCATCGAGGACGACAAGCTGCTGCGGAAGGTGGTCTCGGAGGAGCTCGCCGACGTCGCGAAGACCTACGGCACCCCGCGCCGCACCGTCCTGCTCGCCTCCGCCGGCCAGACGGTCTCGGCCGCCACGCCGCTCGAGGTCGCCGACGACCCGTGCTTCGTGTTCCTCTCCTCGACCGGGCTGCTGGCCCGCACGACCGACGTGGACGCGCCGGGCGAGGGCGGCGAGCGCGCCAAGCACGACGTGGTCGTCTCCGCCGTCCGCGCCACCGCCCGCGGCCAGGTCGGCGCGCTGACCACCACCGGTCGGCTGGTCAAGCTCGACGTGCTGGACCTGCCGACGCTGCCGGCCACCCACAACGCCCCGCACCTGCAGGGCGGCGCGCCGGTCAGCGAGTTCCTCTCCCTCGAGGCCGACGAGCGGGTGCTCGCCCTGACCTCGCTCACCGAGGACGGCCCTGGCCTCGCGCTCGGCACGGCCCAGGGTGTGGTGAAGCGGGTCAACCCCGAGGTGCTCGGCAACAAGGACGCCTGGGAGGTCATCCGCCTCGCCGACGGCGACGAGGTGGTCGGCGCCCTCGAGCTGCGCACCGGCCGCGAGGAGCTCGTGTTCGTCAGCAGCGACGCGCAGCTGCTGCACTTCGGCGCCGACGGCGTCCGCCCGCAGGGCCGTTCCGGCGGCGGCATCGCCGGCATCCGGCTGACCGCGGGCGAACGGGTCGTCTTCTTCGACGCGTTCGACGTCGACGAGCGCGCCGTGGTGGTGACCAGCTCCGGCTCGAGCACAGCCCTGCCCGGCACCGAGGCAGGAGCCACCAAGGTGACGCCCTTCTCGGAATACCCGGCGAAGGGGCGCGGCACCGGCGGCGTGCGCTGCCACCGCTTCCTCAAGGGCGAGGACGCATTGGTCTTCGCCTGGGCCGGCACGGGTCCCGCCCGGGCCGCTGCCAGCAGCGGCGCCCCCGTCGACCTGCCCGAGGCGGTGGGCAGGCGCGACGGCTCCGGCGTCCCGTCCCCGCAGCCGGTCACAGCGGTCGCCGGACCGGTCGGTGCACGGCTGGTGTCGCAGTGACGTCGGGGCGGGTGCTTCGTGACAGGGTGGGCCCCATGACCACGACGCGCACCCGGTTCGTGACCGCCGCGCTGCTGCTCCCGCTCGCGCTCGGCGCCGGCGCCTGCTCGCACGGCAGCACCAAGACCGACCCGTCGGTGGTGCTCAAGGCGGCGAAGAAGCACCTCGACGAGACCACCGGCCTGCACCTGACGCTGGACACCCCGCAGCTGCCTCCCGGCACCAACGGCCTGCTGCACGCGGAGGGCGACGCCACCCACGACCCCGCGTTCAAGGGCTCGATCAAGGTCGCCGCGAGTGGTGTCACCGCGGACGCCAAGGTGATCGCCGCGGAGGGCGCGGTCTACGCCGTCCTGCCGTTCACGACCAAGTACGTCCAGATCCGGCCGGCCGACTACGGCGCCCCGGACCCGGCGAAGCTGATGGACACCGAGAGCGGGCTGTCCGCCCTGCTCACGAAGGGGCACGACATCACGGCCGGCAAGCAGCAGCGCGACGGGTCGCAGGTGCTCAGCACCTACACCGCGACCGTGCCGGGCTCGGTCGTCGCGCAGGTGCTGCCCAGCGCCGACGCGTCGAAGCCGTTCGACGCGACGTTCACGATCACGGACACCAACCGGCTGCACGAGGCGGTGCTCACCGGGCCGTTCTACGGCGCCAAGGCCGGCAACGTGACCTACACGATCGACTTCACCGACTACGGCTCCACGCCCAGCATCTCGGCCCCGTGACCGGTCGGTCCGTGCACAGCCGCGCCGTGCTCGCCGTCGCGGCGGTCGCCGTCGCGTTCGCAGCCGCCGACACCTACGTCGTGGTGCTCGCGCTGCCGGACATGATGGCCGGGGTGGGGCTGTCGGTGGACCAGCTGCAGAAGGCCGCTCCGATCGTCTCCGGCTTCCTGCTCGGCTACGTCGCGGTGCTGCCCCTGATCGGCCGGATCGCCGACCTGCGCGGCCGGGTTCCGGTGCTGGTCGGCTCGCTGGTCGTCTTCGCGCTCGGCTCGCTGGTCACGGCCGCGGCCTACGACCTCCCGTCGATGGTCGCCGGCCGGTTCCTGCAGGGCGTCGGCGGTGGCGGTCTGGTGCCGGCCACGCTGGCCCTCGTCGCGGACCTCTACCCCCCGGCCCGGCGCGGCGTCCCGCTCGGCGTCGTCGGAGCCGTCCAGGAGCTCGGCAGCGTGCTGGGTCCGTTGTACGGCGCGGTGGTGCTCGCCGTGGCCGACTGGCACGCGATCTTCGCGGTGAACCTGCTCGTCGGCGTGCTGCTGGCGCTCGCCCTGCGCCGTACGGCGGGAGCGGAGCGGACCCGACCCGACCTCGTCGGCCTCGCGCTCGCGGCACTCACCCTGGTCGCGCTCGTGCTCACGATGGTGCGACCCCGACCGCTGACCACCCAGCTCACCCTGGGCCTGGCGTTCGTGCCGGTGACCGGGGAGTCGCGGTGGCTGGCACCGGTCGGCCTCGCGTTCCTCGTGCTGGCTGCGCTGCTCGTGGCACGCTGCCTGACCGCGCGGCACCCGCTGGTCGACGTGCGCGCCTGGCGCGGGCTGGCCCGGTCCGCGGACCTGCCGGGCGCGACCCTGATGGCGCTCGCGCTCGCCGGGGTGATCCTCGCGTTCGCGACCGCCGACCCGCAGGTGTCGGTCTTCTCCCCCGCCGGGCCGTGGCTGCTGCTCGCCGCCGCCGTCTTCGCGGTCGGGTTCGGCTGGCGCAACCGCTCGGCCGCAGCGCCGCTGGTGCCCCGGGGTGCCTTCACCGCCATGCCGGCCTGGGGTGCGCTGCTGGTCTCGTTCTTCGTCGGGGCGGCGCTCATCGCAGCGCTGGTCGACATCCCGATCTTCGCGCGGGTGACCGTCTCCCCCGACTCCCAGCTCGGTGCCGCGCTGGTGCTGGTGCGGCTGCTCGTCGCACTCCCCGTCGGGGCGCTGGCGGGCGGCTTCCTGACCCGTCGGCTGCCGTCCGGGCTGGTCACGGCGCTCGGCATGCTGCTGGCCGCCGGGGGCTTCGCGTGGATGGCGCAGTGGGGGCTCGACAGCCTGCGGCACCCGGTCGCAACGGTGCCGCTCGTCGCCGCAGGGCTCGGCTTCGGGCTCGCGCTGGCCCCGGTCAACGCAGCCCTGCTGGCCGCCACCGACGACGCGGTCCACGGCGTCACCTCGGCGTTGCTCGTGGTCGCCCGCATGGTCGGCATGCTCGTCGGCGTCTCGGCGCTGACCACGATCGGACTGCGGCGCTACTACGCCGTCCAGGTCGGGCTGCCGGCACCCAGCGAGGTCTGCCACCGCTCCACCCAGTGCGCGGCCTACACGCGGCTGCTCAAGGAGGCCGGCCTCGCCCAGCTGCAGACCGTCTTCTGGGGCGCGGCCGTCTGCGCGCTGGTGGCCGCGGTCGCCGCCGTGGTGCTGTTCCGCGGGGCCCGCACGCGCGACCTGAGCACCGCCGCCGTGCTCGGCAGCGCCGGATGACCACCTGCAGCGACGGCTCGCTGGCGGCGGGCGAGCAGCTCGAGGGCTCGGCCCCGCAAGCACTGGGCTGGGTCGCGCTCGAGCAGAACGGTCCGTGGGGTGCCAAGGCGTTCACCGCCAGCCACCTCGACCCCGAGATGGGCCGGGCCCTCGAGGCGGCCGCTGCCGCCCACGACGTGCGGCCGTCGCTGATCCGCACCCCCGGCCGGCACGCCGACGACGTCGCCGGACCCCGCACCGTGCTGGTCGCGCGGACCGTCCCGGGTGCGACCTGGCTCCTCGCCGGCACGGTGCCCGACCCGCGCGACCTCCTCGCCCTGGACTGGGCGGCCCTGCGCGCGGGCGACCGGGACGCCGTACGACGCTCGCTGCCGGCGCTCACGCCTGACGACCGCGCGCACCTGCTGGTGTGCACCAACGGCACCCGCGACGTCTGCTGCGCCAGCCTCGGGCGCCCCGTCGCGCTGGCCGGCGAGGCGGCCCGCCCCGGCCGGGTCTGGGAGGTCACGCACACCTCGGGACACCGCTTCGCCCCGACCGCGGTGCTGCTGCCCGCCGGCACCCTGCACGGCCGGATGGCCACCGACGACGCAGTCGTGCTCCTCGACGAGGCCGACGCGGGCCGGACGGTCCTGGCCGGCAGCCGCGGCCGCTCGACCTGGTCCGCGCCCGGCCAGGTCGCCGAGCTCGCCGTGCGTGCGCTGACCGGCGAGACCGGGCTCGACGCGCTGCCCCAGGTCGCCGTCCGGACGGTCGACGAGCACGCCTGGACCGTCGCGGTAGGGCACGCCGACGGACAGCGCTGGGCCGTCGACGTACGTTCCGAGGCGACCGCGCTCGAGCGCAAGGAGTCGTGCCTCAAGGGCGCCGTACCTCTGCGACGCTGGCACCCCTACGTCGAGCAGGCGTGACGCTGCACGCAAAACCGGCCGACCGGTCGTGAACTGACGCCTGGAAGACTGCGCCCATGTCCTCCGACACCTGGACCACGACCCCGATCACGCCCGACCTGGTCCGAGGCGCCCTCGACCTCGAGAAGACCGAGCACGGCCTGCTGCCGCACCGGCTGCCCGCCGCTGCCCGCCGTCAGGTCGACGACCCGCAGCTGGCGATGGCCGAGTCCCAGCCGTCCGGTGTCCGCCTCGCGTTCCGCACCACCGCCACCACGGTCGAGCTCGACGTGCTGCCGACGAAGATGGCCTACGTCGGCGCGCCGCCACGACCCGACGGGATCTACGACCTGGTGGGTCGACGGGCAGCTCACGCAGCAGGCCACGGCAGACGGCGGCAACATGCGCACCATCGACATGGCGGCCGGCAGCATGGTCATGACGCCAGGTCCGGTCGGTACGGTCGGGTTCGGCGACCTGCCCGACGGCCCGAAGGACGTCGAGATCTGGCTCCCGCACAACGAGACCACCGAGCTGGTCGTGCTGCGCACGGACGCACCGGTGGAGACGGCCGACCCGGGCAGCCGGCCCGTGTGGCTGCACCACGGCAGCTCGATCAGCCACGGGTCCAACGCCGCGTCACCCAGCACGACGTGGCCCGCCCTCGCTGCACGCCTCGGCGACGTCGACCTGGTCAACCTGGGGTTCGGCGGCAGCGCGGTGCTGGACCCGTTCACGGCCCGCGCCATGCGGGACACGCCTGCCGACGTGGTCAGCGTGAAGATCGGCATCAACGTCGTGAACACCGACCTGATGCGGCTGCGCGCTTTCGCGCCGGCGGTGCACGGCTTCCTCCACACGATCCGCGACGGTCACCCGACCGCTCCGCTGCTGGTGGTGGCCGCGATCCACTGCCCCATCCACGAGGACACCCCGGGGCCGGCCGCCCCCGACTTCAGCCGGATCAGCGAGGGCCGGATGGGCTTCACCGCGACGGGCGACGCGTCCGACCCGACCCGGCTGACGCTGCGCACCATCCGCGCCGAGCTCGCCAGGCTCGTGGCCGGCCGCGCCGCCGAGGACCCGCACCTGCACTACCTCGACGGCACCGAGCTGTACGGCGAGGCCGACGCGTCTGACCTGCCGCTGCCCGACGACCTGCACCCGGACGCCGCGACCCACCGCCTGATCGGCGAGCGGTTCGCCGAGCGGGCGTTCGGCACGGCCGGCGTGCTCACCCGCCAGCGATAACCGTTCGACACCAGCGGCGCCGCCCGACAGGCTGCACGCCATGACCAGCAGTGACCTGTGGGACCAGGAGACCGCCGAGCGCTACGAGGAGAGCTCGGCGGCCATGTACGCCCCCGACGTGCTCGGGCCGACCGTCGACCTCCTCGCCGGGCTGGCCGGCGACGGGCCCGCCCTCGAGCTGGCGATCGGAACCGGTCGGGTCGCCGTGCCGCTGGCCGCACGGGGCGTGCCCGTGTCCGGGATCGAGCTGTCGGAGCCGATGGTGGCGCAGCTGCGCCGGCACGCCACCGACGACGAGATCCCGGTCGCCGTCGGCGACATGGCAAGCGCGACGGTCCCCGGCGACTTCTCGCTCGTCTACCTGGTCTTCAACACCATCTCCAACCTGCGCACGCAGGCGGAGCAGGTTGCCTGTTTCGCCAACGCAGCAAGGCATCTGCGCCCAGGAGGCCGGTTTGTGGTCGAGCTCTGGGTGCCGCCGCTGCGCCGCCTCCCGCCCGGTCAGCTGGCCGCGCCGTTCGAGGTCACCGAGGAGCACCTCGGCTTCGACACCTACGACCTGGTCACCCAGGAGTGCACCTCCCACCACTACCGGCAGAGCGACGCGGGGACGTCGTACTCCTTCGGGCGGTTCCGCTACGTCTGGCCCTCCGAGCTCGACCTGATGGCGCAGCTGGCCGGCCTCGAGCAGGAGGCGCGCTGGGCCGGGTGGGACCGCAGCCCGTTCACCTCCGACAGCGAGAGCCACGTGTCGGTCTGGCGCAAGCCCTAGCCGAGCGTCAGCCCCTCGCGCTCGTCGTCCCAGGCGACCGCACTGATCCGCCAGCCGGACGCCGTACGCACCAGCTGCACGGACTTCATGCCGCGGCCGGTGAACGCGACGCCGTCCTGCACGCCTTCCTTGGCGTAGCCGCCGAACCAGGCGGCCACGTCGCCGAAGACGTCGGTCCGGCCGGGGAGCACCCACTCGTGGAAGTCGACGAGCGAGCCGCCGGACAGCAGCGCCGCGCGCGGCTCGATGAAGGAGTCCACGTCGTAGACCGCAGGCTCCGGACGACCGCAGGTGGCCACCACCACCGCTTCGGGCAGCATCAGGGACCGCAACGTCGCGAGTCGGGCGGGGCTGTCGGGCCCGGAGGTGAACGCGCTCAGGAACGCGTGCAGCACCTCCTCGACGGCGGCGCGGTCACGGTGCGTCTGGTCGTTCACCGGGCACACGCTAGCGGCAGTCAGCGCCCGAGCACGTGAGCGCCGGACGGCAGGCCGTCGGCGAACCGGGCGAGGCCGAGCGACGCCACGTCCGGGTCCGGCTCACGGCCCTCGGCGAGGTCCGCGAGCACCAGACCCATCAGCGCGGAGAACTTGAACCCCTCCCCGGAGTCGCCGCACGCGAGTACCACGCCACCGGGCCGCCGGTCGACGACGAACCGCCCGTCGGGCGAGACGGTCCACGAGCAGACCTGGGCGTCGAGGACAGTCGGCGCGACGGAGGTCAGGCCGGTCCGCACCCGCTCGAGGACGTGGTCGACGAGCGCCGGGTCGGGCGTGCGGTCCAGGTCGCCGGCGGACCAGTCCCGCAGCTCGGCGTCGAGGCCGATCTTGTAGCCGTGGCCGGGGGTCGGCATCGAGTACAGGCCCGGCCGCTGCTCCGTCGGTCCGTCGAAGAGGCACGGCATCAGGTCGTACGACGTCCCCGGACCGGCCCCGAGGTGCACCACCTGCTCGAGCACGGGGCGCAGCGGCAGGTCGACGCCGACCCCGGGGAGAAGCGCCCCCGTGCCGGGGCCCGCCGCGAGTACGAGCACGTCGGCCTCGAGGGTGGTGCCGTCGGCCAGGTGCACGCGCGGGCCGGGCTCGACGGCCGTGACCACGTCACCGGTGCGCAGCACGCCGCCCGCCCCCGCGAAGCGGCGTGCCTGGGCACGCAGCGACGTCGCGGCCAGCACCGGTCCGGCGTCCTCCTGCCACACCGCGTCGCGCCCGTCGGGCACCAGGCCGGGGACGAAACGACCCACGTCGGCCGCGTCCACGTCGGTGAACGTCACCCCGTCGGCAGCGAGCGCGTCCCGGACCCCCGGCAGCGACACGTCGTCGCGCCAGAGCAGGCCGCGCCTCAGGAACACCGGCTCCGCCGCGTCCGCCGCGAGCCGCTCCATGGCCTCCACGCTGCGCCGGGCCAGCCGGACCCGCTCCGGGTCGGGGTGGCTCAGCCGCCACAGCCGGGTCGGCCCCGGCGAGGAGGACCAGGTGTTCCCCACGCCGTGCCTGTCGAGCAGCAGCACCTCGTGGCCCCGCACCGCGAGCTCGGCCGCCGCGGGCAGCCCCCATGCGCCGGCACCGACGACGATCGCCTTCATGGGGCGAAACCCTCTCACGGTGAGCACGCTCACAGACCGCAGCCCGGGTGCTCGGGTAGGTTGCCTCGCGTGACCGATGCGTTCGACGACCTGCTCTCCGCGAACCGAGAGTTCGCCCAGTCCTTCGACCTCAGCGGCTTCGACGGCGTGGCCCACGCCGGAGTCGCGATGGTGACCTGCATGGACTCCCGGATCGACCCGCTGCGGATGGTGGGTCTCACGCCGGGTGACGCGAAGATCTTCCGCAACCCCGGCGGCCGCGTCACCGAGGCCGCGCTCGAGGCGCTGGTGCTCGGCGTGCACCTGCTCAACGTGCGCCGGATCCTCGTCATCCCGCACACGCGCTGCGCGATGGCCTCGGCGTCCCAGGACGAGCTGCGCGAGCGCGTCGGCGCGTCCGCCGGCGTCGACGCGTCGTGGCAGACGTTCGGCGTGGTCGAGGACCAGCTCGCCGCGCTCCTCGACGACGTCCGCAAGGTGCGTGCGCACCCGCTGATCCCCGACACGGTGGAGGTCGGCGGCTTCGTGTACGACGTCGACACCGGCCTGCTCACGCAGCACGCCTGAGCCGCACCTGTAGGCACGCCGTTGCCCGTCACGTGACCGGCAACGGACGCCGTACTCCCCGATCCGCAGCCGGTCCCGGTCAGGTGACCGCTCACGGCCGCGTCCGGGCCTGTTATCTAGGCGCGCCGACACCGTTCGAGCCCATATGGACGCGAACGGTCGCGTTTTCGCGCGTACGGCGACCGTTGCCGTCCATATGGACGCGCAGCGACGTCGCGCACCCCGCTCAGGTGTCGATCAGGTCCGCGTCGACGTTGTAGGCACCCTGGACGATGAACTCCTTGCGCGGCGCGACCTCGGAGCCCATCAGCAGGTCGAAGACCTTCGAGGCGGCGTCGGCGTCGTCGGCGGTGATCCGGCGCAGCGTGCGGTGCCGCGGGTCCATGGTCGTCTCCGCGAGCTGGTCGGCGTCCATCTCGCCGAGACCCTTGTAGCGCTGCACCGGGTCCTTCCAGCGCACGCCCTTCTTGGTGAGCTCGGCGAGCTTCCGCTGCAGGTCGGCGTCGGAGTAGGTGTAGACGTACTTGTCCATCCCCTTCTTCGGGTTGGACAGCTCGATCCGGTGCAGCGGGGGCACGGCGGTGTAGACGCGCCCCTCGGTGATCAGGTCGGGCATGTACTTGAAGAACAGCGTGGCGAGCAGGCAGCGGATGTGGGCGCCGTCGGAGTCCGCGTCGGCCATGAAGATGATCCGGCCGTAACGACGCGCCTCGAGGTCGAACGTGCGTCCCGAGCCGGCGCCGACGACCTGGATGATCGAGGCGCACTCGGTGTTCTTGAGCATGTCGGCGACGGACGCCTTCTGCACGTTGAGGATCTTGCCGCGGATCGGCAGCAGCGCCTGGAACTCCGAGTTGCGGGCCAGCTTCGCGGTGCCGAGCGCCGAGTCACCCTCGACGATGAACAGCTCGCTGCGGTCGATGTCGTTGGAGCGGCAGTCCGCGAGCTTCGCGGGCAGCGCACTGGACTCCAGGGCGTTCTTGCGACGCTGGGTCTCCTTGTGCTGCCGGGCCGCGACCCGGGTCCGCGAGGCGTTGGCGACCTTCTCCAGCACCAGCTTCGCCTGGGCCTTCTCGGCGCGCTTGGAGGAGGTCAGGAACTTCTTCAGCTCCGAGGCGACCACCTTGCGGACGATGTTGCGCGCGGCCGGGGTGCCGAGCACCTCCTTGGTCTGGCCCTCGAACTGGGGCTCAGCGAGCCGGACCGTGACCACCGAGGTGAGTCCCTCGAGCACGTCGTCCTTGATCACGTCGGGCTCGGCGGCCTTGAGGGTGCGGGTCTCGCGCAGCACCTCGTTGAACGTCCGGGTGGCCGCCTGCTCGAAGCCCGCCACGTGCGTGCCGCCCTTGGGCGTCGCGATCACGTTGACGAACGAGCGCAGCTCGGTGTCGTAGCCGGTCCCCCACCGCAGCGCCACGTCGACGATCAGGTCGCGCTCGACGTCCTGCGGGGTCATGTGCCCCTTGTCGTCGAGCAGCGGCACCGTCTCGGTGAACGTGTCGTGGCCCTCGAGCCGGAGGATGTCGCAGACCGCCTCGTCCGCGGCCAGGAAGTCGCAGAACTCGGCGATCCCGCCGTCGTGCTTGAAGCTCTCCTCGACCGGCTCGTCACCGCGCAGGTCGCGGATCACCAGCTCCAGGCCGGGCACGATGAACGAGGTCTGCCGGGCGCGGGTGACCAGCTCGTCGAAGACGAACGTCGCGTCCTTGGTGAAGATCTGCCGGTCCGGCCAGAACCGGACCCGGGTGCCGCTGGTGCCCTTCTTGACCCGGGCGCCCTTGCGGGTCAGCCCGGACTGGGCCGTGAAGTCCGCCGCCGGGCCGTCGCCGACGAAGATGCCGGGCACGCCCCGCCGGAACGAGATGCCCTGGATCGCCGGGGTCCGCTCCACGTCCACGTCGATGCGCGAGGAGAGGGCGTTGACCACCGAGGCGCCGACGCCGTGCAGACCACCGGTGGCGACGTAGGAGCCGCCGCCGAACTTCCCGCCCGCGTGCAGCTTTGTGTAGACCACCTCGACGCCGGGAAGGCCCGTCTTGGGCTCCTTGTCGACCGGGATGCCACGGCCGTTGTCGTGCACCTCGACCGAGTCGTCGGGGTGCAGCGTGACCTCGATCCGGGTCGCCGCGCCGGCCAGCGCCTCGTCCACGCCGTTGTCGATGATCTCCCAGACGCAGTGCATCAGGCCCCGGGTGTCGGTGGAGCCGATGTACATGCCGGGGCGCTTGCGCACCGCCTCGAGCCCCTCGAGCACCAGCAGGTGCTGGGCGTTGTAGGTGTTGTCGATGGCGGTCCCTCCGGCTGGCACGGGTGCTCCTGGTTGCTCGTGGGCGTACGACGTCCCGGCAGAATCTACCCGCGACACGCCCGGGCCCCGGAACCGCCACGCCTGCACGGTTCTGGGGGTGGTCAGGTCCACGATGGGGCCATGGTTTCAAGATCGGGGGAATGGCAACCCTGATGGTCCAAGCCGCATCACACTGGGGGACGAACCCATCAGGAAGGATGCGGACTGGCCGAAGACAACTGGTGTGGGAGAGATCACCCGGTCCCACCGGGCGAAACCTCCCCGACGCGGGAAGTCTCAGTCGTGATTGGATGTTGTGCCCAGTGAGACGGGACGATGGGAACAACGAAGCTCCCCACCCCGTTAGCAGGACACCATGGAAGGAAAGAGGCCCGACGTGACCACTGCAGTAGCCCCCACCACGCCGCTCACTGCGTTGGACCGCTGCGACCGCTGCGGCGCCCAGGCCTACCTCCGGGTCGAGCTTGCCGGAGGCGGAGACCTCCTGTTCTGCGCGCACCACGGACGTGAGCACGGCGACAAGATCCGCGAGATCGCGGTCCACGTGCACGACGAGACCGGCAAGCTGGTCGCGACGCCAACGACTCCGGACGACGACGAGGCCTGAGCCCCGTCCCACCGACAACCACCAGCAGGCCCCGGGCAGTGCCCGGGGCCTGCTGCGTGCTGTGACAGGGTGAGGCCGTGGACCTGACCGACCTGCTCTGCGCGCTCGTCATCGCCGTCGGCCTCGTCGGGGTGCTGGTCCCGGTGCTCCCCGGCAGCGCGATGGTGGGCGCCGCCGTCCTGGTCTGGGCGCTGGTCCAGGGCGGTGCAGGCGCCTGGGGCACGTTCGCCGTGGCCGTGCTGCTGGCGGCCGGTGCGGTGGTGAAGTACGTCGTCCCAGCCCGCCGTCTCGACGCCGCCGGGGTGCCGCGCAGCACGCTGCTGGCAGGCGGTCTGGCCGGCGTGGTCGACTTCTTCGTGGTCCCAGTGCTCGGGCTGCCGCTCGGGTTCGTGCTGGGCGTGCACGTCGCCGAGGTGCGCCGCGTCGGCTCCCGCGCCGCCCGATTCTCCACCCGGCACGCCCTCGCCGCGGCCGGGCTGTCCCTGCTCGTCGAGCTCGGGGCCGCCCTGCTGGCCGCCGGCACCTGGCTCGTGGCCGCCCTCGCCCTGTGAGCCGTCGGTGACCGCCGTACTCCTCGCGCTGGCCTCGGCGCTGTCCTACGGGCTCTCGGACTTCGTCGGCGGCCTGGTGTCGCGGCGCGCCTCGGCGTGGCCGGTGGCCGTGCTGGGCCAGGCGTCCTCGGCGGTCTGCACCGGCGCCCTGGCGCTCGTGCTGGCGGTGGACGGACACGGCGGGCACCCGCAGCCAGCCGACCTGGCCTGGGCGGGCGTGGCGGCCCTCGGCAGCGGCGCCGGCACCGGCTTCCTCTACCGCGGGCTCGCCTCGGGCCGGATGGGGGTCGTCTCCCCCATCTCGGCGGTCGGTGCCGCGGTGGTGCCCGCGCTGGCCGGGACGCTGGGCGGCGAGCGGCCGTCGATGCTGGTCTGGGCGGGCGTGGTGTGTGCCCTGCCCGGTGTCTGGATGGTCTCGGCGGCCCCGCAGGACGACCTCGCGCACGTGCACGAGCCGCCCGGTCCCCCGCGTGCACCGCGGGTGACCCTCTCGGCCGGCGTGCTCGACGGGGTGCTGTCCGGCCTGGGCTTCGGGGTCCTGTTCGCGGCCCTGGGCCAGGTGCCGGACACTGCAGGGCCCTGGCCGCTGGCGCTGTGCCAGCTGCTGTCCCTGCCCGCCGTGGTGCTCCTCGCGGTCGCCCTGCGGGCCCCGTGGCTGCCCCGTGGCCGCGCGGTGCGCCCTGCGGCCCTGGCCGGGCCGCTGGGTGCCGCGGCGACGCTGACGTTCCTGCTGGCCACCCAGCACGGCTACCTCACCGTGGCCGGCGTGATCGCCTCGCTCTACCCGGCCTCCACGGTGCTGCTGGCGGCGCTGGTGCTCCGGGAGCGGGTGCACGGCCTCCAGGCCGCCGGTCTGGTCCTGTGCGGCGCAGCCGTCGCCCTGGTCGCGGCCGGCTAGGTCCGCCGCGCCGCGTTCCTGCGGTTCCTGGGCTTCGTCATGGCCCGTGCGTGCCCGCCTGCACGCGTTCCCGGGCCGACCCGGTCGGGCCATGCCGAACGCGTCATTGCCGGACCCGTCCGGACGAGAGCAGGTTGGCCGGAAATGCGACCCGGGGGGGCTCGTGGGTGTCATGCGCGCGACCGGTCGGCACCACCAGGGAGGGCAGGGATCATGCAGGTGCCACGAACGCACCGAGACAGGGCTTTGATGCGCCGGCGCCGGGTCGCCCGGGCAGCACTCGTCCTCGGGCTGATGGCGGGCCTCACCACGAGCGCCTAGATCGGGGTCGCGAACGCGGCCCAGGTCGGTCTGTCGGGGAGCAACTTCGAGATCGACAGCGACGCCAACCTCAAGGTCGACGGCGCCGCGCCCGCCATCGACTGGGCGAGCGTCACCGAGACGCGGCAGGTCGAGGCCAGCACCGGCACCAGCGACGACTCGTTCGGCCAGGGCACCAAGGAGGACAGCCCCGTGCCGACCGTGGTCACCGGCAGCATCCCGCCCAACAAGAGCGACCTGAAGGTCTTCGGCGTCTACCAGGAGGGCTCCACCGCCACGGGCTTCCTGCACCTGTTCTGGACCCGCGTCCAGGACCCGACCGGCACCACGAACATGGACTTCGAGCTCAACCAGGTCCGCACCAAGTCCTCCAACAACGTGACGCCGGTGCGCACCAAGGGTGACTTCCTGCTCCAGTACGACCTCGCCAACGGCGGCACCAGCCCCGAGCTGTTCGTCTCCCGGTGGCGTACGGCGGGCGCCGACGGCTCCTGCCAGGCGTCCAACTCCTACCCGTGCTGGGGCACCCGCGTCGACCTGAGCAGCAGCGGCGACGCCGCCGGCTCGATCAACACCTCCGCGATCCCCTTCGCCGAGGCCGACGGCGTCAACGGCACCTCCGGGCTGTCCGCGCGCACGTTCGGCGAGGCCTCGGTCCGGCTGTCCGCGCTGATCGGGACCGGAACCTGCACCACGATCGGGTCGGCCTACCTCAAGAGCCGCTCCTCGGACTCGTTCACCGCGGCGGTGTATGACTTCGTGCCGCCGGCCAACGTCAGCATCACCAACTGCGGCACGGTGAACATCGTCAAGCAGGACGACGCCGGCAACCCGCTCAACGGCGCCACGTTCACGCTCTACACCGACGCCACTCCGGTCGGCGGGACCCGCGGCGACGAGGACACCGCCACCTCCTTCACCTGTGACACGGCCGGCACCGGCTCGGCGGCGGGGAAGTGCTCCATCACCAACGTCCCGTTCGGGGACTACTGGGTGGTCGAGACGACGACCCCGGCGGGCTACGGCACCGCAGCGGACCAGCACGCCACCATCTCCGCGGCGGTCAGCAGCGTCACGCTGACCTTCCAGGACCCGCGGCTGTTCAAGGTGATCGTGCTGGTGTGCAAGCAGTCCGACAGCAGCCTCTGGTCGAGCAACGTCACGCTGTCGCCGGACACCAAGGCGTCGCTCGCGTCGAGCTCCTCACCGTCCCCAGCCACCCTGTGCGGCCTCGGCGGGGCGTCGTTCGGTGACCTGCAGACCGGCACCAAGTCCCTGTCGGTGAACATCGGCACCACGCCGGTGCCCTGACCGGGCCGGTGAACGCACCAGGCCGCCCCTCCTCGGGAGGGACGGCCTGGTGACGTCGTACGGCGCCCGGACTCAGTCCAGGTAGTCGCGCAGCACCTGCGAGCGCGACGGGTGACGCAGCTTGCTCATCGTCTTGGACTCGATCTGGCGGATCCGCTCGCGGGTCACGCCGTAGACCTTGCCGATCTCGTCGAGGGTCTTGGGCTGACCGTCGGTGAGACCGAAGCGCATCGAGACCACGCCCGCCTCGCGCTCGGAGAGCGTGTCGAGCACGGCGTGCAGCTGCTCCTGGAGCAGCGTGAAGCTCACCGCGTCGGCCGGCACGATCGCCTCGGAGTCCTCGATGAGGTCCCCGAACTCGGAGTCGCCGTCCTCGCCGAGCGGGGTGTGCAGCGAGATCGGCTCGCGGCCGTACTTCTGGACCTCGATGACCTTCTCGGGGGTCATGTCGAGCTCCTTGGCCAGCTCCTCCGGGGTGGGCTCGCGGCCCAGGTCCTGGAGCATCTGGCGCTGCACGCGCGCGAGCTTGTTGATGACCTCGACCATGTGCACCGGGATGCGGATGGTGCGGGCCTGGTCGGCCATCGCGCGGGTGATGGCCTGGCGGATCCACCACGTCGCGTAGGTCGAGAACTTGTAGCCCTTGGTGTAGTCGAACTTCTCGACCGCACGGATCAGGCCCAGGTTGCCCTCCTGGATCAGGTCCAGGAAGAGCATGCCGCGACCGGTGTAGCGCTTCGCGAGCGAGACCACGAGCCGCAGGTTGGCCTCGAGCAGGTGGTTCTTCGCGCGACGGCCGTCCTCGGCGATCCACTCGAGCTCCTCGAGGGCCTTCGCGGAGATCTTGCCGCCCTTGGCGAGCTTCTCGTCGGAGAAGAGGCCGGCCTCGATCCGCTTGGCGAGCTCGACCTCCATCTCGGCGTTGAGCAGCGGGACCTTGCCGATCTGCTTGAGGTAGTCCTTGACCGGGTCGGCGGTCGCACCGGCGACCATGACCTGCTGGACCGGCTCGTCCGACTCGTCCGCCTGGGAGACGACGAAGCCCTTCGACTCGTCCTCCTCCTCCTTCAGCGTCGGGTCGGTGGCGACGTCCTTCTCGAACTGCTCGTCGGGCAGGTCGGGCAGGACCTTCTTGCCGTCGGGCCCGAGCACCGGGACGGCGACCTCGACGACCTCGACCTCGTCGGTCGCGGCTGCCTTCTTCGCTGCGGTCTTCTTCGCCGGGGCCGCCTTCTTGGCCGGCGCGGCGTCCTTGCTGGCAGCGGTCTTGGCGGCCGCCTTCTTCGCGGGTGCCTTCGCGGCGGCCTTGGTGGCGCTGGCCTTCACGGTGGTGCGGCTGCTCCCGGCGGCCGCGGCGACGCGCTTGCGGGCACGCGAGTCGTCAGCCGTCACGACGACGGCGATGCCCTCGTCGGTGAGGAAGCGCAGCAGCGCCTTCAGGTGCTGAGGTGAGATGTCAGCCCCCGCGGTCGCCGCGCGAAGCGTGTCGGCGGTGACCTGCCCGGTGGCACGACCGCCGTCGACGAGCGCGACGATCTCCGGGTGGGCAAGGGCGGCAGCGGGAAGCTTGCGGGACGTGCTCGTCGACACGAACTACCTTCCGTCAGCGGTTGGGGGCGCGGCAAAGCCCGTACACGTCAAGAGCCGCATGCCCATTGTGACACGCTCCCCGCGGTTTCCAAGCGTTAACCCCGTGGCCACCGGCGGGCGTACGTCACGTCCGGGGACGTCGTACGACGACGGGAGTGGCCGAAGCCCTGACAGGTAACGGCATCCACGCAGGTCAGCGGGCTGCGGCCTTCTTCTCCTTCTTGAAGGCGCGCACCTTCTCCAGCGACGTGGCGTCCACGACATCGGCCACGGACCGGAACGACCCGGGCTCGGCGTAGTCACCCGCGGCCTGCTCCCACCCGTCCGGGCGCACCCCGAGCTGCTTGCCCAGCAGGGCCACGAAGATCTGGGCCTTCTGCTTGCCGAAGCCCGGCAGCTCCTGGACCCGCTTGAGCAGCTCCTTGCCGGTCGTCGCCTCCGACCACAGCCGGGTCGCGTCGCCGTCGTACTTCTCCTCGACGAGCCTGGCCAGCGCCTGCAGCCGCTCGGCCATCGACGCGGGGAACCGGTGGATCGCCGGGGTCTGGCTGCACAGCTCCTTGAACGCCTCCGGCTCGGCGGCCGCGATCGCCGCCGGGTCGAGGGTGCCGAAGCGGCTGAGCACCTTCGCGCCGCCGCGGAACGCGTGCTCCATGCCGTACTGCTGGTCGAGCATCATGCCGACGACGAGCGCGAACGGGTGCTCGTCGAGGACGGCGTCCGCCTCGGGCAGGTTGGCGATGTGGAACCCCACGGCGGGCTACTCGCCGGACTTGACCGCGAGCACCGGGCAGGGGGCGTCGAGCAGCACGCGCTGGGCGTTGCTGCCCAGGATCAGCTTGCCGACGGGGCTGCGGCGGCGCAGGCCGATCACGATGAACTCGGCGTTGACCTCGGTGGCGACGTTGACCAGGTCGTCGGCCGGGTCCATGCCGCGGACCAGCTGGCGCACCTCGTGCTCGACGCCGGCGTCACGGAGCTCGGCGCGGACCTCCTCGAGCTGCGCCTCGGACTCGAGCGCGTCATCCCGGTCGAACTCGCGGCCGCCCCGGTGGGAGTTGACCACCACCAGTCGCGCGTTGCGCAACCGGGCCTCCTCGGCAGCCCGCCGCAGCGCCGCCTTGCCCTCAGGCTTGGGTACGTAGCCGACGACGATGGTCCCCATTGACCGCCTCCAGGTCGTGTGTCGTTCACCCGCCACTGCGGGTCCGTGCCGACCGTATCGCAGGCGGGGCGCGGACTCACCTGTGGACAGCGCCCGGCGCGATCGCGTCGGTTCGGCGAGGCTGGCCCCATGACGAGCCGAGCGGGTACGACGGACCAGCGGCTGCTGCTGCGCCGGGAGGTGGGCAGGTTCCGCGCGCGGGAGAGCCGGCGCGTCTTCGACCTCGCCGTGCACGTCGGGCAGCTCGGCGGCGACCGGGACAGCGTCACCGTCGCCGCCCGCGACCTGCCGGCGCTCGACGCCGGCCTGCGCTGCGACCTGGTCGCCCGGCTGCTCGAGGACACGGACCCGGCGTGGGCCCAGGCCTGGCTGACCCGGCCGGGCACCGTCGAGGAGAACGACCTGGACTACCTGTGGCTCTCGGCGTGCCGGGCGGCGTTCGCGACCTTCGGCCGGGAGCTCGCGTCGTTCCACGCGCTGACGCGCAGCGGCTGGCGCGACGTGCTCACCGGGGACACGCGGACCTGGGTGAGGCTGAGGCTCTGAGCTGTCAGTCCCAGGTGTGCACGGGCTGGTTCTCGTGCATCCGGGCGCGGTAGTCGTTGAGGGTGTCGCGCAGCGCGCCGAGCCGGTCGCCGTCGCCGTCGCCGATCCGCTCGTGGAAGCGGTCGGCGAACCAGGAGGCGCCGTTCTGGCCGGTCAGGCAGCGCTGCTCGATGATGCCGAGCAGCCGGTCGCTCTCCTCGGTCACCACGCCCCAGGCCTCGAGGCCGGCGCGGGCCATCGGCAGCAGCCGGCGCAGCACCAGCTCGGTCGCGGGCACCTGGCCCAGGCCGGGCCAGTAGACGTTGGCCTCGATGCCCTGCCGTGCGGCGACGTGGAAGTTCTCCTCGGCGGCACTGAAGGACATCTGCGACCAGAGCGGCCGCTCGTGCTCGGCGAGGGTGCGGACCAGCCCGTAGTAGAAGGCGGCGTTGGCCATCGTGTCGACCACCGTCGGGCCGGCGGGCAGCACGCGGTTCTCCACGCGCAGGTGCGGGATCCCCTCCACGACGTCGTAGACGGGCCGGTTCCAGCGGTAGATCGTGCCGTTGTGCAGGCGCAGCTCGGCCAGGCTCGGGGTGCCGCCGGACTCGATCACGTCGATCGGGTCCTCGTCCTCGAGGATCGGCAGCAGCGCCGGGAAGTAGCGGACGTTCTCCTCGAACAGGTCGAAGATCGAGTTGATCCAGCGCTCGCCGAACCAGACCCGGGGCCGCACGCCCTGGGCCTTGAGCTCCTCGCTGCGGGTGTCGGTGGCCTGCTCGAACAGCGCGATCCGGGTCTCGCGCCACAGCTCGCGGCCGAGCAGGAACGGCGAGTTCGCACCGAGTGCGAGCTGCACGCCCGCGATCGCCTGGGAGGCGTTCCAGTAGGCCGGGAAGTCCTCCGGGCTGACCTGCAGGTGCAGCTGGGTGCTGGTGCACGCCGCCTCGGGGACGATCGAGTCCGCCGTGGTGCGCAGCCGCTCGGGGCCGGTCACATCGATCAGGATGTCCTCGCCGCGCGCGGCCAGGATCTGGTCGGAGAGAAGCTGGTAGCGCGGGTTGGCGCTCAGCGACGACGGGCTCATGTGCCCGGCGGCCAGCGTCGGCAGGATCCCGATCATCACCAGGTGCGCGCCGACCTTCGACGCCTTCGCCTCGGCCTCGTTGAGGCTGCCCCGGACGCCCTCCTCGAACGCCGTGAACCCACGGTCCTTGAGCTGCTTGGGCGGCACGTTGATCTCGAGGTTGAACTGGCCGAGCTCGGTGACGAAGTCCGGGTCGGCGATCGCCTCGAGCGCCTCGGCGTTCTTCAGCGCCGGGTCACCGGCGTCGTCGACGAGGTTGAACTCGATCTCGATGCCGGTCATCGGCGCGGCCGCGTCGAAGCGTGACTCGCGCAGCATCCGGGCGAACACGTCGAGGCAGCGTCGCACCTTCTCGCGGTAGCGGGTCCGGTCCTCGCGGGTGAACTCCTGCTGTGCCACCTCTTCGCCCATGCGCGCAGCCTAGGGCCTACCCGGCGAACACCGGCAGGGTCGCGTCGTCGAACGGCGTCCACGTCGAGGGCGGCACCGCGCCCTCGAGCGCCTGGGCGACGAGGTTCGCCAGGGTGTAGCCCGGGTCGGTCTCGTGGCAGCGGTCGACAGCGCACCAGGCCAGGGCCCCGTCGCCGGACAGCCACGCCGCGAACGCCAGCAGCCCCGCGGCCGGGGGGCGCAGCTGCTCGGGCGCGCGACGGGTCAGGTCGCGCCACAGCTCGACGTGCGCGCGGGCGTTCTCGCGGGACATCTGTGCCCAGGCGACGTCGCGGACCTGGATCGAGGCGACCGCGACCAGCAGCCGGGCGGCGTCCTCCACGCCGGGCCGCTCCCCCGTCGTGGTGGCGCGCCGGACCGCGCGGCGCACCCAGCGGGCCTCGGTGGCCAGCCCCGGCCCGTCGGCCGACCCGAGCAGGCGCAGCGCGGCGGCGTCGGCCGAAGCGAGCACCGCGCCCTCGTCGTCGGGGTCGGTGCCGACCAGCGAGGCCGCCAGCTCCTCGCGGCTGGCGAACGTCACCCGTCCGGCCACGACCGCCTCGGCGGTCCAGGCGTGACTGCCCACGTCGTAGGGGACGCCGTCGTCGGAGGGACACGGGCCGCGCAGCCCGAACCAGCGCCGGCCGTCGGCCCGCAAGCAGGTCCGGACCTCGACGCCGCGCTCCTCGAGGCCCCCGACCAGCACGTCGGCGGCCGTCGCGCACAGCCCCGCGTCGTCGGAGTAGAGCACCAGCGCCACCCGCCGTGCGCCCTGGTGGAGCGTGGCCGCGGCCAGGTAGTCGGCCAGGCCCTCGGCCGCCTCGCGCCCACGCGGCAGGTCGACGCGGGCCGAGAAGCCGCAGACGTCGCGGTCGGTGGCGATCAGCACCACCGAGTCGTGCGGGTGGAAGCCGAACAGCGTCGGTACCAGGGCGAGCAGGTCTGCCGGGCCGGTGGCCCGCTTCACGGTGGCCGGCCTCGCGCCGGCGGAGTCGAAGGTCGTCATGGCGGCCACGTTCGTCGCCCGGACCGACCGTGGGGAGCCCGGGCCCGGCGCCCTGTGGACGACCGGTCCGGTACGGCGCCTGGGGACGGAACCTGGCCTGTCGGTGCCGCCGGGCATGATGGCCCCCGTGCGTGCCGCAGCGACGATCCTCCACGTCGACCTCGACGCGTTCTTCGCCGCCGTCGAGCAGCGCGACAAGCCCTCCCTGCGCGGCAAGCCCGTCGTGGTGGGCGGTGTGGGCGGCCGCGGCGTGGTCTCGACCGCGTCCTACGAGGCGCGGCAGTTCGGGGTGCGCTCGGCGATGTCCACGGCGGAGGCGCGCTCGCGCTGCCCGCACGCGGCGTTCCTGAGCCCGCGGTTCCACGCCTACGCCACGGCCAGCAGGCACGTGATGGCGCTGCTGCGCGAGCTGTCCCCGCTGGTCGAGCCGCTCTCGCTCGACGAGGCGTTCGTGGACCTCGCCGCCGGTGGGCTCGAGGACACCTCGGTCGCGGGCGTCACCGCGGTCGCGCAACGCCTCAAGGAGCAGGTCGCCGCGGTCACCGGCGGGCTGTGCGGCTCGGTCGGGGTGGCGACCAGCAAGTTCGTCGCCAAGGTGGCCAGCGACCTCGACAAGCCCGACGGGCTGGTCGTCGTACCCCCGGGGACCGAGCGCGACCTGCTCCGGCCGATGCAGGTGACCGTGATCCCCGGGGTCGGGCCGGCGACCGCCGAGCGGCTGCGTCGGGCCGGGGTGCACACCGTGGAGGACCTCGAGAGTGTCGACGCCGCGGAGCTGGTCCGGCTGGTCGGCCAGGCGCACGGCACCGGGCTCTACCACCTGGCGCGCGCCGAGGACGACCGGCCGGTGGTCGCGGAGCGGGAGACCAAGTCGGTGTCGGTGGAGGGCACCTACGAGACCGACCTGGTGGACCGGCGGCTGCTCGACGGCCTGGTCGGGCGGCAGGCCGGCCAGGTCGCCGAGCGGCTGCGCAAGGCGCGGCTGTCCGGACGCACGATCACGCTCAAGGTGCGGCTGCACGACTTCACCACCCACACCCGTTCCTCGACGCTGACGGCCCCCACCGACAACCCGAAGGTGGTGGCCCGGGTGGCGCGCCGGCTGCTCGGCGAGATGGACACCTCCGGCGGCGTGCGGCTGCTCGGCGTCGGCGTGTCCGGGCTGGCCGACTGGATCCAGGAGGACCTGTTCGGGGACTACGAGCAGGACGCCGAGCCGGAGGCGCCGGTGCTCGGCGAGGAGGAGCTGGCCCGGTTCACCCGTCGACGCGCCTGGGCGCCGGGCCTGGACGTCACCCACACGGAGCTCGGCGACGGGTGGGTGTGGGGCTCGGGCATCGGCCGGGTCACGGTCCGCTTCGAGTCCGCGGGCACCGGCCCCGGACCGGTGCGCACGTTCCGCACCGACGACCCGGAGCTCACGGCGCGCCCGCAGGGCCGCGACGACCCCCCGGGTGGTGACGACGGCTAGGGTGCGCGCATGCAGCAGCCCCCCGTCGCCCGGAAGGTGCCGACCACCCGCACCCACCACGGCCACACCTTCACCGACGACTACGAGTGGCTGCGCGACAAGGACGACCCGCAGACCCGCGCCCACCTCGAGGCGGAGAACGCCTGGACCGAGGAGCGCACCGGCCACCTCGGCGGGCTGCGCGAGGCGATCTTCTCCGAGATCAAGGGCCGCACCCGCGAGACCGACCTGTCGGTGCCCTACCGGATCGGCGGCTGGTGGTACTACGGCCGCTCCGAGGAGGGCAAGCAGTACGGCGCCAGCTGCCGCTGTCCCGCGCGCGGCGCCGACGACTGGACCCCGCCCACGCTCGAGGTCGGCACGGACGTGCCCGGCGAGCAGGTGCTGCTCGACGTGGACGCCCTCGCCGCGGGCCACGACTTCTTCTCCCTCGGCGGCGCCAGCGTCAGCCCCGACGGCACGTTGCTGGCCTACAGCACCGACACCGTCGGCGACGAGCGCTACCTGCTGCGCGTCAAGGACCTGCGCACCGGGGACCTACTCGCCGACGAGATCCCCGGCACCCTCGGCGGGGCCGTCTGGGACCTCGCCGGGAGCACGCTGTTCTACACGACCGTCGACGACTCCTGGCGCGTGGACAAGGTGTGGCGGCACACCCTGGGTACCCCCGTCGCCGACGACGTGCTGGTGCACCACGAGACCGACGAGCGGTTCTGGACCTCGATCGGACGGACCCGCAGTGACCGGTTCCTGGTGATCGCGTCCGGCTCGAAGACCACGTCGGAGTACGCCGTCCTCGAGGCCGACGACCCCACCGGCGAGTTCCGCGTGGTCGCACCCCGCCGCCAGGGCCTGGAGTACGGCGTCGAGCACGCCGTACTCCGCGGTGAGGACCGGCTGCTGATCCTGCACAACGAGGACGCCGTCAACTACGCGCTCGCGGTCGCTCCTGTGGACGCGACCTCCCACGACCAGTGGCAGCCGCTGTTCGCCCACGACCCGGCGGTCCGGCTCGAGGACGTCGAGGCGTTCGCCGGGCACCTGGTCGTCAGCCAGCGCAGCGAGGGACTCACCCAGCTGCGGGTGGTGCTGCTCGACGACGACGCCGAGGACGGCCTCGGCGAGAGCTTCCTGGTCGACCTCGGTGACGACGTGCACACCATAGGCGCGTCGGCGAACCCCGAGTTCCACCAGCCGACCGTGCGCCTGGGCTACACGACGCTGACCTCCCCGGCCGCGGTCTACGACCTCGACGTCGCCACCCGTGCGCTGACCCTGCTCAAGCAGACCGCGGTGCTCGGCGACTTCGACCCGGACCGCTACGAGCAGCACCGCACCTGGGCCACCGCCGAGGACGGCACCCGGGTCCCGGTCTCGCTGGTGGTCCCGAAGAACGCGCCGCGCGACGGCTCGATGCCGCTGGTGCTCTACGGCTACGGGTCCTACGAGGACTCGATGGACCCGTTCTTCTCGGTCGCCCGGCTCTCCCTGCTCGACCGCGGCGTCGGCTGGGCGATCGCGCACGTCCGGGGCGGCGGCGAGATGGGTCGGGCCTGGTACGACGACGGGAAGATGCTGCGCAAGGCAAACTCGTTCACCGACTTCGTGGCCTGTGCCCGGCACCTCGTGGAGCAGGGCTGGACGTCCCACGACCGGCTCGCGGCGGAGGGCGGCAGCGCCGGCGGGCTGCTCGTGGGAGCGGCGGCCAACCTGGCGCCGGACGCGTTCACGGCGGTGCTCGCGGACGTCCCGTTCGTGGACGCGCTGACCACGATCCTGGACCCGACCCTGCCGCTGACCGTGGTGGAGTGGGAGGAGTGGGGCAACCCGCTCGAGGACGCCGAGGTCTACGACTACATGCGCTCCTACACGCCCTACGAGAACATCCGGCCGGTCCGCTACCCGGCGATCCTGGCCGAGACCTCGCTGCACGACACCCGGGTGCTCTACGTCGAGCCCGCCAAGTGGGTGGCCCGGCTGCGCGAGGTGGTCGCGAACCCCGAGGACGTGCTGCTCAAGGTCGAGATGGCGGCCGGGCACGGCGGGGTCAGCGGCCGCTACAACGCCTGGCGGGACCGGGCGTTCTCCTACGCGTGGCTGCTGGACCGGCTCGGCCGGGGATGAGCGCCGCCTGAGAACTCCCTGAGATCCCACCGGTCCGGCAACTTCCGGGCCTCTCCACTCGTCCAAACCTTTGCAGACCTACCTGCATGAACCACGCAGGACAGGGAATCTGCACAACGGGTCGGTCGTTGTGAAGAGTGCGGGGCCCGTACCGACGGTACGGACGCCCGCCGAGAGGGAGAGGAGCGCACGTGGCAACGAGTCGCACGCACACGCGCGAGATCGAGGGGCGCGACGGAGTCGGCATGTACCTCGACGAGATCGCGCGGACTCCACTGCTCGACGCGGTCACCGAGGTGGAGCTGAGCAAGACCATCGAGGCAGGGCTGCTGGCCGAGCACCTGCTCGCCGAGGGGCGGGTAGGCCGACGCAAGGGCGGTGCGCCCCGGTCGGCCAACGAGGAGGAGCTCGTGTGGCTGGCCGAGGAGGGCCAGCGGGCCATCCAGCGCTTCATCGAGGCGAACCTGCGCCTGGTGGTGTCGATCGCCCGCAAGTACGGCCGCTCCCAGATGCCGATGCTCGACCTCGTCCAGGAGGGCAACACCGGCCTGATCCGCGCGGTCGAGAAGTTCGACTACGCGAAGGGCTACAAGTTCTCCACCTACGCCACCTGGTGGGTGCGCCAGGCGATCACCCGCGGCATCGCGCAGCAGGCCCGCGTGGTCCGGCTGCCCGTGCACGTGGTCGAGGAGCTCAACCAGGTCGGTGCCGCCCGGCGCAGCCTGGAGCGCCAGCTCGGCCGTGACCCGGAGCCGGAGGAGATCGCCCTCGAGCTCGGCATGGAGATCGACCGGGTGCTGGACCTGATGTCCTGGGGCCGCGACCACGTCAGCCTGGACACCCCGGTCGACGAGGACGGCGACACCTCGCTGGGCGACCTGATCGCCCAGGAGACGGCGCCCGGCCCGGACTCGACGTTCCTGGACACCGAGTCCCGCGACCGGCTGAGCCGGCTGGTGGAACTGCTCGACGAGCGCGCCGCCGACATCATCCGGTCCCGCTACGGGCTGGTCGACGGGCGGCAGCACAAGCTCGCCGACATCGGCGCCAAGCACGGCATCTCCGCCGAGCGGGTCCGCCAGCTCGAGCGGGAGGCGCTGCAGAAGCTCCGCACGCTCGCCGACCCCGACCTGGCTGCCTAGACCACCAGCTCAGCGACGACCTCCGCGACACGCTCGCGGAGGTCGTCGAGCGTCCCGGTGTTGTCGATGACGTGGGTCGCTGCGGCCAGCCGCTCCTCGCGGGTCGCCTGCGCCGCCACCCGCGCGCGGGCGTCGGCCTCGGTCATCCCGCGCAGCTCCACCATCCGCCGTACCTGCGTCTCGACGGGTACGTCGACCACGAGCACCGCCGCGAACGACGACGCCTGACCGGTCTCGACGAGCAGCGGGATGTCGTGGACGACCAGCGCGTCCGCGCCCGCCTGCGCCTCGAGCTGCGCGCCCCGCTCCCGCACCCGCGGGTGGATGACCGCCTCGAGGCGGCGCCGGGCCTGCTGGTCGGCGAAGACCAGCGCACCGACCGCGGCCCGGTCCATCTCCCCCGCCGCCGTGAGCACCTCGGGCCCGAAGGCGGCGACGACCTCGGCCAGCCCGTCCGTGCCGGGCGCGACCACCTCGCGCGCCAGGGCGTCCGCGTCGACCACCACCGCGCCGGCCTCGGCCAGCATCGCCGACACCGTGCTCTTCCCCGAGGCGACTCCGCCGGTCAGTCCCACGCGCATGGCGGGCAGTCTTGCACGGCGCCAGGGTCAGGCCCAGACGTTCGTGCACCTGCGCTACGCCGTGCGCTAGCTGACCGGGACGCCGTCGACGAGGACGGTGTCCACGCCCAGCGCGTCGTCGAGCACCACCAGGTCCGCGGGGCCGCCGGGGTGCAGCCGGCCGACGTCGGTGCGGCCGAGCAGCCGGGCGGGCACCTCGCTGGCGGCGGCCAGCGCCTGCGCGGGGTCGATACCGAGCGCGACGGCGTTGCGGACCGCCGCGTCGAGGGTCAGCGCGCTGCCGGCGAGCGCCCCGGCGCCGTTGCGTACGGCGCCCGCCACCACCTCGACGGGCACCCCGGCCAGCGTGTAGGCGCCGTCGGGGCGCGTCGCTGCGGCGGTGGCGTCGCTGACGAGGACGGTCCGGCCGCGGGCCGCTGCCCAGGCGCTGCGGACCGTGTCGTCGTGCAGGTGGTGGCCGTCGACCACGAGCTGGACGGTGACGTCGACGCGACCCAGTGCGGCGCCGGCGACACCGGGCGCCCGGTGGTGCAGCGGGCTCATCGCGTTGAACAGGTGGGTGACCGTGCGCGCGCCCGCGTCGAAGCCGGCGTGCGCCTGCTCGGCGGTCGCGTCGGAGTGCCCGACCGAGACCAGCACGCCCCGCTCGGTCAGGGCGCGCACCACCTCGAGGGCGCCCGGCAGCTCGGGCGCCAGGGTGACGGCCACCACCGGTCCGGCCGCGCACCAGCCGAGCAGCAGCGGCAGGTCGGGGTCGCGCCGGTGCTCCGCCTGGTGGGTGCCCAGCCGCTGCGGACTCAGGAAGGGCCCCTCGAGGTGGACGCCGAGCGCCCGCGCCGCCCGGTCGGGCCGGGGTGCGGCGACCACGCCCGCGAGCACGGACAGGGCCTGCCGGGTCGACGCGGGGGCGGCGGTGACCAGCGTCGGCAGCCACGCGGTGACGCCGTGCGCGGCGAGCTCCCGGGCCAGGTGGTCCAGCTCGTCGGGGCCGGCGGTCATCACGTCGACGCCGGCGAAGCCGTTGACCTGGAGGTCGACGAGGCCGGGGGCCGCGACCCGCCCGCCCGGTGCCGGCGGCAGCCCGACGGCCTCCACCCGGTCGCCGGCCACGGTCACGTCGCCGGGCAGCAGCCGACCCTCGACGAGGGCGGCGGCGACGCCGAGCCGTCGGCTGCGCACCTCGCTCATCCCGCCAACCAAGCGCCGGCGCCGACGGCTGTCAACCCGCGGGCTGCCAGGATGGACCGATGGACAGCGACGAGCACGTCGACCTGCGACCCGGTGACCGGGTCGCGCTGCTGGTGCCCGGCTCCGAGGCGTACGTCGACCTGGTGATGAGCCTGCTGGCGGCGGGGATGTTCCCGGTGCCGCTGGACCCGCGGCTGACCGCCACCGAGCGGGCCGCGGTCCTCGAGGACCTGGCGCCACGGCTGGTGGTCGACACCGACGGGCAGCTGGCCTCGATGGTCGCGCACACCCCGGACCGGTTCCGCCGCGGTCTCCCCCGCGGACGCCCGGTGCACGTCACCAGCGGCACCACGGGACGCCCCAAGGGCGTCGACTCCGGGCTGCTCGACGAGGACGCTGCCCGCGCCCTCGTCGCCGAGGAGCGCGACCTGTGGGGCTTCGCGGCCGACGACGTGAACCTGGTGCTCAGCCCGCTGCACCACTCGGCCCCGCTGCGCTTCGCGACCGGCACGCTGCTGGCCGGTGGCCGGATCGTGGTCTCGGGCGCCGACCCGGCGGCGGTGACCGCCGCGATCGAGGCGGAGCGACCGACCACGATGTTCTGCGTGCCCACTCACCTGCAGCGGCTGTTCGCCCACTGGGACCGGGTCGGCACCCCGGACCTGTCGTCGTTCCGGCTGGTGGCTCACGCGGGCGCGCCGTGCCCGCCGGCGGTCAAGCAGCGGCTGGTGGAGACGTTCCCGGCCGGCAGCACCTGGGAGTTCTACGGGTCGACCGAGGGACAGTTCACCGCGTGCCGCAGCGAGGAGCAGGCCACCCGTCCCGGCACGGTGGGCCGGGCCCGGCCGGGACGCCGGCTGCTGCTCGACGACGACGGCACCATCTGGTGCGTGGTGCCCGAGCACGCGAGGTTCGGCTACGTCAACGCGCCGGACAAGACCGCCGCGGCCTGGCGCGGCACCGAGCACGGGCCGGCGTTCACGGTGGGCGACCTGGGCCGCCTCGACGACGACGGCTACCTCTACCTCGACGGCCGCCGTGACGACCTGGTGATCTCCGGAGGCGTCAACGTCTACCCGCTCGAGGTGGAGAACACCCTGCGCGAGCACCCGGGCGTCGAGGACGTCGCGGTGTTCGGCGTCCCCGACGAGGCCTGGGGCCAGCGCGTCTGTGCGGCCGTGGTCGGCGACGTCAGCGCCGACGAGCTGCACGCCCTGGCCCGGGAGCGGCTGGCGCCACCCAAGCGGCCCAAGGACTACCACCGGCTGGCCGCGCTGCCGCTGACGACCACCGGCAAGGTCCGTCGTTCCGAGCTAGCCGGCCTGCTCGGCCTCGACGTCGGCTGACTCGACCGAGCAGAACATCCGCCGGTACTGCTGCGGGCTGACCGCCCGGACCCGGGTGAAGTGGTGCCGCAGGGTCGCAGCGTTGGAGAACCCCACGTCGTCGGCGATCCGGTCGACGCTGCGTGCGGTGGTCTCGAGCAGCTGCTCGGCCCGGATCACCCGTTGCCGGGTCACCCAGGAGTGCGGCGTGGTGCCGGTCTCCTCGCGGAACCGGCGAGCGAAGGTGCGCGCGCTCATCAGCGAGCGCCGGGCCAGGGCCTCGACCGAGAGGTCCTCGTCGAGGTGCTCGGTGATCCACACCAGCAGGCCACCGAGGGTCTCGGCGTCGCAGTCGGGCACCGGGTCCTTGATGAACTGGGCCTGGCCGCCGTCACGCTGCGGCGGCACCACCATCCGTCGCGCCACCTTGCCCGCGGCCGCGGCACCGAACTCCTGGCGCCACAGGTGCAGGCAGGCGTCGAGGCCCGCGGCGGTGCCGGCGCTGGTCACGACCTGGCCGGCGTCGACGTAGAGGACCTCGGGGACCACCTTCGCCTCGGGGAACCGGGCCGAGAGGGCGTCGGTGTAGCGCCAGTGCGTGGTGCACTCGATGCCGTCGAGCAGCCCCGCCTCGCCGAGCACGAACGCGCCCGAGCAGACCGAGAGGATCCGGGCGCCACGGGCGTGCGCCACCCGCAGTGTGTCGAGGACCTCCGGCGGCACCGGGTCGTCGGTCTTCATCGCGGGGACGCAGACCAGGTCGGCCTCCGTGGCCCGGGACAGGTCGTGCTCGACGTGGATCGAGAAGCCGCCGGTGGTGGCGACCAGCCCGGGCTCGGGCGCGCAGACGGCGAAGTCGAAGACCGGCAGCCCCTCGTCGGCACGGTCGGTGCCGAACGCCTCGACCAGCAGGCCCAGCTCGAACGGTGAGAGCCCGTCGTAGACGAGCACGGCGACATCGGAGATCACCTCGCCAGCATGCCACCGATCTGGCAGAAAATCGAGGGAGGTTGTCATTTCTGCCACTCGTGGCAGGAAACACATGCGCGCAGGATTACTGCCATGACCATCGTGAACCTGATCCCCACCCTGCTGGCCGTGCTCGCGTTCGTGCTCGCGGCTGCCGCCCTCGTCGACTACGTCCGCCGCGACACCTTCAGCGGCGCTCCCCGCCACTGACCCCGACCTCGTGCAAGGAGACCCTCATGACCCTCGTCCTGCTCGCAGGCGTCCTCGGCCTCGTCGGCCTGGTGCTCGTCCCGGCCCTCGTCGAGCTGGCCGACCGACGCCGTACGACCTGATCCCTCCCCTCACGCAGCGGAGACGCGACAGGGCCCGGACATCCTCAGATGTCCGGGCCCTGTGCGTGTGCTGCTAGGAGCTACCTACGGTCACTGACCGCCGGTGAGCTTCTCGCGGAGCGCCTGCAGTGCCTCGTCCGACGCGAGCGAGCCGCCGGTCTCGGCCTGCGCCGGCTCGGCCCCACCGGAGGAGTACGACGTCGACTCGCCGGCCTCGGCCTCGGCAACCTTCGCCTCGGCCTGCTGCTTGACGTGCGCCTCCCAGCGAGCGTGCGCCTTGGCGTACTGCTCCTCCCAGGTCGCGCGCTGCTCGTCGAAGCCCTCGAGCCACTCGCCCGTCTCCGGGTCGAAGCCCTCGGGGTAGATGTAGTTGCCCTGCTCGTCGTAGGACGCGGTCATGCCGTAGAGCGTCGGGTCGAACTCCTCGACGTCCGAAGCGGTGGCAGTCTCGTTGGCCTGCTTGAGCGACAGCGAGATCCGGCGACGCTCGAGGTCGATGTCGATGATCTTGACCATGACGTCGTCGTTGACCTGGACGACCTGCTCGGGGATCTCGACGTGACGCTCGGCGAGCTCGGAGATGTGCACCAGGCCCTCGATGCCCTCCTCGACGCGGACGAACGAACCGAACGGCACCAGCTTGGTGACCTTGCCCGGGACGATCTGACCGATCTGGTGGGTGCGGGCGAAGTGCTGCCACGGGTCCTCCTGGGTCGCCTTCAGCGACAGGGAGACACGCTCGCGGTCCATGTCCACGTCGAGAACCTCGACGGTGACCTCGTCGCCCACGGCGACGACCTCGGACGGGTGGTCGATGTGCTTCCAGGAGAGCTCGGAGACGTGGACCAGACCGTCGACGCCGCCGAGGTCCACGAACGCACCGAAGTTGACGATCGAGGAGACGACACCCTTGCGGATCTGACCCTTCTGGAGCTGGGTCAAGAAGCCCTGGCGGACCTCGGACTGGGTCTGCTCGAGCCACGCACGACGCGACAGGACCACGTTGTTGCGGTTCTTGTCGAGCTCGATGATCTTCGCCTCGAGCTCCTGGCCCACGTAGGGCTGCAGGTCGCGCACGCGGCGCATCTCGACGAGCGAGGCGGGGAGGAAGCCGCGGAGGCCGATGTCCAGGATGAGACCACCCTTGACGACCTCGATGACGGTGCCGGTGACGACCCCGTCCTCTTCCTTGACCTGCTCGATGGTGCCCCAGGCGCGCTCGTACTGCGCACGCTTCTTGGACAGGATCAGGCGGCCTTCCTTGTCCTCCTTCTGGAGAACGAGGGCCTCGACCTTGTCGCCGACCGCGACGACCTCGGACGGGTCGACGTCGTGCTTGATCGACAGCTCACGCGAGGGGATGACGCCCTCGGTCTTGTAGCCGATGTCGAGCAGGACCTCGTCGCGGTCCACCTTCACGATGGTGCCGTCGACGATGTCGCCGTCGTTGAAGTACTTGATGGTCTCGTCGATGGCGGCGAGGAAGTCCTCTTCGGAGCCGATGTCGTTGACCGCAATCTGCGGGGCGTCCGAAAGAGCCGGGGTGATCGTCATAAGGGAGATGGTTCCTTGGATGGATGGGTGTCGTGCGGACGCGCGAGAAGCCCGTTTCACTACCTTGCTGGCATGGCACCCGGTCCGCGACTGCGGCTGGGCGAGATAGCGAGCGAGAGCCTGCTAGGTCCGAGACTCGGGCAGGCTTCCTGCGCACCCGTCAGGATACCGGGGTACGGCGTGGCGCGTCCAACCGGGGCCGGAGGCTCGCGCCTGTCCCGACGGCGCACGTGCGCCGCTGGGACACGGATCTCGCAGGGAATCGTGTCACAACCGCGCACGTGCACGGGCAGGGCTCTCGCGTCACTCGCTGTGCAACGAGCCGGACGCAGCGATGACGCGGAGCAACGCGTCGGCCCGGTCGGCGACCGGGTTCCCCCCACGCCGGGCAGCGAGGTCGACGAGTGCGTAGAGGTCGGCGGCCCGGGCGGCGTCGAGCAGCAGCCCGGGGTCGGTGAGACCGTCGAGGCCTCCGGTCGAGGCCAGGTAGCCCGCGAGTACGGCGTCCGCGAACGCCGGGTCGCGGTCGAAGCGCAGCAGGTTGCCGAGGTCGGTGACCGGCAGCCCGGCGTGCGCGAACTCCCAGTCGAGCACGGCGGTCACCTGCAGCGAGGCCGTGTCGACGAGCAGGTTCTTGGGGTTCATGTCGCTGTGCACCAGGCAGACGCGCTCCACCCGGTCGAGGACCTGCTGCGCGCGCTCCGCGACCGCCAGCAGGGCGTCGTACTCCTCCGGTGTCCACGAGACGAGGGCCTCGCGGTGCCGGGCGACCCAACCGGGCAGGTCGGCCTCGAAGGGCCACGGACGGACCCGCAGCTCGCCGTCGGCGAGCTCGCCTGCGCGCAGCATCGGGACCTGGGCGAGCCGACCGAGCATGCGGCCCAGCCGCTCACCGAGGGCGGTGCGCGCGGTCGCGCCCAACCGGGGCAGCAGCAGGTCGAGCCGCTCCCCCGGCACGAACGAGGTGACCAGCAGCGACGGGATGCCGGCGGCCTCGTCGGCCCGGCGCACCTCGAGGACCTCGGGGACGGGGACGAGACCCCGCACCAGGCGCAGCACGGCGGCGTCGATCTCGACCGCGGCGGGGCCACGGGCGGCGCCACGACCCACGTAGAGGCGCACCACGGTGCGCTCCCCCGCCGCCTCGGCGAGGAACGTCTCGCCCGAGAAGCCGCCCTCGAGCGGAGCCATGCCGTAGCCGTCCATGCGCCGCATGCTGTCACGCCCGCAGCGTCCTGGTGTCAGTACGCTCGGCTCATGCCGATCCTGGACCTGGTGACCCTGCCCGTGCGCCTGACCTCGGCCGCGGTGGAGACCACGCTGGCGCTCGGTGCGCTGGTGGCTCCCGACGGGCCGGCACGGCGCCGGGAGGGCTACGCGGACCGGGTGATGCTGGTGATCGGTCCCGGCGGGCTGGTGGAGCGGCTCACCGCGACGCTGACCGACCCGCGCGGCCCGATGACGCTGCTGCAGACCCTGGCCGCCGCGGTGGCACCCGACCGACCGCTGGGTGCCGCGATGGCGCCGGGCGGCACGGTCGACCGGCTGCTGGCTCGTGGCGGCATCGTGGACCGGCTGCTGTCGGACCAGGGCACGGTGGACCGGCTGCTGGCTCGTGGCGGTGTGATGGACCGGCTCCTCGCCGACGACGGCCTGCTCGACCGGCTGCTCACCGAGGACGGTTTCGTGGAGAAGCTGGTCGCCGACGGCGGCACCCTCGACCAGCTGGTGGCGCTCGGCGACACCCTGGAGCGGATCCAGCCGCGGCTCGGCGAGATGGTCCGGCTGATCCCCGACCTGCACGCCTCGGTCGACGCCCTCAGCCGGGTGGTCGTCCCGCTGTCCGACCTGGCGAACCGGATCCCGGGCAGCCGGCGCCGCCCCGCCGTGGAGGCCTGAGCCGGTGCCTGGCCAGCCGCGTCCGACCCGCCGGCCGGTCCCGGAGAACGTCGGCCGGGCCGCCAACCGCCGGGACTGGGACGCCTATGCCGACGAGTACCAGAGCACCCATGGGACCTTCCTGCGCGACGTCGGCTTCGTCTGGTGCCCCGAGGGCCTCGACGAGGCGGACGTCCACGTGCTCGGCGACGTGCGCGACCTCGACGTGCTCGAGGTGGGCTGCGGCGCCGCCCAGTGCGCGCGCTGGCTGGTCGACCAGGGCGCCCGCGCGGTCGGCCTGGACCTGTCGTTCCGGCAGCTGCAGCACGCCCGCCGGATCGACGACGACAGCGGCGTGCGCGTCCCCGTGGTCTGCGCGACCGGCACCGACCTGCCCTTCGGGGACGCGGCGTTCGACGTGGTGTTCTGCGCGTTCGGGGCGTTCCAGTTCGTCGCCGACGTCGACCGGGCCGTCGCCGAGGTGGCCCGGGTGCTGCGGCCCGGCGGCCGGTTCGCCTTCTCCGTGACGCACCCGGTGCGCTGGGCGATGCCCGACGACCCGACGGTCGAGGGGCTGCGGGTCACCAGCAGCTACTTCGACCGCACGCCGTACGTCGAGGAGGACGAGGAGGGCGAGGTGACCTACGTCGAGCACCACCGCACCCTGGGCGACTGGGTGCGGGTGCTGGCCGGGGCCGGGTTCCGCATCGAGGACCTCGTCGAGCCCGAGTGGCCCGAGGGCCACGACCGGGTCTGGGGCGGCTGGGGTCCCGAGCGCGGCCGGCTGCTGCCCGGTACGGCGCTGTTCGTCAGCCGGCTGCACGGGCTGGCCTGAGAGCAGGTACGACGAGGGGCGCCGCGGACCACTCCGCGACGCCCCTCGTCTCGTTGCCGGGTCAGGCCAGTCGGCGCCGCAGCGCGAACGCACCCGCACCGGCGCCGAGGACGCCGAGCCCGGCGATCCCGCGACCCCAGTTGTGGGCCGCCTCGCCGTCCTCGCCCTCGATGACATAGCTGTAGGCGGTCAGGCCCATCGCGCCCTTCGGAGCGCCGAACGCCATGTCCTCGGTGCTGGCGCGCTCGGCGCCCGCCTTGAAGACCGCGTAGGACTCGCCGTAGGTCTGGGCGGTGTCCTGGCCGGCGGCCACCAGCTTCTTGGTGCCCTTGTCGGAGAGCTGCTGCGCCCCGTCGACGAGCTTGGGGGCACCGTCGGCGGCCTTGCCGAGACCGTCGGCGAGCAGGCCCGAGCCGTCCGCTGCCTGGCCGAGGCCGACCGCGAGCTTCTGAGCGCCCGCGGCGAGCTGGCCGGAGCCGTCCTTCGCCTGGCCGAGACCGCCCGAGAGCTTGCCGGCGCCCGCGTCGAGCTGGCCCAGGCCGGCCGAGAGCTGGCCCGCACCCGCGTCGAGCTGGCCCGCACCCGCGGCCAGCTGGTCGACACCGTCGGACAGCGCCGCCGCGCCGCAGCGAAGGGTCTTCTTCGGGTTGCAGCCGGGGGTCGGGGTGCCGATGCCCGCGAGCAACTGGTCGCTGATCTGGTTGGTCAACGTGTCGACCAGCAGCGGCACGCCGGCCCGCAGCGCCTGGGCCACCTGCTCGACACCGCACTTGTGCGGCGCGTCGGCGATGTGGGCCGCGCAGTAGTCCGCCATCCGCTTCGCGGCGGCGTGCTGCTCCTCGACGTTGGTGCTGGTGACCCCGGCGGTCACCTCGTCCGGGAACGGGTTGGACAGGCCACCGCGGATCCGGTCGAGTCCACCCAGCGTGCCAGCAGGCAGGCCCTTGCCGAGCAGCCGGGCGTCGAGGCCACCGACCACGGTGGCCAGGGACGAGGCGGCCGCAGCGTCGGTCGGGTTGCCGGTCGAGCCGAGCAGCGCGATCACACCGTCGATCGCGTCGAGAGCACCGCAGTTCTGCCTGGTGGTGGCGCAGTCCGTGGTCCCGGGTGCACGCAGGGCGTACTGCACGCCGTTGATGCCACCGAGCAGCGTCGGCGAACCGAACGTCGGAGCGGGGCTGTCGCCGAGCCCGCCGATCCCGAAGACCGTGAGCTGGAGGGCCTGCAGCGCGCTCTGGTAGTCCGCGTTGGTCTTCAGCTGCTCCGTGACCGCATCGGGCAGACCCTGCACGCCGGTGGAGAGGGTCTTCAGGCCGGCCTCGAGGGCGTGCTGGCCGTCCGCGAGCTGGCCGGCGCCGGTGTCGAGCTTGCCGGTGCCCGCCTTGAGCTGCTGGCTGCCGTCGTACGCCTTGCCGGTGCCGGCCTTCAGCTGCTTGCTGCCGTCGTTGATCAGCCCGAGGCCGGCGTCGAGCTTGCCGGCACCCGCTGCGAGCTTGTCGGAGCCCGGCGCGGCCTGGCCGGCGAGGCCGGCCTGCAGCTGCTGCGCGCCGTCGCGGAGCGCGATGATGCCGTCGAGCAGCTGGGCAGCGCCGTCGCGGAGCTTGAGCAGGTTGGAGTCGATCAGGCCCGCACCCTCGGTGAGCTGGACGCCGGAGTCGGCGCCGCCCTGGTAGCTGCCGGCCGCGGACTTGAACGTCGGGCTCTTGAGCGGGTTCACCGGGAGGGCCGAGATCTCCGCGCGCGGGACGACGCCGTCGGTGATGTCGGCGCTGTAGCCGAAGACGGCCGTGTCGGTGCCGATCGGCGGGAACAGCGTCATCGTGAACGACATCTTGGTGCCGCCCTTGCCGTCGCCGGCCATGTTGGCGGCCTCGGACTGGACGTGGGTGAAGGTCGACGGCGCGGTGATGTCGAGCGAGCCGACGATCGGGATCGGCACCGGGACGGTCTTGGTGACCGAGCCGCCTTTGCCGTCGTCGAAGGTCAGCTGCTGGGGGCGCGCGGTGACGTTCTTGACCGTGTAGGTCACCTCGAGGTGACCGTTCTTGCCGACCACGTCGCCGGGCTTCACGTTGCGACCGTCGAGCTTGTAGGCGACCGACACGTCGAGCGGCAGCTTGCCGTCGAAGTTGGAGACGGAGCGCAGCCGCTTGTCGCCGTCGACGGTGGTCCGGGTGATCTGCCGGCCGTCCTTGACGGTGAAGCCGCCGAAGCCGTCGAGGTTGCGCAGGTGGTCGGTCGACACCGGGTTGCTCAGGTCGACCGTGCCGTGCCCGGTGAGGGCGAGCTGCTCGTACACGCGACGCGTCTGGATCTCGCCGGTCGAGGACGTGTAGACCTGCACGGTCTCGGTGTTGACCACCTTCACGTCGCCGTTCCCGGAGGACAGGGTGGGGCCGGTAGCGAGGGCCGGGGCGGCGGCGAGCACGCCCACCACGGCGGTCGCGGCAGCGAGGGCGGCCGCGCGGACCGGAAGACGGGACGTCACTGGCTCTTCTCCATCAGGTCGTCGAGCTGCGGATCGGTCGGCGTGTCCTCGACGGGCTTCGCGGCACGCGGCCGGCCGGCGGCCTCGGACGGGGCGACCAGCGCTGCGGCCAGGAAGCCGACGCCCACGTTGAGCAGCAGCGTGGTGGCCGTCGACATCGAGGTGCTCAGCACCTCCGGCGGCGCGGCGGCGTAGGCGAACTCGTAGGCGCCGCTCAGGGCCGCCGTACCGAGGAGGGTGGACCACAGCGGGATCCGGCCCACGCTGGCGGCGGTGACGCCGACGCAGAGGAGTACGACGACACCGACCGCGACCGCGCGGCCACCGGCGGTGTCGGGCAGGGCACCGGCACGCAGCAGGTAGCCCAGCCAGGCAGCGAGGAAGCCGGCGGCGAAGCCGGCGAGCCGGACCCCCGGCGTCCGGTCGGGAACGAGGGCCACCACGGCCCCGAGCGCCGCGCCGAGCAGGGCGACGGACTCCAGATCAAGGCCGAAGGCCGCACTCACCAAGACGACCACGACGGCCGCAACGGCGAGCAGCACTCCGGCCAGCAACGACTTGCGCATGCTGGCGCGCTCCCTCCACAGAAAAACCGGGCCCTTCCCAGTAGCCCGGCGACCCGCGCCGTCCCTCGGGCGCGGATCAGGCTGCAATATAACTACCTACAAGTAACGACGGGGCCACAACCGGGTAAAACCGCTCGGGCCCGCAACGCCGACCTATCCTCGGGGTTGTCCGCAGCACCCACAGGAACGAGACCATGACCTCTGCTCCCCCCGCACCTCGCGGGCGCCGGCTCCCCTCCTGGCTGCTCGGCACCGGGGTCATCGCCGTGGCGATGGCGGTCATGAACGTGACCACCTACGGCTTCACGATCCTGGCCGCCCGGATGCTCGGTCCCGCCGAGTACGGCGCCCTGGCCGCGGTCATGGGGCTGATGCTGGTCGTCAACGTGGTCTCGCTCGGTCTGCAGGCGACCGGCGCACGCCGGGTGTCGGCGTCGGCCGGCGACCTGGACCACCTCGAGGCGGACGTGCTCTCGGCCAGCTACTGGTCGGCCGGCGCCCTCGGGCTGCTGATGCTGCTCGCCTCGCCGCTGGTCGCCGTGACCCTCAACCTGGACTCCTGGGTCGTCGCCGCGCTGGTCGCGGTGACCGCCGTGCCGCTCACCGTGATGGGTGGCCAGGCGGGCATCCTGCAGGGCGAGCGTCGCTGGGGACCGCTGGCCGGGATCTACCTCGGCGTCGGCGTCGGGAGACTCGCGTTCGGCGCCGTGGCCCTGCTGCTCTCGCGCACCGCGTTCGCCGGCACGCTGGGCGTCACGCTCGGCTCGGTCGTGCCCGTGGTGGTCGGCTGGTACGCCCTGCGGCACCCCTCACGGCGCCGTACCCCTGCCGCGGAGCGGCGTCCGCGCGAGCACACCAGCCGCTGGGCGCGGGGCGGGGTGCTGCGCGAGACCGTCGGGAACTCCCAGGCCCTGCTGGCGTTCTTCGCGCTCTCCAACGCCGACGTGATCATCGCCCGGAGCACGCTGCCCGAGCACCAGGCCGGCCTCTACGCCGGCGGCCTGATCCTGGCCAAGGCGGTGCTGTTCCTGCCGCAGTTCGTGGTCGTGATCGCGTTCCCGTCGATGTCGCAGCAACCCGACGCGAAGCGCATGCACCTGCTCAGCCTGGCGATGGTCCTCGGCATCGGCCTGGTCACCGTGGCCGGCACCTGGGTGCTCTCGTCACTGGCCGTCCTGTTCGTCGGCGGCCCGGAGTATGCCGACCTCGAGAACCGGATCTGGCTGTTCGCGGTGCTGGGCACCCTGCTCGCGCTGCTGCAGCTGATGGTCTACAACGTGGTCGCCCGCCAGCACCAGCGCACGATCCTGCTGATCTGGGGCGCGCTGCTCGCACTCGTCGCGGCCGGCCCGTTCCTGGACACCCTCGACAGCCTGCTCACGATCGTGCTCGGCCTCGACGGCACGCTGTTCGTGCTGCTGCTCGCGGTCAGCCTCCGCCCCGCACGTACGGCGGCCCCGCGCGACCCCGTCGGGACACCCTGACCCTCGCGTCCCTGACCGTCGTGCTCAGTGTGCGGCCGCGTGCCAGCTCGCCCCGGTGCCCACGGACACGTCGAGCGGCACGGTGAGGTCGGCCGCGGAGGCCATCTCGGCCCGCACCAGCGCCTCGAGGGCCTCCTCCTCGCCCGGAGCGACCTCGAGCACGAGCTCGTCGTGGACCTGGAGCAGCATCCGGGACGCCAGGCCCTGCTCGGCGACCGCGCGGTCGACCCGGAGCATCGCGACCTTGATGATGTCGGCGGCCGAGCCCTGGATGGGGGCGTTGAGCGCCATCCGCTCGGCCATCTCACGCCGCTGGCGGTTGTCGCTGGTCAGGTCGGGCAAGTAGCGGCGCCGGCCCAGGATCGTCTCGGTGAAGCCGCTGCGCCGGGCCTCGTCGACCACGCCGGAGAGGTAGTCGCGGATGCCGCCGAAGGTCTCGAAGTACTCGTCCATGAGGCCGCGGGCCTCCCCCGGCTCGATGCCGAGCTGGTTGGAGAGCCCGAACGCGGACAGGCCGTAGGCGAGGCCGTAGTTCATCGCCTTGATCTTGGCGCGCATCTCGGTGGTGACCTCGGCCGCCTCGACCCCGAAGACCCGGGACGCGGTGACCGAGTGGAAGTCACGCCCGGAGCGGAACGCCTCGATCAGCAGGGCGTCCTCGGACAGGTGCGCCATGATCCGCATCTCGATCTGGCTGTAGTCCGCGGTCATCAGCGTCGCGTAGCCGGGGCCGACCACGAAACCCTCACGGATCCGGCGCCCCTCCTCGGTGCGGACCGGGATGTTCTGCAGGTTGGGGTCGGTGCTCGAGAGCCGGCCGGTCGCCGCGATCGTCTGGTTGAACGTCGTGTGGATCCGGCCGTCGGAGGCGACGGTCTTGAGCAGCCCCTCGACGGTCTGCCTGAGCCGGGAGACGTCGCGGTGCCGCAGCAGCGCGAGCAGGAACGGGTGCTCGGTCTTGACGTAGAGCGCCTGCAGCGCGTCGGCGTCGGTGGTCCAGCCGGTCTTGGTCTTCTTGGTCTTGGGCATCCCGAGCTCGTCGAAGAGCACCACCTGCAGCTGCTTGGGCGAGCCGAGGTTGATCTCCTTGCCGATCACGTCGAACGCCTCGTCGGCGGCCTTCTTGACCTCGCCGGCGAACTCGGCCTCGAGCGCCTCGAGCTGCGCGACGTCGACGGCGATGCCGACCCGCTCGAGCCCCTCGAGGACGTGCACCAGCGGGAGCTCGACGTCGGCGAGCAGGGACGTGCCGCCGCGCTCCTCGAGCTCGGTGTCGAGGGCCTCGGCGAGGTCGAGGACGGCCCGGGCCTGGAGCATCGCGGTGTCACCGGCGGCGTCGTCGCCCACCGAGTCGAACGAGAGCTGGCCGTCGTCGGTCTCCTCGGCCTTGAGCTCGCGCTTGAGGTAGCGCAGCGTCAGGTCGGCGAGGTCGTAGGACCGCTGGTCGGGGCGGGCCAGGTAGGCCGAGAGGGCGGTGTCGCGCTCGAGGCCGACCAGCGACCAGCCCCGGGCGGCCAGCGCCAGCATCGGCCCCTTGGCGTCGTGCAGCACCTTGGGGTGCTCCGGGTCGGCGAGCCAGCCGGCGAGCACGGCGTCGTCAGCGGGGGTCAGGCCGTCGAGGTCGAGCCAGGCCGCGGCGCCGTCGTGGGCCGCGAACGCGAGCGCGAACACGTCGCCGGAGCCGGCCCGCCAGGTGCCCTGCACCTGCAGACCGGTGCGGGCGCCCTTCTCGCTGTGCTCGGCCAGCCAGCCCGCGAGGTCGCCCTCGCCGAGCCGGGTCGCGTCGAGCTCGAAGCCGCCCTCCTCGATGTCCTCCTCCGACTCCAGGGTCGCGAACAGCCGGTCGCGCAGCACCCGGAACTCCAGGCCGTCGAACAGCTGGTGCACCTCCTGGCGGTCCCACGGCTGCTTGGCCAGGTCGGCCGGCGACGCGGCCAGGGCCATGTCACGCACCAGCGCGTTGAGCCGCCGGTTGCGGATCACGTCGCTGAGGTGCTCGCGCAGGTTGTCGCCGGCCTTGCCGGTGATCTTGTCGGCGTGCGTGATCACGTTGTCGAGGCCGTCGTAGGTGCTGATCCACTTGGCGGCGGTCTTGGGCCCCACCCCCGGCACGCCGGGCAGGTTGTCGGAGTCCTCCCCGACCAGAGCCGCCAGCTCGGGGTAGCGGTGCGGCGGGACGCCGTACTTCTCCTCGACCGCGGCCGGGGTCATCCGGGCCAGGTCGGAGACCCCACGCATCGGGTAGAGCACCGTCGAGTGCTCGGTGACGAGCTGGAGCGAGTCGCGGTCGCCGGTCAGGACCAGCACGTCCATGCCGGCGTCGAGCGCCTGCGTGGTGAGTGTGGCGATGATGTCGTCGGCCTCGAAGCCGTCGACCTCGAGGTGGCGCACCCGCAGCGCGTCGAGCACCTCCTGGATCAGCGGCAGCTGGCTCTTGAACTCGTCGGGGGTCTTGTTGCGCTTGGCCTTGTACTCCGAGTATTCCGCCAGCCGGAACGTCTGCCGGGACTTGTCGAACGCCACCCCGACGTGGGTGGGCTGCTCGTCGCGCAGCACGTTGATGAGCATCGAGGTGAAGCCGTAGACCGCGTTGGTCGGCTGTCCCGTCGTCGTCGAGAAGTTCTCCACGGGCAGCGCGAAGAACGCCCGGTAGGCCAGCGAGTGGCCGTCGAGGAGGAGCAGGCGCGGACGGTCGGCAGTCAGGTCAGGCACGAGCGCAACCCTAGTCGTCGCCACCCCCCGTTCCGGAGCGGGTACGGCGACCCGCCGTCGGCGCAGGGCGCTCAGCCGATGCGGGCCTGCGAGCGCCGCATCGAGCGGCGTTGCACGAGCACCTGGCCGACCGTGCGGGTGTTGCGGCTGCCCACCCGGGCCGCGGCAGGCGGCTCCACGGGCAGCTTGGCACGGAGCCCGGAGACGGTGGCGCCGCGCAGCACCGCGACCTGGCCCAGGCCCAGGCGGGCCATGAACCGGTTGGCGTCGCGCGAGCCCGCCGAGGCGGCCGCGATGACGTGCACCGTGTCCTTCTCCTCGGCCCAGGAGACCACGGCCTCCATCAGGGCCCGCCCCACGCCGCGGCGGCGGTGGCTCTCCAGGACGTGCAGGTGCGTCACGTGCACCGCGCTCTCGCAGTGCACCGGCGACAGGGTGGCGCGCACCAGGTGGACGGCGCCCACCACCGCGCCCTCGACGAGGCCGACGAGCAGCCGCTGGTCCGGGTCGGCCGCGATCCGCGCCAGCGAGGCCTGCGCCTCGGGCCGGACCGACGGTGCCACCGGCTCCTCCGGCCCTCGTGAGTCCGGCGTCCAGACGCGCAGCAGCGCCTCGGCGTCGGCGGGGCCTGCTTCCCTCACCAGCACGGCACAACGAGACAAGGAGACACCTCTTCCCGCCGGCTGGCCGGCAGCAAAACTCAAGGGGGATCGCCCGTAGGAACCTCACGAGCGGGTCGTTCGTCGGGTGCCCCCGGACCACGCGAACCAGACCGAGGTGAGAGATTACGCCTAGAAGGGACGGATCGGTAGAGGATCTTCCGGTCCGGTCACGCAACCGCAGGAGGCGCTGTGTTCCCCGGAGTCGGCACCGTGGTCAACATCGCGACCGTCCTGCTCGGCAGCACCATCGGTGTCCTCGCCGGGCACCGGCTCCCCCAGCGCACCCGGGACCTGGTCACCGACGCTCTTGGGCTGGTCACGCTGCTGATCGCGGCGTTCGCCGCCGCCGCCGTGGACGACGCCGCCCTCGCCCGTGCGGTGGGCAGCCACGCCCCGATGCTGATCGTCCTCGGCTCGCTGCTGGTCGGCGGCATCACCGGCTCGCTGCTGCGGGTCGAGGACCGCCTGGAGGGCTTCGGCGGGGTGCTCCAAGCCCGCCTGCGCCGTACGACGGCTGGCCGGTCGGGCAGCGCGGACCGGGACCGTTTCGTCGAGGGCTTCGTGACCGCGTCCCTGGTGTTCTGCGTCGGACCGCTGACCGTGCTCGGCTCGATCAGCGACGGCCTCGGACGGGGCGCGGACCAGCTGTTCCTCAAGGCCGTCCTCGACGGGTTCGCCGCGATCGCGTTCGCCGCGTCCCTCGGCTGGGGCGTGGCGGCCAGCGTCGTTGCCCTCGCGGTCGTGCAGGGGTCGCTGACGCTGCTCGGGGCCGTCCTCGGCGAGGTGCTGCCGGAGGCCGAGATCACCGCCCTGACCGCCACCGGCGGCCTGGTGCTGCTCGGTGTCGGCCTGCGACTCCTGCGGATCCGGCAGATCCCCGTCGGGGACCTGCTCCCGGCGCTGGTGGTCGCGCCGCTGCTGACCGCCGCGGTCGCGGCGCTCAGCTGACAGGACCTAGACGTCGCCGCCGAGGTAGGCGTTCTTCACCGAGTCGTCGCCGGCCAGCTCCGCGCCGGTGCCGGAGCGGACGATCTCGCCGGTCTCGAGGATGTGGGCGTGGTCCGCGCGCTTGAGCGCCTGCGCGGCGTTCTGCTCCACCAGCAGCACCGTGGTGCCCTGCTCGTTGATCTCGGTGATGATCGTGAAGATCTGCTGGATCAGCTTGGGGGCGAGCCCCATCGACGGCTCGTCGAGCAGCACCAGCCGCGGTCGCGCCATCAGCGCCCGGCCGATCGCGAGCATCTGCTGCTCGCCGCCGGACAGGGTGCCCGCGAACTGGCCGATCCGCTCCTTGAGCCGCGGGAACAGGTCGAAGACCCGGTCCCGGTCGCGGCCGAGCTCGGCGGTCTTGCGGTCGGCACGGACGTAGGCGCCCATGTCGAGGTTCTCCGCGACCGTCATGCCCGGGAAGCAGCCGCGTCCCTCGGGCGACTGGCTGATGCCCAGCTTGACCCGCTCGTAGGGGGCCAGGCTGGTGATGTCCTTGCCGTCGAACCGCACCGAACCGGCCCGGACCGCGCGCAGCCCGGACAGGGTCTTCAGCGTGGTGGTCTTGCCCGCGCCGTTGGCACCGATCAGCGTCGTGATCGTGCCCTCCTCGACGCCGAACGTGATGTCACGGATCGCCTCGATGTGGCCGTAGTTGACGCACAGGCCCTCGACCTCAAGAAGCATCCTCGTCAACTCCCAGGTAGGCGGCGATGACCGCCGGGTTGTCGCGGATCTCCGCAGGGGTGCCCTCTGCGATCTTGCGGCCGAACTCCAGCACCACGATGCGGTCGGTGACGCCCATGACCAGCTTCATGTCGTGCTCGATCAGCAGCACGGTGTAGCCCTGGTCGCGGACCTTGCGGATCAGCTCCATGAGCCGCTGCTTCTCCGCCGGGTTGAAGCCCGCGGCGGGCTCGTCGAGGCAGAGCAGCTTCGGCCGGGTCGCCATCGCGCGGGCGATCTCGAGACGTCGCTGGTCGCCGTACGACAGGTTGGCGGCCAGCTCGTCGGTGCGCGCCTTGATGCCGACGAACTCGAGCAGCTCGCGGGCGAGCTCCTCGGACGCCTGCTCGGTACGGCGGTGCAGGGGCGTGCGGAACAGCGCGTTGAGCAGGCCGACCTTGCTGTTGGCGTCGGCGCCGACCATGACGTTCTCGAGCGCGGTCATCGACTTGAACAGCCGGATGTTCTGGAACGTCCGGGCCATCCCGAGCTTGGTGATCTGGTGGCGCTTGAGCTTGGCGAGCGGCTTGCCGTCGAAGCGGATCTCACCGCTGGTCGCCTGGTAGACGCCGGTCATCACGTTGAAGCAGGTGGTCTTGCCGGCGCCGTTGGGACCGATCAGGCCCAGGATCTCGCCTTCCTTGATGTCGAAGGCGACCGTGTCCAGGGCGGTGACGCCGCCGAACTTGATCGTGACGTCGTCGACCTCGAGGATCTTGTTGCGCTCCGTCGTCTCAGACATCGACGGTGCCTCCTTCCAGCTCCTCGATCTCGGCTTCGACCTGCTTCACCCGGCGGACCCGGCGTGGCGGGATCAGACCCTCCGGGCGCCAGATCGCCAGCGCGGTCAGCGCCATGCCGAACAGCAGCAGCCGGTAGTCGTTGACGGCGCGGAACCGCTCCGGCAGGTAGGCCACCAGCACACCGCCGAACAGCGCGCCCCACCGGTTGCCCGAGCCGCCCACGATGACGGCGGCGACGAACAGCATCGACAGCAGCAGCGGGAAGCTCTGCGGGTTGATGTAACCGCCCTGGCCGCTGGCGTAGAGCGACCCGGACAGGCCGCCGATCGCGGCACCCATCGCGAACGCGAGCAGCTTGTAGCGGAAGGTGGGCACGCCCATCAGCTCGGCGGCGTCCTCGTCCTCGCGGGTGGCCTCCCACGCACGTCCGACCCGGCTCGCCTTGATCAGCCGGTCCCCGATGAGCACCAGGATCAGCACGGTCAGCAGCAGCCAGTAGTAGGGGATGGCGTCGACCGCACCGAAGGTGAGGAACGGCGTCGAGTGGTTGCTGTCGATGAGCGGGACGATGCCGTTCCACGACAGGTGCGGGATCGAGAACAGGCCGTGCTGGCCGAACGGGCCGTCGGGGTTGGGCCCGATGCTGTTGGGGTGCGGGATGTCCTTGATGCCGGAGGCAGCACCGAGCCAGCTGGTGTTGGTGACGATCAGCCGGATGATCTCGCCGAAGCCCAGCGTCACGATGGCGAGGTAGTCGCCGCGGACCCGCAGGGTGGGGGCGCCGAGGAGCACGCCGGAGGCCATGGTGACCGCGATCGCCACCGGCAGCGCCAGGAAGAACGGCCAGTGCCAGTGGTAGGACGTCAGGACACCGGTGGTGTAGGCACCGACGCAGTAGAAGCCGACGTAGCCGAGGTCGAGCAGACCGGCGTAGCCGATCACGATGTTGAGGCCGAGCGCGACCAGCGCGAACGCGGCGGCGGCGAACATGACACCGCCGAAGTCGATCTCGGTGGTGGTGAGGATCGGCGGGCGGACGATCGGGAGCGCGTAGAAGAACAGCGCGAACAGGACCAGCAGCACCAGACGCGCAGGCACCGGCAGGGCCGTGTAGCGCTCGCGCAGTCGTTCCCAGCCGGACCCGAGACTCTCGAGGAAGGAGTTGGTCATGCCCGTGCCTTTCCGAGGGCCTCACCGAGCAGGCCGGACGGCCGCACCAGCAGGATCAGCACCAGCAGGACGAACGCGACCACGTCCTTCCACTGGCTGCCGAAGACGGCAGAGCCGTAGTTCTCGGCGACGCCGAGGAGCAGGCCACCGAGCAGCGCCCCCCGCAAGTTGCCGATGCCACCGAGGACGGCGGCGGTGAACGCCTTCACGCCGAAGATGAAGCCGGTGTCCTGGCGGGTCGAGCCGAACCGGATCATGAAGAGCGCCGCCGCCACGCCGGCCATCAGGCCGCCGATGAGGAACGTGCCCTGCACGACGCGGGTCGCGTTGACCCCCATCAGGGCCGCGGACTCAGGCTCCTGGGCGACCGCGCGGATGCCTCGGCCGAACCGGGTACGTCGTACGAACTGGTCGAGCGCCACCATCATGCCGAGCGCCGCGACCAGGACGACCAGGTCGACGTCGGTGACCTGGTAGTCACCGATGCTGAAGAGGTTGACCGGCTGGATGTCGATCGGGCTCGAGTAGAGGTCACGGGCCTTGGCCACGTAGTTCTTCAGGTTGTCGTCGAGACCGACCCAGCCGGTGATCCGGTCCCGCAGGCCCATGATCTCTGAGAGGCTGAACGACGCACCGATGGCCGAGATCAGCGCGATCAGCTTCGGCGCGCCCTTCTTGATGAGCGGCCGGTAGGCGACCCGCTCGAGCAGGAGGGCGATCGCGGCCGAGAGCAGCATCGCTGCCACCAGCGCCACGACCAGGATGCCGATCGTGCCGCCGATCGTCTGGCTCGCCGAGGCGGTGCCGTGCATGAAGACGACGACCCAGGCGAAGGCGAAGGTTCCGTACATGAACACTTCGGAGTGGGCGAAGTTGATCAGCTGCAGCACGCCGTACACCATCGTGTAGCCGAGGGCGACGAGCGCGTAGATGGATCCGAGCACCAGGCCGGTGATCGTGAGTTCGACGATGTTGTTGAACAGGAACCCGAAGTTCACCGGGGCGCTCCTCGTGCGGTCAGGGCGGCTGTGGCCGCAGGTCCCCCTGCGGCCACAGCCGGTCACACTGTCAGGCGGGACACGGTCACTTGATCGGAGCCGGGTTCGCCGTGTCGAGAGCGCCGTTCTTCACCGAGTAGGCGTAGATCGTCGACGAGGTGATGTCACCCTTGCTGTCGAACGAGATCGGACCACTCGCGCCGGTGCCGCTGTAGCTGCCGATGAACGAGTTGATGTCCTCCGGCGTGGACTTCCCGGCGTCGAGCGCGGCCAGGAAGATGTTGGCCGAGTCGTAGGCCTGGGTCGAGTAGAGACCCGCGTCGGCGTTGTTGACGGCCTTGTACTTGGCGTTGAAGTCCGACGGGGCCGGAGCGGCCGGAGCCGACAGGACCGCACCCTCGGCGGCCGAGGCGCCGGCAGCCTTGACGAACGCCGGGTCCTCGGAACCGTCGCCCGACATGAACGTGCCCTTGAAGCCCGCCTGGCGCAGCTGCTTCACCAGCAGACCGGCCTCGGTGTAGTAGCCGCCGTAGAACACGGCGTCCGCACCGGAGGACTTGATCTTGGTGACCGTGGCCGACATGTCGGTCTGCTTGACCTGGATCTCGTCGTAACCGGCGGAGGCGGAGCCGAGCGTGGTCTTCACGACCGAGGCCAGGCCCTTGGAGTAGTCCTGCGCGTCGTCGACGACGTAGACCTTCTTGGCGCCGGCGGTCGTCGTGAGGTACTTCGCGTCGGCCTTGCCCTGCGCGTCGTCGTTGCCGATGACGCGGTGCCAGGTGGTCCAGCCCTGCTGGGTGATGGTCACGTTGGTCGCCGACGGGGAGATCGAGGGCAGACCGGCCTGGAAGAACGTCTTGCCGGTGGCCAGCGACTCACCCGAGAAGCCCGGGCCGACCAGGCCGATGATCGTGTCGTCGTTGACGATCTGGGTCGCCAGCGCGGGCGCCTTGTCGGGGCTGCCCTGCGAGTCGAACTCCTTGAGCCCGATCTTGCAGTCGGCGTGCTTCTTGTTGTACTCGTCGAGCGCGAGCTTGATGCCACCGACCATGTTGAGGCCCAGTGCACCGGCGTCGCCGGTCTCGGCGCCCAGGAAGGCGAGGTTCTTGCCGCACGCGGCGCTGGACTTGCCGCCGCTCGCCTTGTTGTCGTTGGTCGTGCCGCACGCGGTGACCGAGAGCCCGAGGACTGCCGTCACAGCGATTGCGCGCACCAGGGTTGAGCGGATCATCGTCGGACCCCTCCGTTGTGCAGGTTGGCCAGACCGTCCACCACGGCGGTCTGTGATGGCCTGGAACCTAGCAGCAAACAGGCGTGAGGTAGGCGACACCGGAGCGTTTCCAAGACGCGTCGTTGCCGATTCGTGACCCTGGAAGGCCACGGGAGCGTCCCCGGGAGGGACGAACTCCACGAAGCGGAGTGTTCCCGCTCAGGCGTCGGTGGCGGCTTCAGGACCAGGCACGATGCCCGGCCCGTGGGCGATGACGCCCTCCGCGACCTGCTTCATCGAGAGGCGAAGGTCCATCGCGGTCTTCTGGATCCACCGGAACGCGTCGGGCTCGCTGAGCTCGAGCTGCTGCTGGAGCACGCTCTTGGCGCGGTCCACGAGCTTGCGCGTCTCGAGCCGGTCGGTGAGGTCAGCGACCTCCGCCTCCAGCATCTGCAGCTCGGAGAAGCGGCTGACGGCCATCTCGATCGCCGGCACCAGGTCGGACTTGCTGAACGGCTTCACCAGGTAGGCCATCGCACCCGCGTCGCGGGCCCGCTCGACCAGCTCGCGCTGGGAGAAGGCGGTGAGGATGACGACGGGGGCGATCCGCTGCTCGGCGATCCGCTGGGCAGCCGCGATGCCGTCGAGCTTGGGCATCTTCACGTCCAGGACGACGAGGTCCGGACGGTGCTGCTCGGTGAGCTCGACCGCGGTCTGGCCGTCCCCGGCCTGGCCGACGACCTCGAAGCCCTCCTCGGCGAGCATCTCGGCGAGATCGAGCCGGATGAGCGCCTCGTCCTCGGCGATCACCACGCGTCGTACAGGGGCAGCCTGGTCGTCGGTCACGCGGGCAAGGCTAGCCGCGCGCGGCCGCAGGAAGAACCCGCGAGAGCGTTATGCGGTGCGGCTCACACGCGCCTGGCAGCGAGCGAGGAAGATCTCGACCTCCTCGCGCTCGACGCGGGCCCGTGCCAGCTCGGTCGCGGCCGCACGGGCGTTGGCCACCGCGCGCCCCTGCCCGAGCAGTGTCTCCAGGATCCGCTCCACAGCGAACCTCCCTCCGTCGCGGGAAAGTCTAGTCCCTTGATCGACTTTCATCGGTGGCCGATCACCTGGTGGGACGCGGGCACTCCCCCAGGTGATCAGCAGCAGCGCGCCCATCGACTACTCTTGGCGCGCTCGCCCCGGTAATCCAACGGCAGAGATAGTGGTCTCAAACACCATCCAGTGTGGGTTCGAATCCCACCCGGGGCACCCCTCCGTCGGTTGTCGGTGCCCGGTCGCAGACTGCGACGGTGTACCTACGACCCACCCGCGACGAAGCGCTCGCGCTGCTGACATCCGGCCACAGCCTCAGTGCCGTCAGCCGCCTGCTCGGCATCAACCGCAGCACGCTGCGCAGCTGGCGCGACGTGGGCGCCGAGCCACGCCTCGGGGCGCCGTGTCACTGTGCGAAGGACACGACCTCCCGGATCCCGTCGCCTACGCCGCCCTGCTCGGCTTCTACCTCGGTGACGGCTGCCTGAGCAGGAACCGCCACACCTGGTCGCTGCGCGTCTCGTGCGACCGGACCTACCCGGGGATCATCGGCGACGTCACCGACCTGATCAAACAGGTCCGTCGCGACGCGTCGGTGCAGCACGTTCCCGGCCCCGGCGTGGTGGTCGTCCAGTCCTGGTGGAAGCACTGGCCGTGCCTGTTCCCGCAGCACGGGCCGGGGCGCAAGCACGAGCGGACCCTGAAGATGGCGCCCTGGCAGGAGGCCGTGCTGCGCGCGCACCCCGGACCGTTCCTGCGCGGCCTGTTCCACTCCGACGGCTGCCGCTCGGCGAACTGGACGTCCCGGGTGGTTGCCGGTGAGCGCAAGCGCTACGACTACCCGCGCTGGCAGTTCGTCAACGCCTCCCCCGAGATCCGGGCGTGGTGCTGCGAGGCGCTGGACCGGGTCGGCGTGCCGTGGCGGGTGTCCGGACCGCGCACGGTGTCGGTGTCGACGCGGTCCGGGGTCGCCGTACTCGACGAGGTGGTGGGGCTGAAGAGCTGACTCAGGGAGTACGGCGGTAGGCCGGCGCGATCGCGTTCTTGGCGTCGCCCATCCGGTGGATGCGCAGCGCGTTCGTGGAGCCGGGGATGCCGGGCGGGCTGCCGGCGATGATCACCACGAGGTCGCCCTCCTGCAGGCGGTTGATCTGGAGCAGGTACTCGTCGACCTGGCGGACCATCTCGTCGGTGTGCTCGACCTCGGGCGCCTTGAACGTCTCGATGCCCCAGGACAGCGACAGCTGCGAGCGCACGATGTCGACCGGCGTGAACGCGAGCATCGGCACCCGGCCGCGGTAGCGCGACATCCGACGGGCCGAGTCGCCGCTCTGGGTGAACGCGACGAGGTACTTCGCCCCGACGCGCTCGGCGACCTCGTTGGCCGCCTTGGCGATCACGCCGCCGCGGGTGCGGGGCTGCCAGTCGATGGCCGCCATCCGCGACAGGCCGTGGTCCTCCGTGGACTCGATGATCCTGGCCATCGTCTCGACCGTCTCGATCGGGAAGTCGCCCACGCTGGTCTCGCCGGACAGCATCACCGCGTCGGCGCCGTCGAGCACCGCGTTCGCGACGTCGGATGCCTCGGCGCGGGTGGGTCGGGGAGCCGAGATCATCGACTCGAGCATCTGGGTGGCCACGATCACCGGCTTGGCGTGCCGGCGGGCCACCTCGATGACCTGCTTCTGCAGGAACGGGACGTCCTCGAGCGGGCACTCCACGCCGAGGTCGCCGCGAGCGACCATGAAGCCGTCGAACGCGTCGACGATCTCCTCGATGTTCGCGATCGCCTGCGGCTTCTCGATCTTGGCGATCACCGGCAGGAAGACGTTCTCCTCGCGCATGATCTCGCGGACGTCCTCGACGTCGCGGGCCGAGCGGACGAAGGACAGGGCGATGAAGTCCACGGTCATGTGGAGGGCCCAGCGCAGGTCCTCCTTGTCCTTCTCCGACAGCGCCGGCACGGAGACGGCCACGCCGGGCAGGTTGATGCCCTTGTGGTTCGAGACCGGCCCGGGGACCACGACGCGGGTGACCACGTCGGTCTCCCCCACCTCCTCGACCTGGAGACGGACCTTGCCGTCGTCGATGAGGATCTGGTCGCCGACGTTGACGTCGCCCGGCAGCCCCTCGTAGGTCGTCGAGCACACCTGCGCGTCTCCGGGGACCTCACGAGTCGTGATCGTGAACGACGCGCCCTCCTCGAGCTGCACCGGCCCGTCCGCTACCTTGCCGAGGCGGATCTTCGGACCCTGGAGGTCCGCGAAGATGCCGACGCCGTGGCCGGTCTCGTCGGAGGCCTGGCGCACCATCTTGTAGACGCGCTCGTGGTCGGCATAGCTGCCGTGACTCAGGTTCATCCGAGCGACGTCCATGCCCGCGTCGACGAGGGCACGGATCCGCTCGGGGGTGGAGACTGCGGGGCCGAGGGTGCACACGATCTTTGCTCTACGCACGACACGACCCTAGCGGGCCGCGCCACGCCCCGGGAGGGCGGGACTGGAACGTTCCAAATGGCGGCTCGGCCGACGTCCGCTGTTTACCAGGGTATGCAGGAAAACTGCCGCTCCCCATGGGGAAATCACCATGGGGAGCGGCAGTTCCTCGACATACCCTGGTAAACGTCCTCAGACGACGAGGGGGCGGTCGGTCGGCTTGATCGGGGCGGGCAGGGTCGTGGCACCGGTGAGGTAAGTGTCCACGTGGGCTGCGGCGGCGCGGCCCTCGGCGATCGCCCAGACGATCAGGGACTGGCCGCGGCCGGCGTCGCCGGCGACGTACACGCCGGGGACGCTGGAGGCGTAGGCCGCGTCGCGGACGATGTTGCCGCGCTGGTCGAGCTCGACGCCGAGCTGGGCGACGACGCCGTCCTGCTCCGGGCCGGTGAAGCCCATCGCGAAGAGCACCAGGTCGGCCGGGATCTCGCGCACGGAGCCCTCGACCTCCGCGAACTTGCCGTCACGCATCTCGACCTCGACCAGGCTGAGCGCCCGGACGTTGCCCTGCTCGTCGCCGAGGAACTCCTTGGTGGAGACGGAGTAGACGCGCTCGCCGCCCTCCTCGTGGGCCGAGGAGACCTTGAAGGTCATCGGGTACGTCGGCCAGGGCTGCCCCTCGGGGCGCTCCTCCCCCGGCCGCGGCATGATCTCGAGCTGGGTGACCGAGGCGGCCTGCTGACGGTGCGAGGTGCCCAGGCAGTCCGCGCCGGTGTCACCGCCGCCGATGATCACGACGTGCTTGCCGGTCGCGGTGATCTGGTTCTCGACCTCCTCGCCGAGCGAGACGCGGTTGGCCTGCGGCAGGAACTCCATCGCCTGGTGGATGCCGCCGAGCTCGCGGCCCGGGACCGGCAGGTCGCGCGCGGCGGTGGCGCCCACCGCGAGCACCACGGCGTCGAAGCGCTCCACCAGCTGCGGGCCGGTGATGTCGGTGCCCACCGCGACGCCGGCCCGGAAGACCGTGCCCTCGCGGCGCATCTGGTCGAGCCGGCGGTCGAGGTGCTGCTTCTCCATCTTGAACTCGGGGATGCCGTAGCGCAGCAGCCCGCCGATCTTGTCGGCGCGCTCGTAGACCGCGACGGTGTGACCGGCCCGGGTGAGCTGCTGGGCGGCGGCCAGGCCGGCGGGGCCGGAGCCCACGACGGCGACCGTCTTGCCGGTCAGCCACTCCGGCGGCTGCGGGCGGACGTAGCCGGCGTCCCAGCCCTTGTCGGCGATCGCGACCTCGACGTTCTTGATCGTCACCGGGTCCTGGTTGATGCCCAGCACGCAGGCGGTCTCGCAGGGCGCCGGGCAGAGCCGGCCGGTGAACTCGGGGAAGTTGTTGGTCGCGTGCAGCCGCTCGACCGCACCCTCCCAGTCACCGCGCCAGACCAGGTCGTTCCACTCGGGGATGATGTTGCCGAGCGGGCAGCCCTGGTGACAGAACGGGATGCCGCAGTCCATGCACCGCCCGGCCTGGGTGGTGATGATCGGCAGCAGCGCACGGCCCGCCCCGTCGGGGTAGACCTCGTTCCAGTCCCGGACTCGCTCGTCGACGGGCCGGCGGGACGCGACCTCGCGGCCGCTCTTGAGAAAACCTCTCGGGTCAGCCATGGAGCGTCTCCATCATCTTGGTCGCGGTCTCCTCCTCGGAGAGACCTTCCTCCTCGGCCTCGGCCTTCGCGGCCAGCACCCGCTTGAAGTCGGTCGGCATGATCTCGGTGAACCGCTGCAGCGTCGCGGGCCAGTCGGCCAGCAGCTTCTCGGCCACCGTCGACCCGGTCTCCTCGAGGTGCCGGCGGACCAGCGTCTCGAGCTCCTCGGCCGCCTCGCCGGTCACCGGCGCGAGCTCCACGAGCTCGCCGTTGACGCGGTTCTCGTCGAGGTCGAGGACGAACGCGACGCCTCCGGACATGCCGGCGGCGAAGTTGCGCCCGGTCGGGCCGAGGACGACGACCCTGCCTCCGGTCATGTACTCGCAGCCGTGGTCGCCCACGCCCTCGACGACCGCGGTGGCGCCGGAGTTGCGCACGCAGAAGCGCTCGCCGACCTGGCCGCGCAGGTAGATCTCGCCGGACGTGGCGCCGTAGCCGATCACGTTGCCCGCGATGATCTGGTCGCCGGCCTCGAAGCCCGCGCTGCGGTCCGGGCGCACCACGATGCGGCCGCCGGAGAGCCCCTTGCCGACGTAGTCGTTGGCGTCGCCCTCGAGCCGCAGGGTGATGCCCTTGGGCACGAACGCGCCGAACGACTGGCCGGCCGAGCCGGTGAACGTGATGTCGATGGTGCCGTCGGGCAGGCCCTGGCCGCCGTACTTCTTGGTGACCTCGTGGCCGAGGATCGTGCCCACGGTCCGGTTGACGTTGCGGATCTCCACCTGCGCGCGGACCGGCTCACCGGACTCGATTGCCGGCCGGGCCAGCGGCACCAGCGTGGTGACGTCGAGCGCCTTGTCGAGCGCGTGGTCCTGCGTGGTGGTGTTGTGCCGCGCGGCGCCCTCGGGCAGCTCGGGCACGTGCAGGATCGGCGTCAGGTCGAGGCCGGCTGCCTTCCAGTGGTCGACCGCCTGCGCCACGTCGAGCACGTCGGCGTGACCGATCGCCTCGTCGAGCGTGCGGAAGCCGAGCTCGGCGAGGATTTCGCGGACCTCCTCGGCGATGTACTCGAAGAAGTTCACGACGAACTCCGGCTTGCCGGTGAAGCGCTCCCGCAGGACGGGGTTCTGCGTCGCGACACCCACGGGGCAGGTGTCGAGGTGGCAGACGCGCATCATGATGCAGCCGGAGACGACCAGCGGCGCGGTCGCGAAGCCGAACTCCTCCGCGCCGAGCAGCGCGGCGATGACGACGTCACGGCCGGTCTTGAGCTGGCCGTCGGTCTGCACCACGATCCGGTCGCGCAGGCCGTTGAGCAGCAGGGTCTGCTGGGTCTCGGCGAGGCCCAGCTCCCACGGACCGCCGGCGTGCTTGAGCGAGGTCAGCGGCGAGGCGCCGGTGCCGCCGTCGTGCCCGGAGATGAGTACGACGTCCGCGTGCGCCTTGGAGACCCCCGCGGCGACCGTGCCGACCCCGACCTCGGCGACGAGCTTGACGTGCACGCGCGCCGACGGGTTGGAGTTCTTCAGGTCGTGGATCAGCTGCGCCAGGTCCTCGATCGAGTAGATGTCGTGGTGCGGCGGCGGGGAGATCAGGCCAACGCCGGGCGTGCTGTAACGCGTCTTGGCCACCCACGGGTACACCTTGTGGCCGGGCAGCTGGCCGCCCTCGCCGGGCTTGGCGCCCTGCGCCATCTTGATCTGGATGTCGTCGGCGTTGGTGAGGTACTCCGAGGTGACGCCGAAGCGGCCCGAGGCGACCTGCTTGATCGCGGAGCGCCGCTCCGGGTCGTAGAGACGCTCCGGGTCCTCGCCCCCCTCACCGGTGTTGGACTTCGCGCCCAGCCGGTTCATCGCGATCGCCAGGGTCTGGTGCGCCTCGCCGCTGATCGAGCCGTAGGACATCGCACCGGTGGAGAACCGCTTGACGATCGCGGAGACCGGCTCGACCTCCTCGATCGGGATCGACGTACGCCCGTCGCGGAAGCGGAACAGGCCGCGCAGCGTCATCAGCCGCTCGGACTGCTCGTTGACGCGGGCGGTGTACTGCTTGAAGACGTCGTAGCGGCCGGCGCGCGTCGCGTGCTGGAGCCGGAAGACGGTCTCGGGGTCGAACAGGTGCGGCTCGCCCTCGCGGCGCCACTGGTACTCGCCACCGATCTCGAGCGACCGGTGCGCCGGCGGCAGGCCGTCGACGGGGTAGGCGCGACGGTGCCGCCGGGCCACCTCCTCGGCGACCGTGTCGATGTCGACACCGCCGAGCTTGCTGGTGGTGCCGGTGAAGTAGCGGTCGACCAGCGACTGCGACAGGCCGACGGCCTCGAAGATCTGCGCACCCGTGTAGGACGCGACCGTGGAGACACCCATCTTGCTCATCACCTTGAGGACGCCCTTGCCGAGCGACTTCACGAGGTTCTGGACGGCCTTCTCCGGCTCGACGTCGACGTAGTGGCCGTCACGGGCCAGGTCCTCGACGGTCTCCATCGCCAGGTAGGGGTTCACCGCTGCCGCGCCGTAGCCGATCAGCAGGGCGACGTGGTGGACCTCGCGGACGTCGCCGGCCTCGATCACCAAGCCGACTTGTGTGCGGGTCTTCTCCCGGACCAGGTGGTGGTGCACCGCGCCGCACAGCAGCAGCGACGGGATCGGGGCCAGGTCGGCGGTCGAGTGCCGGTCGGAGAGCACGATGATCCGGGCTCCACCGGCGATCGCCTCGGACACCTCCGCGCAGATCTCCTCGATCCGTGCGGCCAGCGCCTCTCCCCCGCCCTCGACGTCGTAGAGACCGCGCGAGACGTGGGTGATGAAGCCGGGCATGTCGCCGTCACGGTTGATGTGCCGCAGCTTGGCCAGGTCGTCGTTGTCGATGACCGGGAACGGCAGCACCACCTGGCGGCACGACGCCGGGGTCGGGTCGAGCAGGTTCATCTCCGGGCCGATGGTGCCCGAGAGCGAGGTCACGAGCTCCTCGCGGATCGCGTCCAGCGGCGGGTTGGTGACCTGCGCGAACAGCTGCGCGAAGTAGTCGAACAGCAGCCGCGGCCGGTCCGACAGCGCGGCGATCGGGGTGTCGGTGCCCATCGAGCCGATCGGCTCGGCGCCGGTCCTGGCCATCGGCGTGAGCAGGACCCGCTTCTCCTCCTCGGAGTAGCCGAAGATCTGCTGGCGCCGGGTCACCGAGGCGTGGGTGTGCACGACGTGCTCGCGCTCGGGCAGGTCGCCGAGCTGGATCAGCCCGGCGTGCAGCCACTCGTCGTAGGGCAGCTCGGCGGCGAGCTGGCCCTTGATCTCCTCGTCCTCGATGATCCTGTGCTCGTCGGTGTCGACGAGGAACATCCGGCCCGGCTGCAGCCGGCCCTTGCGGACCACCGTCTTGGGGTCGATGTCGAGCACGCCGACCTCGGAGGCGAGGACGACGAGGCCGTCGTCGGTGACCCAGTAGCGCGAGGGGCGCAGGCCGTTGCGGTCCAGGACCGCGCCGACCTGGGTGCCGTCGGTGAACACCACGCACGCGGGGCCGTCCCAGGGCTCCATCAGCGAGGAGTGGAACTGGTAGAACGCGCGCCGGGCGGCGTCCATCTCGGTGTGGTTCTCCCACGCCTCGGGGATCATCATCAGCACCGAGTGCGGCAACGAGCGGCCGCCCAGGTGCAGCAGCTCGAGCACCTCGTCGAAGGACGCCGAGTCCGAGGCGCCCGGGGTGCAGATCGGGAAGAGCCGCTCCAGGTCGCCGCCGAGCAGGTCGGACGACAGCAGCGCCTCGCGGGCACGCATCCAGTTGCGGTTGCCCATCACGGTGTTGATCTCGCCGTTGTGGGCGATGAACCGGAACGGGTGCGACAGCGGCCAGCTCGGGAACGTGTTGGTCGAGAACCGCGAGTGCACGACCGCGACGGCCGACTCGACCCGCTCGTCGGTCAGCTCGGGGTAGAACCGGTCGAGCTGGTCGGTGGTGAGCATGCCCTTGTAGGCGATGGTCCGCGAGGACAGCGACGGGAAGTAGACGTCGGTGTCGCGCTCGGCGCGCTTGCGCAGGCAGAACGCGAGCCGCTCGAGGGCGATGCCCACGAGCCGGCCGCTGGAGGCGGCGACGAAGACCTGGCGGAACGTCGGCATCACCGAGACCGCGGTCGCACCGAGCATCGACGGGTCGGTGGGCACGTCACGCCAGCCGAGGACCGTCAGGCCCTCCTCGGTCGCGAGCTCCTCGATCCGGCGGCAGGTCGCCTCGACCGCGGCGTCGTCGCCGGGCAGGAACGCCGTGCCGACCGCGTAGGAGCGGGCCGGCGGGAGCTCGAAGCCGAGCTCGGCCGTGACCTCCCGGAAGAACCGGTCGGGGACGCCGAGCAGGATGCCCGCGCCGTCGCCCGTGTCGGGCTCGGCGCCGGTGGCACCCCGGTGCTCCAGGTTGCGCAGGGCGGTGACCGCCTTGGCAACGATGTCGTGACTGGCAACGCCTGTCAGGGTGCCGACGAAGGCGACTCCGCACGCATCGTGCTCGTGGAGTCCGTCGTAGAGGCCCTGGGGCGGCGGGAATGCTTGCATGAGGCATCCTCCCGTCGTCGTGGCACGGCCCCGACGCGGCGGGGCCGAGCTGCTCAAAGAGTTGCGTGCGCGGGACGACATTGGCCCAGGCGAAGAACCACCAGACTACCCCACGGTAGCCGCGCCATGCCCGGCCCGCGAGACGTGAATGTCACAGTGCGGACATCCGGGACGTACGGCGTCAGGAGAGGCCAGCACCGACCAGCGAGCCGACGACGTAGGTCACGCCGGCCGCCACACCTCCGAGAACGAGCTGGCGCACACCGCCGTACCACCACGACCGGCTGGTGACCGAGGTGACCACGGCGCCGCAGGCGAACAGCGCGGCGAGGGTGAGCAGCAGCGCCGGCAGCAGTGAGGTCGCCCCGAGCAGGTAGGGCAGCAGCGGCACGAGGGCGCCGAGCGAGAACGCCAGGAACGACGAGCCGGCCGCCACCAGCGGCGAGGCCAGGTCGTCGGGGTCCACGCCGAGCTCCTCGCGGGCGTGCACGGCGACGGCGTTGTCGACGTCGCGGTGGATCTGCCGGGCCACCTCGGCGGCCAGGTCGGGGTCGAGGCCCTTCTCGACGTACATCTGGGCGAGCTCGGCGGCCTCGGCGTCGTTGTTGTGGATGATCTCGTGGCGCTCCTTGGCGACCTCGTGCAGCGCCGCCTCGGACTGGGAGGCGACCGAGGTGTACTCCCCCGCCGCCATCGACAGCGCGCCGGCGGCGAGGCCCGCGAGGCCGGCGAGCACCACCGGAGTGGCCGAGCCGGAGCCGGCGGTGCCGCCCGCCACACCGGCGATCAGCGCCACGTTGGAGACCAGGCCGTCCATCGCCCCGAAGACCGCCGGCCGGAGCCAGCCGCCGGTCACGTCGGGGTGCTCGTGGCCGATCTCGTGGTCGGTCTCGGGGCTGTCCGCGGACAGGTCGGCGGGCGGAGCAGGCGTGGCGGCGTCGCTGGTCATGGGCCGAAAGTTAGCCCAGAACGCCCCCTCGTTTCATCGAAGGAGAGGCTCACCTCACCGCGTCGTCGGCGGCAGCGGCTTCCCGCAGCACCTGCTCCTCGCGGCCGGGGTGGCGGCGGGCGGAGACCAGGAAGTAGACGAGTGCCCCGGTGAACACCAGGATCGAGGTCCACACGTTGAGCCGCAGGCCGAGCACGTCGTTCTCCTGCACCGGGTCGATGCGCAGGTCCTCGATCCACGCCCGGCCGACCGTGTAGGCCATCACGTAGAGCGCGAACGCGCGGCCGTGGCCGAGCCGGAACGTGCGGTCGGCCCAGAGCACCAGGCCGGCGACGCCGAGGTTCCAGATGCTCTCGTAGAGGAACGTGGGCTGGAACGTGGCGTAGTGCCCGTAGCCGTCGGGCCGGTGCGCCGGGTCGATCTTCAGCCCCCAGGGCAGCGTGGTGGGCCGGCCGAACAGCTCCTGGTTGAACCAGTTGCCCCAGCGCCCGAACGCCTGCGCGAGGACCACGCCGGGGGCCAGGGCGTCCACGAGGGGCGGGAACTTGATGCCGGAGCGACGGGCGCCGATCCAGGCGCCGACGGCACCGAGCGCGATGGCGCCCCAGATGCCGAGGCCGCCCTGCCAGACGTAGAGCGCGTTGACCGGGTTGCGGCCGGCGCCGAAGTAGAGCCGCCAGTCGGTGGCGACGTGGTAGAGCCGGCCCCCCACGAGGCCGAACGGCACCGCCCAGATGGCGATGTCGCCGACCTGGCCGGGCTTGCCGCCGCGGGCCACCCAGCGACGCTCACCGAGCCAGATCGCCACGATGACGCCGGCGATGATGCACAGCGCGTAGGCCCGCAGCGGGAACGGCCCGATGTGCCAGACACCCTGGCCGGGACTGGGGATGAAGTCGAGGATCACGAGGAGCTCCCGTCGGAGGTGGGGGCGGCGGGCACCCCGTGGTCGAGGATCGTCGTGAGGTCGGCGGCCAGGTCCGCAGGCGAGGTGCCCTGCGTCCACACCAGCGGCGCTGTGCCGTCGGGCAGCGCGCCCAGCACCTGGGTGCCGTGGGACACGTCGTAGCCGCCGCCGGGCAGCTTGGTGCCGGTCTGGATGGGCACGCCGACCTTCTCGCCGTAGGCGGTGATCGTGCCGATGCTGCCGGTCAGGCCCTCGAACGACGGGTCGAACCGGTCGAGGTAGGAGCGCAGCACCGGCGCGGTGTCGCGGGCCGGGTCGGTGGTGACGAAGACCATCGCGACCTTGGCGCGCTGCTGCGGGTCGAGCCGGGTCAGCGCCGAGGCGATGTTGGCCAGCACCACCTGGCAGATGTCGGGGCAGTGCGAGTAGCCGAAGAACACCAGCGTCACCGGCTTCGTCAGCCCGCTCCGCACGTCGTACGGCGTCCCGTGGCTGTCGGTCAGCGTGAGCGCCGGGACCCGGTAGGCCTTCGGCAGCACGATCCCGTGCAGCCCGTCGGTGTCCTGCTGGGTGTGCACGTGCGCGACCGGCGAGCCGTCCGTGCTCGGCGACGAGCACCCGGCGACCGTGGCCAGCAGCGCGACCGCGAGGGCCGCGGGTGCTACCCGGCGGAGGCGCTCACGCACGTCGGACGCCCTCGGCGAGGTCGCGGGTCAGCTCGGCAAGGGAGGCCAGGCCGGCGGCCCGGTCGGGGGCGTCGAGCAGGCGCCGTACGAACGCGGAGCCGACGATGACGCCGTCGGCGAAGGCCGCGACCTCCGCGGCCTGGTCGCCGGTGGAGACGCCGAGGCCGACCCCGACGGGCAGGTCGGTGACCGCCTTGGTGCGGGCGACCAGCGGGCCGGCGAGGTCGCTGGTGGAGGCGCGGGCGCCGGTCACACCCATCACGGCCGTGGCGTAGACGAAGCCGCGGGAGGCCTCGGTGGTGAGCTTGATGCGGGCATCGGTGGAGGACGGCGCGACCAGGAAGACCTTGTCGAGGTCGTGGGCGTCGGCGGCCGCGATCCACTCACCGGCCTCGTCGGGGACCAGGTCCGGCGTGATCAGCCCGCAGCCGCCCGCCGAGGCCAGGTCAGCGGCGAACCGGTCCACGCCGTAGCGCTCGACGGGGTTCCAGTAGGTCATCACCACGACCGCGACGCCCGTGGCCGCGACCTGCTCGACGACCCGGAGCACGTCGGTGGTGCGGGTGCCCTGCTCGAGCGCCTGCTGCGCGGCGGCCTGGATCGTGGGGCCGTCCATCACCGGGTCGCTGTAGGGCAGGCCGATCTCGATCACGTCGCAGCCGTTGTCGACCATCACCGTGATCGCCTCGACCGAGCCAGGGACGTCCGGGAAGCCGGCCGGCAGGTAGCCCACCAGCGCGGCCCGCCCCTCGGCGCGGGCGGCGTCGTAGGCGGTGCGGACGGTGCGGCTCATGCCGGTGCTCCTTCGGTGCCCGCATCGGCGGAGCCGAGGCCGAACCACTCGACGGCGGTGCCCATGTCCTTGTCGCCGCGGCCGGACAGATTGACCAGGATCGTCGCGCCCGGCCGTTCCTTCGCGAGCCGCAGCGCGCCGGCGACGGCGTGCGCGGACTCGATGGCGGGGATGATGCCTTCCGTGCGCGAGAGCAGCGCGAACGCGTCCATCGCCTCGGTGTCGGTCACCGGGACGTAGCTGGCCCGCCCGCTCTCGGCGAGGTGGGCGTGCTGCGGGCCGACGCCCGGGTAGTCCAGGCCCGCGGAGATCGAGTGCGACTCCTTGGTCTGTCCGTCCTCGTCCTGGAGGACGTAGGTGCGGGCACCGTGCAGGACCCCGAACTGGCGCTCGTAGATCGTGGCCGCGTGCCGCATCGTGTCGACGCCGTCACCGGCGGCCTCGCAGCCGACCAGGTCGACGCCCTCGTCGTCGAGGAACGCCGCGAACAGGCCGATCGCGTTGGAGCCGCCACCGACGCACGCGACCGCGGCGTCGGGCAGGGCGCCGGTCAGCTCCAGGCACTGGGCCCGGGCTTCGTCGCCGATGCCGCGGCAGAAGTCGCGCACCATCGAGGGGAACGGGTGCGGTCCGGCGGCGGTGCCGAACAGGTACGCGGTGTGGTCCACGGTCGCCACCCAGTCGCGGATCGCCTCGTTGATGGCGTCCTTCAAGGTGCGCGAGCCGGACGTCACCGCGACGACCTCGGCACCGAGCAGCTGCATCCGCGCCACGTTGAGGGCCTGCCGCTCGGTGTCGACCTCGCCCATGTAGACCTTGCACTCGAGACCGAGGTAGGCCGCGGCGGTCGCCGAGGCGACCCCGTGCTGCCCGGCACCGGTCTCGGCGATCACCCTGGTCTTGCCCATCCGCTTGGTGAGCAGCGCCTGGCCGAGCACGTTGCGGATCTTGTGCGCGCCGGTGTGGTTGAGGTCCTCGCGCTTGAGCAGGATCCGCGCGCCGGCCTTCTCCGACAGCTTCGTGGCGTCGTACAGCATGCTCGGCGTGCCGGCGTAGTCACGCAGCATCCGCTCGAACTCGCCGGTGAACGCCGGGTCCGCCATCGCCTCCTGCCAGGCCGTGGTGAGCTCGTCGAGCGCGGCCATCAGCGCCTCGGGCATCATCCGTCCGCCGAAGCGGCCGAACCGGCCGGGCGGGTCTGTCAGGGCGGTCATCGGGGCTCCTGCTCTCGTGCTCGTGCGGGCGTACGGCGGCTCGGGACGTCCCGGGCCGGCACCGCAGGTCAGTGGCTCTCGGCGTCGCGCTTCTTCAGCGCAGGGTGGGCGCCCGCCGCGACGAGGTCGGCGACCGCCGAACGCGGGTCGGTGCCCTTCACCAGGGTCTCCCCCACGAGCACCACGTCGGCGCCCTGCTTGGCGTACTCGAAGACGTCGTGCGGCCCGCGAACGCCGGACTCGGCGACGCGGACGGCCTCGTCGGGGATCCGCGGCGCGAGCCGGGCGAAGGTGTCACGGTCGACCTCGAGGGTCTTGAGGTTGCGGGCGTTGACGCCGATCAGGTCGGCGCCGGCGGCGAGCGCACGCTCGACCTCCTCCTCGTCGTGGACCTCCACGAGCGGGGTCAGCCCGATCGAGCGGGCCCGGTCGACGAGCGCCTCGAGCCCGTTCTGGTCCAGGGCGGCGACGATCAGCAGCGCCAGGTCGGCCCCGGCCGCTCGGGCCTCCCAGAGCTGGTAGGAGGTGACGATGAAGTCCTTGCGCAGCACGGGGATCGCGACCTTGGCGCGCACCGCACGCAGGTCGTCGAGGCTGCCGCCGAAGCGACGCTGCTCGGTGAGCACCGAGATGGTCGCGGCGCCGCCGGCCTCGTAGTCGGCCGCCAGCGCGGCCGGGTCTGCGATGGTGGCCAGCGCACCCTTGCTGGGGCTGGAGCGCTTCACCTCGGCGATCACGCTCACCCCGGACCGGCGGAACGCGGGCATCGGGTCCAGTGCGTCGGGGGCGCGTCGGGCGGCTGCCTTGAGGTCCTCGAGCGAGGTCACCGCCTCGCGCTCGGCCAGGTCGAGGCGCACGCCCTCGATGATCTCGTCCAGGACGGACCCGCTCACGATGGACACCCACTCCCGTCAGCACCGGCCGAGCCGGCTGCCCGGCCGCACGCGGACGGCTCCGTCCGCAGCACCTAGACTCTCATGCGACCGCACCTGCCGCGCCACGGAGGTCCGCCGGGCCGGCTGTACGGTCGCCACGACCGGTCACCACCCGTTCAGCGACGAGAGCGACACTGTTCGATGAGCCTTCCCCCGCCGGAGCAGCCCGAGCAGCCCGACCAGGGCCCGGCCGTGCCGCCGTACGCCCCACGACCCGGGTACGGCGCCCCTGCCGGCGCCTACCCGCCCGGCCAGCCCTACGGCCCGCCCGGTTACCCGTCGTTCGCGCCGGTGGCCAACGGCAAGGCGACCGCCGCCCTGGTCACGGGACTGTCCACGCTGCTCTTCTCGTGGTGCTGCGGCGCCGGCGTGCTGGGGGCGGTCGCGATCGTGCTCGGCGCGAAGGCGCGCGGTGAGATCCGCGCCTCCGGGGGTCGGCAGACCGGCGACGGCGTCGCGCTCGCGGGGATGATCCTGGGCGCGGCCGCGATCGTGGTGGGCGTGCTGGCGCTGGTGCTGATCGCGGTGGCGCTCGCGCACCTGTCGACCCACTTCCCGCCGCCGGACCGCCGCACCATCTCGGGCTGACCCGGCGCGCCGGGCCCGAAACAGGTGACGGGCGCAGGCCGCGCTCACTACGTTGTCGGGCATGAGCAACGACGGTCATGTCCCGTACCCGCCGAACCCCGACGACCCGCAGCAGCCGGGCCAGCCCGGCCAGCCCGGTGACCCCGCCTCCGGCTGGGCCCAGGGCGGCGCTCCCGGCACTCCGCCCCCGCCGCCTCCGGGTGCCGGCGGCTACGGCTACGGCTACCCGCCGCCGGGCGGACCGCGTCCCTACGCGGCGACGGACGCGTTCGGCTACGGGTGGAAGAAGTTCACCGCCAACGTCGGCCCGATCCTGCTGGTCTCGATCCTCTACGTGGTCGCGATCTTCGTCGCGCAGGTCATCAGCGGGCTGATCTCGCACGCGTTCGACTGGACCGGGTCGTCGACGGCCATGACCAACGGCCAGTTCTCGACCGGCTTCCACTACGGCTTCGGCTTCGGCAGCATCGCGAGCTCGTTCGTCGGCGCCCTGCTGGTCTCGGTGGTCTCGGCGGTCCTGCAGGCGGCGATCATCCGCGGCTCGCTCAACATCACCTACGGGCGTGAGCTCACCATCGGCGGGATGTTCGAGGGCGTGAACTTCGCCCAGGTGATCCTGACGTCCCTGCTCGTCGGCATCATGACCGCGATCGGCGTGGTGCTGTGCATCCTGCCCGGCATCGTGCTGTGGTTCCTGAGCTCGTTCGCGATGTACTACGTGGTCGACAAGGACATGCCCGCGGTCGAGGCGATCAAGGCGTCCTTCGCGCTGGTCAGCAAGAACGCCGGCACGCTGCTGGTCTTCTTCCTGCTCGCGATCCTGGCCTACGTCGCCGGCCTGGTGGCCTGCTGCGTCGGCATCCTGGTCGCGATCCCGGTCGTGCTGATCGCGCAGGCCTACACCTACCGCTCGCTGCAGGGCGAGACCGTCGCCCCCTGATGGACGAGCAGGTGCAGGCAGGCTGGTACCCCGACCCCGTCGGGGACCACGACCTGCGCTGGTGGGACGGCTCGGCCTGGACCGAGACGGTCCGCACCGGCCTCGCCCAGACCACCGCACCCCTGGAGCGGCAGGGCGTCCCGGTCGAGGAGGCCGTCGTGTGGCAGCGCGGCCGGGAGACGTTCACGACCCACCGTGCGGTGCTCTTCGAGGGCCGACACCAGGTCGACGTGCCCTGGTGGGCGGTCCGCGGCGCCGTGGTCCGCGGCACCGACGTGGTGCTGACCATCGGCTACCCGGGCTACAACGACAGGGCGGAGCGCCGGATCAAGTCGGTGCCGGACGCCCCCGAGGTGGCCGCGCTCGCGCTGGTCTGGGCCCGGCGCCACCACCGGGCGGCCGCGGGCTGAGACCCGGCCGACCCGTCAGGGCGCCAGCCAGGCGCCGTACGACGTGTTGCGGAGGACCGTGAAGGCCACCGCGACGACAGCGAGGACGACCGCCCCGTAGGCGATCCGCCGCGGGGCGGTCGTGCGTTGCCGGCCGGTCCAGGCGTCCCGCAGCCAGCGCGTCCAGAGCAGCAGCACGAGCGGGATCGAGCCGACGAAGAGCAGGTTGCTCGACGCTGCGGCGCGCAGGTCGCCACGGGTGAGGTCGTTGACGGCGCGCAGTCCGCCGCAGCCCGGGCAGTAGGTGCCGGTGAGCACCAGCCAGGGGCAGAACCCCCAGCTGCCGGAGCGGTGCGGGTCGCGCAGGTGCAGCGCGACGCTGGCGCCGAGGACCAGGCCGGCCAGCAGCACCGGCGGCCGTACCCGCGCCCACCGGCCGGGGTGGCCGGTGGGACCGGGAGCGAGTGCCGGCGCGGTGGTCATGGCCGGACGGGGCTCAGTGGCCCGCGGGCTCGGTGCCGAGGCCCATCTTCTGCATGACCTTGCCGATGATGGCGCCGACGGGGCACAGGGCGACGCCCACCCAGAAGACCGGCATGCTCGCGATCACGAGGCCGATGCCGCCGACGGTGAAGCCGACCAGGATGATCAGGACGGCAGCCCAGGCGGCCGGGGTGTTGCCGTGGTGAGCGGACATGCGTGGGGCTCCTCGGGATCCAAGAACTCGGTCGGGTCAAGTATGCCGGGTCCGGGCCGTTCTCAGAGCGTCGGGTCGTGCCCCTCGTCGAGGGCGCGCCACAGGTCCTGGTCGGTGACCGGCTGCTCCGCACGGGCGCCGGGTGCGTCGTACCCGCTGCCCATCGCGGGCCACCGGTGCGCGCGCCGCGCCGCCACGAGCAGGCACAGCCACCCCACGGCGGCAGCCAGGAGCGCGGCGACCTGCCACGCCGTGACGTGCACGCTGACGTCGCCGATCGCGCCCCGGCCGCGGACCGCCTCCACGGCTGCGGCGTGCGCCTTGCCGAACGCACCTGCCGCGAGCAGGGACACCAGCATGGCCACCGAGCCGACCGCGGCGACCACCCGCCGCACCCGCCCGCGGGTCACCAGCAGCACGCCCCACGACGCCAGCCCGACCAGCGCCAGCGCAACCGCCAGCGGCGCCACCGCAGACCCGGTCGCGGCCGCGTGCACCGGCACGCCGGCCGCGTCGCCGCTCGCGCGCGCCCAGTCCTTGCCGTCCGCGACGACGGCCAGCCCGGCCGCGGCGAGGCCTACCAGCACGGTCGTGCCGAAGCTGCGGTCGCGCGGCTGCTGCGTGGGCTCAGGCACCGTCGGCCCGCACCGGCAGCTCGTCGGCGTCGAAGCACGTCCGGTCGCCGGTGTGGCAGGCCGGGCCCTCCTGGTCGACGGTGAGCAGGAGCGTGTCGCCGTCGCAGTCCAGGCGGACACCGCGCACGTGCTGGCGGTGGCCGGAGGTCTCGCCCTTGACCCAGTACTCCTGCCGCGAGCGGCTCCAGTAGGTCGCACGCCCGGTGGTCAGGGTCCGGTGCAGCGCCTCGTCGTCCATCCAGCCGAGCATCAGCACCTCACCGGTGCGGTGCTGCTGCACGACCGCCGGCACCAGGCCGTCACGGTCGCGCTTGAGGCGCGCCGCGATGGCGGGGTCGAGGGCGCTGCTGGTGGTCCGGTCGCTGCTCACGCCCTCAGTGTCTCAGCCGTCCGGTCGGGTACGACCCAGCGGTCCGGCGTGGGCAGCGTGCGCAGCTCCCTGCTGGTCACCAGCGGGACCAGGGACAGCAGCGTCAGGCCTGCGGCGGCCAGGATCGCCGTACGCCCGCCGAAGCCCGCGAGCATCGCGCCACCCACGACGCCGGTGAGTGGGGTCAGCAGCGACACCGCGAACTGCATGGCCGCGGACGAGCGGCCCTGGAGATGGTCGGGGGTGATCGCCGTGCGGTAGGCACCGAGGCTGGCGTTGCTCGCGGGGTTGAGGAACAACGCCATCGCGAGCAGGCCTCCGACCACCAGGGGGTTGTCGGTGAACGCGATCGGGAGCACGGCGACGGTGAGCACCAGGGCGGTGACGATCGTCAGCCGTCCGGTGGGCACCCGTCGTACGACGGTGGGTGCGGCCAGCGACCCGAGCAGGCCCGAGACGGCGCCGAAGGTGTCGATCAGCCCGATCAGCGAGGTGTGCACCCCGGCCCGCAGCAGCTTGAGGTTGACGATCAGGAAGAGCATGTTGACCGAGAAGTTGACGATGCACGCCCACACGAGGATGGCGCGCATGAACCCCTGGCCGCGGATGAAGGCCAGGCCCTCGCGGGTGCCGCGCAGCACGCCGCGCAGGCCCTCCCCCTCGACGCCGGCGGGCGACGCGAGCGGGGCACGCAGCCGGGTCAGCGCCGCCGAGGAGATCAGGTAGCTCACCCCGTCGACGAGGAACGGCGCCCAGGACCGCAGCGCGAACAGCGCGCCGCCGAGCGGTGGGCCGATGAGAGTAGCCACGTGCAGCCGGGCCTGGTTCTGGCTGAGCGCGGTGGGCAGCTGCTCCGGCTCTACGACGTCGCGCAGTGCGGCGTTCTCGGCCGGGACGAAGAAGCAGCCGATCACGCCGGTGGCCAGGGCGACCAGCACCACCTGGGTCATCGTCAGCACGCCGAGGGCGCCCGCGAGCGCCATGCTGCCGTAGAGCAGCCCACCGCCCAGGTTGCTCAGGATCATCGTGCGGCGCCGGCTCCACCGGTCGACGAGGACCCCGGCCGGCAACCGCATCACCAGGCCGCCGAGGGCGAACGCGCTGCCGGCGAGCGCGGCCCGGGTGGTCGAGTGCGTCAGGTGGTAGCCCACGAACGGGAACACGAAGAAGCTCATCGAGCTGCCCAGCTGCGACACGGTCTGGCCGGTCCACAGCAGCAAGAAGTCGTGGTTGCGCCAGAGCGATCGCACCGGCGCACTACCCCCGTGGTGCGTCATGTGCGCACCCTCACACCTGCGGGTCCTTTGCACAAGCCAACGTGCGGGTGCCACGCCGGAATCCTCTTGCCCCGTTCAGGTCCTAGCCCTGCACCGGTGCGAGCACCGGCTCGACCGTCGCCTCGGTCCCGACGACGTGGCCGGGCCACCGGTCGGGCGTCGACAGCCGACGGACCTCGCGGCTGACGAGCAGAGGTGCGACGGACAGCGCGGTCAGACCCGCGGCGACCAGCATCGCCGTACGACCTCCGAAGGCGGCGAGCGCCGCCCCGCCCAGGACCGGCGCCAGCGGCATGAACAGCATCGCCGAGAACGTCAGGGCTGCCATGGCACGCCCCTGCAGCCGGTCCGGCGTGGTCGCCGCCAGGTAGGAGGAGACGCAGGCGTTGCCGGCGGGGTTGCCGACCAGCGCGACCGCGAGCAGCAGCCCGATCACCGGCACGCTGTCAGTGAACGCCATCGGCACGAAGCCGGCGGCGAGCAGCAGGCCGGTGCCGATCGACAGCATCCCGCTCGGCACGCGCCGGATCACCGCGGGTGCGACCACGGAGCCGGCCAGGCCGGCCACCGCCCCGATGGTGTCGATGAGGCCGATGCTGACCGGGCTGACGCCTGCCTGCAGCAGCTTGAGGGTGAGCACGAGGAACAAGCCGTTGACCGCGAAGTTGGCGAGGCAGGCGAAGGCGAGGATCGCGCGCAGGAACCCCTGTCCCCACAGGAACACGAAGCCTTCCCGGGTGTCGCGCCAGACCCCGGCGACCCCGCCGGACTCCTCGGCTGCCGGCGGCGCAGGCATCGGGGTGCGCAGCCGGGTCAGCCCGACGGCCGAGACCAGGTAGGTGAGCGCGTCGACGAGGAACGGCGCCCAGACCCGCAGCCCGAACAGCGCACCACCGACGGGCGGTCCGACGAGGACCGCGACGTGGCCACGGGCCTGGTTCTGGCTGAACGCGGTCGGCAGCTGCTCGGTCGGCACCACGGCCTTCACGGCGGCCTGCTCGGCCGGGGCGAAGAAGCTGCCAGCCACGCCGGTCAGGAACGCCACCACGACGAGCTGGGCGAGGGTGAGCGCACCGACGAGCTGGGCCACGGCGAGGCTGGCGTAGAGCACGCTGCCGGCCAGGTTCGAGACGACCATCACCCGGCTGCGCGACCACCGGTCCACGAGCACGCCGGCGGGCAGCCGCAGCACCAGCTGCCCGAGCGAGAACGCCCCTCCTGCCAGCGCCGCCTTCGCCGGCGAGCCGGTCAGCGCGAGGCCGATCAGCGGGAAGACGAAGAAGCTCATCGAGGAGCCGAGCGTGGACACGGTCTGCCCGGTCCACAGCAGCATGTAGTCGCGGTTGCGCCACAGCGAGGGGCCGGCCTGCCGGTCCGTACGGCGCCGGCGGAGGAGTCGCTCCAGGGTCATGCCGCTCAATCTCGCACCGCCGACCGTGATGCGCAAGTGTTCTTGCGCAATATTCCTTGCTAAACTTTCGGCATGGCCCCGAAGTACGCCGACGCCGACCCGCGCACGCTGCGCGGGATCGCCCACCCGCTCCGCGCGACCCTGCTCTACGAGCTCTACGCCCGGGGCAGCGCGACCGCCACCACGCTCGCCGAGGCGGCGGGCCAGCCCGTCAACTCGGTCAGCTTCCACCTGCGCCAGCTCGCGAAGTACGGCCTCATCGAGGACGACCCGGACGCGGGCGGCCAGCCGCGGACCGACGCCCGGCAACGGTGGTGGCGTCCTGCGGCGACCGACGGCCTGCGCGTGGAGGAGAAGGAGCTCAGTAGGACGGCGGAGGGGCGGGCCAGCCTGGCCGTGTTCCACCGCACGGCTGTCCAGCACTGGCAGGCGCTGGTCACCCGCTTCTTCAGCCGGCACGAGGACACCGGGGAGGTCTGGGCGGCCAGCGACGTGCCGATGCTCCTCACGGACGAGGAGGCGAAGGCGTGCAGTGAGGAGGTCCTCGCGGTGCTCCGCCGCTGGCTCGACCACGGCAAGGCGGCCGCGTCGACCGCCGAGGTGGAGGCGCCGCGTCGTACCTACCTGGCCGTCTCGATGCTGATGCCCCACCAGACCGACCTGGACTGAGCCCGATTCGTCTGCGACCGCCCCGCGTGGACGTCCGCCTAACTCGCAGACGAATCGGGGTGGGACTGCTGGGAGACCCAGGACGCGTGCAGCCGTCCGTAGACACCGCCCTCGGCGACGAGCGCGGTGTGCGGACCCCGCTGCACGATCCGGCCGTGGTCGACGACGACCACCTCGTCGGCGTTCTCGGCGGTCGACATCCGGTGCGCGATGGTGACCGAGGTGCGGCCGCGCTGGAGCCGTTCGAGGGCACGGCCGATGCGCATCTCGAGCGCCGGGTCGACCGCGCTGGTCGCCTCGTCGAGCACCAGCAGGTCGGGCTGGGCCAGGTGCGCCCGGACCAGGGCGACCAGCTGCCGCTCCCCCGCCGACAGTGACTCGCCGCGCTGGCCGACCCGGGTGTCGAGGCCGCGCGGCAGCCCGTCGAGCCAGTCGGCCAGCCCGAGCTCGGCGACCGCGGCGCGGATCTCCTCGTCGGAGGCGCCGAGGCGGCCGTAGAGCGCGTTGGCGCGCAGCGTGTCGTCGAAGAGGAAGCCCTCCTGGGGCACCATCACGACCCGCTCGCGCAGCGAGTCGAACGGGACGGTGCGCAGGTCCACGCCGTCGAGGCGGACCGTGCCGGTGGTCGGGTCCATCAGCCGGGTCAGCAGCTTGGCGAGGGTGGTCTTGCCCGAGCCCGTCTCCCCCACCACGGCCACCCGGGTGTTGGGTGCGACGACCAGGTCGATGTCGTGCAGCACCGGCGGGCCGCCCGGGTAGCCGAAGCCGACGGCCTCGAAGGCGATCTCGACGGGCCCCTCGGGCAGCCGGGTGCCGGCCGCGCCCGGGTCGACCACGTCGGCCGGGGTGTCGAGGATGCCGATCACGCGCCGCCAGCCGGCCAGGGCGTTCTGTGCGTCGGTGAGCACCTGGGTGCCCATCTGCACCGGGCCCACGAAGAGGCTGACCAGGAACGCGAACGCGAGCACCTTGCCCGAGGTCATGTGCCCGTCCAGGCCGAGCAGCACGCCGAGCACCAGCACGCCCGCGTTGGCCAGGCCCGCGGAGACGCCGCCCAGCGAGAACGAGAACGCGGTCAGCCCCTGGGCGCGGGTGCTGGCCTGCTGGTAGCGGTCGATGGCGGTGTCGATGCGCTCCTGGGTGCGGCCCTCGACCGCGTAGGAGCGGACCACCGCGGCCCCGACGACGGGCTCGCTGATGGCGCTCAGCAGGGCGCCGACCTGACGCCGTACGACCCCGTAGGCGTCGGAGAGCCGGCGCTGGAAGTAGCGCAGCGACAGCAGCAGCGGCAGGAAGCAGACCCAGACCAGGATCGTCAGCTGCCAGGAGTAGACCGCCATCACCACGGTGGCGATCGCGATCTGGCCGACGCTGACGATGGCGATGATGCCGCCGAAGACGAGGAACTGGCTGACCTGGTCGACGTCGGAGGTCACCCGGGAGACCAGCGCACCGCGGCGCTCGGTGTTCTGGGTGAGCAGCGGCAGGTCGTGCACGTGCCGGAACGCCTTGGTGCGCAGGGTCGCCAGACCCCGCTCGGCGGAGCTGAACAGCCGGTAGGTCATCGCGTAGGACGCCACCCCGGTCACCACGATCGCGACCCCGGCGAGCGCGGCCATCAGCCCCATGAACCCGAGGTCCGGGCCGCCAGGGGCGTTGACGCCCTTGTCCAGGGTCTGCTGTACGGCGACCGGGATGACGATGCGGCCGACGGTCGACAAGACGGCGAGCACGAGCGTGCCGGCCAGCCCCTCCTTGAGCTCCGGGGACAGCTCGATCCCGCGGGCGATGGTGCGCCGGGCCGAGGACTGCTCGCCGGAGTCCATGCTGCTGCCGGACGCGGTCGGGGTGGTCGCTGTGGCACTCACCGGGCCATCTCCTCGGGGTGCTCGAGCTCGTAGGCGTTGACCAGGTCGGCGTAGGCCTCGTTGCGGGCCAGCAGGGCTGCGTGACTGCCCTGGTCGTGGACGCGTCCGTCGGCGAGGAAGACCACCTCGTCGGCGAGCGCGATGGTGGCCTTGCGGTAGGCGACCACGACGACCGTGGCGCCGTCGGTCGGTCCGGCCTGCCGGGACCGCAGCGCGGCCAGGATCCGCTGCTCCACCTCGGGGTCGACCGCGGAGGTGGCGTCGTCCATCACCAGCAGCCGGGGCCGGCGGACCAGGGCCCGGGCCAGGCTGAGCCGTTGCCGCTGGCCGCCGGAGAGGCTGGTGCCGCGCTCCCCCAGCCGGGTGTCGAGGCCCGCGGGCAGGGCCGCGACGAAGCCGTCGGCCTGAGCGGTGCGCAGCGCCTCCCAGACCGCGTCGTCGGGCAGGTCGGCGCCGAGCGTGACGTTGCCCCGGACCGTGTCGTCGAAGAGGAAGGCCTGCTGGGGCACCAGCGCGACGTGCTCGGCGAGCGCGCCGGGTGCCAGGTCGCGCAGGTCCGTCCCGTCGAGCCGGACCACGCCCGCGTCGGGGTCGACCAGGCGCAGCAGCAGCGTGGTGAGCGTGCTCTTGCCGGACGCGGTCGCGCCGACCACGGCGACCGTGCGCCCCGGCGGTACCGAGAAGGCGACGTCGGTGAGCAGCGGCGCGGCCTGCGGGTAGGCGAACGCGAGGTGCTCCACGTCGAGTCGCGCGCCGGCGCCCTGTGCGGGCAGCCGCCGGTCGCCGTACGGCATCTCCCCGGTCGCGGCCAGCACCGTGGACACCCGGCGGAAGCCGACCACGCTGCGCGGGAACTCCCCGACCAGCCAGCCCAGGGAGCGGATCGGGAACGCGACGATGGTGAGCAGGTAGCCGACCGTGACCACGTCGCCGGCGTCGGTCAGGCCGTGCAGCACCCGGTAGACGCCGACCGAGAGCACCGCGAGCACGCCCAGCCCCGGCAGCGCCTCGAGCACCGGGTCGAAGGCGGCGCGGATCCGGCCGGCCCTGATGTTGGTCTCGCGCAGCGCGGCGACCTTCTCGGCGAAGCGCGCGGTCTCCTCGGCCTCCCGGCCGAGCGTCTTGACGACCAGGGCGCCGTCGAAGGACTCGTGGGCCACCTCGCTGACCTCGGCCCGCAGCGCCTGCGCGCGGGTCATCAGCGGCGACTGGAAGCGCTGGAAGACGATGTTGGTGGCGATCACCAGCGGGAAGACCAGCAGCCCCACCAGCGCCATCACCACGTCGCTGACGAACATCTGCGCGACCGCGATCACCATCATCGCGACCGTGCCGACCGCCATCGGCAGCGGCGCGATCGGCGCCCAGGCGGCCTCCACGTCGGAGTTGACGTTGGACAGCAGCTGCCCGGTCGGGTGCTGCTGGTGCCAGGCCATCGGCAGGTGGAGGTACTGCCGGGTCACGGCCCGGCGGTAGTGCGCCTGCATGCGGTACTGCATGACGCCGGCCCCCAGACGGCGCGCGACGATCCCGACCGCCCGCAGCACCGCGACGGCGACGAACAGCGCGACGATCGCCCACAGCCCGCCCGCCCCCACGTGGCCGTTGCGGAAGGCCGGCACCACGACGTGGTCGGTCGACCAGCCGAGCACCCAGGCGTCCGCGACGGTGAGCGCTCCGAAGAGCACGCTGCCGAGGGTGGAGAGCGTGAAGACCCAGGGTTCGCGACGGATCGCGACGCCCAGGACCGCGAACCCCTCACGCAGGGTGCCGCGGGGGGCCGTGTCGAGGCTGGAGGACATGGGCACCAGCCTACGATCGAGCAATGACACGTCTGGCGCAGACCGAACGGCAGGCCCTGTGCGACACCGCACTCCAGCTCGGCGAGGACCAGCCCACGCTGTGCGGGGACTGGACGGTGAAGGACCTCGTCGTGCACCTGCTGGTCCGTGAGGGCAGCCCCGCGGCGGCCGGGATCCTGGTCAAGCCGCTGGCCCGGCTGACCGACCTGGAGTCGCGCCGCTACGCGCGCCGGGACTTCACGGTGCTGGTGGAGCGGCTCCGCTCCGGCCCGCCGGTGTGGTCGCCCTACGGGCTGCCCCGGATGGACGCGGTGCTCAACACGCTGGAGTACCTCGTCCACCACGAGGACATCCGGCGCGCTCAGCCCACCTGGGCGGCTCGCTCCCTGCCCGAGCAGGCCGAGAAGCTGGTCTGGAGGCAGATCCGGGTAGCCGCGAAGGGGCTGACCCGCAACGCCCCCGTCGGGGTGCGGCTCGCCAGCTCCGTGAGCGGGTCCGAGGCCGTCGTACGACCGTCGGACGGGGCCGAGGTCACCGTGCGTGGGCTGCCGAGCGAGGTGGCGCTGTTCGTCTACGGGCGTACGGCGGTCGCGGACGTCGAGCTGCTGGGCGAGCCGGACGCCGTGGCGGCACTGCGCGGCGCGAGCCTCGGGGCCTGACCGGTTCGGTGGCGCTGACCGGTTGCAGGGTGGACGCGGCGCCGGTCACACGGCCCCGCTCTCTAGGCTTGACCCCATGAGCGACTATCTCGAGCTGCTGCCGGCCGTCGACATCGCGGACGGCCAGGCGGTCCAGCTGGTGCAGGGCGTGGCCGGCTCGGAGAAGCGTTTCGGCGACCCGGTCGAGGCGGCCCTGAACTGGCAGCGTCGCGGGGCCGAGTGGATCCACCTCGTCGACCTCGACGCGGCGTTCGGGCGCGGCCACAACCGCGACCTGCTCGCGCAGATCGTCGGCACCCTGGACATCAAGGTCGAGATGAGCGGTGGCATCCGCGACGACGCCTCCCTCGAGGCCGCGATGAGCACCGGCTGCCGTCGGGTCAACATCGGCACCGCCGCGCTCGAGAGCCCGCAGTGGTGCGCTGCCGCGATCGCGTCGTACGGCGACCGGGTGGCGGTCGGCCTCGACGTGCGCGGGCGCACCCTGGCCGCGCGAGGCTGGACCTCCGAGGGCGGCGACCTCTACGAGGTGCTGACCCGCCTCGACGCCGAGGGCTGTGCCCGCTACGTGGTCACCGACGTCAACAAGGACGGCATGCTGCAGGGCCCGAACCTCGACCTGCTGCGCCAGGTCTGCGCCGCGACCGACCGGCCGGTGGTCGCCTCCGGAGGCATCACCGAGCTCGCCGACCTCGAGGCGCTGCAGGGCCTGGTCGGCGACGGCGTGGAGGGCGCGATCATCGGAACCGCTTTGTACGAAGGGCGTTTCACCCTCGAGGACGCGCTCGCGCTGACCCTGCCGGGCGGCGCGTCGTGAGCCTCGCCGTCCGGGTCATCCCCTGCCTCGACGTCGACGGCGGCCGGGTGGTCAAGGGCATCAACTTCGAGGACCTCCGCGACGCCGGCGACCCCGTGGAGCTGGCCAAGGTCTATGACGCCGAGGGGGCCGACGAGCTCACCTTCCTCGACATCTCCGCCTCCCACGAGGGGCGCGCGACCACGCTGGAGATGGTCTCCCGCACTGCCGAGCAGGTGTTCATCCCGCTCACCGTCGGGGGCGGCGTGTCCAGCGTCGCGGACGTGGACCGGCTGCTGCGCGCGGGCGCGGACAAGATCGCGGTCAACACCGCCGCGATCCGCCGGCCCGAGCTCGTCGCCGAGATCGCCGACCGGTTCGGCAGCCAGGTGCTGGTGCTGTCCGTGGACGCCCGCCGCGCCGGGTCACAGGGCCGCACCGACTCCGGCTTCGAGGTCACCACCCATGGCGGCCGCAAGAGCGCCGGGCTCGACGCGGTCGCCTGGGCCAGGCAGGCCGCCGACCTCGGTGCCGGCGAGATCCTGCTCAACGCGATGGATGCCGACGGCACCCAGGACGGCTTCGACCTCGAGCTGATCCGGCTGGTGCGGCGCGAGGTCTCGATCCCGGTGATCGCCTCCGGCGGCGCCGGCCGGCTCGAGCACTTCCCGCCCGCCGTCGACGCCGGTGCCGACGCGGTCCTCGCGGCCACCGTCTTCCACTTCGGCACCCTGCGCATCCACGACGTCAAGGAGTCCCTGGCCGCCGCCGGCCACCCCGTCCGTTGACCCGTCACTCCCGACGCGTTCACCCGTCAGTCCGGACACGTTGAGTCGTCGGCCCGGACACGTTGAGTCGTCAGCGGCGGCGCGGCGCCAGCATCGCGGCCAGCACCGGGGCGACCAGCAGGCTGACGACCAGGGCACCGAGGCGGGCCCGCCAGTCGTCGCGGACCACCCACACGAGCACGTTGAGCAGCAGCAGCGCGACGAGCAGCAGCGAGGTCCGGACCCGGCGCCGGTGCGCCAGCGTCCCGGTGTCACGTCCGACCGGCACCGGCCGCGGCAGCCGATCCGTGGTGAACCGGCGCACCGCCCGGCGCCGGGCCGCACGGCGTTCGCGGCGCTCCTCCTCCGCGGCCCGGGCGGCCGCCCTGATCGCCGCCTCGCGCTCGCGTTCGGCACGACGCTGCGCCCGCTCCCTGCTCACAAGCGGTCAGGCTCTCACAGGGTGGCGACCCAGTTGCGCAGCAGAGCCGCGCCCGCGTCGCCGGACTTCTCGGGGTGGAACTGGGTCGCCGTCAGCGGGCCGTTCTCGACGGCCGCGACGAACCGGTCGCCACCGTGGGTCGCCCACGTGACCAGCGGGCTCGCGGTCCGGCCGTCCGTGCTCAGGAGCCACTCACGGACGCCGTACGAGTGGACGAAGTAGAACCGCTCCCCCTCGACGCCGGCGAACAGCTGCGAGCCCTCGGGGACCTCGACGGTGTTCCAGCCCATGTGCGGCACGACGGGCGCGCGCAGCCGTTCGACCACGCCCGGCCACTCGTCGAGCCCGGGGGTGTCGACGCCGTGCTCGACGCCGTGCTCGAAGAGCACCTGCATGCCCACGCAGATGCCGAGCACCGGCCGGCCACCGGCGAGCCGGCGTCCGATCGCCTCGTGACCACGGACCGCGCGCAGCTGCTCCACGCAGGCCGCGAACGCCCCGACCCCGGGGACCACGAGCCCGTCCGCGTCCTCGGCGGCGCGCCGGTCGGCGGTCAGGGTGACCTCGGCGCCGGCCCGTTCGAGAGCGCGTACGGCGGAACGGATGTTGCCCGAGCCGTAGTCGAGGACCACGACGGACTTCGGGCGATCGGTCACAGGCTGCCCTTGGTGCTCGGCACGCCGGTCTCCCGCGGGTCGATCGCCACGGCGTCGCGCAGGGCCCGGGCGAACGCCTTGAACTGCGCCTCGACGAGGTGGTGCGGGTCACGGCTGGAGATCACCCGCACGTGCAGGGCGATCTGGGCGTGGAAGGCGAGCGTCTCGAAGACGTGCCGGGTCAGCGAGCCCAGGTAGCTGTCGCCGATCGTCACGTAGGCCTGCGCGTCCGGCTCCCCGGTGTGCACGCAGTAGGGCCGTCCCGACACGTCGACGGCGCACTGCACCAGCGCCTCGTCGAGCGGCACCAGCGCGTCGCCGAAGCGGCGGATCCCGCGCTTGTCACCGAGCGCCTCGCGCAGCGCGTCGCCGAGGGCGATCGCGGTGTCCTCGACGGTGTGGTGGGCGTCGATGTGGGTGTCTCCCTCGGTGCGCACCACCAGGTCGACCAGCGAGTGCCGGGCGAACGAGTCGAGCATGTGGTCGTAGAACCCCACGCCGGTCGACACCTCGGCGCGTCCCGTGCCGTCGAGGTCGACCTCCACGAGGACCTTCGACTCCTTGGTCGCACGCTCGATGCGGGCCTGTCGCGTCACTGTCCGTCTCCTGTCACGTCCACCAGGGCGACCCGGAAGGCCGCCATCTCGTCCGCGGTGCCCACCGACACCCGCAGCCACCCGTCAGGGCCGGTCTCGCGGATCAGTACCCCGCGATCCAGCAGCCCCTGCCAGACAGCATGCCGGTCGGGGAACCGCCCGAACAGCACGAAGTTCGCATCCGACTCGGCCACGTCGTGACCCCGCTCGCGCAGCCAGGCCACCGTCCGGTCCCGCTCGGCGCGCAGCTCGTCGACCTTGCCGAGCAGCTCCGGCGCGTGCCGCAGCGCGACGCGCGCGACGGCCTGGGTGACCGCGGAGAGGTGGTAGGGCAGGCGTACGACGCGCAGGGCGTCGCAGATCTCCTCCGACGCGGCCAGGTAACCCAGCCGCGCCCCGGCGAGCGCGAACGCCTTGCTCATCGTGCGCGAGACCACCAGGTTGGGCGTGCTCGGCAGCAGCTCCAGTGCGCTCGGGGTGCCGGTGCGCCGGAACTCGCCGTACGCCTCGTCGATGACGACCACGCCGCCGTGCCACGCCGTCGCCTGGCAGACCGCCTCGACGGTCGCGAGCGGCAGCGCCGTACCGGTGGGGTTGTTCGGCGACGGCAGGAGTACGACGGTCGGCCGGTGCTCCGCGATCACCGCCAGCGCGTGGTCGACGTCGAGGGTGAAGTCGTCGTCGCGGTGCCCGACGACCCAGCCGGTCATCGCGTCGCGGGCGTACTCGGGGTACATCGAGTAGGTCGGCGCGAACGACACGGCGACCCGGCCGGGGCCGCCGAACGCCTGCAGCAGCTGGAGCATGACCTCGTTGGAGCCGTTGGCCGCCCACACCTGGGAGGGCATGACGCCGTGCCCGAGGTAGGCCGCGAGGTCCTCGCGCAGCGCGGTGAACTCGCGGTCCGGGTAGCGGTTCAGGGTCCGGGTCGCCTCGGCGACGGCGGTCGCGACGTCGGCGACGACCGCCTCGCTCGGCGGGTAGGGGTTCTCGTTGACGTTGAGCTGGACGGGCACGTCGAGCTGGGGGGCGCCGTAGGGCGCTATGCCACGCAACTCCTCCCGCAGGGGAAGCGTCATCAGCCCTCCTGGGCGTCGAGGCGCACCCGCACGGCCGCGCCGTGACCGGGCAGGTCCTCGGCCTCGGCGAGGGTCACCACGTGCCGCGCCACGTCGCGCAGGGCGGCGGCGTCGTAGTCGATGACGTGGACGGCCTTGCGGAACGCGCGCACCGACAGGCCCGAGGAGTGGCAGGCACACCCGGCCGTGGGCAGGACGTGGTTGGAGCCGGCGCAGTAGTCGCCCAGCGAGACCGGGGCGAACGCGCCCACGAAGATCGCGCCGGCGTTGCGCACCCGGGCCGCCCAGGCAGAGGCGTCACGGGTCTGGATCTCGAGGTGCTCGGCGGCGTAGGCGTCCACGACCGCGAGGCCCTGCTCGAGGTCGTCGACGAGGACGATGCCGGACTGCCGCCCGCCGAGCGCCGTGCGGACCCGCTCGACGTGCCGGGTCACCGACACCTGCTTGTCGAGCTCGGCCTCGACCTCGGCGGCGAGCGCCTCGGAGGGGGTGACCAGCACCGAGGCGGCCATCGGGTCGTGCTCGGCCTGGCTGATCAGGTCCGCGGCGACGTAGGACGCCTCGGCGCTGTCGTCGGCGAGGATCGCGATCTCGGTCGGCCCGGCCTCGGAGTCGATGCCCACGACGCCCTTGAGCAGCCGCTTCGCGGAGACGGTGTAGATGTTGCCGGGCCCGGTCACCAGGTCGACCTTGCGGCACGGTCCGGCGCCGTAGGCGAACATCGCCACGGCCTGGGCGCCGCCGACGGCGTAGACCTCGTCGACGCCGAGCAGGGCGCACGCCGCCATGATCGTGGGGTGCGGCAGCCCGCTGCCGAAGGAGCCGAACGGCGCCTTCTGCGGCGAGGACGTGAGCGCGATCGAGCCGACACCGGCGACCAGGGCGGGCACGACGTTCATGACCACGCTGGACACCAGCGGAGCCACGCCGCCGGGCACGTAGAGCCCGACGCGGTCGATGGGGACCATCCGCTGGGTGACCGTGCCGCCAGGGACCACCTCGGTGACCACGTCGGCCTCGAGCTCGGCCTCGCAGGTGCGCCGCAGCCGGGTGATCGACTCCTCGAGCCCGGCGCGCACGTCGGGGTCGAGAGTGGCCAGGGCCTCCTCCAGCGCCTCGCGCGGGACGCGGATGTCGCTCTGCTGCACGCCGTCGAACCGGGCGCCGTACTCCAGGACCGCCTCGACCCCCCGATGCCGGACGGCGTCGCAGATCGGGCGGACGACGTCGAGGGCGGCCTCCACGTCGAACTCCGCGCGCGGCACCACGGCGCTGAGGTCAGGGGTGTCCTGCCCCCTGAGGTCGATCCGGCGAATCATGCGCCCCAGTGTATCGGCGCTGACCTGCGACTCCTCGGGCGTGTCAGCGTGCGGGCGCGCACATGTGAGTAGGTTGACACCCGTGCTCGAGCCGCTGCCGGTCTTCCCGCTGAACACCGTCGTGTTCCCCGGAGTGACCGTGCCCCTGCACGTGTTCGAGGACCGCTACCGGGCGCTGGTGCACCACCTGCTGACGATCAGCGACAAGCCGCAGCGGCTGTTCGGGATCGTGGCGATCCGCGAGGGCTACGAGGTGGGCGCGCACGGCGTCCAGTCCCTGCACCGCGTCGGCTGCGTCGTGCAGATGACCTCGGTGCTGCCGCACGCCGACGGCCGCTTCGACATCGAGGTCGTCGGCCGGCACCGGATGCGGCTGGACTCCCTCGACACCTCCGGCACCTACCTCGTCGGCGAGGTGGAGCAGCTCACCGAGGAACCACCGGCCGGCCCGGACGCGGTGCCCGAGGCGCAACGCACCCGGGAGACCTTCGAGCTCTACCGGCGCCGGCTCGGCGACCTGCGCGGCGGCGAGGTGCTCGACGTCGAGCTGCCGCAGGACCCGACGTTCCTGTCCTACACGCTGGCCGCGACCTGCCTGCTCAACCTCCAGGAGCGGCAGGCGCTGCTCGAGGCGGAGTCGGCGCTGGACCGGTTGCTGATGCTGCGGCACGCGCTGCTCGAGGAGATGCGCGCGATGCGGGCGGTGCCGTCGCTGCCGGCCACCGAGGTCGCCCGCACGGGCTGGTCCCCGAACTGAGCCCGCACAGCCCCTAGGGTGGCGCGGTGGCCAAGAAGCAGGACTCCTCGCGCGGCGGCACGCCCGCCACGATCGCCCTCGGCAAGGCCGGCGTGACCTACAGCGTGCACGCCTACGACCACGACCCGACGGTGACGTCGTACGGCCTGGAAGCGGCGCACGAGCTGGGGCTCGACCCCGAACGGGTCCTGAAGACCCTCTTCGTGGCCGTCGACGGCCGGCTCGCCGTGGGGGTCGTGCCCGTGTCGGGCCAGCTCGACCTCAAGGCTGTCGCGGCCGCGCTGGGCGGCAAGAAGGCGGTGATGGCGGACCCCGCCGAGGCCGAGCGTGCCAGCGGGTACGTCGTGGGCGGGATCTCCCCGCTGGGCCAGAAGCGCGCCCACCCCACGGTCGTCGACGCCTCGGCCCTGAACCACCCGACCGTGTTCGTCTCCGGCGGCAAGCGCGGCCTCGACCTCGAGCTCTCCCCCGCCGACCTGATCACCCTGACCCGGGCCACCACCGCGGTCATCCGCCGCTAGCCGTTTACCAGGGTATGCAGGCAAACTGCCGCTCCCCATGGGGATTTCCCCATGGGGAGCGGCAGTTTCTCGACATCACCTGGTAATCCGCCAGGGCGATGCTGACGCTCAGTTCGTGGTGAGCTTGAGCTGCACGTGGGCGACCTGGTCCTTGTCGAGCCAGCTGCTCATGCCGAGGGCCTGGAGCGGCTCGAGGTTGGCGCGCACGTCGGGGTTGTTGTCGCTGATCAGGTCGCCGAGCTTGGCGGCCCAGTCACCGGCGTCGAAGTTCACGAAGAACACGCCGGCGGCACCGGAGGCGTGCGGGACGGCCTCCTGGAACGCCCGGGTGGAGCCCAGGCCGCCCTTCGCCGACAGCGTCTCGAGGTAGGCCGGGTCGACACCGACCAGGACGACGCCGTCGCCGGACTGCACCGCGACCATGCCGGCGTCGGGGCCCGCCAGCTTCTTCAGCTTCTCGACGACGGGCGTCACCGTGGCCGGGTCGCCGGTGACGCGGATCGCGACCGGCAGCTTGCTCGGGTCGGGGGCGGAGGCGAGGCTCTTCATGTCGACGTTGCCGTCGACCGAGATCGTGACGCCCTTGCCGAGCATGGTCTCGATGTCCTCGGGCAGCTGCAGGCCGGTGGCCGCCTCGCCCTGCTTGAGGGCGTCGTCGAGCGACGTCCCGCCGCCCATCACGTCGTTCATCTGGGCCAGGTAGTTCTTCAGCCAGCCCTCCTGCAGACCCACGCTCATCGCGAGCGCGGTCGTGGCGGGCAGGTCAGCCACGGACGGCGCAGCGGTCGGCGTGACAGCCTGGTCGACGCCCTTGGCCACGACCTCGGTCTCCACGCTGCCGCTGCCGAACCGGACCACCATCGCGGCGCCCTGGAAGTTCTTGTAGGCCCCGAACGCCTTGTCGAGCATGCCCTTCTGCGACGACAAGCCCGGCGTCCTGCTCAGGGCGGAGTCGTCGACGAGGTCCTTGACCAGGTCCGGCGCGGCCTTCGAGGCGTAGGCGGTGATCACGCCGGAGTCGCCGGCGCGGTCCATCCAGGTCTGGAACGCGGCGTCGTCGGCGAGCGTGCCCTTCGCGGTCTGCTTCGCCACCGCGTCCGCGTGCGCCTGAGTGTCGCTCACGAGCAGGAACCCGTTGACATAGGCGACACCGGCGGGCTTGCTGCTGCCGGTGGCGTCGTCACAGGCGTTCAGCTTGGCGACGGTGGCGCGGCCTGCGTCCTCGTCGCTGTCCTCGAGCGCGACGACCTGGACCGCCTTACCCTCCATCGGCACGGCCGCGACCGCCAGCTTCGAGCCGATCCAGGGCTTGACGTCCTTGTCGTAGTCGAGGCCCTTGCAGTCCTCGGCGATCTTGTCGACCACGTAGCGGCGGATGTCGTCACGCACGCCCAGGTCGAGGTGCTTCTTGATGCCGGGGAACGACCGCAGCGTCCGGAGCGCCTCGATCTTCTGCACGCCCGACGGGTCCAGGTCCATGGTCAGGTAGGCAGCCGTGCCGGCCGGCAGCGCCGACGCGGCCGAGTCGCCCCCGGACAGGAACTGCGCGAGGCCCCAGCCGCCGACACCGACGACCGCGGCCACCGCCACGCCGGTCGCCGCCAGCACCGCCGTACGGCGCCGGGGGCCCGTCCCAGGGCCGTCACCGGAGGTCCCGTCGTCAGTGTGCTCGTCGTGGCCGGGCGTCGCGCTGGGGCCGTCGCCGAGGTACTCCGGCTCCGAGCCGGATCCGGGCAGGTTCGTGTCCATAGGGTTCCCCCGAGTGTCTCGCAGTGACAGACGCACGGGTGCGCGCGTCCACACGCGATTCCCGGCCGGAGAAATCTACCCTGCCGGAACGGGTGCCGGCACCTCGTCGGGAAAGCTGCTCAGTCGTCCTCGGCGAGCGGCTTGGAGAGCAGCACCACGAGCGCGCCGAGCAGCACCGCGAGCGGCCAGAGCAGCACTGCGGTGTGGGCCTGCACGGTCAGCTGGACCGGCACCCGGACTCCGGCCGCGGCGTGCAGCAGCACCTCGTCGGGCTGCGGCGGACCGAGGACGAACCCGACACCCAGGCTCAGCCCGGCGGCGAGGCAGGAGCCGAGCACCAGCAGCCCGGCAGTGAGCAGGTAGTCGCGCGCCCGCCACCAGGCGAGGGCGAACCCGGCGGGCAGGCCGGCACCGATCGCGAGGACGGAGTACCAGCCGTCGGCACTGAAGCGGCGACCCAGGTCCACCTCACCCATCTCGCCGCCCCCGGAGGCGACCCGGGTGAACTCCGCCGGCGTCACCAGCAGCCACCACAGCACGCCGCAGAGGACTCCCAGCGCGGCCAGCACGCCGAGGACCACGGTCACGTCGGCGAGGGCACCTGCGACGCGCGGCCGGCGGGTCGTCACGGGCTCGTGAGCCGGCGCGGTCAGCGGGGCCGTCACTGGGTCCCGGCCAGGCAGTGCGGGCCGAGCAGTGCTTTGAGGTCGGCGAAGAGCGACGGGCTCGGGGAGACCCGGAGCCGGTCGTCGAGCCGCAGCACGGTGGTGGCGGTCTTGGTCATCAACCGCAACCGTACTTCGGTGACCCCAGGATGGGTGGCCAGCACCTCCTTGAGCTGCTCGACCACCGGACCGGTGCACCGCGTCGACGGCATCGAGATCACGACCGGGCCGGAGGGGCCGTCGGAGAGGTCGGGCATCGACACCTCCTGCCCCATCAGCTCCGGGGTGTCCTTGGACCGCGACAGCTTGCCCTTGACGGTGAGGATCGCGTCCTCGATCAGCATCGGAGACGCCAGCTGGTAGGCGCTGGGGAACAGCAGCACCTCCACCGCACCCTCGAGGTCCTCCAGCGAGATCATCGCCCACGCGTCGCCGCGCTTGGTGATCTTGCGCTGCACCGACGTGACCAGGCCGGAGACCGTGACCATCGACCCGTCCGGGCGGTCCTCGTCGGCGAGCAGCTGGCCGATCGTGCAGTCGGTGCCGTTGGACAAGATGTGCTCGAGCCCGAGCAGCGGGTGGTCGGAGACGTAGAGGCCGAGCATGTCCCGCTCGTGGCCGAGCAGTGTGGTCTTGTCCCACTCGTCGATGTCCGGGAGGGTCACGGTGGTGCCGAAGCCGCCGCCCTCGTCCTCGTCGAGGGCGCCGAACAGCGAGTCCTGGCCGATCGCCTCGTTGCGCTTGATGTCGGCGTACTGGTCGACGGCGGTCTCGTGCACGGCGACGAGCGCGCGCCGCTTGTGCGACATGTCGTCGAACGCGCCGGCCTTGATCAGCGACTCGATCACGCGCTTGTTGCAGACGTGGCCGGGGACCTTGTCCATGAAGTCGCTGAAGTCCTCGAAGCGACCCTTCGCCTCGCGGGCGCTGATGATGCCGTCGACGACGTTGCCGCCCACGTTGCGGATCGCCGAGAGGCCGAAGCGGATGTCGGTGCCGACCGGGGTGAAGTTGAACGCCGACTCGTTGACGTCGGGCGGCAGCACCTGGATCTTCATCCGCCGGCACTCGTTGAGGTAGATCGCCATCTTGTCCTTGTCGTCCTTCACGGACGTGAGGAGCGCGGCCATGTACTCGGCCGGGTAGTTGGCCTTGAGGTAGGCGGTCCAGTAGGTGATGACGCCGTACGCCGCGGAGTGCGACTTGTTGAACGCGTAGTCGGAGAACGGCAGCAGGATGGCCCAGAGGGTGTCGATCGCGTCCTGCGGGAACCCGCGCTCGAGCATGCCGGCCTGGAAGCCCGCGTACTGCTTGTCGAGCTCCTCCTTCTTCTTCTTGCCCATCGCGCGACGCAGGTTGTCTGCGGCGCCGAGCGTGAAGCCGGCGAGCACCTGCGCGATCGCCATGACCTGCTCCTGGTAGACGATCAGGCCGTAGGTCTCACCCAGCACCGGCTCGAGGGCCTCGGCCAGCGCCGGGTGGATCGGCTCGATCGGCTCGCGGCCGTTCTTGCGCCGGGCGTACTTGTTGTGGGAGTCGGCGCCCATCGGACCCGGGCGGTAGAGCGCGCTCACCGCCGTGATGTCGGCGAAGACGTCGGGCTGCATCGAGCGCAGCAGCGCCCGCATGCCGCCGCCGTCGAGCTGGAAGACGCCGAGCGTGTCGCCGCGGCCCATCAGCTCGTAGGTGGCCCGGTCGTCGAACGGGAGGTCCTCCAAGACCACGTCCGTACCCCGGTTGAGGGCGATGTTCTCGATGGCGTCCTGCATCGTGTGCAGGTTGCTCAGACCCAGGAAGTCCATCTTGACCAGCCCGAGCGCCTCGCACATCGGGTAGTCGAACTGGGTGATGACCACGCCGTCCGAAGGGCGGGCCATGATCGGGACGATGTCGATCAGCGGCTCGCTGGACATGATCACGCCGGCCGCGTGCACGCCCCAGTTGCGGATCTGGCCCTCGAGACCGACCGCGGTCTCGTAGATCGTGCGGACGTCGACGTCCGTGTCATGCAGCGAGCGGAACTCGCCACCCTCGCCGAAGCGCTTGTGCTCGGGGTTGAACAGCTCCTTGAGCGGGACGCCCTTGCCCATCACGTCGGCCGGCAGGGCCTTGGTGATCCGGTCGGAGATGGCGAAGCCGTGGTCGAGGACGCGGGCGGCGTCCTTGATCGCGGCCTTGGCCTTGAGCCGCCCGAACGTCGCGATCTGGGCCACCCGGTCGGCGCCGTACTTCTCGGTGACGTAGGCGATCACCTCGCCGCGGCGGTGGTCGTCGAAGTCGATGTCGAAGTCGGGCATCGACGGACGCTCGGGGTTGAGGAACCGCTCGAAGAAGAGGCCGTGCTCGAGGGGGCACAAGTCGGTGATCCGCAGCGCGTAGGCCGCGATCGAGCCGGCACCCGAACCGCGGCCAGGACCAACCCGGATCCCGTTGTTCTTCGACCACTGGATGAAGTCGGCCACCACGAGGTAGTAGCCGCAGTAGCCCTTCTGCGACACGACACCGAGCTCCATCTCGACGCGGTCGCGGACCTCCTGGGTGAGCCGGTCACCGGGGTAGCGGGCCTCGATGCCCCGCCAGACCTCCTTGCGGAACCAGCTCTCCTCGGTCTCCCCCGCCGGGATGTCCGCGCGCGCCATGTAGCCGCCGGTGGACTCGACGAACTCCACCTCGCACCGCTCGGCGATCGCCAGGGTGTTGTCGCAGGCCTCGGGCATGCCGTGCTGCACGGCCCACAGCTCGCGCATCTCGGCGGCGGACTTGATGTAGTAGCCGCCGCCGTCGAACTTGAGCCGGTTGGGGTCGGCGAGCCGCTTGCCCGACGCGACGCAGATCAGCGCGTCGTGCGCGTTGGCGTCCTCGGGGTTGTTGTAGTGCGAGTCGTTGGTGGCCAGCGGCGGGATGCCGAGCTGACGGCCGAGCTTGAGCAGGTCGTCGCGGACCCGCTTCTCGATGGCGATGTCGTGGTCCATCAGCTCGAGGAAGACGCTGTCGCGACCGAACATGTCCTGGAGCTCGCCGGCCTCGCGCACGGCCTCGTCCCACTGCCCGAGCCGCAGCCGGGTCTGGATGGCGCCGCTGGGGCAGCCGGTGCTGACGATCAGCCCCTTGCTGTGCTCGGCGAGGATCTCCTTGTCCATCCGGGGCTTGTAGAACAGGCCCTCGAGGCTGGAGCGCGACGACAGCCGGAACAGGTTGTGCATGCCCTCGGTGGTCTCGGCCCACATGGTCATGTGGGTGTAGGCACCGCCGCCGGCGACGTCGTTGCCGCCCTCCTCGGCGATGTCACCCTTGCCCCAGCGGACCCGGCGGCGCTCGAAGCGGGAGGTGCCGGGGGTCACGTAGGCCTCGATGCCGATGATCGGCTTGACCCCGTGCCGGCGGGCCTTGGACCAGAAGTCGAAGGCCCCGTGCAGGTTGCCGTGGTCGGTCATCGCGATGGCAGGCATCGCAAGGTCGCTGACCCGCGAGAACATCCCGTCCAGGAGCGAGGCCCCGTCGAGCATGGAGTACTCGGTGTGGACGTGCAGGTGGACGAAGGAGTCCGTGCTCCCTGACCCGGCTGACATGGAGGGTGACCGCCCCTTCCCGGACGCTGCAGACACACTGACACCGGCCACGGGGTGCTCGCGGCCGTCCTTCTGGGGAAGAGGTGACAGCCTACGTCACCCCTGTCGGGTCACTGCGAAGGCACTCCGTGACCCGTGACCCACTCCACCACGCACCTCCGACAGTTCTCTCAGGCGTCGGGGACCGGCTGCTCCTGCCAGGAGCAGGAGCTGACCTCCCCCAGCCGGACCGGGATCGCGACCACCTCGGCCTGACCCTTCCACAGCCCGACCGCCGTACCCCGGCCGACCAGCATCGCCTTGGCGTCGGGACGCCAGCACAGCGGCCGCCAGCCGTCCGGGATCGCCTGGCGCGAGCCGTCGAGCCCCAGCACCTCGCTGTCCTGGGTGCCGGTGACGGCCACCCCGGGGGCGTGCGGGCCCCAGACCGCGCCCCGGGCACCACGCACGTGCGGGTCCAGCCGGCCGCGGAGCAGGCCGCGACGGTCGAAGACCAGCACCTCGGTGGCGCCGTGCTCGCGGGCGCCGACCGCCAGCCAGGCGCGGGGGCCCCAGCCTGCCCCCGAGAGCTCGGTGTGCTTCGCGCGGAAGATCACCGTGGGCCGGGACTCGTCGAGGGCGCCGACCTCGACCTGGGCGGAGCGGTTGCCGCCGGGCGTCCCGGTGTCGGCGGGTCGCAGCCAGGCCACCCGTCCCTTGCCGGCGACCGCGGGGTGGCCGACCCCACCCCCGCCGAGCGCGGCGACGCCGTGGCCGTCGTAGCGGACTGCCGTGACGACGCCGGCGGTCTCACCGCCGAGCACCAGGCCGGCGGGCGACGCCGACACCGAGGTCAGGCCGAGGCCGCTGGAGGACGGCACCAGCCGCGTGGACGCCCCCGAGGCGAGGTCGAGGCGCCAGAGCTCGGAACGCTCCGGACGCGGCCCGGCGACCAGGTAGATCGTGCCCTCGCCGAGCTGCGACAGGTCGTCGCCGGCCAGGGGTCCGTCGTTGCGTTCACGCGCCGGAGCCGCAGCGCACCCGGCGAGCGCCACGAAGGCAACCGCGACCAGGGCACACAGAGCCGGACGCGCCCGAGAAGCGCTCAGCACGCCGTCACTCTAGCGAGCCTGTGACTCGGGGCACAGCCCCGGTCCAGAACCGCGAGGGCGACCAGAACCCAAGCCCGCTTGACGATTGTCCTTCAGCGGCCTTCGGGAAGGGGTACGGCGGTCAGAGCGCGCAGCCGTCGGGACCGCAGGCCTCGGCCACGCCGTCCGCGGTCGGCAGCACCGTCAGACCGGGGTGCGCCTCGGACCACGCCGTGTCGAGCACCGCGAGCAGCTGCTCGGCCGGCTGGGCTCCCGAGACGCCGTAGCGACCGTCGACGACGTAGAACGGCACCCCGGAGATGCCGTAGGCACGCGCCTGCTCCTCGTCGGCGCGCACCGCGGCGGCGTACTCCTCGGTGTCGAGGGCCTTCTCCACCTCCGCCGCCTCGAGCCCGGCCTCGGCGGCCAGGCGGACGAGCGTGTCGCGGTCCCCGACGGGCTCACCCTCGGTGAAGTAGGCGCGCATCAGCCGCTCCTTCACCGCGTCCTGGACCCCGCGCTCGAGAGCGAGGTGGAGCACCTGGTGCGCCGCGAACGTGTTGGCGGCGTGCGCGCGCTCGAACCGGAAGTCGAGCCCCTCGGTGGCGGCGGTGGCCGTCATGGAGTCCAGCATCTGCTGGGCACCGTCGCGGGTGGTGCCGTACTTCGCAGCGAGCCGCTCCGCGTAGTCGGCACCCTCGTCACCCGGGGCCGGAGTCGTGGCGTGCGGGTCCAGCTCGAACGCGCGCCACACCACCTCGACCTCGTCACGTTTGGCGAAGCCGGCCAGCGCGGTCTCGAAGCGGCGCTTGCCGACGTAGCACCAGGGGCAGACGACGTCGGACCAGATCTCGATGAGCACAGATGGACTCCTGACGGGTGCGCGGACGTTCGGGGTGGCCCGGGGGCCGCCGGTCCAACGACCGCGGCGCCGCCGGCTATTCCCTGTCGGCCCTGTCGGCCCCGTCGGTCCCGCTGGCCCGGTCTGCGCCGTGCCCGGTGGCCTCCAGGCTCTCCGTGATCACGACGTCCATGATCCGGGCGAGCCGGGCCTCGCCGAGCTCCGGTGCCAGCCGGGCCATCCGGCGCGCGATCTCGCGCTCCCGCCCGGGGTCGCGGCCCTGGGCACCCGGCACCTCCTTGACCTGCTGGCTGAGCGCGGTCAGCCGAGCCCGCGCGGCGAGCAGGCCGGCCAGCTTGTCGTCGACCTCGTCGATGCGACCGCGCAGCCCGGCCAGCGTCGGCCGGGGCTCCCAGCGCATCTCGACATCGGGCTCCCGCTCCTCGTTGTCGGAGCCGTCGGTGCGCCGTACGTCGACGAAGCCGTGCCGCGTGTAGAAGCGGCGGGCCGGCTCGTTGGACTCGAAGACCCACAGGCCCAGGCCCCCGCGGCGGAGCCCCTTGGCCAGGTCGAGCAGCGCACTCCCGATGCCCTGCCCGACCAGCTCGGGATCGACGTAGAGCGAGTGCACCCAGTCGTCCTCGAGCATCACGAAGCCGACGAGCCGCTCACCGGCCTCGGCCACCCACGCCTCGGGGACGGGAGTGGCGTGCGGCTCGAACCAGCGGTGCACCCAGGCGCGCACCGAGTCGTCGTCGTGCACCGGCCGCGGCATGGCCGGGAAGGCGGCCTCGCGCGCGAGCAGGTAGAGCTCGGCGAGCGGGCCGGCGTCCGCGGCCGTCGCCGGCCGCATCAGCAGGGCGTCAGTAGGCATCGCGGATCACGTCGAGCGCGTGCTGGAGGTCCGGGGGGTAGGTCGACTCGTACTCGACGTACTCCCCCGTCTCCGGGTGCTCGAAGCCCAGCCGCATGGCCTGCAGCCACTGCCGCTCGAGCCCGACCCGGCTAGCGAGCACCGGGTCGGCGCCGTAGGTCAGGTCACCGACGCACGGGTGCTTGAGGGCCGACATGTGCACCCGGATCTGGTGGGTGCGGCCGGTCTCGAGGTGGATCTCGAGCAGGCTCGCGAACCGGTGCGCCTCGAGCGTCTCGTAGTGCGTCACGCTGTGCTTGCCGTCGGCCATCACCGCGAACTTGTAGTCGTGCTTGGGGTGCCGCCCGATCGGAGCGTCGACGGTGCCGCGCAGCGGGTCGGGGTGCCCCTGCACCAGGGCGTGGTAGGTCTTGTCGACGGTGCGGTGCCGGAAGGCGTTCTTGAGCACCGAGTAGGCGTACTCCGACTTGGCGATCACCATCACCCCGGAGGTGCCCACGTCCAGCCGCTGCACGATGCCCTGGCGCTCGGCCGCACCGCTGGTGGCGATCCGGAAGCCGGCGGCGGCCAGGTGCCCGACCACGGTCTTGCCGTTCCACCCGGGACTGGGGTGTACGGCGACCCCGACCGGCTTGTCGATGACCACGATCGCGTCGTCGTCGTGGATGATCCGGATCCCCTCGACCATCTCGGGGACCACGGCGACCGGGTCCACCAGCGCCGGGATCTCGACGTCGAGCAGCGAGCCCGCGTCGACCCGGTCGGACTTGGCTGGAGTGGCCCCGTCGAGCCTCACGTGGCCGGCACCGATCAGGTCGGCGGCCCGCGATCGGGAGAAGCCGAACATCCGGGCCAGGGCAGCGTCGATGCGCTCCCCGGCAAGACCGTCGGGGACGATCACGCTGCGCGAGTCCATGGCCGGGCTCACGCGTCGTCGGACGGGTCGGTCTTGGCGGAGCGGCGGCCGTCGACCGAGACACCGCGCAGCGCCTGCACGATGATCAGGGCCGCGGCGAGGTTGATGCAGACGTCGGCGACGTTGAAGATCGGCCAGTGCGGCAGCCGCAGGAAGTCGACCACGTGGCCGCGCAGCACGCCGGGCTCGCGGAACACCCGGTCGGTCAGGTTGCCGAGCACGCCCGCGAGCAGGAAGCCGAGCCCGAAGGCCCAGGCGGTGCTCCCCAACCGGCGCGCGGTCCACAGCACCGCGAGTGCAGCAACGATCGCAATGCAGGACAGCAGCACCGTGTAGGAGGTGCCGGTGCTGAACGCCGCGCCCGGGTTGCGCGCGATGTAGAGCGTGAGCAGGTCACCCACCACCCGCACGCTGCGGCCGGGCTCCAGGTGCTGGACGGCCAGCACCTTGGAGACCAGGTCGGCGGCATAGCCGACCAGAGCGACGCACGCGAACACCGCCAGGCGGGGTCCTCGTCGGGTCGCGGGGGTGGGGGAACTCGTCGGGTCGCTGGTCAGCGACGCTCCTCGCGCTGCTTGCATGTCAGGCACAGTGTCGCACGGGGAAACGCCATCAGCCGCATCTTGCCGATCGGCTGACCACAGCTCTCGCAGACGCCGTAGCTGCCGTCGTGGATCCGGCCGAGGGCGCGCTCGGTCTGCGCGAGCATCACCCGGGCGTTGTTGGCCAGGCTCATCTCGTGGTCGCGCTCGAACGTCGTCGAGCCGACATCGGCCTGGTCGTTGCCCGCGCCGTCACCGGCGTCGCGCATCAGGTCGTGAAGGTCGTGCTCGGCCATGTTGAGCTCGGCACGCAGCCGGTCCCGGTCGGCGTCGAGCTCGCTGCGGACCTCGTCGAGCTCGGCCTTGGTCCAGGGCGACTCGTCGGCCTTGACCGCGAGGTCGGCCGGTGCGGCCTTCCGCGCGCTCGCTGCCCGGCTCGTGGACCTGGTGGCGGCGGGCTTCGCCGGGGAGGCGGCCGCCTTCTTCGGTGCGGATGTGCTCACGGAGGCCTTCTTCCGCGTCGGGGTGGCGGCCGCGGACTTCTTCACGGCGGTCGTCGCAGGTGTCGTCTTCTTCGCGGCGGCGCCCCCGCCCGTCGCACGCGCGGTGGCCGCCGGCGCCTTCGTGGCCGGTGCCTTCTTCGTCGGAGCCTTCTTCGCCGGGGCCTTCGCCGCCGGAGCCTTGGTGGCCGCCGCCTTCGTCGCCGGGACCTTCTTCGCCACCGTCTTCGTGGCCGTCTTCTTGGCCGGAGCCGACTTCGCCACCGTCTTCTTGGCGGACGCCTTCTTCGCGGGCGCCTTCTTCGCCGGAGCCTTCGCGGTCGACGTGGTCGCCTTCTTCGCGGCGGGCTTGGTCGCTGTCTTGGTCGCCGTCTTGGTCGCGGGGGCCTTCGTCGCTGCCGACCGCCCTGCCCGGGACGTGACCCGCTTGGCCGCGGCCGCGGTCGCGCCCACGATCTTCTTCGCCGTTGTGCGTGCCATCTCGTGGCCCCCTAGCCAGCAGAGAAATGAGTCGACGTGTGGCCCGGGCCACACGCGCGTGCCGCGAGGATATGCCTGCTCCGGGGGTCGGGCAACCAACCACGCCATGAATTTGCTGTGCTTCTCCGCAGGTCAGCGGCGTTCCACCCGGTTCGTCGGGTCCTGGCCGCGTCACATCTGCGGCCGCGGTCTGGCAGACTTGGCGGCACCGCAAGGCGTGGACGGGACGAGTAGCTCCGAGCACAGCCGGCAGCGACCCGGGGACGGTGTGAGCCCGGGGGTGTTGTCCGGAGCGAAGATCACCCCTGAGCCGCCGGAAGAGCGCGCACCCGTCGACGACGGGTGGGCAGGTAGACCCGGCTGCGGAGACGATGAGCGGGCGCTCCCGGTGCACTCCGGAGGCGTCAAGGAGGGTGGTACCGCGGGACCCACGGGTCTCGTCCCTTCGTCAGCGACGTTGACGACGGAGGGCTCCAGATGACAGACCAGACCGGCCAGACCGGCCAGACCGAGCAGTCCGGCTACCGCCCGGTGCCGCCCCAGGTGGACCTGCCCGCGCTCGAGCACGAGGTGCTCGACCTGTGGCAGCGCGACCAGACCTTCGAGAAGTCGGTGCGGCTGCACGCCGACGGCCAGCCCTGGACGTTCTACGAGGGGCCGCCGACCACCAACGGCATGCCCGGCACCCACCACATCGAGGCGCGGGTGTTCAAGGACATGTTCCCGCGCTTCCGGACCATGCAGGGCTACCGCGTGGACCGCAAGGCCGGCTGGGACTGCCACGGGCTGCCGGTCGAGCTCGCCGTCGAGAAGCAGCTCGGCTTCTCCGGCAAGGGCGACATCGAGGCGTACGGCGTCGCCGAGTTCAACGAGAAGTGCCGCGAGTCGGTGTTCACCAACATGGGTCTGTTCGAGGACATGACGGTCCGGATGGGCTACTGGGTCGACCTCGACGACGCCTACAAGACGATGGACCCCGCCTACGTGCAGTCGGTGTGGTGGGCGCTCAAGCAGATCCACGAGAAGGGCCTCCTCGTCGAGGACCACCGGGTGGCGCCGTACTGCCCCCGCTGCGGGACCGGGCTCTCCGACCACGAGCTGGCCCAGGGCTACGAGACCGTCACCGACCCGTCGGTCTACGTGCGCTTCCCGCTCACGTCCGGGCCGCTCGCCGGTCGCGCGTCGCTGCTGGTGTGGACCACGACGCCCTGGACGCTGGTGTCCAACACGGCCGTGGCCGTGCACCCGGGTGTCGACTACGTGGTCGCAACCGACGGGACGGAGAGGCTCGTGGTGGCCGAGGCACTGCTCGGGTCCGCCCTCGGCGAGGGCTGGACGGTCGAGGAGAAGGTCGCCGGCGCGGACATGGAGCGCTGGACCTACGAGCGCCCCTTCGAGCTCGTTCCCGCCGAGCAGTTCCTGCCCGAGGCGCATTTCGTGGTGCTGGCCGACTACGTCACCACCGAGGACGGCACCGGCCTGGTGCACCAGTCCCCCGCGTTCGGCGCCGACGACATGGCGGTCTGCAAGGCCTACGGCCTGCCCGTGGTGAACCCGGTCCGCCCCGACGGCCACTTCGCCGACGACGTGCCGCTGGTCGGCGGGCAGTTCTTCAAGCACGCCGACACCGACCTGGTGCGCGACCTCCAGGTCCGCGGCCGGCTGTTCCGGCACGTCGCCTACGAGCACTCCTACCCGCACTGCTGGCGCTGCCACACCGCGCTGCTCTACTACGCCCAGCCGTCCTGGTACGTCCGCACCACCGCGGTCAAGGACGCGCTGCTGCGGGAGAACGAGCAGACCACCTGGTACCCCGAGACGATCAAGTGGGGTCGCTACGGCGACTGGCTCAACAACAACATCGACTGGGCGCTGTCCCGGCGCCGCTACTGGGGCACCCCGCTGCCCGTGTGGCGCTGCGCCGACGACCACCAGGTCTGCGTCGGCTCGCTCGCGGAGCTCTCCGAGCTCACCGGCACCGACCAGTCGGAGCTGGACCCGCACCGCCCGTTCGTCGACGCGGTGACGTTCGCCTGCCCGACGTGCGGCCAGGAGTCCACCCGCGTCCCCGACGTGATCGACGCGTGGTTCGACTCCGGCTCGATGCCGTTCGCGCAGTGGGGCTACCCCTACGCAGAGGGCTCGGTCGAGAAGTTCGAGCAGGCCTACCCCGCCGACTTCATCTGCGAGGCCATCGACCAGACCCGCGGCTGGTTCTACACGTTGATGGCCGTCGGTACGACGGTCTTCGACCAGTCGTCCTACAAGAACGTGGTGTGCCTGGGCCACATCCTGGCCGAGGACGGCCGCAAGATGTCCAAGCACCTCGGCAACATCCTCGAGCCGATGCCGCTGATGGAGCAGCACGGCGCCGACGCGGTGCGCTGGTTCATGGCCGCGTCCGGGTCGCCGTGGGCGGCCCGCCGGGTCGGTCACGCGACCATCCAGGAGACGGTCCGCAAGGTGCTGCTGACCTACTGGAACACGGTCGCCTTCCACGTGCTCTACGCGCGCACCGCAGGCTGGACGCCGGCGACGACCGCCCCGCCCGTGGCGGAACGCCCGGTGCTGGACCGCTGGCTGCACGCCGAGACGGCCAGCCTGGTCGGCGGCGTCACCGCCGCGCTGGAGCAGTTCGACACCCAGCGCGCCGGCAGCCTGCTCGCCGGCTTCGTCGACGACCTGTCCAACTGGTACGTACGACGCTCGCGCCGCCGCTTCTGGGACGGTGACCCGGCCGCGCTCGCGACCCTGCACGACACGATCGTGACGGTCACCAAGCTCCTCGCACCCATCACGCCGTTCATCACCGAGCGCGTCTGGCAAGACGTCGTACGCCCGGTGGTGCAGGACGCGCCGGCCTCGGTGCACCTGTCGGCGTGGCCGGCCCTGGACCCGGCCGCGGTCGACGCGGAGCTCTCCGGCTCGGTGGCCCTGGCGCGTCGGCTCGTCGAGCTCGGCCGCGCGGCCCGCGCGGACGCGAAGGTGAAGACCCGGCAGCCGCTGCGGCGCGCCCTGGTCGCGAGCGCCGCGCACGCCCGGCTCAGCGACGAGCTCCGGGCGGAGGTCGCCGACGAGCTCAACATCGGCTCCCTCGAGCCGCTCTCCTCCGCCGGGGCCGACCTGGTCGACCACAGCGCGAAGGGGAACTTCCGCGCCCTCGGCAAGCGGTTCGGGAAGCAGACCCCCGTCGTGGCTGCCGCCATCGCCGCCGCCGACGCGGCCACGCTGGCCGCGGCGCTGGAGGCCGACGGCACCGCGCCCGTCCTGGTGGACGGCGAGCAGGTGCAGGTGCTGGCCGACGAGGTGATCGTCTCCGAGCGGCCCCGCGAGGGCTGGTCGGTGATCAACGAGCAGGGCGAGACCGTCGCGCTCGACCTCGAGCTGACCCCCGACCTGGTCCGCGCCGGCCTCGCCCGCGAGGTGGTCCGGCTCGTTCAGGAGGCCCGCAAGAGCAGCGGCTTCGAGGTCAGCGACCGGATCCGGCTGCGCTGGTCGGCCTCCGGTGAGCTGGGCGAGGCGCTCCGCGAGAACGGCAGCCTGGTCGCCGACGAGGTGCTCGCGGTGGAGATGACCGAGGCCGACGAGCCGTTCGCCGACACCGCCGCCGTGGTCCGCGACGAGGACCTCGGTCTGGCGTTCACGGTGACCCGGGCCTGACGGTGGACAGCACGAAGGCCGGTGCCCCCGTGAGGGGCACCGGCCTTCGTGTCAGAGCAGGTCAGCGGGTGATGTGCTGCCGGGTGGTGCTGGTGCTCAGCTGTCGTCGTCGCCGAGAAGCGACTTGAGCCGCTTCGGCGAGTGGTCGCTGGTGGCCAGGACCGCGTTGCCGGTGTCACCGTTGCCGTCGAGCGAGGCCAGCTGCTGCTGGAAGTAGCTCTTCAGGCGGCTGCGGTACTCGCGCTCGAAGGACCGAAGGTTCTCGACCTCCGCGTTGAGCTTGTCCTTCTCCTTCTCGAGGTCACCGAAGAGCTGCTGGCGACGCTCGGCGGTCTCGGCGTCGAGCATCTGCGAGCGGGTGCGCGCATCCGACTCGAGCCGGTCGGCCTTGACCTTGCTCTCGGCCTCGAGACGCTCGGCCTTGGTGCGGGCCTCGCCGACGATCTTGTCGGCGTTGTTCTTGGCCTCCGCCACGAGCTGGTCGGCGTTCTGCGTCGCGATCTCGAGCAGACGAGCCGCAGCGCTGGACGCGTCCGCGACCGTCGCCACCTGGATCTGCTCGACCGGCGCGGCCACGACCGGAGCCGGGGGCGGCGTGGGCTCGGGAGCCTTGACCGGCTCCGGCGCCTTGACGGGCTCAGGGGCTGCCGCCGGCTGGCTTGCGCCACCCCGCTGCGCGGCAGAGAGCTTGCTGCGGAGGTCCTCGTTCTCGCGCGTGAGTCGCGCCAGCTCCGCCTCCACCTCGTCGAGGAACTGGTCGACCTCGCCCATGTCGTAGCCCTCGCGGAGGCGCACCGGAGTAAAGCGCTTGTTGCTCACGTCCTCAGGCGTCAGCGGCATGACCTCACCCTTTGTTCGTAGTCGTCAGTTGTGCGCGGTACTGAACCGCGACCCCCACCGTACTCCGATCGAAACCGAATGCACGTGCCGGGGAGTGGACCTTGCTGGCTTGGAGAATACCCGCGGGTCACGCTTCCGTCACAACGACGAGCCCACTCGGGCGGACTGTTTGAGAATGTCTGCCTCACATCAAGGCGATCAGGGCCAGTCTCAGGAGGTAGACGACGACCAGCACGATGAAGAAGCTGGTGTCGAGCATCACGCTGCCCAGACGCAGCGGCGGCACGAAACGCCGTACGAGCTTGATCGGCGGGTCTGTCACCGAGTAGACGACCTCGAGCACGACCAGGACCGGGCCGGTGGGGCGCCACGACCGCGCGAACATCTGCACGTAGTCGAAGACGAGTCGCACCATCATCAGCACGAAGAAGACATAGACGACGTAGTACAGGATCGTCGCAGTCCATTGCACGGGCGTCACGAGGCGTGAGTCTAGCCACGCTTGCTGTGGCTGGTGTGACCGGGTTCATGGGTGGGCGCGGGGAGTCGGGCGTGTCGGGCTGTGGTTGCGCCAGGGCCTGGTCGCTCTTCGCGGGCATCGCGCGTTTCCTGCCTGGGTGAGCGGTGCCCCAGGGGCATGCGACGACCCCACGGCTTTCGCTGTGGGGTCGTCGAGTTGGCGCAAACGCCGTCGTCGCTCCGCTCCTCCAGCCTTTCCGCCGACTCGACTCCAAGGTGCCCCGGGAGTCTGCGAGCGGTTGCGCTGCGGGTAGCGACGGCTAACTCTGGTTGAAAAAACCGCCCTCGGCGATGCGCTGCTTGTCCTCGGCGGCGACGGAGACGTTGGGCGGGGAGAGCAGGAAGACCTTGTTGGTCACGCGCTCGATGGTGCCGCGGACGGCGAAGACGAGGCCGGCGGCGAAGTCGACGAGGCGCTTGGCGTCGTTGTCGTCCATCTCGGAGAGGTTCATGATCACCGGGACTCCCTCGCGGAAGTTCTCCCCGATGGTGCGCGCCTCGTTGTAGGTGCGCGGGTGCAGCGTGGTGATCCGGGAGAGCTCGGCGACCACCGGGCCGGCCGGGGCCTGCGGGCGGCGGCGCTCGGCGATGTTGGAGACCGGTCGTGCCGGCTCCACACGCGGCTCGCGGGTCTCGCGGGGAGCGGCGGGCTCCTCGTAGTCGTCGTAGTAGTCGTCCTCGTAGCGCTCGGTGTCCTCGAGCAGGCCAAGGTAGACACCCATCTTGCGCATCGCGCTGCCCATGACTCTTGCCTTCCGGTACATCCGCGCCCCTCGGACAGGGGCGCTGCTACGGGCTTGACACTACCGGAGCAGGGGCCTCTCACCGAGCACCGCAGAGCCAATCCGTACGTGTGTCGCGCCCGCCCGGACGGCCTGCTCGAGGTCGCCGCTCATCCCGGCCGAGACCCAGGTCGCGGCGGGGTCGACGGCGCGCACCCCGGCAGCGACCTCGGACAGCCGGGCGAACGCCGCGGCGGGGTCCTCGTCGCGGGGCGCGACGGCCATCACCCCACGCAGCCGCAGGCCCTCGGTCGCCGCCACCCGGGCCGCGAGGTCGGGGACGTCCGCCGGGGGGCACCCGCCCCGACCCTGCGCGGCGTCCCCGAGGTCGAGGCTCACCTGCACGAGCACGTCGAGCACCCGGCCCGCCCGGTGCGCTCCCCTGCCGAGGCCGGCGAGGAGCTTGGCGCGGTCGACCGACTCCACGACCGAGGAGTACGACGCCACAGCGGCGGCCTTGTTGCTCTGCAGGGTCCCGACGAAGTGCCAGCGCAGGTCGAGGTCGGCGCACGCGGTCGCCTTGGCCTCGGCCTCCTGGTGCTTGTTCTCCCCGACGTCGCGTACGCCGAGCTCGGCGAGGAGCCGCACGTCGGACTCGGGGAAGTACTTCGTCACCACGACCAGCATCACCTCGGACGGGTCGCGGTCGGCGGCACGGCAGGCGGCGGCGATCCGGTCACGGACCGCGCCGAGGTTGGCGGCGAGCTGGTCGCGGCGGGTCGCACCCGTGGCGTCGGCGGTCACGGGCGCACCCGGACCAGGCCGCCGAGGCGGCCCGAGTCGACGCCCTGGCGCCGGTAGGAGTAGAGGTCGTCGTGCTCGATCGTGCAGCGCGACGCGTCGACCACGTCGACCCCGGCGGCGACGAGCTGGGCGCGGACACCCGCGCCCACGTCGAGAGCAGGGGTTCCCCACGAGGTCTCCGCGAAGGAGGCGGGGACGAGCGCCGCGACCTCGGTACGCATCGCCTCTGGCACCTCGTAGCAGCGGCCGCACACGTGCGGACCGACCCACGCGGTGATCCGCTCGGCGCCGAGCTCGCGCATCCGTGCCACCGCTGCGGGGACCACGCCCGCGACCATCCCGGGACGGCCGGCGTGCGCGGCTCCGACCACACCGCGCTCCGCGTCGGCGAGCAGCACCGGCACGCAGTCCGCGACCCGGACCAGCAGCACCACGTCGGGCACGGCGGTGACCAGGGCGTCGGCGGTCGGCGGCCCGGTCGTGTCGTCGGGCACGTCACCGGTCACCACGTGCACGTCGGCGCCGTGCACCTGACGCATCAGCGCGATCCGTGACGGGTCGCCGTACTCCTGGCCGGGGGTGAGCCCACGGAACGCGCGGGCGACCGTGGCCAGGTTGCGGCGCACGAGCGCGGCGTCCTCGCTGCCGTTGACGGCGAGGTTCAGGGACGCGAACGGACCGCCACTGGATCCTCCGTGGCGGTCCGTGAACGCGACGTCGATGCGGCCGCGGCTGTCGGTGTAGGAGAACACCCGGACGAGTATTCCCTGCCGGCTACTTCAGGAAGTCGGGCACGTCCAGCTCGTCGTCGTCGAACGTGACCTGGCGAGGCGTGCGTGCGGGCTGCTGCGGCGGAGCCTGCCGGGTCTCGGTCGCGGGACGCGCGGCCCCGGCCGGCGAGCCGGCGAACGGACGCGATGCGGGCTGAGCCGGCTGGGCGGTCTGGTGGCCCTGGGCGACCGGGGCGGCCTCCCGCTCCGGAGCCCGGCTCGCCGCGGCCGCGGCCTGCTGCGCGACGGCCCGGGTGTCGGCCTGGGTCTGCTGCGGCGGGGTCTCGCGGCGCAGCACGTTGCCGCTCTCGCGACGCTTCGGCATGCCCCCGTCGAACCCGGCCGCGATCACGGTGACCCGCACCTCGTCGCCGAGCGCGTCGTCGATGACCGCACCGAAGATGATGTTGGCCTCGGCGTGCGCGGCCTGGGAGACCAGCGCGGCGGCCTCGTTGATCTCGAACAGACCGAGGTCGGAACCGCCGGCGATCGAGAGCAGCACGCCGTGCGCACCGTCGATGGAGGCCTCGAGCAACGGGCTCGAGACGGCCATCTCGGCGGCCGCCACGGCGCGGTCCTCACCTCGGGCGGAGCCGATGCCCATCAGCGCCGAACCGGCGTTGGACATCACCGACTTCACGTCGGCGAAGTCCAGGTTGATCAGCCCGGGGGTGGTGATCAAGTCGGTGATGCCCGAGACGCCCTGCAGCAGCACCTGGTCGGCCTGCTTGAAGGCGTCGAGCACCGACACGTTGCGGTCGCTGATCGAGAGCAGCCGGTCGTTGGGGATCACGATGAGGGTGTCGACCTCGTCGCGGAGCTGGGAGATGCCCTCCTCGGCCTGGTTGGCGCGACGGCGGCCCTCGAAGGAGAACGGCCGCGTGACCACACCGATGGTCAAGGCGCCGAGCGAGCGGGCGATGCGGGCCACGACGGGCGCGCCACCGGTGCCGGTGCCACCGCCCTCGCCGGCGGTCACGAACACCATGTCGGCGCCCTTGATGACCTCCTCGATCTCCTCGGCGTGGTCCTCGGCCGCCTTGCCACCCACCTCGGGGTTGGCGCCGGCGCCGAGGCCGCGGGTGAGCTCGCGGCCGATGTCGAGCTTGACGTCGGCGTCGCTCATCAGGAGGGCCTGGGCGTCGGTGTTGATGGCGATGAACTCGACGCCCTTGAGGCCGACCTCGATCATCCGGTTGACGGCATTGACTCCACCTCCACCGATACCCACGACCTTGATGACGGCCAGGTAGTTCTGCGGTGCTGCCACGGCAGGTGCCTCTCATGCTGGCTGTCCTGGGCGGCTTCAGGCCGGCAGGGCAGACGGTGTACGTCGGTGGGGGAAGCACACGGGGCCGACCGTTCCGTTCAACTCTAACCCTGAACTAGAGGGTTATAGTTATGTCAACCTCATGCTTTCGGTTGAACGTAGGTGAGCGCCCGGGGCGTTACAAGCGACACGCCCGCGCGCCGGCCGAGTTTCGAGAAAACCCTGTGCCTGCAGCCGTTCTCGCGCTCCGCCCAGCGACCGGTCAGCGACCGGTCAGCGCCGGATCACGGGCTGGCCCGGCACGGAGACGTCGTACACCCGGGCCTTCTGGTGCAGGAGTACGGCGAGCACCCGCGCCTTCTCCGGCGACGAGGCGGCGCTCCCCCACACCACGGTGCGGCCGTCGCGCAGGGCGAGCGAGATCGTGTCGACGGTGTGCACGCGCACGAAGCTGACCCGCGTCGCCAGCGGGTGCGGCAGCGATCCCGCGACCCGGGCCGCCTCGGCGAGCGCGTCGGCCCGGGTGCCTGCGCGCATGCGCAGCACCGGGAGGTCGGCCGGGCGCGAGAGGTAGTCGCGGAAGATCACGCCGTGCTCGTCGAGCCCGCGCAGGTGCCCGCCACGCTCGACGACCGCGACGGCGACGCGCTCGCGGACCAGCACCCGCACCTGGTCGGGCCAGGACCGCGACACGTCGACGGACGCGACCGCGGGCAGCTTCTCGACGCGCGTCGCGATGGCGCCGAGGTCGACGGTCGCCAGCGGGGTGCCCATCGGTACGGCGGCCCTCGCCCGCACGATGCGGGGGTCGAGGACCTCGGTGCCCTCGACGCGCACGCCACGGACGGCGAGCACCGACGAGGAGAAGACCAGCCAGACGCCGGCGCCGACCACCGCGAGCACCAGCACGCCCACGGCCGCGCTGCGCCAGACCAGCCAGCGGCGTGCCCACTGCCGCCGGGCGAAGCGCCGGCGCGCCAGCGCCAGCGTCCGCTCGTCGGCGTCGGGTCCGAGCGTGCTCGTGCTACGCATCGCCCGGCGTGCTGTCGTCGGGCCCGGCCTCCGGCTGCGCCGGCACGACCGGGGCCGGGGCCGCGTCGCCGGCAGCCCGCTCCGCCAGCAGCTCCAGCACCTCGGGCCCGACCAACGTCACGTCGCCGGCGCCCAGGGTCAGCACCAGGTCGCCGGGCCGGGCCCGCTCGACGAGGGCGCCCGGGGTCGCCGACCAGGACGGCTCGAAGCGCACGTGCTCCGGCGCCAGCGGCACGTGCGAGGCCACCATCGCCCCGTTGACGCCCGGCTCGGGGTCCTCGCGGGCGACGTAGACGTCCATCACGACGACCTCGTCGGCGGCGCCGAGCGCCTCCCCCATCGCCGGACCGAAGATCCGGGTCCGCGAGACCAGGTGCGGCTGGTAGGCCACGACCACGCGGCCGTCGCCGGCCAGGGACCGGGCGGCCTGCAGGTCGCCGGCGATCTCGTTGGGGTGGTGGGCGTAGGAGTCGTAGACACGGACGCCCGCGACCGTGCCCTTGTGCTCCATCCGGCGGCGGGTGCCGCTGAACGCCTCGAGGCCGCGCTTGAGGTCGGCGAAGCCGAACCCGAGGCGCAGCCCCGCCGCGAGCGCGGCGAGCGCGTCGAGGACGTAGTGACGCCCGGGGATCTGCAGGGTGATCTCACCGAGGCGACGGCCCCGGTCGACCACCGTGAACGTGGAGCGGGACCCGGCGAACGTCAACGACTCCGCACGCAGGTCGGCGGCCGCGGACTCGCCCACACCGATGGTCTCGAGACCGCGCTCACGGGCCTGGGCGACCAGGTCAGCTGCGCCCGCGTCGTCGACGCAGGCGACCAGGAAGCCGTCCGGGTCGATCCGGCCCAGGAACTCGGTGAAGGCCGCGTGGTAGGCCTCCTCGGTGCCGTAGTTGTCGAGGTGGTCGGCCTCCACGTTGGTCACCAGCGCGCCGTGGGGCGAGTAGACCAGGAACGCCCCGTCGCTCTCGTCGGCCTCGGCCACGAACACCTCGCCGCTGCCGTCGTGGGCGTTGGAGCCGGACTCGTTGAGCTCGCCGCCGATCGCGAACGACGGGTCGGCGCCGCAGTGCTGGAGGGCCACGGTCAGCAGCGACGTGGTCGTCGTCTTGCCGTGCGTTCCGGCCACTGCGACCACGCGGCGACCCTGCATCACCGACTCCAGGGCGGCCGAGCGCGGCAGCAGCCGCAGCCCCTGGCGCCGTGCCTCGACGACCTCGGGGTTGTCCTCGCGGACCGCCGTGGAGATCACCAGGGTGTCGACGTCGTGGACCTGCTCGGCGGCGTGCCCGACGTGGCAGCGGGCGCCGAGCGCGCGCAGCGACTCGAGCGCGCGCGACTCCTTGGCGTCACTGCCCGACACGGTGATCCCGCGGGCCAGCATGATCCGCGCGATCCCGGACAGCCCGGCCCCGCCGATGCCCACGAAGTGCACCCGGCCGAGCGCGTCGGCGGGCAGCAGCTCCTCGGGGATCGGGACCCTCATCGCGCCGCCTCCAGCACCATCCGTGCGAGCACCTCGTCGGCGTCCCGGCGGATCACGTCGGCGGCAGCGCTGGACATGGCGGCGAGCCGGTCGGCATCGCACGCCAGGGCCGGCAGGGTGGCGCGCACCCACTCCTCGGTGAGCGCGGCGTCCTGCACCAGCAGCCCTCCCCCGGCGTCGACGACCGGGCGGGCGTTGAGCTCCTGCTCGCCGTTGCCGATCGGCAGCGGCACGAACACGGCCGGCAACCCGACCGCGGACACCTCGGTCACGGTGTTGGAGCCGGCCCGGCACAGCACCAGGTCGGCCGCGGCGTAGCAGAGGTCCATCCGGTCGGCGTAGGGCAGCACGACGTAGGGCGCCTCGCCCGGGTTGCGGGTCACCTGCGCCTCGCCCGTGGGGCCGACGACGTGCAGCACCTGCACCCCGGCGGCGAGGAACGCGTCGGCGGCCGCGGAGACGGCCTGGTTGAGCCGACGGGCGCCCTGCGAGCCGCCGGTGACGAACAGCGTCGGCCGGTCGACGTCGAGCCCGAAGGCAGCCAGCGCCTCGGGCCGCAGCGCGGCCCGGTCCATCGTCGAGATCATCCGCCGGATCGGCAGGCCGGTGCAGGTGGCGTGCGGCAGCGGGGTGTCGGGGAAGCTGGTGGCGACGTGCTGGGTGAAGCGCGCGCCGAGCTTGTTGGCGATGCCGGGCAGCGCGTTGCCCTCGTGCACCACCAGCGGCAGGTGCCGGCGACGGGCGGCCAGGTAGGCGGGCACGGAGACGTAGCCGCCGAAGCCGACGACCACGTCGGGCCGGACCCGGTCGAGCACCTCCAGGGTGGCCTTCATCGCCTCGCGGAGCCGTGCCGGGACCCGGAGCAGGTCGCCGTTGGGCTTGCGCGGCAGCGGCACCGGCGGCACCAGCTCGAGCGGGTAGCCGGCCTCGGGCACGACGCGGGTCTCCAGACCACGGGGCGTGCCGAGAGCGGTGACCTCCACGGTGGGGTCGAGGCGGCGCAGGGCGTCAGCGGTGGCCAGCAGCGGGCTGGTGTGCCCCGCGGTGCCGCCTCCGGCGAGAAGGACCTTCATGTCTCCCTATCTTCCCCGCCTGGTGAGTCCTCCGTCAGCAGTGACCCCGGCCGCCGTACGACGGCGACGCTTGGCGCGCAGCGCCGCACGGGCACCGGGCTCGGACCTGGCGAACGAGACCAGCAGCCCCATCGCGACCAGCTCCGGGAGCAGTGACGAGCCGCCGTAGGACACCAGCGGCAGGGGGAGGCCGATGACCGGGAGCAGCGCGAGGACCATACCTATGTTGATCATCATCTGCGTCGTCAGCCAGATGGTGATCCCTGCGGACATGTAGCGGACGAACGGGTCCTTGGTGCGGACCGCGACCCGGATCCCGGCGTAGGCGATGGTCAGGAACAGGGCCAGCACCAGCAAGGTGCCGACCAGTCCGAGCTCCTCGCCGAGCACCGCGAAGATGAAGTCGGTGTGCGCCTCCGGGAGCGAGCCCCACTTCTGCTGGCTCGCGGAGATGCCCTTGCCGAAGATGCCGCCGCTGGACATGCCGAGGATGCCGTGGGCGGCCTGCCAGCCGGCGCCCTGGTAGTCCTTGAACGGGTCGGCGAAGGTGGTGAGCCGCTGCAGCCGCTCGGCGCTGGTGGTGGCCAGGTAGAGCGCGAGCACGCTGACGGTGAGCATGCAGCCGACGAAGAGCCGCGCCGGCGCGCCGACCACCCAGAGCAGCCCAAGGACGATCGCCATCAGCACCAGCGCGGTGCCGAGGTCGCCGCCCTTGAGGACCAGACCGATCACGAGCATGGCGACGGGTGCGACCGGGATCACGGTGTGCCGCCAGTCACGCAGCAGCTTCTCCTTGCGGGCGTAGATGTGCGAGCACCACAGGATCAGGCCGAGCTTCGCGACCTCGGCGGGCTGGAGCAGCACCGGACCGAGCCGCAGCCAGTTCTGGTTGCCGTTGATCGCGACGCCGAGCGGGCCCTGGGTCAGTGCCAGCAGCACCACGGCGATCCCCAGCCCCACCCAGGCGAACATCCGCAGCACCCGCTGCGGCAGCCGGGTCACCACCCACGCGACGGGCAGGGCCAGGGCCACCCAGGTGACCTGGCGGCGGAACCAGAAGTAGCTGCTGCCGTGCTTGGTCAGGCCGTCGACGCTCGAGGCCGACAGCACCTCCATCAGCCCGATCGTCAGCAGCAGCGACGCGGCACCGAGGAGCAGGTAGTAGGACGTCAGCGGACGGTCCAGCGCGTCACGCGCGGAGGCCAGCCAGCCGGTCCGGGAGGGTGCCGCGGCGGCCATCGGCCGTCCGCGCCCGTTCCCCGCCGTGGTGGTCACCGAGGGCCTCCCCGCCCCGCCCGCACCTCCGCGGTCAGCGGTCGCGCAGCCTGCGCACCGCGTCGGCGAAGGCGTCCCCGCGGGCGCCGTAGTTCGCGAACATGTCCATGGACGCGCATCCCGGGGCCAGCAGCACGGTGTCGCCCGCCCGGGCGACCTCGGCGGCCGCTTCCACCACGCGGTCCATCGCCCCAGTGTCCCCGTCGGTCACCACGATCACCGGGACATCGGGAGCGTGTCGCGCGAGTGCGTCGGCGATCACGTCGCGGTCGCGTCCGAGGAGTACGACGGCACGGAGCCGGCCGCGGACGGTCTGCACCAGGTCGTCGAAGCTCGCCCCCTTGGCCAGCCCGCCCGCGACCCACACGACCGGGTCGTAGGCCTGCAGCGAGGACCGGGCGGCGTGCGGGTTGGTGGCCTTGGAGTCGTCGACGTAGCGGACCTCGTCGACCACTGCCACCTCGGCGATCCGGTGCCCGTCGGGCCGGAACGCCCGCAGCCCTTCCCGCACGGCGAGCGTGGAGACCCCGTGGGAACGGGCCAGGGCCGCGGCCGCCAGCGCGTTGGCGACGAAGTGCGGCGCCGGCGTCGCGAGGTCGGAGAGCTGGCACAGCTCCGCGGCGCTCTTGTCGCGGTCGTCGACGAAGGCGCGGTCGGCGAGCACGTCGTCGACGAGGCCGACCATGCCGACGGCCGGCATCCCGAGCGTGAACCCGACCGCGCGGGCGCCCTCGACCACGTCGGCGTCGCGCACCAGCTGCTCGGTGACCGGGTCGGCGGCGTTGTAGACGCAGGCGCGCTGGACGCGCTCGTAGATGCGGCCCTTGTCGGCGGCGTAGTCGCGCATCCCGTCGGGGCCGGTGTACCAGTCGAGGTGGTCCTCGGCGACGTTGAGCACCGCGGCGGACTGCATCGACATGCTGTGCGTGTAGTGCAGCTGGAAGCTGGAGAGCTCCACCGCGTAGACGTCGTAGGGCTCCGGGTCCATGACCGCCTCGACGATCGGCAGCCCGACGTTGCCGCAGGCGATGCTGCGGCCGCCGTGCGCGGCCAGGATCGCGGCGAGCATCTGCACGGTGGTGGTCTTGCCGTTGGTGCCGGTGACGCCCAGCCAGACGCCGGGGTGCTCGGGGTCGCGCAGCCGCCAGGCCAGCTCGACCTCGCCCCAGACCGGGACGCCGCGCAGCGCCGCCTCGCGGAGCACGGCTGCGGTCGGCGGCACGCCCGGGGAGGTGACCACGACGTCGACGTGCTCGGGCAGCGCCTGCGTCAGGCCGGTGCCGATGCGCACGTCCGCACCGAGGATCTCCAGCAGAGTGGCCTTCTCGCGCTGCTCGTCGTTGGCGGACTCGGCGAGCACCGTCACGTGCGCGCCGACGTGCACCAGGTTGTCGGCCGCGGCGAAGCCGGAGACCCCGATGCCGATCACCACCGCGCGGACACCGTCCCAGGGGGTGGTCCGGGTGAGTGCCTCGAGGTTCACGTGCCGGCCACCCACTCGGCGTAGAAGATGCCCAGGCCGGCGGCGACGCAGATGCCGGTGATGATCCAGAAGCGGATCACCACGGTGATCTCGTCCCAGCCCTTGAGCTCGAAGTGGTGGTGCAGTGGCGCCATCCGGAACATCCGCTTGCCCTTGGTGGCCTTGAAGTAGCCGACCTGGAGCATCACCGAGAGGGTCTGCACGACGAACAGGCCGCCCAGGATCGCGAGCAGGAACTCGGTGCGCGTGAGGATCGCGAAGCCGGCCAGCGCGCCGCCGAGCGAGAGCGAGCCGACGTCGCCCATGAAGATCTTCGCCGGGGACGCGTTCCACCACAGGAACCCGAAGCAGGCGCCGGTGAGCGCCGCAGCGATCGCGGCCAGGTCGAGCGGGTCACGGACCTCGTAGCACTTGGGGCCGGGGTTCAGGCCGCACCACTGGTTGTTCTGCCAGATGTTGACCAGCGTGTAGGCGCCGAACACCATCGTGGACGCGCCGGTGGCCAGGCCGTCGAGACCGTCGGTCAGGTTCACGGCGTTGGAGGCGCCGGCGGTGAGCACCAGGATCAGCAGCACCACGACCACGCTCGGCAGCGTCCAGCCGGGCAGGTCGCGGATGAACGAGATGCCGTGGGAGGCGGGCGTGTAGCCGCGGAAGTCGGGACGGGTCAGGGCGAGCACCCCGAAGATCACCGCGACCACCGTCTGGCCGGCCATCTTCGCCTTGCTCCGCAGGCCGAGGCTGCGCTGCTTGGCGATCTTGATGTAGTCGTCGACGAAGCCGACCACACCAAGGCCGACGAACAGGAACAGCAGCAGCAGTCCGGACCAGGACGGCACGTCCATGGTGATCAGCTTGGCCAGGAAGTAGGCGAGCACCACCGAGAGCATGATCACCAGGCCGCCCATGGTCGGCGTGCCACGCTTGGTGTGGTGGGTGGTCGGCCCGTCGTCGCGGATCAGCTGGCCGTAGCCCTTGGCCACGAGCACGCGGATCGCGAGCCGAGTGCCCAGCAGCGCGAAGACGAGCGCCAGCCCGCCGGCCAGCAGGATCGCTCTCATCGGTCGGTGTCCTCCTTGGACGGGTTGTTCCCCAGGAACTGCTCGGCCACGCGCTGCAGGCCGGCGGCGTTGGACGCCTTGAACAGCACCACGTCACCGGGTGCCACGAACTCGTCGAGCCAGGCCAGCGCGGCGTCGGTATCGGGGACGAACACGGACTCCTCGCCCCACGACCCCTCGAGGTAGGCGCCGAGGTGGATCGCCCGGGCCGCCTCCCCCACGACCAGCAGCTGGGAGATGTCGAGCCGGACGGCCAGCCGGCCGACTGCGTCGTGCTCCTCCTGCGCCGACGCGCCGAGCTCGCGCATCTCGCCGAGGACGGCGACGGTGCGCCCGCCCTGTCGGCTGCGACCGAGCGCGGCCAGCGCCTTCAGGGCGGCGCGCATCGAGTCGGGGTTGGCGTTGTAGGCGTCGTTGATCACGGTGACGCCGTCGGCGCGCTCGTGCAGCTCCATCCGGCCCTTCGAGGTCGCGGTGGCGCGCGAGAGCGCACCGGCGACCGCGTCGAGCTCCAGACCGAGCGCCAGCGCGACGGCGGCCGCGGCCGCGGCGTTGCTCGCCTGGTGCTCGCCGAGCACGGACAGGTGTACGGCGGCCTCGTGACCGTCCGCGGCCAGCGTGAACGTCGCCCGGCCGGTCGGGTCGAGGGCGAGGTCACGCACCTGGACGTCGGCGTCGGCCTCGCCGTAGGTCCGGACCGGGGCCGTCGTACGGGAGGCCATGGCGGCGACCCGCGGGTCGTCGGCGTTGAGCACGGCCACGCCCTCGGCCGGCAGCGCCTCGACGATCTCGCCCTTGGCCTGGGCGATGGCGTCGCGGCCGCCGAACTCACCGACGTGGGCGGTGCCGACGTTGAGCACCAGCGCCACGTCGGGGGTGGCCACCTCGCACAGCTCGCGGATGTGGCCGATGCCCCGGGCGCCCATCTCCAGCACCAGGAAGTCGGTGTCCTCGGTGGCGCGGAGCACCGTCAGCGGCAGCCCCACCTCGTTGTTGTTGTTGCCCAGCGTGGCCACGGTGTTGCCGGCCTCAGCGAGCACCTGCGCGAGCAGGTCCTTGGTGCCGGTCTTGCCCTGGGAGCCGGTCAGCGCCACCACCCGGGTGCGGCCGAGCCGCTCGCGGACGTGGTGCGCGAGCGCGGCCAGCCCGGCGACCGGGTCCTCGACGACCACGGTCGGCACGCCCAGCGGACGGCTGCCAAGGACTGCGGCGGCGCCGTTGTCGACCGCCGTACGGGCGAAGTCATGGCCGTCGACGTGCTCCCCCGCGACCGCGACGAACAGGCCGCCGGGCTCGACGGCCCGGCTGTCCACCGCCGCCGGCGCGGTCACCGAGACCCCGGGGTCGTCATGGACGGTGCCCCGGACCGCCGCGGCGATCTCGGGCAGGGACATCGCGATCACGGGGTCCTCATCTCTCGCAGCTGCTGGGCCAGCACCTCGCGGTCGTCGAACGGGTGCACCGTGCCGTGCACCTCCTGCCCCGTCTCGTGCCCCTTGCCTGCCACGACGACCGTGTCGCCCGGACCGGCCAGAGAGACCGCGAGCCGGATCGCGGCGCGGCGGTCGCCCTCCTCGCGCACGTCCGCGCGCTGGTCGGCCGGCACCTCGTCCGCCCCCGCGAGCACCGCACGGCGGATCGTCGCGGGGTCCTCGCTGCGCGGGTTGTCGTCGGTGACGACCACGACGTCGGCGAGCCGGGCGGCGATCTCGCCCATCAGCGGCCGCTTCCCGGTGTCGCGGTCCCCGCCCGCGCCGATCACCACGATCAGCCGGCCGGCGGTCGTGGGCCGCAGGGCCGCCAGTGCGGCGGTGACCGCGTCGGGCTTGTGCGCGTAGTCCACGACGGCCAGGAAGTCCTGGCCGGCGTCGACCCGCTCCAGCCGGCCCGGCACCCCGGGCGCGGCCGCCATGCCCTCGGCGACGAGGCGGGCGTCGAAGCCGGCCTCGGCCAGGCCGGCGATCGCGGTCAGCGCGTTGGCCACGTTGAAGTCGCCGGTCAGCCCCACCCGCGCCGGGAAAGCGTCGCCGCTCGGCGGGTGCACCACGAACGTCGATCCGTCGGGGCCGGTGACCACGTCGGTGGCGCGCCAGTCGGCGTCGGCGCCCGACGCGGAGAAGGTGCGCATCGGGACGGTGGCCTCCGCGAGCAGCCGGCGGCCGTGCTCGTCGTCGACGTTGACCAGGCCGAGGCGGCAGCGCTCCGGGGTGAACAGGCTCGCCTTCGCGGCGAAGTAGTCCTCGACGTCGGCGTGGAAGTCGAGGTGGTCACGGCCCAGGTTGAGGAACGCGGCGACGTCGAACACCACGCCGTCGACCCGGCCCATCACCAGGGCGTGGCTGGAGACCTCCATGGCACAGGCGCGGACGCCCTGCTCGCGCATCACCGCGAAGAGGCTGTGCAGGTCGGGTGCCTCCGGGGTGGTCAGGGAGGTCTTCACGTCCACGCCGTTGACGCGGGTGCCGACGGTGCCCACGACAGCGGCAGGCACCCCGGCGGCGGTGAGGGCCCCCTCGGCCAGCCGGGTCGTGGTGGTCTTGCCCTGGGTGCCGGTCACCGCGAGCAGCGTCAGGTCCGACGCGGGGTCGCCGTACACCCGGGAGGCGAGGGCGCCGAGCACGGTGCGCGGTGCCGCAACCACCAGCACCGGGACGCCGAGGTCGGCGCACAGGGCCGCGCCGTCGGCGTCGGTGAGGACCGCGACGGCGCCTGCGGCGACGGCGTCCGGGGCGTACGACGCACCGTGGGCGCGCGCACCCGCCGGGGCGACGTAGAGGTCGCCGGGACGCACGCGCTGGGAGCTGATCGTGAGCCCGGTGACCCGGGTCTCCGGGTCCAGGCCGGCGATCTCGAGCAGGTCGTCGCCGAGCCACGCGACGAGGGTCCGCAACGAGGTCTCCGGGGGGTCGCTGGGTCGCGTCGGGATCACGTCGGGCACGCCGCAGAGGGTACTAGTGCGCGGCCCTCCACCGATGCCCCGGGGAGCGCAGTCACCAGGTCAGCTTCGCCTTCGGCGACCTCGACCCCGTGGGAGGGACGGCGTACTTCTGCAGGACGTAGCTCATCACCTTCTGCCACGCCGGCGCCGCGACCGTGCCACCGAAGCCGCCGTTGGTCGGCCGGTCCACGACCACGTAGACGAGGAAGCGCGGCTTGTCGGCCGGCGCGAAGCCTGCGAACGAGACCGTGTGGCTGCCGTCGTAGCAGCGGCACCTCGGGTTCACGCGCTCGGCGGTGCCGGTCTTGCCGGCCACCCGGTAGCCGTCGATCGCGGCGAGCGGTCCGGTGCCGCCGGGACCGACCACGGCCTCCATCATCCGGGTCTCCAGCGCAGCGGCGCGGGTGCTGACCACCCGGTGGCGTCCGGAGGTGTCCGACCCGACCGTCACGCCGGCGTTGGTGGTGGCCCGGCCCTTGACGATGCTGGGCTGCACGTAGACGCCCCCGTTGGCGATCGTGTTGACGGCCGCGGCCATCTGCACCGCGCTGACCGCGACGCCCTGGCCGAACGCGATGGTGTCCTGCTCGACCTGCGCCCAGTGCTTCCACGCCGGCAGCAGGCCGGCGGACTCGCCGTAGACACCGAGACCGGTCGGCCGGCCCAGGCCGAACTTGCGCAGGTAGGCGTGCAGCTGGGCCTTCTTGAACTGCCGGTCCGCGAGCACGGTGCCGATGTTGGAGGACTTGGCCAGCACGCCGGTGAGGGTCAGGTGCCAGGTGCCGTGCGCGACGTCGTCGTGGATCACGCGGTCGTTGGAGCGCACGAACGGCGGCACCACGATCTGCGTCTGCGGGGTGACCTTGTGCGCGTCGATGAGCGCCGACGTCGTCAGGATCTTCTCGACCGACCCCGGCTCGTAGGCGTCGAGCACCGAGCGCGCGCCCATGGTGCCCGCGCCGGCCGACGAGGGTCGGCTCGCGTCGAAGGACGGGTAGTCGGCGAGGGCGAGCAGCTCACCGGTCTGGCTGTCCATCACCACCGCCGAGCCCCAGTCACCGCCGGAGCCCTGCACGGCGTCACGCAGCACCCGCTGGGTGTACCACTGGACGTCGCGGTCCAGGGTGAGCGTCAGGTCGTGGCCGCTGCGGGCCGGCACGATGTTGGTGTCGCCGAGCGGGATCCGGTTGCCGCCGCCGGTCTCGTAGGTCGCCGAGCCGTCCTTGCCGGACAGCAACGTGTTGAAGTTCAGCTCGAAGCCCTCGGCGGCGTCGCCCTGGTCGTTGAGGAAGCCGACGAGGTTGGCCGCCACGTCCTTGGACGGGTAGGCGCGCACCGGGTCGCGGCGCACGTCGAGCCCCGACCAGTGGTGCGACTCGACCTCCGCGACCACAGCACGGGCCTCGGTCGCGGGCACCCGGCGGGCCAGGTACTGGAACCGGGTGTCGGGCTTGCGCAGCCGCTCCAGCACGTCGACGTAGTCGACGCCGAGACGGCGGGCCAGGATGGTGGCGATCTCGCGGGCGTGCGGCGTCGTCATGGTGGGGTCGGCCACGATCATCAGGCCGTCGACGGACTCGGCGAGCGGGACGCCGGAGCGGTCCTTGATCTCGCCGCGGGAGGCCGGGAGGGTCACCCGGGTCACGCCCTCGGATGCTGCGCGGGCGGCGTAGGCCGAGGCGTCGAGCCCCTGCAGCTCGAAGAGGCGTACGGCGAAGACCGAGACGACCATCGCGATGATGACGAACGCCACCCGTAGCCGCACCAGAGCCGCACCCCGCAGCGACTTGCGCGGACGCCGTACGGCGGGACGGCCGGCGACCGGGCGCCGCGCCGCCGGACGCGCAGCCGGACGGGGACGCTGACGGGCGGTGCCCTGGCCGCGTCCGGGCTGGCGGGAGGGCTGCCGAGGCCGGCCCGCGTGTGTCCTGCCCTGGGTCACTGCACTGCTCCGTGTGACTAGTGGTTCTGCTGGGTCCCGTGGTTCTTTGTACCGGCTCCGGCGCCGTGCTTCCCGGCTGCCGCGCCGCGGTGGGCCCCTGCAGTCTTCTGGGCAGTCTTGTGGGCAGTCTTGTGGGCTGCCTTGTGGGCAGTCGCGCTCGCTGCGGTGGCCGCGGCGTCGAGGCTGGTCGCCATCGGGGCGATCACGGGCGAGGGACGCAGCTTCTTCGGCATCCGCGCGGGCAGCTGGGTGATCCGGACCGCGTCGTCGGCGGAGGCCGGCTTCGGGTTGCCGAGCACCTTGCCGTCGGAGAGTCGGATGAACGCCGGGCTCGACGCGGGCACCATGTGCAGCGCCTGGGCGCGCTCGGCCACCCGCTGCGGGTCGCGCATCTCGGCGAGCTGCATCTGCAGCGACTGCTCACGGGCCTGGAGGTCCGTGGCGGTCTGCTCGAGCGAGGTCGCGGTGAGCGAACGGCCCTGCATCTGGGTGTTGAACAGCAGCAGCCCGGCGATGCCGGCCACCAGCAGCACCGAGACCAGCGTCACGAACGGGGCGCGGGCGGCACGGCCGGTGCTGCGCGGCACCACGGTGAGCCGGGCTCGCTCCACGGCGGCCTCGGCCAGCCGGGGCACCCGCGTGCGGGCCTGCGTCATCAAGGGGGTCATCAAGGGGCTCGTCAGTGCACTCATAGCGGTGCTCCCGTCCGGACTCGTTCCGCGGCGCGCAGGCGCACCGAGGCTGCTCTGGGGTTCTCGTCGATCTCCGCCGGCGACGCCTTCTCCGACCCGCGCGTCACCAGGCGCAGCGGCGGCTCGTGCCCCTCGGGCACGAACGGCAGGTCGGGCGGCAGGTCGCTGCGGGTGTAGTCCGCGAGGGCCTGCTTGGTGATGCGGTCCTCGAGCGAGTGGTAGCTCATGACGACCACCCGTCCGCCGACCCCGAGGGCGTCGACCGCGGCGGGCAGCGCCCGGCGCAGCACCGCCAGCTCGTCGTTGACCTCGATCCGCAGGGCCTGGAAGGTCCGCTTGGCGGGGTGTCCTCCGGTACGGCGGGCCGGGGCCGGGATCGCGGCGTAGATCAGCTCGACCAGGCGGGCGGACCGCGTGAACGGCTCCTTCTCCCGCTCGCGGACCACGAACTCCGCGATGCGCCGGGCGAACTTCTCCTCGCCGTACACCTTGAGGATCCGGGACAGCTCCTCGACCGTGTAGGTGTTGAGCACGTCGGCGGCGGTGAGCCCGGTGGTGTCGTTCATCCGCATGTCCAGCGGCGCGTCCTCGGCGTAGGCGAAGCCCCGCTCCCGGACGTCGAGCTGCATCGAGGAGACGCCGAGGTCGAACAGGACGGCGTCGACGTGGTCGAGGCCGGCATCCGCGACCACCTCACCGATCTCGTCGTACACCGCGTGCGCCGGGGTGAACCGGTCACCGAACGACGCCAGGCGGGCGGTGCTGCGCTCCAGCGCGTGCACGTCGCGGTCGATGCCGATCGCGTGCACGTCGGGGAACCGGGTGAGCACCGCCTCGGTGTGGCCGCCGAGGCCGAGCGTCGCGTCGACGAACACGCGCGGTCGGTCCGGGGATGCCGGGGGCGCCTCGAGGGAGGGTGCCATCAGGGACACGCACCGGTCGAGCAGGACCGGGACGTGGAGGGGGGCGGCCATCGCGGCTAGCCCGCCCACGTGACGAGGACCAGAAGCGTCAGCGCGAGGACCGACGAGGCGGCGGCGGAGAACGCGATCACCGCGAACCCGTCCCGCACCTCGTGGCGGACCCGCCGCGCGGACGGTCCGGACAGCTGCCCGGAAAAGGTGACACTCATGGACTCGACCCCTCGATCAAACAAACGGCACTCACGACCCGGACCAGCGGTTCGCCTGGCCAGGTCCCCGTCCGCTCACTCCTGGGGAAGGTGTCCTCTGGCACCGGGGAAGGTGTGCCAGATGACGAGGAGGAGCGGACGCGAGACCTCGCCCTGCGACCTGCTGGTCCGCTGTTCAGTTGTTCGGTGGGGCCGGCTGACCGGTCACACCCCCGGGAAGACCTCGTCCGACAGGTCCGCGAAGGCCTGTTCCTGCTCGTCGGAGTAGGTCTGCCACGACGCGGCGTCCCAGATCTCGATCCGGTTCATCGCGCCGATGACGATGCAGTCCTTCGTCAGGGACGCGTAGTCGCGCAGCATCGGCGGCACGGTGATGCGTCCCTGCTTGTCCGGGGTCTCGTCCGAGGCCCCGGCGAAGAACATGCGGACGTAGTCCCGAGCGCCCTTGTTCGTCACGGGGGCCTCCCGCAGCCGTTCCGTGAGCTTCCCGAACTCCTCCATGGACCACACGTAGAGGCAGCGCTCCTGCCCCCGTGTCACCACGAGTCCGTCCGCGAGCTCCTCACGGAACTTCGCCGGGAGGAAGAGCCGACCCTTGTCGTCGAGCTTGGGCGTGTAGGTGCCGAAGAACATCCGGCACCTCCCCTTGCCTCGATGAGAGACGGTTCCCTCTCCCCCACTGCGCTCCACCTTACGCCACTCTTCCCCACGTACAACCATTTTCATGCTTTTCGGAGCGTGTTTTCCTCGACCGCTGAGCGGGGGTGGCGGCTCCGCCGTCGGAGCGACGTGATAACGGCCCCGTGGCGTCGCCCCGAACCCCTCCACACCACCTCTGACCTGCGGTTTCCCGCCGTACGACGGCAGCGACGAGGACCCGTGGCGACGGCGAGCGACACTGGGAGCAAGCGCCCGCGACCACGCTGGTGGGGCGAAGTGGAGCAGGGGGTGGAGGACGGTGGAGGGTCCCAGCAGAGCAGTCCCCCCGCGGGGGTGGTCGGGCGTGTCGGACACGATCCGGCGACGGTCCGCGGACCAACGTGGCCGAGCCGGTGACACGGCTCACGGCATGAGGTTGACTACACAGCACCGTGCAGGGGGCATGGGGGCCGCGCAGCCCGGCAGCCCGACAGCCGACCGGCCCTGCGCCCTCTCGTCAGCACCGGGAAGGAAGAGGAGAGCGTGAGCTCCACCCACGACGACGCACCCGTCTCCACCAACGCACCTACGGCGGACCTGGACACCCTGGCCCGGGTGACCGGACGGATCCGCGGCAGCATCGAGAAGGTCATCGAGGGCAAGCCGGAGGTCGCCCGGCTCGCCCTGGTGGTCCTGCTCGCCGAGGGCCACCTGCTGATCGAGGACGTGCCCGGCGTCGGCAAGACGATGCTGAGCAAGGCCCTGGCCCGGTCGATCGACTGCTCGGTTCGTCGCATCCAGTTCACCCCCGACCTGCTGCCGTCCGACGTCACCGGTGTCTCGGTGTTCAACCAGGACACCCGCGAGTTCGAGTTCCGGCCGGGCGGCATCTTCGCCAACGTGGTCGTCGGCGACGAGATCAACCGTGCCTCGCCCAAGACCCAGTCGGCGCTGCTCGAGTGCATGGAGGAGCGCCAGGTCACCGTCGACGGCGCCACCTACTACCTCGACCAGCCGTTCATGGTGATCGCGACGCAGAACCCCATCGAGATGGAGGGCACCTACGCCCTCCCCGAGGCGCAGCGCGACCGGTTCATGGCGCGCGTGTCGATGGGCTACCCCGTCGAGGCTGCCGAGATCGCCATGCTCGACTCGCACACGCGCACCAACCCGCTCGACGACCTCGAGCCGGTCGCTGACGCCGGGGAGATCCGCAAGCTGATCGACATCGTCGGCCAGGTCTACGTCTCCGAGGCGGTGCAGCGCTACAGCGTCGCGATCACCACCGCGACCCGCCGCTCCCCCGAGCTGGTCCTCGGCGCGTCGCCGCGCGCGACCCTGCACCTGGTCCGGGCCGCCAAGGCCGCGGCCGCGATGGCCGGCCGCGACTACGTCATCCCCGACGACGTGCAGGAGCTGGCGGTCCAGGTGCTCGCGCACCGGCTGCTGCCCACCGTCGAGGCGTCCATGAGCGGGCGCAGCACCGAGGCGACGCTCACCTCGCTGGTGGCGGGCGTCGCGATGCCCGAGAGCCGCCGCAGCGCGACCTGAGCCGGAGCCGACGATGCGCGAGGCACTCTCCGCCCTGACCACCCGTGGACGTGCGTTCATCGCGGCCGGGGTGACGGCCCTGCTCTGCGCGGTGGTGCTCGGCCAGGACGAGCTGGTGCGGGTCGGGGCGCTGCTGGTGCTGGTGCCGCTGGCCACCGCCTGGTTCCTGGGACGCAGCCGCTACCGGCTCGGCCTGGTCCGCGCGGTCAGCCCCGCCCAGGTCGAGGCCGGCCAGCAGGCGCGGGTGCAGCTCGACCTGACCAACGACGGGCGGATGCCCACCGGGCTGCTGCTGCTCGAGGACCAGGTCCCCTACGTCCTGGGCACCCGCCCGCGGTTCGTGGTCGACCGGATGGGCCCGCGCTGGAAGCGCAGCGTCGGCTACCTGGTCCGCTCCGACGTGCGCGGCAAGTACGCCATCGGACCGATGAAGGTGCGGCTGTCCGACCCGTTCGGGATGGTTGAGCTGGACCGCACGTTCCGCTCCACCTCGCCGCTGGTGGTCACCCCCAAGGTGCTGCCCCTTCCCGCCGTACCTCTCTCCGGGGTGTGGACCGGGTCCGGCGACAACCGGCCGCGCGCGTTCGCGAGCGGCAGCGCCGAGGACGTCACGGTCCGGGAGTACCGGCGCGGTGACGACCTGCGCCGGGTGCACTGGCGCAGCAGCGCCCATGCCGGCGAGCTCATGGTGCGCCGCGAGGAGCAGCCCTGGCAGTCGCGCGCCACCCTCTTCCTCGACAACCGGGTGCTGGCCCACCGCGGCACCGGCGCCGCGTCCTCGCTCGAGCACGCCGTCTCGGTCGCCGCCTCGATCGGGGTGCACCTGGCGCAGCGCGGCTTCGTCGTCCGTCTCGTGACCGCGTCGGGCGAGGAGAGCGGCGGGGCCGCGGCGGGGTGGCACGAGCACGGCTCGCGCGCGACCGAGACCGCACCGCTGCTGGAGTCGCTGGCGGTCGTCGGACCGGTGGCGCACCCGCACATCGACGTCCGCTGGCTCAACGACCCCGGTCACTCGGGCCTGCTGGTCGCGGTGCTCGGCGCGGTCGGCGAGCACGACAAGCCGGCCTTCACCCGGATGCGGCACGCCGCCGCCAACGCGATGGCCGTGGCACTCGACGTGGACGCCTGGACCCGCGGCAACCACCCGGTCCCGGTCGACGCGGCGGCCTGGCTCACCAGCCGCGGCTGGCGGGCCGTGAGCGCGGGCCCCGGTGACCCCCTTGCCGGCGTGTGGCAGGAGCTCGGTCGGTCCGGCCGCAGCGCGCACGGCGCCCGTGACCCCCTCGCCGGCCTCGGCGGGCGCGGGAGCGCGTCATGAGCCGGCACCTGCACTGGCCGGCCACCGCGCTCGTGTCCGCGATGGCCGCACTCACCAGCTGGGTGACGCTGCTCGCCTGGACGAAGTTCGCCGAGCAGGCCAGCGGCTACCTGGTGCCGATCTTCGGCGGCGCCCTCCTCGTCGCCGGCCTCGGCATGCTGCTGCGCGGCGCGCGCTGGCACCCCCTGCTGGTGCTGCTGGGCCAGTGCGCGGTGCTGGCGCTGTGGCTGCACCACCGCTGGGCCGGCGACGTCGCCATCGGCGGCTGGGTGCCCACCCCGGCCTCGGTGCAGCAGGTCGCCGACACCCTCCGCCAGGCAGTGGTGGTGGCCGGCAACTACGCCGCCCCGATCCCCAAGTCGGTGCCGTCCTTCTACCCGATCATGCTGCTGCTCGGCTGCGCGGTCGTCGTGATCGTCGACTTCCTGGCGGTCGGCCTGCGCCGCGCGCCGCTGGCAGGGCTGCCGCTGCTCGCGGTCTACACGGCACCGGTCAGCATCCTCGACGGCGGCGTCTCCTGGCTGAAGTTCGCCCTGGCCGCGATCTCGTTCCTGTTCCTGGTCGCCGCCGAGGAGGCGCAGCGGCTCGCGCACTGGGGTCACCAGCTCAGCGCCGAGAGCCGGCTGTTCGACAGCCAGGCCACCGAGGTGCGCACCGCGGTGGTGTGGTCCTCGGCGCGCAAGATCGGGCTCACCGCGACGGCGCTCGCGGTGGTCACCCCGATCCTGGTGCCGACGTTCTCCGGGAGCCTCTTCAGCGGCCACGGCAACGGCCCTGGCGGCACGGGCGGGTCCGTCACGATCACGAACCCGATGGTCGACATGAAGCGCGACCTGACCCGCGGGATCGACGTCGAGCTCGCCCGGGTGACCACGACCGACCCGGCGCCGTCCTACCTGCGGATCTCGGTGCTGGACTCGTTCGACGGCACCGCGTGGCGCCCCTCGACCCGCGACATCCCGCTCTCCCAGCGTGCCGACGGGCTGGTGCCGCGCGCGCCCGGCCTCGACGCAGGGGTGCCCAGCACGCGTGTCGCCGAGACGATCCGGACCAGCGACTACTTCCAGTCGCGCTGGCTGCCGGCGCCCTACCCGCTCTACTCGATCACCGCGCCCGGCGACTGGCGCTACGACCGTCGCACCCAGGACTTCATCACCGCCGCCGACGACCAGGACGCGGCCGGCCTCACCTACGACGTCGAACAGCTGGACGTGTCCCCGACGGTCCAGCAGCTCAATGCCTCCGCGCCCGCACCGGCGTCGGTCTACGGTCCCGGCACGGCACTGCCCACGGACTTCCCGGACAAGCTGCACAAGCTGGCGCTGTCGGTGACCGGCGGCGCGCCCACGCCGTTCGCCAAGGCGGTGCGGCTGCAGGACTGGTTCCGCCAGGACGGCCACTTCACCTACTCCCTCGCGCACGGCAAGGGCAACGGGATCCACGAGCTCGAGCGCTTCCTCGGCACCGGCACGGGCAGCCGCACCGGCTACTGCGAGCAGTTCGCGGCCGCGATGGCGGTGCTGGGCCGCTCGCTCGGCATCCCCTCACGCGTCGCGGTCGGCTTCCTGCGGCCGTCGCCGGCCGGGACGCCGCACACCTGGGTCTACTCCTCCCACGACATGCACGCCTGGCCGGAGATGTACTTCCAGGGCATCGGCTGGGTCCGCTTCGAGCCCACTCCCCAGGCGCGCACCGGCGCTCTGGTCCCGGCCTACACCCGCGGCCAGGGCGGTGGCACCACCCCGTCCGCCGCGCCGACCAGCCGGACCGCCGACGCCAACCCGACCAACAAGCTCGACCGCAGCTCGGCCACTCCCGGTGCCGCCGGCAGCGGCAGCGGCGGCGGTTCGGTGTGGAGCCGCGGGCTGCTCGCGCAAGGCGCCGTCGCCGGCGTGCTGCTGGTGCTGCTGCTCGCGCTGCCCCGCCTGCTGCGCACCCTCGTCCGGCGCCGCCGCTGGCACCAGGCCGGCACCCCGGCGACCGTCGCCGAGGCGGCCTGGGCCGAGCTGCGGGCGAGCGCCCTGGACCTGCGTCTGGACTGGGACGACCGGGTGACCGTACGGCGCCGGGCCCGCGACCTGGCCCGGGCGATGGCCGCTCCCGGCGGGGCGGGCAGCGACGACGCCCTGGCGAGGGCGGCGCTGCGCGGCCCTGGCGCGAACCCGGAGGCGGTGGCCGCCCTCGAACGGCTGGTCCGGCTGCTGGAGCGGGCCCGCTACTCCCGCGGTCTGCTCGACCCGGGCACGACGGCGGGTCTGCGCGCGGACACCGAGCGCTGCGTCGAGGCGCTGACCGCGGGCGCCTCACGCGGGGCGCGGGCGCGCGCCACCTGGCTGCCCGTCTCGCTGCGCGATCTGGTGCGGCTGCCGCAGTCGGGGGGCGCGCTCCCGGTCGCGCCCGGGCAGCCCGGCGTCGACCAGGCCTACTGACGCCGGCCTGACCGCGCGATCACTCGCGGCTCTAGATGTACCCGGCCATGAGGTTGGTGGCAGGCGAGTCGTGTTGACGAGGTGAGAGCCCCCGGGTGGGGTGTGGCTTGTCTAAGGTCCCACTCCGCCCAGGAGGCTCTCGTGTCCCACCGTAATGCCCGCC
>Ga0307504_10000008_pt1 | contig 234100 bp, 228 predicted proteins | sample 19_S_MG_FD_194516 | JGI IMG/M metagenome (GOLD analysis project Ga0307504, IMG submission 194516) | Soil microbial communities from Populus trichocarpa stands in riparian zone in the Pacific Northwest, United States - 19_S | ecosystem: Environmental > Terrestrial > Soil > Riparian zone >... | reverse complement strand
TTCTGCCACATCAAGCAGTGGCGCGCTCTCGCCACCCGCTACGACAAGCTGGCCGTGACCTTCCGGGCAGCAGTGGTTCTCAACGCGGTGATCGCCTGGGCGAAGCATTTGTCAGACATGCCCTAGGCGGCTCCCCCAAGCGCACCGGTCGCAGACGAATCTGCGTTCAGACCTGGGTGCGGTGGAAGTTGAGGAAGGACCGCGAGGGCGTCGGGCCACGCTGGCCCTGGTAGCGCGAGCCGTACTTCTCCGAGCCGTAGGGGTGCTCGCTCGGCGAGGACAGCCGGAAGAAGCAGAGCTGGCCGATCTTCATCCCGGGCCACAGCTTGATCGGCAGCGTCGCCACGTTGGACAGCTCGAGCGTCACGTGCCCCGAGAAGCCCGGGTCGATGAAGCCGGCCGTCGAGTGGGTGAGCAGGCCGAGCCGACCGAGCGAGGACTTGCCCTCGAGCCGGGCCGCGACGTCGTCGGGCAGCGTGATCACCTCGTACGTCGACCCGAGCACGAACTCACCGGGGTGCAGGATGAACGGCTCGTCGGCCTCGGGCTCCACCTGGCGGGTCAGGTCCGGCTGGTCGACCGCTGGGTCGATGTGCGGGTAGCGGTGGTTCTCGAAGACGCGGAAGAACCGGTCGAGGCGCACGTCGATGCTGGACGGCTGGACCATGTCCTTGTCGAAGGGGTCGAGGCGCACCCGCTCCGCGTCGAGCTCGGCCAGGATGTCGCGGTCGGAGAGCAGCACACCGGCACCCTACCGACCCGCCCTCCCGACGGTCCGCAGATCCGCATGTCGGAGACTGGTGCACATGCCAAGCACTTTCCACCGCTACGTCGCGCTCGGGGACTCGTTCACCGAGGGCGTGGGCGACACCGACCCCGGCAGCGCCAACGGGGTACGCGGCTGGGCCGACCGGGTGGCCGCGACCCTGGCCGAGCAGACCGACGACTTCGGCTACGCGAACCTCGCGATCCGGGGCCGCAAGCTGCCCCAGGTGCTCGCCGAGCAGCTCGAGCCGGCGCTCGCGCTCGACCCGGACCTGGTCACGCTCTATGCCGGCGGCAACGACATCCTGCGCCCGAAGGTCGACATCGACGCGCTGCTCGTCGACTACTCCACGGCGGTCGGTCGGCTGCGGGAGAACGGCGCGACCGTGGTGCTGTTCACCGGCTTCGACCTCGGCTTCGCCCCGGTGTTCCGGCACCTGCGCGGCCGGGTCGCGGTCTACAACGAGCTGGTTCGCGAGGTCGCCGACGTGCACGGCGCGTTGCTGCTCGACTACTGGCGTCTGCGCGACTACCGCGACCCGCGGCTGTGGGACGTCGACCGGATGCACATGTCCACGCTCGGCCACACCCGGATGGCGGCCGCCGTGCTCGACCTGCTCGGGGCCGACCACGACCTGCGCGTGCCCGAGCTGCCCCCGCGCGCCCCGTTGTCGGCCCAGGAACGCCGTACGGCGGACGCGGCGTGGGTCAAGGCGCACGCGGCTCCCTGGGTACGGCGCCGGCTGACCGGCACCTCGTCGGGAGACGGCCTCGCGCCCAAGCGTCCGGGGCTGGCGCCGGTCGAGCGCTGACGCGTGTACTATTCCAGCCGTCGCTCCGGCGACGTGCGGATGTAGCTCAGTTGGTAGAGCGCGACCTTCCCAAGGTCGATGTCGCGAGTTCGAGTCTCGTCATCCGCTCCCTCAACCGTTCCTGGTCACCTGACCGGGAACGGTTCTGTTTTCTGGGCTGGCGCGACCGTGGCCGGTCACGTGCGCGGCATCGGCTCCGGACCAGCGCGGAGCCGCTACCTTGGCCGCCGTGAACGCCTCCCACACCGACTGGTCCGACCTCGCGGTCGCCTACGCCGAGTCCTTCGCGCCGATGTGCGCGGGCACCACCGATCCCTTGCTGGACACCCTCCTCCCGTCGTACGGCGGCCGCCGGGTGCTCGACGTGGGCAGCGGCCTCGGCACCCTGGGCGCCGCAGCGCGTGACCGGGGCGCGACGGTGACGCTCGCAGAACCGGACGCCGGTATGCGCGCGGTCGCCGCGGCCGAGCACCCCCACCTCCCGCAGCACGACACCGGGCTGCCGCACCTGGGGTTCGAGGACGACGCGTTCGACGCGGTGGTCGCGAACTTCGTGGTCAACCACGTGGCCGACCCGCGGGCGGGCGTGCGCGAGCTGCTGCGGGTGACCGCCCCCGGTGGCCGGCTCGGCGTCACGATCTGGCCGAACGGGCCCGACTCGCCCGGGGCGCTGTGGCCACGGGTGCTCGAGGCAGCCGGAGTCGAGCCGCCGGCGCCGCGCCACCTGCCGCCCGACAAGGACTTCGCCCGGACCGTCGACGGCCTGGCGTCCCTGCTGCTGGAGGCCCACGACGTCGAGGTGTGGGAGCACTCCTGGGGGTGGCGGGTGGACCCCGACGCCCTCTGGTCGGGGCCGGCCCGCGGCGTGTCCGCGTTCGGGCAGGTGCTGCTGACGCAGGAGCCGGCGGTCCGGGACGAGCTGCGGCGGGCCTACGACACGGTCACCGCTCCGCTGCGCGACGGCGGTCTGCTGGTGCTGCCGGTGCGCGCCGTACTCGCCGTCGCGACCGCCTGACCCACCGATTCGTCTGCGACTGCCCCGCGGGAACATCCGCCTGACTCGCAGACGAATCGGGGTGGAGCGTCAGCGTCGGGCATCGGGGTGGCCGCGACTGCCGCGCGCATCCGTTCGGCGACGGATCGGGCCACGTCGGCGCTGGCGCCGGGCAGGTAGATGCAGAACTCCTCGCCGCCGAACCGGCCGACCAGGTCGCCGCCGCGGACGTTGGCGCGCAGCACGTCGGCGAAGAGCGACCGCACCGGCGTGTCCGCCGGCCAGCCCGTGGCGGGGCCTTGGCTACCCTCGGCTCATGGCCGAGTTCACTGGGTTCCCCGTCGCCGCGCTCGACTTCTACGACGACCTGGAGATGGACAACACCAAGACGTTCTGGACCACCCACAAGGACGTCTACGACAGCGCGGTGAAGGCGCCGATGACCGCACTCTGCGCCGCCCTGGAGCCGGAGTTCGGCGCCGCGAAGATCTTCCGGCCCTACCGCGACGTCCGGTTCGCCAAGGACAAGACGCCCTACAAGACCGCCCAGGGCGCCTACGTGGCCACCGGTCCGGGCACCGGCTGGTATGTCCAGGTCGCCGCGTCGGGGGTCCGCGTCGGCGCCGGGTTCTACGAGGCGAGCGCCGAGCGACTGGCCGCGATCCGGACCGCGATCGACGACGAGCGAACCGGCACCGAGCTGGCCGGGCTGCTCGAGGACCTGCAGGGCCAGGGCTGGGTGCTCGGCGGCGAGACCCTGAAGACGACGCCGCGCGGCTACGACGGCGACCACCCGCGGATCGACCTGCTCCGGCACAAGTCGATGACGCTGGGTCGCGACTACGGCTTCGAGAAGGTCATCCACACCCCGGAGCTGCTCGAGAAGGTCCGCGCGGACTGGCGCACGCTGACCCCGTTCCTGGACTGGGTCGGCCAGCACACCCCCTGACCCGTCGAGTCGTCACTCCGGGCCAGTTGAGTCGTCACTCCGGGGCGTCGTCCTCGGCGGCCAACCGGTCCCAGGTGGCGCGGCTGCCGAGCGGGAACCCGTGCACCGGCAGGCTCTCGACGAACTCCCGGGCCACGTCGCGGACCTTGACGTTGGCGAGCTGGGAGTAGCGGCGCAGCAGCCCGAAGGCGGCGTCGGCGTCCAGCCGGTAGGTCAGCATCAGCGCGCCCTTGACCTGCTCGATCACCGGGCGGGACTGGGAGAGCCCGTCGATCGCGTCCTCCACCTCGCGGGCCGCCGTACGCCGTACGGCATCGGTGACGTCGACCATGTGACCGCGTACGGCGACCACGGCGCCGGACTCGTCGTGGACCCCGGAGCCGACCACGACCACCTGGTGGAGGTGACCCGCGGCATCGACGACCCGGTGCCACAGAGCGAACGGGTCACCGGTGCTCCGCGCCCGCTCGATGGTGCGGGCCGCGGCCTCACGGTCGTCGGGGTGCTTGTGGGAGAGGACCAGCTCGGTCGTGGGTACGACGTCACCGGGACCGAAACCGTGGATCGCGAACAGCTGCTCGGACCAGCGCCAGGTCTCGGTGGCGACCGTGTAGTCGAACGTGCCGGTTGGCCCCGTGCTCGTCACAGGGTCGTGGGTTGTCACAGAACATGCCTCGGGAGTGCGTTCCTGCCGTGGCTGTTGGCTCAACCGCGATGGATCATAAACCGCCCCCGACGCTGACTGAAGCGGCGAGGGGGTGGATCCGTGGTGCGTGGTGCTGGGTGAAGACGACCGGTCAGTGCGGCTGCCAGGCGTCCTCGGACTGGGTACGGCTGGTGACCGCGTCGGGCAGGTTGCGGTCGGCGAGCGCCTGGATCGTGACCGTCTCGAAGACGTCGCGCAGGCTGCTGCGCGCGGCGATCCAGACGTGCTGGAGGACCTCGGCGGAGTCGTTGTAGGAGACCGCCTCGGGGCGCAGGCCGTAGACGCTGACCAGCGGTCCGTCGACGGCGCGGATCACGTCGGCGACGGTGACCTTCTCTGCCTCGCGGGCCATCCGCCAGCCACCCGACTGGCCGCGCTGGCTCATCACGACGCCGGCCCGGCGCAGGTCGGCGAGGATCGCCTGCAGGAAGCCGTGCGGGATCTCCTGCCGCTTGCCCAGCTCCTCCGCGCTGACGGGCGAGCCGTCCTCGCGTACGGCGAGCTCGATGAGCGCACGCAGGGCGTAGTCGGACTTGGCAGAGACGCGCATGGTCTAAGTCTGTCAGACAACTCGGCTAACGGGTGGCTGACCGCACCGGACAGCACGGTGGGCCGGGTCACCCGGGATCCACCGTGCTGCCGAGGGGCGCTTCCGTTCAGGCCGTGACCGCCTCCGCCTCGAGGTCGGCTGCCGCGCGCTCCGCCTCGAGGGTGCGGGCCGCGCGCTCCTGGCGCACCGCCCAGACCACCAGCGCCACCCAGACCGCGGCGATCACTGCGGCGGAGACGTAGAGGCCGGCGGTGGGGACGCCGATCGCGGACAGGATCGTCTGCGCGTTGGTGAGCACGATCAGACCCCCCGCGCCGACACCGAGGACCCGGGCCGGCAGGTGCTTGACCAGCCACGCGGCGAACGGCGCGGCGATCACGCCCCCCACGAGCAGCGCGAGCGCGAACGACCAGCTGATGCCCTGGCTGCCGAGCGCGAGCAGGAAGCCGAGCGAGCCGCCCAGGGCGACCACGAACTCCGCGGTGTCGATCGAGCCGACGACCTTGCGGGGCTCGAGCCGGCCCGAGGACAGCAGCGAGGTGGTGCCGACCGGGCCCCAGCCGCCACCGCCGATGGCGTCGGTCAGCCCGGCGACCAGGCCCAGCGGGACCAGGAAGCCGGACGAGAGCCGGCCCCGGAACTGCGGGCGGCGGCCGCCGAGCACCAGGAACCGCCAGATCACGTAGACGCCGAGCGCGAGCAGCAGCGCACCGATCCAGGGCTTGGCGGTGTCGCCGTTGATGTTGGAGAGGAACGTCGCACCTGCGAACGCGCCGATGCCGCCGGGCACCGCGATGATGCTGACGGTGCGCCAGTCCACGTTGCCGAGCTTGTGGTGGGAGAGGCCGGACACCGCGGTGGTGCCGATCTCGGAGAAGTGCACGGCCGCCGACGCCGCGGCGGGTGCGACCCCGACGAAGAGCAGCAGCGTGGACGAGGTGACGCCGTAGGCCATCCCCAGCGAGCCGTCCACGAGCTGGGCGACCGCGCCGACGACGGCGAGGAGGATCAGTTTGCGCATGGGAAAGTTGCACCCTTTCGGTTTGCGCGCACCGCGACGGTTGCGGACCGTACGGCGCTTCACTATTTGTCTACTGACTTTGTATGTTGCCCAACCCAGTAGACATAAACGTCTCGGCCAGGTCAACTCGTCGTGAGACGCCTCACCACCGAGCCGGCGTGAACGGGCGCCGGAAACCAGCCGACCCGGCGCCAAGGGACACGCCAAACCCGCCGAGCGGGCGCTAAGGCGCACGCGCAACCCGCCGAGCCGGCGCCAAGGGACACAGCGGCCGCCGTACGACGACCCGGGAGGCTCAGTCGCGGTCAGGGGCCGCGGCGAGCGCCGCAGTCCAGCGCTCCTCGACCCGGCCCAGCCGCCACACGGCGAGCGAGACCAGCCAGGTGACCGCGAACAGGCCGACGATCACGAAGCCGACGTTGTTCATGTCGAGCCCGCCGATCCACGCGAGCGGGCCAGTGGTGATGCCGACCTGGTCGACGAGGATCGAGACCAGCTCGATGGTGCCGATCAGCAGCGCGACCGCGACGGACAGCGCGGTGACGGTGATGTTGTAGAAGACCTTGCGCACCGGGCGACTGAACGCCCAGCCGTAGGCGTAGTTCATCAGGCAGCCGTCGACCGAGTCGAGCAGGCTCATGCCGGCGGCGAAGAGGACGGGCAGGGTGAGGATGGCGTACCAGGGCAGGGCGAACGCCGCGGCACCGCCGGCGAGCACCAGCAGGCCGACCTCCGTGGCGGTGTCGAAGCCGAGCCCGAACAGCAGGCCGATCGGGTAGATCTGCCACGGCCTGCTGATCGACTTGGTGAGGCCGCCGAGGAAGCGGTTCATCAGGCCCCGGTTGTTGAGGTGGTCCTCGAGCGTCGCCTCGTCGTAACGACCGCGCCGCATGTCGCGGAAGACGCGCAGGATGCCGACCAGCACGACCAGGTTGAGGATGCCGATCAGGTAGAGGAAGCTCCCCGACACGGCGGTGCCGACCAGACCCGTGACCGCGTGCAGCGTGGAGCCGTCGCTCTCGACCTGGCCGGCCAGCGAGCGGATCCCGAACGCCAGCAGGGCAACGAGCACGAAGACCACCGACGAGTGGCCGAGGGAGAACCAGAAGCCGACGGTCAGCGGCCGCTTGCCGTCACCGAGCAGCTTGCGGGTGGTGTTGTCGATCGCGGCGATGTGGTCGGCGTCGAACGCGTGCCGCATCCCCAGGGTGTAGGCCGTGACGCCCAGCCCGATCCCGAAGACCTGCGCGTGGCCGACCGACAGGTGCTGCGGGGCGACGATCGCGAGGAGCGTCCCCCAGCCGACGACGTGCAGCAGGAGTACGGCGGTCGCCATCGCCCCGATCGGACGCCAGTCGGCGCGTTCCGGTCGGTGCTGCCGGCCGTCGCGGGCCGGGGCAGGAGCCTCCTGCAGCGTCGTCATGCTGTCGACGGTACGCGCGAAGGGTTCCTTGTTGCAAACAGTTCGCAACAAGGAAACCGGTCGCAAGGTCGCCGAGTCGGCGCTGAGGGACGTTGTTGGACGCCGTACGGCGGGGGCGGGGTGCACCTTCACGCCGGGTCGGCGGGTTTCGCGTGCACCTTCACGCCGGGTCGGCGGATTTGGCGTGCACCTTCACGCCGGGTCGACGGGCTGTCGAACAGGTGTTCGAATCTCGTGCGACCATGGAGGCATGGCGGGCGGGATGAGCAGGGGCGGCGGGATGCCGCGGTTGAGCATGGCGGAGCGGGTCGCGCTCGGTCGCGACCTGCCCACCGAGCCGGCGGACGATGGCTGCCCGGGGCGGCACTGCTGGGTCGCGGACGCGGCCGACCACGCGGGGGTCAAGCGACCGGGCCTGCTCGTCGAGTGGCGGCAGGCACGCGACGGGCACTGGGAAGGGAGGGTCGTCTACCTGCTGCAGCTGCGCGCGGGCGGCTGGGCGACGGCCGAGGAGTGGCTCGGCGCCGACCTGCTGACGCCGTCGTGAGAGCCGTCGACCCGCCCACCCCGCAGCGGGCGGGCCGACGGGGCCCGTCAGCCGAGCCGGCCGAAGCCACTGCGGTGGAACACCAGCGGGTCGGCAAGGCCCGGGTCGGCGACGGCGTGCAGGGCGAGCAGCACGAGCAGGTGGTCGCCGGCCTCGATCTCGCGGTCGACGCTGCACTCGAAGGTCGCGACCGCCTCGTCGAGGAGCACCGCTCCCCCGTCGGCGGTGCGGGTGGCGAGGTCGACGAACCGCCCCTCGGCCGGCCCGGCAAGCCGGCGGCAGACGGCGTCGTGGTGGTCGGCGAGCACGCTCAGCCCCAGGCGGCCGGACCGCCGCAGCCGCGGCCAGGTCGAGGAGCCGCGGGCGACCGCGAACGAGACCAGTGCAGGCTCGAGGCTGACCGAGGTGAACGAGCTCGCGGCCATCCCGACCCGCTCGCCGTCGACCTCGGCCGCGACGGCGACGACGCCGCTCGGGAACGCCCCGAAGGCGCTGCGCAGGGTGTGCTCGTCCAGGGCGGAGTCCGGGTGCGTGACGGTCACGGCGGCTCTCCTGGTCTGGCGGGGGACGGTCATCGCGGCGGGGCTCACCCGGCGCCGAAGGGTACGGCGGCCCGGGCCCGCCCGCCGGGTGACGGGTGCCGCCACAGGCCGCGCTCGGCGAGGATCGGGAGCACGCCCTCGCCGAACCAGTACGCACCCTCGAGGTGCGGGTAGGCCGAGAGCACGAACTCGTCGATGCCTGCCTGGTGGTACTCCTCGATCCGGTCGGCGACGTCCTCGTGGCTGCCCACGAGCGCGGTGCCGGCGCCGCCGCGGGCCAGGCCGACCCCGGCCCAGACGTTGGGGTGGATCTCGAGGTCGTCCTTGCTGCCGCCGTTGAGCGCGAGCATCCGGCGCTGGCCCTCGGACTCGCTGCGCCGCAGCCCCTCCTGGACCTTCGCGATCGCGCCCGGGTCGATCCCGTCGAGCAGCTTCTGCGCCTCCACCCAGGCCTCGGCCGAGGTGTCGCGGGTGATCGTGTGCATCCGGACCCCGAAGGTCAGCGGACGCTCGGGGTCGCGACCCTCCTCGGCAGCGAGCTTGCGGACCCAGGCGACCTTCTCGGCCACCGCCTCCGGGGGTTCGCCCCAGGTCAGGTAGACGTCCGCGTGCCGCGCCGCGACCGTGCCCGCTGCCGGCGAGGACCCGCCGAAGTAGATCTTCGGCAGCGGGTCGGGGATCTGGTCGAGCCGGGCCTCCTCGACCGCGACGTGCTCGCCGCGGTAGGTCACCGTCTCGCCGGCCCAGAGCCGCCGTACGACCTCGAGGAACTCGTCGCAGCGGGCGTAGCGCGCGGCCTTGTCGAGGAAGTCGCCGAACATCCGCTGCTCGTGGCTCTCGCCGCCGGTGACCACGTTGAGGAGCAGCCGGCCCCCGGAGAGGTTCTGGAAGGTGCCGGCCATCTGCGCGGCCAGGAACGGCGAGGTGAGCCCGGGCCGGAACGCCACCAGGAACTTCAGCCGCTCCGAGACCTGGGAGAGCATCGCCGTCGAGAGCCACGCGTCCTCGCACCAGGCACCGGTCGGGGTGAGCGCCCCCTCGAAGCCGAGCTGCTCGGCGCTGCGCGCGATCTGGCCCAGGTAGGGCACCGACGCGGGCCGCCCGGAGGCGCCGGCGGCGACCCCGTGGCCGCCCCCGACGACCTGCCGTCCGTCGCCGCCGTTCGTGGGCAGGAACCAGTGGAAGGTGAGCGGGCTGGTCATGCGGAGGCCTCCTCGGGGGTCGCGTCCTCGTTTATGTCTATCAGATTGCTTGACTTATGCGTACGACGCAAGGCAGGACGGGCCACCGCGGGCACGGAACCGCCGACGGAGTGGCAGGCAGAACCTTGCACCGGACTAGGCTGGCCCTTCCCGAGCGCGAGGAGGAGCCGTGCGGATCGAGCAGCTGGAGTACCTCGTCGCGGTCACCCAGCACGGCTCGCTGCGCCGGGCCAGCGAGCACCTGCACCTCTCGCAGCCCGCCCTCAGCGAGGCGCTCACCAAGCTCGAGCACGAGCTCGGCGTGGTCCTGCTCGACCGGCGGCGCTCCGGGGCGCGGATCAGCAGGCAGGGCCGCGACCTGCTCCAGCACATGGTCGAGGTGCTCGAGGCCGTGGACCGGCTGCGCACCGCCGCCGGGGACCAGTCGCACGCGCCGCGCTCGGTCCGCGTCGGCACCGTCAACGCCGCCACCTCGACCCTGCTCACCCCCGCCGTCCAGGCGTTCCGGGCCGTGCACCCCGGCACCGCCGTCGAGGTGCTCACCCTCCAGCAGACCGAGATCAGCGTCGGCCTCGTCGAGGGCTCGCTCGACCTCGGGCTGGTCAACGTGCTCGCCGGCGACGACACGCCCCCGGACCTCGTCGACACCGAGCTGCTGCGCGGCCGCCCGGTCGCCGTACTCCCCGCCGGGCACCGGTTGACGTCGTACGACGAGGTCGGGATCGACGACCTGCGCAGCGAGCCGTTCGTGGCGATGCGGGCCGGCTACCTGATGCACCGGTTCGCGCACCGGCTGTTCGGGAGCGCGATGCCGGCGACGACCTACAGCACCGACGGCGCCGAGATGGGCAAGGTGATGGTCGCGGACGGGCTGGGGGTGACCGTGCTCCCCGACTACTCCGTCGAGGGCGACCCGCTGCAGCGCGCGGGCCTGCTGACGCACCGGCCGATCGCGGGCGACCGTACGACGGTGACGCTGGTGCTCCGGCAGCGCGCGGACAGGCGGCCGCCGAAGCCGGTGCGCACGCTCGCCGACCTGGTCCGCGAGCGCGCAAGACTGGTGCCATGAACCTCCCCGACGAGCTGGTGTCACTGCTGCGCGGCACCGCGACCTGCTACCTCGCCACCACGATGCCCGACGGCTCCCCCCAGCTCACCCAGGTCTGGGGCGACACCGACGGCACGCACGTCCTCGTCAACACCGTCGCGGGGCATCAGAAGGCCCGCAACATCGAGCGGGACGAGCGGGTCGCGATCACGGTGGCCGACCCGGCGCGACCGAGCCGCTACCACGCGGTGCGCGGGCGGGTCACCGACCTCACCCGGGACGGCGCGGCCGAGCACATCGAGACCCTGGCGCAGCGCTACCTCGGCGGCCCCTACCCCTGGTACGGCGGCCGCGACCAGGTGCGGCTGCTGCTCACGATCGCCCCGGAGCGGATCCACTCCCAGGGCTGACCCCGCTCCCGCCGAGCGGGCTCTTAAGTGCGCCCAGAACTGGCCGAGCCGTCGTGAACTAGCGGCGCCCGGCGCCGTACGGCGCGAGCCCGCGCGCCATTTCACGCCCGCTCGGCGGGTTTCGGGCGCACGTTCCCGCCCGCTCGGCAGGTTCGGAGTGCACGTTCACGACCGCTCAGCAGGTTCGGAGTGCACGTTCACGGCTGCTCGGCCGGGGGTGAGACGGAGGGCACACGGGGTCGGTCCAGACACATGCCGGGGCGATGTCTTGTCTTTATTACCGGTGGGTACGATAATGAAGTTACTGACGAGTAGACCGGACGTTCGGCACGATGTCGGACCACCGGAACCGCCCTCTGCGACACGTTCCGGGGCGGTCAACCCCGAGCGAAGGTGGAGCAGTGAGCCACTACAAGAGCAACATCCGAGACATCGAGTTCAACCTCTTCGAGGTCCTCGGCCGCGACGAGGTGCTCGGCACCGGCCCGTTCGCCGAGATCGACACCGAGACGGCGAAGTCGATCCTCGGCGAGGTCGACCGGCTGGCCCGCGAGGAGCTGGCGGCGTCCTACGAGGACAGCGACCGCAACCCACCGGTCTTCGACCCGGAGACGAACACCGCCCCGATCCCGGAGTCGTTCAAGAAGAGCTACAAGGCGTTCATGGACGCCGAGTGGTTCCGCCTGCAGCTCCCCGCCGAGCTCGGTGGCCAGCCGGCCCCGTCCTCGCTGAACTGGGCGCTCGGCGAGCTGGTCCTGGGCTCCAACGCGCCGATCTGGATGTATGCCGCCGGCCCGTCGTTCGCCTCCGTGGTGCACCGCAACGGCAACGAGCGCGACAAGCGCATCGCGACCCACATGGTCGAGCGCAAGTGGGGCGCCACCATGGTGCTGACCGAGCCGGACGCCGGCTCCGACGTCGGCGCGGGCCGCGCGAAGGCCACGCTGCAGGACGACGGCTCCTGGCACATCGAGGGCGTGAAGCGCTTCATCACCTCGGGTGAGCACGACATGAGCGAGAACATCATCCACCTGGTGCTCGCGCGCCCGGTCGGCGTCGAGGGCCACGGCGGCCCCGGCACCAAGGGCCTCTCGCTGTTCGTCGTACCCAAGTTCCACTTCGACCACGAGTCCGGCGACCTGACCGGCGAGCGCAACGGCGTCTACGTCACCAACGTCGAGCACAAGATGGGCATCAAGGTCTCCAACACCTGCGAGGTGACCTTCGGCGAGAAGGAGCCCGCCAAGGGCTGGCTGCTCGGCGAGGTCCACGACGGCATCGCGCAGATGTTCCAGGTCATCGAGAACGCCCGCATGATGGTCGGCACCAAGGCCATCGCGACGCTGTCGACCGGCTACCTCAACGCGCTCGACTACGCCAAGAGCCGCGTCCAGGGCGCCGACCTGACCCGCGCCGCGGACAAGACCGCGCCGCGCGTCACGATCACCCACCACCCCGACGTACGGCGTTCGCTGATGACGCAGAAGTCGTTCGCGGAGGCCATGCGCGCGCTGGTGCTCTACACCGCGTCGTGGCAGGACCGGGTCCAGATCGCCGAGCACAACGGCGAGAAGGACGAGCTCGCCGAGCGCGTCAACGACCTGCTGCTCCCGATCGTGAAGGGCTACGGCTCGGAGCGCTCGTGGGTGCTGCTGGGCACCGAGTCGCTGCAGACCTTCGGCGGCTCCGGCTTCCTGCAGGAGTACCCGATCGAGCAGTACGTCCGCGACGCCAAGATCGACACCCTCTACGAGGGCACCACGGCGATCCAGGGTCAGGACCTGTTCTTTCGCAAGATCGTGAAGGACCAGGCCAAGGCGCTCGGCTACGTCGCCGGCGAGGTCGAGAAGTTCATCTCCTCCGAGGCCGGCAACGGCCGCCTGAAGGTGGAGCGCGAGCTGCTCGCCAAGGGCCTCGAGGACGGCCAGGCGATCGTCGGCACGCTGATCAACCAGCTGATGTCGGCCGACCCGAACGCGGAGGGCGGCGACCTGCGCAACATCTACAAGGTGGGGCTCAACACCTCCCGCCTGCTGATGGTGCTCGGCGACATCGTCTGCTCGTGGCTGCTGCTCCGCGGCGCCGAGGTGGCGCTGGAGAAGCTGGCCGGCGACGTGTCCGGCAAGGACAAGTCCTTCTACGAGGGCAAGGTCGCCGCGGCGCAGTTCTTCGCCCGCAACGTGCTGCCGAAGATCGCCGCCGAGCGCGCGATCGCCGAGAGCACCGAGCTCGACCTGATGGACCTGGACGAGGACGCGTTCTGACGCGCAGCTGACCACGTCGACGGGCCGCTCCCTGCTGGGGCGGCCCGTCGTCGTTGTGGCGAGGATTGTGCGGTGCTCGAACGGGGTACCCGTGGGTGCGAAGGGCGTCGCGCTCCGCTGCGCCCCGGACCTAAGGAGTGGACATGGGAATCGGACTCGGCATCGTGCTCCTGATCGTCGGCCTGATCCTCGTGCTGGGTGTCTTCCAGATCGACCTCAGCTTCGTCGACGACCAGGCCCTCGGGTGGATCCTGCTGATCGTGGGCGTGCTCGCGATCGTGCTGGCCCTGGTGATGAACCAGCAGCGTTCGCGCACCAAGCACATCGAGGAGCGTCGCTACGACGGGCCGCCCGCCCGCTGACGCACCCCACCCCGATTCGTCTGCGACCTGGGCGGACGCTCCCGCGAGACGGTCGCAGACGAATCGGTGTGTTCAGCCGACGTCGAGCCGTCCCACCCGGCCGCCGGAGCCGGACGCCCAGCACCCGCCGTCGGGCGTGCACTGCACCGCGTCGAAGCCGGTGCTGCTGAACGTGCTCCACGTCCCTCCCCCGTCCCGGCTCACGTCGCTGCCGCTGGGGCCCACCGCCAGGACCGTCGCAGGGACGCCGTACGCCCAGGACGCGCCGGAGCGGTAGCCGCCCAGGTCCGCGCCGCCGGTCCAGGTGCGCCCGTCGCGGGTCCAGCCGGCCTTGTCGACGCCGTCGTCGGGGGTAGTGAAGTCGCCGCCGACGGCCACCCCCTGGCGCGGGTTGCGAAACGCCAGCGAGAAGACGCCGCCCGCCTCGGAGGCCGGCACGGGCGCGGTGGTCACGTCCCAGGTGCGGCCGTGGTCGGCGGAGCGGTAGATCCGCGCGGCGCCGCCCCCGGACGCCAGGTAGGCCTCGCTGCCGGTGGTGACCAGGCAGGTGCCGCTCGCCGCGAACGCGAACTCGCCGTCGGCGGCCGCGGGCATGCCGTCCGACGGCAGCACCGACCAGGACCGGCCTCCGTCGTGGGTGGCGGCGATCCGGAACTTCCCGGCGACCGGGTCGCTGACCGCGAGGCCGTCGCGGCCGCCGGGGTAGAACGCCATGCAGTCGTAGAACGCCGCCGGGTCGTCGTTGACGAACGCCAGGTCCCAGGTGCGACCGCCGTCGTCGGTGCGGTAGATCCGCGACGCGTCACCCTCGCCGATCGCGAGCACGCTCGCGTGGGTCGCGTCGCTGGCCTCGACGTCGCGGAACATCAGCCCCGCGCTGCCGGCCGGGCTGACGTCGGCCCAGTGGGCGCCCGCGTCGGTGGTGCGCCAGACGCCGCCGTTGCTGCCGGAGACCCAGGCCGTACGGCGGTCCACGGCGTCGAGGCCGCGCAGGCCCTGGGTGGAACCGGTGTCGACGCGGGTCCAGGTCAGCGGGTCCGAGGTGGACGCGGAGGCGGGTGGGGTCAGGGAGGTGGCGGCGAGCAGCAGCGCCGCGGTCCCGAGAAGGATGCGCATGGCGAGCACCCTCACCGGTCCTACGGCCTGCTGTCCAGACCTCGGCGCGATTCGTCTGCGACTGCCCCGCAGGAGCTTCCGCCCAACTCGCAGACGAATCGGGGTTCAGGCGCGGCCGGAGAGCGGGAGGACCAGGGACGCCGTACCGCCGTCGGTGATGCGGACCGGGACGCCCCAGTCCTGCTGGTGCATGTGGCAGGCCGCGCCCTCGCCGCCGTGGGCGTCGCAGGACGCGGCCCGGGCGGCGACGTGCAGAACGCCGTCACCCACGGCGGGGTCCAGGCGCAGGGTGCGGGTCAGGTCGGTGCCACGGCCCTCGCCCTCGAGCAGCAGAGCGGGCGGAGTGGCGGTGACCAGCAGCTGCGACGGCGGGCCGAACCGGTCGTCGACCTTCTGGCCCGGGGGCGGCTCGAAGCTGACCACCAGCTCGACGGCTCCCCCGGCCACGTCGGTGACGGGTCGCTGGGTGGTGTGCGCGAACCCGTCCGCGCGGGCCAGTCCGCCGAGCGGGATCCGGGTCAGCCGGTGGGCGGCGGACTCGACGACGACCAGTGCCGCCTGCCCTGAGCCCGTCGAAGGGTCGACGAGCGCCCCGCTGGGCTCGGCGAGGTCGGTGGCGATCGTGGTGAGCTCCCCGGTGGCCGGGTCGAAGCGGCGGACCGCGCCGTTGTAGGTGTCGCAGACCGCGACGCTGCCGTCGGGTAGCACCGTGACGCCGAGCGGGTGCTGGAGCAGCGCCTCGTCGGCCGGCCCGTCGGTGAAGCCGAAGTCGAAGAGCCCCTTGCCGACCGCGGTGGAGACCTCCCCGGCCTCGACCCAGCGCAGGCTCGAGGTCTCGCTGTCGGCCATCCAGAGCCGGTCCCCCGCGACCGCGAAGCCCGACGTCTGCGCGAACCACGCCTGCGCGACGGGGCCGTCGACGAGACCTTCGTTGGTGGTGCCGGCCGCGACCGCGACGGCACCGGTCCGCGGGTCGAACGTCCAGAGCTGGTGGATGCCGGCCATCGCCACCCAGAGCGTGTCCTCGAACCAGGCGACGTCCCACGGGCTGCTCAGGCTCGACGTGTCACCGTTCTGCATCCACTGCTCGCCGTTGCCCGCGACCGTGCGCACCTCGCCGGTCGCCAGGCTCACGCCGCGCAGTGCGTGGTTGACGGTGTCGGCCACGACCAGGTCGAAGCCCACCTCGGCGGCCACATCGGCCGGCAGCAGCGCCAGCCCGTTGGGCTCGTTGAAGCGTGCAGCGTCGGCTGCCCCGTCGACGAGCCCGCGCTCGCCGTCGCCGATACGCCGTACGACGGTCTCCGCATCGGCCTCGAGCTCGACCAGGCAGTGATGGCCGGCGTCCGCGACCAGGAACCCGCCGCCGGGCAGCCGCACGGCCTTGGCGGGGAAGCGCAGGTCGCCCTCGACGGCGGGCGGCGCGACGTAGGGCGAGTCGCCGGGCTGCAGCGTGCCCTTGGCCAGGTGCTCCTCGCGGAGCTCGGCGAGCAGGGCGTCGAGCGCGTGCGCGTGACCCTCGCCGGCGTACTGCGCGACGACGTAGCCCTCGGGGTCGATCAGCACCAGCGTCGGCCAGGCCCGGGCCGCGTAGGCCTGCCAGGTCACGAGGTCCGGGTCGTCGAGCACCGGGTGCGCCACCTCGTAGCGCTCCACCGCCGCGGCCAGCGCCTCCGGGTCGGCCTCGTGCACGAACTTCGGGCTGTGCACCCCGATGACGACCAGCTCGCCGTCGTACTTCTCCTCGAGCTCACGCATCTCGTCGAGGACGTGCAGGCAGTTGATGCAGCAGAAGGTCCAGAAATCGAGCATCACGAAGCGCCCGCGCAGGTCGGTGAGGCGGACCGGCTGCCCGCCGGTGTTCAGCCAGCCGCGCCCCTCGAGCTCGGGGGCGCGGACCTTCGGACGACGGCCGGGTGCGGTGCTGCTGCTCATGACACCAGTGAACGCGACGCGGGAGCGCGTCTCTTCCCCGGGGGTGGCGCTCAGCGGCGGATCGTGACGGGCACGACCGTCGAGGTGCGCGCGTTGCCGGCCCGGTCGTAGGCGACGGCGGTCAACCGGTGCCGACCCGTGACCCCGCGGACCGTCCAGCGCAGCGTGTAGCGGGTGGTGCCGGGCGTCGGCCTCGTGTCGGTGCCGAGCACCGTGCTGCCGTCACGGAAGACGACCTTCGCGATCCCGGACGGGCTCGCTCCCCCGGTGCCGGCGTCCTTCGCGCGGGCGGCCAGGGTGACCGTGGTGCCCTTGCGCAGCACGGCGTACGACGCCGGGGCGGTCAGCGAGACGGCCGGTCTGGCGCCGTCGATGCGGACGGTCAGCGTGCGCGGTCGCTCACCGCGGTAGGCCTGGTCGCGGGAGTAGAAGCGCACGGTCCTCGTCCGCGCCAGCTGGTACGGCGTCTGGTACTGCCACCGGGTGGTGCTGGTGCGCGGGTCGGACCCGTCGACGGTCAGGAACGTCAACCAGGGCAGGCCTTCCGGGTCGTTCGCGGCCAGGGCGAGCGTGGTCGCCGTACGCCTCCAGCCGGTGGGACAGGGGCGGCCGTCGCAGGTCGCGGTGGTGGTGGGCGCCTGGTTCGGCGCGGGAGGTGTCCCGCCGACGACGTCGCCGACCCGACGGACCAGGGTTCCACGGGACTTCAACCAGTCGAGGAACGCCGTCAGGGTGCTGAGCCTGGTGGTGCTGGACCCCGAGCAGCTGGTGGTGCAGATGCCGTGGAAGACGAGGACCGCCCAGCCACCGCTGGCCTCCGCGGCCGTGACCTCGGACTGCAGCGCGGCCAGGCCACCCGCGGCCGACGCGGGTGCGGGCGTCTGCACCAGGAACGGGTCGGCCACCGGGAGCGGCACCGCGGTGGTGCCGCCGACGGTACGCCCGCTGAGGTAGCCGCAGCGCCGCACGACGTCCATCGCGGTGCCGTCCACGACCGCGAACGGGTAGGCGAAGGAGACCGGGTGGTAGCCGTGCGCCTCCAGCTCGGCCTTGTCGTCGCAGACCGCGCCGGCGGCCTGCTCCAGGGGCAGCGTGGTCAGGTCCGTGTGGAAGCGCGTGTGCCCGCCGACCTCGTGACCGGCGGCCGCCACGTCGTGCAGCTGGTCCCAGGTCATGTAGTAGCCCTTGCCGTGGCCGAGCAGTCCCGAGTTCACGTAGAACGTGCCGGCCATCCCGCGTGCGGCCAGCGCGGGCAGCACCGCGTGCTGGCTGGTGAGCCCGTCGTCGAAGGCGAGGCTGACGACGGTCGGCGGGGTGGCCGCCCGAACCGGGCCGGGCGCGGCCAGCCCGCCGAGGACGGTGAGCACCACCGTCCCCAGAACCGCCCCCGCGCGGGTCATCACGACACCGTGACCACGACCGCGGCCGAGGTCGTCGCGTTACCGGCGCCGTCATAGGCGATGGCGGTCAAGGACCGGGTCCCGAGGGAGCGCGGGCTCCACGACATCTGGTAGGTCGTCGTACCCGCCAACGGGTTCGACACGGTGCCCACCGACCTGCCGTTGTCGTAGAAGACAACCCGCGTGATGCCGGACGGCGCACCCGTCCCCGAGCCGGCGTCGGTGGCCGACGCGGACACCGTGTAGGTGCCGCTGCGCAGCAGGGTGCTGCCCGGCGTCGGCGCCGTCATCGTCACGGTCGGGGCGACCGCGTCGATGCGCACCTGCTGCTGCTTGGCGGCCTCGCTGCGACCCGTCGCGTCGACGGAGAAGAACCGCACGGTCGTGGTCTGGGCGAGGCTCAGCGGGCCGGTGTAGGTCGGGCTTCCGGTGGTCGGGGACGACCCGTCGAGCGTGTAGTAGGTCGTGGTCGCGTCGTTGTTCACGTCGGTCGCGGTCAGCCGCACGGTCACCGGGGCGGTGCGCAGCCAGCTCGCGCAGGACCCGTTGTTGCACGTGATCGTCGTGGTCGGTGCGGTCGGGGCGGTCACCCGCACCGTCTGGGACTTCGGCGTCTCACTCAGCCCCGAGGCGTCGCGGGAGAAGAACCGTACGGTGCTGGTGGCGGCGACCTGGAACGCACCCGCGTAGACCGGGCTGCTCGTCGTCGGCGTCGTGTTGTTGGTCGTGTAGTAGGTGGTCGTGGCGTCACCGTTCGGGTCCGTGGCGGCGAGCGTCACCGACACCGTTGTCGGGTAGGACGTCGTCAGGCAGGCCGCGCCGTTGCAGGCGATGGTCGTGGTCGGGGCGTTGCCGATGGTGACCGTCTGCGACTTCGCCGTCTCACTGAGGCCGGTGGCGTCGCTGGAGTAGTAGCGCACCGTCCGGGTCTGGGTGAGCGAGAAGCTCGCGGTGTACGTCGTCCGGGTGCTGCTCGTGGTCGGGTCGGACCCGTCGGTCGTGTAGTAGGTCGTGACCACGTCACCGTTGGGGTCGGTGGCCGCCAGCCGCACCGTCACCTGCCCCGCATAGGTCGTCGAGGCGCAGGCCGCGTTGTTGCAGGTGATCGTGGTGGTCGGCGGGGCCGGCAGGGCCACGTTCACCGTCTGCGACTTCGGCGTCTCGGCGAGGTTGGTGGAGTCGACCGAGTAGTACCGGACGGTGCCGGTCTGGGCGACCGTGATCGGCGCCGTGTAGGCGGCCCGGGTCGCGCTCGTGGTGGGGTCGCTGCCGTCGGTCGTGTAGTAGGTCGTGGTGGTGTTGGCGTCCGGGTCGGTCGCGGCGAGCCGCACGGTCACCGGTCCCGGGTAGGTCGTGCTCGCGCACGGCGCGTTGTTGCACGTGATCGTCGTGGTCGGTGCGCTGCCTGCCGGCGGCACCGGCGGGGTGCCCATCACGTCGCCGACGGTGCGGACCACGGTGCCGCTGGTCTGACGGGCCTGCAGCCAGTCGAGGAAGGCACTGAAGTCGGCGGTGGTCACCTCGCTGCCGCCGGTGCACGCGTTGTCGCAGACGCCGTGGAACACGATGACTGCCCAGCCGCCGCCGCTGTTCTCGGCGTCGAGCACGTCCTGCTTCAGCCCGGCGAGACCGGTGCTGGAGGCCGCAGGCTCGTTGGTGCGCACGTAGTAGGGGTCGGCCGGCGGGATCGTCTCGTGCGTCGTGGTGCCGCCCACCGTGCGTGCACTGGAGTAGCCGCACTGCTGGACGATCTGCTCGATCGTGGCGTTGGAGTTCGCGTAGGGGTAGGCGAACGACATCGGCGTGTAGCCGTGCGCGATCAGGTTGGCGCGGTCGTCGCACACCTCGCTGGTGGCCTGCGCCGTGGTCAGCGTGGTCAGGTCCGGGTGGTCGAGGGTGTGCCCACCGATCTCGTTGCCGGCGGCTGCGATCTGCGCGACCTGGGACCAGTTCATGTAGTAGGTGCCGGCCTGGCCGACCAGCGCCGAGTTCAGGTAGAAGGTGCCGTGCATGCCGTGCGCCTGCAGGATCGGCAGCGTGTTGATGTGGCTGGACTGGCCGTCGTCGAAGGTCAGGCTGACCGTCGTCCCGGTCGGGGGCGGCGCCGTCGCGATCGTGACGGTCTGGGACTTCGGCGTCTCGGCGGCGCCGGCCGAGTCGCGGGAGAAGAAGCGCACGGTCCGCGTCTGGGACACGGTGAAGGCGCCGTTGTACTGCGTGCTCGCGGTCGTCGGCGTGGTGCCGTCGGTCGTGTAGTAGGTCGTCGTCGCCTGGTTCTCGGGGTCGGTCGCGGCCAGCGTGACGCTCACCGAGGCGCCGTACGACGTGGACTGGCAGGCCGCACCGTTGCAGGCGATCGTCGTGGTCGGTGGCGCGTTCGGCGGTGGTGTCGCGGCGATCGTGACCGTCTGCGCCTGCGGTGTCTCGCTCAAGCCCGCGGAGTCGCGGGAGAAGAAGCGCACGTTGGCGGACTGGCTGACCGTGAACGCCCCGGTGTACTGCATGCTCGCCGTGGTCGGGGTGCTGCCGTCGGTCGTGTAGTAGGTCGTGGTCGCCTGGTTCTCCGCGTCCGTCGCAGCCAGCGTGACGCTCACCGGGGCGGCGTACGACGTGGACTGGCAGGCCGCACCGTTGCAGGCGATCGTCGTGGTCGGCGCCGTGTTCGCCGGCGGCGTCCCGCCACCCATCACCTCGCCGACGGTGCGGACCACGGTGCCGTTCGCCTGCCGCGCCTGCAGCCAGTCGAGGAAGGCCGTCAGGGTGGAGAGCTTGGTGGCGCTGCTGCCCGTGCACTGCAGGTCCTCACAGGTGCCGTGGAAGGCGAGCACCACCCAGCCGCCACCCGCGTTCTCGGCGCCGGCGACGATGTTCTCGAAGTCCTGCGCGGTCATCGAGGAGTCGGCCGGCCGCGGGGTGCGCACCGCGAACGGGTCGGTCGGCGGGATGTTCTCGCGGTAGGTCGTGCCGCCGACGGTGCGCGCGCTGGTGTAGCCGCACTGCTGCACGATGTTCTCGGCGGTGGCGTTGTAGGACGCGTAGGGGTAGGCGAACGAGATCGGCGCGAACCCCTGTGCCACCAGGGCTGCGCGGTCGTCGCAGACCTCGGTGGTGACCGTCGCCGCGGTGGACGCGCCGAGGTCGACGTGGTGCAGGGTGTGGCCGCCGATCTCGTTGCCGGCGTTGGCGATGTCGTGGATCTTCGCCCAGTTCATGTAGTAGGTGCCGGCCTGGCCGACGAGCGCAGAGTTCACGTAGAACGTGCCGTGCATGCCGTGGGCCTGCAGGATCGGCAGGGTGTCGTACTGGCTGGACTGCCCATCGTCGAAGGTCAGGCTGACCACCGTCTGCGTCGCAGCGTGCACCGGCGCCGCGAGGATCACCGCGGCGCCGGGAAGGGCGAGGGCGAGCACTCCGAGCAGGCGGACCGCGGTGCGCCCGCGACGGTCGCGGGCTGCGCGGTGGCGAGGCGTCGCAGTGCTCATGGTGGGTCCTCCCGGCCGTCGACGACCGCGAGGTGGCAGTGACGCAGCCCCGCGGACCCCAGTGAGTGCCCCTCCAGTGGATCGGCTGGAGCCGATGGGTTGCCATGACCACTTTCGGCGGTGCGCAGACCGGACACACGCGAAGATCCGGTCGGCGAGATTCGCGATTACGCCGAATCCCCTGGGCTCAGCCGCTGGTGACGACCACCGAGGTACTAGCCACGATGGCGGCGGTCATGGCCGCTTGGGCGGCGTCGATGGCCGACCGGACCGCGCTGCTGGCCCAGTCGCCCTCGGCAACCTGGCCCGCGCGCCGGTCGAGGGTACGGCGTCCGATCCGGTGCTCGCGCGGGTCGACCACCTGGTGGGTGGCGCGCATCGCGACCAGCAGCCCGACCAGTGCGCCAGTCGTCGCAGTCGGGGTGGTGCCGGTGACGAGCACTTGCACGAGCGCGTCGAGCAGGACGGCCCGCGGGTGCGCGTCTGCGGCCGGCCAGCGGGTCTGCGGGAACAGGCCGAGCACCCGGGTGCGCTGCTCGCGGAGCACCCCGGCTGCGGCGAGACGTCGGTAGGTGGTGGCGCGGATCCCCTTGCTGAGCGGGGACATCACCGTCTTCGGCTTGCGCCCGGCCTTGCCCGCGACGGTCCTCAGCGCATCGGCGAGCACGGGGTCGGTGACCGCGCCGTGACCCGCGACCTGCAGCCGCTTCCGGTCGTCCACGACGACCCGTCCCGCGACGCTCAGCTCCACGAGCAGGGCGCCGCCGAGGGCGATGTCGGCGTGCTGCGCGGGCACGAGCAGGCGGCCGCTCTCCGGGTCGGTCAGCAGCAGGAGCAGGTCCTCGGCGATGAGCACGGTCCGAGCCTAGGACGACCGGCAGGCGCCGTACCGGGAAAGCGGAAGGCGCCGCCCGGGTGACCGGACGGCGCCCTCCCGGAGGCATGACGGGTCAGTAGACGCTGACGCCGTAGACGCCCAGCGCCTCGGTGACCGGCTGGAAGTAGGTCGTGCCGCCCGTGGTGCAGTTGCCGCTGCCGCCCGAGGTCAGGCCGAGCGCCGTGGAGCCGGCGAACAGCGAGCCGCCCGAGTCGCCGCCCTCGGCGCACACGTTGGTCTTGATCAGCCCGGAGACGGTGCCTTCGGCGTAGTTGACCGTGGCGTTGAGGGCCTGGACCGTGCCGGTGTGCACGCCCGTGGTGCTGCCGCTGCGGCTGACGGACTCACCCACGAAGGCGTTCCCCGAGGTGGTGATGTCCTGCGAGCCGGAGTAGAGGTACACCGTGCCCGAGCCCTGCGAGGGCGTGGCGACGATCGCGTAGTCGTTGCCCGGGAAGCTCGAGCCTGCCGTGGTGCCGAGGACCGTGGTCTGGCCGGAGTTGGAGTACCAGGTGCTCGCGAGGTTGCCGCAGTGCCCGGCGGTCAGGAAGTAGTAGCTGGAGCCGCTGCGCACGTTGAAGCCGAGCGAGCAGCGGTAGCCACCGCCGTAGATCGCCTGCCCGCCGGCAAGCCGAGGAGCGACCGTGCCGGCCGTGCGCTCGGTGCGTACGGCGTCCCCGAACGGCGCGGTGAGCTTGGCGATCCGGGCCACCTCGGCCCGCGAGACGGTCGAGTCGAGGGTGACCACGACCTGGTTGTGCGCGGGGTCGGTGGCCCAGCCGGTGCCGGGCGTGCTGACGTGCGCCGTCAGGGTGCGGGTGACGTCGGCCAGGTCGGCCGCGCTGTGCCGGACCACCTGGGCCCGGACGCCGGGCCGGTCGACCTGGCGGGCCGCGGCCGCGTCGGTCACGTTGACGACCATCGAGTCGCTCGCGGCGTCGTACCAGACGCCGACTGCCTTCGCGCCGAGGTCCTGGGCCGCGGACCGGGCGGCCGCCGCACGCCGTACGTCCGCGTCGGACTTGGCGACGTCGACCTGGCTGCGCTGGGCGCCGGGCGAGGGGTGGGACGACGAGGACGCCGTCGCTGGGAGTGGGGCCAGGAGAGCGAGGGTGGTGCCGAGTGCTGCGCTTGCGGCCAGGGCCGCCGTCTTGCGAACGGTGCGAGTAGACACGGGATTCTCCCTTCCAGGCGAACGCACCCGATGCGCGTTCGTGGTGGCAAAGGTCCTATCCGGGCTTCGATGGTCTGGACAAGTCTTGAAGTTTTCTTTACTTCGTGGTTCGCGCGCGCGAGCTCTGGTGCTCCGTCGGATCGTGCGGTGGAATCGGAGGGCCCGCGTCGACCGGAGGAGAGCCCGTGCACTACCCGCTGACCGTCCGAGACTTCCTGGACCGCGCCGAGAGCGTCTACCCCGACCGCGTCGCGATCGTCGACGAGCCCGACCAGCCGGCGCCCTCCTTGGGCGCGCTGACCTACCGCGAGGTGGCCGCACTCGCCCGCGCCCAGGCAGCCCGCCTGGACGCACTCGGAGTGCCGGTCGGCGGCCGGGTCGCGGTGATCTCGCAGAACTCCGCGCGGCTGTTCACGTCGTTCTTCGGGGTCAGCGGCTGGGGCCGGGTGCTGGTGCCGGTAAACTTCCGGCTGTCGCTGCCCGAGATCGAGTACATCGTGGCCCACTCCGGCGCCTCCGTCGTCTATGCCGACCCGGCGCTGAAGGACAAGCTCGACGCCCTCGACGTGCCCCACAAGTTCGTGCTCGGCGAGGACGACGCGCTGTTCCTGCGCGACACCGAGCCGCGGCCCTGGGACTCCTCCGACGAGGCCGCGACGGCGACCATCAACTACACCTCCGGCACGACCGCGCGGCCCAAGGGCGTGCAGCTCACGCACCGCAACCTGTGGCTCAACGCCACCGTCTTCGGCCTGCACACCGGCGTCAACGACCGCGACGTCTACCTGCACACGCTGCCGATGTTCCACGCCAACGGCTGGGGCATGCCCTACGTCGTCACCGGCATGGGCGGCCAGCACGTGGTGCTGCGGCAGGTCGACGGCGCCGAGATCCTGCGGCGGGTCCGGGAGTACGGCGTCACGCTGATGTGCGCCGCACCCGCCGTCGTGTCCGCCGCGCTCGAGGCCGCAGCGTCGTGGGAGGGCGAGGTCCCCGGGCGGGACCGGGTCCGGATCGTGTGCGCCGGTGCTCCGCCGCCGACCCGGACCATCGAGCGGGTGATGGACGAGCTCGGCTGGCAGTTCAACCAGATCTACGGCCTGACCGAGACCTCGCCGATCGTGACCGTGAACCGGATGCGCGCCGAGTGGGACGACCTGTCCGCGCACGAGCAGGCCCGCCGGCTCTCGCGTGCCGGCGTTCCCGCACTCGGCGTCCGGGTGTCGATCGACCCGTCCGGCGAGGTGCTCACCGCCTCCAACCACAACCTCGACGGCTACTGGGAGCAGCCGGAGGAGACCGCCCGCGTCCAGGCCGGCAACACCTTCCACACCGGCGACGGCGGCTACCTCGACGACGAGGGCTACCTGGTGATCTCGGACCGCAAGAAGGACGTGATCATCAGCGGCGGCGAGAACGTCTCGTCCATCGAGGTCGAGGACGCCCTGATGTCGCACCCGGCGGTCAAGGAGTGCGCCGTGATCGGCATCCCCGACGAGAAGTGGGGCGAGCTGGTCACCGGCCTGGTCGTCACCGACGGGTCGTCGGTCACCCCCGAGGACCTGATCGCGCACTGCCGCGCGTCCCTGGCCGGCTACAAGTGCCCGAAGCGGATCGACTTCGTCGAGTCGCTGCCGCGGACCGCCACCGGGAAGCTCCAGAAGTTCAAGATCCGCCAGCCCTACTGGGAGGGCCACGACCGCCAGGTCAACTGACCGCCCCCAACCCAACCCGCCGAGCGGTCGCTGACGTGCGCGTCAAACCTGCCGAGCGGGCGCCAACGTGCACGTCAAATCTGCCGAGCGGGCGCTAACGTGCACGGCGCAGGCGCTCGGCGAGCGTCGCGCGTGCCTCGGCGATCCCGCCGAGGAGGAGACCGTCGACGTCACGGTGGTAGCCGTAGACGTTCTCCCGTCGGACCCCCTCGACGATCCACCCGTGCGCCTCGAGCAGCCAGCGCCGTCGTGCCTCGTCGTGGGCCCGGTCCTCCTCGCTGGAGTGGAACTCCTGGCCGTCGTACTCCATGGCGTAGCGCAGCTCCCGCACGCCGAGGTCGAGGCGGGCGTCCTCCTTGCCGTCGGGGCCGAGGATCGGGACCTGCGGCTCGGGGTGCGGCACGCTGGTCAGGTCGGTCCACCGGAGCCGCAACGTCGACTCCCCGGTCGACTCGGACCGCGGGTCGACGCGGGGTGCGAGGTCGCGGAGCTGGACGACGCCACGTTCGCCGCGGAACGCCCGGACCCCGCCGACCAGCTCCTCAAGGGTGAACTCGTCGAGCCGCGCGAGCGCGTCCATCCCGCCGATCGCGACGTCGCGGTGCTGCAACCGCCCGAGGTCCCAGGCCGTGCGGATCGAGGTGGTCACCCAGATGCCGTGCACCCGCTCGACGTGCCCGGGCGCGAGCCTGCGTTCGCCGCTGACCACGAGCCCGTTGCGCAGCGCACGCTGTCCGGGTGCCCGGAACATGCTCACCGGCGGCGTCGCCACGTGGTCGCCGGGCGCGTGGACGCCGGTGAGCAGCCAGCACGCCGTCCAGTCCGTCACGACGCAGTCGCGGGGGACGACGAGGCCGAGCGCGGCGGCGCGCAGTTCGACGCTGTCGGGCACCTGGGTGGCGACGTAGACGCCGCGGACCATGCGCCGGACGAGGCCGTGGTCGAGCAGCCGGCGCAGCTGCCGGGGATCGAGCCCCGCGCCCAGGGCCTGCTTCGTCGTGAAGGGGTGGTCGACCGGCAGCGGGAAGTGGTCGTCGAGAAGGGGTACGGCGAGGAGAGGCGTGATGTTCATCCGGGAAGGATGCGCGCCGCCTGGCGACCGCGGGCGGCGTCATCCACAGGCCGCCCACGCCCCTGTCAGTTCACGCCCGCTCGGCAGGTTTGGGGTGCACGTTGACGCCTGCTCGGCGGGGTCGGTGTCCGGTCAGGGGGTGACGGCGAGGGCGGACACGATGAGCGCGCCGAGCTCGTGGTCGCCCTCGATCTCGACGGGCACGTCGGACGGGTCGCGGCGGCCGCCGGAGAGGATCACATAGCTCTCGAGGTCCATCCGCAGCGTCACGGTGGGGTCGTCCGGGTTCCCTTGCAGGCGGTTGCCGCGACCCTCGGAGTCCATGACCACAGCGGTCTGCGCGGGGATCGGGCCGGTCACGTCGAGCACGACCGTCGTACCCGCCGGAGGGCCGACGCGCTTGCCGACCACGAAGGGGAGCCCGCGCAGGAACACCCCGAGAACGTGGCGGGCGGGCAGGGTGTCGAGGCCGCCCGGGCGGTCGACCGCGCGCCGGATGTCCTGCTCGTGCATCCAGACGTCGAGGGGACGGTTGGACAGCAGCGTCTCCCAGCTCCAGCCGATGCCGCCGGGCGTGATCGGCGGGGAGCCCTTCGGGTCGGTGGGCATCGCGGCGCGCAGCTCGGCCAACCGCTTCGCCGCGGACGACTCCAGCTCGTCGACGATCTCCTCGGTCGGCCAGTCCCGGCGGGCCAGCGGGCCCATCTCGGTGTAGACGCCCATCAGCGACGTGATGTGGTCGAGCTCGGGGACCTCGACCGGGTCCTGCTCGTCCCCGGCGAGCTCGGCCTCGAGGTGGGCCAGGTGCGCGGCGACGGCGCGGACGTTCCAGCCGGCCAGGTCGGTCGGCGCCTCCCACTCCTCCGGCGCCAGCCCACGGAGCAGCGCGACCACATCCGTGACCGCGACCTCCCATGCCTGGACGTACTGCTGCAGGCGGTCCGCGTCGCTCATGGCGGGACCCTACCCACCCGTCGGTACGACGCCCAGCCCCTGTCCGTTCACGCCGGCTCGGCGGGTCTGAGGTGCACCTTCACGCCGGGTCGGCGGGTATTCCGTGTCCCCGAGCGCCGGGTCGGCCTAGGGTGGCGGGCGTGACCCAGGACACTCCGGAGAAGAAGCCCGAGACGACGCCCGAGCCCGGTGCCTCGACGACGAAGCCCGACGAGACCACCAAGCCGGCGGAGCCGAAGGACGACGTCGTCGTCACGCGGCACACGCTGAAGGTGGGCCGCAGGGAGCTCGCCTACACCGCCACCGCCGGGCGGGTGGTGCTGCGGGACGAGGTCTACGAGGACGGCGTCTTCACGGGCTACAAGGCCAAGGCGGAGATGTCGCTGACGTCCTACGTCGTCGACGCCGCCGAGGGCGAGAACCGGCCGGTGACGTTCGCGTTCAACGGCGGCCCCGGCAGCAGCAGCGTCTGGTTGCACATGGGGCTGCTCGGGCCGCGCCGGGTGCTGATGGGCGACGTGGGCAACCTGACCCCGCCGCCGTACGGCATCGCCGACAACGCCGAGAGCCTGCTCGCAGTCAGCGACCTGGTGTTCATCGACCCGGTGTCGACCGGCTACAGCCGCGCGGTCGAGGGCAGCAAGCCCGAGCCGTTCCACGGCTACCAGGGCGACATCGAGTCGGTGGCCGAGCTGATCCGGATCTGGACCTCCCGCAACAAGCGCTGGATGTCGCCGAAGCTCGTGGCCGGCGAGTCCTACGGCACCACCCGCGGCGCCGCGCTCGTCGAGCACCTGCAGAGCCGGCACGGCATGTTCGTCAACGGCTTGATCCTGATCTCGAGCATCCTCGACTTCAGCGGCGTCGACTTCGAGAACCAGCGCAACGACAAGGCGCACGCGATGTACCTGCCGACCTACGCGGCCATCGCGCACTACCACGGCAAGGCCGGCAAGCGGTCGCTGCGGGCGACGCTCAAGGAGGCCGAGGAGTACGCCGCCAAGGACTACCCCTGGGTGCTCTCGCGGGGCGACCGGCTCACCACCAAGGAGCGGTCCGCCGCGGTCAAGAAGCTCGCGGGCCTCACCGGGCTCAGCGAGGAGTACGTCGACCGGGCCGACCTGCGCATCGAGCACTGGCGGTTCTTCGGCGAGCTGCTGCGCGACGAGCGTCGTACGGCGGGCCGGCTCGACGGTCGCTTCAGCGGGCCGGCGGCCAGCGCGATCGCCGAGCACATGGACGCCGACCCGTCGCACGACGCGATCGCGGGGCCCTACGCCGCGGTGTTCAACCACTACGTGCGCGACGAGCTCGGCTACGAGAACGACCTTCCCTACGAGCAGATCTCGCGCCGGGTGCAGCCCTGGTCGTTCAAGGACTTCGAGGGCCGGCCGATCGATGTCACGCCCAAGCTGGAGCGGGCGATGCGGCAGAACCCGCACCTGCTGGTGCACGTCGCCTACGGCTACTACGACGGCGCCACCCCGCACTTCGCCGCCGAGGACGTGATCGCGCACCTGCAGATCCCCGAGGAGCTGCGCGCGAACATCGAGCACGCCTACTACGAGGCGGGCCACATGATGTACGTCCACGAGCCGTCCCGGCTCCAGCAGAGCAAGGACCTCGCGGCGTTCGTGGCGCGGGCGTCGCACCGCTGAGTCCAAATCCGGGTTCGGGGGTCGATTTCCCAAGCACCACAGGGATAACCTGCCCCCGGACCCGGCGCCGACCCCGCGACGCCGGTGTCGTCATCCCCGTCCAGACCGCTGCCCCGCCTTGCGTTTCCGTACGGCGAAGACGGGAACATCTCACCTACGGGGCTGATCTCGGGAGAGACCGTATGGACCTGGAGCTGGCAGGGGTCGCCGAACGTCTGGCCGTGGAGTTCGCGGACCTGCCGACGGTCGTGGTGATCGACGCGGTGTGCAGCTGCGCGGGCGAGTGCGCCAACGCAGGGCCGCTGTTCGTGGAGGCGGGCGCGCGTGCACGGCTCGTCGCCTGGTGCGCGGAGCACCCGCCGACCGCGACCCTGCCCACCCCCGCCGAGGTGGCAGCCAGCGTCGTCACGCTCCCCCGGCAGCCCGTCGCTGCCGAGGTCGCGGACGCGCTCCCCTAGGACCCGCTCACGCCGACCCCGTTGAGTCGTCACTCCCGGGGTGTTGAGTGGTCGCCCTCGCGCAGTGCGGCTCCTCCCAGACGTCCTCAGCCAGGCGTCGTCGGTAGCGCTCGAAGCAGCCGCACCCGACGAGTACCCACGCAGGAAGCGGATGGCTGTGCCGGCGAGCGGAGAGGACACCACGACCCCGAGCACCAGACAGGGATACACGTCAGCGTGTCCGAGTGCTGCGATCTGGTCGTACACGCCGGAGAACATGAGCCACATGCAGAAGCACCACACGAGCACCACCACGACAGCCGTCGGGGCCCCCAGCCCCGCCCCGACTGCCGACTCAACCTGCTGCGGCTGCCGACTCAACGTCACACGTGACGGCGGGACTGCACCACCCGGAACCGCGTCGCCACGTAGGCCGTGTCGGTGTAGGCCGAGTTGGCCGCCGGGTTGGCACCCGTGCCGTGGAAGTCGCTGAACGCCGCGCTCTGGTTGACGAAAACGGCGCCCGTGAGGTTCTCCGACAGTGCGACGCCGGCCTCGAGAGCGGCCTCGCGGACCTCGGCGAGCACGTCGTCGCTCGTCGAGTAGACCGCCGCCGTCATCGCGCCGTGCTCGGTGATCGTCTCGCGCAGCAGCGTCGTCGACTCGGCGGTGTCCGCGGTCTCGATCAGGTAGGCGACGGGCCCGAAGCACTCCTCGGTGTAGATCTCGCGGTCCGCAGCGCTCAGCCCGATCACGGTGGGCGTGCGCACGGTCGCACCCTCGAACGCCGGGTGGGTGACGGTCCGTGACTCGACCAGCACCTTGCCCTGCGCACCGGCCGCGTCGAGCCGGGTCAGCACGCCTTCGTTGACGACGCCGCCGAGCAGCTCGACGGCCTTCGCGTCGTCACCGAGCAGCTTGCCGAGCGCGGCCTCGAGCCCAGCGGCGACGTCCTCGACGGACTTGGGGCCCTCGTCGGTGGCGATCCCGCCGGCCGGCACGTAGAGGTTCTGGGGCGCCGTACACATCTGGCCGGTGTAGAGCGACAGCGAGAACGCCAGGTTGAACAGCATCCCCTTGAAGGAGTCGGTCGAGTCGAGCACGACCGTGTTGACGCCGGCCTTCTCCGTGAACACCTGGGCCTGGGTGGCGTTGGCCTCGAGCCAGTCGCCGAACGCGTTGGAGCCGGTGAAGTCGACGAGCTTCACCTCGGGACGCAGCGCGAGGGTCTTGGCCAGCCCCACCGCCGGGTCCTCGGCGGCCAGCGTCACGAGGTTGGCGTCGAAGCCGGCCTCGGCGAGCACCTGCTGGGCGACCTGGACGGTGATCGCGAGCGGGAGTACGGCGCCCGGGTGCGGCTTCACGACGACGGCGTTGCCGGTGGCCAGCGACGCGAAGAGGCCCGGCCAGGAGTTCCACGTCGGGAAGGTGTTGCAGCCGATCACCAGCGCGATGCCGCGCGGCACGATCGTGAAGGTCTTCTCCATCCGCAGCGGCTCGCCCTTGCCGGGCTTCTCCCACAGCGCGGTCGCCGGGATCCGGTCCATCTCGTCGGCGGCGTAGGCGACCGCCTCGAGGGCGCGGTCGAGCGCGTGCGCGCCGCCGGCCTGGAACGCCATCACGAACGCCTGGCCGGAGGTGTGCTGGACGGCGTTGGCGAGCTCGAACACGCGCCCGTGCAGGCGGTGCAGGATCTCCAGGCACACGCCCACGCGGGCGGCCGGGCCGGCGTCGCGCCAGTCCTTCATCCCCGCTGCAGCAGCAGCCAGCAGGTCATCGACCCCGTCGGCGTTCACGCGCGGGTAGGAGACGCCGAGCTCGAACCCGAACGGAGACTTCTCGGTCGCGACCAGCCCCTGGGCGCCGGGGGTGGACAGCGGGAAGTCGCCGCCCAGCCACTCCTCGAACGCGGCCTTTCCGTCGGCCGCGGCCGTCTCGCCGTAGACACGCGGCGAGGGCGACTCGTCGTAGGCGGAGAAGTACCCGCGGCTCCGGGTGGCCGCGACCGCCGCGGTCAGGGTTGCCTCGTGGGCCGCGTACATCTCGGCTGCCGTGCTCATCGCTTCTCCTCGTGTGACACCGTCAGGACTCGGACGCCGCCATCCTGTCACACGAGCGGGTGCGGGTCAGGCCTCGACGAGCTCCGTCGCCGGGACCGGGACGGCGGCCCGCGACGGCCGCATCGCGACCAGCACGCCGGCCACCAGGAGCAGTCCGCCGGCGACCTCGGCGGGCGTCGGCCGCTCCCCCAGCAGCGCCCACGCCGACGCCATCGCGACGACCGGCGCGAGCAGCACCCAGGGCACCACCGAGGCGGACGGGTTCCGCGAAAGCAACGTGTTGAAGACGCCGTACCCCACCAGGGAGGCGAGGCCGGCGGTGTAGAGCGTGGACAGCGCGGCCTGCCACGAGAAGCCGGCGAGCGCGGCGCCGACCGCGTGCGGGCCGTCGAGCAGGAGCGAGAGCGCCAGCAGCGGCAGGGGTACGACGACCGCGGACCAGACCGTGAGGGAGAGGCCGCCGCGCACGCCCGAGGCCCGCGAGACCACGTTGCCGATGCCCCACGACAGCGCGCCGCACACGCACAACGCGAGGGCGCCGAGGGTGACGTGTCCGCCGCGGCCCAACGCCACGACGACGAGGCCGATGGAGCCGGCCAGGACGCCCGCGACCTGGGTCCGGGTGGGGCGCTCGCGGAGCACGCCGGCGGCGATCACGACGGTGAAGATGACCTGCGCCTGCAGGACGAGCGCTGCCAGCCCCGGGGAGAGGCCGGCCGCCATCGCGACGTAGAGGAAGCCGAACTGGCCCAGCGACATGAACACCCCGACCGCCACGACGCTGCGCCAGGGGGCGGCGGGACGCGGGACCAGGAACACCGCCGGGAGCACCACCGCGGTGAACCGGACCGCGGCGAAGAGCAGGGGCGGGACGCCGTGCATGCCCCAGTCGATCACCACGAAGTTGAAGCCCCAGATGGTGGCGACGAGGGCGGCGAGCAGGGAGTCACGCAGGTTCATGGGTCCCAGCGTGCCGGTCCAGACCGTGAAGCACCAGCGCACGGTGGTGCATGGTTCTCGGTAGCATCGCTTCATGATCGATCTCGCCGGAGTGACCTCGCTGCGTGCCATCGAGCTGCACGGGTCCGTGGTCGCCGCCGCCGACGCGCTCGGCTTCACGCCCAGCGCCGTGTCCCAGCAGGTGAAGCGGCTCGAGCGCCAGGCCGGGGTGCCGCTGCTCGAACGGGTCGGCCGCGGCGTGATGCTGACCCGCCAGGGCCGGCACCTCGTCGACGCCGGGAGCCGGCTGCTCACCGACCTCGAGTCGATCGAGTCCGACCTGCGACGGCAGGCCGGTGCGGTCACGGGGCACCTGCGGCTGACCGCGTTCTCGACCGCGATGCGCGGCCTGGTCGCGCCCCGGGTGGCCGCGTTGCTGGCCGCGCACCCCGACCTCACCCTCACGCTGGCCGAGCGCGAGCCGTGGGACACCGTCGACCTCGTCGCGTCCGGGCAGACCGAGATCGGCGTCGTGCACAGCTGGGGCGACGTGCCGCTGGCCATGCCGGAGCACGTGGCCACGACACCGCTCGCCGAGGACCTCGCCGACGTGGTCGTCCCCGCCGGGCACCGCCTCGCGGGTCGCCGTCGGCTCACCCCGCAGGACCTGGTCGACGAGGGCTGGATCGCCACCCCGGAGGGCACGATCTGCCGCGAGTGGCTGGGCCGGATGTACCAGGGCACCGGCCACCCGCCCCGGATCGCGCACCAGTCCATGGAGTTCGCCTCGCACCTGGCGCTCGTCCGTGCCGGGCTCGGCATCGCGCTGGTACCGCGGCTCGGCCGGGAGGCGCTCGGCGACGGGCTGGTGGCCGTGCAGGTGCACGACCCCGTGCCGACCCGGAGCATCGTCGCGGTGCACCGGCGCAGCATGGCTGGCTCCCCCGCCGTGCAGGCCGTGGTCTCGGCGCTGGCCACCTAGGCTGTCCGGCGTGCCCCTGCTGCGACCCCTCACCGACGCCGACGTCCCCGACGTGCTCGCCCTCAACGAGCGCAACGTCGAGCTGCTCGCCCCGCTCGACGAGGAGCGCCTGCGCTACCTCGCCGGGCTCGCGGCGCGCTTCGACGTGCTCGAGCACGACGGCGCGTTCGCGGGGTTCGTCGTGGTGGTCGGCCCGGGGACGCCGTACGACTCGGAGAACTATGCGTGGTTCTCCGCGCGCTACCCCGACTTCCACTACCTCGACCGGATCGTGCTCAGCGAGTCCGTACGGCGGCAGGGGCTCGGCAGCCTCGTGTACGACGAGGTGGAGGCCGCCGCCCGCCCGGCCGGCCGGCTGCTCCTCGAGGTCAACGTGGCGCCGCCCAACGAGCCGTCGCTGGCGTTCCACGCCGCGCGCGGCTACGTCGAGGTCGGGCGCCTGGGTGGCCCGGACAAGCAGGTCGAGCTGTTGGAGAAGGTGCTGTGACGCCGCAGGAGGTGGCCGAGCGCTCGGCCGCCGCGATGTGGGCCGACGACCGGGCCAGCCAGGCACTCGGCATGCGGATCCGCTCCGTCGGGCCCGGCCGCGCCGAGCTCGAGATGACCGTCCGCGAGGACATGGTCAACGGCCACGGCATCGGCCACGGCGGCCTCACCTTCACGCTCGCGGACTCCGCCTTCGCGTTCGCCTGCAACTCCTACAACAGGTCGACGGTCGCCGCCGGCGCCGAGGTCCGGTTCACCGCCCCGACCCGTCTCGGCGACCTGCTCGTCGCGGTCGCCGTCGAGCGCTCCCGCGAAGGGCGCGACGGGGTCTACGACGTCACGGTCCGCCGTACGACCGGCGACGGCGAGGGCGAGCTGGTCGCCGCCTTCACCGGCCGGTCCAAGGAGATCCGCGGCACCCTCTTTCGTTGAGTCGGCGCTCGGAGCGCCGACTCAACGCGACCGGAGCGCCGACTCAACGAGGGCGCGGAAGAGGCCGGCGTCGGCGCGGGTCTCCGGGTGCCACTGGACGGCGACCCGGAACGGGCCATCCGGCTTCTCCATCGCCTCGAGGGTGCCGTCAGCGGCGAACGCGCAGGCCGTGAAGCCCGGGTGGGTGCGCACCGACTGGTGGTGGTGGCAGCCGACCTCGTGGCGGTCGCCGATGTAGCCACGGAGCGCGCTCCCCGCGACCGTGTCGATGACGACGTCGCCGTACCTCGGGCCACCGGGCGAGTGCTCCTCGTGGCCCACCAGGTCGGGCGTGTGCTGGTCGAGCGACCCCCCGGCGTGGACGGCCATCAGCTGCATCCCGCGGCAGATCCCCAGCACAGGAAGGCCGATCGCGTCCGCGGCGTCGAGCAGCGCGAGCTCCCACGCGTCCCTGTCCACGCGCCAGCCGGCGGTGCGCTCGTGCGGTTCCTCGCCGTACGACGCAGGGTCGACGTCCGCCCCTCCGGAGATGACGAGCCCGTCGAGGCGCGCCACGACCGCCGCGGCCCGCTCCGGCGAGGAGGGCGGCAGCAGCACCGGCGCACCCCCCGCAGCCTCGACTGCCCGGGCGTAGTCGGCCGGCAGCACGTCGGCGGCTTGGTCCCACACCCCCCAGCGGCACTGCTCGCGGTAGGTGCTCAGCCCGATGACCGGCACCCGGCTGGCGGCCATCTCAGAGCGGCGTGACGTAGGCACCGGAGATGCCGCCGTCGACGAGGAAGGTGTTGGCGGTGATGAAGCTCGACTCGTCCGAGGCCAGGAAGAGTACGGCGTTGGCGATCTCCTCGGGCTCCGCGAAGCGACCCATCGGCACGTGCACGAGGCGTCGCTGCGCCCGGTCCTCGTCCTTGGCGAACAGCTCCTGGAGTAGCGGGGTGTTCACCGGGCCCGGGCAGAGCGCGTTGACCCGCACGCCCTCGCGGGCGAACTGCACCCCGAGCTCGCGCGACATCGACAGCACGCCACCCTTGGACGCCGAGTAGGAGATCTGCGACGTGGCCGCGCCCATCACCGCCACGAACGAGGCGGTGTTGATGATCGAGCCGCGCTTCTGCTCGAGCATGTAGGGCAGCGCCGCCTTGCAGCACAGGTAGACCGAGGTCAGGTTCACCTCCTGCACCTTGCGCCAGGCCTCGAGGTCGGTGTCCAGGATCGAGTCGTCCTCCGGCGGCGAGATGCCGGCGTTGTTGAACGCGATGTCGACCGAGCCGTAGGTGTCGAAGGTCGTCTTGAAGAGGTTGTCGACCTCGGCCTTGTCGGTCACGTCGACGTGCACGAACAGCCCGCCGGGCAGGTCCGCGACGATCGCCTCGCCGCGCGCGTCGTCGAGGTCGCCGATCACGACCTGCGCGCCCTCCTCCGCGAAGCGGCGCACGGTCGCCAGGCCGATGCCCGAGCAGCCTCCGGTGACGACGGCGACCTTGCCGTCGAGTCGTCCAGTCATGGGGGATTCCTTTCGTCCAGCGTGGTCAGTCGTGCGCGAGGAAGACGTTCTTCTCCTCGGTGAAGGCGTAGGGCGCGTCGGGGCCGAGCTCGCGGCCGAGTCCGGACTGCTTGTAGCCGCCGAAGGGGGTCCAGTAGCGGACCGCGGAGTTGGAGTTGACGCTCAGGTTGCCGGCCTGGATCCCGCGGGAGACCCGCAGGGCGCGGCCGAGGTCGCGGGTGAAGACCGACCCGGACAGGCCGTACTCGGTGTCGTTGGCCTTTGCGACCGCGTCCGCCTCGTCGTCGAAGGGCATCACGGCGACGACCGGGCCGAACACCTCCTCGCGCCAGACCTTCTCGGCGGTGTCCTCGGAGAGCACCACCGTCGGCGGCACCCAGAAGCCGTCGCCGCCGGGCGCCGAGCCGGTGAACGCGACACTGGCGTCGGCGATGTAGCCCTGCACGACCTCGCGCTGGCGCGCCGAGATCAGCGGGCCCATCTCGCTGGTCCGGTCGGTCGGGTCGAGCACCTTCATGGCCTGCACCGACTCCTGGAAGAGCCCGAGGAACTCGTCGTAGGCACTCTGCTCGACGAGGATCCGCGAGCGGGCGCAGCAGTCCTGGCCCGCGTTGTCGAAGACGGCGTACGGCGCCGCCGCCGCTGCCGCAGCGAGGTCGGCGTCGGCGAAGATCACGTTGGCGCTCTTGCCGCCGAGCTCGAGGGTGCACCGCTTCACCTGGTCGGCGCAGCCCGCCATGATCCGCTTGCCGACCTCGGTGGAGCCGGTGAACGCGACCTTGCGGACCAGCGGGTGCGTCACGAACCGCTCGCCGACCACCGAGCCCCGGCCCGGGATCACGTTGAGCACGCCCTCGGGCAGGCCGGCCTCGAGGCCGAGCTCCGCGATCCGCATCGCGGTCAGCGGCGTCATCTCGGCGGGCTTGAGGACCACGGTGTTCCCGGCCGCCAGCGCGGGTGCCATGCCCCAGGCCATGATCGGCATCGGGAAGTTCCAGGGCACGATGATGCCGACCACGCCGAGCGGCTCGTGGAAGGTGATGTCGGTGCCGCCGGGGACCGGGATCTGCTTGCCGTGCAGGCGTTCCGGCGTCGCGGAGTAGTAGTTGAGGCAGTCGCGGACGTTGCCGGCCTCCCAGGTCGCGTTGCCCCAGGTGTGGCCGGCGTTGCGCACCTCGAGCTCGGCGAGCTCCTCGACGTGCTCGTCGACGACGGCCGCGAACCGGCGCAGCAGCGTGGCCCGCTGCCCCGGCGGCATCGCCTTCCAGGCAGGGAACGCCTTCTGCGCGCGCTCGATGACCGCGTCGGCCTCCTCGACCGTGGCCAGGTGCACGTCGGTCACCGGTTGCGCGGTGGCCGGGTTCAGGACTGTGTAGTTCGACATTTGCACCAACCTTTCGGGGTCCCCGCGGCGTTGTTGGCGGGGGAGCAGAGCGGAGGAGCCAAGAACGTCGTGGGGGTGATCTACATCCTCTCGAAGGAGCGCCGCAGCTCCCAGTCGGTGACGGCCGCGTCGAACGCCTGCAGCTCGACGTCGGCCATGTTCGTGTAGTGGGCGACGACCTCGTCGCCGAGGACCGCGCGGGCGAGCGCCGAGTCGCGGAAGGCGTCCCGGGCGTCACGCAGCGTGTGCGGCACCTTGGGCTTGTCCGAGTGGTAGGCGTTGCCGACCAGCTCCGGCTCCAGCTCCAGCTCGTTCTCGATGCCGTGCAGCCCTCCGGCCAGCATGGCAGCCAGGGCCAGGTAGGGGTTCACGTCCCCTCCCGGAAGCCGGTTCTCCATGCGTGCACCGGCGCCGCGGCCGACCAGGCGGACCGAGCAGGTGCGGTTGTCGCTGCCCCACGCGACCGCCGTCGGGGCGAAGGAGCCGTCCGCGAACCGCTTGTAGGAGTTGATGTTCGGGGCGTAGAGCAGGGTGAAGTCGGAGATGGTGGCGAGCACCCCGGCGACGAAGTGGTCGTAGAGCGCCGACCGGGTGCCGGCCTCGTCGTCCCAGAACACGATCGACCCGTCGGTGCCGCGCAGGGACAGGTGGATGTGGCACGAGTTGCCCTCGCGCTCGTCGTACTTCGCCATGAAGGTGAGCGCCTTGCCGTGCTGGGCGGCGATCTCCTTGGCGACCAGCTTGTAGACGCTGTGGTTGTCGGCGGTGGTCAGGGCGTCGTCGTAGAGGAAGCCGATCTCGTGCTGGCCGTAGTTGCACTCGCCCTTGGCGCCCTCGACGTTCATGCCCGCCGCGTGCATGGTGTTGCGGATGTCGCGCAGCACGCCCTCGACCCGGGTGGTGCCGAGGATCGAGTAGTCGATGTTGTACTGGTTCGCCGGGGTCAGCCCGCGGTAGCGCTTGTCCCAGGCCTGCTCGTAGGTGTCGTCGAACATGATGAACTCGAGCTCGGTGCCCGACAGCGCCACGAAGCCCATCTCGGCGGCCCGGTCGAGCTGCTTGCGCAGGATGCTGCGCGGCGAGGCGACCACGGGCGAGTGGTCGGGCCAGACCAGGTCGCACTGGACCATCGCGGTGGCCGGCAGGTGCGGCAGCATCCGGATCGTGTCGAAGTCGAGCACGAACTCCATGTCGCCGTAGCCCTTGTCCCACGACGTCATCGCGTAGCCGTCGACGGTGTTCATCTCCACATCGACGCCGAGCAGGTAGTTGCACCCCTCGGCCCCGTGCTCCACCACGAAGTCCACGAAGTACGACGCGTGCAGACGCTTGCCCTGGAGCCGGCCCTGCATGTCGGTGAAGGCGATCACGACCGTGTCGACCTCGCCGTCGGCGATCCGCTCCTTGAGGGTCTCGAGGTCGAGCAGCCGGGGGTTGCGGGGGTGGGACATCACGGGCCTCTTCTCGTCGTTCGCTAGCCGAGCAGACCCCGCAGCAGGGCCGCGGTGTCGTCGCAGTGGTTCTCCATCACCCGCCGGGCACGGGTCGCCTCGCCCTTGAGCACCGCGGTGGCGATCGCCTTGTGCTGCCGGGCCGAGTGCTCGATGTTGACCGGGAGCACCGGGATCGCGTCGAGCATCAGGTGCAGGTCCGCCTGGACCCGGGTGACCGCCTGGACCATCAGCGGCGAGCCGGTCACGGTGGCGATCGCGAGGTGGAAGCGCGAGTCGGCCTGCCGGTGCTCGGCGGGGTCGCTCGAGCCGGCCACGACGTCGTGGGCCTCGGTGAGCAGGTCCCGCTCCGCGTCGGTGAGCTCGCGCGAGGCGGCCACGTGGCAGGCGCCGGGCTCGACCACGCGGCGCATCACCAGCACGTCGCGCAGGTGGGCGGCCCGGACCGCGTCCAGGTCGGGCGCCTCCCCCGACGCCGGCACCTGGGGCCGGTAGTCCACGACGCTGCCGCCACCGCGACCACGCCGGGTCCGGACCAGTCCGGCGCTGCGCAGCGCCGCGATCGCCTCGCGCAAGGTCGCCCGGGAGACGCCGAGCCGCTCGGCCAGGTCGCGCTCGGAGGGCAGCGAGCTCCCGGCCGGGTAGACGCCCAGCCGGATCGCGGTGGCGAGCTGCTCGACGCAGCCCTCGAAGGCGTGGTGCCCGCGCACCGGGCGGAGCACGGCCTCGCTCAGGTCACTGCTCGGAAACGCCGCCGTCACGCGGCACAGTCTGTCCATCCGGGGTCGGCACCGTCAATGGTCCGACTTCAAACCTTTAGCCTTCTAAGGTCTAGACGCTCAGATTCTCGCGGCGCTAGCGTGAGGCAACAGCGACCCGGCAAGGGAGGCCTCATGGCTGACGTGTCCCAGTTGTCCGACGACGAGCGGCGCCTCGCAGAGCTCGGCTACAAGCAGGAGCTGAGCCGGTCGTGGTCCGGCTTCAGCAACTTCGCCATCTCGTTCTCGATCATCTCGATCCTTGCCGGCTGCTTCACCAACTTCGGTGCCGGCTGGAACAACGGCGGCCCGATCTCCATCTCGTGGTCGTGGCCGATCCTCGGTGTCTTCATCCTGCTGATCGGCTTCACGATGTCGGAGCTGGTGTCGGCGTTCCCGACCTCGGGCGGCATCTACTGGTGGGCGTCCAAGCTGGGCGGGCCGCGCGCCGGCTTCTTCACCGGCTGGCTGAACCTGATCGGCCTGATCGCGGTCACCGCGGGCGTCGCCTACGGCTGTGCCACGTTCATCGACCTGACCATCAGCACCTGGTCGACGTCCTACGCGGGAAGCTACTCGCTGACCAGGGTCTTCCTGATCTTCCTCGTGGTGCTGGTGCTGGCCTCGGTGCTCAACATCTTCAGCGGCCACCTGATGGCGGTCATGAACAACGTCTCCGTGTGGTGGCACGTGGCCGGCGCGGCCGCGATCGTGCTCATCCTCGTGCTCGTCCCCGACCACCACCAGTCGTTCAGCTACGTCTTCACCGAGCGGTTCAACAACTCCGGGTACGGCGGTGGGAGCACGTCGAGCTTCGGCTACTGGTTCGCGATCGTGCCGTTCGGCTTCCTGCTCACGCAGTACACCATCACCGGCTTCGACGCCTCCGCGCACCTGTCGGAGGAGACGCACTCGGCGTCCAACTCCGCGGCCAAGGGCATCTGGCAGTCGATCGCCTACTCGGTCATCGGCGGCTACATCCTGCTGCTCGCGGTCGTGTTCGCCGTACCCAACCTGCACGGCAAGCCCGACAACGCGGGCGTCGGCGCCGGAGGTGTCGCCTACATCTTCAACGCGGCCATGGGGTCCAGCTGGGCGGGGCTGGTGCTGTTCATCTCGGCGGCCGGCCAGTTCTTCTGTGCGGTGTCCTGCATGACCTCGGCGTCGCGGATGACGTTCGCGTTCAGCCGTGACGGCGCGATCCCCGGCTCGCGGCTGTGGTCGAAGGTGACCGCGGCGCGCGTGCCTGCCAACGCCGTGATGCTGGTCGGCACGGTCAGCGCCCTGGTGACGCTGCCGGCACTGATCAAGGTCAACACCGGCACCGCGGACAAGCCGCTCATCGTGCCGGTGGCGTTCTACGCGGTCACCTCGATCGCGGTGATCGGCCTCTACCTGGCCTTCGCGATCCCCATCTGGCTGCGCTGGCGCCACGGTGACCGGTTCGAGGTCGGCCAGTGGAACAACGGCAACAAGTACCGGTGGATGAACCCCATCGCCGTCGCCGAGATCGTCGTCGTGTCCCTCTACCTGATGCTGCCGTTCGTGCCGGGCGCCAACCCGTTCAACGACGCGTTCGAGTGGAAGTTCGTCAACTACGCGCCCATCGTGACGATCGGGGCACTGGTCCTGCTGACGATCTGGTGGGAGACGTCAGCGAAGAAGTGGTTCAAGGGACCGAAGCACACCGTCGACACGGCGGTCGTCGAAGCGTTCGACGACTAGCGGACGACGTACGACGGGGGTCGAGATGACGCGGGAACGGAGTGCGGTGGAGGTCCTCGGGGCCCTCCCCGACCTCAGCGCACCCGCCGACGAGCCGACGCACGCCCGGATCGAGCACTGGCTGGCCGCGGCGATCGGCGGGCGGGCGCTGTCCGAGGGCGACCGGCTGCCGCCCGAGGGGGAGCTCGCGGCCGAGCTCGGGGTGAGCCGGATGACGTTGCGGCAGGCGCTCGGCGCGCTCGAGGGGCGTGGTCTGGTCGAACGCCGGCGCGGCCGCGCGGGCGGCACGTTCGTGGCGCGGCCGCGGATCGAGTGCGACCTCACCGGGCTGCCCGGCTTCACCGAGCAGATGCGGCGGGCCCAGGTGCGGCCCGGCGCACGCGTGGTCCGCGTCGAGACCCTGGCCGCTCCGGTGACGGTCGCCCGCGCGCTCGACCTGCCCCGCAACGGCAGCGTGCACCTGGTCGTCCGGGTCCGCAGCGCCGACCGCGAGCCGCTCGCGCTCGAGGAGACCTACCTGCCGGCCGAGGCGTTCCCCGGCCTGCTCGAGCGTCGCCTCACCGGGTCGCTCTACCGGATCATGGCGCGCGACTACGGCCTCGCGCCGTACGACGCCCGCGAGTGGCTCGAGCCGGTCGTCGCCGACGAGGAGCAGGCGCGGCTGCTCGGCACCGCGGCGGGCTCGGCGCTGATGCTGGTCACCCGCACCGCGCGCACCTCGGCCGGGCGGCCGGTGGAGCACGCCTACGACCGCTACCGCGCGGACCGGACCCGGATCGCCCTGCACACGGGCATCGCGCACGACGGGACCGGTGCGACGCTCTCGGCCGAGGTCAGAACCGGTCGGCGAGGCCCGGGCTGAGCACGTCCACCGTGGCCACGCCCTCGGCCGCCAGGGTCACCGCACTGTGGGTGCCGGTGACGGCCAGGCAGCGCATCCCGGCCGCCTTCGCCGCCCGCACCCCGGCGACCGAGTCCTCCAGGACGAGAACTTCGTCGGGATTCACCCCCAGCCGGGTCGCGGCGAGCAGGAACCCCTCCGGGTCGGGCTTGCCGCGGGTGACGTCCTCCTCGGCCACCACGGTGGCGAAGACGCCCTGCAGGCCCGCGTGGTCGAGCACGAACTCGACGTCGGGGCGCTGCGCGCCGGTGACGACGGCCAGCGTGCGCCCGTCGTCCACCAGACGGCGCACCAGCGCGACGGTGTCCGGGAGCACCGGGCTGTGCTGCTCGACGATCTGCCGGTAGCGCTCGCGGCGCAGCGCGAGCAGCCGCTCGACGAGCGGCTGGTTCATGCTGAGCGCGCCGAGCCGCTCGGCCACGGCGATCTCCACGATCTCGCGGTCGCTGTGTCCCGCCAGCCGGTCGAAGTAGTCCGCCGGCGTCATCCGCCAACCCAGGTAGGCATGGAAGATCTCGGTGAAGACCCGCTCCAGCACGGGCTCGTCGTCGGAGAGCGTGCCGTTGAAGTCGAAGAACACCGCGCGGGTGCGGATCGTCGTCTCCATGCGAAAGAGTCTAGACCTTTGGTCACGACGGGACTACGGTCGAGGGACCGGCAGGAGGTGCCCGAATGCCCGTGACGCTCGACCGCAAGGTCCTCGAGGCGCAGCTCGCCCACATCCCTGCACTGGCAGGCGAACGGGTCGTCGAGGAGCTTCCCGGGGGCCTCACGAACCTCAACCTCAAGGTCACCACGCGGTCCGGCGAGTTCGTGGTCCGCTGCTTCTGCGGCGACGCGGACCTGCTCGGCATCGACCGCGACGCCGAGGCCCACAACACCCGCGCCGCGTTCGAGGCCGGCGTCGGCGCCGAGGTCGTGGACTACCGCCCGGACCTCGCGATGCTGGTGATCCGGTTCATCTCCGGCGATACCTACGACAACGCCCGCCTGACCCAGCCCGGCACGCTGCCGCGGGTTGCCGAGGCGGTGCGTCATCTCCACGCGGGTCCCCGGTTCGTCAACGACTTCGACATGTTCGCCCGGCAGCGCGGCTACCGCGCGAAGGTCGGCGCCCTCGGGCTCGGCCTCCCCCCGTCGTACGACGACCACGACGGAGCCTTCCAGCGGATCCGGGGCGCACTGGCGACCCGGGCGCGGCCGACGGTGCCGTGCAACAACGACCTGCTCGCGGGCAACCTCGTCGACGACGGCGAGAAGATCTGGCTGATCGACTACGAGTACTCCGGCAACAACGACGCGTACTTCGAGCTCGGCAACACCAGCACCGAGTGCGACCTCGACGCCGACCAGACCGCGGAGCTGGTGGCCGCCTACGTGGGCCGGGAGAGCCGCAGCCTGCTGGCGCGGACCCGGTTGCAGGCGATGGTCAGCGAGTACGGCTGGTCACTGTGGGGCGTGCTGCAGGCCTCGAGCAGCTCCCTGGACTTCGACTTCGCCGGGTGGGGGCTGGAGCGTTACGAGAAGGCGGTCCGCGGCTTCACCGGCAACGACTTCGACCGGCTCATCGACGAGGTGCAAGGTGACGACTGACCCGACCCGGCTGCCCGACCGCGCTCGCGTGGTGATCATCGGCGGCGGGGTGATCGGCGCCAGCGTGGCCTACCACCTGACCGAGCTCGGCTGGACCGACGTGCTGCTGCTCGAGCAGGGCACCCTCTCGTGCGGGACGACCTGGCACGCCGCCGGCCTGGTCGGGCTGCTGCGCGCCAGCGAGTCCGGGACCCGGCTGGTGCAGTACTCCACCGACCTCTACCAACGCCTCGAGGCCGAGACGGGTCTGTCGGCCGGCTACAAGCAGTGCGGCGGCGTGATCGTGGCGCGCACCGAGGACCGGATGACCCAGCTCCGCCGTACCGCGGCCACCGCCGACGCGTTCGGGCTGCGCGCGGAGCTGATGACCCCGGACGAGGCCCGGGAGCGCTACCCGGTGATGGCCACCGACGACCTCGCCGGCGCGATCTGGCTCCCCGACGACGGCAAGGCCAACCCCGCCGACCTGACCATGGCGCTCGCCAAGGGCGCCCGGACGCGCGGCGCGACCGTCGTCGAGCGGACCCGGGTGGTCGACGTGCTGACGCGGGACGGTGCGGTGACCGGCGTCCGGGTCTCCGTCGATCGAGCCGGTGCCGATGATCGAGCCGGTGCCGATGATCGAGCCGGTGCCGATGATCGAGCCCGTCGAGATCACGTCGTCGACATCGAGGCCGAGGTGGTCGTGAACTGCGCCGGCCAGTGGGCCAAGGCCGTCGGCGAGATGGTCGGGGTGACGGTGCCGCTGCACAGCGCGGAGCACTTCTACGTGGTCACCGACCAGATCGCGGGCGTGCACCCGGACCTGCCGATCCTGCGTGACCCGGACGGCTGGACCTACTTCAAGGAGGAAGTCGGTGGCCTGGTCGTCGGCGGCTTCGAGCCGGAGGCCAAGCCGTGGGTCTCCCCCGACAAGATCCCCTACCCGTTCGAGTTCCGGCTGCTCGACGAGGACTGGGAGCACTTCTCGGTGCTGATGGACAGCGCGCTCGAACGGATCCCGGCGCTGCACGAGACGGGGATCCGCAAGTTCTACAACGGCCCGGAGAGCTTCACCCCCGACAACCAGTTCATCGTCGGCGAGGCCCCCAGCGTGCGCGGCTTCTTCGTCGGCGCCGGCTTCAACTCCGTCGGCATCGCGTCGGCCGGGGGCGCCGGGAAGGCGCTCGCCGAGTGGATCGTCGAGGGTGAGGCGACCATGGACCTGGTCGCCCAGGACCTGCGCCGGTTCGCCGGCTTCAACGGCAACAACCGCTGGCTGCGCGACCGCGTCGGGGAGATCCTCGGCCTGCACTACGCGGTGCCGTGGCCCAACCGCGAGCTCGAGACCGCGCGGCCGTTCCGCCGGTCGCCGCTGTTCGCCCATCTCAAGCGGCAGAACGCCTGCTTCGGCAGCCGGATGGGTTGGGAGCGCGCCAACTACTTCGCGCCGTACGGCGAGAGCCCAGCGATCGACTACGCGTGGGGCAAGCAGAACTGGCTGCCCTGGTCGGCCGCGGAGCAGCGTGCTACCCGTGCGGCCGTCGCCGTGTTCGACCAGACCTCGTTCAGCAAGTACCTCGTCGTCGGCCGCGACGCCGAGGCCTCCCTCCAGTGGATCTGCAGCAACGACGTCGCCGTTCCCGTCGGGCACACCGTCTACACCGCCCTGCTCAACGCCCGCGGCACCTACGAGTCCGACCTGACCGTGACCCGGCTGGCTGCCGAGGAGTTCCTGCTGGTGAGCAGCTCCGCGACCACCGAGCGCGACCAGGACTGGATCCGCCGCAACGTCCCCGCCGGTCACGACACCCGCGTCGTCGACATGACCTCGCAGCTCGCCGTGCTCGGTGTCATGGGGCCGCGCTCGCGCGACCTGCTCGGTCGGCTCACCGACGCCGACCTGTCCGACGAGGCGTTCCCGTTCGGCAGCAGCCGCGAGATCCGGGTCGGCTACGCGACGGTGCGCGCCACCCGGATCACCTACGTCGGCGAGCTCGGCTGGGAGCTCTACGTGCCGGCGGAGTTCGCGGTCGGGGTCTACGAGGACCTGTTCGAGGCTGGTGCCGACCTCGGTGTCGTGCCCGCCGGCTACTACACGATCGAGTCGCTGCGGCTCGAGAAGGGCTACCGCGCGTTCGGCCGTGAGCTGACCCCGGAACGCAACCCTGTCGAGGCGGGGCTGTCGTTCACCTGCAAGCTCCGCACCGACATCGACTTCCTGGGCCGCACCGCCGTCGAGAAGGCGAAGGCCGAGGGCGCGCACCGGCGCACGGTCTCCTTCGTCGTCGACGACCCGGAGCCGATGCTGTGGGGCGGCGAGCTGGTGCTCCGCGACGGCCGCCCGGTCGGGCTGGTGACCAGCGCCGCCTGGGGCGAGACCACCGGCGCGTGCGTCGGGCTCGCGCAGGTCGCCGACCCCGATGCCGCCACCACCAGCGCCGACTGGCTGCGCGCTGGCGGCTTCTCGGTCAACGTGGGCGGCCAGGTGTACGGCGTCACCGCGGGTCTCAAGGCGCCGTACGACCCGGAGAACGCGCGGATCCGCTAGCCGGACGGCCCTACCCGGGCCGCCCTCGAACCAAGACACGTCAGCTGCGGGGTCGGCGTTCTCGGATCCAGGTCTCGCCGTCCGGCCCGGCAGTGCCGGTCGGTTCGAGGGAGTCCCGGTAGCCGGGTGACAGTCGATGTCGCCCCGGCGGCGGCAGGAACTCCGGCCGTCCGTCGTTCGGGTTGAGCCTCACTTGCCAGGGCGTGTGGTGGATGACCTTGTGGTGAGCCCGGCACAGGAGGACGAGGTTGAGGAGTGCGGTGAGGCCGCCGTGGGCCCAGTGGATGATGTGGTGGGCGTCGCAGGCGATGGGCTTCTGTCGGCAGCCGGGGAACGCGCAGTGCTTGTCTCGGAGGACGAGGACCAGCCACAAGGCGGCGGTGACGAGGCGTTGGGTGAGCGCGGTGTCGAAGATCGCGGACTTGCCGCCCATGACGGCGGGGAGGATGTCGGCGTCGCACGCCAACCGGCGGGCGGCTTCGGGTGAGAGGTCGTCATCAGTCCCGAGCGTGGCGGTGCCGACCTGGGCCTGCAACGTGTCGAGGTCGACGGTGACCGCGACGCGGGGTTTGTGGCCGTGGTCCTCGGGGAGCACCTCGGCATCGAGGGCGAGCTGGCAGGTCTCGACGAGGGCGTCCCAGGTCCGGGCGCCGTGGTCGCGGGCGTCCTTCCCGTCCATGCCGCAGTCCGGATCCGACGCGCCGTAGTCGCTCGCCGGGCCACCTGCCGGGTGCGCGGCCGGGTCGCCGGTCGCTTCGAGCCCGGGGTTGGTGGCCGGGTGCGGACGAGCCAACGAGGCCAGCGCGGTCTCGATGACGGCGACGTCCTCGACGGTGCCGCGGCCTTTGAGGTAGGCGCCACCGAGGCCGTCGTGGCGGATGGTGAGGAACCTGCCCAGGTGGGCGGAGCGTTCGAGTCGGTCGAGGGCTGCTTCCTCACGTTGTTCGGTGCCGTCGGGGTCGACGTCCTCGAGGACGTGCTCGGCGGCCTTGGCGAGGTCGCTGGCGTTGAGGTGCTGTGCCTTCTGAAGGAGCACCACCTCCGCCTCGTCCCGAACGGCGGCACTGACGGGGAGCTTGCGGATCGCGTCCACGATGACTTCGGCCTGGTCCGGGGAGATCACCGCAGCGGCGAGGGCGTCGGCGGTCATCTGCCGGTCCGCTTCCAGGTCGCGCGCGAGGCGCAGGGTGCGGGCGCCGGTGCTGTTGCGGCCCCCGGACACGGCGGTGACGTAGGCCTTCGCGGAGGCCCAGCCCTCGTCGCGGGCGGCGCCGGAGGCTTCGATCTCGAGGCACACCTTCGCGTCGAGGGCGGCCAGCGTCGAGCGGGTCCGCTCGATCGCCTCCTTCGCAGCAAGCAGCTCGGCCTTGGACTTGGCTGCCCACAGCTCCTGGGTCAGCTCGACCAGACACGCACGCGCACCCTCGAGCACGCCGGCGGGAGCCAGCTGCTCGGGTGCTCGGGTGTCTGTCGTCATGGAACCCAGTGAACCACCGGCTACCGACACTTTTCGAGTACCAGTTCGACATCTGTGGAAAGAACTTTTCGGAGGTTCCGGGGGCATGTTTCGAGGCAACCAGCAGGCACCGACGATCCGACGCGCGCGCCGCCCGACAGTCCACAGGACGTCGTACTTCTGCTCACCTGCCAGCCGTGCGGACTGCCAGCGGTCGGCCTCCTCCTCCGCCACACGAGCCACAGGCCGGAGGCGGATCAGTTCCGGATGGCTGGGAATCGGAGCGATCAGCAGCCACATGGAACTGATCTGCGGTCTGGCTGGGGCGGGTGGGGCGGTCGAGGCGGGGTGGTTTCGAGCCCTTCGAGACGGTCGCTTCGCGACCTCCTCAGGAACCAACGGGCGCTGCGCGCCCTCCTCGACCAACCGGGTGGGCTAGCCGATGACGACGGCGACCGCCGACGAGACGGCGCCGGTGCGGGGGTCGCGGACCCGGAAGAGGTTCTTGCCGTGCCGGCCGGAGGCGATCCAGGTGTGGAAGTGGCCGTGGTGGACGGTCGTGCTCACCGGGAACCTGCGCCAGCGCCCGCCGCTGCGGCGCTGCACCACCAGGCGCGCGCCGCCGTGCCCGCGGTAGCTGCCGGACAGGTCGATGCGGCCCATCGGCCGCACGTGGTGCCGGCGTGCCTTCAGCGTGAGGCGGCTGCGGCGGTGCTTCTTGTGGTGCGTGACGGCCCGGTGGGTCGGCGACGGCGACGGAGTCGCGCTGTGGGTCGCGACCGGGGAGGGTGAGGGTGAGGCCGACACGAAGGTGGACGGCGACGCGCTGGCCACGACGCTCAAGGGTGCGGCCGCCGCGTCGGCGGTGATGCCCGACGCGCGCACCGCTCCGTAGGCCACGGCACCGGCGGCTCCGCCGATCACCAGGGCCACCACCAGGACGACGCCGAGGGCGCCGACCACCTTGTCCCGCAGGTCACGCGGTTCGTCCACTGCACTGCTCCCGAGAGTTGAGGCGCGTCCTCGTCGGACGTCCGTGCGACGTCCGTACCCCATTCTCCCGTCAGGAGTCGCCTCGACTTCGCGGCGTTCCGCCGCCCCGGCGACCGGTCCCGCGCCGAGTGGCGGGGGACGCTCGTTCTAGGGTGACGACGGACGTGGCTTGCGCCACACGCCGTACGACGTCAGGAGGTCGGAGATGGCCGGAGAGGTTCCGGGCCTCAGCATCGACGAGCTGCGCGCGCTCCAGCTCGAGCGGTTGCGCGCCTCGCTGGCGCACGCCTACGACAACGTGCCGCACTACCGGCAGGCGTTCGACGCCGCGGGGGTGAAGCCGCACGACCTCGACTCGCTGGCGGACCTGGCGCGGTTCCCGTTCACCGCCAAGGCCGACCTGCGCGCCCACTACCCGTTCGGGATGTTCGCGGTGCCGCGCGACCAGGTGTCCCGGGTGCACGCGTCGAGCGGTACGACCGGGCAGCCGACGGTGGTCGGCTACACCAGCGACGACCTCGACACGTGGGCCGAGGTGATGGCGCGCAGCATCCGCGCCGCGGGAGGCCGGCCGGGAGACGTCGTGCACGTCGCCTACGGCTACGGCCTGTTCACCGGTGGGCTCGGCGCGCACTACGGGGCCGAGCGGCTCGGCTGCACGGTGGTGCCCGTCTCCGGCGGGATGACCGAGCGGCAGGTGCGGCTGATCCTCGACTTCGAGCCGCGGGTGATCATGGTGACGCCGTCCTACTTCCTGGCGATCCTCGAGGAGATGGAGCGCCAGGGCGTCGACCCGCGCAGCACGTCGCTGGCGATCGGCATCTTCGGCGCGGAGCCGTGGACCGACGAGATGCGCCGCGAGGTCGAGGAGCGCGCGGGCATCCGGGCCGTCGACATCTACGGCCTGTCGGAGGTGATGGGGCCGGGCGTCTCGCAGGAGGCGGTCGAGACCCAGGACGGCCTGCACGTGTGGGAGGACCACTTCTTCCCGGAGGTCGTCGACCCGGTGACGCTCGAGCCGCTGCCCGACGGCGAGGAGGGCGAGCTGGTCTTCACCTCCCTGACCAAGCAGGCGATGCCGGTGGTGCGCTACCGCACCCGCGACCTGACGCGGTTGCTGCCGGGCACGGCCTACCCGGCGTTCCGGCGGATGCAAAAGGTCACCGGTCGCACCGACGACATGATGATCGTGCGCGGGGTCAACGTCTTCCCGACCCAGGTCGAGGAGCAGATCCTGCGCGTCGAGGGGCTGACCCCGCACTACCTGTGCGTGCTGACCCGTCCCGGCACCCTCGACGAGCTCACCGTCCAGGTCGAGGCGCACACGTCGGTCCCCGAGGCCGACCGCGCCACCCTCGGCGCACTGCTGCGCCAGCACGTGAAGGACACCGTCGGCGTCACCGTCGGCGTCGAGGTGCTCGCCCCGCACGCCCTCGAACGCTCGCTGGGCAAGGCCAAGCGCATCAGCGACCAACGCAACTAGAAGGAGCCTTCGTGCTGTCCGACCTGCTCGTCGTCGACCTCACCCGTGCCCTCGCCGGCCCGCACGCCGCGATGATGCTCGGCGACCTCGGCGCCCGTGTCATCAAGGTGGAGACGCCCGGCACCGGTGACGACTCCCGCTCCTGGGGACCGCCGTTCGTCGGCCCCGAGGACGACCCCCAGTCGACGTACTTCATGAGCGCGAACCGCAACAAGGAGTCGGTCACGGCGGACCTCAAGTCCGAGGACGGCAAGGAGCTGCTCACCCGGCTGGTGGAGCGCGCCGACGTGCTGATGGAGAACTTCCGCACCGGCGTCCTGGACCGGCTCGGCTTCTCCGTCGCGCGGCTGCACGAGATCAACCCGCGCCTGGTGATCCTCTCGATCACCGGCTTCGGCCACGACGGCCCGGAGGGCGGCCGTGCCGGCTACGACCAGATCGCCCAGGGCGAGGCCGGCCTGATGTCGCTGACCGGCCCGTCCGCCGACGACCCGACCCGTGTCGGGGTGCCGATCGGCGACCTCCTCGCCGGGATGTACGGCGCCTACGGCGTGCTCGCGGCTCTGCACGAGCGGACCACCACTGGACGCGGCCGTGTCGTCCGGGGCAGCCTGCTCGCCTCGATCGTCGGCGTGCACGCGTTCCAGGGCACCCGGTGGACGGTGGCCAAGGAGGTGCCGCACGCGATCGGCAACCACCACCCGTCCATCTCGCCCTACGGCCTGTTCCAGACCGGCGACGCCCCCATCCAGATCGCCTGCGGAAACGAGAACCAGTGGCGTGCGCTGTCCGGCCTGCTCGGGATCGACGACGTGCGGTTCTCCAGCAACAAGGACCGGGTCGCGCTGCGGGCCGAGGTGATCGCGACCCTCGAGATCGCCCTCGCCGCGCGGACCGCCGAGGAGTGGCTGGCCGAGCTGGCCGGGCTCGGCATCCCGGCCGGCAAGGTACGCACCCTCGACGACGTCTACACCTGGGACCAGACCGCCTCGCAAGGCCTGCTCATCGACGTCGAGCACCCGACCGTCGGAACGGTGCAGCTGCCCGGGCCGTCGCTGCGCTTCGACGACAACCCCTACGCCGGCACCCGCGAGACGCACCTGCCGCCGCCGCTGCTCGGCGAGCACAACGCGTCGGTCCGGGCCTGGCTCGGCCTCGACCCCGTCGAGTAGGCGGGTGGGAGGATCGGGGGCATGTCGTTACCTGCCACGCCTGCGCGACTGTCCGCGACCGAGCTGATCGACCTCGTCCTCGACGACGGGTCCTGGGTCTCCTGGGACACCCCACCGCAACGCGGGCCGGTGTCGGAGTCCTACGCCGCGGAGCTGGCGGCCGCGCAGGAGAAGACCGGGCTCGACGAGTCGGTGCTGACCGGCGAGGGTCGCATGCACGGGCGCCGGGTCGCGGTCGTGGCCTGCGAGTTCCGGTTCCTGGCCGGGTCGATCGGGGTCGCGTCCGCGGAGCGGCTGGTGCGCGCGATCGAGCGGGCCACCGCCGAGGGGCTGCCGCTGCTGGCCGCGCCCGTCTCCGGCGGCACCCGCATGCAGGAGGGCACCGTCGCGTTCGTGCAGATGGTGAAGATCTCCAGCGCGATCGCCGCGCACAAGGCGGCCGCGCTCCCCTACCTGGTCTACCTGCGACACCCGACGACCGGCGGCGTGATGGCGTCGTGGGGCTCACTGGGGCACGTGACGGTCGCCGAGCCGGGCGCGCTGGTCGGCTTCCTCGGGCCGCGCGTCTACGAGGCGCTCTACCACCGGCCGTTCCCCGAGGGCGTGCAGACCAGCGAGAACCTCTACGCCCACGGGCTCATCGACGCCGTCGTGCCGCCTGACGAGATCGCCGGCATCCTCGACCGGGCGCTGACCGTGCTCGCCCCCGGGCCCGCCGACGAGGCCGACCCGCCGGACCCCGCGCCCGAGCCGGTCCCCGACGTCGACACCTGGGAGTCGGTCACCCGGAGCCGCCGTCCCGAGCGGCCCGGCGTACGACGCCTGCTGAAGTACGCCGCCACCGACGTGATCCCGCTCAACGGCACCGGCCAGGGCGAGTCGGACCCGGGACTGCTGATCGCGCTCGCCCGCTTCGGCGGGTCCCCGTGCGTCTTCCTCGGCCAGGACCGTCGCGGTCAGACCCAGGCGCACCCGCTCGGGCCGGGAGCGCTGCGCGAGGCACGACGCGGGATGCGGCTCGCCGCGGAGCTGCGGCTGCCGCTGATGACCGTGATCGACACGCCCGGCGCGGCACTGTCGGTGGAGGCCGAGGAGGGCGGGCTCGCCGGAGAGATCGCCCGCTGCCTCGCCGACCTGGTCACACTCGAGGCACCGACGCTGTGCCTGATGCTCGGCGAGGGCAACGGCGGCGGCGCGCTGGCGCTGCTGCCCGCGGATCGGGTGATCGCGGCCCAGCACGGCTGGCTGTCACCGCTGCCGCCCGAGGGCGCGAGCGCGATCGTGCACCGCGACCTCGAGCACGCCCCCGACATGGCCCGGGCCCAGGGCGTGCGCGCCCTGGACCTGCACCGCGCCGGGATCGTGGACCGGATCGTGGTGGAGCGCCCCGACGCAGCCGACGAGCCGGAGGAGTTCTGCGCCCGCCTCGGCGACGTGCTGCGTTACGAGCTGGCCGCGCTGCGGCGCCGCGACCGGAGCACGCTCACCGCCCAGCGCGCCGCGCGCTACCGGCGCATGGACGGGTTGAGCCGGACGTGAAGAGGGCGGTGGCCGGACCGGTGTGCAACGGTCCGGCCACCGCCGGGTAGCGATCCTCGCCCCCATCCCCCGACAAGGACGCGGATCGCAGCTCGGGTCGACGCCGTGCGAGCGTCGCGGGTGCCGCCCAGCCGTCCCTTCCCCAAGAGACCGCAGGCGGCACGTTCCCCGTTGGGTGAACTGTCGGCAGCAGCGCCGCCGACCTGAGGTTTGTGGGGACAGGTCGGTCCCCTGGACCAGCCATCTCAGAGGCCGAGCACCAGGTGCCAGCCCACCCACCACCAGGCGAGCACCAGCCCGACCTGCGTCGACCGGGTGCCGAGCGCGTGCACCACCAGCGCCCCGAACCGGGGCACCCCGGCGCTGCCCCGCCGGGCGAGCAGCTCGAGCAGCAGCAGCGACCCGAGGAGCATCAGGTAGGCCGCGACGGTGGCGGTCCGGCTGGTCACGGCACCGGCTCCCGGTCCGGCTCACGCGCGCCGGTCAGCAGCCCGAGCAGCCAGACGCCGGCCATCACCCAGAGCCCGGCACGGCCATCACCGCCCGGAGCGCGAGCCCCTCCCGCCCGAGCGGCAGCACCAGCACGGCGAACAGCACGCCGACCAGCAGGGCCGCAGCCGGCGGCCGCGGCCACGCCCGGCCCCGGGACGGCGGAGGCCGGCGCGCGTCCAGGACGACCAGGAGCGCCGTACCGGAGAACACGGAGACGTCGACGACGTTGTGCCGGACCAGGTGCACCGCGGTCGCGAGCAGCAGGCACCACAGCGTCGGCTCGCGCAGCGGCCGCCCCCGTCCGGTGGCGGCCGCCGTGGTCACGGCTCAGCCGTCCTCGCGCGTCGGCCGGCGCGTCATCGACTCGTAGGTCTCGGGCTGGGTGGTCTGCAGGTGCCGTCGGGCCCGGTGCCGGTAGCGCCACACCTGGGTGGCGCCGACCAGCCAGCCGACGTACTGCACCGACATCGCGACCGTGTAGGCGTGCGGGCTGTAGTCGGTGGACTCGCCGGGGGTGAGCGCGTCGAGCAGGACACCGATGCACAGCACCACCACGAGGGAGGCGAAGAAGCCGCCCACGTTGACGATTCCGGTCGCCGAGCCGAGCCGCGAGGCGGGCGCGAACGTGCGCGCCACGTCGAAGCCGACCATCGACCCGGGGCCGCCGAGGCCGGTCGCGACCACCATCACCGCGAGCAGCGGGACGGGGGCGTCCCCGGGCCACAGGAGTACGACGGCCCAGGACGTCATCATCGCGGCGACGATGCCGAGCACCACGGTGGAGCGCTGCCACGGGTGGGAGGCGATGAAGCCTCCGATCACCGGGCCGCCGACCATCTGGGTGACGACGAGCAGTGAGAGCAGCACGCCGGCGGTGCCGGTCCCGGTGTGCTCGGCGTGCACGAAGAACGGGTAGCCCCACAGCAGGCCCATCACGTTGGCGCCGAACTGGGCCGTGAAGTGCGACCAGAGGCCGAGCCTGGTGCCGGGGTCGAGCCAGGCGAGCTTGAGGTCGCGGCCGACGGTGCGCACGTCCTTGACCGTGCGCGACGGCGGGAACCCGGGCGGCACGTCGCGGACCAGCAGCACGACGAGCACGCCGAGCACCAGGCCGACGGCGCCGCTGGCCACGAACGTGGGCGTCCAGCCGAACGCCTCGAGCGAGCGGGACAGCGGGATCGCCGCGACCAGCGCGCCGGTCTGGCCGAGCAGCGCGGTCCAGGCCGTGAAGATGGCGTTGCGGCGGGCCGGGAACCACGACGCGATCACCCGCAGCACGGAGATGAACACCATCGCGTCGCCCATGCCGACGAAGATCCGGGCGACCAGGGCGCCCGCGAAGCTGCCGGTGTAGGCGAAGCCGAGCTGGGCCAGCGTCATCGTCACCGCACCCGTGAACAGCAGCCGCTGCGGGCCGAACCGGTCCAGCAGCACGCCGACCGGGATCTGCATGCCGGCGTAGACGAGCAGCTGGAGCACCGTGAACGTCGACAGCTCCGAGGCCGAGATGTGGAAGCGGTGCGCGGCGGTGAGTCCGGCGACGCCCAGCGAGGACCGGTGGAACACGGCCAGGAAGTAGACCGCGACGGCGGTCGCCCACACGGCACCGGCCCGGCGGCCTCCCAGCGGCTGGTCGGGAGGAGCGGGCAGGGTGGTCACTGGGAGTTCCGCGCCAGGTCGATCGACCACTGCAGGTGGGCGTTGACGACCCGGCAGAACTCGGCCTCGTCGTCGCCGCGCAGCGCCTCGAGGATCCGCTCGTGCTCCTCGATGGCGGCGTCCATCCGGTCGGCCCGGCCACGCATCATCGTCGAGGTGAACAGCGTCTGCCGCTCGCGCAGGGTCCGGTAGATCGAGGAGAGCACGGCGTTGTCGGCGGCGTCGACGATCAGCTCGTGGAAGCACCGGTCGGCCGCGGTGAACGCCGCGGTGTCGTGCGAGGCGCGGTGCCGCTGCATCGAGGCGTGCGCCTCGAGGAGCCGCGGCAGCAGGGCCACACGCTGCTCGAACGACCGAGCCGCGGTGTGGTTCTCGACCAGGACCCGGGCCTCGAGCACGTCCTCGACGTCGCGCAGCGTGAAGGTGGAGACCACCGCTCCGCGGTGCGGCTCGCGGACCACGAGCCCCTCGACCTCGAGCCGGAGCAGCGCCTCGCGCACGGGCCGGCGGCTGACCCCCAGCTCGTGGGCCAGCCCGCTCTCGGTGATCACCTCACCGCCGCGGTAGACCGCGCTCAAGATCGCCCACTTCGCGAAGTCGTAGGCGCGCTCGGCGGCCGATCCCGGCTCGGGTGTCGACGGCGTCGTCATCGACTCGATTCTAGGGACCTCCGGCTGCCGCGCGGGTTCCCGGCCCCACGACGTACGACGGCCCGCCACCCCTGGCAGGGCGACGGGCCGTCGGTGGTCGTGCTCAGAACATCAGCGTGTGCGCCGGGTCCTCGAGGATCGCGGCCACGTCGGCGAGGAAGCGCGAGCCCTTCTCGCCGTCGATCAGCCGGTGGTCGAACGAGAGCGCCAGCGTGGTGATGTCGCGGGCCTTGATGCGGCCCTTGTGCACCCACGGCTGCTTGCGGACGGCGCCGAAGCAGAGGATCGCGGCCTCGCCCGGGTTGATGATCGGCGTGCCCGCGTCGACCCCGAACACACCCACGTTGGTGATCGTGAACGTGCCGCCGGCCATCTCGGCCGGCTGGGTCTTGCCCTCGCGGGCGGTGCGGGCGAGCGCGTTGATCGCGCGACCGAGGTCGCCCAGCGACATCGCGTCGGCGTCCTTGACGTTGGGTACGACGAGGCCGCGCGGGGTCGCCGCGGCGATCCCGAGGTTCACGTAGTGCTTGAAGACGACCTCCTGGGCCGCCGCGTCCCAGGCCGCGTTGATCTCCGGGGTCCGCTTCATCGCCAGGGTCACGGCCTTGGCCAGCACCAGCAACGGGGAGACCTTGACGTCCGCGAAGTCCTTGTGGGCCTTGAGCTTGTCGACGTAGCGCATCGTCTTGGTGACGTCGACGGTGATCCACTCGGTGACGTGCGGGGCGGTGAAGGCCGAGTCGACCATCGCCTGCGCCATCATCTTGCGGACGCCCTTGATCGGCTCGCGGGTCTCGCGTGCACCGTTGGTCGAGCTTGTCGAGACCATCCGCGAGGTGGTCTCGACGGGCTCGACCGACGAGGACGCTGCCTGCACGTCCTCGCGGGTGACCGTCCCGTTGGGGCCGGACGGCACCAGCGAGGTGATGTCGACGCCGAGGTCCTTGGCGAGCTTGCGCACCGGCGGCTTGGCCAGCACCCGCACCGACTCCGGCGAGGTGGCCCGCGCCGGCACGAGGGCTTCGGCCGCCTGCGGGGCCGGTGCGGCCTGCGCCGGCACCGGGGTCTCGTCGGCCTCGAGGACGTCGCTGGACTGGGCGCCACCGGGGGTGAACGCACCCTGCACCTGCAGCTGGGTGTTGGCACCCGCCTCGGTCGACGGCGACGCCGACCCACGACGGGCGCGGCGCAGCGGACCACGGTCGGCCTTGTTGCGGCCGACCAGGCTCTCGCCCTCCCCGCCGCCGCTGGCGGCCGGGTTGGACAGGTCGATCTCCATCTCGGTGCTCGCCTGGGCGGCGCCGGCCTTCTCGGCCATGCCGAGGTAGGGGTCGGACTCCGTCTGCTCCGCAGGGGCGGCCGCGCCGTCGCCGATCGCGATGATCGGCGTGCCGACGGAGACGGTCTCGCCCTCGGCGACCATCAGCTGCTGGACGGTGCCGGCGAACGGCGACGGCAGCTCGACCAGCGACTTGGCGGTCTCGATCTCGACGAGGATCTCGTTGATCTCCACGACGTCGCCGACCTTCACCTTCCAGGTGACGATCTCGGCCTCGGTGAGGCCCTCACCGACGTCGGGCAGCTTGAACTCGGACATGCTTGGGCTCCTTCGGAGTGGTCTCGACAGGCTCGACCGACGAAACGTCAGTAGGCGAGCGTGCGGTCGACGGCGTCGAGCACCCGGTCGAGGTCGGGGAGGAAGTCCTCCTCGATCCGCGACGCGGGGTAGGGCGTGTCGAAGCCGCCGACCCGGAGCACCGGGGCCTCCAGGGAGTAGAAGCACTGCTCCTGGATCCGGGCCGCGAGCTCGGAGCCCATGCCGAGGTTGACGTGCGCCTCGTGGGTGATCACGACACGGCCGGTGCGCCGTACGGACTCCAGGACCGGACCCATGTCGAGCGGCGACAGCGTGCGCAGGTCGATGACCTCGAGCGACTTGCCCTCGGTCGAGGCGGCCTCGGCCGCCTGCATCGCGGTCTTGACGGTCGGACCGTAGGACAGCACCGTGACGTCGCTGCCACGGCGGACCACCCGCGACGCAAACAGGGGGTATGCGTTGGCCAGCGTGGTGGACTCGTCGAGCTCCTGCTTGTCTGCGTGGTACTGCCGCTTCGGCTCGAGGAAGATCACCGGGTCGTCGGAGGCGATGGCCTGCTGGATCATCCAGTAGCCGTCGACCGGGTTGGAGCAGGCGACCACCTTGAGGCCCGGGGTGTGCGCGAACTGCGCCTCCGGCGACTCGGAGTGGTGCTCGACCGCGCCGATGCCGCCACCGAACGGGATCCGGATGACCATCGGCATCGGGCTGCGGCCCTTGGAGCGGTAGCGCATCTTGGCGACCTGGCAGACGATCTGGTCGTAGGCCGGGTAGACGAAGCCGTCGAACTGGATCTCGACGACCGGGCGGTAGCCGCGCAGGGCCATGCCGACCGCGGTACCCACGATGCCGGACTCGGCCAGCGGGCTGTCGATGACCCGGTCCTCGCCGAAGTCCTTCTGCAGGCCGTCGGTGATGCGGAAGACGCCGCCGAGCTTGCCGACGTCCTCGCCCATCACGAGGACCTTCGGGTCGTCCTCCATGGCCTTGCGCAGGCCCATGTTGAGACCCTTCGCGAGGGTGATCTTCTGCGTGCTCATCAGGAGTGGCTCCCCTCGAAGGTCTCGAGGTAGGCGGCGAAGCCCTCGCGCTGGGCGCGCAGCTCCTCCGGCTCCTCGGCGTAGACGTGGTCGAACATGCTCATCGGCTTGGGGTCCGGGAGCGCCTTGCAGCCCTCACGCAGGTGGTGCCCGAGCTCCTTGGCCTCCTCCTCGACGGCGTCGAAGAACGCGTCGTCGGCGAGACCGTTGCGGGTCAGGTAGGCCTTCACACGGGCGATCGGGTCCTTGAGCTTCCAGTTCTCGACGTCGTCGGAGAGCCGGTAGCGCGTCGGGTCGTCGGTCGTGGTGTGCGCGCCCATGCGGTAGGTGTAGGCCTCCACGAACGTAGGGCCCTGGCCGTCGCGGGCGCGCTGCAGGGCAGCGCGGGTCACGGCGTAGGTCGCGAGCACGTCGTTGCCGTCGACGCGGACGCCGGGGAAGCCGAAGCCGAGGGCGCGCTGGTAGAGCGGGATCCGGGTCTGGCGCTCGATCGGCTCGGAGATCGCCCACTGGTTGTTCTGGCAGAAGAACACGACCGGGGCGTTGTAGGAGGCGGCGAAGATGAACGCCTCGTTGACGTCGCCCTGGCTGCTGGCACCGTCACCGAAGTGCGCGATCACGGCGGCGTCGCGCTCCGGGTCGCCGGTGCCCACGGCGCCGTCGCGCTGGATGCCCATGGCGTAGCCGGTCGCGTGCAGCGCCTGGGCGCCGATCACGATCGTGTAGAGCCCGAAGTTGTTGTCGTTGGGGTTCCAGGCGCCGTGGTCGACACCACGGAACAGGCCGAGCAGGTTGAGCGGGTCGACGCCGCGGCAGTAGGCGACGCCGTGCTCGCGGTAGGTCGGGAACACGTAGTCCTGCGGTCGCAGCGCGCGGCCGGCGCCGATCTGTGCGGCCTCCTGGCCGAGCAGCTGGGCCCAGATGCCGAGCTCGCCGTGGCGCTGGAGCGCCGTGGCCTCGGTGTCGATGCGGCGGGTCAGCACCATGTCGCGGTAGAAGCCGCGGATCGTCTCCGCCTCCTCGTCGGCCGACATGTCGCTGCCGAAGCTGAAGTCCGGGTGCTCCTTGCGCTCACCCTCGGGGGTGAGCAGCTGGATCAGCTCGGGGCCGCCGTCGGCCACATGGGGCCCGAAGACCTCGCCGAGGTCCGGACCGAACTCGCCCCTGTTGCCCGGGGTCGCGTTCTCGCTCAACGTGCACTCCTTTGTGTCGTCGGCGTGCGGGGTCTCCGCCGCCGGCTTCCGCGGGACCGGAGCGGTCCCCGCCGGGAGCTGACGACCCGCACGCGGCCACGCGCGGGGGTGGTGCGACGCGGTCGGGTGCTGGTTCGTCGTGACCGGCACCACACCGGTCTTCGAGGCATAACGTACCGGGGTGTCGCGCCCGTCACCTAATCAGGTGAAGGCAGGAAGTCGACGTCATCGTGTCCGGAAACCGCGCGACCTGGGAGGCCCCGCAGACCTAGGCTGACAGGAGTCATCCGGAAGGACGCTCATGACGGCACTGGACCCCCACGCCCCCGACCCGACGAGCACCCGTTCAACAGGTTCACCTGGTGAACGGGTGGCTGGTGGGGCGCCGGTCGGACTCGCGGTCTGGGGCGCGCTCGCCGTCGTGTACGTCGTCTGGGGATCGACCTACCTCGCGATCCGGGTCGTCGTCGAGCAGGCGCCGCCGCTGACGTCGATGGGGCTGCGCTACCTCACCGCCGGCGTGCTGCTCGGGCTGGTGCTGATGCTGCGCGGCGGCCCCCGGCGGCTCCGGCTGACCCGTCGCCAGGCGCTCGGCTGCGCGAGCCTGGGCCTGATGCTGCCGATGCTCGGCAACGGCATGGTCTCGGTCGCGGAGAACCTCGGCGCCCCGTCCGGCGTGACCGCGCTGCTGATCGCCGTCGCACCGCTGATGATCGTGGTGTTCCGCGTCCTGGACCGCCGTACCGACGACCGGCCGGGGGGCCTCACCTGGACCGGCGTGCTGCTCGGCTTCGCCGGCCTCGCGATCCTGGTCGTCGCCGGCCACGGGGCGGGCGGTTTCCCGCTGCTGCCGGCGCTGGTCGTGGTCGGCGCGTCGACGTGCTGGGCGCTCGGCTCCTACCTGCAGCCGCGACTGTGGCTGCCCGACGACGTGTTCGTGACGACGGTCTATGAGATGGCGTTCGGCGGACTGATCCTGCTCAGCGTCGGCACCGCCAGCGGCGAGCACTTCAGCTTCGACTACGGGCTGCGGACCTGGGGGGCCCTCGGCTACCTGGTGGTGTTCGGGTCGGTCGTCGCGTTCACGTCCTACGTCTGGCTGGTCAGCCGGGCGCCGATCAGCCTGGTCGCCACCTACGCCTACGTGAACCCGGTGGTGGCGGTCTTCCTGGGCTGGCTGGTGCTCGACGAGCCGGTGTCGACGGCCGTCCTGGTCGGCGGCGGGGTCGTGGTGGCCGCGGTCGCCCTGGTGATCCGCGCCGAGCGGCCGCGCCGTACCTCCCACTGACCCCCGCGGGCGGGACCCCGCCCCCGACGACCTTCCGCGTTGTCCGGATTTGAGATGGCACCTTTGGACCGTTTCGGGTCCGAAAGTCTTCCGTCGCACCCCTGGGCTGAGGACCGTGGCGAGCGCGCCTGCCGCCCGGCACCGCACCGCCACACCCTTGGGGGAACGCCTCATGGCACGCAGATCCGCCAGGCTCGGCCTGGTCACCGCCGTCGCTCTCGCCGCCGGCACCACGTCCCTGGTCGCCGTACCCGCGCAGGCATCGCCGTCGACGACCATCTCGGTCTACGTCACCGCCGGCCACGTCGTCCGGATGACCCAGCACATGCACCCCGGGGTGCACCGGTTCAAGGTCGGCTCCGCGAAGATCGCGTCGTTCCAGATCGTCAAGCCCCGCCCCGGCTACACGAAGGCCATGCTCGCCCACGACGTCGCCAACAGCCTGGCGGCGCAGGACAGCAGCACCCCGAAGGCACTGCGCGCGCTGAAGCGGTTCACGCGCAACACCACGCTGTACGGCGGGGTCACCTCCGGTCCGCGGCACCGCGGCAACATGTGGGTCGACCTGCCGAGCGGCACCTACTGGGCCGCCGACACGAACCCGCCCGTGCCCGACGTCGCCGACATCGTCACCTTCCACGTCGGTGGCGGCCGGGTCGCGGGTGCGCTGCCGTCGGGTCCGGTGCTCCGCATCGTCGACGAGCACACCTGGGCCGCGTCACCGCGCAGCATCCCGCACGCCGGCGTGCTCACCCTGCGCAACGACTCGGTGGACGACCACTTCCTGGACCTGGCCCGACTGGCCCCGCACAAGACCGACGGCGACTTCGCGCGCTGGGTCGAGCAGGTGATGCAGGGCAAGAACGTGCCACCGCCGTTGGCCAACGTGCCGAGCTTCGACTCCGGGGTGGTCAGCCCCGGGATCGCGTTCGCGGTCGCCTACGACAAGAACCGCGGGCCGTTCGAGATGCTCTGCTGGTGGCCCGACCTCGAGAACGGGATGCCGCACGCGTTCATGGGCATGCACCGCTACGTGAAGCTCACCTGACCCCCGGCACGGCACGACCCGGGACCGCTGCCCCGGGTCGTGCTGTGTGCTGGACCGGCGACGGGACGGACCGCTGCGCGGCCTACCCTCGGCACATGAGCGACCAGACAGTCTCGGGCCGTACGACGGTCGACGCACCTCCGCACGTGGTCTTCGCGATCCTCGCCGACCCGCGCCAGCACCCCCGCATCGACGGCTCCGGCTCCGTGCAGGAGATCACCACCGGCCCGGACCGGCTCTCGAAGGGCGCGGAGTTCGGCGCCTCGATGAAGCTTTTCGGACTGCCCTACGGCATCACCAACAAGGTCGTCGAGTTCGAGGAGGACCGCCTGATCGCGTGGCGGCACTTCGGCGGGCACCGCTGGCGCTACGAGCTCGAGCAGACCGACGACGGCGGCACCGTGGTCACCGAGACGTTCGACTACTCCCGCCACGGACGCGTCGCCCGACTGATCATCGACGCGCTCGGCTTCCCCGAGCGCAACCGTCGCGGCATCGAGGCGACCCTGGTCCGGCTGCGCGAGGCGGCCGAGACCGACGTACCCCGGTCCTGACCGCCGCCCTGCTTGGATGAGCCCATGAGCGCCGTCCGCGTGGAGAAGAACGGTCCTGTCACCACCGTCGTCCTGTCGCGTCCCGAGGCGCGCAACGCGGTCGACGGGCCGACGGCCGCGCTGCTGGCCGACGCGTTCCGGGCGTTCGAGGCCGACGACGCCGCCGCCGTCGCGGTGCTGTGGGGCGAGGGCGGCACGTTCTGCGCCGGTGCCGACCTCAAGGCGCTCGGCACCGACCGGCAGAACCGCGTCGAGCCCGACGGCGACGGCCCGATGGGCCCGACCCGGATGCGGCTCTCCAAGCCGGTGGTCGCCGCGGTCGCCGGGCACGCCGTCGCCGGCGGCCTCGAGCTCGCCGCCTGGTGCGACCTGCGGGTCGTCGAGGAGGACGCTGTGCTCGGCGTGTTCTGCCGGCGCTGGGGTGTCCCGCTCATCGACGGCGGCACGGTCCGGCTGCCCCGGCTGATCGGCGAGAGCCGGGCGATGGACCTGGTGCTCACCGGCCGCGCCGTCGACGCCGCCGAGGCGCTCGCGATCGGGCTCGCCAACCGGGTCGTCCCCACCGGTACCGCCCGCGCCGAGGCCGAGGCCCTCGCCCTCCAGGTCGCCCGGTTCCCGCAGACCTGCCTGCGCCAGGACCGCCTCTCCCTGCTCGAGCAGCACGGCCTGTCCGAGGAGGACGCGCTCGTGGGCGAGCTCGCCCACGGCCAGGTGTCGCTCGCCGCCGACGCCCTCGCCGGGGCGCAGCGCTTCGCCGGTGGGGCGGGCCGCCACGGCTCGTTCGGCTGACGGCGGTTTACCAGGTGATGTCGAGAATCTGCCGCTCCCCATGGGGATTTCCCCATGGGGAGCGGCAGATTCCCTGCATACCCTGGTAAACAGTCCGGCTCAGGCGAGGGACTCCAGCCACGCCTGGTGCAGGGCGGAGAAGCGACCCGTCTCGCCAGAGCGGCCGGCCTCGACGAGGTCGGCGGGCGAGTCGTCCTCGACGATCTGGCCGTGCTCGAGGACGAGCACCCGGTCGGCGATCTCGACGGTCGAGAGCCGGTGGGCGATGATCACCGCGGTCCGGCTGGCGAGGATCGTGCGGAGCGCGTGCTGGACCAGCCGCTCGGAGGGTACGTCGAGGCTGGACGTCGCCTCGTCGAGGATCAGCACCTTCGGGTCGGCGAGGAACGCCCGGGCGAACGCGACGAGCTGGCGCTGGCCCGCGGAGAGCCGGCCGCCCTTGTTGGCGACGTCGGTGTCGTAGCCCTGCGGCAGTCGGGCGATGAAGTCGTGGGCGCCGATCGCGGTCGCGGCGGCCACGACCTCCTCCATGGTCGCGGACGGCTTGCCGAACCGGATGTTGTCGGCGACCGAGCCGCTGAACATGTAGTTCTCCTGCGTCACCATGACGACGGCCGAGCGCAGGGTCGGCTCGTCGAGGTCGCGCAGGTCGACGCCGTCGAGCAGCACCCGCCCGGAGACCGGGTCGTAGAACCGCGAGAGCAGCTTGGCGATCGTGGTCTTGCCGGCACCGGTGGTGCCGACCAGCGCGACCGTCTGCCCCGACGGGACGCTCAGGTCGAGACCCGGGAGCACCGGCACGCCGTCGACGTACTCGAAGCGGACCGCCTCGAACGTCACGTCGCCGCGCACCTCCGGCATCGCCACCGGGTGCTCCGGCTCGGGCACCGAGGGCACCTCCTCGAGCACGCCGGACAGCTTCTCCAGGGCGGCCGAGGCGGACTGGAAGGTGTTGTAGAACTGCGAGATCTCCTGCATGGGCTCGAAGAACTGCCGCAGGTAGAGCAGGAACGCCGCCAGCACGCCAACGGTCACCTCGCCGTTGAACGCCAGGTGGGCGCCGTACAGCAGCACCACGGCGATGGTGATGTTGCCGATCAGCTTGATGCCCGGCATGAACCAGGCGACCAGGCGGAACGCACGCAGGTTGGCGTCGCGGTACTGCGCGTTGACGTCGTCGAAGATCTCCTGGTTGCGCGGCTCGCGGCGGAACGCCTGCACCGCGCGGATCCCGAGCATCGACTCGACGAAGTGCACGATCACCAGGGCGACCTTCTCGCGGGTGACGCGGTAGGTCTTCGCGGACTCCTTGCGGAACCAGTTCGTCAGCCACAGCAGGAACGGGAAGCACAGCAGCGCGACGCCGGCGAGCTTCACGTCCAGCGTGAGCAGGAGTACGGCGACCCCGACCAGCGTGAGTACGGCGGTGACGAGGCCGTCGAAGCCGGTCTCGAGCATCTCGTAGATCGCGTCGACGTCGGAGGTCTGCCGGGAGATCACCCGGCCCGAGGTGTAGTCGTCGTGGAACGCCGGGCTCAGCCGCTGGAAGTGCGCGAAGACGCGGCGCCGGATCGCGAACAGCATGTCCTGGCCGATCCGGCCGGCCATCATCAAGAAGGTGCGCCGGGTGATCGCCTGCACGACGGTCGCGACGAACACGATGGCCACGATCGTGAACAGCACCGAGGTGTCCCCGGTGGCACGGATCGGCGGGATGCCGCGGTCGATGCCCTCCTTGACCATGTAGGGGATCGAGAGCCGCGAGACGTTCTCGGCGACCACGATGCCCAGCAGCGGCCACAGCCACGTGCGGTGCGGGCGGAGCAGGTCGCCGAGCAGTCGCCGGGAGCGGTCCCGCAGCAGGCCCGTGACGTTGGCGCTCAGGTCGTCTCCGGAGTGCTCGGCCGCGACGCCGCGCCACTCGCGCTCCTCGTCGACGGCGATGTCGGGGACGGTGTCGTCGGTCTGCGTCGTGCTCATGCCGACACCTCCTCGTTGTCGTGCTGCGGGGCGTCGAGGTCGTCCAGGTCGTCCTCGGCGTCCGCGGCCAGCAGGTCGCGGTAGGCCGGCACGGTCGCGAGCAGCTCGCTGTGCTGGCCCACGTGGGTGATCGTGCCCTCCTGCAGCAGCGCCACCTTGTCGGCGAGCAGCACGGTGGAGGCGCGGTGCGCGACCACGATGCCGGTCGCGTCGGAGAGCACCCGGCGCAGCGCCTCCTCGACCAGCTTCTCCGTGTGCACGTCGAGCGCGGACAGGGTGTCGTCGAGGACCAGGATCCGGGGCCGCGCCAGCACCGCGCGGGCGAGCGCGAGCCGCTGACGCTGACCGCCGGACAGGGACATGCCCTGCTCGCCGATCCGGGTGTCGAGCCCCCAGGGCAGGTCGTGCACGAAGCCGGCCTGGGCGACCTCGATCGCCTCGAGCAGCTCCTCCTCGGTCGCGTCACGACGGCCCAGGGTGAGATTCTCCCGGGCGCTCATCGAGAACAACGTCGGCTCCTCGAACGCGGTGGCGACCACCTGGCGCAGGTTGGTCAGCTCGAGCTCGCGGACGTCGACACCGTCGATGGTCACGCGACCCGCGGTGACGTCGTACAGGCGCGGCACGAGGGCGGTGAGCGTGGTCTTGCCGGAGCCGGTGGCGCCGACGATCGCGACCGTCTCACCGGGCGCGACCTCGAGGTTCACCTCGCGCAGCACCGGCTCGTCGGGCTGGTCGGGGAACGCGAACCCGACGCCCTCGAGGCGCAGGTGGCCGCGGGGCCGCTCGAGCACCGCGGCGCCGGGGACGATCGAGGGCGCGGTGTCGAAGATCTCGAGGACCCGCGCGGCCGCGGTCATCGCCTCCTGCGCCATCGCCAGGATGTAGCCGAGCGCAGCGATCGGCCACACCAGCGAGAGCATCAGCGTGATGAATGCGACCAGGGTGCCGAGCGTGAGGTGGCCGGTGCCGACGCCGTAGGCGCCGAGCAGGAGTACGACGACCACCGCGAAGTTCGGGATCACCTCGAGGAACGTCCAGAACTTCGAGGACAGCCGGACCTTGTCCATCGACGACTCGTAGAGCGTGCCGGCGGCGTCGTCGTACTGCTTCTCGACGAACCGCGCCCGGCCGAACGACTTGATGACGCGGATGCCGACCGCGCCCTCCTCGGCGAGGGTGGCCAGGTCGCCCTGCTGGTCCTGGACCTTGCGCGAGATCACCACGTAGCGGCGCTCGAAGCGGTTGGACAAGAAGATGATCGGCGCCGAGACGGCGGCGACGACGAGGCCGAGCGGCCAGTACATGTGCAGCAGGACCGCGGTCACCGACACCAGCTGGAGGATGTTGATGACCAGGAACAGCATCCCGAAACCGGTGAACCGGCGGATGCTGGACAGGTCGGTGGTGACGCGCGAGAGCAGCTGGCCGGACTGCCACTGCCCGTGGAAGGCCATCGGCAGCTGCTGCAGCCGCGCGTAGAGGTCACGGCGCAGCGACGTCTCGACCTCGAGGACCGCGTTGGACTGCACCCAGCGCCGCCAGAAGATCAGCCCGGCCTCGAGCACGCCGAGCGCCAGGGCCAGCATGCCCAGCGGCAGCACCGGCCCGACCTCGCGGTGCGCGATCGGGCCGTCGATCATCGCCTTGGTGACGAGCGGGATCGCGATCGACAGGCCGACGCCCACGAGCGCGGTGCCGAGCATGATCGCCAGGGAGGCGACGTGGGGGCGCAGGTAGTGACGCAGCCGCCACAGCGAGTGCACCCCCGCTGCCGGATGGTCGGTGGGTCCTGCGGTCTCTGCGCTCGTCGGCGCGGTGCTCGACATCTGCTGGTGGGGATCCCCTCGTGACGACAGCCCACAGCACGGCGCACCCGGGGGCGCGGCCGCGGCAGCGGGATTGTGTGTAAGAACCATTCTATCGGCTGGGTCTGACAGTCCCAAGCCGTTTTCGGCGAGTCGTCCGGAGGCGTCGTACGGCGGGCGCGGGCGTCGTACCTCCCACGGAAAACTGCTGCTCCCCATGGGGAGATCACCATGGGGAGCAGCAGTTTCTCGGCATACCCTGTTAAACAGCGGCCGCCCGGAAGGCCTCGGCGACGGCCAGGAACACGTCGTTCCCGGCGGTCTCGCCGATGCTGACGCGGACGCCCTCGCCGGCGAAGGGGCGGACCATGATGCCGGCCTCGTCGGCGGCGGCGGCGAACTCGGCGCTGCGCTCCCCCAGCGCGAGCCAGACGAAGTTGCCCTGCGCGTCGGGGACGTCCCAGCCCTGGGCGAGCAGCGCGTCGCGGACCCGGGTCCGCTCGGCGACCAGCGCGTCGACGCGCTCAAGCAGGGCGTCCTCGCGCTCGAGGGACGCGACCGCGGCGGCCTGGGCGACCGAGGAGACCCCGAACGGCAGTGCGCACGCGCGTACGGCGGCTGCGACCGGCTCGGGGGCGACCACGTAGCCGACCCGGAAGCCGGCCAGCCCGTAGGCCTTGGCGAAGGTGCGCATCGCGACCACGTTGTCGCGGCCCCGGTAGACGTCGACCCCGTCGAACATGTCCTCGGCACGCACGAACTCGCGGTAGGCCTCGTCGAGCACGACGATCACGTGCGAGGGGACCCGGTCGAGGAACGCGTCGAGCTCGGTGCGGGTGATCGACGGCCCGGTCGGGTTGTTCGGGCTGCACAGGATGATCACCTTGGTGCGGTCGGTGACCGCCGCGGCCATCGCGTCCAGGTCGTGCCGGGCGTCGGCGGTGAGCGGCACCTTCACCGAGACCGCGCCGGTGACCGCGACCGCGATCGGGTAGGCCTCGAAGGAGCGCCAGGCGTAGACGACCTCGTCACCGGTCTCGCAGAACGCCTGGAGCAGGTGGTAGAGCACCGCGACCGAGCCGGTGCCGGCGGCCAGGTGGTTCTCGGGCACGCCCAGCTTCTCGGCGAGGGCGCCGTAGAGCGCGGTGCAGCCCATGTCCGGGTAGCGGTTCATCGCCCCGGCGGCGGCCACCGCGGCCTCGAGCACGCCCGGCAGCGGGTCGTTGGGGTTCTCGTTGGAGGAGAGCTTGTAGGTGGTCAGCCCCTCGCGCGGGGCCGGCGGCTTGCCCGGCACGTAGGCCGGGATCCCCCGGACGGCGGCGCGGACCTGCGGAGCGGAGTTCGAGGACGACATGGGGCCGAGACTATCCGTCCCGCGAGGTGGCGGGACAGGACCAACGGCGTCGCTCGGCCCTTACACTCCGACGGGTGCGCACCCGGAACCCGACCCTCGGCCTCGCCCTCGTGGTGCTGGGTGCGCTGCTGTTCATCCTCAACGCCGGGGTCTCGACCGTCGCGCTGCGCGGCGGCATCGACCCGCTGACGCTGACCACCGCGCGGGTCACCGGCACGTTCCTGGTGCTCCTCGTGGTCGCCGTACTCTTCCGGCGCGACGCGCTGCGCCCGCCCGGCGGCCGGCTCGCGGGGCTGCTCGTGGTGCACGGGCTGGTCGGGGTGGCGGCGCTGCAGTGGACCTACTTCGTGGCCATCGACCGGCTGCCGGTGGGGATGGCGCTGCTGCTGGAGTACCAGGCGCCGCTGCTGGTGGCGCTGTGGGCGCGGTTCGTGCAGCGCGAGCAGGTCCGGCCCCGGCTCTGGGTGGGCCTGGCCCTGGCCTGGGGCGGGCTCGCCGCGGCCACCGGGATCTGGCGCGGCCTGGTCTTCGACGGCTGGGGCGTGCTGGCCGGGCTCGGTGCGGCGGTCTGCTTCGCGACCTACTTCCTGGTCGGCGAGCACGGCGTCGGCGCCCTCGACCCGCTGCGGGTGATCCTGTGGTCGTTCGGGGTGGCGACGTTCGCGCTGAACCTGCTGCACCCGGTCACCGGCCTCGCCGGCGCACACCTCGGGGCGAACGTCTCGCTGCTGCACGCGCTGGCGTCGTACTCCGCGCCGCTGTGGCTGGTGCTCGCCTGGGTGGTGGTGCTGGGCACCCTGGTGCCGTTCGGCGTGGAGCTGGCGAGCCTGAGGCACCTGCGCGCGACCACGGTGACCATGGTGGCGATGCTCGAGCCGGTCGGGGTCAACGCGCTCGGCTGGGCGTGGTTCGGGCAGGCGCTCGGCACGGTCGCGCTGCTCGGCGGGGTGGCCGTGGTGGCCGGGATCGTGCTGGCGCAGAGCGCGCGCCGGGAGGCGGCGCCGATCGAGCCGCCGCACCTGGGCTGAGCGTGCGCCTCAGCCGGCAGACGAGTCGGGGTGGTTGGGGTCGTCGGTGGGCTGGTCGAGGCGGGCGGGCTGGCTGGGGCCGACGAGCATCTCGAGGAAGCCGAAGCCAACCCAGAGCACGCCGACGCAGATCAGGAACCTGCTCAGCGCGACGACCGGGGACGTGGTGTTCTCGACCATCCCGAGCAGGGCCGGGGAGCTGAGCAGGGCGGCTCCCCCGAGGACCGGTGCGGACAGCGGGCTCATCGGCTGACTCCCTTGCTACGCGCGGGGCCGGTCACGACGCGAACGCCGCTGCCGGGGTTCCGCCGACGACGCCGACGGAACGGATCTGGGTGGGACCACCGAGCTCGCCGTAGCCGATGACCGGCAGGCCGGGCATGGTCGGGCTGGTCAGGCGCCGTACGGCGGCCCGGATCTGCGGTGCGCAGACCAGCACCGGGTTGAGGTTCTGGTCCTCGGCGTTGCGGGCCAGCGTCATCAAGTCGGTGACGATTCCCTGCGACAGGTCGGCGTCGAGCACCAGGAAGCCGCCGCCCTCGCCGACCCGCAGGCCCTCGAGCATCCGCTGCTCGAGGCCCGGCTCGAAGCTGATCACGTTGATGCTGCCGTCCTGGACGTACGGCGCCACGACCGCCGGACCGAGGGTCTCCCGGGCCGACTCGACGAGGCCGTCGATGTCCTTGGAGGCCCGGGCCCGCAGCGAGAGCGCCTCGAAGATCCGGGACAGGTCGCGGATCGAGACCTGCTCGTCGAGCAGCTGCTGGAGCACCCGCTGCACCTCGCCGAGGCTGAGCTGCGTGGGGGTGAGCTCCTCGATGACGGCCGGGTGCGTGCGTCGCACGGACTCGGTGAGCATCTTGACGTCCTCGCGGCCGAGCAGCCGGGACGCGTAGCCCCGGACCACCTCGGCGAGGTGGGTGGTGAGCACCGAGGAGCGGTCCACGACGGTGGCGCCGGCGAGCTCGGCCTGGCTGCGCAGCTCGACGGGCACCCAGACTGCGGCCAGGCCGAACACCGGCTCCTGGCTGCGGCGGCCGGGCAGCGCGTCGAGGTGGTCGCCGATCGCGAGCACGGTGCCGGGCGGCGCCTCGCCGCGGGCGACCTCGACGCCGAAGAGCCGGATCGCGTAGGTGCCGAGCGGCAGGTCCAGGTTGTCGCGGGTGCGCACCGGAGGGACCACGACGCCGAGGTCGGTGGCGACCTTGCGGCGCAGCGCCTTCACCCGGTCGAGCAGGTCGCCGCCGGCAGTGCTGTCGACGAGGTCGATCAGGTCGGCCGCGAGCTCGAGCTCGAGCGGGTCGACGCGGATGTCCTCGAGGAGCTGGTCGACGCTGTCGGCGGCCGGCAGCGCGTCCGCCTCGGCGTCCGCGGCCCCGGGGGCGCCGACCGCAGCGGTGGCGAGCTCCTCGACGACCCGGGTGGACAGGAACAGGACGGCGCCACCGGCGACCAGGAACGGCAGCTTCGGGATGCCGGGGATGACGCACAGCGCGAGCGCGGCGCCGCCGGCGATCCGCATCGGCAGCCGGGTCCGGGTCAGCTGGCCGACCAGGTCACTGCCCATGTCCTGCTCGCCCGCGGCGCGGGTGACGATGATGCCGGTGGCGACCGAGAGCAGCAGCGCCGGGATCTGGGAGACCAGGCCGTCACCAATGGTGAGCAGCGAGTAGGTGTTGACGGCCTCGCTGAAGGACATGCCGTGCTGGGCCACGCCGACGGTGAAACCACCGATCAGGTTGACCAGGGTGATGATGATCGCCGCGATCGCGTCGCCCTTGACGAACTTCGAGGCACCGTCCATCGCGCCGTAGAAGTCCGCCTCGCCGGCGACCTCCTTGCGGCGGCGGCGCGCCTCGTTCTCGTCGATCAGGCCGGAGTTGAGGTCGGCGTCGATGGCCATCTGCTTGCCGGGCATCGCGTCCAGGGTGAACCGGGCGCCGACCTCGGCGACCCGGCCGGCACCGTTGGTGACGACCACGAACTGGATCACGACCAGGATCGCGAAGACGATGATGCCCACGATCAGCGAGCCACCGATCACGAAGTGGCCGAACGTGTCGATCACCTTGCCGGCGAAGCCGTCGAGCAGCACCAGCCGGCTCGCGCTCACGTTGAGCGCGAGCCGGAACAGGGTGGCCACCAGGATCAGCGCCGGGAACGAGGAGAAGTCCAGCGGCCGGTGCACGAACATCGCGGTCAGCAGGATCAGCAGGCCGGCCGTGATGTTGGCGGCGATCAGCAGGTCGAGGATGACCGACGGCAGCGGCACGACCAGCATGACCACGATGCCGACGACGGCCAGGGGCACGCCCATCTTGGCGAAGTTGCGCTTCGGGGGTGTTGCCAGGGACTCGGGCACGAGGTGCCTTTCTTACGTCGACCGGAGCACCGTCCGTGGCGCTGCATCGTGCCGTCCTGGCAGGCGTCTCATCGGCTCGCGTCGGGCCCACCTGAGGAGTCCTGGGAAACCCGTCGCCGGCGGCCGGCGCGCTCGAGCTGCGGGAGCGGGGTGCCGTCGCGGGGCGAGCGGTGCTGCCCGGCCGCGGCACCGGCGGCCTTGCGGGACAGCACGTAGGCCAGCACCTGGGCGACCGCGTGGTAGAGCTGCGGCGGGATCTCGTGGCCGACCTCGCAGCTGAAGTGCAGCGCCCGCGCCAGCGGCACGTCCTGGACCACCGCGACCCGGTGCTCGGCGGCCAGCTCACGGATCCGGGCCGCGACCACGCCGGCGCCCTTGGCGACCACCCGGGGGGTGCCCTTGGCCGGCTCGTAGCGCAGCGCCACCGCGATGTGGGTCGGGTTGACCAGCACCACGTCCGCGTCCGCGACGTCGGCCATCATCCGGTTGCGGGCCGCGGCGAGCTGGCGGGAGCGGATCGCGCCCTTGAGGTGCGGGTCGCCCTCGCTCTGCTTGTGCTCCTGCTTGACCTCGTTCTTGGTCATCCGGACCTGCTTGCCGGTCTTGCGGCGCTGCATCGCGTAGTCCGCGGCGGCCGCGACCAGACCGGCGAGCGCGACGTCGCGCATCAGCCCGGTGGCGGCGTCGGCGGCCAGCCGGAGCGCGACCCCGATCGGCACCAGGCCGCCGATCAGCGGCATCAGGCCGAGCACGGCGCGCCAGACGAAGAAGCCGACGAGCGCGCTCTTGAGGAGCATCTTCAGCCCCTCCCACAGCGCGTGCATCCCGAACATCCGCTTCACGCCCGAGATCGGGTTGAGCTTCTTGAAGTCCGGCTTGACCGCCTTGGTGGCGAAGAACAGGCCACCCTGTGCGACCGCCGAGACCACGCCGACGACCAGGATCACCAGGCCGAACGCCACGGTCAGCACGATCACCAGCTTCGCGCCGTCGTGCAGCAGCGCGGTGGCCTTCGCGGTGCTCGGGTCGGCGGTGGTGGCCAGGGTCTGGGTGAGCAGCGCCCGCACCTTGTCGATGCCCACACCGGTCATCCAGTGCAGGCTCATCCCGATCACCAGCACCGACGCCCAGGCACCGAGGTCCTGGGTCCGCGCGACCCGGCCCTCCTTGCGACTCTCCTTGAGCTTCTTGGGAGTCGCCTTCTCGGACTTCTCCTCGCTCACGACGGGGCCACCAGAGCGGCCATCGCCTTCGACAGCATCTCGAGCATGCTCATCATGGCGTTGGGGAGTACGGCGAACGACAGCCCGACCAGCAGCAGGGTCAGCCCGATCTTGGCCGGGAACATGATGTTGATGGCCTGCAGCTGCGGGGCGACGCGGGTCAGCAGCGCCAGCCCGAGGTCGGCCAGGAACAGCACCGCGATCAGCGGCAGCGCGATCTGGATCGCCGAGGTGAAGAACAGCGAGAACGCCGTGGTCAGCACGTCCGTGACGCTGCCGCTCGGCTTCCACGAGCCGCCGACCGGGACGGTGCCGAAGGTGCGCAGCAGGCCGCCGATCACCAGCAGGTGCATGTTCGAGGCGAACATCAGCATTGTGCCGAGCATCGTGAACAGCTTGCCGTTGATGGAGTTCATGTTCTGGCTCAGCGGGTCGAACGCCTGCGCGATCTGGAAGCCGCCGAACAGGTCGATCAGGTCACCGGCCGCCTGGATCGCGGCGAACACCAGGAACGCCACGAAGCCCATCACGGTCCCGATCAGGGCCTCCTGGACCGCCGTACCCAGGAAGCCGACGGCGTCGGTGGGCAGCGGCCGGCCCGCGAGCTGCGGCGCGATCGCCAGGGCGAGCGCGAGCGCGAGCAGGATCTTCGCGACCGTCGGGACGGCCTTGGTGGAGAACGGCGGCACGATGAGCAGCCAGGCCACGATGCGGATCGAGGCGAGGACGTAGACCAGGATCGGCGCGCCCGAGACGGTGACGACCACGGCTCAGCCCAGCAGGGACGGCAGGCGGTCGAACAGGTCGTGCGTGTAGGTGATCAGCGTGTGCAGCATCCAGTTGCCGGAGATCAGCAGCGAGACGCCGACGCCGATGACCTTCGGCACGAAGGAGAGCGTGACCTCCTGGATCTGGGTCATCGACTGGAACAGCGAGATCACGAAGCCGATCACCAGCGAGGGCAGCAGGATCGGCGCGGTCAGCTTGAGCGCCACGACCATGGTCAGCATCGCGATGTCGAGGACGGCGGAGTCGTTCACGTCAGCCTCCGCCATAGCTCTGGACGAGGGAGCGGATGATCAGCGCCCAGCCGTCCACCATCACGAACAGCAGCAGCTTGAACGGCAGCGACACCATCACCGGCGGCATCATCATCATGCCCAGCGACATCAGGCCCGCGCTGACGACGATGTCGATCACCAGGAACGGGATGAAGATCATGAAGCCGATGATGAAGGCCTCCTTCAGCTCGCTCAGGATGAAGGCGGGGATCAGCGTGGTCAGCGGGACGTCGGCGTGGGTGCGCGGCGCGGCACGCTTGGCGACGTCGGTGAGCAGCGAGATCTCCTTGTCGCCGGTCTGCTTGAGCATGAACTCCCGCAGCGGCGCGATGCCGTCGTGCCAGGCGGCCGACTGGCCCTTGAGGCCGTGCAGGTAGGGCTGCAGGCCGTCGTGGTTCATGTGCGTGAGCACCGGCGCCATGATGAACAGGCTCAGGAACAGCGCCAGGCCGGCGAGCACCTGGTTCGGCGGGACCTGCTGCAGCCCGAGCGCGTTGCGGGTCAGCGACAGCACCACCAGGATCTTGGTGAAGCTGGTGCAGGTCAGCAGGATCGCCGGCAGCAGCGAGAGCAGGGTCAGCCCGATGAGGGTCAGGACCGGGGTGCTCGGCTTCTTGGTCAGGTTGTCGAACTTGATCGTCACGTCGCCGGAGCCGGTCGGGGCCGTCGGGCCCTTCGGACCCCGGGGCGCGGCGGGCACCTGCGGCGAGGCGACCGCGCCCGACGCGACCGCGACGGTGCCGGAGTGCGTCACGGGTGCCGCCTCGGCGGTGCCCGCGGTGAGCAGCGGCAGGACCAGGAAGGCGAGCACGCCCAGGAGGAGCTTCACTGCAGATGTCGTGGTCGCGGCACTGGCAGTCGGCACAGTGAGCTCAGTCATGCGCCTCACCCGAGACGTGCCTGCTCGTCGCCGCCGCGAGCGCCTGCTTCCAGGTCTGCGCGGAGAGCAGCGAGCCGGCCAGGGCGCCCTGGGCGGGTACGGCGGGCCGGCGGCCACGCACGCGGGGCGCGACGGTCTCGCCGTCGGTGACCTCGACCTCGTCGTCGGCCTCGACCTCGAGCTCCTCCGGGTCCAGCTCGGTGAGCAGCCGCACGCCGCCGTCGCTGACGCCGACGACGAGCACCCGGGTGCCCACCTCCACGACAGCCAGGGACGTCGTACGGCTCAGGGACTGGCGGCCGCGGACACGGACCAGGGCACGGGAGCCGCTCCCGAGACGGCGCGACGACAGCCGGGCGGCGAGCCACAGGAGACCCAGGATCACCATCAGCGAGCCGACGACGCGCACGGCGAGCTCCAGCATGGTCAGCCCGCGGCAGACTGGGGAACGATCTCGGTGACCCGCAGCGCGAAGTCCTCGTCGACCACGACGACCTCGCCGCGGGCGATCAGCCGGCCGTTGACCAGCAGGTCGGCCGGGGAGCCGGCGGCGCGGTCCAGCTCGAGCACGTGGCCCGGCGAGAGCGCGAGCAGCTCGCGGACCGAGAGCCGGGTTCGGCCGAGCTCGACGGTGACCTCCATGTTGACGCCGTGCAGCATCTCCACGCCCCGGTTGGGGGTGATCATCGTCGGGGCCGGCATCGCGGAGCCGGCGGCTGAGCCGCCGACCATCGCGTCGGCCGGGGCGACCAGGAAGACGGCCGCGGCGACCTCGCCACCGGCCATCAGGGGTACGGCGATCAGGGCCCGGCCCAGGGTGTCGGCGAGCGCCGAGCCGGCCAGGGTCTGGCCCGGTCCGGCGGCGGCACCGAGCGCCTGGGCGGCCGCGTCGAGCGCGGGCTGCACGGCGGCGCCGAGGTCGAGACCGCCGTCGGGGGCGGCGGCGAGCGCCTCCCCCAGGTCGGCGCGCACCAGCACGCCGACGTGGCTGTCGGAGCCCGGGTCCACCAGCGCGGTGGCGCCCAGCGTCCAGCCGTTGCCGGCGATGCTGGCGGCCGGCACCGCGTCGCCGGCGACCAGGGTCTCCGGCGAGGGCAGCAGCGCCGCGGCAGCAGCGGCGGCGTCGGTGATCCGCTCGGCGAGCACGGTCGGCGCCAGGGCGGGGTTCGAGGTCAGGGTCATCAGTTCTCCTGGTGGGGCGACGCGACGACGAGGGCAGCCAGGTTCGGTCCCTGGGTGCCCGGGGTGGCATGGGCGAAGACGACGTCCGCGGCGGTCACGTCGAGGGGTGCCTGCGCGGGGTGCTTGAGGCGGACCACGTCACCGGTCTGCAGGCCGGACAGCTCGATCGGGTCGGCGACGGTGGCCCGGAAGCGCACCGACACCTCGACCGGGACCTCCTGCAGGCCGGCGCGGAGCCGGGCCGAGGACTCGATCCGGGCCAGCCGCTCCCGCTCGCTGACGGTGTCGGCGCCGCCGGCGGCGGTGAGGAACGGGATCAAGCCGTTGAACGACAGGCACAGCGAGAGCGGGAACTCCACCTCGCCGCGGTGCAGCGTGAAGCGGGCCACGATCATCACGTCGGAGGCGCTGGCGACCTGGGCGAGCTGCGGGCTGTACTCGACCCCGAGCACCACCGGCTCGACCGGGACGATCGAGGAGAACGCGTAGCGGAACTCCGCGACGATGCGGTCGTAGAGTCCGCCGACGACGGCGCGCTCGAGGTCGGTGAGCGGGCGCTCGGGCTGGTCGGCGAGGCCGGGGCCGCCGAGCAGGTGGTCGATGCACGTCATGGTGACCGCGATCGGCATCTGCAGGACCGCGGACTGCTGGAGCGGCTCGACCGAGAAGACGGTCATGTGCGTCATGTCGCCGAGCGACTCGACGTACTCGTTGTAGGTGCGCTGGTCGACGTCGACGAGGTCGACCTGGCAGACCGAGCGCAGCGCCGAGGTCATCACCGTCGAGGTCTGGCGCGCGAACGTCTCGAACGCGATCTGCAGCGCGCGGGCGTGCTCGCGGGACAGCTTGACCGGGCGACGGAAGTCGTACGGCGTCACCACCCCGGACGTGCGACGGCGGCGTGCGGTGCTGGAGCTCGCCGTACGCTCCGGAGATGCGATGAGGGGACCGTTCACGTCCCTACGTATCGGGACCGCGTGCCGCGACCTGAGTAAAAGTTTCGCGGGACCCCGGCCCGTCCCCCGACGCGGTGCGCGCGCCGGGGGCGGGACGGGTGTGCCGGGGCCGTGTGCAGGCGGCCCCGGGGCTGGTGGGGGCGACGGCTACTGCATCACGAACTCTCGGAAGTAGACGTCGTAGATGTCGCCGTCGTAGTCCTTGTCGAGCTGCTTGGCGAGCTTCGCCTTGAGGGCGTCGCGGAAGGCCTTCTGCGACAGCTTCTCCATCTGCTGGCCGCTGAACAGCTCGATGGTGTCGTCCAGGGCGTGGCTGCCGTCGAGGTCCTGGGGCGCACCGGACTTGGTCTGCAGGCCGAGCCCGATCCGCAGGTAGTGGTTGTCGGCCAGGTTGATCTGGATCGCGTCGATCGGCATCACCACCCCGGGGGTGGGCGGGGCCGGCTTCCCGTTGCCCTTCGGCTTGAGGAAGAACCAGTAGCCCGCGCCGCCACCGGCGAGCAGCAGCACCACCAGGATCAGGACCAGCTTCTTCTTGCCGCCCTTCTTCGGCTCCTCCCCCTCCGGAGGAGCCGCTGCCGGAGCGTTCGCGGTCATCGTTGCCATGGTCGCTTCCTCACATCTTCGTCCGGTCCGCGAGGACCCTGGTGAACAGCTTGCGGGCGTCCTCGCGGGCGCCGGAGAGCACGACGATGTCGACGCGCTTGTTGAGCTCCTGGGCACCCGGGAGCGCCGGGTCCATCAGCGGCCTGGTGTGGCCGAAGGCCACCGCCTCCATGTGCGCCGCCGAGATGCCGCCGTGCTCGTGCAGGTAGCGGAGCACGTTCACGGCGCGGGCCGCGGAGAGCTCCCAGTCGGTCGGGTAGAACTTCGGCTTCACCTTGACCTGGTTGGTGTGCCCGTCGACGTCGATGCTGTTGGGCAGCTCGCGCAGCACCGGGGCGATCACGTTGCAGACCTGGTGGCCGCGGGCGGTCATGTCGGCCACGTCGTTGTGGAAGACGATGTGCCGCGAGACCAGGCTGATCCGCAGCCCGCGCTCGTCGATCGCCATCGCGACATCGTTCTCGAGGCCGTGCGCCGCGAGCCGGCGGTGGATCTTGTCGCGGAGCTTGGTGAGCCGGTCCACCTCGGCGACCGCCTCGGCGTAGGCCTGCTCCTGGGTGCGACCGACGCTGCGCGAGCTGGTCTGCTGGCCGGCGGTGTCCTGGTTGACCGGCTGGCTGCCGTCGATGGTGGGCCGCACCGGGGCGACCGCCTCGGCGCCGGGCTGGGTCATCACCGAGGACGTCTCGCCCTGGAACGGCGACGAGCTCTGCCCGAATCCGGCGGCCATCCCGTTCTTCAGCTGGTTGAACCGCTTCTGGTCGACCTGGCTGATCGCGAACATGACGATGAACAGCACCATCAGCAAGGTGAGCATGTCGGCGTAGGTCACCAGCCAGCGCTCGTGGTTGACGTGCTCCTCCGGCTCCTCGACGCGCTTCTTCCCCTTGGCCATGTCAGGCTGCCTTCTCCGCGGCCGCCTCGCGCTCGTGCGCCGGCAGCAGCGAGGTCAGCCGCTGGGCCACCACCCGCGGGTTGGCCCCGGCCTGGACGGCGAGCACACCCTCCACGACGATCTCCATCCGGCCTTTCTCGAGCTCGGCGATCCGGCTGAGCCGGTTGCCGATGGGCAGCCAGATCACGTTGGCGGTGAGGACGCCCCACAGGGTGGCGATGAAGGCACCGGCGATCAGGTGGCCGAGCTTGTCGGGCTGGGACAGGTTCTCCAGCACGTGCACCAGGCCCATGACGGTGCCGATGATGCCGATGGTCGGCGCGTAGCCGCCCATGTCGGTGAAGAACTTGGCGCCGTGCTTGGCGGCGGCCTTGTGGGCGAAGACCTCGGCCTCCAGGATCTCGCGGAGCTCCTCCGGGTCGGTGCCGTCGACGGCCAGGCTGACCCCGCGCTTGAGGAAGTCGTCGTCGACGTCCGCGATCGCGTCCTCGAGGGTGAGCAGACCCTCGCGGCGGGCCTTGTCGGCGAGCTTCACCACGATCGGGACGAGCTCGCCGGGCGGCGTCGCCTTCCAGGTCAGCGCGGTGATGAGCGCCTTCACGGCGCCCTTGGCGTCGTGCATCGTGCCGCCGGCGACGGCCGCACCGATGGTGCCGCCGAAGACCAGGATGATCGCGGGGATGTTGAGCAGGGCGGCGGGGTTGCCGCCCTCCATGACGTTGGAGCCGATGATCGTCGCGAGTCCCGCGCCGATACCGATCTGGGTAGCGCGATCCATCAGGAGTTCCTCGGGGTGAGCGGGAGCACCGGGTGCACGGCGGCGGCCTCGGGGGTCTCCCCGTCCGGGCCGGCCTCGCCGTCGTCCTCGGTGAGGTCGGCGGCGTCGGTGTCGTCCTCGAGCTGCGGTACGGCGGAGAGCCGGCCGCGGCGGACGGTGCTGTCACCGACGCGCTCGAACAGGCTGGCGGAGGCGAGCACCCGGGCGCGGTAGTCGAGGATGGCCGCGATGACCTCGTCGAGTCCCTCACGGACCAGGTACTTGGTGCCGTCGACGAGCGTGATGACGGTGTCCGGGGTGCGGTCGACGCGCTCGATGAGGTCGGGGTTCAACGCGAACTGCGTCCCCGTAATGCGCGTGAGCGTAACCATCGGTGCACCATCCTTGTGCGGTCGAGCGTGCACACCATCCGTGGCGTGCACCTGGTGGGATCGGCCCCGATGCCCCGGACCTGAGCCCTTGCCGGGACCGGGATGACCCATTTCGACGGGTTGTCCCCCGCTTTCCGAGGCGCCCGGTCTCGTTGAGTCGGCCCGGAGTCGCGTTGAGCCGGCTCCTGGTCGCGTTGAGTCGTCGCTCCGTCGCGTTGAGGTGGCACGTGGTCGCCGTACGACGTGCCGGAGTGCCGGCTCAACCGGACCCGGCGCCGACTCAACCGGACCGGGCGCCGACTCAACGGGACCGGAGTGCCGACTCAACGGGAAAGCCCCCGCCGCGCGAGCGCGCAGCGGGGGCCGTCCTGGTCACGGTCAGCGCTTGATGTTGACGAGCTCCTCGAGCACCTGGTCCGAGGTGGTGATCACGCGCGAGGTGGCCTGGAAGCCGCGCTGGGCGATGATCAGGTTGGTGAACTCGGCGGCGAGGTCGACGTTCGACATCTCCAGCGACCCCGTCATCAGCGAGCCACGGCGGCCGCTGCTGGGGGTGCCGATCTGGGCGGTGCCGGAGTTGGTGCTGCTGCGGAAGGCGGTGTCGCCGACCTTCTCGAGGCCCTCGGGGTTGCTGAAGTCGGCCATCGCGATCTGGAACAGCGGCTTCTTGGTGCCGTCGTCGTAGATCCCGGTGATCACGCCGTCGGTGCCGATGTTGTAGCTCTGCAGCTTCGCGCCGGACGCCGGCGGGGTGGCCAGGTCGGTGATGGTGATGTTGCCCGGCGCCGTGGTCGTGTCGATGCCGGTGCCGGCCGAGTCGGGGCCGTAGCCCTGCACGATGTCGCCGTCCGGGGTCACCAGGTTGCCGGTGCTGTCGAAGTTGAACGCGCCGGCGCGGGTGTACATCTCCTGGGCACCACGGTGGATCACGAAGAAGCCGTCGCCGGAGATCATCATGTTGGTGGCCTTGCCGGTCACCTGGGCCGAGCCCTGGTTGAAGTTCGTCGAGACGCCACCGACCTGCACACCGAGGCCGATCTGGATCGGGTTGGTGCCACCGGTGGTGACACCCGCGGTGTTGGTGGCCGGGGCGGCCGAGCTGGTGAGCATCTGCGACAGCGTGTCCTGGAAGACCACGTTGCTGGACTTGAAGCCGACGGTGTTCGCGTTGGCGATGTTGTTGCCGGTGACGTCGAGCATCGTCTGGTTGGCGCGCAGACCGGAGATCGCGGAGAAGAGTGAGCGGAGCATGGTGGTTCCTTTCTGGCTGCCCAGCGGGCAGGGAATGTCAGGGGGCGGTGGTGCCGGAGGACGAGCCGGTGCCGGTGGCGGCATCGGTGATCGTCTTGGCCGGCGGACCGCCGACGGACAGGACGTTGGAGAACGGGATGTCCGCGGTGCCGATGGTCAGCACGGGACCCTCACTGGTGAAGGTGACCGAGGAGACGGACCCGGAGACCTGGGTCTTCCCGTCCGCGGCCATGTAGGTGACCTGCTTGCCCACGAGCGAGCTCGCACCGAAGGCCATCTGCTGCTGGTTGGCCTGCGCGGTCTGGGTGGCGACGGCGGTGAGCTTCTCCAGGGAGGTGAACTGCGCGGTCTGCGCCAGGAACTGCGAGGAGTCCTGCGGGTTCATCGGGTCCTGGTTGCGCAGCTGCGCCACCATCAGCTTGAGAAAGGTGTTCTGGTCGAGCGAGCTGAACCCGCTCGTGCCAGACGTGCCGGTGGTCGCCCCGGCGGTCGACGACGTGTCGACACTTCCGATGGCAGGGATCGACATCGGGCTCCTTACAGGGACAGGTCCAGGCCGCGTGCGTGCGACCGGACGGAAGGGACGGGGCTCGCATCCATGCTGGTGGAGCTGCCCGGGGCGGCCGGAGCCGTCCGGGCGGGTGCGCCGTCGCGGTTGCGACCGTCGTCACCCTGGAAAAGGCCGCGTCCCTGCTGGCCCTGCTGCGCGTTCTGATCGGCAAGCAGCTGCTGGTTCTGCGAAGTCTGCCGCTGCGAGTTCTGGTCGGTGCTGCTGTTGCTGCCCGCACCCGTGCCGGCGGCCGTCGTGGCGCCGGTGGTCAGGTCACGCACCGTCACGGTGCCGGCGCTGTGCCCGGTGCTCTCGAGCAGCGCGTGCAGCTCCGCGGAGCCCTGGTGCAGCGCCGCCCGCGCCTCGGGTCCGGCCGCGAGCGTGACGTCGACCTTGCCGCCGCGGACGGTGACGGTCAGGTGGATCTCGCCGAGGTCCGCGGGGTGCAGGCGCAGCGTGATCGCGTGCACGCCCTGGCCGCGGGCGAGGAGCTTCGGTACCTCGGGCGCCAGCTGACCGACCACCGGGTTGCCGGTGGCGGACGTCGTCGTGGTCGTCGAGGTGGCCGCGGCAGTGGCCGGCGCGGTCAGGGGTACGGCGCCCCCGGACGTGCCGGCGCCGACCTGGGCGCTCCGCTGGTCGCGGCTGTCGGCGTCCTGGTGACCGCTGTCGGCGGACGTGCCACCGGAGCTGCCGGCCGCGCTGCCGGCCGCGCTGCCGGCGGTGGTGCCGCTCGCGCCGGTCACGGGCGCGGTGTCTGGCGCGCCGCCGTGCGTGGTCGGACGGTCGGCGTCGTGCGGGGCGGCCGCCGCGCCGCCGCCGAGGTGACCGGCTGCGGCGTCGGCCGTGGTGGTCGTGCCGGTGGTCGCACCCGGGATGTCGGCGGTGCCGGTGTCGAGCGTGGTGCCGGTGTCGAGCGTGGTGCCGGCGGCCGCGTCGAGGGCCTGCGGGCGGACCACGACCGGGGTGGTCGGCGCGGGGGTGGTGCCGGGTCCGCTGACCGCGAGGACCGTGACGGCCACGTCGGCGGGCACCGTGGCGGCGCCGGCCTGAGCGGCGGTGGCGGCCGAGGCGGGCGCCGCGGGCGCCGCGGGCGCCGCCGGGGTGGCGCGGGTGGCCGCGACCTTCTCCCCGGTGGTGCTCCTGGAGGCGGGGGTCGCCGGGACCGCCGGGGTAGCGGGCGTCGCCGGGGTGGCGGGCGTCGCCCGGAGCGCGGAGGCACCGGCGGCGGTCGCCGTGGCCGTGCCGGTCGCGACGGCCGCGGCGGTGGCGGCGGTGGCGGCGGCGGCGGTGGCGGCGGCGGCGGGGGCCGAGGTCGGAGCGTCCGCGGGCGCGTTCCCTGTACCAGTCGTTGGGCCAGTCGCCGGGCCAGTCGTCGGGCCACCCGCCGCGTCGTCCGGGGACGCCGTACTCCGGGAGTCGAGGTCGGCGGCGGGGCGGCCCTCGCGGCGCAGCGGCGCCGGGCGGTCGCGCCGGGGCTCGGCGGAGGCGGCACGTGCCGGCCGCTCGTCGGCGAGGTGCCGCTCCATCAGGCGCGCGAACTGGTCCGCACGGGCGCCGCTGGTCGCGGCGTCGGCGGGCGCGGGCGCACCGGTCCGGGCCGGGACGGCGGGAACCGTCGGCAGCACCGGGGTGGGGGGCGGGGTCATGCGGCCTCCAGGGCTCTCTGGTAGCTCAGTACCGCCGGCACGTAGCGGCGGGTCTCGGCGTAGGGGGGGATCCCGTCGTAGCGGTGCACCGCGCCCGGTCCTGCGTTGTAGGCGGCGAGCGCGAGGTCCACGCTGCCGAACTGGTTGATCAGGCCCCTCATCAGCCGGGCGGCGCCGTCGACGGCCTGCTCCGGGTTGCCGGCGTCGACGCCGAGGCTCCTGGCGGTGCCGGGCATCAGCTGCATCAGGCCGCGGGCACCGGCGTGGCTGACCGCCGCCGCGTTGAAGCCCGACTCCTGGTGGGCCATCGCGGCGAGCAGCGTGGCGGGGACGCCGTACCTCTGCTGGGCGGCGGCGAAGAGGGAGGCGTACGGCGTGCCCTGGGGCAGCACGTCGCCGACCGCGCGCGCACTGGTGGCGGACGCCGTGGACGTGCCGGGCAGCACCCGGCGGATCGCGGTCGGCGTCTCGTAGACGTCGCTGACCTGGACGTCCTTGCCGGGGCGCGGCGCCTCGATCATCTTGTGGTCGCCGATGTAGATCGCGACGTGGTGAACCGGGCTGCCGAAGGCGAGGATGTCGCCGGGCTGGGCCTGGGCGAGGCTCGGGACGGCGGTGCCGACCTTGGCCTGGTCGTGGGAGACGCGGGGCAGGTCGATGCCGAACTTCTCGTAGACCTGCTGCACGAGGCCGGAGCAGTCCAGGCCGGTGGCCGGGTTGGTGCCGCCCCAGACGTAGGGCACGCCGAGGTACTTGCGGGCCTCGGCCACCACGGCCGCGCCGGCGCCGGGGGTCCCCGTGGCGGCGGAGGTGTCGGCGGTCAGCGCCGACAGCGCGGGGTCGGTGGTGCCGGTCGCGTCCGCACCGGTGAGCCCGGACAAGGTGTCGGCGAACGTGCTGCCGGTGTCGTCCGTCGGGGCGGTCGCGGTGGCCGTCGGGGTGCCGGCCAGGGCCGCGAACTGGCTCTGCAGCATCTGGATCCGGGCGGTGACGTCGTTGATGCTCATCCGGCCACCTCCTCGGCACGGCGGCGCATCCAGCCCTGGGCGGCGAGGTCGTCGAGCTCCTTGGCCTCGCGGCGGGCCCGCTCGGCGGTGCGCTCGGCGGCCCGCCGCTCGAGCAGCATCTCCACCACGCGGACCGCGGAGGTGTCGGACTGCCAGCGCCGGGTCGCCTCGTCGGCGACGGTGCGGCTGTCCTCGGCGACCACGGCGGTGCTCAGGGTGTCGCGGGCCAGGTTGCCCAGGTGCAGCACGTGCGCCGCGAACTCCCCGGCGGTGCCGGTCGCGAACGACGGCGCCTCGGCGAGCTTCTGCTGCGCGCGGGCAGCCTCGGCCTCGCGCTCGCACAGGGTGGCCAGCGCGTGCTGGAGGCCGATCCGGCTGTCCGTCTCGCGGGCCGTCCGGACCCGCCGTACGGCGTCCAGACCGCGGTCCTGCTCGCGGGCGCTCATCGGCCCACCAGCGCGGCAAGGGCGTTCCAGGTGCCGGCGGACGCGGTGGGCTCGTCGACCGCCTGGCGCAGGAAGCCGTCGATGCTCGGCATCAGCGCGATCGCGCGGTCGGCGTCCGGCGCGGTGCCGGGCACGTAGGCGCCGATCTCGACGATGTCCTTGACCTCGCGGTGCGCGGCGAGCATCCGGCGCAGGGCCGTCGCGTCCTCGCGTTGCGCGGGCGTGGTGATGGCGGGGACGACACGGGAGATCGACTCGAGCACGTCGATGCTCGGGAAGTGGCCGCTGGTCGCGAGCTTGCGGGAGAGCACGATGTGGCCGTCGAGGATCGACCGGGCGGTGTCGCCGATCGGGTCCTGCAGGTCGTCGCCCTCGACGAGGACGGTGTAGAGGCCCGTGATGCTGCCGGTCTCGCCGGGACCGGCGCGCTCGAGCAGCCGCGGCATGATCCCGAAGACGCTCGGCGGGTAGCCGCGGGTGGCCGGCGGCTCGCCCGCGGACAGGCCGATCTCGCGCTGCGCCATCGCCACACGGGTCAGCGAGTCCATCATCAGCAGCACGTCCTGGCCGCCGTCGCGGAAGTGCTCCGCGATCCGGGTGGCCACGAACGCGGCCCGCAGCCGCTCGACGGCGGGGGCGTCGGAGGTCGCGATCACGACGACGGAGCGGGCCAGGCCCTCGGGACCGAGGTCGTTCTCGAGGAACTCCCGGACCTCGCGACCGCGCTCGCCCACCAGGGCGATCACGGAGACCTGGGCCTCGGTGCCGCGCGCGATCATCGAGAGCAGCGTGGACTTGCCGACGCCGGAGCCGGCCATGATGCCCATCCGCTGGCCGCGGCCGCAGGGCACCAGCGCGTCGAGCGCGCGGACCCCGAGCCCGACCTGCTGGTCGACCCGGCCCCGGAGCAGGGCGTTCGGGGTCTCGTTCTCGACCGAGACCGTGGGCAGGTGCGCGAGCGACGGACCGCCGTCGATCGGGCGCCCGAGGCCGTCGAGCACGCGGCCGCGCAGCTCGTCACCGACCGGCACCCGCAGCGGACCGCCGGTGGGGCGGACCCGGGAGCCGACCCGCAGCCCGTGCGTGGAGCCCAGCGGCAGGCACACCGTGCCCGCGGCGCTGCTCGCGATCACCTCGGCCGGCACCACGGCTCCCCTGTGGCCGTGGTGGTCGACCCCCTCGACCTCGACCAGGTCGCCGACGGCCGCGTCGACGCCCGCCGCGAGCAGGTGCAGGCCCTTGAGCTCGACGAGCCGGCCGTACGACGTGGGGCGCGCGGCGGAGAGGGCGGCGCCGACCAGGCCGGCGTCGAGAAGGCCGGCGTCGAGAAGGCCGGCGTCGAGAAGGTTTGGGGTCACGGGAGCAGGACCTCCCGGACGCGGTCGAGCGCCACGGACAGCCGGGCGTCGACGATCTGGGACTCGGTCTCGGCGATCGCGTCCCCGCGGGCCAGGGTGGGGTCGTCGACGACCACGACCGAGCGGCCCTCGAGCAGGGTGAGGTCCAGCTGGGCGCGGTCGACCGGGTGCAGCCGCACCGTGACGGGCAGACCCGGCGGGACCGAGCCGAGTGCGCGGAGTACGGCGTCCGCACCGGGGTCGGTCGCGGTGAGCACGTCGTGCTGGACGACCGCCGCGGCGATCTGGAGCGCGAGCTCGACCGCCTGGGCGGCGAGCAGCTGCTGAGTCTCGGCGAGCGACGCCCCGACCTGGTCGGCGGCCGCGGCCAGCGCGAGGGTCGCGGCCTGCTGCGCCTCGAGCACCCGGGCCCGGTCGGCGGCGAGCACCTGCGCCTGCTCGGCGTGCTGCGCCGCGAGCGACTCGGTGGCCTTGCGGCGGCCCTCCGCCCAGCCGGCGGCGAAGCCCTGGGCGCGGGCGGCCTGCTCGGCACGGTCGGCCAGGGTGGCGAGGGTGGCCTCGGTGACCTTGTCGCCGAGGACGTTGGCGTCCCCGAGGCGGGTCCAGCCGCCGCGGCGCAGGTCGGTGCCGGTGCCCAGGGCGGGGGCCAGGTCGGCCTCCGCGCCCCGCAGCACGACGCGCTCAGACGACGTACTCTTCATCGCCGCCCCTCCTCAGCACGATCTCGCCGGCGTCCTCGAGGCGACGGATGGCGAGGATGATCTTCTGCTGGGCCTCCTCGACCTGGCGCAGGAGCACCGGGCCGAGCAGGTCGACGTCCTCGAGCAGCGTGACGGCCGCCCGCTCGGACATGTTCGAGGTGATCTTGATCCGCACGTCGTCGCTGACGCCCTTGATGGCCACGGCGAGGTCGCCGGACTCCACCTGGCGCAGGACCAGCTGGATGTCCTTGTTCTCGAGGAGGGTGATGTCCTCGAACATGAACATCCGGCTCTTGACCTCCTCGGCGAGCTCGGGGTCGCGGGCCTGGAGGCCCTCGACGATGAGCCGCTCGGTGGCGCGGTCGGAGCGGTTGATGATCTGGATCAACGGGTCGAGGCCGCCGACGGTGGACAGCTCCATCGGCTGGAGCACCGAGGACATCTTGCGCTCGAGGACCGACTCGAGCTGCTTGAGCACCTCGGGGTTGGTCTGCTCCATCACCGCGATGCGGTGCGCGACGTCGGCCTGACGGGTCGGCTCGAGGCCGGAGAGCACCAGCGTGGCCTTGTCGGCCGGCAGGTGCGCGAGCACGACAGCGATCACCTGCGGGTGCTCGCTGTTGATGAACGACAGCAGCTGGCGCGGGTCGGCGCGGTGCAGGAACTGGAACGGCAGCTTCATCGCCGAGGCGGCGAGCCGGTTCATGATCGAGTCGGCGCGCTCGGCGCCCAGGGACTGCTCGAGCAGCGCCCGGGCGAACCCGGGGCCGCCGCGCATCACGTTGAGCTGGGCGCCCGCGAGCTCGCGGAACTCGCCCATCACCGACGCGGTCTCCTCGGCGCTGAGGTTCTCCAGGCGCGCGATCTCGGCGGAGAGAGCCTCGACCTCGCTCTCTCGCAGGTGGGACATGATCTTGGACGCGTTCTCCTGGCCGATCTGCACCAGGAGGATCGCGGCCTTGCGCACGCCCATGGTCGCGAGGTTCAGGGACATCAGCTACCGCTCTCCACGAGCCAGCCGCGGAGCAGCTGGGCAACCTCTTCGGGCTGCTTCTCGACCAGGGCGGAGATCTCGTCGCGGGCGGCCAGCCGGAGGTCGGCGCCGTCGGAGGAGATCAGCTCGGCGGGCTGCGCCACCGGCGTCGCGGCGATCGGCTCGCGCTGCTGGCGGAGCTGCTCGACGACGTAGGTGGTGGCCTGCTCGCGCATCTTGTCGCGCTTCTTGGACCGGCGCCACGCCATGAAGAGCATCACCACGACGAGCAGCACCAGGCCGGCGGTCTTGCCCCAGGACATGTACTGCTTCATCTGGTTGGCCGCGTTGGCGGCGGCGAGCTCCTTGGCGGCCGCCTTCTGCGCGGTGGTGTCGAACGGCATCGAGGAGACGTTGAGAGTGTCGCCCCGCTTGGTGTTCAGGCTCAGCGCGCTGGTCACCATCTTCTGCACCGCGGCGACGTTCTTGCCGTTGGCCGAGGACGAGTTGATGACCACGTTGGCGCCGAGGCTGGTGACGTTGCCGGGGGCGGCCGTGGCCTCGATGACCTCGGAGCCGACCGCGTTGTCCGACGTCTGGTCGGTCTTGGCGTAGTTGGTCTTGCCGTTGGCGGCGTTGGAGCCGGTGGTGATGGTGCCGTTCGGGCCGACGACGCCGCCGGCGGCCGCGGAGCCGCCGGGGGTGGTGTACTTCTCGGTCGTCTTCGACGCGCTCAGCGGTACGGCGTTCGGGGTCGTGAAGTAGCGCGTTGTGTGCGTCGTGGTCTGGTCGAAGTTCAGGTTCGCGTTGATCTGGACCGAGGAGTTGCCGGGGCCGAGGACCTGGTCGAGCTGGGCCTGCAGGCCGTCCTTGAGCTTCTGCTCGAACGCCTGGACCTGCTCGAGGCGGGTGTTGCCGACCGCGTCGAGCGTCGAGCCGGCGGTGCTGAGCACGTGGCCCTGCGAGTCGGTCACGGTGACGTTCTTCGGGTCGAGGCCCTCGACGCTGGAGGCGACGAGGTGCACGACGGCCTGGACCTGGCCCGATTCGAGGGTCTGGCCCGGCTTGAGGCTGACCAGCACGGACGCCGTGGTCGGCTGCTTGTCGGTCTGGAACAGCTGCTGCTGCGGCAGCGCCACGTGCACGATCGAGGCCGACACCGGGTCGAGCGCGTCGATGGTCTTCTGCAGCTCGCCCTCGATGGCCCGCTTGTAGTCCACGTTCTGCTGGAACTGCGAGGTCGACAGGCCCTGCTTGTCGAGCAGCGAGTAGCCGTCCGAGCTCTGGCTGGGCAGGCCCTGGCCGCTGAGCTGGATCCGCGCGTTGTAGACGTCGGCCTGGGGCACCTCGATCGTCGTACCGCCACCGGTGATCTGGTACGGCGTGCCCTGCGCGTTCAGCTTGTCGATGACTGCGGAGGCGTCGGCCGGCGCGAGGCCCGAGTAGAGCGGGGCGTAGGCCGGGGCCGCGGCCCAGTTGAACACGAGGAAGCCGCCCACGAGCAGAGCGAGGCCGCCGATCACGGCGATGGTCTTCTGGCCGGCGCTGAAGGAGGCGAACGCTCGCTGGAGGTTCGCGAGCCGGCCCTGGATCTGGTCGCGCATCAGACGGACATCCGCATGATCTCCTGGAAGGCCTCGAGGGCCTTGTTGCGGACGGCGGTGGTCAGCTGGGTCGCGACCGTCGCCTCGGTGGCAGTGATGGTGTAGTCGTGGATCGCGTTGAGGTCACCGGTGGCGGCCTTGACGGCGAGCTGGTCGGTGCGGTCGTTGAGGCCCTGCAGGTTCGAGATGCCCTGGGCCAGCACGCTGCCGAAGTCCATGCCCGAGGCGTCGGCCGCGGTGGCGACCTTCGACGGGTCGGCGACGGCCGGCGTCGAGAGCGCGGTGGTGGTGGGGGCGATGCTCTGCGGGACCATCGGCTGGAAGCCGCCGACGGCGCCGATGGCGGAGATGCTCATGAGTTCTTTCCGATCCCGATGGCGGCGGAGTAGACGTCCTGGGCGTTGCGGACCACGGACGCCTGGGCCTGGAAGCCGCGCTGCGCCATGATCAGCTGGCTCATCTGGGAGCCGAGGTCGATGTCGGGCATCCGCACGTAGCCGTTCTGGTCGGCCAGCGGGCTGTCCGGGGAGAAGACGAGGCGGCCGTTCGGGTCGCCCTTCGCGATGCCGGAGACCTGGACACCGCCGCTGCCGACCTCCTGCGCGACGACCATCTGGGCCTGGAAGGCCGGGCCGCTGGTCGGCTTCGCGGTGTTGACGTTGGCGATGTTGTGACCGAGGCAGTCGAGCCAGGTCTGGTGCATGCCCATCCCGGAGGCGGCGATGCCGAGCGCGTCGAAGGCTCCCATCACATGCCGCCGATCGCGGTGGTGATCAGGTTGTAGCGCTCGCCGACGGCCCGGGACAGCAGCTGGTAGCGGAAGGTGTCCTGCATCGCCTGCATCTCCTCGGTGCCGAGGTCGACGTTGTTGCCGTCGAGGCCCGGAGAGGCGGTGGAGCTCGTGACGGAGGCGGAGACGCCCTGGGTCACCGTGCCGGAGCTGATGGCCGACTGCAGCGAGGACTCGAAGTCCACCTTCTGCGCGACGTAGTTCGGCGTGTCCATGTTGGCGATGTTGTTCGCCGTGACGCGCTGCCGGAGCGCGAGACCGTCGAGCGCGCTGGTCAGCGCTGCCGCGACCGGGTCGGACCCAGAAATGACCATGGGGATCGGTTTCTCCGTGTGCGCTGAAACAGAGAGCCGATCCGTCGGCCGGGGGTGAGCACTCCTTGCTCGGGGAGAGGTTCGGCACCTCGGCGAGCGACCTGAGAACTTTTCCTACCGATTCGTCTGCGACCTAGGCGGAACTCTCCGCGGGGCACTCGCAGACGAATCGGGGGTCAGGCGGTGAGGTCGACGTACACCGGACGACCGGTGACGCGGTTGCTGCTGCTGCTGAGCTTGCCGACCAGGTCGATCCGCTGCCGGTGCCCGGACATCGCGGCCGCCGTACGGTCGATCAGCTGGCGCTGCCGGCCGAGCAGCGCCTGGGCGCGCTCGAGCATGTCGGGGGGCAGCGGGGCCTCGATCACCGGAGGTGTCCACGGTGTCGGGCTGTCGATCTGCTCGCCGGCGAGGAGCCGCTCGCCCTGGGCGAGGCTCAGCTCGAGGTCGTCGAGCGCGGACGCCCAGGCGTCACGCCAGGGGTCGGCCACCGCGTCACCCGGCCAGGCTCAGCTGAGCGGCCTCGCGCCAGGCCTCCGCGAGAGGCTCGGCGATCTTGAGGCAGCCGCGGGTGAGCTCGACGTCCTTGCTGATGTTCGCGCGGACGAGCTCGCTGTGCAGCCACGCGTAGAGGCTCGCGAGTCGCTCGGCGCCCTCCCAAGCGTCGAGCTTCAGCGACGAGCGCAGCTCCAGGACGATCTCCTGGGCGTGGATGAGGTTGGTGTTGGCAGCCTCGCGGTCGCCGGCCTCTTGGGCCTCGATGCCGCGGTTGATGTCGAGGACGAGACGGTCGAAGAGCATGACGAGCAGCCGGGCGGGGCTGGCCGTGGCCACCATCTGCCCCATGTAGGCGTTGCGTGCGGTCGCGTTCATGAAGTGTCCTAGCTGCTCGACGGGAGCGACTTGATCTGACCGGAGAGCCAGGAGGCTTGGTCCTGGAGCTTGCCGAGCGAGACCTCGAGGGAGCTGTACTGGCGTTGGAGGGCGGCCTTCCGGCTCTCCAGACGGACGTCCCAGGCGGCGATGTTGTCGTTCATCGACTTGATCGAGGCGTTACGGCCCGTGATCGCGTTGGTGACGGTCCCGTTGGTGCTGTTGGAAAGCCGCTGGGCGAGTGCCTCGAGCGACGCGGCGAACCCCTGCTGATAGGTGACGGTGCCCGTCGCCCCGGCGGTAGCCGAGAGCGTGAGACCCTCGACCGCGGTGTTGGTGGCACCGCTGAGGAGGTTCCCCGACACCGTGGCCGGAGTGCCGTTGATCGTGCCGGCCGCCTGGTCGACCGCATAGCTTCCCGGAGCGGTCCGCCACGTTGAACCGGTCATCGCGATGGTCCCGGTGCCGACGTACGACGCGGTGCCGGCGAACTTGGCAGCGGTTCCCGCGGGGTCGGCCTCGTAGGCGGTCTTGAACTTGGCAGCGTCGAACGTGAGGTTGCCGGTCCGGTCGACCTGGATCCCGGCTGCGGCGAAGGACGACCCGTTGAAGCCCTTGGTGACCGCGGACAGGATCTGGTCGCGCGCGCTCCGCAGGGTCGCGTCGCCGGCCAGGGGCCCGGCGGTCTTGGTCGACGAGTTGTAGGCGGTCAGACTGTCGATGTCGCCCAGGGCCGCGTTGGCGGCTGAGACCAGGCTGGTGATCTGGTCCGCCAGGGCTTGACTGTCCCGCGTGATACCGATCGTCGCTGAGCCTGATGCGCCACTGCCGAGCGTGACGCTCACTCCCGGCATCAGGTCCGCGAAGGTGTTGGTGTCTGACTCGACCGTGTCGGGGCCGACGCTGATGCGCGCCACCTGCCCGGGGGTCGTCACCGTCGCGGGACCATCGATCGCGAGCGGGCCACCGCTGGCATCGGTGAGCGAGAAACCGGACGAAGGGCCGGTCTTGGTCGACGACACCTGCACCCGGTAGCTGCCGTCGGTCTGCTTGACCAGCGTGGCGCGGACGCCGAAGTTTCCACCGTTGAGGGCGTCCACGAGCCCCTTGAGGGTGCCATCCCCGGTGTCCACGGTCCGCGCAGCGCCGCCGGCGAGCGTGAGCGTGACAGTGGTCGCACCCCCCGCCACTTGTTGGGTGAGGGCATGCGTGCCGTAGTCGACGACTGTCGCCGTGGCGAGCTGACCCACCGCGAGCGTCAGACTGGCGGGGGCGGCTCCGGTCGAGGTGGTGACCGTGACGCCACTGTTGCTGCTGGTCGCCTTGACGGGGCTCCACGCGACAAGGCTCGACAGCGTTCCGGCCTTGGTTGCCACGTTGGCGAGCTTGGCGTTGACCGTCTGCAGTGAGCTGACGGCCTTCTGCTCCGTCGATACCCGCCGTTGCAGAGCGGCCTGCGGCTGTGCCTCGATCTGCATCAGCTGACTGATGATGGTCGCCGTGTCCATCCCCGACACCAGGCCGCTGACGCTGCTGCTGCTCGACGCCATCGCGGTACCTCCTTCGGGACGGTCGGCGCTTCGGGTGCCCGGCCACAGTCGGTGTCCGGACGTGCTGGCGGTGGGGGCGGGTTCGCCACCCCCACCGTCGGCGGTCGTGCTGTGCTGTTGTCAGGCGCTCAGGAGAGCGTCACCCCTGGAGCAGGCGGAGGACGCCCTGGGGCGCCTGGTTCGCCTGAGCCAGCATGGCGGTGCCAGCCTGCGACAGGATCTGCGAGCGGGTGAAGTTCACCATCTCCGAGGCCATGTCGGTGTCGCGGATCCGGCTCTCCGAGGCGGAGAGGTTCTCGGCCGTGACGTTCAGGTTGTTGATGGTGTGCTCGAAGCGGTTCTGCAGAGCACCGAGGTTTGCACGCGACGTCGAGACCGCAGTGATCGCGTTGTCGATCGCCGTGATGGCCGAGTTCGCGCCGGACTGGGTCGCCAGGTTGACGCCGTTGACACCCAGGTCCGTCGAGTCGAAACCGCCCGAGGCACCAGCCGCGGCACCGCTGCCGGCGACCAGGCCAGCCGCCGTACCCGTACCCGCGGCGACAGCCACAGCCGCGCCGTTACCGCCGATGGCGGTGATCTTCAGCTCACCGGTGCTGGTGAGATCCGCCGTGAACGCCGAAGAGAAGTTGGCGTCCGCGTTGAGCGCATCCCGCGTCTGGGTCGCGTTGGTGGTGGTGGCGATGCTGCCGGTCGTGATGCTGAGACCGCCCGCGCCCGCCTGGCTGAAGGTGAACGTGCCCGCGGCGGATACCGCAACACCGTTGCCGGCGGCCGTCGTGGTGAACTTCGCCGGAGCACCAGCAGCCTGCACGTCCACCTGGATGGTGTCGCCAGAGGCATAGCCGACCTGGAACTTCTTGCCGGTGTAGTTTCCGTCGAGCAGCTTGACGTTGTTGAACGTCGTCTTGTCGGCGATACGGTCGAGCTCACCCTTGAGAGCCGTGGACTCGGCGTTGATCGCAGTGCGCGAGTTCGAGTCATTGCTGTCGTTGGCCGACTGCACCGCGAGGTCGCGCATGCGCTGCAGGATCGAGTGCGTCTCGGTGAGCGCACCTTCAGCCGTCTGAACGACGCTGACGCCGTCCTGCGTGTTGCGGACGGCGACCTTGATGCCACCGATCTGCGAGCGCAGACCCTCGGAGATGGCGAGGCCGGCAGCGTCGTCGGCGGCGCGGTTGATGCGGAAGCCGCTGGACAGCTTCTCCAGCGACTTGGACATCTGTCCCTCGGTCACCGACAGGTTGCGGTACGAGTTCATCGCCGCGATGTTCTGGTTGATGCGAAGACCCATGATGAGTTCCTCCCTGAGTGGGTCGATAGGTCCGTCCCTGGACCTCTTGATGGTCAAGTGATCGGCGGGTCAGCCACCACCCTGAACAAAACGGGCAGAAAAGATTTCTGCCGGCCCGGGAATCCCGGGCCGGCAGAAGACCGTCACCACGACGCCGCGACCAAGCTCGCCGGCATGACGGGGTCTATCAGGCGGAGAAGGACTCCGCGGTGCGCTGCACCAGACGCGAGCCGAAGCTGCGGTGGGCGGCGACGGAGGCGTAGTAGGCCTCCTTGCGGCGGGCCGCGCAGCCCTCGGGCCGGTCGTGGGCCGGCGCCAGGTCGGGCTCGAGCGCGGAGGTGAGGGCACCCTTGAGCAGGGCGACCGCCTCGGCGCGCAGCTGCGAGACGCGGGACTCGGTGACGCCGAGCTGGGCCGCGATCTCGGCCATCGGCTTGTCGCCGAAGAAGTAGCCCTCGACGACCACGCGGAGACGCTCGGGGAGCTGCTCGACGGCGTCGTGGAGGTAGTTGACCTGCTCGCGCTTCTCGAGCACGTCGACAGGGGTGATGGTGTTGGCCGGCGCGATCTCCTCGACCACGCCCTCCTCGAAGCCCTGGAGCGACATCACCGACGCACGGCTCATGTCCTCCTGGTGCGAGGCCAGCTCGGCGATGCCGAGACCGAGCGTCTGGGCGACCTCGGCGTCAGTGGCGACGCGGCCGAGGGAGACGGCCAGCGTGTTGCGGGCCTCCTCCACCTGGCGGGCGCGGCGGCGCACCGAGCGGGAGGCCCAGTCGAGGCTGCGGAGCTCGTCGACGATACCGCCGCGGATCCGGGTGGCGGCGTAGCCGGAGAAGCTGACACCGCGCTCGGGGTCGAACGCCTGCGCGGCCTGGACGAGCGCCATCATGCCGGCGGACATCAGGTCGTCACGGGAGACGTGGGCGGGGACACGGGACAGCATGTCGCGCACGATGTGCCCGACGAGGGGAAGCGTTTGGCGGACCAGCTCATCGATGGTCGCCTCGGGGGAAGTGGTCGCGTTCTGCACGGTGGGAGCGTCGGGTGGGCGACGTACCCGACTTGAACCCTCAACCCGGAAATAGGCCGTTTCGCAATTACCTCACGTAACGGCGACTACGACAGATGACCCGAACGGACTATCAAGTCGTACGGCGTCCCGACCGACGCACGGGAAGCCGGTCCCCCTTCCTGTCCCCCAACGGTCCGAGGCCTGGTCCAGCACTCCCCCAAATACCTGCCAGTTCCTCTCAGGGACCTCCGCGACGCGCCGATGGAGCGGGTGTACGACCTCACGAGCCCGTCACCAACAGGGGAGAACCACCATGTCGATGGAAGATCTGTCGTCGGTGCTGTGGCGCGAGCGCGAACTCCTGGAGACGCTGCTCTACAAGCTCGAGGTCGAGCAGATGGTGCTCGCCGGGGGACGGACGCACTGGCTCGCGACAGCCGCACGGGAGATCGAGGTCATCCTCGAGCAGGTGCGCAACATCGAGCTGCTGCGGGCCGTGGAGCTCGACGTGGTCGCCGCTGAGCTCGGCCTCGACCCCAGCCCCGGCCTGCACGAGATCGCGGACCGCAGCCACGAGCCGTGGAAGACGATCTGGCTCGACCACCGCGAGGCGTTCACGACCGTCGCGGCGGAGATCCAGAAGATGTCGCTGAGCAACAGGGAGCTGCTGACCGCCGGCTACCACGCCGCCCAGGCCACCCTGCTCTCGATGACCGAGAGCGCCGGCACCTACGACGCGGGCGGCTCCGTCGCCATCGCCGACCGTCGGCACAGCCTGGTGGACAGGAGCCTCTGACATGAGCGGGACGTTCTCGTCGCTCTCCTCGGCGCTGTCGGCCATGCGCTACAACCAGGTCGCGATGGACGTCGCCTCGGGCAACGTGGCGAACGCCGGCACCCCCGGCTACGCGCGCCGCCAGACGGTCGGGCAGGCGACCGGCGCACCCGCCGTTCCCGCCATGTGGTCGCGGTGGGAGGGCGCCGGAGACGGCGTCCAGCCGGGTCCCGTGACCCGGATGGTCGACCCGCTCCTGGACGCGCGGGCGCGCACCGAGCACGCCACCGGCTCCTACCTCGACGCCCGCTCGGCGTCGCTCGTGCGTTTCGAGACCACCCTGGGCGAGCCCGGGGACAACGGCCTCGCCGCGGCGCTGTCGGCCTACAAGTCGGGCTGGCACGACGTCGCCAACAACCCCGGCGACGAGGCCGCGCGCTCCCAGCTCATCGCTCGCGGCGCGAGCCTCGCGGCCGCCGTCAACAGCCAGGCCACCGCGGTCGCGACCGAGTGGTCGGACCAGAGGACCCGGCTCGACGCGCTCGGCGCCGAGGTGAACCAGACCGCGCAGCAGCTCGCCAAGCTCAACGACGGACTGCGCACCGCCAACCTGACCGGCAACGACGCCAACGTGCTCCTCGACCAGCGCGACCAGCTCACGCTGCGCCTGGCCGAGCTGACCGGCGGCCAGGTCACGATCAACGCCAACACCACCGCGGACGTCAAGGTCGGCGGACAGACGCTCGTGACCGGCACGACGGCCAACGTGTTCGCGGTCTCCGGCTCCACGACGATGGCCGGCGCCGGCGCCTCGCCGGTCGCGCTCAGTGTCAACGGCACCGCGGTGTCGCTGAGCAGCGGCGAGATCGGCGGCACCATGCAGGTCATCAGCCAGGACCTGCCCGACTACATGGCCCAGCTCGACTCGTTCGCCTCGTCGCTCGCGACCAGCGTGAACACCCAGCAGGCCGCCGGCAACGACCTCGACGGCGTCACCGGCACGAACTTCTTCAGCGGTACGACGGCAGCGACCCTCGCCGTCGCGATCACCGACCCCCGCAAGGTGGCGGCCGCCGACCCGGCGAAGGCGGACCCCCTGGACCCGACCAAGGGCCGCCTCGACGCCGGCAACGCGGACGCGATGGCGCAGCTCGACATGGGCGCCACGTCGTACCGGAAGCTGGTCAGCCAGTTCGGCGTCACCGTGGCCTCGGCCAAGCAGTACTCCGCGAGCCAGACCGTCATCTCCACCCAGGTCGACGCCTCCCGCGAGTCCCTCTCCGGCATCAACGTCGACGAGGAGATGGTGAACCTGATGACCGCCCAGCGTGGCTACGAGGGCGCGGCCCGGGTGTTGACCACACTGGACTCGATCCTCGACACCCTCATCAACCGGACGGCGGCGCACTGATGAGCTCGACCCGCATCACCCAGCGTCAGATGGTGACGAACTCCCTGACCGCGATGCAGACCGGCTTCAGCCGGCTGAACCTGTCCCAGGAGCGCCTCTCCACCGGCCGGATGATCAACCGGCCCTCGGACTCGCCGACCGGCACCAACGACGCGATGCGGATCCGGGCCCAGCTCGCCTCGGACTCGCAGTACGCCCGGAACGCCCAGGACGGCCTCGGCTTCATGGGCACCGTCGACTCGACGATGACCTCGATGCTCGACCAGACCAACCGGGCCCGCGACCTGCTCGTCCAGGCCGCGTCCACCGGCAGCACCGGGGCCGACGGGCGGGCCGCGATCGCCGCCGAGCTCTCCCAGATCCGGGAGTCGATGATCAGCCAGGCCAACACGCAGTACCTCGGCCGCCCGGTCTTCGGCGGCACCACCGGCGGCAGCGTGGCGTACGACGCCAACGGCGTGTTCGTCGGCGACACCAACGACGTGAACCGCACGGTCGGCGACGGCGTCTCGGTCAAGGTCAACATGGCCGGCCCCACGGCGTTCAGCAACGGCAGCGACGACCTGTTCGACGTCATCTCGGACGCCATCAGCGACCTGAGCACCAACCCGTCCAACACTGGCACCAACCTCACCCGGCTGGACAACGTCATGAAGAGCATGAAGTCCGCGCACGCGGACATCGGCACCCGCTTCGGCCGGGTCGAGACCTCCCTGACCCAGCTGAACTCCTCGACCCTCGACCACCAGTCGGCACTCTCCGACATCGAGAACGTCGACATGGCCAAGGCCATGGTCGACGTGCAGCTCCAGTCCGTGGCCTACCAGGCGGCGCTCGGCGCGACCGCCAAGGTCATCCAGCCCTCACTCTTGGACTTCCTCCGATGACCCTGACCTCTCACGAGACCACTGCCCCCGTGACTGTGACCGAGACCCAGGAGGCCGTTGTGCCCACGGACATCCCCGTCCTGGAGATGGTGCAGCCGATGATCGGCTTCCCCGAGCAGCAGCACTTCGCGCTCGCGCGCCTCGACGACGACGGCGACATCTGCGACCTCCGGGCCGTGGACGGTTCCGGCCTGAGCTTCGTGGTCGTGCCGCCGCACCTGTTCTTCGCGGACTACTCCCCCGAGATCGACGACGAGACCGTCGCGCTGCTCGGGCTGGAGTCGGAGCAGGACCTGCTCACCCTGGTCGTGGTCACCTTCGGCGAGAGCATCGGGGACGCCACGGCGAACCTGCTGGCCCCCGTCCTGATCAACCACCACACCCGTCGCGCCGCCCAGGTCCTGCTCCACGAGGACCTGCCGCTGCGCGCGCCGATCGCCCCTGCGCAGGACGTGGAGGCCTGAGCAAGGCAGACTGTCCCCACCAGGGACGGTCACGGTCGAGAGCGGGAGTGGTCGCATGTTGGTGCTGAGCCGGCGGGTCGGCGAGAGCGTCGTCATCGGCGACGACATCGTCGTGTCCGTGCTCGAGGTCCGCGGTGACGTCGTGCGCATCGGCGTCGACGCCCCCCGCAGCGTGCAGGTACGCCGCCAGGAGCTGCTGGTCCAGGTCGAGCAGTCCAACCGGGCCGCCGCCTCCCCGAGCGCCGACGCGGTCGCCGGGCTGAGCCGCCTGGTCCGCGACAAGACCCGCCCGGACGCCACGCCGCCTGCCGAGCCGGACGGGGACGCCGCGTCGAACGACGCCTGAACCTGGCACGATGGCCTGCGTGAAGTTCCTGATCTGGGTCGTCGTCAACGCCCTCGCCCTCGCCGCCGCCGCCTGGCTGCTCGCCGGCATCACCGTCACCGGGCAGCACCAGGTGCTGCACATGGTGCTGGTGGCCCTCGTCTTCGGTGTCATCAACGCGGTCGTGCGACCGGTGGTGCAGCTGCTCTCCCTGCCGTTCATCATCCTCACGCTGGGCCTGCTGATCTTCGTGATCAACGCGCTCATGCTGATGCTGACCAGCGCCGTGTCGCACAGCCTGCACCTCGGCTTCCACGTGGACGGCTTCCTGACCGCCCTGCTCGGCGGCATCATCGTCAGCATCGCCAGCGCGGTCCTGCACCTGGTCCTCCCGGACGGCGACTGACCCGATGGCGCGCACGGCGACCTCGTTGCCCCCGGCCCGCCGGCCGGGGAGCTACCGGGTCGCGGTGGTCTGCCTGGGCAACATCTGCCGGTCCCCGATGGCGCACGTGGTCCTCGAGGACCGGGTGGCCGCGGCCGACCTCGACGACGTCGTCGCGGTGGTCTCCTCGGGCACCGGCGGCTGGCACGTCGGGCACCCGATGGACCGTCGGGCTGCCGCGACGCTGACGGCGAGCGGCTACGACGCGAGCCGGCACGAGGCCGAGCAGTTCGACGCCTCGTGGTTCGACGAGTGCGACCTGGTGCTCGCGATGGACAGCAGCAACCGCGAGGACATCCTCGCGATCGGCAACCCCGAGGACGCCGCACGGGTGCTGATGTTCCGCGACTTCGACCCCCAGGCTGAGCGCGACCGCGACGTGCCCGACCCCTACTACGGCGGCGACGACGGCTTCGCCGCGGTGCTCGCCACCGTCGAGCGCACGGCCGACGTGCTGGTCGCCGCGCTGCGGGACGTGGTCTGACGTGGCCCGGGCCGGCACGATCGCGCAGCGCGCCGAGGAGCTGGTGGGCTCCGCGGTCGTGGCGACCACGCCGGTGGCCGGCGGCGACATCTGTACGGCGACCCGGGTCCGGCTCTCCGACGGGCGCTCCGCCCTGGTGAAGACCCGGGCACACGCGCCGGCGGGCTTCTTCGCGCACGAGGCGAGCGCGCTCCGGTGGCTCGCCGCGGCGGGCGGGGCCGCCGTACCCTCCGTGCTCGCGGTCGAGGAGGACGCCCTGGTCCTGGACTGGGTCGACCCGGTCCGGCCGACGGTGGAGGCCGCCGAGCAGCTCGGGCGGGCGCTCGCGCAGACCCACGCCGCGGGGGCGGACGGCTTCGGCGTCGGTCCCCCGGACCGCGACGGCGACGGCTGGATCGGCGTGCTCCCGCTGCCGCTGCGTGCCGACGCGTCGTGGCCGGAGATGTTCGCGACCCGTCGGGTGCTGCCCTACCTGAAGCTGGCGCGCGACCGCGGCGGCATCGGCGCCGCCGACGCGGCCGACGTCGAGCGCGTGGTCCGCCGGATCACCGAGCTGGCCGGCCCCACCGAGGCGCCGGCCCGGCTGCACGGCGACCTCTGGTCGGGCAACGTGGTCTGGGGCACCCGCGCGCACCTGGTCGACCCGGCCGCGCACGGCGGGCACCGGGAGACCGACCTGGCGATGCTGGCCCTGTTCGGCTGCCCGCAGCTGCCCCGCCTGCTCGAGGCGTACGACGAGGCCGCACCCCTCGCCGAGGGGTGGCAGGACCGGGTCGGGCTGCACCAGCTGTTCCCGCTGCTGGTGCACGCGTGCATGTTCGGCGGCGGCTACGGCGCGCGTGCCGGGGCGGCCGCCCGCACGCTGCTGTGAGCCGTCACCGACGACGCGCGCGCAAGCGCCGTACCGTCGAGTCCTCAGCGCACTCTTAGGCGCGGGTGGCACTCTAGGACGCGTGAGTCCGACCACCGAGCAGCAGACCCAGCGGATCCTTGTCGTCGACGACGACCGGGCCGTGCGCGAGTCGCTGCGCCGGTCGCTGGAGTTCAACGGCTACCAGGTCAGCCTGGCCAGCGACGGCGCCGAGGCACTCGCCGCGATCGCCGGCAACGTCCCCGATGCGCTCGTCATCGACGTGATGATGCCGCGCCTCGACGGCATCGAGACGACCCGCGCACTCCGCACCGCCGGCAACGACCTGCCGATCCTGGTGCTCACCGCGCGCGACTCGGTCGGCGACCGGGTCGAGGGGCTCGACGCCGGTGCCGACGACTACCTGACCAAGCCGTTCGCCCTCGAGGAGCTGCTGGCCCGGCTGCGGGCGCTGCTGCGGCGAGCGCACGCGATCGCCGAGGACGAGTTCGACGACGAGCTGCTCTCGTTCGCCGACCTCACCCTCAACCCCGCCACCCGCGACGTACGGCGTGGCGACCGGGCGATCGAGCTGACCCGCACCGAGTTCACCCTGCTGGAGATGTTCCTGCGCCGCCCGAAGCGGGTGCTGGACCGCTCCTTCATCCTCGAGGAGGTGTGGGGCTACGACTTCCCCACCACCGCCAACTCCCTCGAGGTCTACGTCGGCTACCTCCGTCGCAAGACCGAGGCCGTCGGCGAGCCCCGCCTGCTGCACACCGTGCGCGGCGTCGGCTACGTGCTCAAGGAAGGGTGATGGGGCTGCACTACACGCGGTCGCTGGCCAGCAGGGTGACCCTGCTCGCCACCACCGCGGTGGGCATCTCCGTCGCCCTGGTCGCGCTCGCGGCCTACTTCACGGTGCGCCACCAGCTGCAGGACAGCATGGACCACTCGCTGCTGCACCGGGCCACGCAGGCCGCGCAGAGCTCCGCGATCAACCAGCTCGGCGCCAACAAGGTGCCCTCGTGGGCGGTCGGCGCCGGCGACGTGAAGATCCTGTTCATCGTCTCCGACGGCACCACGATCAGCGCCGACGACAGCAACGGCCGCGACTTCAGCCTGGGCGGGCAGGAGGTCGCGGTCGCCCGCGGGTCGCGCAGCTATGCGTGCCGCACCATCGTGGGCAAGCACGGGACGTCCTACCGCGTGGCCACCGTGCCCAGCGCCCAGGACGGCGTCGCCCTGTCGCTGGCCCAGTCGCTGCAGCCCAACGAGTACACCCTCGACAAGCTCGGCCTGGTCATGTTCGTCTTCGGCGCCTTCGGCGTGATCGCCGCGGCGGCCGCCGGCTGGGGCGTGGCCCGCAGCGGCCTGCGCCCGGTGCGCCGGCTCACCGAGGCTGCCGAGGAGATCGCGCGGACCGAGCAGCTGGACCCGATCGACGTGCAGGGCAACGACGAGATCGCCCGCCTGGCCAGGGCGTTCAACGCGATGCTGGCCGCGCTCGCGGCCTCGCGGGACCGGCAGCGACAGCTGGTCGCGGACGCCGGCCACGAGCTGCGCACCCCGCTGACCTCGCTGCGCACCAACCTCGAGCTGCTCGCCCAGGCGGACGCCCGCGGCGGCCTGTCCGCGAGCTCGCGCGAGGAGCTGATGGGCGACGTCCGCTTCCAGATCGAGGAGCTGACCACGCTGATCGGCGACCTCACCGAGCTGGCGCGCGAGGAGCCGGTGGCGCCGACACTCGGCGAGGTGGACCTCGTCGAGATCGTGGACCGGGCCGTCGAGCGGGTACGGCGACGAGCGGCCGGCCTGGCCTTCGACGTGGTCGCGGAGCCGTGGTGGGTCACCGGGGAGTCGGCCGCGCTCGAGCGCGCGGTCACCAACCTGCTCGACAACGCCGCGAAGTGGAGCCCTCCGCTGGGCACCGTCACCGTCCGGCTGTGCGGCGGCACCCTGATGGTCGCCGACCAGGGCCGCGGCATCAGCGAGGAGGACCTGCCGCACGTGTTCGACCGGTTCTACCGCTCCCCCGAGTCGCGCACCCTGCCCGGCTCCGGCCTGGGGCTCTCGATCGTCCGCCAGGTCACCGAGCGGCACGGCGGATCGGTGCGCGCCGACCGGTCGCCCGACGGCGGTGCCGCGTTCTGGATGAGCGTGCCCGGCGTGGCCGCGCACGCCGTGAGGTGACAGTGCATTCGAAGGCGCTTCTCAGAGACGCTTAAGAAAGCCAGGCCAGGCTGGGCCCATGACCGAGCAGAACACTCCTACCGGGTTCGCCGAGGCCGACTCGTCCGGCGACAACACCCACCGCTTCGCCGCGCCGAGCGACCCGTCGTCGTACCCCTGGGGTTTCACCGGTCAGCCGGAGCGACCGCGCCCGAACGGTCGACCCAGCGCCGGGGCGGTGGCGGGCATCCTCGCCGCCGCCCTCGTGGTCGGCGGGCTCAGCGGCGTGGCTGGCGCCGCTGGCTTCACCGCCGTCGACGACATGGTCGGGGGCGGCACCACCACGTCGTCCCCGGCCGTCTCGTCCAGGACGGTCAACGGCTCCTCGGGCACGGCGGCCGCCGGGTCCGTCGAGCAGGTGGCCAACAAGGTGCTGCCGTCGGTGGTGAAGATCAACGTCACCGGCCAGTCGGGCTCCGGCTCCGGGTCGGGCATCGTGATCAGCTCCGACGGCGAGATCCTGACCAACAACCACGTGGTCGCGGTCGCCGGCAACGGCGGCACCCTCTCGGTGAACTTCAACGACGGCACCGCGAAGAAGGCGACCGTGCTCGGCACCGACCCGGTGACCGACCTCGCGGTCATCAAGGTCTCCGGCGTCACCGGGCTGACCCCGGCCACCATCGACACCGGCAACGACCTCGCCGTCGGCCAGGAGGTCGTCGCGATCGGGTCGCCGTTCGGCCTGCAGGCGACCGTCACCAGCGGCATCATCAGCGCGCTGAACCGCCCGGTGTCGGTGTCCGCGGAGACCGGCTCCGGCCAGGGCCCGACCTACCCCGCCATCCAGACCGACGCGGCGATCAACCCCGGCAACTCGGGCGGCCCGCTGGTCAACATGGCCGGCCAGGTGATCGGCATCGACGCCTCGATCCGCAGCAGCAGCTCGGGGTCCAGCGACCCGTTCGGCGGCACCAGCGAGGGCGGCTCGATCGGTCTCGGCTTCGCCATCCCGATCGCGAAGGTCTGGCCGATCGTCCAGCAGCTCCGCCAGGGCGCCACGCCCACCCACGCACGGCTCGGCGTCTCGGTCACCGACGCGTCCAGCGACGGCGGCCTGCTCACCGGCGCCGGCGTCGGCTCGGTCAACGCGGGCTCGGCGGCCCAGAAGGCCGGCATCGTGCGCGGCGACGTGATCACCAAGGTCGACGGCCAGCTCGTCGACGACTCCGAGGGCCTGGTCGCCACCATCCGCGGCCACCGCCCCGGCGACACCGTGGCCCTGACCGTGGTCAGCAAGGGCAACAAGACCCACACCGTGACCGTGAAGCTCGACAGCGACGGAGGTCAGGGCGTCTCCTGACCTCTCCCCCGACCGCCACCCCCCGGACCCCCTTCCGCGGGCGGTGGCACCACGGGTCGGCCCGCCGGCTTTCCCCCAAGGTCGGCGGGCCGTCCGCGTCTCCCGTTGAGTCGTCACTCCGGACTAGTTGAGTCGTCAGTCGCGGCCGGTTCAGAGGTCAGTCGCGGCGGCCCGCAGCCGGGCCGCCTTCCACCGGGTCTCGGCCCACTCGCTCGCCACGTCCGAGCGGACCGTGATCCCGCCGCCGGTGCCCAGCTCGTAGCGCCAGGCGCCGGCGGCCGGGGACGCGACCAGGCTGCGGATCACCACGCCGAGGTCGGCGCGGCCGTCGGCGCTCAACCAGCCGAAGGCGCCGGAGTAGACGCCGCGCGGCGTGTCCTCGACCGCGCTCACGATCTCCATCGTGCGCAGCTTCGGCGCCCCGGTCATCGAGCCGGCCGGGAACAGGGCCCGCAGTGCCTCCACGGTGCCGACGCCCTCGGCCAGGTCGCCGCGCACCGTGGACACCAGCTGGTGCACGCTCGGGTAGGACTCCACCGCCATCAGCTCGGGCACGGTCACCGACCCCGGCGCGCACACCATCGACAGGTCGTTGCGCAGCAGGTCCACGATCATCAGGTTCTCGGCGCGGTAGCGCGGGTCGGCCGCCAGCGCCTGCGCCAGCGCGGCGTCGTCGGCGGACGTCGTACCTCGCGGAGTGGTGCCCTTGATCGGCCGGGTCTCCAGCCGGCGCCGCCGGTCGACGGTCGCGTAGCGCTCGGGGCTGGAGCTGAGCAGGTGCGTGCCGCCGTGCCGGAGGAAGCCGGCGTACGGCGCCGGGTTGAGCGCGCGCAGCCGGAGGTAGGTGTGCACCGGGTCCGCGGCCGACGTGAACGCCTCGCGGTAGGTCAGGTTCACCTCATAGCTGTTGCCCGCGTGCAGCTGCTCCTGCACCGCGGCGAAGGCGTCGTCGTACCACCCCGGAACCCCCGATATCGGTAGGGGTTCGTGGCCGCCGGCTGCTCCTTTTCTCCACGATGTCGGGGGGTGGGTGAGGACGAGGGGGTCGCGGACCCGCATCCAGACGGCGTCGGGCACCCGCGTCGGCGAGGCGCCGGCCACGTGCGCCGGCAGGTCGGGCCGGCAGGCGTAGCCGAGGTAGCCCACCCAGTGCACCGACGGGTCGCCGTCGTCGGCGGCGACCGCCTCGGCGAGCGCCTCGAACACGTCGTCGCCGACGACGGTGCTCGCCCCGGACACGTGCCGGAGCACCTCGCGACGGGACGCGTCGTAGGTCAGGGACACGTCCTCGGGCGCGAGCGCGCCCAGCAGCGACCGTTGCCCGGACCAGGGCCGCGCGCCACCGCCGTCGAGCCAGAAGCACCGGTCGCTGCGGGTGGCGAGGTCCCGGAACGCCTGCTCCGCGGCGGTCACCGGGTCGCCCCCAGGAAGTTCGCGACCAGCCGGTCGCCGTACTCGCTGAGCACCGACTCGGGGTGGAACTGCACGCCCCACAAGGGTTTCGTGCGGTGCCGCACACCCATCACGACCTCGCTGCCGTCCTCGCCCTCGCACCACGCGTCGGCGACCAGCACGTCGGGCAGGTCGAGCGCCGCCAGCGAGTGGTAGCGCACCGCGTCGAACGGCGTCGGCAGCCCCGTGAACACACCGGCCCCCTCGTGCCGGACCCGGGCGACCAGCCCGTGCGCCGGCAGCACCCGCTCCACGCGCCCGCCGTACGACGTCACCAACGCCTGCATGCCGAGGCAGACGCCGAGCACCGGCAGACCGGCCTCGAAGACGTCGGCGCCGAGGGAGAAGTCGTGGGGGTCGTCGGGGCGACCGGGGCCTGGCGAGAGCACCACGTGGGTGAACGCGCGGAGGTCCTCGACGCCGACCTCGTCGTGCTCCACCACGACCGGCAGCACGCCGGTCACCGCGGCGACGAGGTGCACCAGGTTCCAGGTGTAGGAGTCGTGGTGGTCGACGACGACGACCCGCGGCACGACCCGCGACGGGCTCACGACACGAGCTCGAGGACCAGGTCGTGGATCAGGTCGTAGCCGCGCTCGGTCAGGATCGACTCGGCGTGGAACTGGATGCCGCGGAAGTGCGACCCGCGCACCAGGTGGATGTCCCCGGTCTCCGGGTCGGCCTCGACCGTGACCCCGTCGGGCAGCTCCCCACCGGCGCGTCCGACGAACGTGTTGTAGAAGCCGACGTTCTCGGTGCGTCCGGCGAGCGACACCTTCGACTGGGTGCCCTGGAAGACGATGTCCTTGTAGGCAAGCGGAATCCCGAGCCGGTCGCAGAGCACCTGGTGGCCCAGGCACACGGACAGGAACGGCTGCCGCGCCGCGAGCAGCCCGTCGACCGCCTCGCGGAACGACGCGATCTTGGCGGCCGAGCCGTCGCGCGGGTCACCGGGCCCCGGGCCGACGATGACCAGGTCGTGCCCGTCGAGGCAGCCCGGCGTGAAGTCCTCGTGGCGCACGACCGAGGACGTCATGCCCATCACCGCGAGCAGGTGACGCAGCATGTTCACGAAGTCGTCCTCACCGTCGAGGATCACCACCGACTTCCCGGCCAGCTCGGGGGCGGGTGTGGAACCGCCCTGGTCGGTCAGCCAGAACTTCGAGAGCCGCTGGTTGCGCGAGGCGAGCGCGATCTTCACGTCCTCGTCCTGGGTGAGCTCGAGGACGCCGTCGGCCGACGCGCTCGCGGCGGGCACCAGCCCGAACGCGGACAGGATGCCCGCGGCCTTGGCGTGCGTCTCCGCCACCTCGTAGGACGCCTCGGAGTCCCGCACCAGGGTCGCCCCGGCGGTCACCTTCAACGCCCCCGACGGCGACACGTCCGCGCTGCGGATCACGATCGGGCTGTCCGCGGTGGGCCGGCCCTCCTTGTCGCGGCCGAGCAGCGCGAGCGCGGCGCCGTAGTAGCCACGCCCCTCCGCCTCGTACTTCTTGATCAGCCGGCACGCGTTCTCCACCGGCGAACCGGTCACGGTGGCGGCGTACATCGTGTCCCGCAGCACCGCCCGCACGTCGCGGCTGGTCCGGCCGGCGAGGAGGTACTCGGTGTGGATCAGGTGCGTCATCGGCTTGAGGTAGGGGCCGAGCACCTGGCCGCCCTCGTTGCAGATGTCGCACATCATCTTGAGCTCTTCGTCGACGACCATGAAGAGCTCGTAGATCTCCTTCTCGTCGGCGAGGAACTCGAGCAGCTTCTCCTTGCGGACCTCGGGATCGGCCAGCCCACGCAGGCGGAACGTGCCGCTGATCGGGTTCATCCGCACGTCCCCGCCGTGCACGCTCACGTGCCGCTCGGGGCTCGCGCCGACCAGGTAGCGGTCGCCGGTGAAGAACAGGAACGTCCAGTAGGCGCCGCGCTCGCGCTCGAGCAGCCGCCGGAACACGGTGAGCGCCTTGTCGGCGTCCCAGTCGGCGAGCTGCGCGCGGTAGTGCCGGCCGACGACCAGGTTGGCGCCCTCGCCGTTGCCGATCTCGTCGTCGATGATCCGGCGCACCACGGCGCCGTACTCCTCGTCGGAGGACTCGAAGCCGCCGCGGTCCTCGAACTCGACCGGCTCGTCGGGCAGCACCGCGAGCAGGTCCGCGACCGGGACCTCGCGCTCGAGGTGGATCTCGACGACCGTCAACGGGGCACCGTCGTCGTGCGCCTCGAAACCGCGCTCCGCGACCTGGCGGAACGGTACGGCGACCAGCCGGTCGAACCTGCGGCCGTCGGCCGGGAGCCCGTCGTCGAGCGGGACGTCCATCAGCGAGGAGACCTCGGAGCGGGTGCCGCCGACGAGCGTGACGGTGGCCGCGTCGCGGAGCCGGATCGCCGCCCACGCCTCGTGCCCCTGCAGCTCCGTCAGGAGGGCAGCGACGTCCGGGGCAGGGGTGGTGGCCATGTGGAAAACGCTACCAACGGACCCGCCCCCGACCACCGTCGCGTCCACGGACCGCCGAGCAGGTTCAGGCCTGCTCGACGAGGATCATCCGCTGGGTGGCGCGGGTCAGCACGACGTAGAGCGTGGCCCGGCCGGTCTGGGACTCCTGCTCGATCTCCTCGGGCTGGACGACCACGATGCCGTCGAACTCCAGGCCCTTGGTGTCCAGGCCGGTGAGGACGGCGATCCGCGCGTCGGCCCCGCCGGCGGCAGCGGCCGCGTGCTCGGGCCAGGAAGCCAGCCACTGGGAGACCTCGGCCCGCCGGGCCACGGGTACGACGATCCCGACCGTGCCCTCGACCGCGCCGGCGAGCTCGGTGACCGCGGCGTGCACGCCCTCGCGCAGGTCGTCGACGCTGCGCTCCTCGGGACCGACTCCGGTGGAGCGCACCGCGTCGGGGAGGTCGGCGTCGAGCCCGACCCGGGACGCGTAGGCGGCCGCGAAGTCGTAGATCTCCTGGGAGTTCCGGTAGTTGGTCGACAGGTGGAAGCTGTGCCGCGCCTTGTCGCCGAGCGCGTCCTCGCGGGCCCGGTTGGCGTCGGCCGGCACCGGCCAGGACGACTGGGCCGGGTCGCCGACGATCGTCCAGGTGGCGGTGCGGCCACGCCGGCCGACCATCCGCCACTGCATCGGCGTCAGGTCCTGGGCCTCGTCGACGAGCACGTGGGAGAAGCCGTCGTCCTCGGTGCGCGTGGTGGTCACCGGGCCGCGGGAGAACTCCCGGTCGGTGATCGTGGTCAGCTCCGGCATGTTCTCGTCGACCAGGTGCGCGAGCGGGTCCGGGTCGTGGTCGTTCTTCTCGGGCGCGTCACCGAGCTCGTAGCGCAGCTCGTCGAGGAGCGCGACGTCCTCCACCGACCAGTCGTCGGCCTGCCAGGACTCCAGGAGCAGTGCCTGGTCCTCGCGGGACACCACGCCCTCGCCCACCCGGGCGAGCAGCTCGGGGTCGCGCAGCCAGCGCAGCACCGTGGTGGCGTCGAGCACCGGCCACCAGGTCAGCGCGAACTCGACGAACGCCGTGGTGCCGAGCATCTCGTCGATGAACTCGTCCTTGCCGCGGACCCGGCCGCGCTCGCCGGTCACCTGGCGCCACATCGCGTCCATCAGCGTGGACGCGACGCGCGGCAGCTGCCGGTTGCGCCTGCCCTGGCCGAGCAGCTGGCGGCGCAGGTAGTTGAGGTCGCGCCCGGTGAGCACGATCCGGTCGTCGCGGTAGAACATCCGCAGCTCGCGGGGGGCATCCGGGACGGCCTGCCGGGACAGCCGCCGCATCAGCTCGGCCATCCGGGCGGCGCCCTTCACGTCGGCCACCGCGGGTGCGTCGTGGCGGAACGACTTGATCCCGTCGACGACCTCGCCGAGCGAGCGCAGCGCCACCGCGGTCTCGCCGAGCGAGGGCAGCACCCGCTCGATGTAGCGCATGAACACGCCCGACGGGCCGACCACGAGCACGCCGCCGCGCTCGTAGCGACCTCGGTCGGTGTAGAGCAGGTAGGCCGCGCGGTGCAGCGCGACGACGGTCTTGCCGGTGCCGGGGCCGCCGGTGATCAGCACGACGCCCTTGCTGGGTGCGCGGATCGCCTTGTCCTGCTCGGCCTGGATCGTCGCGACGATCGAGTGCATCGACCGGTCGCGGGCCCGGGACAGCTGCGCCATCAGCGCACCCTCACCGACGATCGGCAGCTCGCCGGCCAGCTCGCTCTCGGCGTCGAGCAGGTCGTCCTCGACCGCGACGACCTTGGCGCCGGCGCACCGCAGCACCCGACGTCGTACGACGCCCTGCGGGTCGGCCGCGGTGGCCTGGTAGAAGACCGCGGCAGCGGGGGCGCGCCAGTCGACGAGCAGGGAGTCACGGTTCTCGTCGCGCAGCCCGATCCGGCCGATGTAGCGCGGCGCCTCCTCGGCGGCCGACAGGTCGAGCCGGCCGAAGACCAGGCCCTCGTGGGCGGCGTTGAGGGTGGCGATCCGCTTCGCGGCCTGGAAGACCATCGCGTCGCGCTCGACCAGGCCGCCCTCGTGCCCGAGGGAGCCGCGGCCGTAGCCCTCCTTCGCGAGAGCTTCCGCGGCCTTCGTGGACGTCTCGAGCTGGCGGTAGACCGTGTCCACGAACGTCTGCTCGTGCTCGATCTCCTGCTGCGTCACGGGGTCCTGGGACCGGGTGGCGTGGTCTACGGACAAGGCGGACCGTTCTCCTGTGCTGCGGTGCGAGTGGTTCTTGGGGAGCCGTCCACTCTAACCCGCCCGCACACACGCACGCCCGGAAAACGGCGACGGCTCGCTCACACGGCCGCCGCCGTCCCCCAGAGCAATGAATCGTCCGGGTCAGTGGTCCAGGTCGTAGGCCAGGATCGCCAGCTGGGTGCTCGGGTCCAGCCCGCGGGTGCAGGTCAGGTGGAAGACGGCCCGCTCCCCCGGCTGGGTCGCGCTGTCGCGGCTCGCGGTGGTCCAGATCTTCACCGTGACCATCGGCCCGGTGCCCCGAAGCCGGTCGGGGCGGCCCCCGCCGGTCTGGTCGTACGACGGCGCGTCGGCGTCGCAGGTGCTCCCCATGAAGCCGTCGCCGTCGACACTGACCCGGTAGGGGGCCCTGGCGCCGTAGCAGAGGTCGGTGAACCAGAGTGACCCGTGAGCGGGGCGCGGCACCTGGAGCGTGAGCTCGGCCTGTCCCGGGTTACCGATCCGAGCACCGAGCAGGTGCTGGTCGAGGACGTCGCGCCGGTAGGTCACCGTCCCGTTGCTGACGCCCGGCGGGCGGGTGTCGTCGAGGGCGTAGACCGCCAACGCGATCCGGTCCCCCGGCGCCGCGTTGCGGTTGCTCAGGCGAAGGTTCTCGGGGGCACCGGGGAACACCTGGGCGAAGCGGTCGAAGTCGCCGGCCGGGAAGACCTGGCCAGGGCCTTGCTTGCCTGGCTCTTCACGGTGCCTACGGAGCAGTCGAGGATCCGGGCGGTCTCCGCCTCGGAGAGGTCCTCCACGTAGCGGAGCACCACGACTGCGCGCTGGCGCCGGGGCAGCCGGGCGAGTGCCGCCCACACGCCGTCCCCGTGGTCGTAGGCGTCCTCGTGACCCTGCTCGGGAAGCACCTCGGTGGGCTGCTCGCCGTGCCAGCGGCGCCGCCACCAGGAGGCGTAGGTGTTGACGAGGACCTTGCGCACGTAGGGCTCGGGGTCGCCGTCGATCCGGCTCCGGGCGTGGCTGCACCGCGGTCCCCCGTTCAGCGGTCGTTGTGACTCTCGCGCACCCTTCTACCGCCTGGGTGCCCGGAAAGGTTGCCTCAGGTGGCCCAGCCGTCCGGGAGCCGCTGGGGTCCCCACGAGGCGGGCGGCTCCCAGCGCGCCCACGCCTCGTCCCACCAGGTGCCCCCGCTCTCGAGCATCGCCCGCACCTCGCGGCCGGTGGCCTCCACGCAGCCGGCCAGCCGGTCGTCGTACCTCTCCTCGGCGACCCGCTGCTCGAACAGCTCGCGGTCCTTCTCGAACCAGGCGCCGTCGGGGGTCTGCCAGTAGTCGAGCTCGTGGTCGAGGGTGTCGAAGCCGCGGGCGTGCCGGCGGATCGGGTCCTGCAGGTTGAGGTACCAGCCCTCGAAGCGACGCTCCGGCCCCGACCAGAACAGGTCGACGGAGTAGGCGTCGCCCGGCCGGTGCAGCATCAGCTTCCCGTGCCCGTGCCAGGCATGCTTGCCGGCCGTGCGCCACGGGTGCTCCCACCGGTCGAACGGCCAGTCGGCGTAGCCGAGCTCGGAGCCGCTGGACAGGTAGACCGCCAGCAGGTCGCCGGTGTCCTCGACCACGTAGGTCGAGAAGCCCACCCACACGTGCCCGTGCAGCACCTCGCGACGGACGACGACCTCACCCGCCGCCCAGGGAGCGGTCACTTCTTCTTGCTGAGGAAGGCCAGCATCGCGGCCTTCGCCTCGTCGGACCCGAACAGCCGGGCCGACAGCTTCGCCAGGTCGTCGCCCTGGCTCTCGATCCGCTCGAGCAGCGCCCGGCCGAGCAGTGCCTTGGTCTCCCGCAGCCCCTGCGGGTTGCCCTTGGCCAGGTTGGCGCAGACCCCGTCGACCTCGCTGTTCAGCTCGTCCTCGGGTACGGCGGCCGTGACGAGCCCCATCCTCTCGGCGGCGCGGCCGTCGAACACCTCGCCGGTGAGGAACGTCCGGGCCGCGGCGCGGTCGGTCATCCGGGGCAGGACAGACAGGCTGATCGCGGCCGGGGTGAGGCCCAGGCGCACCTCGGTGAACGCGTAGGTCGCGTCGGCCGCGCTGATCGCGATGTCGGAGGCCGCGACGATCCCGATGCCGCCCGCGCGCACGTTGCCGTGCACGCGGGTGACGACCGGCTTCGCCAGCCCGGCGATGCGGCGCTGCAGGTCCACGAGCACGCCCGCGGCCTTCTCCATGCCGTCCTCGGCCGCCTCGGACAGGTCCGCGCCGGAGCAGAACGTGCGGCCCTCGGCGCGGACCAGCACGACCTTGACGTCGTCGTCGGCCTCGGCACGGTCGAGGGCGCCGTACAGCTCCCCGACGAGCTGGCGCGACAGCGCGTTGCGGTTGTGCTGGCTGTCGAGCACCAGGCTGGCGACGTGGTCGTCGACCCGGTAGTGGACGAGCTCCTGCTCGGACATCGTGGCTCCTCAGTAGGACTTCGGCAGACCCAGGCTGTGCATGCCCACGTAGTTGAGGATCATCTCCCGCGACACGGGCGCGATCCGGCCCGCGCGGGCGGCGACCAGCAGGCCCGCGACACCGTACTCCTGGGTGATCCCGTTGCCGCCGTGGGCCTGGACGGCACGGTCGGCGGCGTCGCAGGCGGCCTCGGCGGCGGCGTACTTGGCCATGTTGGCGGCCTCGCCCGCCCCCGCGTCGTCCCCCGCGTCGTAGAGCGCGGCCGCCTTCTGGATCATCAGCCGGGCCAGCTCGATCTCGATCTTGGACTGGGCCAGCGGGTGCGCGAGCCCCTGGTGCGAGCCGATCGGGACACCGAAGACCTCGCGCTCCTTGACGTAGGCGACCGCCTTGTCGAGGGCGAACCGCGCGAGCCCGCTGGAGAACGACGCCGCCATGATGCGCTCGGGGTTGAGCCCGGCGAACAGCTGCACGAGGCCGGCGTTCTCGTCGCCGACCAGGGCGTCCGCGGGCAGCGCCACGTCGTCGATGAACACCGAGAACTGCTGCTCAGGACTGACGATCTCCATCGGGATCGGGGAGTAGTCGAAGCCCTTCGCGTCGGTCGGCACGACGAACAGGCAGGGCTTCAGCTTCCCGCTCGCAGCGTCCTGGGTGCGCGCGACCACGAGCACGTTCTTGGCCTCGTCGATGCCCGAGATGTAGATCTTGCGGCCGTTGAGGATCCAGCCGTCGTCGGTTCGACGGGCCGTGGTCGTGATGTTGTGGGAGTTGGTGCCCGCGTCCGGCTCGGTGATCGCGAACGCCATGGTGGCGGTGCCGTCGGCCAGCCCGGGGAGCCAGCGCTGCTTCTGCTCCTCGGTCCCGAACCGGCTGATCACGGTGCCGCAGATCGCGGGCGAGACCACCATCATCAGCAGCGGGCAGCCCTGCGCCGCGAGCTCCTCGCACACGGCGGCGATGTCCCCGATGCCGCCGCCCCCGCCGCCGTACTCCTCGGGGATGTTGATACCGAGGTAGCCGTGCTTGCCGATCTCGAGCCACAGGTCGGTGGTCTTGCCACCGCTGCGCGCCTGCCCGACGAAGTAGTCGCGGCCGTAGCCGCCGGCCAGCTTCGCGACGGCCTTGCGCAGCGCCTGCCGCTCCTCGGTCTCGGTGTACGCGATCTCGCTCATTCCACTGCCCCACTTTCCGTTGAGTCGGCCCGCAGTCCCGTTGAGTCGGCGCTGCGTCCCGTTGAGTCGGCGCCTGGTCCGCCCCCGACCACCGCCAGCACGTCGCCGGCGGCGACCTGCTGACCGAGCGTGACCTCGACCCGGTCGACCACGCCGTCGTGCGGCGCGGTCACGGTGTGCTGCATCTTCATCGCCTCGAGCACCAGCACGGTCTCGCCGGCGGCGACCTGCTGCCCGGCATCGACGCGTATGGCGACGACCGAGCCGGGCATCGGCGCGAGCAGGCTGCCCGCGGCGACCTGGTCGGCCGGGTCGGTGAACCGCGGCACCCGGGTCAGCGCGACGTGCCCGAGGGAGCATTCCACGTCCACCCGCGCGCCCTCGGCGTGCACGGCGAACCGGTGCCGCACGCCGCCGGCCTCGAGCACGACGACCTCCGGTCCCGCGTCCACGACCGTCACCCCGTCGAGGTCCGCGGAGGCGTAACCGCTCCGGTCGCCGTACCACCGGGAATCCACCGGCTCGTCGTCGCAGACGAATCGGGTCAGCTGCGGCTGCGAGACCACGTTGCGCCAGCCGACCGGGATCCGGCCCTGCACGCGTCGTCCGGCCTTGTCCTGCTCGGCGAGCGCGACGGCGGCAGCCAGCGCGGCCAGGGGTACGGCGTCCCGGGACGTCGCGGGGGCGGCCAGCGCGTCGAGGTCGTGGCGGTCGAAGAAGTCGGTGCTGGTGTCACCGGCGACGAACGCCTCGTGCCGCAGCACGTTGACCAGCAGGTCGCGGTTGGTCCGCACGCCATGGATCTCGGCGCGGTCCAGGGCGCCCGCGAGGCGACGCAGCGCGGCGACCCGGGTCGGCGCCCACGCGACCACCTTCGCCAGCATCGCGTCGTAGTGCGTGGACACCTCGGTGCCGGCGGCGAACCCTGCGTCGAGACGGATCCCGTGGTCGGCAAGCGGGCCGAACGCCGCCGTGACACCGGGGACCTCGAAGCGGGTCAGGGTTCCGCTCTGCGGCTGCCAGTCCTGGGCCGGGTCCTCGGCATAGAGGCGTACCTCGACGGCGTGCCCATCCGGCGTGGGCGAGCCGGTGAGCGCCAGCGGAAGGCCTTCGGCGACCTCGACCTGCAGGGCTACCAGGTCGACGCCGAAGACCGCCTCGGTCACCGGGTGCTCGACCTGGAGGCGGGTGTTCATCTCGAGGAAGAAGAAGCGGTCGCGCGCGGGGTCGAGCAGGAACTCGACCGTGCCGGCGCCGACGTAGCCGATCGCCTCGGCGGCCGTGCGCGCCGCACCGTGCAGCGCCGCCCGGGTCGCCTCCGACAGCCCGGGTGCGGGCGCCTCCTCGACGACTTTCTGGTGCCGTCGCTGGATCGAGCAGTCGCGCTCGCCGAGCACCAGCACGGTGCCGGCGGTGTCGCCGACGACCTGCACCTCGACGTGCCGCCCGTGCTCGACGTAGGGCTCCACGAACACGGTCGGGTCACCGAACGCAGACTCGGCCTCGGCGGCGGCCTGCTCGACGGCGGCCGGCAGGTCCGCGAGTGCACGAACCACCCGCATGCCACGGCCGCCGCCACCCGCAGACGCCTTCACCAGCAGGGGAAAGTCGCTCTCGGTCGCGGCGGCCGGGTCGACGTCGGTGAGCACCGGCACCCCGGCGTCGGCCATCAGCTTCTTGGCCGCGACCTTGGAACCCATCTGCTCGATCGACTCCGGCGCCGGGCCGACCCAGGTCAGTCCGGCCTCGACCACCTGCCGCGCGAACGCGGCGTTCTCGGACAAGAAGCCGTAGCCGGGGTGGACCGCGTCCGCACCGGCCCTGAGCGCCGCCGCGACGACGAGGTCGCCGCGCAGGTAGGTCTCCGCGGGAGTGCTGCCGGGGAGGCGTACAGCGGCATCCGCCTCGGCCACGAACGGCAGGTGCGCGTCCGCGTCGGAGTGCACGGCCACCGTCTCGATGCCGAGCCGCCGGCAGGTCGCGAAGACCCGGCGGGCGATCTCGCCGCGGTTGGCGACCAGCAGCCTTGTCACGTTGCTTGTCGAGACCATGTCCCTCACATCCTGAAGACGCCGAAGCGGTCCGTGCCCTCGATGGGGGCGTTGGCGATCACGGACAAGCAGATACCGAGCACGGTCCGGGTGTCGCGCGGGTCGATGACGCCGTCGTCGTACACCATCCCGGACAGGAAGAACGGCAGGCTCTGCTCCTCCACGGACTCCTCGATGAAGGCGCGCATCCCGGCGTCGCCCTCCTCGTCGTAGGGCTGCCCCTTCGCCTCCGCGGCCTGGCGCGCCACGATCGAGAGCACGCCGGCGAGCTGGGCCGGCCCCATCACCGCGGACTTCGCGGACGGCCAGGTGAACAGGAACCGCGGGTCGTAGGCGCGCCCGCACATGCCGTAGTTCCCGGCGCCGTACGACGCCCCCATCATGATCGAGATGTGCGGCACCGTGGAGTTGCTGACCGCGTTGATCATCATCGCGCCGTGCTTGATGATGCCGCCCTGCTCGTAGTCCTTGCCGACCATGTAGCCGGTGGTGTTGTGCAGGAACAGCAGCGGGGTGTCGGCCTGGTTGGCGAGCTGGATGAACTGCGCAGCCTTCTGCGCCTCCTCGCTGAACAGCACGCCCTGCGCGTTGGCGAGGATGCCGACCGGGTGGCCATGCACGCGCGCCCAGCCGGTGACCAGGCTCGAGCCGTACAACGGCTTGAACTCGTCGAACGCCATCTCGTTGCCCGGACCCGCGCCGTCGCACACCCGTGCGATCACCTCGCGCGGGTCGAACGGCTCCTTGAGGTCCTCGGGGATCAGGTCGAGCAGGCCCTCCGGGTCCGCGTCCGGTTCCGCATACCCGCTGGTTGACCTCCCGCCGTCCTTGCGCCAGTTGAGCCGCGCCACGATCCGCCGCCCGATCCGGATAGCGTCGTACTCGTCGACGGCCAGGTAGTCGGCCAGCCCCGAGGTGCGCGCGTGCATCTCCGCGCCGCCGAGCGACTCGTCGTCGGACTCCTCGCCGGTCGCCATCTTCACCAGCGGCGGCCCACCGAGGAAGACCTTGGCCTGCTCCTTGACCATCACCGTGTAGTCGCTCATGCCCGGCACGTAGGCACCGCCGGCGGTCGAGTTGCCGAACACCAGCGCGATCGTCGGGGTCTTCGCCGCCGAAGCCTTGGTGAGCCCGCGGAACAGGTCGCCGCCGGGGATGAAGATCTCCTTCTGTGACGGCAGGTCCGCGCCCCCGGACTCGACGAGGTTGATCGTCGGGAGCCTGTTCTCGCGGGCGATCTGCGCGGCCCGGAACAGCTTCTTGACCGTCCACGGGTTGCTCGCGCCGCCGCGCACGGTCGCGTCGTTGGCGATCACCAGGCACTCGACGCCGGAGACCACGCCGATCCCGGTGACGACGCTGGCACCGACCTTGTAGTCGGACCCCCATCCGGCCAGCGGCATCAGCTCCAGGAACGCCGATCCCTCGTCGACGAGCAGCTCGATCCGCTCACGGGCGAGCAGCTTGCCGCGCTGGTGGTGGCGGGCGACGTACTTCTCCCCGCCGCCCTCGACCGCCTTGGCGTGCTCGGCGTCGAGCGCCTCGAGCTTCTCCAGCATGGCCGTACGGCGGCTCATGAGCCGAACCCCAGCAGCCGTGCGTTCAGGTCGTTGAGCACCTCGGTGGCTCCTCCTCCGATTCCGAGGATCCGGGCGTCGCGGTAGGCCCGCTCCACCTCGGTCCCGTGCATGTAGCCCGTGCCGCCGTGCAGCTGGACGGCCCGGTCGAGCACCCACGACGCGGCCTCGACCGCGGTCGCCTTCGCGTGCAGCGCCTCGACGAGCGGGTTCTCCCCCGCGACGTAGCGACGTGCGATCTCGCGCGTGTAGGTCCGCGCCACGTCGACGCGACGGTGCATCTCCACCAGCGTGTGCCGCACCACCTGGTTGTCGAGCAGCGGCCGGCCGAACGTCTCCCGGTCACGGCAGTACGACGCCGTCAGCTCGACCCCACGTGCGGCCGTGCCGTAGCCGTGCACCGCGAGGGCGAGCCGCTCCACCACGAACGCCGCGGCGATCTGGGCGAAGCCGCTGTTCTCCTCGCCGACCAGGTTGGCGGCCGGGACCCGGGCGTCGACGAACGACAGCTCCGCGGTGTCCGAGCAGTGCCAGCCCATCTTCGACAGGGACCGGTCGACGGTGAAGCCGGGCGTGCCCTTCTCGACGACGAGCAGCGAGATCCCCCGGTGGCCCTCGCCGCCAGTGCGGACGGCCGTCGTCACGAAGTCGGCGCGGACCCCGGAGGTGATGAACGTCTTGGCCCCGTTGACGACGTAGACGTCGCCGGAGCGGCGGGCCGTGGTCCGGATCCGGGCCACGTCGGAGCCACCACCGGGTTCGGTGACCGCCAGCGACCCGATCGACTCACCGGCCAGCGTGGGCCGCACGAACCGGTCGACGAGGTCGGTGTTGCCGGACGCCACGATGTGCGGCAGCGCGATCCCGCTGGTGAACAGCGCCGCCAGCAGGCCGCTGCTCGCGCCCACCTCGGTCATCGCCTCGCTCACCGCGAGCGCGTCGAGGAACGTGCCGCCGCTGCCGCCCAGCTCCTCCGGCACGCCGAGCCCGAGCAGCCCGAGCTTGGCCGCCCGGGCGTGCAGGTCGCGCGGCACCTCGCCGGCGTCCTCCCACTCCTGCAGGTGCGGCACCACCTCGGCCCGCGTGAACGCCCGCGCGCTCTCGCGCAGCGCCTCCTGCTCGTCGCTCCAGAAGGACCCGTTGGTCGAGCCGTCCCCGTTGATCGAGCCTGTCGAGATCACAGCAACCCCTCCGGTACGTCGACGAGCCGCGCCCGCACCCACTCGCCGAGCGCCTTCGCCTGCGGGTCGATCCGTGTCGAGGCCGCGACCCCTTCCCCGAGAAGCCCGTGCAGCACCACGTTGACGCCGCCCAGGTGGGGCAGCGGGTGCACCTCGACGTCGAGGCCCGCCGCCTCGGGCACCAGCTGCGTCACCGTCGCCACGTCGACGAGTTCGAGCAGCCAGGCCACTCGGTCGTCGTAGGACGTCGAGCCGTCGTTCCTGACCCAGAGCCCGAGGTTCGCGTCGCCGCCCTTGTCGCCGGAGCGCGCGTGCACGAACGTCCCCAGCGGGACCCTCGCCGAAGCCGTCGGTCGAGGAGGAGCGGAGCGACGTCTCGAGACCACCGCCGAGATGGTCTCGACAGGCTCGACCAACGGGTCCTCAACCACCGGCACACGGCGGCCGTCGGCATGCACGACGACGTGCTCGACCGCGCTCCGCTGCACGTAGGCCGGACGGTAGACGCCGTACGGCGAGGCCGGGGTGGGGACGCCGGTCAACGTGAAACCGGGGTAGGACGCCAGCGCCAGCTCGACGGCGGGGGCGGTCAGCCCCTTGCCGGCGACGTCCGGCGACGGGTCGAGGACGGTGCAGCGCAGCCGGGTGGTGGCCAGCTCCTGGGCCGAGGCGTCCGCAACCGGCGGGGGCGACTGCGTCCACTGCACGGTGGCCGGCGCACGGTCGCCCCAGGCAGCCCGCAGCTGGTCCTGCAGCCACGCGGCCTTGGCGTCCGCCTCGAGCCCGGTCAGCAGGAACTCCACGCTGTTGCGGTAGCCGCCGAAGAAGTTGAGGCAGACCTTGAGCTGCTCGGGCGGCGCGTCGCCGCGGACCCCGGAGACCCGCACCCGGTCGGGACCGTCGTCGGTCAGCGTGACGGTGTCGAGGTGGGTGGTCACGTCGGGGCCGAGGTAGGTCGGACCCTGGATCTCGTACATCAGCTGCGCAGTGACCGTGTCGACCGTGACCGCGCCGCCGGTGCCGTCGTGCTTGGTGATCACGCTCGAGCCGTCGGCCGCGATCTCCGCGAGCGGGAACCCGAGGGGTCGCCGGTCGTCCGGCAGCCGCAGCTGGCCGACGAAGCCGGAGAAGTTGCCGCCGGTCGCCTGGGTGCCGCACTCGAGCACGTGCCCCGCGACCGTGGCGCCGGCCAGCTCGTCGTACGACGTCCCGGACCAGCCGAAGTGGGACGCGGCGGCGCCGACCACGAGCGAGGCGTCCGTGACCCGGCCGGTGACCACGACGTCGGCGCCGGCGTCGAGCGCGGCCGCTATGCCGAACGCACCCAGGTAGGCGTTCGCGGTCAACGGCTTGCCCAGCACGGGGTCCGCGAGCCCGAGCTCCTCGGCCCGGTCGAGCAGGTCGTCGCCCTCGACGTGCGCGACCGTGACGCCGAGGCCCAGACCACCCGCCACCTCGCGCAGCCGCTCGGCGAGGCCAGCCGGGTTGAGACCACCGGCGTTGGCGACGATCCGCACACCCCGCTCGAGGGCGAGGCCGAGGCAGTCCTCGGCCTGCCGCACGAAAGTGCGGGCGTAGCCCAGCGAGGCGTCCTTCATCCGGTCCTTGCCGAGGATCAGCATCGTCAGCTCGGCCAGGTAGTCGCCGGTGAGGACGTCCAGGTCGCCCCCGGCGAGCATCTCGCGCATCGCCGACAGCCGGTCGCCGTAGAAGCCGGAGCAGTTGCCGACACGCAGCATCGTCACGCCCGCTTCGGTTCCCGGCCGTTGCCGGACGGGCCGGCGAACGCCTGGGCGAGGTCGAGCCAGTCGTCAGCGTCCGGCCCGGTGGCGTGGAGGGCCGTGTCGGCGCGGTGCGCGCGCTGGGTGACCAGCAGCGCGAAGTCGTGGGCGGGGCCGGTGACCTTCTGCGCAGCGCCCTCGGGTCCCCACGCCAGCGGCTCGCCCGACGGCAGCACAAGCTCGACGCGGAACTGCTCGGTCGGGGTGTCGCGGCCGGCGTTGGCGAAGGAGAAGTCGCGGGTCCGCACCCCGAGGTGCGCGACGTGGCGGACCCGGTCGTCCTGCGGGAGCTGGACACCCAGTGCCTCGGCGACGTCGCGGGCGTGGGCCCAGGTCTCCATGAACCGTGCGGTGGCCATCGAGGTGGCGCTCATCGGCGGCCCGAACCACGAGATCTTGGTGCCCTCGGGCTGTGCCAGCAGCGACGCCGCAAGCTCGGCGCGGGCCGCGCGCCACCGGGCCAGCAGCACCCGGTGCGGCAACCGCGCCGCCCGGTTGGCCTCCTTGTCGACGAAGCCGTCAGGGTCCTCGAGGGCCTCGACCACGACCGCGTCCCAGGCCTTCTTGTCCGTCATCGCCGCGACCGCGACCTCGTCGGTCCAGGTCAGGTGCGCGACCTGGTGCTTGACGTCCCAGCCCTCGGCCGGGGTGTCGGTGTGCCAGCCGTGGTGGTCCAGCGGCGCGACCAGGGCGTCGAGCTGGGCGGACTCGGCCTCGAGGTCGGCGAGTACGGCGGTGAGGGCGGTGCCGGTCATCGGTTGCTCCGATTCGTCTGCGATTGCCCCGTGTCACGTCCCGCCTGAGTCGCAGACGAATCGGGGTTGAGGTGGGTGTCGAGGACGCTCGCCCAGTGGTCGAGGATCCGGCGGCGCCGGGCGGTGTCGTCGGTGAGGGTCTGGGCCAGGCCGAGGCCGCGGACCAGGTCGAGGGTGGCCTGGACGAGCTCGCGCACGCCGGGCAGCGACTCGTCGACGCCGAGCAGCTCGACGGTGCGCCGGTGGATCTCGCGGCCGATCCGCTGCTCGAGCGGCGCGACCGCGGCGTGCAGCTGCGGGTCGGTGCGGGCGGCCACCCACAGCTCGAGCGCGGCGGTGAAGACCGGTCCGGTGAAGTGCTCGTCGAGCATCGCCAGCACCGCCCGGGTGCGGGTCGGGCCGCTCGGCAGGTTGGCGGCTGCGGCCGCGAGCTCGGCGCCCCGGACGTCCGAGAGGTGCTCCACCGCGGCCAGCACCAGGTCGGCCTTGGTCGGGAAGTGGTGCAGCTGGGCGCCGCGCGACACCCCGGCCCGCTGCGAGACGAGCGTGGTCGACGTACCGCTCCAGCCCGACTCGACCAGGCACTCGACGCACGCCTCGAGCAGCCGGGCGCGCATCGCCCGGGTGCGCTCCTCCTGGGGCACCCGGGACGCGGAGGTGGCTGCGGTCACACCGTCGATCCTGCTGCCCTCCAAACAAACAGTCAAGACTGATTTTTTGTTTTCGAGACGTTTCCCGGGTGGACACCTACTGGTACGGCGTGCCCCCTGGTGTCACGATGGCGAGCATGTTCCGCAACGCGACCGAGGCCGACATCTGGGCCCTGGCCGACCTCGAGCGGGACGCCAACAGCGCGGCCCTGGCCCACGTGTTCCCGCCGCAGCGCTACCCGTTCCCCTCCGACGACGTGGTGGCCCGCTGGGCGCTGGTGCTCCAGGACCCGACCGCCCAGGTCCTGGTCCTCGACGCCGACCCGGACGAGCCGGCCAAGGGGCTGGTGCTCTTCGCCGCCCACGACGACCGGTCGCTGCGCCACCTCGCGGTCCGGCCGGACCACTGGGGCCACGGGCTGGCGACCACGGCGGTCGAGACCGTCGTGCACAACATGGACCGGCGCGGCACCACGATCGCGGAGCTCTGGGTGCTCGAGGAGAACCACCGGGCCCGCCGCTTCTACGAGTACCTCGGCTGGCGCGCCACCACCGACCGGCAACCGGCTCCGTGGGCGCCCCACCCGACCGAGATCCGCTACACCCGGCTCGTCGTCCAGTCCGAACGGTAGGCGGCGCACCGTGGTCACGGCCGACTCGGCCCAGGGCCGCTGGATCCTCGCCGCCGCCACCCTCGGCTCGGGGATGGCGATGCTCGACGGCACCGTCGTCAACGTCGCCCTGCGCAGCATCGGCACCGCGCTCGACGCCACCGCCGCCGACCTGCAGTGGGTGGTCAACGGCTACCTGCTCGCCCTCGCGTCCCTGATCCTCGTCGGCGGCTCGCTGGGCGACCGGTTCGGCCGGCGGCGGGTGTTCCTGGTCGGCGTGGTCTGGTTCGCGGCCGCCTCCGGGCTCTGCGCGGTGGCCACGACACCGCTCACCCTCGTCGGTGCCCGGATGGTGCAAGGCGTCGGCGCGGCCCTGCTCGCCCCCGGCAGCCTGGCGATGATCCAGGGCTCGTTCGTCGCGGCGGACCGCGGCAAGGTGATCGGCCGCTGGGCCGGGCTCGGCGGGATCGCGGCCGCGGTCGGCCCGTTCCTCGGCGGCTGGATCGTGCAGGCCGCGTCCTGGCGCTGGATCTTCTGGCTCAACGTGCCGGTCGCGGTCGTGGTCGTGCTGGTCGCGGTGCGGCACGTCCCGGAGAGCAAGGACCCCACAGCCGCGCGGGAGTTCGACCTGCCCGGCGCCGCGCTGGCGGTGCTCGGCCTCGGCGGGGTCACTGTCGCGCTGGTCGACCCGTCGGCGCCGTACGCCCTGGTCGCCGGGGTCGTCGGCGCCCTCGCCCTGGCCGGCTTCGTGAGGGTCGAGCGGCGCTCGCCGCACCCCCTGGTGCCGCTGTCGCTGTTCGGGTCACGGGTGTTCAGCGTCGCCAACGGCATGACCCTGCTGGTGTACGGCGCCCTCGGCGTGATCCTGCTGTTCCTCGTGCTCTACCTGCAGGTGTCGCTCGGCTACTCCCCGATCCGCGCCGGCACCTCGGTCATCCCGCTCACCGTGGTGATGCTGCTGCTGTCCTCGCGCTCCGGGGCGCTCGCCTCCCGGGTCGGGCCGCGGCTGCAGCTGTCCGCCGGTCCGGTCGCCTGCGCGCTCGGCGCCCTGCTGCTCAGCCGCCTCGGTCCCGGCGACTCCTACTGGCTCGGCGTGCTGCCCGGCCTGGTCGTCTTCTCCCTCGGCCTGGTCACGCTGGTCGCCCCGCTGACCGCGACGGTGCTCGCCGCCGCCCCCGACCACTACGCCGGCATCGCGAGCGGCATCAACAACGCGGTCGCACGCAGCGGCTCCCTGCTCGCCGTCGCCGCGCTGCCGGCCCTGGTCGGGGTCACTGGCGACGGCTACCGCGACCCGGCGGTGCTCGGCCCGGGCTACCGCGACGCGCTGCTGGTCTGCGCCGTGCTCCTGCTCGGGGGCGGGGTGGTCAGCCTCGTCGGGCTGCCGGCGCGGACCCGCTGTGGATCGGTCGCGCACCCGCCCGACACTGTCGGTGGTCACCCCTAGCGTTGTCTGCATGAGGGCAACGGCGCGCGACGAGCAGAGCACGGTCGACGCGCTCGCCCGTGCCAACACCCGTCGCCACGCCGCCGAGGCGCAGCAGCTCATCGAGGTGGCCCGGTTCGCGCGGCTCAACCAGGCGGGCCACGGCCAGGCCGACCCCACCCCCGGTGCCGAGCGACCGCGTCGGTTCGGCGCCGACGGCACCCCGGCGCTGTGGGACTTCGTCGCCCACGAGCTGTCACCCGTGCTCGGCATCGCGCCCCTGACCGCGTCCAACCTGGTGCGCGACGCCCTCGACCTCGAGCACCGGCACCCGCACACCTGGGGCCGGGTCCTCGAGGCCAGCCAGGCGGACGCCCCCGGTGTCGACCCGGCGCTCGCCGCCCGCCTCCCCGAGCTGTGGCAGCTGCGCAAGGTCGCGCAGGCCTGCAACGCCGCCGGGCTCACCCTCGAGCAGGCCCGTGAGCTCGACGCGGACGTCGCACCCGTGCTGGGTCGGGTGCCGTGGTCCCAGTTCGCCGACATCCTCGACGCTCGCGTCATCGCCGCGGACCCGGCGAGCGCGGAGGCCCGGCGGGTCGAGGCAGCGAAGGAGGCTTACGTCGGCACCGCCCGCTCCACCGAGAACGGCATGAAGACGGTGCTGGCCAAGGTCGAGTCGAAGGACGCCATCGCCTTCCTGGCGATGGTCGACCTGGTCGCCCGCTGCCTCGCCGACGACGGCGCCACCGAGCCGATGCAGGTGCTCCGGGCGCGCGCGGTCGGCGTGCTCGCCAACCCCGCCGAGGCGCTCGCCCTGCTGCTGCAGCACGCGCTCGAGGAGGACCCGGTCCCCGTCGAGGACTTGGTCGGGGAGCGGCGCGTGGATCACCGCGAGCCGGTGATGGACGTCCCGACGGAAGCGCCGGTCGACATCGCCCCTGCTGACCTCGACGCGCCTCCGGCCGAGCCCGACCCCGACCCGACCGTCCCGCTCGCCCACCTGGGCGGGCCGCGGACCCTGCGTCGTCTGATCGACCTCCTCGGCCGCCGCATCGACCCCAGCCGGCTCACCCCGCGCCGGGTGCTCTACCTCCACCTCTCCGGCGAGGCCGAGCACCGACGACGACACGGGCTCGCCCGCTTCGAGGGCGAGCGCCCCGTCACGCTCGAGGAGCTGCAGGACCTGCTGGTCGGCAGTCGGGTGAGCGTGCGTCCGGTGATCGACCTGGCCGGGGCGCGGTCCGTGCACACCTACGAGATCCCCGACAGCCTGCGTGAGGCCGTGGAGCTGGTGAACCCGTTCTCGAGCTTCCCGTGGTCGACCGCCTGGTCACGCGGAGCCCGCGTCGACCGCGACCACGCCGAACGCTTCGACCCCGCGGCCACCCACCCGCAGACCCGCCTCGACAACCTGGGCCCGCTGGAGCGGACCAGCCACCGGGTGAAGACCCACAAGCCGGGCTGGACCGTCCACCAGACCCGGCCGGGCACGAGGTTCTGGCGCACCGCCTACGGCTACGCCTTCAAGGTCGACCACTGCGGCACCCGCCCGCTCGGTCAGACCACCCCGGAGCGCTTCGCCGAGCTGGCCCAGGAGGACCGGGTCATCTGGGAGGCGAGCCGGGCAACCGGGACCGCCGCGACGCTGACGTTGACCCGCAACCTGGCACGGCGCCGGCTCCCCTGACGCGTCTCGTTCTCCCTGACGTCGGACAGCTCGGCCGTGGGCGCCCAGCCGCTCCAGCCATCGTGCTGGCTGCCCACGAGCCCGTTCGCCTCCGCGAACCCAGGATCCCCGACGAAGGCCATCACATTGACCGGCTGGCCGCGCCACGTCGCGGAGACGGATCGCCTGAACAGGCTCGCGGTCGCGACGACGTCGTATCGCGGCCGCAGTAGTCGGCGTACTGCCCCGTGACCCTCAGGACCGCGTCGAAACTCATCGCTCGGGCCGCGACCCCGCTGGCCTCCCGGAGATGAACAAGTCCCCGTCCTCAGCGAGACCAATGTCCGACAGCTCGGCGGCGAGGGTGTCGAAGGGCACCTTCATCTCGTCGCGCCACCCTGTGCCGGCGTATCCCCTGTGCTGGTCACCGACCATGCGCTCCCCGGTCCCCTCAGTCGATGTCGCCGGAGAACTTCCCTGGGATGGACGTGAACTCGCCGCGCGGCTCCGGCCCGCGCTCGGTCAGGAATGTCTCGACGGCGTGGGCGAGGCGATCGACGGCTTCGTCGGGAAGCTGCGGACGGCCCTGGGAGATGTCGAGCTCGAAGACGAGGTGGACCGTGACGCCGGCGAGGACCCGGGTGTCTGCCAGGTAGAACAGGGTTCCCGGCGGAAAGACGATCTCGTGCTCGTCCTGGCGCGAGGAGAACGGCGTGATGTCGCGACCGGCCACGCTGCCGATCGCGTACAACGCGGGCGCCGTACGTCCCTCGGTGGCGACGTCGATCTGCCGCGATGACGCAACCAGACCCTGGGTCACGACCGACTGCCCGGGGCGGACGAACTGGGCGTCCGCCGAGCACCCGCGCCACGTCACGCCCTGGAACGGCGGAAGCTTGTCGAGGGTGTCCAGGAACGCTTTCACCTTGTTGCTGACGTCCGTCACAGCTGTCCGTCCACTCCGTTGGTGCGCACCGTCCACGTCGCGACGGACCCCGGGGCCGGCACGGCCACAGCGGGGTCCGGAGCCGCCGCGAGGCGCCAGGCGAGCACGACGACGTCGCGTTCCGGCACGGCGCACCGATCGGCGGTGAGATCGGTCGCCCACACCTCGCCGCGCCCGGCGCGTCGCAACGCGTGTGGGCCGTCGAGGTCGACAACGAGCGCCAGCGGCCCTCCGTCAGCGACCTCGCGCAGACCGACAACGACTCCGTCGTGCTGCTCGTCATCGGACCAACGGCGGATCAACGCACCCCCGTGCAGCCGGAAGCCGAAGCCGTGCTGCTCCCAGTGCGGGTAGTCCTCCTGCTTGGCCCTGCTGACCGGCACCGCCGGCCTGCCCTCGGCCCTGGCCCGGTCCATGCCTTCCTGCCAGTTGGAGACGGCCCACTCGCGGATCTCCTCCTGGGTCATCTTGTCGAAGTCTTTCATCACCGCACCTCCCTGATGACGAGGGTCCGGACACCGTTGGCGTCGACGAAGTTCTCCACGACGTCGAACTCGGTGCCGCCCCGGAACAGGATTTCATCCTCGAGCTGCATCGACGAGAACGGCTTCACGTTGACACCACTGTGCCCTTCGACCGTGATGCGGGTCGGGTTGGGCTCGTGGTGACGGATGAACCCTTCGGCCACGCTCTGTTCCCGGGAGCTGCTCGAGAACGCCGCGTCCGAGAGCCGGCCACCACCGTTGATGTGGTCGACGACGGACTGGGGCAGGTTCGTGCCCCGGTAGGTCGTCCCCTCATAGCTTGGCAGCTGGTCCAGTCCCTTGTTCGTGGCGTCGACGCGCGCCTGGATGTTCGGATCGGCGGCCGATCCGGGCTGGCGCATGTGACCGTTCATCTGCCGGTAGCCGTCGTCGGTGCTGTAGTCCCAGGTGCCGCGCACGCCGTCCCGGTCGAGCTCCGGGTGCTTGTCCATCACGGTGTCGAGCCAGGGCTCGAGGGCATCGTCGTCCAGGTGCCTCCAGGTGCCCTGCGGGGGCTGGGGCACGTCGTCCAACGCGGTCAGCGCGTCGACCTTGTCGAGCTTCGAGACGGCCGCGAGGTCGTCGACCCGGGCCATCGCCTCGAGACCCTCGGCACCTCCCTCGATCCCCTTGACGCCTCGGCTGGCGATGGTGCCCTCCCCCAGCGTCAGCACCGCGATGACCGCGTCGGGCAGCAGGTGGCCCAACGCACGCGCCGGGTCGTCGGACCAGGTGTCCCAGTCGAGCATCCCCTTGCCGAGCTGCTTGCCGAACTCCAGCGGGTCCTTCTGCAGGGCGTCCAGCATGCCCTTCACGTCGTCGAGCTTCAGCTTCCACTTCGCCGAGATCTCCTCGGCGGTCAGCCCCGACTGCGCGTCCTCCAGCAGCGACTGCGCCATCAACATGGCCGGGTTGGTCAGCCACATCGCCAGCTTCCCGAGGTCCATGAGCGCCTCGCCGGCGCCCTCGAGGAAACCGCCGATCGCGGCACCCACGGACTCGTACCACTTCCGCTTCGCCGGAGCCGCGTCACACCCCGCACGCACCCCCGACGCGCACACGTGCGCCGCCGCGTCCAGGTCGGCCTTCGCGGCGCCGTACTCCCGCAACGCCGACTGCCGGATCTCCTCACCCGGGTCGTGGAACGGCAGGATCTTCAACGTCACGACCTGCCCGGCCGCCGCCTTCGCCTGCGCCTCGCCACGCGCCCGGTCCACGTCCGCGTCGTACGACGCCTTCGCCGAGTCCGACACCCGGTCACCGCGGGCGTACTCACGCTGCGCCCACCGCGCGCGCGACTGCGCCGACTCCAACGCCGACGCATAGGCGTCCAGCGCGTTCGCCGCCGTCAGGAACCCCTGGCCCGCCGCGCGCCACCGCTCCGGCTCCGTCGAGAACTTCTCCCGGAACCGCTCACCCGCACGGCTGTTCCAGCCGTCGGTCGTGATGCGCGCCAACCCGTCGCCGGTGGCGATGAACTCCTCCGCCTTCGACCGCGTGGTGCCCGCGCGCGAGCGGATCGCGCCCGGGTTCCCCCTGATCGTGAAGTCCGGCACCCCTACTGCCCCATCAGCCGGAAGCCGCGCAGGTCACCGGCGACCGCGGCCAGCTTCGCCTTCCCGTCGGCGTCGAACTTCGCGTAGTTCGAGGCGATCTTGGTCAGCCGCCCGGCGGCCTCCTGGATGTCCTCGACGAGGTTGTTCATACCGCGCTCCCAGCGGTCCTTGAACTCGTCGACGGCGTCCCAGACCACGTCGCTGCCCAGGTCGTCCTCGGACGGGACGAGGTCCTCGACGTCCTTGTCCTTGAAGAGCTGCACGGTCTCGGCGGTGCCCTTGGCGGCCGCGACGAGGCTCTCCAGGTCCACTTCGAAGTCGTACGACGGCACCGGTCCCCCTGCGTGTGGCTGCGCCCGAAATGTCGGCACACGATACCCAGCCCGACCGGTCCGGAACCCGCCCCGGTCACCCCGGGGGACGCGACGGCGCGCCGTCCTAGACTGGCCGGGACGTCGAGGGGGAACCATGTCCGACACCCAGCTCCAGATCGGGGCCCAGACCGAGGCGGCGCGCCTGGTGGCGGCGGCGATCGAGCCGATCCAGACCACGTTGCAGGACCTCGGGTCCGCGCTGGAGCAGGCGGCTCCGGGTTTCCGGGGCGCCGCGGCCGGCGGCCTCGTCGAGGCGGTCCAGGCGTGGTTCACCGCGGCGGGCGACCTGCTGCCGACACTCGGCGACTACGCCGCCAAGCTGGTGCAGGTCGACCAGGCCGAGGCGCAGACCGAGTCCCGGCAGCTGGAGAGCTGCAGCCGGCTCGCCGACCGGCTCGGGGGTGCGCGGTGAGCGAGATCTCCCTGGTCGTCAAGCAGGCCTCGCTCACGGCGATGGAGCAGGCGATGACGACCGCGCACGACGCGATCACCCAGGAGGTCACGGACCTGCTGACCCAGGTCAACGCCCGTATCGAGGGCTGGGACCCGAGCACGGCGTCCCGCACCGCCGAGATCGACTACCAGCGCCGGCTCTCCGAGGGCGTCGAGCGGCTGGCCCAGGCGCTCGACGACGTGCGCGCGAAGATCGCCGAGGTGGCGCAGGACGCGCACGAGACCGAGGTCGAGAACGTCGCGCTGGTCGACTAGCGCCGGACGAGACGCCTGACCCGGGCGCGCAGGGTGGGCTCCTCGCCGCTCACGCGGGACCGGCCGTCACGCCGCTCGCGGGCGAGCTCGGCCAGGTAGGCGTGGAAGTCGACCTCGATCGTGTGCCGCTTCGAGGCCACGAACCGCTTGCGCAGGCTGGCGTCGTAGTCCCGGATCTGCGTCCGCATCACGTCGTACGACGGCAGGTCGGCGGACCCCTCGAGCAGGTCGCCTACCCACTCGGCCTGCGCCTCGGCGAGCGGCATGATCGCGCCGATCGGCTGGATCAGGCCGACGAAGAACAGCCCGGGGTGCTCGGGGTCGACGACCCGCCGGTAGAGGTCGACGTGGTTGTCCGCGGAGGCCACCACGGACTCGGACAGGAACGGGAACGTCACCTTGTAGCCCGTGCAGTAGACGACCACGTCCGCCTCGACCGCGGAGCCGTCGGTGAAGAACACCTTGGAGCCCTCGAAGCGGTCGATGTTGGGCTTGACGGTGATGTCGCCGTGGCCGAGCCGGGTCAGCAGGTCCGAGCTGACCGTCGGGTGCGCGTGCAGCACCGCGTGGTCGGGCTTGGGCAGGCCGTAGTCGGTGACCTTGCCCTGGGACAGGCGCAGCATCGCCGCCATCCCCAGCTGCTGCAGGGGAAGCGGGCCGCGCGCCAGCGGCGAGTCGGTGAGCCGGTCGGTGGGCACGCCGAAGAGGTACTTCGGCACGATGTGCGCGCCGCGCCGCATCGCAAGGTAAGTCTCGTCGGCGGTCCGCGAGGACTCGACCGCGATGTCGCACGCGGAGTTGCCGATCCCCAGCACCAGCACGCGTTTGCCCTCGAACACCTCGGGCGTCCGGTAGTAGTGGGCGTGGATCTGCTCGCCCGGGAACGTCTCCGCTCCGGGGAACGACGGCTCCGGCCAGCGCGGGTCCCAGTGGTGGCCGTTCGCGACGATCACCTGGGCGTAGTGCCGCTGCTCGGGCTCGCCGGGCTCGCCGTGCTCGTTGGTGGACCGGGTGGTGACGTCGTACCCCGCGTTGGTCGAGCCCGTCGAGACCACCGGCTCGACCTTGACCACCTCGGTGCGGAAGCTGATCTTGTCGCGGAAGCCGAAGTGGTCGACGTAGGCGTCGAAGTAGTCCGCGATCTGCCAGTGGCTGGGGTAGTCCGGCAGGTCGGCCGGCATCGGGAACGCCTGGTACTCCATCTGCTGGCGCGAGGTGTTGATGTGCAGCGACCGGTAGGCGGAGCTCATCCCGTTGTCGTTGCCGTAGCGCCAGTTGCCGCCGACCTCGCTGCCGACCTCGAAGCAGTCGAAGTCGATGCCGCGGGCGTGCAGGACCTGGCAGGCCGCGATCCCCGACGAACCGGCACCGATCACGCACACGTCACTCATCGGGCCAGAGTGCCAGAACCGGAAGCGCTTGGGCAGACCGTCCGGCGGACGGGACTACCCCTTGGTCAACTTGGGTGTCTACCCTTGCCCGCCATGCCCTTCCCCTCACCCCCGTGGAACCTGCGCGCCCAGATGTGGGTCAGCCTCTTCGCCGTCACGAAACCGGTCCGCCTGGACCGACCCGGTGGTCTCTACGCCGCCGCGTTCGTGACGTACGGCGAGGGCAGCCCGCTCCTCTACAACGAGCTGCTCGTCGCCCGTTGGCAGGGGCTGGCCACCGGACCGGTGCTCCGGATCACCGACATCTGGGTCGACGACGAGGAGTCCCGCCACGGCGGCCGGTCGCTCTGGGCGATCCCCAAGGAGCTGGCCGGGCTGCAGGTCGCGAGCACCCAGCAGTCGAAGCTCGTCGAGCACACCCAGGCCGTCGCCACGACGCCCGCCGGGCGGATCGCCTCAGCCGGCTTCCACGCCACCCCGTCGCTGGCCGTGCTGCGGACGCCCCTGCTCGCCCAGACCCGTCAGCCCCGGGAGGACGGCACCCGCGCCGTCGCCGGCCTGCGCGGCAGCGCCAAGACCCTGCCCTGCATGGGCCTGTGGGACTTCGCCGAGCTCGGCCCGCTCGCCTGGCTGCGACCCGCGCGTCAGCTCGGCTCGTTCCGCCTCAAGGACGTGCGCCTGACGTTCGGCTGAGCCTCCCCCTCCGCGGTCGTGCGGCTCACGGCGCGCCAGGGCGCGCGCTTAACCGCACGACCTGGCGGTGGGAGCTAGTCGATCGGGTCAGGCTCGGGAAGGTCGGTGCCGTCGTCGTGGCCGTGGTCCGCGGCGGCCCTGCGGGCCGAGTCGCGGATCTCGAACAGCTCGGTGGCCAGGCCGCCGAGGGCGCGGGCCACGTCGCGGACCGCCGTGGTGACGATGCCGGTGACGGCGCCGACGGCGGTCGCGGTGGCCTCGACGCCGTCCTGGAGCGCGTCCTTGCGGATCTCGGCCTTGCCGATGTGGTCCTTCATGTCCCCATGATCCTTCATCTTCTGACACCGCGGCAGGGCGCACGCACACTGGAACGATGTCGCTCCGCCGCCTGCTCGCCGCCGCCCTCGTGGCTCTCAGCCTTCCCCTCGCGGGCTCGGCCCGCGCGGCCGCCCCTGCGGTGGCGGCGGGCCACGACGCCTGGGTGGCGGTCTCCGTGGCACGGCTGTGGGACTCCCCGTCGTCGCCACGTCGGCTGGACCGGCCCGCCCTCGAGCGGCCGGTCCGGTTCCGTGCCTGGCTGAGCTCGATGAGCACCGACCAGCGGCGCGCGCTCAACTTCCTCTCCCAGACCGAGACCCTGCTCGGCGAGCGGGTGTGGGTCCGCGAGGTGCGTGAGGGCTGGGCCCGCGTCGTCGTCCCGGACCAGCCGAGCCCCAAGGCGGCTGGCGGCTACCCGGGCTGGGTCCCGGTCCGCCAGCTCACCGCCGTCGCGCCCCCGGTCACCGGGACGGTCGCGACCGTCGTGCGGCGCACGGCGTGGCTGCGCACCAACCCGAGCGACGGCAGGGACCCGCAGCGTGTCGTCGAGATCTCGTTCGGCACGGACCTCCCGGTGGTCGCGGTCCACGACGGCTACGTCCTGGTACGCACGCCGTTGGGCGCCGTACGACGGCTGCGGAGTGCCGGGGCCGTGGTCCACGCACCCGGCACGGCGGCGCTGCCCCGGAGGCGGGCGGACCTGGTCGGCACCGCCCAGCTGTTCACCGGGCTGCCCTACCTGTGGGGCGGGCTGTCCGGCTTCGGGCTGGACTGCTCCGGCCTGACCTGGCTGGACTTCCGGGTCCACGGGCAGACGATCAGCCGCGACGCGCTCCCCCAGTCGCAGCACGGCACCCCGGTGAGGCGCAGCGCGCTGCGCCAGGGCGACCTGATCTTCTACGCCACCAACGGCAAGGTCCACCACGTCACGATGTATGCCGGCAACGGCCGGATGGTCGAGGCGCCGCACACCGGGGCGGTCGTGGGGACCGTCCCGGTGCGCTCGTCCGAGTGGTTCGGGGCACGGCGCTACCTCGGTTAGGCCGCGGGAGCCAGCCGGACGACCGGCTCCGGGTCGGGCGTCGTACGGCGGTCCGGGAGCGCCATGCGGCAGATCTTGCGGGCCACGCTGAACAGCTGCTTGGAGAGCCGGCCGGTGTTGTAGTCCAGGCCGTAGCGCTCGCAGATGTCGCGGACCTCGCCGGCGAGCTGCGGGTAGCGGCGCGCGGGCAGGTCGGGGAACAGGTGGTGCTCGATCTGGTGCGAGAGGTTGCCGCTCAGGATGTGGAAGAGCCGGCCGCCGGTGATGTTGGCGGAGCCGAGCAGCTGCCGGTAGTACCACTGACCGCGCGACTCGTCCTCGCACTCCTCCTCGCTGAACGTCGCGACGCCGGCGGGGAAGTGACCGCAGAAGATGATGTTGAACGCCCAGATGTTGCGGACCAGGTTGGCGGTCGCGTTGCCGGCCAGGGTCAGCGGGAACAGCGGGCCGGTCAGCGCCGGGAAGAGCAGGTAGTCCTTGAGCGCCTGGCGCTTCACCTTGCGCATGATCCCGGCGTGCAGGGCCTTGTTCTCCTCCACCTTCCGCTTGCCGGCGACGATGTTCTCGACCTCGAGGTCGTGCATCGCGACGCCCCACTCGAAGAACACCATCAGCAAGAACGCGTAGAGCGGGTTGCCGAGGTAGTAGGGATGCCACTTCTGGTCGGGGTCCATCCGCAGGATCCCGTAGCCGATGTCGCGGTCCTTGCCGAGCACGTTGGTGAACGTGTGGTGGATGTAGTTGTGCGAGTGCTTCCAGTGCTCGGCGGGGCAGACGTTGTCCCACTCGTACATCCGCGAGTTGAGGCCGGGGTCGCCCATCCAGTCGTACTGGCCGTGCATGACGTTGTGGCCGATCTCCATGTTGTCGAGGATCTTGGAGATGCTCAGCGACGCGACCGCGAGCGGCCACGCCGGCGGTAGGTAGAACAGCGCGCGGCCGGCGATCTCGAAGCCACGCTGGGCCTTCACGACCCGGCGGATGTAGGCGGCGTCCTCCTCGCCGAGCTCGGCGACGACCCGGGCGCGCAGGGCGTCGAGCTCCTCACCGAAGGTGTCGAGCCAGTCTTCGTTGGTCGAGCTTGTCGAGACCATGTCTCTCCTCAGAGGTCGAGCGTGCAGTCGCCGACGGGGGCGCTCACGCAGATCTGGATGTCCTCGTCGGGCAGCGAGGACTCGGCACCGGTGACGACGTTGCGCACCGTGCCGTCGGTCTTGCGGGCCGTGCACGAGAAGCAGATCCCCATGCGGCAGCCGTACGGCGGCTGGAGACCGGCCCTCTCGGCCTGGACGAGCAGCGGCTGCCCGTCGTTGTGGGCCTGGACGCCGGAGCGGGCGAACGAGACCGTCCCCTCGGCCGCTCCGGCGCCGCGGGACAGCGGCGTCTTGAACCACTCGACCCGCAACGTGTCGCGGTCCCCGTAGGCGTCCTGCAGGGCGGCGACCAGGCCGGCCGGCCCGCAGGCCCAGGTGTCGGTGTCGCGGAACCCGGGGACGAGCTCCTCGAGCGCCTCGGGGGTGAAGCGTGCGCCGCCGGCCTGGGTGTGCACGAGGTGCACGTCGGGGTCTCCGGCCAGCTCGCGGGCGAAGATCTGGTGCTCGGGGGTGCGGGCCCAGTGCACGAACGTGACCTGGCCGCCGTACTGCTGGGCGCGGAGCGTGCGCAGCATCGCCATCACCGGGGTGATCCCGGAGCCGGCCGAGAGCAGCAGGACCCGCTCGGGCAGCGGGTCCGGGAGGGTGAAGTCGCCGGAGGCCTGGGACAGGTGCACGACCCGGCCGATCCCCTCGCGCACGAGGGTGCGCGAGACCAGGCCGTCGGGGTTGGCGCGCAGCGTGAGCGTGACCGGCTCGCCGGGTGCCGAGGAGGCGCTGGACAGCGAGAACGCGCGAGTGGTGCGGCGCGCGCCGGCGGTCTCGAGGCCGAGCAGGACGTGCTGGCCGGCGCGGTGGCCGGCCCAGGTGCTGGTGGGCTGCAGGGTGAGCGTCGCGACCTCGGGGGTCTCGCGACGCACGTCGGTGACACGGGCGCGGACCTCGTGGGCGGCCCACATCGGGTTCACCAGCTCGAGGTAGCGGTCCACGCCGTGCGGGGAGGCCAGGGCGGCCAGGGTGCGTGACTGGAGCACGCGGGTGAGGGTGCTCATCGGAGTCCTCCATTTCGGTGAACACTTGTTCACCGAACAACCATGAACCCGTACCGTCGGTATGGTCAAGGTGACCTGGGACACGCGAACAGGTGTTCACCCACCGTTAGAGTCACCCTCGTGAGCGAGGACGGCGGCACCCGGCAGGAGCGCAAGGAGCGCACCCGGCAGGCGATCGTCGACGCGGCCCTGCGCGCCAGCTCCGAGTCGAGCCTGGCCGCGCTGTCCCTGCGCCAGGTGGCCCGCGAGGTGGGCATCGTGCCGACGGCGTTCTACCGGCACTTCGCCGACCTCGACGAGCTCGGGCTGGCCCTGGTGGACGCGTCGTTCGCGTCGCTGCGGACGATGCTGCGCGCCGTACGGCAGGGGGACCCGGCGTTGACCAGCGTGATCGGCGGCTCGGTGAAGATCCTCGTCGAGCACGCGCACGCGCACCGCGAGCACTTCCGGTTCATCGCCCGGGAGCGGTTCAGCGGGCCGCCGGTGGTGCGCGAGACGATCCGCCACGAGCTCGAGCTGTTCGAGCGCGAGCTCGCCACCGACCTCGCCCGGCTCCCCAACGCCGCGACCTGGTCGGCCGAGGACCTGCAGGTGATGGCCAACCTGATCGTGACCACGATGGTCTCGACCGCCGAGGCCGTCGTCAGCAGCCCGCCCGGCCGCGCCGACGTCGAGCGCCGGATCGTCCGCACCGCCGAGCAGCAGCTGCGGATGATCGTGATCGGCGCCGCCCACTGGCGCTCCCGTTGAGTCGTCACTCCCGACACGTTGAGTCGTCAGGCGCGACGGCCCGGGTCAGGGGGTCTGCCAGAGGCCGGTCAGGTTGCCCTCGGGGTCGGTGAAGTAGGCCGCGAAGCCCATGTCGCCCACGGCCATCCGGCCCTCGACGACGGTGCCGCCGTACTGCTCGACCTTGGTGAGCGCGGCGTCGATGTCGTCGACCTCGATGGTGATCACCGGGCCGGAGAAGCTGCCTTGACGCTGCAGCATGCCGCCGTTGACGAACCCGGGCTCGGTCGGTCCGGAGCCCTGGTCGGTCGGGCCGGTGGTGACCAGCGTGTAGTCCATGTCGGGCAGGTGCATCGTCTGCCAGCCGAACACCTCGGCGTAGAACCTGCCCGCGCGCTCACGGTCGTCGAACGGGACCTCGAAGTGCACCACTCGTCCATGCATGGGGCCAGCCAACCCCGCGCCGGACGCGACGTCAACGGGTGGGCGTCAGCCCAGCAGCTTGCGCGCGAGCGGCAGCGGCAGGTGCTTCATCGCGGTGCCGAGCGGCACCCACGGCCAGGACGGCACCCGGGCGCTGGGCTTCTCCTTCTCGACGGCGTCGACGATCGCGGCGACGCCCTTCTCGGTGGAGACGATGAACGGCGCGTTCTTGACCTTCTCGTTCATCTCCGAGCGGATGTAGCCCGGGTAGATCACCGAGACCTTGATCGGGGTGTCCATCACGTCGGCCCGCACGCCCTCGGCCAGGTGCGCGACACCGGCCTTGGTCGCGGCGTAGGTGGTGACCGTCTTCGGCATCCCGCGCATCGCCGACATCGACGAGATCATCACCAGGTGGCCCGCGTTCTGGGCGCGGAAGACCTCCAGCGCGGCCTCGGTCTGGGCGAGCGCGCCGACGAAGTTGGTCATCGCGGTCTGCCGGTTGGCGTCGAAGCGGCCGGTGCCGAGGGGAGCGCCCTTGCCGAGGCCGGCATTGATGACGACCCGGTCCAGGGTCCCGAAGTCGGCCGCGAACGCACGGAACACCGCGAACACCTGCTCGTGGTCGTCCACGTCGAGCGCGCGGACCTCGACCCGGCGGTCCGGGTGGAGGCGGAGGATCTCGGCCTTCAGCTCCTCGAGACGGTCGGTACGGCGGGCGCAGAGGGCCAGGTCGTGCCCGCGGGCGGCGAGCTGGCGGGCCATCTCCGCCCCGAGTCCCGAGCTGGCACCGGTGATCAGCACGTTGCGACGCATGACCCGGAGCCTACTGGCGGGTCACTTCCCGTGGTACGGCGTCCCGCCGGTCAGACAGCAGAGTCAGACGGCCGAGCGCAGCCGGCCACCGCGGACCACGCCGCGTCCCGCGGACTTGGCCTCGTAGAGCCGCTCGTCGGCCACCTGCAGCAGCGCGGCGTAGTCGTCGGCGTCCGCGGGGTAGTGCGCGATCCCGATGCTGGTGCCGACGGCGATCTCCGTGCCGCCGAGGACCATCGGGGCCGAGACCGCCTCGAGGAGCCGCTCGGCCAGCCGCTCGGCGCCGTCGCCACGAGGCACGAGGACCACGAACTCGTCGCCGCCGATGCGGGCGGCCAGCTCGCCGGGACGAACGGTGGCGCTCAGTCGGCGCGCGACCTCGACCAGCACCAGGTCGCCGACTGCGTGCCCGTGCGTGTCGTTGACGGGCTTGAAGCCGTCGAGGTCGAGCAGGAGCACAGCCGCCTCGGCTCGGGGTCGCCCCAGGGCGGCGCCGGCCACCGCCTCCAGGGCGAGCCTGTTGGCAAGCCCCGTCAACGCGTCGGTGCGCGCCAGAACCTCGCTGGCGTCGGCGTGGACGCGGAGCCGCCGATGATCGGCGAGCATCGTGAACCACATCCAGCCGAGCAGGGCGAAGGCGAGCACGAAGACCGCCGGGAGTGCCAGCTCGAGGCGACCGATGACCTGCTGCTGGTCCAGCACGGCTACCGCGGCCTCGTGACGGTGGCCGTCGATCGCGCCGTCGAGAAGCGCCTCGATCGCGTCGAGCGCGGGACCGGCAACGCGGTCGTCGTGGCGGGCACCCGCAGGTTCGTCCAGGGTGGCCCGGACCTCGTGGACGTAGCGCTCGTTGAGCAGCGTCAGGTAGGACAAGGTCGCGAGGTCACGGCGGTCGGCGAGCAGCTGCACGCCGCCGGCAGCCACGGAGACCGACGCGATCGCGTGCTCGAGCCGCCGCCGCGCACCGGCGCTGGGAACCCGCCGGTAGCCGGCTTCCGCGACCGCCTCGCCCGAGACCGTTCGCTGCAGCTCGAGGAACGGCGTGAGCACGGCGCGTGCGGCCGCGACTCGGTGGTTGGCGCGGGTGATCGCGATGACCGCGGTCGCCGACACGAGGGCGAGACCGAGCAGGGCCATGGCCATGCCGATCGAGGTCACTACCCGGAGCCTGCTGCTCACCACTGTGGTCCTGCCTTCCAGCCCCCAGTTTTCCTCAGGTGCCGGTTCAGTCGGGCGAACAGACGGACGACGACGCGGCTTCGTAGCCCTCAGATCGGCGTCGAACCGGAGGTCTTGAGTGAATCCCCTGCTGCGCGCGCTGGTCGTCCCCGTCACCCTGCTCGCGGTCGCCGCGTCGGCCTCCGGCTGCAGCGGCGATGCCCAGGCCGGCGGTCCTGCGGTGACCACGCTGCACGTGTGGCGGCACACGGGGACTCCCGCCGAGCTGACCACCCTCGAGGCGCAGGTGCGCGTCTTCAACGCGAGCCACCCGACGGTGCACGCGGTCCTCACCACCGTCGCCGAGGGCAGCTACAACGACCGGCTCCAGGTGGCCGCCACCTCCGGCACGATGCCCGACGTGGTCGAGATGGACGGCCCCAACCTGGCCAACTACGTCTACCAGCACCGGCTGGTCCCTCTCGACGACCTCGTCGACGCGACGGCGCTGGCCGACCAGCTGCCCTCCGCACGCAGCCAGGACACCCTCGGCGGCCACCGCTACGCGGTCTCGGTGATCGAGTCCGGGCTCGGCATCTACGCCGACCGGCGTGCTCTGCGTCGGGCCGGGGTCCGGGTGCCCGCCGACGCCGCGCACGCGTGGACCGGCGCGGAGTTCGTCCAGGTGCTGCGACGGCTCGCTGCCCACGACCCCGACGGGAAGGTGCTCGACGTCAAGCGCGACTACGGCGTCGGCGAGTGGCTGACCTACGGCTTCGCGCCGCTGGTCTCCTCGGCCGGCGGCTCGCTCATCGACCCGGTCACCCTCCATGCACGGGGCCACCTCGACGGCACCGGCGCCCGCACGGCCCTGCGGGCGCTGCGGTCCTGGGCGCCGTACGTCGACCAGGACGTCAAGGGCGACGCGTTCACCAGCGGCCGGGTGCCGCTGTCGTGGGTGGGGCACTGGGCCTACCCCGACTACGCGAAGGCGCTCGGCGGCAACCTGGTCGTGGTACCGCTGCCGGACCTCGGCGACGGCTCCAAGTCCGGCCAGGGCTCCTGGACGTGGGCGGTCGGCGCGACGCCGGCGCACCGAGCGGCGGCGGGCCAGTTCCTCGACTTCCTGCTCCAGCGCGACCAGGTGCTGACCATGACCGACGCCGACGGCGCGGTCCCGGCCACCCGTGCGGCGCTCGAGCGGTCCCGGCTCTACCGGCCGGGCGGCCCGCTGCGGCTGTTCGCGGAGCAGCTGCTGCACAGCTGCGGCGGCGGGGTGCCCACCCGCGCCTGCGTGTCCGTGCCGCGGCCGCTGACCCCGGGTTACCCGATGCTCAGCGCCCAGTTCGCCACGGCCGTCGACGTCGCCCTGTCCGGGCACGACCCGCAGCCGGCGCTCACGAAGGCCGCCGCCGAGGTCGACCGGGACCTCCGCGCCAACCACGGCTACCGGTAGGTCAGCAGCCCCGGCTCGCCCTCGAGGTGGGCGTGCTCGTTGAACGACACCAGCGTGGTGCCGCGGCCGCCGACCACGAGCTTGGTGACCGACGCGTTGACCACGACCGGTGCGAGCCGGCCGTGCCCGGCGGTGCCGCCCTCGACGAGGTCCGCGGTCAGCCGCGCGATCGGTCCGCCCGAGGTGACGACGACGGCGGTTCCCTTCTCCGGGAGTACGGCGGTCAGCCGGTGCAGCGCCGCGGCCACCCGCTCGCCGAAGACCGGGAACGGCTCGTCGTACTCGTCGTCGAAGGCGCCGCCCGTCCAGCGCTCGGTGGCCGCCTCGAACCAGGCCTGGAACTCCCGGCGGCTCGGCCGGTCCCCGGCGAACGTGTGCGGCTGCCGCTCCAGCACCGCGTGGTGGTCCATCTCGTCCCAACCGGCGTCGACCTCCGCGGTCAGCGACCAGCCGGCGGTCTCAGCGAGCGCGGCCGCGGTGTCGCGCTGGCGGCGCAGCGAGCCGTGCACGAGCAGGTCCGGCACCAGCCCGCGGGCGGCGAAGGTCGTGCCCAGGACACGCGCCTGCTCGGCGCCGAGGTCGGAGAGCACGTCGTAGTCGTCGGCGCCCCACGAGGCCTGGCCGTGCCGGACCAGCAGCACCTGGCTCATCCGGCGGCCTCGATCAGCCGGCGGCAGCGCTGCTCGAGGTACTGCACCACCGGCAGGAACTGCGCGTAGGCCGGGTTGCTGGTCTGCCCGTGGTGGAAGCGGTAGTAGATCTGCTGGGCGATCACGCCGAGCCGGAACAGCCCGAACACCTCGTAGAACGCCCACTGCTTCGGGTCGACCGACAGCCCGGTGCGCGCGCAGTAGGACCGCACCATCTCGGCGCGGGTGAGCATCCCCGGCGCGTCGGAGGGCTGCCGCGCGAAGGAGCGGAAGTGCTCGTCGTCGTCGGCCTGGATCCAGTAGGCAAGGGCGCCGCCGAGGTCCATCAGCGGGTCGCCGAGGGTGGCCATCTCCCAGTCGAGGACACCGCGCACGGTCAGCGGGTCGGCGGCGTCGAGGACGACGTTGTCGAGCCGGAAGTCGTTGTGGATCACGCACGTCGCGACGTCGTCGGGTCGCCGCGCGTCCAGCCAGCCCATCACGTCCTCGTAGTCGCCGACGTTGTCGGTGCGCGCCCTCCGGAACCGGTCGGACCAGCCCGTGACCTGGCGCTCGACGTAGCCGGCGCCCTTGCCGAGGTCCTCCAGCCCGGCCGCGGCCACGTCGACGCCGTGCAGCTCGACGAGCACGTCGACGAAGCTGCCGCACAGCGCCTGCGCCTTCTCCGGCGGCAGGTCGACGTCGTCGGGCACGTCGTGACGCAGGATCGTGCCGTCGAGCTTGGCCATCACGTAGAAGTCCGAGCCGAGCACGTCGTGGTCGTCGCAGAACGCGACCATCTCCGGCACGTAGCCGAACACCGGCGCGAGCCGCGACTGGATCGAGAACTCCCGGTGCATGTCGTGCGCGCTCCGGGCCTTCGCGCCCACCGGCGGCCGGCGCAGGATCAGCTGCCGGCCGGAGGGGTAGGTCAGCTGGTAGGTCAGGTTCGACGCGCCGCCCGCGAACTGCCGGACCTCGGGCTCGCCGTCGATGCCCTGCGCGTCCTGGGCGTTGGCGCGCAGCCAGGTCGCCACGCGCCGTACGTCGAAGGCGTCCTCGTCGCGGACCGGGCCCGCCGGGTTGTGCTCGCTCACGCCTCGCGCTCCTTCATCCTCGCCGCGGTCTGCCGCATCAGGGTGTCGTACGACGTCCGGTCGGCGTGCTTGAGCGCGACCGCGTCGCGAGCGGGCTGGTCGGGCACGATGACCTCCTCGCCCGCGTCGACGCCGGCCAGCACCGCCGCGGCGATGTCGTCGGCGGTCAGCGGCGACTCGTCCACCATCGCGGCGATCTTCGCGGCGACGTCGGTGTCCTCGCCGCGCATGGTGGCCATCAGGTTGGTGCGGAAGTAGGAGGGACAGACCACGCTGACCCCGACGCCGTAGGGCGCGAGCTCGTGGGCGGCGGTCTCGCTGAACGCCACCACCGCGGCCTTGACAGCGTTGTAGGAGCCCATCCCGGGCGGGTGCACGAGCCCCGCGAGCGAGGCCACGTTGACGATCCGGCCGCTGCCCTGCGCCTTGAGCATCGGCACGAACGCCCTGGTGCCGCGCACCACGCCGAACAGGTTGATTCCGGTGATCCACTCCCAGTCGGCCATCGAGGTGCGCTCGATCCGGCCGCCGCCCGCGACCCCGGCGTTGTTGACCAGCAGGTCCAGGCCGCCCCAGTGCTCCTCGACCCAGGCCGACGCGGCCGCCCAGTCGTCGTCGGAGCGGATGTCGAGCCGCAGCTCGCTGGTCGAGCCGCCTTCGTTGGTCGAGCCGCCTTCGTTGGTCGAGCTTGTCGAGCCCACCTCGTCCACGTCCGTCGCCAGCACGTCGTCCCCGCGCGCGACCAGCGCGCGCACCAGCGCAGCGCCCAGCCCGGAGGCGGCGCCGGTCACGAGCACTCTCATCGGGCGCCTCCCGGGTACTTGGCCAGCTCGAGCTTGGCGACCACGCCGCGGTGCACCTCGTCGGGCCCGTCGGCCAGCCGCAGCGACCGGGCACTCGTCCAGGCCGCAGCGAGCGGGAAGTCGTCGGAGAGGCCGCCGCCGCCGTGCATCTGGATGGCCATGTCGATGACGCTCTGGGCCATCGCCGGCACCGCGACCTTGATCTGGCTGACCTCGCTCACGGCGCCGCGTGAGCCGACCGTGTCGAGCTTCCAGGCGGCGTGCAGGACCAGCAGCCGGGCCTGCTCGATGGCGATGCGGGCGTCGGCGATCCGCTCCGGGTTGCCGCCGAGCTTGGCCAGCGGGCGCCCGAAGGCGACCCGCTCGGTGCCGCGACGACAGGCCAGCTCGAGCGCCTTCTCGGCGAGGCCGACCAGGCGCATGCAGTGGTGGACGCGGCCCGGGCCGAGCCGGCCCTGCGCGATCGCGAACGCCTCCCCCGGCCCGAGGAGCAGGTTCGAGACCGGCACCCGGACGTCGGTGAAGGAGATCTCCGCGTGACCCAGCGGCTCGTCGTACATCCCCATCACGGTGAGCTTGCGCTCGATCCGCACGCCGGGGGTGTCGCGCGGCACCAGCACCATCGAGTGCCGGTGGTGCCGGTCCGCCGCGGGGTCGGTCAGGCCCATGAACACGAAGATCTTGCAGTCGGGGTTGCCGGCGCCGGTCGACCACCACTTGCGGCCGTTGATGACGACCTCGTCGCCGCCGACGACGGCAGTGGCGGCCATGTTGGTGGCGTCGGAGGAGGCCACGTCGGGCTCGGTCATCGTGAACGCCGAGCGGATCCGGCCGTCGAGCAGCGGCTCGAGCCAGGTCTGCTTCTGGGCGTCGGTGCCGTACTTCAGCAGCACCTCCATGTTGCCGGTGTCGGGGGCGTTGCAGTTGAACACCAGCGGCGCGAGCGCGGAGCCGCCCATCTGCTCGGCGACCGGGGCGTAGTCGGTGTTGGACAGCCCGGTGCCGCCGTCGGTGCCGAAGCGCTCCGCGTAGTCGCCCTCGTGGCCGGCGGGCAGGAAGAGGTTCCAGAGTCCCTGCGCGCGGGCCTTGGCCTGGAGCTCCCCGATCAGCGGCAGCGGCGTCCACGGGTCGCCGCCGGACTCGCGGAGCCGGCCGATCTCGCGGTGGTAGTCCTGCTCGACGGGCTCGATCTCGGTGGCCACGAAGGCGGCGACCCGGTCGGCGAGGTCGGCCGCGCGCGGCGAGGGGCTGAAGTCCATGGGATTGACCCTAGAACGGAAGTTGAGCAATGCTCAATAGCGTGTCCGACTCCGTTGCCCCGCCACGCCGCACCCGGCTCAGCGCCGACGACCGGCGCCGGCAGCTGGTCGGCATCGGGCTGGCCAAGCTGGTCGAGAAGCCGATCCACGACCTGCCGCTCGACGAGGTCGCCACCGAGGCCGGCATCTCCCGGGGGTTGCTCTTCCACTACTTCCCGACGAAGCGGGACTTCTACCGCGCCTGCATCGAGGCGGCCGGGCGCCGGATCCTGCGGACCACCGCCCCCGACGAGAGCCTGCCGCCGCGCGCCCGGGTCGAGCAGATGGTCGGCCTGTTCGTCGACCAGATCGACCGGCGCCGCGACTTCTACCTCTCGCTGCTGCACGGCACCGGCGCCGCGGACGTCTCCCTGGTCGAGGTGTACGACGGCATCTGGGCGGTCGCGACGACGCGGGTGCTCGACGCGCTCGGTCTGGGCGAGGCGTCGCGCGACGTCGTACACGCGTGGTGGGCCTATGTCGAGGACCGGGCGCTGGCCTGGTCCGCAGGGGACCCGATTCGACGGCCCGTCGGGCGCAATGAGATCGTCGAACACGGTGTCGCGGCGCTCGAAGCGCTGCTCCGGCTCGACGGCGCCGTGAGCGCCGGGCAACGGGCCTCGGACCCGGACGCACCCCCGGACTCCCACGGAAGTGAGACAAGACTGTGAAGAAGGTTCTTGCCGCGGCGGTCATGACCGCCCTGGCCCTGAGCACCGCCGGCTGCGGCAACAAGGACGACGAGAAGGCCGCCACGGCGATCTCGAGCTCCATCATCAAGGAGCAGAAGTCCGGCCAGACCAGCAGCGTGAAGCTCACCCAGAAGCAGGCCGACTGCATCGGCAAGGGCCTGGTCGACAAGATCGGCACCGAGCAGCTGCAGAAGTACGACGTCATCACCAAGGACCTCAAGGTCAACAAGGACGTCACCAACGTGAAGATGTCGTCGAAGGACGCCACGTCCGCGACCGACACGTTCTTCAGCTGCGCCGACGTGATGGGCATGATGAAGAAGGCCATGAGCTCGTCCGCGCAGATGCCGGCCGAGGTCAAGGCCTGCATGAACAAGGCGATGACCGAGCCTGCGGTCCGCAAGATGTTCGAGGGCATGTTCACCGGCGACAAGAACGCCAGCCAGGACCTGACCAAGTCGATGATGCAGTGCGCCGCGGCCGGCGTGAACGGCCACGCCGCCAACTGACGTCACCCGCTCCGACGCCCCCGTCCGCCAGTGCGGCCGGGGGCGTCGTGCGTCAGGACGCGACGGTCGCCACGACCCTGCCGCGCACCAGCGGGTCGGACCACTCCCGGGCGACCCGGGTCAGCCGCCAGAGGCTGATCGCGGCCAGCGGCGTGGCGAACACCAGCGACCACCACCAGGGCGCCATCGACGTGGCCGCGAACAGCAGCCCCGTCGTGGTCGAGGCGAGGGCCAGCCGGGTCGAGTAGCCGACCATGACCAGCGGCGGCGCGGGCGTCGCGCGCGCCCCGCGCAGGTCGACGGCGTAGGGACGCCGTACGGACCAGCGCAGCGAGCCCGAGAGCACCTGGAGGGTGGCCACCAGGGACGCGGAGAGCACCGCGGCGAGCTGGGACGCCGACGGCGGGCCAGCCCGGAACGAGCCGAGCGCGAGCGTGATGCCGATGGCGCTGGCAAGCACCTCGGCGAGCACCAGCACCCGGGAGCCGAACAGGAGTCTCGGGTGGACCGGCAGGCTGTCACGCCACAGCGCGCCGCGGCCGTCGAGGCAGAAGACGTTGACGCCGAAGAGCAGCGTGCCGCCAGACGCGACCAGACCGGGCAGCAGGCAGATCATGTCCCAGGAGAGGCCGGTGGCGAGCGCGACCAGCCCCGGCATGATCGAGAGCACCGAGAGGCCGCGGCGCAGCGGTACCGAGCGCCAGATGCTCGCCCGGTCGATCCGGATGACGGCCTCCAGGTCGGAGGCGGGGTGCCGCCGGGAGCGCCGGGTCGAGGTCTCCTGGCGCAGCTCCTCGTGCGGCGCGCGCCGGGAGACCGCGATGTTGAGGAGCGCACCGCAGACGACCGCGCCGGCCGCGACGCAGAACAGCTCCACGACGACCACCAGCCACGGGACCAGGTCGCCGCGGGCACCGGCCAGCACCGCGAGCGCGATCGCCAGGGTCGGGCTGTTGTCGAGCAGGTTCACCAGTCGGTCGGTGACGATCAGCCAGGCCAGCAGGCCGATGCTGCACAGCGCCAGCAGCCGCACCAGCAGCACGCCGCGCGGCCCCCGCCGTACCCACTCGACACCCCAGGCCAGCACCTGCGCGACGGATGTCGCGACCAGCACCCAGGCCAGCACGGGGATCTGCGCGACCACCAACCACGGGGACGGGCCGACGACGTAGGCGGTGACGCCGAGCATGCTCCAGATCTGCAGCAGCCAGGCGATGTTGAGCGGCGCCATGATCAGCGCGCCGAGGTGGTCGGTGACCGGGGACACCGGGAAGGCGAGCGCGTGCTCGCGGTTGAGCAGCTCGCGCCCGCCGCCCGCGGCGATCGCCGAGACCACGGAGATCACCAGCACCGACAGGTAGGTGGTCGGCAGGATCAGCGCGACCTCGCTGGAGGGGAAGGGCCGCGAGCGGATCAGCGCCGGCGCGACGGTCGAGGCGATCGTCATGGCCAGGATCACCGCCATCCCGAGCCCCGCCGCGCGGCGGGACCGGCCGCGCAGCATCGCGCCGCGGAACCGCAGCAGCGGCACCACGTCGGTGACCGCCTTGCGGACGTTGCCCAGGCCGAGCACCCCCGGCGGCTCCGGCAGCAGGTCAGTCGAGGAGGGCTCGGTAAGCACTGGCGCCCCGCTCCCCGCTCATCTCCACGGCAGGTACGGCGGCCACGGCCGCACCACCCCGGAGCACGATCGTGTCGTCGCAGGCCTGGACGGCGAGCTCGCGCAGGTGGGTCGAGACCAGCACCGCGGCGCCCCGGGAGCGGGCGTCGGCGACCACCTCGAGGGTGGCCTCCACACCCAGCGGGTCCACACCGTCGAACGGCTCGTCGAGCAGCAGCACCTGCGGCTCATGGAACGCCGCCAGCACCACCGACATCCGCCGGCCCATGCCGTGACTGAAGCCCGCGGTGACCCGGTGCGCGACGCCGCCCAGCTCGAACCGGTCCAGCAGCCACTCGGCCCGCTTCTCCCAGCCGCTGTCGACCTCGCGCAGCCGCGCCGCGAGCTGGAGGTGCTCCCACGGGGTCGCCCGCGGCACCAGACCGCCCACGTCCGGGCAGTAGCCGGTGACCCGCTTGACCGCCAGCGTCCGCGACCGCACGTCGAGCCCGGCGACCGTGACCGCCCCCTCGCTCGGCGGCACCACCCCCGCCAGCACCCGCATCGTCGTCGACTTGCCGGCACCGTTGCGCCCCAGCAACGCGGTGCCCGTCCCCGGCTGCACCCCGAACGAGATGCCCCGCACCGCCTCCACCGGCCCGAACCGCACCCGCAATTCGGAGACGTGCACGAGGGGCGGGGTCATGGGTACCAGTGTCTCCGAGCCCCCCGCCCCCCGTCCTCACTTTGCCGAGCGGACGTGAACTGGCACCCCCACACCGCCGAGCGGACGTGAACTGGCACCGCCTTCCCGCCGAGCGAGCGTGAACTGGCACCGGCTGCCGTCGTACGGCGCCTCCGGACCCGTCGAGTCGGCGGAATGGGACACCGTCACCGCCTACGCTGCGTGGGTGCGCGTGACCACCACCGACGGACGGGCCCTGCGGATCGGTCGGCGGTGGCTGCCTTGGCGTCCACGACCCAGGGACTTCAGCGGCGTCGACATCGGCATGCCCGGAGACGACCTCGGCGGTGTAGGGCTGAGCATCGTGCTCGGAATCGTGCCGATGCTGCTGGCCCCGGTCATCCTGCTGGTGCTCGTGCTCACCGGCGAGGTGGTCGTGGCGATCGCGCTCCTCCCGCTCGCCGTGCTGACCCGGGTGCTGCTGCGTCGTCCCTGGCTGGTCGAGGTACGTCAGCACCGCCACCTCCTGCACAGCGAGAAGGTCGTGGGGTGGCGCCCGTCCGGCCAGCGGATCCGGGAGCTGGCCCACGACGCGTCGTACCTCCCGACCTGACCCAACACAGAACGGCCGAGCCGGCGCCTGGGTGTGCCCAAGCGCCGGCTCGGCAGGTTCCGCGTGCACCTTCACGCCGGCTCGGCAGGTATTGCGTGCACCTTCACGCCGGCTCGGCGGGTATTGCGTGCACCTTTGCGCCGGGTCGGCGGGTCAGGCGGGGAAGCGGCCGCCCTTCTCGGCGAGGTCGACCAGGTAGGCGGGCGGGGTGAAGCGCTCGCCGTAGGCCGCCGCGAGCTCGTTCGCCCGGGCCACGAAGCCGGGCAGGCCGCCGTCGTACCCGTGCATGTACTGCACGACGCCGCCGGTCAGGGGCGGGAAGCCGATGCCCATGATCGAGCCGATGTTGGCGGCCGCGGACGAGGTGATGACGCCCTCGGCGAAGCACTTCGCGGTCTCGATCGCCTGGATGAACAGGTAGCGCTCGGAGATGTCACGCAGCGGGACGACGTCGTTCGAGCCGGACGCGAAGTGCTCGCGCAGGCCCGGCCAGAGGTGCTTCTTCGAGCCGTCGGTCGGGTAGTCGTAGAAGCCCGAACCGGCCGCCTTGCCCTTGCGACCGAACTCCTCGACCATCCGGTCGAGCGTGTCGGCGCCCGGGGTCGGGGTCCAGGTGCCGCCCTCGCGCTCGACGGCGTTCTTGTAGGCGGCCCGGATGTGCTGGGTCAGCGTCAGCGAGACCTCGTCGAGCATCGCCAGCGGCGGCGCCGGGAAGCCGGCCATCGTGGCCGCGCGCTCGATCGTCTGCGGGTCGACGCCCTCCTCGAGCAGAGCCACGGCCTCGTTGAGCAGGGTGCCGTAGACGCGGCTGGTGAAGAAGCCGCGGCTGTCGTTGACCACGATCGGCGTCTTCCGGATCGCCTGTACGACGTCCACGGCCCTGGCCACGGTGGCGTCCGAGGTCTTCTCACCGCGGATGATCTCGACCAGCGGCATCTTGTCGACGGGGCTGAAGAAGTGCAGACCGACGAAGTCGTCGGGACGGTCGACCGCCCCGGAGAGCTCGGTGATCGGCAGCGTCGAGGTGTTGGAGCACAGCAGCGCGTCGGGGTTGACCACGTCGAGCACCTCGCCGAAGACCTTGGCCTTCAGCGACGGGTCCTCGAAGACGGCCTCGATGACCAGGTCGCAGCCCTTGAGGTCGGCGACGTCGGCGGTCGGGGTGATCCGGGCGAGCACCTCGTCGCGGGCCTGCTCGGTCGACTTGCCGCGGGAGACGGCCTTGTCGAGCAGGTTCTGCGAGTAGGCCTTGCCCTTCTCGGCGTTCTCGAGGCTGACGTCCTTGAGGACCACCTCGATGCCGGCGCGCGCCGCCGAGTAGGCGATGCCCGCCCCCATCATCCCGGCGCCGAGCACGCCGAGCTTGGTGGGCGTGAAGCGGTCGTGGCCCTCGGGACGGTGGGCGCCCGCGTTGATGGCCTGCAGGTCGAAGAAGAACGCCTGGATCATGTTCTTCGAGTTCTGACCCACCACCAGCGACGTCAGGTAGCGCGACTCGATGCGGCTCGCGGTGTCGACGTCGACCTGCGCGCCCTCGACGGCCGCGGCCAGGATCGCCCGCGGGGCCGGGTAGTTCGCACCCTTGAGCTGCTTGCGCAGGTTGGCGGGGAACGCCGGCAGGAACGCGGCCAGCTTCGGGGTGGACGGCGTGCCGCCGGGCATCTTGTAGCCGGGCTGGTCCCAGGGCTGCACGCCCGCGTCGGGGTTGGTCTTGATCCACGCCTTCGCGGCCGGCACCAGCTCCTCCCGGGTGGCGACCAGATCGTCGACGAGACCGAGCTCCTTGGCCTTGCCGGGCTTGAGGCGCGGGCCCTGGAGCAGCACGTTCATCAGCGCGTCGGTCAGGCCGAGCATCCGCACGGTGCGCGTCACGCCGCCGCCGCCGGGAAGCAGGCCGAGGGTGACCTCGGGCAGGCCGAGCTGCACCTTCGGGTCGTCGACGACGATCCGGTGGTGGCAGGCCAGGGTGATCTCGAGGCCGCCGCCGAGGGCCGCGCCGTTGATCGCGGCGACGACCGGCTTGCCGAGCGTCTCGAGCGCCCGCAGGTCGGCCTTCATCGCCTCGATCTCGGCGAAGACGGTGGGGGCGTCCTCCGGGGTGGCCTGGATCATCGCCTTCAGGTCGCCGCCGGCGAAGAAGGTCTTCTTGGCGCTCGCGACCACCACGCCGGCGATCTCGTCCTTCTCGGCGAGCACGCGCTGCACGGCCTCGTGCATCGAGCGCTGGTAGAGCGCGTTCATGGTGTTGGCGCTGGCGGTGGGGTCGTCGAGGGTCAGGGTGACGATGCCGTCCGCGTCCTTGTCGTAGCGGACCGCGGTGTCGTGGGTCGCACTGTCGCCGTTGATCGAGCTTGTCGAGATCTCAGTCATGGGAGTTTCGTGTCCTGTCGCGTCGGGTCGGGTCGTCGTACGGCGGGAGGGGCGGGCGCTCAGAGACGCTCGACGATCGTGGCGATGCCCATGCCGCCGCCGACGCAGAGCGTGGCGAGGCCGAAGCGCTGGTCGCGGCGCTCGAGCTCGTCGACGAGGGTGCCGAGGATCATCGCGCCGGTCGCGCCGAGGGGGTGGCCCATCGCGATCGCGCCGCCGTTGACGTTGACCTTGTCGTGGTCGAGGTCGAGGTCGCGCATGAAGCGCATCGCGACGGCGGCGAAGGCCTCGTTGATCTCGTAGAGGTCGATGTCCTCGGCCTGCAGGCCCGCCTTGGCGAGCGCCTTGCGGGCGGCCGGCGCCGGGCCGGTGAGCATGATCGTCGGGTCCGCGCCGGAGACGGCGGTGGCGAGGATCCGGGCGCGCGGGGTCAGGCCGAGGTCCTTGCCGACCTGCTCGGTGCCGATGGCCACGATGGCGGCGCCGTCGACGATGCCCGAGGAGTTGCCGGCGTGGTGGACGTGGTCGATGGCGTCGACCCAGTGGTACTTCTCCAGCGCGACCGAGTCGAAGCCGCCCTGGTCGCCGATCGCCGCGAACGACGGCGGCAGCGCGGACAGGGACTCGACGGTGGTGCCGGGGCGGATGAACTCGTCCTTCTCCAGCACGGTGATGCCGTTGATGTCCTTGACCGGGACCACCGAGCGGTCGAAGTAGCCGTTGGCCTGCGCCTTGGCGGCGCGGGCCTGGGACTCGGCCGCGAACCCGTCGACGTCCGTGCGCGAGAAGCCCTCGATGGTGGCGATCAGGTCGGCACCGATGCCCTGCGGCACGAAGCTGGTGTCGAGCGCGGTGCGCGGGTCCATCGCCCAGGCGCCGCCGTCGGAGCCCATCGGCACCCGCGACATCGACTCGACGCCGCCGGCGAGGATCAGGTCCTCGAAGCCGGAGCGGACCCGCTGCGCGGCCTGGTTGACGGCCTCGAGCCCGGAGGCGCAGAAGCGGTTGAGCTGCACGCCGGCGACGGTCTCGGGGTAGCCGGCCGCGAGCGCCGCGGTCTTGGCGATGTCCGAGCCCTGGTCACCGATCGGGGTCACCACGCCGAGCACGACGTCGTCGATGCGCGCCGGGTCCAGGCCGGGGTTGCGGGTCTTGATCTCGTCGAGCAGGCCGACCACCAGGTCGACCGGCTTCACCTCGTGCAGGGAGCCGGTCTTCTTGCCCCGCCCCCGCGGCGTGCGGATGGCGTCGTACACGAATGCTTGCGGCTGATCGGTCATCGGAAACGTTGTCCTGACTGTCGACGTGGCAGGGTTCTTCGATTGTGACACTCTTACTGTTAGCGTCGTCAACCGACGACGCCCTGTGACCTGCGTCTCGCCTCGCCCGTCCAGCCCAGCCGGAGGACCCCGACCACCATGGCCGAGCCGACCGACGTCGACGACCTGCTCACCCTCGACGAGCTCACCCAACGGGTGCAGATGAGCGTGCGCAACGTGCGCTTCTACACCACCAAGGGGCTGGTCCCGCCGCCGATCCGCCGCGGCCGCTCGGGCTTCTACTCGACCGACCACGTGGCCCGCCTCGAGCTGGTCCGCGAGCTCCAGGCGCACGGCTTCACGCTGGCCGCGATCGAGAAGTACGTCGCCCGGATCCCCGACGACGCGACACCCGAGTCGATCGCCCTGCACCGCTCGCTGCTCGCGCCCTGGATGGCCGAGCTGCCCGAGACGCTGTCGCGCCGCGAGCTGGCCCGGCGCGCCGGCCGGCCGCTGACCGACGAGGACCTCGACACCCTGCACGCGCTCGGCATCGCCTACCCGACGAAGCAGGGCAAGTTCCAGGTCGCCCTCGCGCACCTCTCGGTCGGCGTCGCGCTGCTCGACCTCGGGATGCCCACCGAGGCCGCGCTCGCCGCCCAGGAGATCTTCACCGCCCACGGCCGCGCCATCGCCGACGAGCTGACCGACCTGTTCCGGCTCAAGGTGTGGCCGGCCTACCGCGAGGGCGGCGCACCCCCCGAGGAGCTGACCGCGATGGTCGAGCAATTCAAGCCGGTCACGGTCGCCGCCCTGGTCAACGCCTACGAGTCCGCGGTCAACGAGACCAAGCGCGAGACCGTCGCGCGCCGCACCCGTTGAGTCGGCTCCCGGTCGCGTCGAGTCGGCTCCCGGTCGCGTCGAGTCGGCGCTCCGTCACGTCGTACGGCGGACCAGGTGACGACTCAACGCGACCACGTGACGACTCAACGCGACCACGTGACGACTCAACGAGATGGGGAAGCGATGGGGTACACCCTCGGGCAGGGAACCGGACCACTGCGCGGCGTGAAGGTCGTGGAAATCGCCGGCATCGGGCCCGGCCCGCACGCCGCGACACTGCTGGCTGACCTGGGCGCGGACGTCGTACGCGTGGAACGGCCGGGCGGCGCGACCAGCGCAGGCGACCGGTCGACGGACCTGCTGACCCGGGGCCGACCCAGCGTGGCGATGGACCTCAAGGACCCGCGGGCGGTCGAGGCGGTGCTGACCCTGGTCGAGGGCGCCGACGTGCTGATCGAGGGGATGCGTCCCGGCGCGACCGAGCGGCTCGGACTGGGGCCGGACGAGTGCCTGGCGCGCAACCCGCGGCTGGTCTACGGGCGGATGACCGGCTGGGGGCAGGACGGACCCCTGGCCCAGACCGCCGGGCACGACATGAACTACATCGGCGTCGCGGGCGCGCTCCACGGGCTCGGCCAGACCCCCGACCGCCCCCAGTTCCCGACCAACCTGCTCGGCGACTTCGGCGGCGGCTCGACCTACCTGGTGATCGGCGTGCTCGCCGCGCTGCTCGAGGCGCGGGTCAGTGGCCACGGCCAGGTGGTCGACGCCGCGATCGTCGACGGGACCGCCCACCTGGCGGCGATGCACGCGAGCATGCTGGCCAGCGGGGTCACCCACGAACGACGCGCGGCCGGGCTGCTCGACGGCGGGGCACCGTTCTACGACGTCTACGAGACCTCCGACGGCAGGCACATGTCGGTCGGTGCCCTCGAGCCGCAGTTCTTCGCCGAGCTGGTGCGGCTGCTGGAGATCGAGGTGCCCGGCCAGTGGGAGATGGACCGCTGGCCCGAGCTCCGGGAGACGCTGGCCGCCCGGTTCCGCGAACGCACCCAGGCGGAGTGGACCGAGGTGTTCGACGGCACCGACGCCTGCTGCGCGCCGATCCTGCCCCTCACCGAGGCCGCAGCGCACCCCCATCTGTCCGCCCGCGGCACCTACGTCGAGCGCGACGGCGTGCTGCAGCCGGCCCCCGCGCCGCGGTTCTCCCGGACCGCGGCCACCCTGTCCACCGGCCCCAGCGTGGTCGGCGGCGGGTCCCGTGAGGCGCTCGCGGCCTGGGGTGTGCCCGATGTGGACGGCCTGATCGCGGCCGGGGTCGTCGTACAAGCATCGGAGTGACCTCTCAACGAGTGTGGGCCACGCCACACGTGCAACTCGTTGCATAGGGGTCGACGGCTGGGCCACGCTGGGGGCATGGCCCTCGAGCACGCGATCCTGGTCTCGCTCAGCGAGCGCCCCGCGTCCGGGCTCGACCTGACCCGCCGCTTCGACGCGAGCATCGGCTTCTTCTGGAGCGCGACGCACCAGCAGATCTACCGGGTGCTGGCGCGGATGGAGGCCAACGGCTGGGTGACGTCCACGCTGGTGGCGCAGCAGGGCCGCCCCGCCAAGAAGGTGTACGACGTCGCCGGGCCCGGCCGCGACGAGCTGGCCCGCTGGATCGCCGCACCCACCCCGATCGAGAGCGGCCGCAGCGACCTCGCGGTCAAGCTCCGCGGCGCGTCGTACGGCGACCGGCAGTCGGTCCTCGCCGAGGTCGCCGACCAGCGCGCCGAGCACGCCACCCGGCTCGCGCACTACGAGGGCATGGCGGCACGCGACTTCCCCGAACCCGACGCCCTGACCGACCGGCAGCGCGACGTCTGGCTGGTGCTGCGCGGGGGAATCCTCCTGGAGCAGTTCTGGGTGGACTGGCTGACGGAATACCTCACCGCTCACGAAGGAACGAACTGATGGTCTCGACAAGCCCGACCAACGAGAACGCCACGCCGTACCCGCACCTGCTCAGCCCGCTCACCGTCGGCGGGCTCACCCTGCGCAACCGCGTGGTGATGGGCTCGATGCACACCGGCATGGAGGACCGGGCCAAGCACCTGCCCGAGCTCGCGGCCTACTTCGCCGAGCGGGCCCGCGGCGGCGTCGGCCTCGCGGTGACCGGCGGCTACTCCCCCAACGTGCGTGGCTGGCTTCTGCCGTTCGGCTCGATGATGACGCGCAAGAAGCACGCCGACCGGCACCGGCTGGTGACCGACGCCGTGCACGCCGAGGGCGGCGCGATCGCGCTGCAGGTGCTGCACGCCGGCCGCTACGGCTACACCCCGCTCAACGTCAGCGCCTCTGCGGTGAAGTCGCCGATCACCCCGTTCAAGCCGAGCGCGCTGTCCACCCGCGCGGTCGAGCGGACCGTCCAGGACTTCGTCGATGCGGCCGTGCTGGCGCGACGGGCCGGCTACGACGGCATCGAGATCATGGGCTCCGAGGGCTACCTGATCAACCAGTTCATCGCCGCGCACACCAACAAGCGCACCGACCGCTGGGGCGGCAGCGCCGAGAACCGGATGCGCTTCCCGCTCGAGGTGGTGCGGCGCACCCGCGAGGCCCTCGGCGACGACTTCCTGGTGATGTACCGGATGTCGCTGCTCGACCTGATCCCCGACGGCCAGACCTGGGAGGAGACCGTCACCCTGGCGAAGGGGCTCGAGGCGGCCGGCGCGAGCGTCATCAACACCGGTATCGGCTGGCACGAGGCGCGGGTGCCCACCATCCTCACCCAGGTCCCGCGCGGCGCCTGGACGTCGGCGACCGCACGGCTGCGGCCCGAGCTCGGCATCCCGGTGTGCGCGTCCAACCGGATCAACACCCCCGAGTTGGCCGAGCAGATCGTCGCCGACGGGCAGGCCGACCTGGTCTCGATGGCGCGCCCGCTGCTCGCCGACCCGGACTTCGTGGCCAAGGCCGCCGCGGGACGGGCCGACGAGATCAACACCTGCATCGCCTGCAACCAGGCCTGCCTGGACCACACGTTCGGCGGCAAGCGCGCCTCCTGCCTGGTCAACCCGCGGGCCGGCCGCGAGACCACGCTGCTGCTCAGCCCGACCCGCACCGCCAAGTCGGTGGCCGTCGTCGGCGCCGGTCCGGCCGGCCTCGCCGCTGCGGTCTCCGCCGCCGAGCGCGGTCACCGCGTCGCCCTGTTCGAGGCCTCCGCGCACGTGGGCGGCCAGTTCCGCCTCGCGATGCGCGTGCCCGGCAAGGAGGAGTTCGCCGAGACGCTGCGCTACTACACGCGCCGGCTCGAGACGCTCGGGGTCGCCGTACACCTGTCCACGCCGGCGACCGTCGAGAAGCTCCGGGAGTACGACGAGGTGGTGGTCGCCACCGGCGTGGAGCCGCGGACGCTGACCCTGGAGGGCGCCGACCATGCGAAGGTCGTCTCCTACGCGGACGTGCTCAACGGGTCCGTCCTGGTCGGCCGCCGGGTCGCGGTGATCGGCGCCGGCGGCATCGGCGTGGACGTGAGCCACTTCCTGACCCACGACCCGGCCGACGGGCTCGAGGACTGGTACGCCCACTGGGGCGTCGGCGACCCGGCCCTGCACCCGGGCGGCCTGACCGAGAAGAAGCCGCGCACGCCGGTCCGCGAGGTCACCCTGCTCCAGCGCAAGACCTCCTCCATCGGCAAGGGCCTCGGCAAGACCTCGGGCTGGGCGCACCGCGCGGTGCTCAAGGACTCCGGCGTCCAGATGGTCCCGGGCGTCGCCTACGACAAGGTCGACGACGCCGGCCTGCACGTCCGGGTCCGTGTCACCGACGACAGCGCGGGCGAGGCCCAGGTGCTCGACGTCGACCACGTCGTCGTGTGCGCCGGCCAGGAGTCCGTCCGCAGCCTGTACGACGACCTGGTCGCCGCAGGGGTCACCGCCCACCTGGTCGGCGGCGCCGACGTGGCCGCCGAGCTCGACGCCAAGCGCGCCATCAAGCAGGCCACCGAGCTGGCCGCCGCCCTCTGACCGGCCGGACCCCGGTGGGGGGCGTCAGCGCTTGCGGGTCTGCTCGATGCCGACGATGACCAGGGCGACGCCGAGGCCGGCGACGATCGGGCCGAGGACCGCCCACAGGTGCACGCCGGTCATCCCTGAGCCCTTGATGTAGCCGAGGCCCTGCAGGGTCCAGATCAGCCCGACGACGGCCATCAGCCCGCCCAGCACCAGCGGCAGCGTTCTCCTCATGTCACCCATCCTGTCAGCCGACCCCTGACCCCAGAACGGTCAAAGCGGACATCCGGGCCGGCGCGTCGTCGACCGCCGGGCGTGTCGCTTTACCAATCTCGCCAAAGCGCTCAAGGCCGGGCGGTCGCGGGCCGATGACCGGGGAGCCCCAACCTCCACCCATGTTTGGGAATTCTTCGTGATGACGCGCCGCACCACCCGTTCCACCCGTTCGTTCCTGCTCCGCCTCCTCCCGGCCCTGGTCGCGCTCGCGGTCCTCGTGCCGACGGCCGCCTCGGCCCTGCCGGTCGACGACTTCGGCAGCTACCAGCCGCAGACCGGCTGCAGCCCGAAGGCGAAGCCCGGCACCCTCAAGCTGGCCGCCTGGCTGCAGAAGACCTACCAGGGCTCCGGCTCGCTCGGGATCAGCCGCTCCTGCAACGACGGCGGTGTCTCCGAGCACAAGGAGGGGCGCGCGTTCGACTGGGAGATCAACGTGCACTCCGCCCGCGACCGGGGCTACGCGGCCGCGTTCCTCGAGCGCGCCTTCGCCACCGACGCCGCCGGCAACAAGGCCGCCCTGGCCCGCCGGATGGGCATCATGTACATCATCTGGAACGACCACATCTACGCGTCCTACGACCACTTCTCCAAGCGGGCCTACAAGAACTCGGGCTGCACGAAGCTCGCGACCTGCGGCGACACGCTGCGGCACCGCGACCACATGCACATCTCGCTCACCCGGGCCGGCGGCGCGGGCACGACGTCCTTCTACACGAAGAAGGCGCCCGCCACACACACCGTCACCCCGAAGCCCAGCACGCCGAAGCCCAGCACCCCCGCGCCCAAGCCGACGGCGCCCAAGCCGACCGCGCCCAAGCCCACCAAGCCCGTCTCGCACCCCGCGCCCACGCATCACGAGCCCGGCGTGCTCGACCTGCGCCGCGTGCCCTACGTCGCGATCAACGTCCGCGCCGACGGCACCGCGAGCACCACGTCGTTCAAGATCGAGAAGGGCGCGACCTACACGGTCACCACCGCTGGCCTGTTCAGCTACGGCAGTCCCCGTCAGGTCGCCGACGCGGCCTGCGTGTGGTCGCCGGGCCGCAAGGCCTTCGTCCCCGGTGCGAGCCGGGCGGTCCGGGCCAGCCAGGGCAGCCTCGACCTCACCGTCAACGGCTTCCCGGTCTACGGCTCCACCTGCTCGGCCAGCCACGTCTACACGGCCACCGTCACCGCCCGCGCCACCCGCACGGTCACTCTCAAGGTGCGCAACACCAAGGCGACGTACGGCGCCCTGGTGGTCACCCTGTCCCGCCGCGGCGCGGACGTGAGCCGCGCCCTGCCGTCGTACCCGTCCCTGCGCCCGGCCCCCGCCTTCACCGGCAGCGCCAGCCGCGGCTACGGGCTGGTCGCCGACACGGTCGCGGTGCCCGCCGACGGCAGCACGGTCAGCACCGGCACCGAGCTCAAGAAGGGCGTGCAGTACCGCCTCACGGTCACCGGCACCGCCGGCCTCGGCTACGGGGTCAGCAGCGACGGCGACTGCCTGCAGGTCGGGGGCAGCTGGTACGAGCAGGCCTCGCTCGACCTGCGCCAGCCCGACCAGGACCACGGCCAGCTCTACGTCGACGGTGCCCCGTTCGTCGCGGACACCGGCAGCTGCGCCAGCCACGTGCACTCCACGACGTTCACCGCCCAGCGTGACGCCACGTTGTCGTTCGCGCTGTGGGACCCGATCTACTCCGGCGGGGCCGACGGCGAGCTCGCGATCAGCGTGCAGCGGCTGACCCCGCTTGCCTCGCCGACCGCGGCTCAGACCGAGGCCTACAACAAGCGTGGCTACGGCTGGACCCAGACCCACGACTGGTTCCAGGTCTCCAGCGCCTCGGGCACGGGCGCCGTCTCCTCGATGCGGCTCAAGGCCGGCGAGCGGGTCTCGGTGCTGGTGCGCGGCACGCAACGGTCGGGCGACACCACCGCCGACGCCTCGTGCGTGCTCACCTCCGACGGCTGGGCGACCCGCGACCCGGAGGTGGCGCTGGACCAGGACGTGCTCGACCTGTGGGTCGACGGCCAGCCGGTCACCTGGCGGGCCCTGGGCCGTTCCGGCACCTGCTCGGACGACCAGCACTCCTACGTCGCGACGTTCACCGCCACCCACAACGGCCCGCTGCGGCTCGCGGTTCTCGACCTCGACTACCGCGACAACCGGGGCACGTTCGACGTCACCCTGCTGCGCGGCTGACCGGGGTCCGCCGTACGGACTTCTCGCAGGTCAACGGGCGGTTTGCCGATACAACTGGAGCGGCGGTCCGGGGGGACCGCCGTGGTCGGCCCGTGCATGGGCAGGGGTGGGAAGGCAACGGCATGTCGGCGTCCGAGGGAACGCGTATCCGCAGCCTGGCCGCGATGGCGCGTGCGCTGGGACGGTCAGACGGTCTGCTGCGCCTGCTCGAGACCGCCGCCGAGGAGATCGCCCGGACCATCGACGCAGCCAGCGTCTCCATCAGCCGCATGGAGTCCGGCTCGATGCGGGTCCGCACCCTGGTCAACGTCGGTGACCTCGGGCCGATCGAGGAGCGCTGGCCCGAGAACGAGTACTACGACCTCGACGAGTACGTCGGCCGCGACGTGCTGCTCGCGCTGCACAACTGGCGCGGCGACCTCGAGGACCCCTCCTGCACCGACGCCGAGCGGTCCCTGCTGCGCGCGGTCGGCAAGGGCTCGTCCCTGGGCGCCCCGGTGCTCGTCGACGGCGAGCTGTGGGGCGAGGTCTGGGCGACCCGGCACGTCGGGGTGGCGCCCTTCGACGAGACCGAGGAGGCCTACGTCGAGGCGCTGATCGCCATCCTGGCCGGGGGAATCTCGCGCTGCCTGCGCGAGGAGTCCCTGGAACGGCTCGCGTTCACGGACCCGTTGACCGGGCTGGCCAACCGGCGTGCGCTCGACCAGGGTGCCGCCGCGGCGTTCGACATCGGGGCAGGGGTGCACCGCCCCGTCACCGTGGTCACGATCGACATCAACCGGCTCAAGGAGGTCAACGACTCCCTGGGCCACACCCAGGGCGACCTGCTGATCCAGTCGGTCGCCCGGGCCCTGCGCAAGTCGTTCACCAGCCTGCCCGGCAGCCTGGTCGCGCGGGTCGGCGGCGACGAGTTCACGGTCCTGGTGCCGGGGCAGGGCGCGGCCGCGGTCGTCGCGCTGACCGACGAGCTGTGCCTGCGCACCTGGAGGCCCGGGACCGGCGCCGGGATCTCCTGCGGCGCGGCCACCGCGGTGATCAGCGCCGGCGACGAGATCACCCCGCACGACCTGTTCGCGGCCGCCGACCGGGCCCAGTACGTCGCCAAGCGCGCCCAGCTCACCTCGACGGTGGTGACCACCGTCGGGGACGTGTTCGCCGACCGGGACTGAGGCCTGGTCCAGACCGGTCCCCCTCCGGGGCGGCTCCGGCTCAAGTACGGCGTCCGGCGCACCGATGACACAGGGAGATCCGGGGGGATCTTGGCTGGGGAAGGCTGCATCGAATGCCGCTCATGTCCGAAGGCGACCGACTGCGGGGGCTCGCGGCGATGGCGCGCGCCCTGGGGCACTCGGAGTCCCTGCGCAGGACCGTCGAGATCGCGGCCCAGGAGGCCCGTCGGGTCCTGGACGCCTCGACCGTCTCACTGCGGCGCCTCGAGGACAGCGGCCGGCTGCGCACGCTGGTCAACGTCGGCACCCTCGCGCGCGGTGAGCTGCGCTGGCCCGACGACGAGCTCCACGACCCCGCCGCGCACGACACCGGCTCCTCCCTGACCGCCCCGGTCGTCGTCGACGGCCAGGACTGGGGCGCCCTGGTGGCGCACCGCCGCCCGGACGAGCCCCCCTTCGACGACGAGCAGACGTCGTACCTCGAGGCGCTGACGGCGATCCTCGCGGCCGCGATCTCGCGCTGCCTGCGCGAGGAGTCGCTCGAGCAGCTCGCCTACCAGGACCCGCTGACCGGGCTGGCCAACCGCCGCGCGCTGGACGAGCGGGCCGCCCGGGCGTTCGACGTGCCGGCGGGCGTACGGCGCACGGTGACCGTCGTGTCCATCGACATCAACCGGCTCAAGGCGGTCAACGACACCCTCGGCCACGTCGCCGGGGACCAGCTGATCTCGTCGGTCGCGTCCACCCTGAGCACGGCCTTCGCCGAGGTCCCGGGCAGCCTGGTGGCCCGGGTCGGCGGCGACGAGTTCGTGGTGCTGGTGTCCGGGCACGACGCCGGTGACGTCGTCGCGATCACCGACGGGCTGTGCCAGCGCACGTGGGCGTTCGGGACCGGCGCCGCGGTGTCCTGCGGCGCTGCCTCACTGGTGGTCACCTCGGACACGGGCCTGGCACCGAGCGACCTGTTCGCCGCCGCGGACCGGGCGCAGTACGTCGCGAAGCGCGCCCGGCTCAGCTGCACCGTGGTGTCCGACCAGGTCGGCGCCGTACCCGTCGAGCGCGCCGGCTGACCGTCGGGAGGACGATGGGGTCATGACCCTGGACGTACGGCGCGCGGCGGACCGGTTCACGACGTTCACCGAGGGCCGCACCACCCGGCACTCGTTCTCCTTCGACCGGCACTACGACCCGGACAACATCGGCTTCGCGCTGCTCGTCGCGCACAACGACGACCTGGTGGGCCCGGGCCACGGCTACGACGACCACCCGCACGCCGACACCGAGATCGTCACCTGGGTCCTCGACGGCGCCCTCGCGCACGCCGACACCGACGGCAACGCCGGCACGGTCACCCCCGGGACGGTCCAGGTGCTCTCCGCGGGCTCCGGGGTGGTGCACGCCGAGCGCAACGCCGGCGGCGAACCCGTGCGGTTCCTGCAGATGTGGCTGCGCCCGTCGGAGGCGGGGCTGCGGCCGTCGTACGCCTCGGCGGACGTGGACGTGACCGCGGACTGGCTCCCCCTCGCCGGCCGGCCCGGGTCCGACGCCGCCGTCGCGGTGCACGCCGACGCGGGCCTGCTCGCCGCGCGCCCCGAGGTCGGCGGCGTGCTCGACCTGCCCGACGCCCCCGCCGTGCACCTCTACGTCGCCCGCGGCAGCGTCGACCTCGAGGGCGCCGGGCCCCTCGTCGCCGGTGACGCCGCCCGGATGCCCGGCGGTGGCCGCCGCCTCACCGCGACGGCCGACGCCGAGGTCCTCGCCTGGGCCATGTACTCCCTGCGCTGACCCCCCACCGAGCGGTCGCTAACTGACACGAAAACCCCGCCGAGCCGTCGTGAAGTTGCACGTGAAACCAGCCGAGCGGGCGCCAGTTGTCAGACGAACCGCGCCGGCACCGGTTCCTCGGTGTGCCCGCCCACGCCGTCCGGCTCGACACGCCAGGCCTGCGACCCGCGCCGGACAGTGACGGCCTCGTGCAGGTCGGTCCCGACGTAGTGCAGGCCGACCCCGTCCTCGGTCGCGTAGCCGCCGGCGAGCGTCCCGGCGGCGACCAGCGAGCGGTAGACCGTACGGCGTGGCTGGTCGTCGACGTCGTCGTGAACGCCGTTGCTCCAGGGCAGGAGCCCGAGCCCGTCGGTGAACGGCGCCAGGTCGTCGCTGAACGAGTCGGTCGGACCTCCGGTGTGCCAGCAGAGGCTGCCGGCGCTGGGGCCGGCGAGCACGATCCCCGCCTCCCAGCACTCGCGCATCACCTCGTCGAGCCCGTGCGCGCGCCACAGCGCCATCAGGTTCACCACGCTCCCGCCCTCGACGAAGATCAGGTCCTGGGCCAGAAGGTGACGCCGTACGTCCGGCACGCTGGGCTGGTTGAAGAGGGTGAGCACCGAGAACTCGACGTGCGGACGCCGCTCGGCCCAGCCCGCACGCTGCTGCTCGATCCAGTCGGGCCGGTCACCGGTGGCGGTGGGCACGTGGCAGACGCGGGGCCGGTCGGCGCCGGTGAGCCCCACGGCGTGGTCGACCAGGTCGGCGTTGGTGCGGTCGTCGCCCGCCCCGACGAGCATCCCGGAGAAGGCGAAGATCTGCGGCGTGGGCACCGGGTCAACCTACCGGTCAGCCGGCGACCGCTCGGCAGGGTCAGGTGAGGACGCGCAGGCCCGCGGGGCGGACGGTGGCGTGCACCGGCAGTGGCGCGAGGCGCTCTCCGTCGCCGTAGGCCACGACCGGGTTGGCGCTGGTGACCCGGACGTCCTCACCACGGAGCACGAGGACCTCGTCGAGGTGCACGTGCGAGCCGTCGTACAGCTTGGGCATGTTGCGGATCAGGGTGAGCTTGCCGGCGGCGCGGATCACGACGACCTCGAGCAGGCCGTCGGTGACGGAGGCGGCGGGGGCGATCTTCATGCCGGCGCCGTAGTAGGCGGAGTTGGCGACGACCACCGAGTAGGCGTCCTCGACGTGGCGCTCCCCGTCGACCTCGACGGTGAACCGGGTGGCGCTGAAGGAGAGCAGCGAGCGGACCGCGGAGTAGGGGTACTGCAGCGCGGTCGGCAGCTTGTGCGCGCGGTCGACGATCTCCGAGGCCAGCGAGTCGACGCCGGCGTAGACCGAGCCGAGCACGACCCGGCGGCCGGCGTCGATCACGTCGACGTCGCGCACCTCCCCGGCGAGCAGGGTGCGGGCCAGGTCGGCCGGCTTCGCGGACAGGCCGAGCATCCGGGCGAAGTCGTTGCCGCGCCCCGACGGGACGATGCCGAGCACGCCCCGCGCCGCCACCACGGCCCCCGCGACCGACGACAGCATCCCGTCGCCGCCCACCGCGACCACCACCTCGCCGCGCTCGGCCGACGCGGTCGCGAGCTCGGCGCAGGCGACCGGGCCAGGGCTGTAGGTCAGCTCGACCCGGGCGCCGGCCTCGCGCAGCAGCTTCGCCACCGGTACGGCGGCCGCGGGCGCCGACCCCCCTCCGGAGGTGGGGTTCACGAGCAGGTGGAAGGCGCGGGTCGAGCTCATGGGACGAGGATGCCCGGGTTGAGCACGCCGCGCGGGTCGACCCGCTGCTTGACCGCCCGGAGCATCTCGACGCCGACCGGGCCGACCTCACGGTCCAGCCACGGCAGGTGGTCGCGGCCGACGGCGTGGTGGTGGGTGATCGTGGCACCGGCCTCGACCATCGCGGTCGTCGCCGCGGCCTTGGCGCCCGCCCACTGGGCGAGCCCGTCACCGTCTTGGGAGGCGGCGACGGTGAAGTACAGCGAGGCGCCGTTCTCGTAGACGTGGCTGATGTGGCAGAGCACCAGGGTGCCCTCGCCGAGCGCGCCCTTCAGCGCCCCGGTCACGGCGGCGTAGACGGCCGGCAGCCGCGACCAGAACGACGCCGTCTCGAGGGTCTCCACGAGCACGCCGACGTCGAGCATCGAGTCGCGCAGGTAGGGGCCGTGGTAGCGGCCGGCCGCCCATGCCTGGCCGCCCTCCTCGCCGAGTGCGGTGCCGCCGAGCTGCTCGAGGCGCTCGGTGACGGCGACCCGGCGGACCGCGACGGCGGCCGGGGTGCCCTCGAAGCCGGCGAGCAGCAGGCACCCGCCGGCCGACTCGCCCCCGACCTCGTCGGGCTTGGCCAGGTTGATCGCGGTCTCGTTCTCGTCGGAGAGTCGCAGCACGGTCGGCGCGATGCCTTCCTGCGCGAGGGTGCGCAGGGCGGTGCTGCCCTCGGCGAAGGAGCCGAACCGCCAGGCGTCGTACACCTTGTCGGCGGGCACCGGCCGGACCTTCACGGTGACCGAGGTGATCACGCCGAACGCGCCCTCGGAGCCGAGCACCAGCTGGCGCAGGTCGGGGCCGGCGGCGGTCGCCGGGGCGCTGCCGAGCTCGAGGGTGCCGAGCGGGGTGGCGACGGTGAGGCCGAGGACGAGCGCGTCGAAGCGGCCGTAGCCCGACGACGCCTGGCCCGAGGACCGGGTGGCCGCGAAGCCGCCGATGGAGGCGTACTCGAACGACTGCGGGAAGTGGCCGAGGGTGAGCCCGTGCTCGGCGAGCAGCGCCTCGGCCTCCGGGCCGAGCAGCCCGGCCTCGAGCACGGCGGTGCCGGACTCGGCGTCGACGGAGACCAGCCGGTCGAGCCGACGCAGGTCCAGGGCCACCACCCCGGCGTAGCCGGCGCGGGTCGCGACCAGGCCGCCGACCACGGACGTGCCGCCGCCGAAGGGCACCAGCGCGACCTTCTGCTCGCTGCACCAGGCGATGACCGCGGCGACCTCGTCGTGCGTCCCGGGCGTGAGTACGGCGTCCGGAGCGTCGGTGGCGTCGCCGGCGCGCATCCGCAGCAGGTCGGGGGTCGACTTGCCGCGGGTGTGCCGGACCCGGGTGTCGTGGTCGAGGTGCACGTGCTCGTCGCCGAGCAGCCCGCGCAGGGCGGCGACGTGCTCGTCGGTGAGCGTGCTGTCGGGGACCTGCACCTCGGCGAGCGGCACGGTGGCCTGCTCCCGGGCCGGCCCGAAGGCCAGCTCGACCAGGCCACGGGCGGCCTCGGGGAGCGGGGCGGCCTCGGCGGGGTCGCCCCAGCGGGCCCAATGCATACGTCCGGGCATACGTCCGGGCATGTCTGTTCTCTCGGTCACGTGTTACAGTGTGACACATGACGTCTATTCGTCACAATGACGAGCCCGGGACCGACCAGCCCACCGCCGACGAGGCACTCCTCGACGCCGCCCGCGAGGGCATCCTGGCGGTCGGCTGGAAGCGCAGCACCCTCACCGACGTGGCCCGCCGCGCGGGGGTGTCGCGGATGACGATCTACCGCCGCTGGCCCGACATGCAGACCCTGCTCGGGGACCTGATGACCCGCGAGTGGTCGACGCTGGCGCTCGGCCGCACGGTCGCCGACGACGGCCCGGCGCGGGTGCGGGTGGTGCGCGCGGTGAGCGCGACCGTCGCCGCGCTCCGCGGCAACGAGCTGTTCCGCAAGATCGTCGACGTCGATCCCGAGCTGCTGCTGCCCTACCTCCTCGACCGCCGCGGCCGCACCCAGGACGCGCTGCTCGAGCTGCTCGCCGCGGTCGTCACCGAGGGCCAGCGCGACGGCTCGGTCCGCGCCGGGGACGCCACCCTGCTGGCCCGCTCGGTGCTGCTCACCGCCCACGGCTTCGCACTGTCGGCCGGCACCATGACCTCGGACGCGATCGGTCTCGCCGACCTCGACGCCGAGCTCGCCGTCCTCACCGACCACTACCTCGCCCCGTGAGCGCCCCCACCGAGCGCGGCGCCCTGGACGCCGTACGACGCCAGGCGGAGCTGCACGCGGTGCTCGACGGCCGCACCGTCGACCTACTCGTCGTCGGCCTCGGCGTCACCGGCGCCGGTGTCGCGCTGGACGCCGTCACCCGCGGCCTCGACGTGGTCGCCGTCGACGGGCACGACCTCGCCTTCGGCACCTCCCGCTGGAGCTCCAAGCTGGTGCACGGCGGGTTGCGCTACCTCGCGCACGGCCAGGTCGCGGTCGCCCACGAGAGCGCCGTCGAGCGCGGCATCCTGATGACCCGGACCGCCCCGCACCTGACCCGCGCGCTGCCGATGCTGCTGCCGCTGGTGCCGATGGTCAGCCGCAGCGCCTCGGCGCAGGCCCGCGCCGGCTTCGTCGCCGGCGACCTGCTGCGCGCCGGCGCCCGCACCTCCCGCGGCGTGCTGCCCCGGCCGCGCCGGCTGTCCCGGACCGAGACCGCGGCCCTGGCGCCCGGCCTGCGCCGCCAGGGCCTGCGCGGCGGCCTGCTCTCCTGGGACGGACAGCTCGAGGACGATGCGCGCCTGGTCACCGGGCTGGCCCGGACCGCGGCGTCCTACGGCGCCACCGTCCTGACCCGGGTCCGCGCCCTCGAGCTCTCCGGGACCGGCGCCACCGTTCGCGACGAGCTGACCGGCCGGACCGGCACGATCAGCGCCCGGACCGTCGTGAACGCGGCCGGCGTCTGGGCCGGGGACCTCGTCGAGGAGGTCGCCCTGCGGCCCTCGCGCGGCACCCACCTGGTCCTGCGCGCCGAGAGCCTGCCCGGCCTGCGGGTCGCGGTGATGGCACCGGTGCCGGGCGACGGCAGCCGGTTCGTGTTCGCTCTGCCCCAGCCCGACGGCCTGGTCTACGTCGGCCTGACCGACGAGCCGGTCGACGGACCGGTGCCGGACGTGCCCGAGCCGAGCGAGGCCGAGATCGGCTTCCTGCTCGACGTGATCTCCGCGGTCTTCGAGCACCGGCTGGAGCGGACCGCCGTGGTCGGTGCCTACGCCGGCCTGCGCCCGCTGCTCGCCGCCGGCGGCCGCACCTCCGACCTGTCGCGCCGGCACGCGGTGCTCACCTCGGCCACCGGCGTGGTCACCGTCGTCGGCGGCAAGCTCACCACCTACCGCCGGATGGCCCAGGACGCCGTCGACGCCGCGGTCGCCCGGGGCGGCCTCGCCGCAGGCCCGTGCCGGACCACCGACCTGCCGCTGCTCGGCGCCGCCGGACCGGCGGTGCTGCGCCGGGTCGAGGCACCGGAGCGGCTGGTCCGCCGCTACGGCACCGAGGCGCTGGCCGTGCTCGACAACGCCCGTGCCGTGACCGGGCTGCCCGACGAGACGCTGCTCGCCCCGGTCGCCGACGGGGTGCCGGTGACGCTCGCCGAGCTGGTCTTCGGGGTGACCCACGAGGGCGCCCTCGACGCCGACGACCTGCTCGACCGACGGGTCCGTGTCGGGCTGGTGCCCGCGGACCGGGCCGCGGCGCTGCCCGCCACCGAGCGAGCGCTTGCGTTCGTCGCGGCCGCGCGCCGCTAACGCGTGAGTGCGCCGACCTTGACCGGGTCGGCCTCGGGCGAGGCGTACATCCAGTGCGTCACACCGCTGCTGGTGCGACCGGTCAGGAACTCCAGGACCGGCTCGGCGAGCGGCCGGTAGGGCAGGTTCCCGAGCGCCCGCACGGCGTCGTCCCGGGCGAACCAACCGGCCTCGAGCACCTGCCCGTCGGGGTCGTCCACCGCGATCGTGGGGTCGTGCACCTCGGTGGTGAAGTTCCAGGCCAGCGACTTCTTCTCCCCCGACGTGGTCGACGTCGTCCCGAACAGGCGCAGGTCGGCCTCGGCAACCCTCACGCCGGTCTCCTCCGCGAGCTCGCGTACGGCGCCTGCGACCGGGGTCTCGTGGCGCTCCACGCCTCCGCTGGGGATGTTCCAGTAGGCGCCGCCCCAGTGCGGCAGCCGCTCCCGAACCAGCAGCACCCGGTGCTCGTGCACGGCGATGACCCCGGCGAAGCGTTGCTCCTGCATGGACCGCAACCTATACGGCGAGGTCCGTGACGACCTCCGCGCCGGGCAGCAGGCCGAGCACCTCGCCGGGCAGCAGCAGCTTGGACCGCCGTACCCCGGACCCGATCACGGCCACCGGGATGCCCAGGCAGCGCTCGTCGACCAGCACCCGCCAGCCCTCGGGGAGCCCGAGCGGGGTGATCCCGCCGTACTCCATCGCGGTCTCCTCGACCGCGCGCTCGTGGGCGTGGAAGGACGCCTTGCGGACGTCGAGGGTGCGCTTGACGAGGTTGTTGACGTCGGCGCGGGTGTCGGCGCGGACCACGCAGGCGGCGACGCGCTCCTCGCCGGCCCGCTTGCCCGAGACCACCACGCAGTTGGCGCCGCAGGTCGCGGGCAGGTCGTAGGCCTCGTTGAGGGCGGCGGTGTCGGCGAGCGCAGGGTCGATCTCGACGACGCCGACCCGGTCCGCGTGCGCCCAGCCGGCGAGGGCGGCGGCCACCGTCGGGGCGAGCAGGTCGGGGCGGTCCAGGGCGGGCACGGGCACCAGCGCACCCAGCGTCAACGTCTCCATGCCCCCACCGTAGGAGACACCGGCACGACGCGATCTGCGACTTACGGAACGTCCTGGTCTGGGTTAAGGTGCCGACGCCACGGCGCTCGGGAGCCGTCCCTGGGGGTCCTTCCGCGCGCCACGGCAGAGGTCCTGCCGGCCGCACGGTGCGCGCCGGCCGATGCACCCTGAGGGAGACCCATCGTGTCCACGACCACCCGTCGTGCCCGCCTGGCGGCAGCCGCCGCCTGCCTTGCACTCGGCACCGCCCCGTTCCTGGCCGGGGGTGGCGACGCCACCGCCGCGCCGGCCCCGGCGGACGCCAAGAAGATCGACCTGCTCGCGATCAACGACTTCCACGGCAACCTGGAGAAGATCCCCTCCAGCTCGTCGTCGGGCCGGATCAACAGCACCCCGGCCGGCGGCGCGGAGTACCTCGCCAGCCACCTCGACCAGATGCGCGCCGCCGACGCCGCTCAGGACGTCCCCACCATCACCGTCGCCGCGGGCGACCTGATCGGCGCGAGCCCGCTGCTGTCGGCGGCGTTCCACGACGAGCCGACCGTGACCGCGCTGAGCATGATGGGCCTCGACGTGGCCTCGGTGGGCAACCACGAGTTCGACGAGGGCTACAAGGAGCTGCTGCGGATGCAGAACGGCGGCTGCCTGCCCGACGGCGACGGCGCCAACAACCAGAACTCCTGCCCCGACGCCGCGCACCCGTTCACCGGCGCGCGCTACCACTACCTGGCCGCCAACGTGAAGTACACCGGCACCGACCGGACCGTCTTCCCCGGCACCTGGGTGAAGAAGGTCCAGGGCGTCCCGGTCGGCTTCATCGGGATGACCCTCAAGGCGACCCCGGACATCGTCACCAAGTCCGGCGTCGAGGGCCTCACCTTCACCGACGAGGTCGCCACCGCCGACGCCGCGGCCGACGCGCTCGACAAGGCCGGCGTGAAGACCATCGTGGTGCTGCTGCACCAGGGCGCGGTCCCCGCGGACGCCACGAAGTACGACGGCTGCGTCGGCGTCGACGGCCCGGGCCTGACCATCGCGAAGAGACTCTCCTCGAAGATCGATGTGGTCGTGTCCGGCCACACCCACCAGGCCTACAACTGCACCGTGCAGGACCCGGCCGGCCGGCCGCGCCTGTTCACCAGCGGGTCGTCGTACGGCCGGATGATCACGCAGATCCACCTCGCGGTGAACCCGCAGACCAAGGACGTCGAGCGCGACACGACCTGGGCGCAGAACCAGATCGTGACCAACGCCGACGGCACCCCGGCGCGCCAGGACATCACCGACCTGATCGCGAAGTTCAACGCCTACGTGGCCCCGATCAAGAACAAGGTGCTCGGCCAGATCGCCCCCGCCGACGCGCAGGACACCCTCTCGCGTACCGCGGATGCCGACGGTGACTCGCCGCTCGGCAACCTGATCGCCGACTCCCAGCTGTCCGACGCCTCGACGATCACCCAGGGCAAGGTCCCGGTGGTGGCGCTGATGAACCCCGGTGGCATCCGCGCCGACCTCGTCGAGGACGCGAACAAGAACGTCACGTTCGGCGCCGCGTTCACCGTGCAGCCGTTCAACAACTACGTGGTGTCGATGGACCTCACCGGCCAGCAGCTGCTCGACGTGCTCAACCAGCAGTGGAACGGCAAGAACGAGGGCGGCCCGAACAACAAGATCCTCCAGGTCGCCGGCGTGTCCTACACCTACTCGCGCGGGCTCGCTGCGCAGAACGGCGTGGACGCCCTGATCCCCGGCAGCGTCAAGGTCGACCTCGACCACGACGGCACCGCCGAGACCCCGCTCGACCCGGCCGCGACCTACCGCACGGTCGTGAACTCGTTCCTCTCCGACGGCGGCGACGGCTTCACGACGCTGGCCTCCGGGACGAGCAAGTACTTCGGCGGCCTGGACATCGACGCCCTCGCGTCGTACCTGTCCGCGCACCACCCGTACACGCCCGTCCCGACCGACCGGGTCTCCTCGGTCAGCTGACGCGCTGTTCAACCCTGGGGGCCGTTTACCAGGGTATGCAGGAAATCTGCCGCTCCCCATGGGGAAATCACCATGGGGAGCGGCAGTTTCTCGACATCACCTGGTAAACGGGGCGACGCGTTCAGCCCCTCACCTCGTGGCGCAGCCGGAGGCCGGCGAGGGCAGCGACGAGCAGGGTGAGCCCGGTGGCCAGCAGCACCCCGGCCGACCCGAGGGAGCCCTCGGCCCAGTCGGTCAGCGCCTCGGGGACGGCCAGGGTCGCGGCGGCGACACCGGTGGCGAGGAACGGCCACGACGGTCGTACGACGAACCCGGTGAACGCGGCGACGGCGACCAGGGCGGTGAGCGTGTAGGCGACCCACTGCGGGTCGTCGAAGGCGGGGACCTGCGCGCCGATCAGGACCAGCAGGCAGCCGAGGATCCGGCCGGGCACGACCTCGTGCCACACGTGGCGCTCGGCGAGGGCGACCCAGGAGGCGCCCAGGGCCACCACGACCAGGCCGAAGAGCCAGCCGTGCTCGGCGTGCACCGCGTCGAGACCGGAGGGCACCATCGTGAACGCGGCGACCGCCGTCGCGACCTGGCCTACCACGCTCGGCGCGACGAGGTAGCCGGCCACCGCCACCAGCAGCGCCACCCCCGCGCCGAGCAGCACGTCACGGCTCTCGTCGGTCCAGGTACCGGGGTTGTCGGCGAGCAGGCCGACCGCGAAGCCGGCGGACAGCGCTGCCCCGGCGGAGAGCACCGAGGCGAGCCGGCGCCGCACGTCGTTCACGTCGTCGCGCAGCGCGGACCGGCCGCCGGCGGACCCCACCAGCACCCCGACCGCGGCGGCGAGCAGGAGCGCGATCCCGGCCAGCAGGCCCACCTGGGCTCCCCGCGAGAGGTCGGTCCAGGTGGTGGAGAAGAACAGCACGGCCGCGCCGACGACGAACGCGCCGCCGACGTAGCCGGCCACCTCCGACATCCGGCGACGCAGCGGCACGACCCCAGGGGACGACTGGGACGTCGGGGCGTAGGGGATCGGCGCGATCAGGTGCTGGGCGAGCACCCGCACGGCGTCAGCGCGCCGCTCGGGCTCCACCACACCGGCGTCGACGAGCGCGCCGGCCAGGTCCTGGGGTCTCGGGTCCGTGGTCATGGCACCAGCGTGCGGTGCGGGCGACCCCGCGCGACAGAGTCGGAGTACTCAGATTCGGGGGCGGCTCAGGCCCGCGGCAGCCGGACCGCGAGGCTCGTGCCCGGCCCCGGTTCGAGCACCAGGGTCGCGCCGAGCGCCTCGACGGTGTCGGCGATCGACAGCGCGCCAGCCCTCGAGCCGTCGGCGGGCGCCTCGTCGCTGACCCGCAGGTGCACGTGGTCCTCGGCGTCGCGCACCATCAGCGTCACCCGGCCCTCACCGACGAGCAGGGCGTCCTCGAGCAGCGCGTCGAGCACCTGGTCGATCGGCCCGGGCGGCAGCCGCACCAGCGCAGGGCCTGGCGCGTCGGCCACGATCACCCGGCCGGGACGCAGGTGCCGCTCCCACCGTCGTACGGCGTCCGCGGCCAGTGAGGTCACGTCGACCTCCTGGCCGACACCGAGCCGACCGCCGCGGGTGCGTTCGAGCAGCTGACCGACGGTGTTGCTGAGCCGATCCACCTCGGCGAGCCCGCGGTGCACCTGGGCGGCGACGCCGCCGGGCAGCGCCGGGTCGAAGGTGAGGTCCTCGAGCTCGAGGCGGAGCGCGGTGATCGGGGTGCGCAGCTCGTGCGAGGCCTCGGTGGCGAAGCGACGTTCGCGGCGCAGCAGCTCACGCAGCTGCTCGGCGCTGGTCTCCAGGGCGCGACCGATCGTGTCGGCCTCGGGGATCCCGTAGCGGGTCACCTCGATGTCGAAGCGGCCACGGCCCAGCGACAGCGCGTGCTCGGCCAGCTCGCGGAACGGCCGTGCCAGGCGGCGGGCGATCAGGAACCCGAGCCCCGCGGCGCCGAGCGCGATCGCCATCCCGACGAGCACCAGCGGCAGCAGGGTGCGGGCCACCTCGGCCTGCACGTCGGCGCCGGCCCGTCGTACGGTCACCGACCCGCCGCCGGGCAGGGTGCGGGTCCGGGCCAGGTCGTTGCCGGGGTCGGCGGTGCTGTAGTCGGAGCCGGTGACGGTGGTGCGCACCCCGGCGGCGTCGACGTACTCCAGCCGCTCGCCCGGCCCGACCAGCGGGCGCAGGAACGCCCGGTCGACGGGCGAGCCGGCGGCGAGCCGTTGCTCGGCGGCGACCGCCAGCCACCCGCTGGCCGAGGCGACCTCCGCGGTCTCCCGGGCGGTGACGGCGTGGTCGACTGCATAGGCGCGCGAGAGCGCGAAGACACCGACCACCAGGATCGCGACGAGAGCGAAAGCGGCCGCGAGGCGCTCACGCATCGACCGGGCCGTCCTCCAGACGGAAGCCGACGCCCCGGACGGTCACCACCCGCGACGGGCTGTTGTTCTCCTCGAGCTTCTGGCGCAGCCGGCCGACGGTGACGTCGAGGGTCTTGGTGGAGCCGAACCAGTTGGCGTCCCACACCTCGTCCATCAGCCGCTCGCGGGTGACCACGGAGCCGCGGTCGTCACACAGCAGGGCGAGCACGTCGAACTCCTTCGACGTCAGCGCGACCTCCTGCCCGTCGGCCCACACCTGGCGGCGGGCGACGTCCACGCGCAGCCCGTCGACGGGGACGGCCGTTCCGTTCTCGGACTCCGCCGCGCCGGCGCCGGTCGGGTTGCGCCGCAGCAGGGCACGGATCCGGGCCAGCAGCTCGGCGAGACCGAACGGCTTGCTCATGTAGTCGTCGGCGCCCACATCGAGGCCGACCACGCGGTCGAGCTCGCCGCCACGGGCGGTCAGGATCAGGATCGGCATCGCGTGCCCGGCGTCGCGGACCTGCCGGCACACGTCGAGCCCGTCCATGTCGGGCAGGCCGAGGTCGAGGATCATCACGTCGACCCCGCCGCCCAGCGCCCGGTCCACGCCCGGTCGACCGGCGGCGACGCGCTCGACGTCGTAGCCTTCGCGCTCGAGGGTGCGGACCAGCGGCGCGGCAATGCCGTCGTCGTCCTCGATCACGAGCACGGTGCTAGCCATGCTGGGAGCATAGGGAATCGATCAGCGCTTCGGGCGAAGTCCGGGTGCGAGTACCACGGCGAGCACAAACGCCTCTGCCACGAGCGCGACCAGCCCCAGGGGGCCGATCCCCCCGTGAAGGGACGGCGCACCGGGCAGCCCGACCGCCAGGTTGAGCGCCTGCCCGGTGCCGAGCGCGACCGCGAGCCCGGCCACCCCCATGCGGCTGGCCACGCTCTCGGAGGCCCACAGCCAGGCGACGGTGCCGAACGCGAGCACCAGCAGGCCGGCGGCGACCAGCCCGAGGTAGGGCGCGGCGCCGGTGACCTCGGGGAGCTTCGCGGCGAGCGCGACACCCATGGCGAGAGCGCCGAGTGCGGCCAGCCGGCTGCTGCGACGGGGGTCCAGACGCAGCGCGGCGTCGGAGGGCGACGGGGTGGTGCGGCCAGCGAGGGCCGCCTCGACACCGGAGTCGAGCAGGGACAGATGTGGACCTCGAAGGTGCCCGGCACGGATCGCTGCCGGCCGCACCGGGACGGGCCGGGGGAGCCCGGAGACCCGGACCGAGTCGCCTGCAGGTTGGTCACGGACGTCGAGGTACCGGCCGGGAGCCTTGGCTCTCCCGGTGACGGTGCTCGGCGTCGCATCCATGTCGTGCACCTTCGAGGTCGAGACCCTGCCGGGCCCGCACGGGGGATTCGCGGGCCCGACAGGGAGCCTGTCGGATCGGGTGCTCCGGTGCTGCCGGTCTTTCCCGATGACACAAAACTACGGGCCGGCAAACCACCACGGGGCAACGCGAAAGCCCCGCGCGCTCCACAGTTCGGTAACGCAGCCGTGTCGGTGCTTCCCGTGCTCGTTACCTGGCTCGTTACCGGGCTCGTTACCCGCGTCGTACGGCGGCCGCGTCGATGACCAGGCGGGGGTGCGCGAGCGCGCCGAGCCGCAGCCCGTCGCCCACCAGCCGGGGTCCCTCCTCGAGGTCGGCGACCAGCACCGTGACGTTGTCGCGCCCACCGCCTGCGAGGGCAGCGTCGATGAGGGCGTCCGCGGCCTCGTCGCGGTCGGGGCTGGCCAGGCAGCCGGCGATGGTGACGTCGTCGGCCATGTCGGAGAGCCCGTCGCTGCAGACCAGCAGCCGGTCGCCGAGGAACAGCTCGACGCCGAGCACGTCGGGCTTGGGTGCCTCGGTGCCGTCGAGGGCGTGCAGCACGACGTTCTTCCAGGGGTGGGTGCGCGCCTCCTCACGGCTGATCCGGCCCTCGTCGACCAGCGACTGCACGAACGTGTGGTCGTGGGTGAGCTGGCGCAGCTCGCCCTCGCGGAGCAGGTAGGCGCGCGAGTCGCCGATGTGCGCGAGCGCGCTGGTGAGCCCGTCGGTGAGCACCGCGGTCAGCGTGGTGCCCATCCCCTGCCGGGACGGTTCGGCCTCGCTGCCGGCGCGGAGCTGGTCGTGGGTCAGGTCGACGGCCCGTCGCAGCAGCGCCACCAGGTCGGCGTCGTGCTCGGCGGCGAGCGCCATCGCCGTGGTCACGTAGGCCGCTGTCGCCGAGGCCACCTCGCCGGCCGCGGCACCGCCCACCCCGTCGGCCACCAGCTGCAGGGTCGGTCCCGCGAAGCCGGAGTCCTCGTTGTGGTCGCGCACCAGGCCGACGTGGGTGCGTCCCGAGGACGCGAAGCGCAGCACGGTCAGAGCACCTGTTCGCCGTACATCTCACCGAGCGGGTCGCTGATCAGCTCGATGCGGGCGCCGTCGGGGTCGGTGAAGTAGACCGACACCTCGCTGTGCACCTCGTGGGTCACCCCGGCCTCCTCGAGACGACCGACCGCGGCGTGCCACTGCTCGGGCTCCACGGAGATTGCGCAGTGATGGAGTCCGCCGAGCACCTCGGCGTAGGGGCCGAGGTCCAGTCCGGGGAAGTCGAAGAAGGCCAGCAGGTTGCCGTTGCCGATGTCGAAGAAGAAGTGCGTCGACCCCGGGTAGTCGCGGTTCTCGATCATCTCCGTCAGCGGGAAGCCGAGCACGTCCTGGTAGAAGCGCACGGTCCGCTCGACGTCGCTGGAGATCAGTGCGGTGTGGTGCAGGCCTCGGGCGGCGCTCACGGGCCGCTCGGCCGGCGGCCGGAGGTGGGCCGTCCGGATCCGCTCCCGCTCCGCCGTGACCGCAGTGAGGTCGATGTCGTTGTCGGGCATGGCAGGCATCCTGTCAGGCGCCGCGCAGGAAGCGCAGCAACAACGGCCCCGCGGTGTGCGAGCCGGACTCGCCGACGTCGACGAACACCGCGACCGCGAGGTCCCCGTGCACCGCCACCATCCACGCGTGGGTCTGCGGCGGCACCTTGTCGCCGAACTCCGCGGTGCCGGTCTTGGCCAGCACTGGCGCCCCGGGAAGCCCGCCGAGCAGCGCCCCGCTCCCCGAGGTGACCACGCCACGCATCAGCGTGCGCAGGCTCGCCGCCTCCCCCGGCTTCAGCGGCGGACCCGGCGGCTTCCGGTCGCCGGAGGCGTCCGGCAGCAGGAGAGGTACGACGGTCCGTCCCGCCGCGACCGAGGCGACGACCGTGGCCATCGCGAAAGGGGAGGCCAGCACCGTGCCCTGCCCGATCATCGAGGCCGCGTGCCCGGTCTCGGAGGAAGCCGCCGGCACCGAGCCGAAGAAGACCGGGAAGCCGAGGTCGTGGTCGACGCCGAGTCCGAGCGAGGCGGCGGCCCGGGCCAGGTCGCCGGAGTCGACCTTCTTCTCCTGGGAGATGAAGGCGGTGTTGCAGGAGTCGGCGACCGCCGTGCGCAGCGGGATCCGGCCGATCCCCGATGCCGGGTAGTCGGAGTAGTTGGTGAACTTCTTGCCGTCGACCACCAGCGCCCGCGTGCAGGGCACCACGCTGTCAGGGGTCAGTCCGGACCGCAGCAGGGCCAGGCTGGAGACCACCTTGAACGTCGAGCCGGGGGCGTAGCGGCCCACGGTCGCGGTCGCGTAGCCTGCGGACCCGGGCCCGTTGGCGGCGACGAGAAGGTGCCCGTCGGAGGGGCGGACCGCGACCAGCGCCGCGGCCGGACCGGTGCCGGCCAGCACCTGCTCGGCGAGCGTCTGCAGCCGCGGGTCGAGGGTGGTGCGCAGCGGCTTGCCGGGCACAGGCTTCGCGGTGAACAGGGTGCGCGAGGCACCCTTCGGGTCGACGGCGCTGACGGTGACGCCGGGCGTGCCGCGCAGCTGCTCGTCGTAGCGCAGCTCCAGCCCGGAGAGCCCCGCCTGGTCGCCGGGGGCGTAGACGCCCTTGCTCTTCGTGACGATCTCGGCGGTCACCTCGCCGACCGAGCCGAGCAGGGACCGCGCGAAGTCGTGGGTGGGCGCGAGCGGCAGGGTGCCGGTCACCGTCCCGATCCCGGGGATGGCGGGGTGGCTGTGCGTGAGCCCCGCGGGCTCCTCACCCTCCCGGACCACCAGCCCCTCGACGAACGCCTTCGGCCCGGCGGCGGCCACCCGCTTCACGAACGCTGCCGCGTCGATGCCGAGCAGCCCGGCCAGGGCCCTGGCCGAGACCAGCGCCTGGGCGGCGGGGACCTGCGCCTTGTCGATGCCGTAGCGGACCACCGGGCGCTCGCTGACCAGCAGCGCCCCGCTCGCACCCAGGATGTCGGCGCGCGGTGCGGCGTGCGCGGCCAGCCGCAGGGTCTCTCCCGCCGTCAGCGTCGGCGCGACGAGGTCCGGCGTGATCCTCGGCGACCAGGCGCCGTTCTTCTTCGTGAGTCGTGCCCGGACGTCGTACGCCCAGGGGGTGGTGGACCCCGGCAGCGTCCAGGACCAGTGCAGGGTCGCGGTCGCAGTGTCACCCTGCTCGGTCACGTCCCCGACCGCCACCTTCGGGGTGGCCCTGCCCATCCCGGCGGTGACGGCGTGCAGCGTCCGCTCGGCCGCCAGGCCGCGCGCGAGCCTGGCGGCGGCGTCCTTCGCGCCCGGGCCGTCGTCGCCGCTGCAGCCAGCAGCGGCGACGGCGAGGGCGAGCACCAGGGCGGGAATTCCGAGACGTGTGCGATCCACGCTCCGATCAGACCACACAGGTACGACGGCCGGCGACGGCCCAGCGATGAGTCCTGGTGCCCGCGCCGGTCACTACAGTGAGACCAGGAGGCGTGCATGAGCGTGCAGACCGAAGCGGTGCCCACCTACGCACCGGAGCTGACCCGGGCCGACGAGGCCGCGTTCCCGCAGGAGGCGGACGGCTACCGCCGCGAGCTCTTCGCGCACTGCTACCGGATGACCGGCTCCGTGCACGACGCCGAGGACCTGGTCCAGGAGACCTACCTGCGCGCCTGGCGGGCCTACGGCGCGTTCGAGGGCCGCTCCTCGGTCCGCACCTGGCTCTACCGGATCGCCACCAACGTCTGCCTGACCGCGCTCGAGGGGCGGGAGCGACGGCCGCTGCCGACCGGCCTCGGCGCCCCGGGATCCACCGCGGGCGACCCGCTCGACGAGCGCGCCGAGGTGCCCTGGCTGCAGCCGGTCCCCGACGCGCTGGTCGCCGACGCGCTGGTCGCCGACCCGGCCTCGGTGGTGACCGACCGGGACAGCATCCGGCTCGCGTTCGTGGCCGCCCTCCAGCACCTGCCGGCCCGGCAGCGCGCGATCCTGATCCTGCGCGACGTGCTGCGCTGGCGGGCGGCCGAGGTGGCCGAGGCCCTGGAGACCACGACCGCCGCGGTCAACAGCGGGCTCCAGCGCGCGCACGCGACACTGGCCAAGGCGCAGCTCTCCGAGGACGAGGTCGGCGACCCGACGCCGGAGCAGCGGGAGATGCTCGAGCGCTACGTGCAGGCGTTCTGGGACAAGGACGTCGACGCGATCGTGGCGATGCTGACCCGCGACGCGATCTGGGAGATGCCGCCGTTCGCCGGCTGGTACTCCGGCGACGCGAACATCGGCCGCCTCATCGACACCCAGTGCCCGGGCGGCGTGCACGACATGCCGATGGTGCCGACCCTGGCCAACGGCCAGCCGGCGTTCGGGCTCTACATGCGCACCGCGGCCGGCGACTTCGAGCCGTTCCACCTGCAGGTGCTCACCCTCGACGGCCACGAGGTCAGGCACGTCGTGGCGTTCTTCGAGCCCACCCTGTTCGGGGTGTTCGGCCTGCCCGAGCGCCTGCCCGCCGACCACGGCTGAGCGCCGTGGCCGCCCCCGGGGCGACGCGCCTCGACCTCGGCCCGGCCCTGCTCGAGCGCGCCGTCGGCTACACCCGCGGCTGCCTGGCGCTGGTCCGGCCCGACCTGCTCGACGCCCCGACCCCCTGCACCGACTGGGACCTGCGCACCCTGCTGCGGCACCTCGACGACTCGCTGGCCGCGTTCACCGAGGCCGGCAGCGTCGGCGCCGTCGCGCCTTCCCCGCCCGTCGAGCCTCCACCGTTGGTCGGGCCCGTCGAGACCAGAGACGTCGTCGCGACCAGCACCCGCGCCAGCGCCCTGCTCGCGGCCTGGACCGACCCGCCCTACCCCGCGGTCGAGGTGGCCGGGCACCTGGTGGGCACCGACCTGCTGGCCGGGGCGGGCGCCCTCGAGGTCGCGGTGCACGGCTGGGACGTCTCCGTCGCCTGCGGCGCACCCCGGCCGCTGCCGGCGCTGGTCGCGCTGGACCTGCTCGACCTGGTGCCGCTGCTGGTCGGTCCGGCCGACCGGCCGCTGCGCTTCGCTCCCCCGGTTGCCGTACGGCGCTCGGCGGCACCCTCGGCCCGGCTGCTCGCGGCGCTGGGCCGGGTCAGTCCCGGGACGTGAACCGGAGCGCGCCGTCGTCGAGGCGGCCGTGCCGGACGGTGAGCACGTCGCGCAGGTAGTTCATCCGCAGCCGCCACGGGGCCCGCGAGCCCTGCTTGGGGAACCGGTCCACCGCGCGCTGCACGTAGCCCGACGCGAAGTCGAGGAACGGCTCCTCGCCGACCTCCGGGTCGCGCTCGGGGACGACCGCGGCAGCACCCGTGCTGCGCAACCGCTGCAGCAGCCGGACGACGTACTCGCTGACCAGGTCGGCCTTCAGCGTCCACGACGCGTTGGTGTAGCCGACGACGTAGGCGAAGTTGGGCACGCCGGAGAGCATCATCCCCTTGTAGGCCATCGTCTCCGGGAGAGAGACGGGACGGCCGTCGACGACGAGGTCCATGCCGCCGAACGCGAGCAGGTTCAGTCCGGTGGCGGTGACCACCACGTCGGCCTCGAGCTCACGGCCGGAGGCCAGCCGGATCCCCTTCGCGGTGAACGTGTCCACGTGGTCGGTGACCACCTCGACGTGGCCGCGCCGGATCGAGCGGAACAGGTCGCCGTCGGGGACGAAGCAGAGCCGCTGGTCCCACGGGTCGTAGGACGGGCCGAAGTGGGTGTCGACGTCGTAGCCCTCCGGCAGCGCCTGCACGGTGCCCTTGCGGATCAGTGCGCGCACCAGGGCCGGGCGGCGCCGGCTCAGCTGGTAGAAACCGGTCGCGACCAGCACGTTCTTCCAGCGCACGGCGCGGTAGGCAGCGCCCTCGGGCAGCCGCCGCCGCAGCACCTGCGCGACCTTGTCGACGGCCGGCAGCGAGACCACGTAGGTCGGCGAGCGCTGCAGCATGGTCACGTGCCCGGCCGCCCCGTCACCGGTGGCCATCGCGGGCACCACGGTGACCGCGGTGGCGCCGCTGCCGATCACGACCACCCGGCGTCCGGCGTAGTCGAGGTCCTCGGGCCAGTGCTGCGGGTGCACCACCTCGCCGGCGTAGTCCTCGATCCCCGGGAACGGCGGCAGGTAGCCGCGGTCGTAGTCGTAGTAGCCCGAGCAGCACCACAGGAACCCGGCCGTGACCGTCTCGGTGCCGCCCTCGGGTGTGCTCGTCTGCACCGTCCACATCGCGGTCGCGGAGTCCCAGTCGGCCCGCGTGACCCGGCGTCCGTAGCGGACGTGCTGGTCGACGCCGTACTCCCGGGCGGTGTCGTGCACGTAGCGCAGGATCGACGGTCCGTCGGCGAGCGCCTTGTCACCGGTCCACGGCCGGAACCGGTAGCCGAGGGTGAACATGTCGCTGTCGCTGCGCACCCCGGGGTAGCGGAACAGGTCCCAGGTGCCGCCGATCGCGTCGCGCGCCTCGAGCAGGAGGTACGACGTCCCGGGCATCCGGTCCACGAGGTGGCAGGCCGCGCCCACCCCGGACAGGCCGGCACCGACGATCAGGACGTCCACGTGCCTTGGCGATCCGCTCACCCCACCGACCCTAGTCTGGCCACACCGACCGACGATTCTGGAGGACCCCTTGATCTTCATCACCGCGAAGTTCCCGGTGCGCCCGGAGCACGCCGACGCCTGGCCCGAGATCTCCCGCGCGTTCACCGACGCGTGCAACGCCGAGCCCGGCTGCCTGTGGTTCCAGTGGTCACGCAGCGTGGCCGACCCGAACGAGTACGTCCTCGTCGAGGCGTTCGCCGACGACGCCGCCGGAGCCGCGCACGTGCAGTCGGCCCACTTCAAGGAGGCGACCGCGGAACTGCCGCGCTACCTGAGCGCGACCCCGAAGATCGTGAACTTCTCGCTGCCCCAGGACGACTGGTCCGAGCTCGGCGAGATGGCCGTCGACTGACCGCGACGGCCCGCGCCCGGTGACCCCTGCCCCGGTTCGGGGCGTTGCGTGGTGATTTTTACCAGAAACTTCTCCAGTGGACTGATCCACGAACCGATACCACTCCTTTTCGACCCTTTACTCGAAATCCCCGTCCTAGTCTCGCTATCGGGGGATGGAGCACGAACGACCCGTGGGGGGTTGGACATGCGTGACCTGACACCGGACGCCTACCGTGAGTGGCTCGTGATCGAGGGGGTCCCGGCCGGGATCCGTCCCGAGGACGTGGCGGAGTTCCTCTCCGGGCTCCACGAGTTCACCGCGACCTACATAGCGGCGAGCGACGCGGCGTGGCGGGCCCTGTGAGCGCGCGTCCCTACGCACTGACCGTCGCCGACACCGAGCACGGCGACCAGCGGGCCCGGCTGCTCGAGGCCACGACTGTCGGGAAGGTCGCCGAGGCCGTCGACACGCTGACGCCGCTCACCTTCTTCCTGGTCGTGACCGAGACCGACTCCGGCGAGGTGGTCGGTGCGGCCCGGGTGGTGGCCGGCTCCGCGATCGGCAACCGGACCCTGGACGCCTCGGCAGAACCGCCCTGGGGTGCACCCATGCCGCAGGTCGCGATCGCGGCCGGCCTCGAGGCCGAGCACACCTGGGACGTCGCCACCCTGGCGGTCGACGGCACCCGGCTCGCCGGCCGACCGGCCCAGGCCGAGGTGGCGCTCGCGCTCTACCACGGGTTGTGGGCGTGCGCTGCGACCCACGGCGCGCGCTCGTTGACCGCCATGCTCGACGACCGGGTGCTGACGCGGCTGCGCATGCTCGGCATCCCGTTCCGGGCGCTGCCGGGGCTGTCCGCGGCGCCCTACCTCGGATCCGCGAGCACCACCCCGGCGTTCGTGCACCTCTCCGACGTGCACCGGACCCTGGCCGCGGAGCCGGCGGTCGGCGACTACCTGCTGCGCGGCGACGGATTCGCCCAGGTGCTCGTGCCCCTGCCGTCGTACTGGGAGGACCACCCCTCCCTGACCTCGGCGGCGGGCCACCTGACGGCGCCGCTGCCCCGCTGAGGCGGCGCCACCAACCGGAGGCCGGGGGTACCTTGGGGTCCCCCGGCCCCGGCATGCCCTACGGTCCTGGCATGGATGCGCGTCCCCGCCGCCGGGCCCTGCTGCTCGGCTCCCTCGGTGTCGCAGCCGCTGGCGCCGCCACCGCCGTCGAGACCGGCCTGCTGCCGGGACGGTCCACGCTCTTCCGGGCCCTGCACCTCGACGGCAGCGACGGCCGGGTCCCCGACGTCACACCAGTCCCGTCGACGCGCGGCAGCTTCGTGTCCGAGGCGCGGGGCGGGACCAGGGTCGGCTGGCAGGTCGCCGTACCCGCCGGTCACGACACGCTCCCCGTCGTGGTCGTGCTGCACGGCCGGGGCGCCGACCACCGCTCCGCGTTCGACGGGATGCTCGGCCTGGACCGCTTCCTCGCGGTCGCGCTCGACGCGGGCGTGCCTCCGTTCGCGGTCGCGAGCATGGACGGCGGCAACGGCTACTGGCACCCGCGGGCCGACGGCACCGACGCCGGAGCGATGGTGAGCGAGGAGTTCCTGCCACTGCTGACCCACCGCGGGCTCGACACCGGACGGCTGGGCTTCCTCGGCTGGTCGATGGGTGGCTTCGGGTCCCTTCGCCTGGCCGGCCTGCTCGGCGCGGGGAAGGTGCGCGCGGTCGCGGCGGAGAGCCCAGCGCTGTTCCGGTCCTTCGCCGAGTCGGCGCCGGGGGCCTTCGACGACGCCGCCGACCTGGCGGACGCGACGGTGTTCGGCCGCCAGCGCAGCCTCGACCGGATCGCGGTGCGCATCGACTGCGGGGAGGGCGACCCGTTCTACGACGCCACCCGTGACTACCGCGACGGCTTCGCGGTCGCCCCCGCCGGCGGCTTCCAGCTCGGCGGGCACACGCCGGGCTACTGGCGGCGGATGGCCCCGGCACAGCTCCGCTTCCTGGGCCGGGCACTCAACCAGGGCTAGGTTCTGGCGGGTGACCGAGCCTGCCTACCTGACCGAGACCCGCGCCTCCTACGACACCGTCGCCGAGAGCTACGAGGAGCTGGTCCGCGACGCGCTCGCGCACTGCCCGCTCGAGCGCGGGGTGTTCGAGACCTTCGTCGAGGACGTCGGCAAGGCCGGTGGCGGGGAGGTCCTCGACGCCGGCTGCGGCCCCGGTCGGATCACCGGCTACCTGCACACCCTGGGCACCAGCGTCCGTGGCGTCGACCTGTCCCCGCGGATGGTCGAGCTGGCCCGCGACCTGCACCCGCACCTGCGCTTCGACGTCGGCAACCTCACCGCGCTCGACGCGACCGACGCCAGCCTGTCCGGCCTGCTGGCGTGGTACTCCACGATCCACCTGCCCAACGAGGACCTGCCGCTGTTCTTCTCCGAGGCGGCCCGGGTGCTGCGCCCCGGCGCCCCGCTGCTGCTCGGCTTCCACGTCGGCGACGACGTCCACCGCCGGGTGGAGCACGCCTACGGCCACGACGTGGTCGGCTACAACGCCCACCGCCGCCAGCCGGACGTGCTCGAGACGCTGATGCGCGAGCACGGGATCACGCCGCACCTGCGCGTCACCCGCGAGCGCACCGGCCAGGAGCGGACCGGGCAGGCGTTCCTGCTCGGCCACCGGGCCGTTTGACCTCAAAGTCATTGCCCCGCCGGGTCAACGCCGCCAAGGTGGGGCCATGGACCTGCGCGTGCACAACATCACCTTCGACTGCTCCGATGCCCGGGCGCTGGGCACCTTCTGGTCGACGCTGACCGGATGGAACCTCTACTACGACGACGACCCCGAGGTGGTGGTCGCGCCGAGCTATCCCACGCAGGGCACCGGCCTGCTGTTCATCCCCGTCCCTGAGGGAAAGAGCGCGAAGAACCGCGTGCACCTCGACCTGCAACCAGCCACCGGCACCCGTGACGAGGCGGTCGAGAAGGCGCTCGCGGCGGGCGCGACCCTGGTCGGCGACTTCCGCAACCGCGACGGCAGCGGCTGGGTGACGCTCGCCGACCCGGAGGGCAACGAGCTGTGCATCGAGCGCGGAGCCGCTGAGCACAGCGAGTCGGCCCCGGGCCAGTTCCGGATCGGCTAGCCCGAGGGCGTGCCGGGGCGACCGCGCCGGGACTCGCGCGGGATCATCCGCGGGCGCCACAACCGCGCACGTGACCCCGCCGGGCACGGATTGTGGAGGGATGCGTGACCGTACGGCGCACGTGCGGGGTTGTGCCGGCGCAGCCCGCTCAGCCGCCGACGTAGGCGGCCAGGTGCTCGCCGGTGAGGGTGGACCGGGACGCGACCAGGTCGGCCGGGGTGCCCTCGAAGACGACGAGTCCGCCGTCGTGGCCGGCGCCCGGGCCGAGGTCGAGGATCCAGTCGGCGTGTGCCATCACCGCCTGGTGGTGCTCGATCACGATCACCGACGTGCCCGCGTCGACCAGCCGGTCCAGCAGGCCGAGCAGCTGCTCGACGTCGGCGAGGTGCAGGCCGGTGGTCGGCTCGTCGAGGACGTAGACGCGGCCCTTCTCGGCCATCCGCGCGGCCAGCTTGAGCCGCTGCCGCTCGCCGCCGGACAGCGTCGTGAGCGGCTGGCCGAGACTGAGGTAGCCGAGACCCACGTCGGCCAGGCGCGCCAGGATCTTGTGCGCGGCCGGGACCTTCGCCGCCTCGGAGTCGAAGAAGGCGGTCGCCTCGGTGACCGGCATCGCCAGCACCTCGCTGATGTTCTTGCCGCCGAGGCGGTAGCCAAGGACCGCGGCCTGGAAGCGCTTTCCCTCGCACTCCTCGCAGGTGGACTCGACCGTGGCCATCACGCCGAGCTCGGTGTAGATGACGCCGGCGCCGTTGCAGGCCGGGCACGCGCCCTCGGAGTTGGAGCTGAACAGCGCCGGCTTCACGCCGTTCTCCTTGGCGAACGCCTTGCGGATCGGCTCGAGCAGACCGGTGTAGGTCGCCGGGTTGCTGCGCCGCGAGCCGCGGATCGCGCCCTGGTCGACCGTCACCACCCCGTCGCGGTCGGCCACCGAGCCATGGATCAGCGAGCTCTTGCCCGAGCCCGCGACGCCGGTGACGACAGTCAGCACGCCGAGCGGGATGTCGACGTCGACGCCGCGCAGGTTGTGCGTGTCGGCGCCGCGCACCTCGAGGGCGCCGCACGCGACGCGGACCTTCTCCTTGAGAGACGTCCGGTCGTCGAGGTGACGCCCGGTGAGGGTGCCGCTGGACCGCAGCCCCTCCAGGCTGCCCTCGTAGACGACCTCGCCGCCCGCCGTACCTGCTCCCGGGCCGAGGTCGACGACGTGGTCGGCGATCGCGATGGTCTCGGGCTTGTGCTCCACCACGAGCACCGTGTTGCCCTTGTCGCGCAGCTGCAGCAGCAGCCCGTTCATCCGCTCGATGTCGTGCGGGTGCAGGCCGATCGTCGGCTCGTCGAAGACGTAGGTGACGTCGGTGAGCGAGGAGCCGAGGTGCCGGATCATCTTGGTGCGCTGGGCCTCTCCCCCTGACAGCGTGCCGGCGGGCCGGTCGAGTGAGAGGTAGCCGAGCCCGATCTCGGCGAACGAGTCGAGCAGGTGCTGGAGGCCGGCGAGCAGTGGCGCGACCGACGGCTCGTCGACCTCGCGCAGCCACACGGCCAGGTCGCTGATCTGCATCGCGCAGACCTCGGCGATGTTCTTGCCGTTGACCTTCGCGGACCGGGCCTCGGCGCTGAGCCGGGTGCCGCCGCAGTCCGGACAGGTCTGGAAGGTGATGGCGCGCTCGACGAACGCACGGATGTGCGGCTGCAGGGAGTCGACGTCCTTGGACAGCATCGACTTCGAGATCTTCGGGATCAGGCCCTCGTAGGTCAGGTTGATGCCCTCGACCTTGATCTTGGTCGGCTCTTGGTGGAGGAGCGCGTGCATCTCCTTCTTGGTGTACTTCGCGATCGGCTTGTCCGGGTCGAAGAAGCCGCTGCCGCGGTAGATCCGGCCGTACCAGCCCTCCATGCTGTAGCCCGGGATCGTCAGCGCGCCCTCGTTGAGCGACTTGGAGTCGTCGTACAACGCCGTCAGGTCGAAGTCGCTGACGTTGCCCATGCCCTCGCAGCGCGCGCACATGCCGCCCTGGTAGACCGCGTCCTTGACCATCGCCTTGTGCTCGACGCCGCCCTTCTCGGTGCGCATCACCCCGCTGGCGACCCGGGTCGGCACGTTGAAGGCGAAAGCGGTCGGCGGGCCGACGTACGGCGTCCCGAGCCGGCTGAACAGGATCCGCAGCATCGCGTTGGCGTCTGTCGCGGTGCCGACCGTCGAGCGGGGGTTCGCGCCCATCCGCTCCTGGTCGACGATGATCGCCGTGGTCAGGCCTGCCAGCCGGTCGACGTCGGGCCGGGCGAGCGACGGCATGAACCCCTGCACGAACGCGCTGTAGGTCTCGTTGATCATCCGCTGCGACTCGGCGGCGATGGTGTCGAAGACCAGCGAGCTCTTGCCCGACCCGGAGACGCCCGTGAACACCGTGAGCCGGCGCTTCGGGATCTCGACGCTGACGTCCTTGAGGTTGTTCTCGCGCGCACCCTGCACGCGGATCAGGTCCTGGGTGTCGGCGACGTGCGGCTGCGGCGTCTCGGCCCTGCTCATGCGGAGTCTCCTCGTTCAGGCGGTGGCGACGCTCACGCTAGGCGCTGCGCGGGTCCGGCGCTTCTCCATTCGTGCCATCCGCGACGAGCCGCTCCATCCAGCTGCCCGGAGTGCCCAGCGGGGTCCAGCCGTGCTGCGCGTAGAGCCCGTGCGCGTCTCCGGTGCTCAGCAGGGTCCGCTTGAGGCCCAGTGGCTCGATATCCGCGACCACCCCCGTCAGCAAAATCTTCCCGACTCCTCGGCCGCGGAGCGTCGGGTCCACGATGACGTCGCAGAGCCACCCGAACGTGGCCGCATCGGTGACCACGCGAGCGAAGGCGACCTGCGCACCTGTGGCCGCGGCGTAGACCCCGTAGCAGCGCGACGCCGCGTTTGCCCGGTCCTGCACGTCCCGAGTGCGGCCCTCCGCCCAGTAGGCGTGGTCGCGCAGCACGGTGTGCACCCAGGCAGGGTCCACGCGGTCGCGGTCGGCGGAGAACTCGAAGTCATCGGTCGACGGTTGCACGGGTCCAGTTTCCCCTCCGCCTCGGTGGCAGCGTGGTTGTGCGATCTCACGAAGCTCGTCGTTCCGGGCCCCGCCTCATGGCCTGTGTCGTCGGCGGCCGCGTCTGGGGGTGGGTGTTTGCTCTTAGCCGGCCCGGGACGTGCGTTCTGTGGCTGCTTCGACGAGTTTCCTTGCCGCCCGCAGGGCCGCAGTACGGTCGGTGGTGCTGACGAACTGATTGCCGTAGTGGGACGGGGGTTTGAGGCGTACCAGCTTGGCGAGATGGTCGGCGAGCTCACGGGCAACGCGTCGAAGCACGCTCACCGCCTCGCTGTGGTCAGTGCCGGCGTAGCGCTCACCGAGCGCTGTCAGGCAGATCGCGTCGCCGGCAGCGATGCCCGCGAGCACGGCCACACCGACGACTACGTTGTTCACCGCGCCACCCTCTTCGCTTGCAGCGAGCTCCGCCACCTCGAGGTACTTCTGCGCGATCAGCCGACGGTTCATTGCCTCGCCCCGGCCGCCAGCCGACATGCGCACCGGACTCACCGCGACACCCCCAGCAGCAGCGGACGGAGCCCCTGCCCGGCCAGGGCGAGCGCATCCTGCCGCCAGCTGTCGACGACTGGCTCTTCAGCCTGAACCGCGCGGCCCAGGTCCTCTCTGGTGGTTTCGAACCATGCGAGTGTGTTCCCGGTCCAGCGGGACACGTCCTCCTCGAGGTCGCGCAGTTGACGTTCCCAAGCGGCGTTGTCCGCGGCAACGTCGTCTGGCCGGACGACCAGGACATCTACGTCGCTATGCGGGCCGGCATCATGCCGTGCCACAGACCCAAACAGGGAAGCGTGCACGGGGGGTACTTGCCAGGCTTCGATTGCGGATCGCAGCCTGGCAATGAGTTCAGTGCGCGCGCCGGCCATAGCCAAGATCGAGGGCGCCATGAGGTGGTCCCTGTTGAGCCGATAGAGCACAGCCTTGCCGGCAGGCTCCGCGAGAACGATGCCCTGGGCTACGAGTCGATCCAGGACCAACATGAGGCCAGCTCGGCTACCACGAGCGGCGAGAGAGGCGATCTTGTTGCCGGTGAGAGGCGACTCGGTGCCCGCGAGCACGGACAGGGCCTCTGCGTCGAGTGTTGGCACGACCGAGCGGAGCGGAAGAGAGAAGTCCACGCCATCAACAGTGTCAGAATACTGACGACATGGCCAGCATTCTGACAACGTCGTCAGTATTCTGTCAGGCGAAGGGCGCCAAGTTGGGAGCAGTTGGGGCCCAGAACTCCGAGCCGCGACGCCCCGGGGGAGAAGGCAGGGGGGTGCGTTCACGCCAGCTCGCGCCTGGTCTGCAGCAGAGGGTCGCGCGCGATGCGTTCCGGTGATGGATCGCGGGTTCGCCGCTCGTGAGCCAGGAGCGGGGAAGCAGAGACGCTGCACTGTCCTTCGCTGAGCTGCCCGGTCTCATGAACTCGTCAAGGTTGCCATCGGATGACAGGAACCTGAGACCACTGCCAACACTGGTGAGACCGAACAATTGTGCCGCGGTGGTCCGCTCAGCCGTGCGCCATGTCGACGAAGCGTGAGTAGTGACCCTGGAACGCCACGACCAGGTCACGGGTCGGGCCGTTGCGGTGCTTGGCCACGATCACGTCGGCCTCGCCGGGGCGGGTCGACTCCTTCTCGTAGACGTCCTCGCGGTGCAGCAGGATCACCATGTCCGCATCTTGTTCGATCGATCCACTTTCACGTAGGTCTGACACCATTGGTCGCTTATCAGCCCTTTGTTCCGCGCCACGGTTGAGCTGCGAGAGCGCGATGATCGGGATCTCGAGCTCCTTGGCGAGCAGCTTGATCTGCCGGGAGAACTCCGAGACCTCGAGCTGGCGGGACTCGACCTTCTTGCCCGAGCTCATCAGCTGCAGGTAGTCGATGACGATCAGCCGCAGGTCGTGGCGCTGCTTGAGCCGGCGGGCCTTGGCCCGGATCTCCATCATGGTCATGTTCGGCGAGTCGTCGATGAACATCGGCGCCGAGGACACCTCGCCCATCTTGCGGGCCAGCTTGGCCCAGTCCTCGTCGTTCATGTGGCCGTTGCGCATGTGGTTGAGCGGGATCCGCGCCTCGGCGGACAGCATGCGCATGGTGATCTCGGTGCGCGTCATCTCCAGGCTGAAGATCACGCTGGTCATGTTGTGGTGGATCGACGCGGCCCGGCAGATGTCCAACCCGAACGTCGACTTACCCATCGCAGGTCGGGCCGCGATGATGATCATCTGGCCGGCGTGCAGGCCGTTGGTGAGCTCGTCGAGGTCGGCGAAGCCGGTGGGCACACCGACCATCTGGCCGTCGCGGTTGGAGATCGCCTCGATCTCGTCGAGTGCGGACTCCATGATCGCGCTCAGCGGCGCGTAGTCCTCGGACGAGCGCTTCTCGGTGACCTGGTAGACCTCGGCCTGGGCGCGGTCGACGACCTCGTCGACCTGGCCCTCGCCGGCATAGCCCATCTGCACGATCCGGGTGCCGGCGTCGACGAGCCGGCGCAAGATCGCCTTCTCGCGGACGATCTCGGCGTAGTAGCCGGCGTTGGCCGCGATCGGCACGCTCGCCGAGAGGGTGTGCAGGTAGGGCGCCCCGCCGACCTTGACCAGCTCGCCGCGGCGCGTCAGCTCCGCGGAGACGGTCACCGGGTCGACAGGCTCGCCCCGACCGTAGAGGTCGACCATCGCGTCGAAGACCGTCTCGTGCGCCGGCTTGTAGAAGTCGGTGCTGCGGACCGACTCGATGACGTCGGCGATCGCGTCCTTGGACAGCAGCATCGAGCCGAGCACCGACTGCTCGGCGTCGTTGTCCTGGGGCGGCGTCCGGCCGCCACCGCTGAACCCGCCGGAGCTCTGCTGCGGCTCCGCGTCCCAGTCACCGCCGGGGTCGAAGCCCTCCGCGGGGTCCTGCGGGAACCCCGGGCTCGAGTGAGGCATGGTCACGGCGGGTGCACCTTTCGTCGACTGCCGGAGACGCTACGGAGGGTCACCCCCCAAGACCGAACCGGCATGCCTGCAGCGACGCAGCGAGTGAGACTGCGACGGCAGACGCTACGGCCCCCGAAGGGGGTACGGGAAGCAGCCTGTCCACAGGACCTGGGGATAACTCGGGATCGCATGTGGAACACCGGGGATCTCCTGTGCACACCCTGTTTACACACCTGTGGAAAGGTTTCTGACGTCCACACCAACACCGCCTCTGACCTGCGGAAACGTCGTCCACTCGATGTGGACCGAAGAATCCCGGAGGATTTGTGTTCACCTCGTCACCCCCCGGGGTTCTCCCGACCACCCCGTGGGACGCGTGACCCGACCGGGTCCCCTATCCCCAGAAGGGGACTAGTTACACACAGCCCGAAAGGACTACGCTCGTGCGTCCACATGTCAGGCCCAGAGATGGCACCTGACCATTACTCTCGCTAGAGTTCCCGGGTGCCGACCTCCCCGACGACCCGCGCGCGCGACCGCGAGATCCTCCGGCTCGCGGTCCCGGCGTTCCTGGCCCTGGTCAGCGAGCCGCTCTTCCTGCTGGCCGACGCGAGCATCGTCGGGCACCTCGGCACCGTCCCCCTGGCCGCGCTCGGCATCGCCGGCGCCGTGGTGCAGACCGCGGTGGGCCTGTGCGTCTTCCTCGCCTACGGCACGACCGCCTCGGTGGCCCGCCGGATCGGTGCCGGCGACGTCGCCGGGGCCGTGGGCCAGGGGCTCGACGGGATCTGGCTGGCCGTGCTCATCGGGATCCCCACCACGGTGGTCGGCGCGCTGCTCGCCGGCCCGCTGGTCCGGCTCCTCGGCCCGGCCCCCGACGTGGCGGGCCCGGCCACGGACTACCTGCGCCTGGCCATGCTCGGCGTCACCCCGCTGCTCGTGGTGCTCGCCGCGACCGGCATCCTGCGCGGCCTCCAGGACACCCGCACCCCACTGGTGGTCGCGGTGGCCGGCAACCTCGCGAACATCGGGCTCAACCTGCTGCTCGTCTACGGGCTCGACCTCGGCCTCGTCGGGTCGGCGGTCGGCAGCGACCTCGCCCAGGCCGGCACCGCGGCGGCGCTGCTGGTCGTGGTGCTCCGCTCCGCCCGACGGTACGGCGTCTCGCGCCGACCTCACCCCGACGGCATCGGTCGCGCCGCCCAGGCCGGCGTCGCCCTCGTCGTACGCACCCTGACCCTGCGCGCGTCCCTGCTGGTGACCACCTACGCCGCCGCCCGCCTCGGGTCGACCTCGGTGGCCACCCACCAGCTGGCCATGACCCTGTGGACGTTCCTGGCCTTCGCCCTGGACGCCATCGCGATCGCGGCCCAGGCACTGACGGGTCGCGCCCTGGGGGCAGGTGCCCTCGACGAGACCCGGGCCGTGACCCGGCGGATGACCGGCTGGGGACTTGTCGCCGGGGTGGTCACCGGGCTGCTGCTGGCCGCTGCGTCACCGGTCCTGGGGTCCTTGTTCACCGACGACCCGCAGGTGCGCGACGCGCTGCTGCCGGTGCTGCTGGTGGCCGCGGTGTTCCAGCCCGTCGCCGGCGTGGTGTTCGTGCTCGACGGCGTGCTGATCGGCGCCGGCGACGGGCGTTACCTGGCCCGCGGAGGTCTCGTGGTGCTCGCCGTCTTCGCCCCCTTGGCACTGGCCGCGCCGCACCTGGCCGCTCCCGGCCACCGCGGCACCGGGCTGGTCTGGCTCTGGGGCGCGTTCGGGACCGGCTTCATCGGCGCCCGGGCGCTGGTGCTGCTGCACCGCGCCCGCGGCAGCGCATGGCTGGTGGCCGGCGACCCGGCGGGACTGGCCGACCGGGGGCGACCCGACGCCGCATAGGCTCGCCGCGTGAGAGCCCTGCAGAAGGTCGGGATCGGCCTGGTGATCGTCGTCCTCCAGGCGCGTTTCGGCCCCTGGGACGCGCTCGCGGACCCGGTCGGCTGGGGCTTCGTGCTCGCGGGGCTGCTCGCCCTGCGGACCCGCGTCCGGGGCGCCGACACCCTGCTCGCGAGCTGCGGGGTCGCGCTGGTCGTCGCCGTCGGGGTCTACCCGCCGGTGGTGCACGACGCCCTGTCCCCGGCAGCGGCGTGGGCGCTGTCGCTGCCGCAGGCGGTGTTCTGCCTGCTGGTGTGCCACACGCTGGCGCCCTACGCCGGTCACCTGCGCCGCCGCCTGCTGCTGCTCCGCTGGGTCTTCGCGGTGGTGGCCGTCCTGCCCGTCCTGGTCCTCGGCGGGGGCGTCACCCGGCTCGCGGACCCCGCCGCGGGGCTGGCCGGGCTGGCCGCGCTCTACCTGGTCTACCTGCTGTTCCGGCTCGCCGGCCGCGTCCCGCTGGACGACCGTGCCCCGCTGGACGACCACCCGGAGCCGGCCGGGGAGACCGGCAGTGAGACAGGCGGGGAGGCCTGAGTGATCCGCGCCCGGGTCACGACTCTGGCAGGTCCGTGCCGAACCCTCCCCAGAAAGTCTCGGGACCGCTACTGTCAGCGAAGGTCGTCCCGGCGTGACGCCGGAGACCGACTCCCGATCACACCCTGAGAACGGGAGAACAGCACAGGGGCCGCTCCCGAGGAGCGGCCCCTGTGTCGTACTGCTGTGTCGTACTGCTGGGTGTCGTCGAGCGTCAGGCGCTGACGACGTTGAGGCTGACGGTCGCGTCGAGCTCGTCGTGGACCCGGACGGTCACCTGGTGCGCGCCCAGGGACTTGATCGGGTTGGCCACCACGATGCGACGCTTGTCGACCTCGGCACCGGCCGCGGCGATGGCCCCGGCGATGTCGGCGACGGTGACCGCACCGAAGAGACGGCCGCCCTCGCCGGCGCGCACCGGCAGCTCGACGGTCTTGCCCTCGAGCTTGGCCTTGATCTCCTTGGCGTGGTCGAGGTCGCGGACCTCGCGCGAAGCGCGCGCGGCCTTGATCGACTCGATCTGACGCTCGCCGCCGCGGGTCCAGCGGATGCCGAGACCACGGGGGACGAGGTAGTTGCGGCCGTAGCCGTCCTTGACCTCGACGACGTCACCGGCGGAACCGAGGCCGGTCACTTCCTGAGTGAGGATGAGCTTCATTTCTCGGACCCCTCTCAGCGAGCCGTGGACGTGTAGGGAAGGAGTGCGACCTCACGGGCGTTCTTCACGGCCGTGGCGACGTCGCGCTGGTGCTGCACGCAGTTGCCGGTCACCCGACGCGCGCGGATCTTGCCGCGGTCGGAGATGAACTTGCGCAGCAGGGTGGTGTCCTTGTAGTCGACGTAGGACACCTTCTCCTTGCAGAACTGGCAAACCTTCTTCTTCGGCTTGCGGAGTACTGGCTTGGCCATTGTGGTGCTCCCTTTCGAAAGAGCCCGGCTGGAGCCGGAATGGTCGAGTTGGTGAGGAGACGGGCCGGGACCGGCCCGCCGTCAGATCAGAACGGAGGCTCCTCCGAGGAACCGCCACCGGCCGACCAGGGGTCGTTGGCCGGAGGGGCGCCCCAGTTGCCGGCCTGCTGGCCGCCACCCTGGTTGCCGCCCCAGCTGCCGCCACCCTGGCTCTGGCCACCCTGGTTGCCCTGGCCGCTCGGGGCCGCGGCCGGCTGGCCACCACCCTGACCGCCGGCGTTGCCGCCGGAGGACCACGGGTCGTCGCCACCGAAGCCGCCGCCACCCTGGCCGCCACCGCCGCCGGAGCGGGAGGTCTTGGCCACCTTCGCGGTGGCGTAGCGGAGGCTGGGCCCGACCTCGTCGACGTCGATCTCGAAGACGGTGCGCTTCTCGCCCTCGCGGGTCTCGAAGCTGCGCGCCTTGAGACGGCCGTTGACGATCACTCGCATGCCACGGGTCAGCGACTCGGCGGCGTTCTCCGCCGCCTGTCGCCACACCGAGCAGTTGAGGAACATCGCCTCGCCGTCCTTCCACTCGTTCGTCTGCCGGTCGAAGGTGCGGGGCGTCGACGCAACGGTGAAGTTGGCGACGGCCGCGCCCGACGGCGTGAAACGGAGCTCGGGGTCGGCGGTGAGGTTGCCGATGACGGTGATCGGGGTTTCGCCTGCCATGTCAGGCCTCCAGTCTGGGGTAGCGTCCGGGACGGGACTCAGGGCGACCGGGGGAAACGGTCGGAGTTACCGACGAGCTGATCGTGGTGTTGCGATCAGCGAACGTCGGGACGCATGACCTTAGTGCGGAGCACCGACTCGTTCAGCCCAAGCTGACGGTCGAGCTCCTTCACGGTGGCCGGCTCGGCCTTCAGCTCGACGATGGCGTAGATGCCCTCGGCGTTCTTGTCGATCTCGTAGGCGAGACGACGCTTGCCCCACACCTCGACGTTCTCCACAGTGCCGCCGTCCTGACGGACGACGTTGAGGTACGTGTCGAGCGAAGGCGCAACAGTGCGCTCTTCCAGGCTGGGGTCGAGGATGACCATCACTTCATATGCACGCATAGCGGTCTCCACCTCCTTCGGACTCAGGCGGCCACGGCGTTTCCGTGGCAGGAGGACGATGCGTCCGCCGTACCTCCGCGGAAGGAAGGCCCGGCGAGCCAGAGGCCCGACACCCAGTCATGTCCTGGAGGTCGAGCCACAGACCCAGCCAGGGTAACAGCGGGACGGGACGCCCCGGAAATCGAAGCAGGGGGTGTGGACACCTAGGGTGAGAGGCATGGCTGCCTTGACGATCGGTGCGCACGTCGACCAGACCGACCCCGTCGCGGAGGCCCGGGCCCGCGGCGCGGACCTGGTCCAGTTCTTCCTCGGCGACCCGCAGGGATACCAGGGCCCCGAGATCGCCTACGACGGCGGGGCCGACGCGCTCCGCGCCGCTGCCGAGGAGGCCGGCGTCGACCTCTACGTGCACGCGCCCTACATCGTCAACGTGGCGACCACGAACAACCGGATCCGGATCCCGAGCCGCAAGCTGCTCCAGCAGCACGTCGACGCGGCGGCCGCGATCGGGGCCAAGGGCCTGATCGTGCACGGCGGCCACGTCAACAAGGCCGACGATCCAGAAAGGGGCTTCGACAACTGGCGCAAGGCCGTCGAGGCCACCGACCTCAAGCTGCCGCTGCTGATCGAGAACACCGCCGGCGGCGACAACGCGATGACCCGCCACCTGGACCGGATCGGCCGGGTCTGGGACGCGATCTCGACCGCCGAGGGCGCCGACATGGTCGGCTTCTGCCTCGACACCTGCCACGCCCACGCGGGCGGCAACGACCTGGCCACGGTGGTCGAGCAGGTCCGCAAGATCACCGGGCGCATCGACCTGGTGCACGCCAACGACAGCCGCGACGAGTTCGACTCCGGCGCCGACCGGCACGCCAACTTCGGGGCCGGGCGCATCGACCCGGACCTGCTGGCCGCGGTGGTCCGCGACGCCGGCGCCCCCGTGGTCTGCGAGACCCCGGGCGGTGCGGCCGAGCACAGCGCCGACTTCGCCTGGCTGCGCGAGCGGGTCTGAGCGCCGTGCCGCGGGGGCTCTCCCGCCGGGCCCTGCTCGGCCTGGCCGGCGGCGGCGCCGCGCTGGCCGGCTGCGCAAGCCCGGCCCCGCAGCCCTCGCCGGGTGCGCCGTCGCCGCGGCGGATCCGCTACGGCTCCGCCGGCCCGTCGTACGGCGACCTCTACCGCCCCACGGGGCGACCGAAGGCGACCGTCGTGGTGGTCCACGGCGGGTTCTGGCTCTCCGACTACGCCCTGGACCTCGGCGCCGCCACCAGCGCGGACCTGGCCCAACGGGGCTACGCCGCCTGGAACATCGAGTACCGCCGTCTGGGCAACGGCGGCGGCTGGGGCACCACGTTCGCCGACGTCGCGGCCGCGGTCGACCACGTCGCGAAGCTGCCCGGCCTCGACCCGCACCGGGTGCTGCTGCTCGGCCACTCGGCCGGCGGCCAGCTCGCCGCCTGGGCCGCCACCCGGGGCGAGGACCCGCTGGCCCCGGGGGTGCCCGCGGCGTCCCCGGTCCGGGTCGGCGGCGTCGTCAGCCAGGCCGGGGTGCTGGACCTGCGCACGGCGGCGCTGACCCACGTCGGCGGCGACGTGGTCCAGCAGCTCCTCGGCGGCGGGCCCGACGACGTCCCCGGGCGTTACGCCGCGGCCGACCCCACCGAGCGGGCCGCACTCGCCGTGCGCGCCGGTGTGCCGGTGCGCTGCATCGTCGGCGAGGACGACGACATCGTCCCGGCCGACCAGGCCAGCTCCTACGTCACCGCCGCTCGTGCCGTCGGGGCGAGACGCACGGAGGCCGAGGTGGTCCGGGTCCCCGGCGACCACTTCGCGCTGATCGACCCGTCGACCCCGGCGTGGACGACGATCGTGGACCAGCTGAGAGACCTGGTCGGAGGCCTGGGTGGGCTTCGTTAGAGTCGGCGGGTGACTTCCCCCCTCACCGTGCGTGCCATCAGTCCCGAGCAGCATCTCGACTACCTGCGCACCCAGCGGTCCGCGAGCTTCCTGCAGACCCCGGCCTGGGGTGAGGTCAAGAACGAGTGGCGGCGCGAGTCGCTGGGCTGGCACGACGCCGGTGGCCGTCTCGTCGGGGTGGCGCTGGTGCTCTACCGGCAGCTGCCGAAGGTCAAGAAGTTCCTCGCCTACCTGCCCGAGGGACCGGTCATCGACTGGGAGACCGACCGGCTCGACCTGTGGCTGCGCCCGCTCGCCGCGCACCTGAAGAAGGAGGGCGCGTTCGGCGTACGCATGGGCCCGCCCGTCGTGACCCGCCGCTGGACCGCCGACGCGGTCAAGGCGGGCGTCGCCGACGACAGCGTGCGCACCCTCGGCCAGGTGCCGCCGGCCGAGCGGACCACGGGCGGCGCGCTGGTCGTCTCGCAGCTGCAGGAGATGGGCTGGCAGCTCCAGGCCGTCGAGGGTGGCTTCGCGGCCGGCCAGCCGCAGTACAACTTCGTGATCCCGCTCAAGGACGCCGAGGGCAACCAGCGCTCCGAGGAGGACGTGCTCAAGGGCATGAACCAGCTCTGGCGCCGCAACATCAAGAAGGCGACCAAGGCCGGCGTCGAGGTTTCACGTGCAACCGACGAGTCCCTCGAGGCCGACCTCGAGGCGTTCCACACCCTCTACGTCCACACCGCCGAGCGCGACCACTTCACGCCGCGGCCGCTGTCCTACTTCCGCACCATGTTCCGCGCGCTGCTCGCCGAGGAGCCGGACCGGATCCGCCTCTACCTGGCCCGCCACGAAGGCGACCTGGTCGCGGCCACGATCTGGGTCCGTGTCGGCGGCCACACCTGGTACTCCTACGGCGCCTCCTCCACCGAGAAGCGCGAGGTGCGCGGCTCCAACGCGGCGCAGTGGGCGATGATCTCGGACTCGATCGCCTGCGGCGCGGACGTCTACGACCTGCGGGGCATCACCGACACGCTCGACCCTGACGACTCCCACGTGGGCCTGATCCAGTTCAAGGTCGGCACCGGCGGCGAGGCCGTGGAGTACGCCGGCGAGTGGGACCTGCCCCTGAACGCCTTGCTCTACAAGGCGTTCACCGTCTACATGGCGCGGCGCTGAGGGAGGGTACGACGATGTCGTTGACGCTCCACGTCGACAAGGCCCGCTGGGAGAAGCACCTGCGGTCGGTGGTCGAGGCGCACCCGGGCGTGGTCCCGGTGGCCAAGGGCAACGGCTACGGCTTCGGGGTCCGCACACTCGCGGCGCGGGCCGCCGAGCTCGGCTCCGACACGATCGCGGTCGGCACCTACGAAGAGGTCCGGGAGGCCGAGTCCGGCTTCGGCGGCTCTGTCATGGTGCTCACCCCGTGGCGGCCGTTCCTGACCAACGCGGTCTTCGACGACCACGTGGTGCACACGGTGGGCCGCTTCTCCGACCTGCGCGAGCTGGCCGCCCGCGGTGACTGGCCGCGGGTGGTGCTCGAGCGGATGACCTCGATGCGCCGGCACGGGTTCAGCGCCCGGGAGCTGCGCGCGGCCGCAGAGGGGCTCACCGCCGGCGGCGTGATCGTCGAGGGCGTGGCCCTGCACCTGCCGATGGCCGGCTCGCACCTGGCGGAGGCGCAGCGGCTGATGACCGACATCGTGGCGGCCGGCCTGGACACCCGCCGGGTGTTCATCTCCCACCTCACCGACCGCGAGCTCGCCACCCTCCAGGCCTCCTACCCGGAGTACGACCTGCGCCCGCGGATCGGCACCCGGCTCTGGCTGGGCGACCGCGGCGCGCTGAGTGTGCGGGCCACGGTCCTCGACGTGCACCACGTCGAGCGCGGCGACGTCTTCGGCTACCGCTCCCGCACCGCGCCCAAGGCCGGCACCATCCTCGTCGTGTCCGGCGGTACGGCGCACGGGATCGGCATGGAGGCGCCCGCCTCCGGCGCGAGCCTGCGCGACCGCGCGGTGACGATCGCCAAGGGCGGCATGGACGCGGCCGGCTTCGTGCGCAGCCCGTTCACGATCGACGGCAAGCAGCGGCTCTTCGCCGAGCCGCCGCACATGCAGGCCTCGATGCTCTTCCTGCCGCACGGCGCCCGCGTGCCCGCGCCCGGCGAGGAGGTCGACGTGCGGGTCCGGTTCACCACCACCACGTTCGACACGACGACCTACAGCTGAGCGTGCTCAGAACGTGAGCGCCACCTTCACGTCGTCGTCCTGGGGCGTGAAGGCGCTCGCGAAGTCGGCCAGCGGCACCCGGCGGGAGACCATCCGCTCCAGCCAGCCGCGGTCGGCCGAGGCGAGCGCGTCCGCCGCCTGGGCGTAGTGCCGCAGGTTGGCGTTCACGGAGCCGACCACCGCGTCGTTCTCGAGCACGATGTCGCGGTTCAGCTCGCCGGCGTCGACGCGCAGCCGGTGCCCCACCGCGGACACCCCGGTCAGGCAGACCACGCCGTAGGTCGCGGTGCCGGCCATCGCCCCGAACACCAGGTGCGGCACGCCGGTCGCCTCGATCACCACGTCCGGCTTGATCCGGTCGGTGACCGCGTCGATGTCGCTCCAGTGGTAGGACGCCCCGAGGTCGTGCACCAGCTGCACCTTCGGGCCACCCCTGACCTGGTCGAGCACGTGCACGTCGAGCCCGCGCTGCACGCCGAGAAGCGCCGCCAGCAGGCCGACCGGGCCGGCGCCGGTGACCAGCACCCGCTGCGGCTCGAACCAGGCCCGCTGCCCGACCCGCTCCACCTGCTCCCACGCCTTGGCGACCACGGTGGTCGGCTCCAGCAGCACCCCGACCTCCTCGAGCGCCGGGTCCAGCTTCACCGCGTAGTCGGTCTCGACGGTCCACTGCTCGCTGGCGAACCCGTCGATCTGCTTGATCCCGCGCTCGGTGTAGCCACCGTTGCGGCACATGTCGAACTCCCCGTGCGCGCAGGCCCCGCACGGCTCCGGGTCGGGACGCCGTACGACGCCGACGACGAGGTCACCCTCGGTGAAGTCGCTGCCCTTCGGCGCGGTGCGGACCCGGCCCAGCGACTCGTGCCCCAGCACCAGCCGGTCACGTCCCGGCGGCGCCCAACCGTAGTCGCCGGCCGCGATCTCGCGGTCGGTGCCGCAGACACCGGTGGCGAGCGCGTCCACCAGCAGGTCGCCCGTCCCCGCCTGCGGGTCGGGCACGTCGGTGACGGCGAGGGAGCCGGGCGTGCCGGGCTTGAGGGTGAGTGCGCGCATGCCCGGCTGGTACCCGCAGAGGTCAAGCGCTACGCGTGGTCTCGACCCGCTCGACCGACGGAGCGGGCTCCAGCGGGTCGTCGACCCTGCCGTCGGCGCGCACCGGGTCGAGCTCGGGGTGCAGCACGTCGCGGACCACCATCACCGCGAGGTAGACCTCGGCCGCGACCCGCAGGATCGTCACCAGCCAGTAGGTGTGGTCGGGCTGCCCGCTCGAGGCGGACGCGGTGTAGCCGCCCAGGTAGAGCCAGACCCCCGCGAAGTAGAGCGCCTCCCCGGCCTGCCAGACCAGCAGGTCGCGCCAGCGCGGCCGGGCCAGCACCGCCAGCGGCAGCAGCCAGAGGACGTACTGCGGCGAGTAGACCTTGTTGACGACGAGGAACGCGGCCACCACCAGGTAGGCGAGCTGCGCGACCCGCGGCGGCCGCGGTGCGAGCAGCCCCAGCGACAGCACCAGCAGGCAGCAGGAGCCGAACCACAGCCAGGACACGGTGTTGATGGTGTCGACGCCGATCGTGTGCCCGGCCTGCTGCCAGACCAGCCACAGCGAGCCGAGGTCGGCAGGACGCTTGCTGTTGAAGGTCCAGAACGCCTTCCACTCCTCGAAGCCCCACATCATCGCCGGCAGGTTCACCAGCAGCCACGCGACCCCGGCGGCCACCGCCGCGCCCGCGAAGGCACGCAGCCGCGCCCGTCGTACGGCGACCACGAACAGCGCACCGAGCAGGAACAGCGGGTAGAGCTTGGTGGCGGTGCCGACGCCGATGAGCACCCCGGCGAGCAGCGGCCGGCCGCGCGACCAGGCCCACAGCGCACCCGCGACCGCGCAGACCGCGAGCAGGTCCCAGTTGATCAGCCCGGCGAGCACCAGCATCGGGGAGGCCGCGTAGGCCATCGCGTCCCACGGCCGGCCGCGGGAGGCCCGGGCCAGGAACCACGCCGTGAGCAGCCCGAACGGCGCCAGCAGCACGGCGGTGACCTCGAAGTAGCGCCAGGACTCCGCGGCCACGCCGGGTGCGCCGTAGATCCCGTCGGGGGTGTAGCGGGCCCGGTTCTCGACGTCGGGCCAGCCCATCGTCGCCTGGGTGAGCAGCGCGCTGCCGTAGGCGAAGTAGCCGATCACGACGGGGTACTCCATCGCCGGGTAGCGACCGCCGTTGGGCGCGTAGGGCAACAGCCGCTCGGCGAACCCGCGCCCGGTGTAGAGGTAGGGCACGTCGGAGTAGCACATCGCCGCGTAGCGGGTGTTGCCGCCGGCCCAGCGCTGGGCCACGCACGGCGACTTCTGCACCATCCCGAGCGCGAGCGCCAGGCAGGCCACGGCGAGCACCACGCGCAGCGGCGACCACCAGGGATGCGCAGCGGCCCGGTCACCGACCGGGCCGCCGATCCCCTCGCTCGCGGCGCGCACGAGCGGGTCGTCGTGCGAGGGGTGTGCCACGTGGGGCGGGGCGCTCATGGGGCCAGAGCCTACGGTGACGGACTCGGCGGAGGCCCGTTGTTGGCGTTGCCGTTGCCGTTGGGCGACGGGCTCGAGCTGTCGCTCGGCGGGCACGGGCCCGGGACGCAGATCCCGCCTCCACCGCCACCCGGCGGCGTGGGCCGGTCGGTCGGGGTGGGCGTCGGGGTCAGCGTCGGCGTCGGGGTCTGGCTCGGCGACGGCGACGGGCTCGGGGTCGGGCTCGGCGTCGGCGACGGGGTGAACGACGGCAGCGGCGCGTGGCCCGCGGAGTTGTTGGTGGCCTTCAGGTTCGCCGGCGGCGGGAAGTCCACGATCGGCGAGCCCTCGAGCGCACGCTTCATCACGTCGGTCCAGGTGTGCGCCGGGTAGCCGGCACCGAAGTAGATGTAGGGCGCGGGCAGGTAGTTGTCGAGCGGGTCGTTGCCGTCACCGCGGACGTACATCACCGCGGTCGAGAGCTGCGGGGTGTAGCCGACGAACCAGGACGACCGCACGTGGCCGGCGTTGTCGGTCGCCGTACCCGTCTTGCCGGCGGCCGGGCGGCCGAGGTCCAGGGCCGCCTTGCCGGTGCCGTTCTTGACCACCTGCTGCAGCGCGTAGCTGACGTCGCGGGTGACGTCGAACGGCAGCACCACCTTGACGTCGTCCTTGTTGGTGTAGACCGTGTCGCCCTTGGCGTTGGTGACCTTGCTCAGCACGTGCCAGCTCTTGGCCTTGCCGCCGTCGGCGATGGTGCCGTAGGCGTTCGCCATGTCGATCGGGCTGATCGACGCCGAGCCCAGCGAGATGCCGGACTCCGGGGCCAGGCCGGGGGCGTCGGCCGGGACGCCCATCGCGATCGCGGTGTCCATGATCTTGCGGGGTCCGTGCACCATCGAGGCGGTCAGGTCGACGAACGCGGTGTTGATCGACTCCTCGCTCGCCTTGATCAGGTCGACGTGCGGGCCGTAGTCGGTGCCGGTGCCAGGTCCCTCGTTCTGCACCGTGTCCTTCTTGTTCGGGTACACGTAGGGCGAGTCGCCGTCGAAGGTGCTCTTGAGCGAGAACCCGTCCTTGATGCCCGCCGACAGCGCGAACGCCTTGAAGGCCGAGCCGGGTGCGGTCGCGGTCTTGGCCCAGTTCGTGGCACCGTTGGACTTCAGGTAGTCCTGCCCGGCGAAGAAGCCGCGCAGCGCACCCGTCTTCGGGTCGACCGACGCGACGCCCACGTGCAGGTCCTTGAACTTCTTGCCCGTCGGCCGGTTGTCGGCGACGCCCTTCTCGGCTGCCTTCATCGCGCCGCGGTCGAAGGTGCTGACGACCTTGAGGCCGCCGCCCTCGATCTCGGCGTCGGAGAAGTGCTGCTTGCGGAGCTCGGCCTTGACCAGCTCGAGCATGTAGCCCTTCTGGCCGGCGTACTGGGACTCCACCTTCTTGTGGGGGAACGGCGGCAGCGCCTGCTTGGCCTGGTCGGCCTGCGCCGCGGTGATCGCGCCCATCTTGGCCATCCCGCCGAGGACGTACTGGTAGCGGCCGAGCAGCGCCTGCTTGGCGGCCGCGCTGCGCGAGGGGTCGAAGTACTCCGGCGAGTTCAGCACCGAGGCGAGCACCGCGCCCTGCTTGAGGTTGAGGTTCTTGGCGTCGACGCCGAAGTAGGCCTGGGCGGCCGCCTGGATGCCGTAGGCGCCGCGCCCGAAGTAGATGGTGTTCAGGTAGCCCTGGAGGATCTGCTGCTTCGACTGCTCCTGCTGCAGCTTCAGCGACAGGAACGCCTCCTTGATCTTGCGGGTCACGGTCCGCTCGGAGGACAGGTAGAAGATCTTGACGTACTGCTGGGTGATCGTCGACGCGCCCTGGGTGGAGTTGCCGCTCGCGTTGCTGAAGATCGCGCGGGCGATGCCCTTGGGGTCGATGCCCTTGTTCGTGTAGAAGCTGCGGTCCTCCGCCGCGACCACCGCGTCCTGGACGTTCTGCGGCACGTCGGCCAGCGGGATGATCGTCCGGTTCTGGGTCGCGAACGTGCCGATCTGGTGGTGCCCGTCGCGGTAGTAGACGGTGGTGGTCTGCGCCTCGAAGTCCTTGTTCGGGTCCGGGATCGTCGTACTGGCGTAACCGTAGGCGAACGCGGCACAGCCGAGCAGGAAGAACGCCAGCCCGGCGAGCAGGCCCCACTTCAGGATCCGCTTGGGCCAGCTCTTCGGCGGCTTGCCTGCCTTGCGACTGGTCGGGCCGGACGCCGCTCGACGCGACGAACCGGTGGCCTTGCGCTGTGCACTCAAGAGATCTCCGGGGGGACTGGACAAGGTACTGGCAGGAGAGTGCCCCGCCCGGACCGGGCGAACACCTCGGGACAGGGTAAAGCCCGTCACACCCTGCACCGCGCCACGGCCCCGGGACGCCTCGAGGGCCCCCTGCCGCCGCGTCGACTCGACAGCCTCCGATATATCGCTACGATATGTTGCACCGATAGGACAGGACGACGAGTCCGTCCGGACACCGACAGGAGCTGGGCAGCGTGACCAAGCGTGGCGACACCCTCGAGCTGGCGGTCCTCGGGCTGCTGCACGAGTCGCCGATGCATGGCTACGAGCTGCGCAAGCGCCTCAACTCGGTGCTCGGCTGGGGCCGGCTGCTGTCCTACGGGTCGCTCTACCCGGCGCTGAAGAAGCTCCTCAAGGCCGGGTTCATCGCCGAGCACGTCGCGGACCCCGACCCAGGGGCACCGGGCGCGGCGAGCCGTCGGCAGCGGATCGTCTACGAGCTGACCCCCGCCGGCGACGAACGCTTCGGCAAGCTGATGGCCGACGCCGGCCCGGCCTCGTGGGAGGACGACAACTTCGACGTCCGCTTCGCGTTCTTCAGCCGGACCGACATGGAGATCCGACTGCGGATCCTGGAGGGCCGTCGCGCCCGACTCCAGGAGCGGCTCGACCGGGTGCAGGGCCAGCTGCAGAAGACCCAGCAGGAGATGGACCGCTACGCCACCGAGCTCCAGCGGCACGGCGTCGAGTCCGTCGAGCGCGAGGTCCGGTGGCTCTCGGACCTGATCAACGCCGAGCGGGACGGCATGCGGCCCGAGGCCGCGAGTGCCGCCGACCCCGACGGCTGAGGCCTGGCGCCTCCCCAGCACGACCGCATGACCTGACACGGACAACGAACGAGCAAGAACCAGCACAAAAGGAGAAACCCGATGGGTTCGGTGCGAGTAGCAATCGTCGGGGTGGGCAACTGCGCCACCTCGCTCATCCAGGGCCGGGAGTACTACAAGGACGCGGACCCGGCGGGCAACGTCCCCGGTCTGATGCACGTCAAGTTCGGTGACTACCACGTCTCCGACGTCGAGTTCGTCGCCGCGTTCGACGTCGACGACAAGAAGGTCGGCAAGGACCTCTCCGAGGCCATCAACGCCTCCGAGAACAACACCATCAAGATCACCGACGTGCCGACCCTGGGCGTCGAGGTCCAGCGTGGCCCGACCCTCGACGGTCTCGGCAAGTACTACCGGATGACGATCGAGGAGTCGGCCGCCGAGCCGGTCGACGTCGTCCAGGTCCTCAAGGACCGCCAGGTCGACGTGATGGTGTCCTACCTGCCGGTGGGCTCCGAGGAGGCCGACAAGTTCTACGCGCAGTGCGCCATCGACGCGGGCGTGGCCTTCGTCAACGCCCTGCCCGTCTTCATCGCCTCCGACCCGGTGTGGGCCAAGAAGTTCGAGGACGCCGGCGTCCCGATCGTCGGCGACGACATCAAGTCCCAGGTCGGCGCGACCATCACGCACCGCGTGATGGCCAAGCTGTTCGAGGACCGCGGCGTGGTGCTCGACCGCACCTACCAGCTCAACGTCGGCGGCAACATGGACTTCAAGAACATGCTCGAGCGCGAGCGCCTGGAGTCCAAGAAGGTCTCCAAGACCCAGGCCGTCACCTCGAACCTGACCGGTGCGCTGGCCGGCAAGACCGACGACCGCAACGTCCACATCGGCCCGTCCGACTACGTCGCGTGGCTCGACGACCGCAAGTGGGCCTACGTCCGCCTCGAGGGTCGCGCCTTCGGTGACGCCCCCCTGAACCTCGAGTACAAGCTCGAGGTCTGGGACTCCCCGAACTCCGCCGGCATCATCATCGACGCGATCCGCGCCGCCAAGATCGCCAAGGACCGCGGCATCGGTGGCCCGATCCACTCCGCGTCGACGTACCTGATGAAGTCCCCGCCGATCCAGATGCCCGACGACCAGGGCCGCGCCCAGGTCGAGGCGTTCATCCGCGGCGACGTCGAGCGCTGACCACCGACTAACCCCTGGCCGTTTACCAGGGTATGTCGAGAAACTGCCGCTCCCCATGGTGAATTCACCGTGGGGAGCGGCAGTTTCCCTGCATACCCTGGTAAACATCCACCCGAAGTACGGCGTCCCAGGCCCGCCCACCGGGTGAGAGGCTGGTGCCCATGAGAGCCGCGCGACACCTGGTGCACCTGTTGCGGGGCACCTGGTTCCGTCGGCTGTTCGCGGTCCGGGTCGCCAGCCAGCTCACGGACGGCGTGTTCCAGGTGGCCCTGGCGTCCTACGTCATCTTCTCCCCCGAGAAGCAGCCGTCGCCGGCGGCGATCGCGAGCGCCCTGGCCGTCGTACTCCTCCCGTTCAGCGCCCTCGGCCCGTTCGTCGGGGTGCTGCTCGACCGCTGGTCCCGCCGCCAGGTGCTGGCCTGGTCGAACTTCGTCCGGGTCGTCCTGGTGGCGGTGCTCGCGCTGCTGATCGCCGCGGAGGTCACCGGGCCGGGCCTGTTCGCGGTGGTGCTCGTCGCGCTCTCGGTCAACCGGTTCCTGCTCGCCGGGCTGTCGGCGGCGCTGCCGCACGTGGTCGAGGTCGAGGACCTGGTCACCGCCAACGCGCTCACCCCGACCGCCGGCACGATCGCGTTCCTGCTCGGGCTCGGCCTCGGCACCGGCACCCGCCTGCTGGTCGGCGGCGACGTGGGCGTGCTGGTCCTCGCGTCCCTGCTGTACGGCGGAGCAGGACTGCTCGCGCTGCGGATCCCGCGGGACCTGCTCGGCCCGGACCACGACCCGCTGCGACCCGGGCTGCGCGCCGCCGTCGGCGAGGTCACCCGCGGGCTCGGGCACGGGCTGCGGCACCTGGCGCACCGCCGGGAGGCGGCCTACGGGCTGGCCGCGATCGGCGCGCACCGGTTCTTCTACGGGATCTCGACGGTGAGCCTGATCCTGCTCTACCGCAACTACTTCCACCGGCCCTCAGAGTCCGACGCGGCGCTCGCCGAGCTGTCCGTGGCGGTGCTGGTCAGCGGCCTGGGCTTCCTCTCCGCCGCCGTACTCACCCCCGTCGTCACCGAGCGCCACCCGGCCCGGGTCTGGGTGCTGTCCCTGCTGGCGCTGGCCGCGCTCACGCAGGTCGTGCCGGGCGCGCTCTACACCCAGCCCGCGCTGCTGGTGGCCTCCTACTTCCTCGGCCTGGCCAGCCAGGGCATCAAGATCTGCGTGGACACGCTCGTGCAGACCCACGTCGACGACGGGTACCGCGGCCGGGTCTTCAGCCTCTACGACGTGCTGTTCAACGTCGCGTTCGTGGCCGCGGCCGGTGCGGCCGCGCTGGTGCTGCCCGCCAACGGCAAGTCCTACCCGGTGCTCGCGGTGTGCGCGCTCGGCTATGCCGCGACCGGCGTCGTCTACGCCCGCGCGACCGCCGTACGCCCCGCCGTCCGGTCCTGACCCCGTGGGGCCGGGCGCTACCGTCGGTCGCATGAACATCGCAGTCCTCGGCACCGGCATGGTCGGCCAGGCGGTCGCCGGCCGCCTCGACGAGCTCGGCCACACCGTCACGGTCGGCACCCGCGACCCCGACGCCAGCCGGTCCCGCACCGACGACGGCTCGGTCGGGCCGTGGCTGGCCGCCCACCCAGGCATCACCCTCGCGACCTTCGCCGACGCTGCGGCGGGCGCCGAGCTGGTCGTCAACGCCAGCAACGGTACGGCGACCCTGGACGTGCTCGGCCTCGCCGGGGCGGAGAACCTGGCCGGCAAGCCCCTGCTCGACATCTCCAACCCACTCGACTTCTCGGCCGGCTTCCCGCCGACCCTCACCGTCAAGGACAGCGACTCGCTGGCCGAGCAGGTGCAGCGGGCGTTCCCGGAGGCGCGGGTGGTGAAGTCGCTGAACACGCTGAACGCGTCGCTGATGGTCGACCCCCGCTCGCTCGGCGAGACCTCCACGGTGTTCGTCTCGGGCGACGACGCGGGCGCGAAGGCGGTCGTGGTCGACCTGCTGGAGAGCTTCGGGCACGACGACGTCATCGACCTCGGCCCGCTCGAGACGGCCCGGGGCGTCGAGATGTGGCTGCCCCTGTGGCTGCGGCTGATGGGCAGCCTGGGCACGGCCCAGTTCAACATCAAGGTCGTGCGCTGACACAGGTCCGACTGTCGGCGGGCGTACCCCTGAAGGCCGACCTCCCCACGGAAAACTGCCGCTCCCCATGGGGAGATCACCATGGGGAGCGGCAGTTTCTCGACATACCCTGGTAAACAGCCCTAGCGGGCCGCCCACCAGGCGCGCAGCGCCGCCTCCGCGTCCGCGGCGGCCATCGGGCCGTTGTCCATGCGCAGCTCGAGGAGGAAGTGGTAGGCCTCGCCGACCTCCCGGCCGGGGCCGATCTCGAGGATCTCCATGATCTGGTTGCCGTCGAGGTCGGGGCGGATTGAGGCGAGCTCCTCGGCCTCGGTGAGGCGGGCGATCCGGGCCTCGATGTCGTCGTAGGTGCGGCGCAGCCGCTCGGCCTTGCGCCGGTTGCGGGTGGTGCAGTCGGCACGGGTGAGCATGTGCAGCCGCTCGAGCTGGTCGCCGGCGTCGCGGACGTAGCGGCGCACGGCGGAGTCGGTCCACTCCCCCGAGCCGTAGCCGTGGAAGCGCAGGTGCAGCTCGACGAGCTTGGCGACGGCGTCGATCTCGTCGTTGGAGAAGCGCAGCGCCTTCATCCGCTTGCGGGTCAGCTTCGCGCCGACCACGTCGTGGTGGTGGAAGGTGACGGTGCCGTCGTCCTGGAAGCGCCGGGTGCGCGGCTTGCCGACGTCGTGCATCAGCGCGGCCAGCCGGGAGATCAGGTCCGGGCCGCCGCCGGGCAGCCGGTCCTCGAGGTCGATGGACTGCTCGAGCACGGTCAGGGTGTGCTCGTAGACGTCCTTGTGCCGGTGGTGCTCGTCGCGCTCGAGCGCCAGCGCGGGCAGCTCGGGCAGCACCTGCTCGGCGAGGCCGGTCTGCACCAGCAGGGCCAGGCCGCGGCGCGGGTACGGCGCCAGCACCAGCTTCACCAGCTCGTCGCGGACCCGCTCGGCGGAGACGATCGTGATCCGGTCGGCCATCGCGGTCATCGCCTCGACGACCTCGGGGGCGACGGTGAAGCCGAGCTGGGCGGCGAAGCGGGCGGCGCGCATCATCCGCAGCGGGTCGTCGGAGAACGAGTCCTCCGGACGCCCGGGGGTGCGCAGCACGCCGTGGGCCAGGTCGACGATCCCGCCGTAGGGGTCCTCGACGGAGTGGCCGGGCAGGGGCACGGCCATCGCGTTGACGGTGAAGTCGCGGCGGCCCAGGTCGCCGGCCAGCGAGTCGCCGTACTCCACCGCAGGCTTGCGGGAGTCGGCGTCGTAGGCCTCGGAGCGGTAGGTGGTGATCTCCACCTGCCAGTCGCCCTTGCGGCAGCCGATGGTGCCGAACGCCCGGCCCATGTCCCAGATCGCGTCGGCCCAGCCGGTGAGCAGCCGCTCGGTGACCTCCGGGCGCGCGGAGGTGGTGAGGTCGAGGTCGTTGTGGAGCCGGCCCAGCATGGCGTCGCGCACCGGACCGCCCACCAGGGCGATCTCCTCCCCGGCCGCACGGAAGCGTTCTCCCAGCTCGTCGACGACGGGAGCGATCCGCAGCAGCTCGGACACGGCGGTCCGCTGGACGTCACTCATGCTCAGCGGCACTTCAGGCTGGTCGGACACGGGAGGCAACTCTATGTCAGGACGGCGGGTGGATAGCCTGGGGCGTGTGACCCGGAGATCCCTTGGCCGCGCAGCGGCATGCCTTGCCACGGGTCTCCTGACCGCGGTGGCCGCCCTGAGCGTGACACCGGTCGCACCCGCGCAGGCCGACGAGGACACCACGCCGCTGCGCGTGAGCATCGAGAGCCTGACCCCGTCGGCCCTCCCGGTGCGCGGCAAGGTGACCGTCACGGGCGAGATCACCAACACCACCAGCAGCACCTGGCGCGACCTGAAGGTCTACCTGCTGACCTCGCAGACGCCGATGACCAGCGCCGAGGATCTCGCGTCCGCGGCCCGCACCGACCCGTCCGCGCAGATCGGCACCCGGGTCACCGCCGACGGGCTCTACCAGAAGGTCGGCGACCTCGCCCCCGGGCAGTCGGTGCCCTACACGCTCTCGGTCAACCGGCGGGTGCTCGGCATCGGCAGCGCCCCCGGCGTCTACTGGCTCGGCGTGCACGTGCTGGCCCGGGACCCCGACGGCGCCCGCGACAACGTCGCCGACGGCAGGGCGCGCACGTTCTTGCCGCAGGTGCCGGCGCGCACCCCAGCGCGCAAGGTGGCCCTCGTCGTCCCCGTGACCGAGCCGGTCGCCCGCGACCGCGACGGCAAGCTGCTCTCCACGCCCGGCTGGCGTCACACCCTGGGCGCCGACGGCCGCCTGGACCGGCTGGTCCGGCTCAGCGAGAGCAGCCCCGCCGGGCTGACCTGGCTGCTCGACCCGGCCGTCCTCGACGCCGCCCGCTCCCTCGTCGACGGCAACCCCGGCCTGTCCGTGGCCCCGACCGACGGCACCCCCGACCCGGCCGCCACCGCCTCCCCGAGCGCCTCGGCCTCGGCCAGCCCGACCCCGTCCGACGGGGCCTCGACCGGCACGTCCACCTCCTCCGGCAGCAGTACGGCGTCCCCGGGCGCCGAGGACGCGGCCACCTGGCTGCAGCTGCTGCAGCGCCAGGTGCCGCAGCACTCCGTGCTGGCCTTGCCCTACGGCGACCTCGACGTCGCGGCCGCGCTCGACCGCAAGCAGGGCAAGGTCTTCGCCTCCGCGCGCGACCTCTCCCAGCAGACCCTGACCGCCGCGCACATCACGGCCCGTCAGGTGGTGGCCCCGGCCAGCGGGCTGCTGCCCCGCGACGCGCTGCGCCGCCTCGGCCCGAGCTCGCGCGTCCTGCTCGGGTCCGCCGCGTTCCCCGGCTCCACCGACGCGGTGCTGAGCGCCCCCGGCGGGGCCCGGGTCACGGTGGCCGACGCGGGCGCGTCCGCCGGCGGCCCGTCGCCCGACGACCGCTGGTCCGCCCTCGCCGTACGCCAGCGCGTCCTGGCCGAGGCCGCGGTCTCCGCGATCGCCGGCGGCCACCCGCAACCGCTGGTCGTGCGCACCCCGCAGCACTGGGACCCGGGCGCAGCCTGGGCGAAGTCCGACTTCTTCGGCGGCCTCGCCGTGCCGTGGCTGCACCTGGTCGACCTGCCCGCCGTGACCGAGGCACCCTCGGCGCCGCCCGCGACAGGGGCCGCCACCTACCCGCGCAGCGAGTCCCGCGCCGAGGTCCCGTTCGCGAACCTGCTCGCCACCGACGAGCTGGTCCGCACCGGCGCCACCTTCGCCACGCTGCTGACCCGTAACGACACCGTGGACGACCAGCTCGCCCGGATCGCGGTGCTCGGGTCCTCGACCAACGTGCGCCGGCACCCCGACGCCGCGCTGGCCCGGGTCCGCGCCACCAGCGACCGGGTCCGCGCGGACATGCAGGAGGTGCACCTCGAGGGCCCGACGTTCGTGACGATGTCCAGCGCCGAGGGCCCGGTGCAGATCACGGTCGTCAACGACTTGAACGAGGAGGTCACGGTCCGCGTCAAGGCGGTGACCAGCACCTCCGACGTCCGCATCGACTCCTCACCGCTGGTCACCCTCGGCCCCGGCAAGCGCGCCTCGATCCGGCTCTCCGCGCACGCCAAGGGCGTCGGCGTGCACGCCGTCCAGCTCGTCGCCACCGACACGTCCGGCACCCCGCTGGGCAGCACCACCGACTTCACGGTCCGGACCAGCCAGGTGGGCCTGGTGATCTGGGTGATCATGGCCGTCGGCGGCGCGGTCCTCGTGATCGCGATCGTGCTGCGCACCTGGCGCCGGATCAGCAACTACCGCAAGCGCCGTACGACGTCCGGGGACCCGGACGACGACACCCCCGTCGATGCCCCGCAGGAGGAGCACGCATGAGTCACGCCGCCCGGAACACCACCTCCGGGAAGGGCATCCTCGGCTCGAGCGCGGTGATGGCGGCCGGCACGGTCGTGTCCCGGTTCAGCGGCGTGATCCGCAACGGCATGCTCGCCGCGGCCCTGGGCCAGCAGCTGCACGCCGACGTGTTCAACATCGCCAACACGATCCCGAACATGCTCTACATCCTGCTGGCCGGCGGCGTCTTCAACGCGGTCCTGGTCCCGCAGCTGGTGCGCGCCCTCAAGCACGACGAGGACGGCGGCGCGGCCTACACCGACCGGATCATGACGCTGGCGCTGATGTTCCTCGCCGGCGTCACCGCGGTACTGGTGATCCTGGCGCCGTGGGTGATGCGGCTGTTCCTCGACGGCTCCTTCTTCACCCCGGACCTCGCGATGCAGCGGCAGTCGGTCATCGACTTCGCGCGCTTCTGCCTGCCGCAGGTCTTCTTCTACGGCATGTTCGTGCTGGTCGGCCAGGTGCTCAACGCGCGCGGCTCGTTCGGGCCGATGATGTGGGCCCCGATCGCCAACAACGTGGTGTCGGTGGCCGTGCTCGGCCTCTACCTGTGGGCGTTCGGCACGGTCCACGACCTGTGCGGGACCGGCGCCGGCGCGGCGCAGCTCGCCTCCCCGGCCTCGGCGGTCGGTGCCTACACCGGCCACCAGGAGCTGCTGCTCGGCCTCGGCTCGACGCTCGGGATCGCCGTACAGCTGCTGATCCTGGTGCCCTACCTGCGCAAGGCCGGCTACCGCTTCCGCCCGCGCTTCGACTTCACGGGCACCGGGCTCGGGCACACGCTGCGGCTCGGGCTGTGGACGGTGATGTTCGTCGTCGTCAACCAGATCGCGTACACCGTCGTGGTCCGGATCGCGTCCGGCGGCACGGCCGACGCGGTGCACGTCTGCTCCAGCACCCCGAGCACCGGCTACACGACCTACTCCAACGCGTTCCTGATCGTGATGGTCCCGCACTCGATCGCCACCGTGTCGCTGGCGACCGCGATGCTGCCCAAGCTGTCCGCGCTCGCGGCCGAGAAGGACCTGCGCGGGATCGCCGCCAACGTGGCCTCCACGCTGCGCACCACCTACGCGCTGATCGTGCCGTTCGCGGTCCTGCTGCCGGTGATCGCGCACGACGTCTCGGTGCTGCTCATCGGGTACGGCGCCGGCGCGCGCAGCGTCGACGGCTTCGCACTCACGCTGTCCCTGTTCGCACCCGGGCTGGTGCTGTTCACCACCCACTACCTGATGCTGCGGGGCTTCTACGCCATCGAGCGCAACCGCACGGTCTTCTGGGTGCAGTGCGCGATCGCGGCGACCAACATCGCCCTGGCCCTGGCCGTCACGCACCTCGTCTCGTCGACGCACACCGCCCCCGGCCTGGTGCTGGCCTACGCCGGCTCCTACCTGGTCGGGGCGATCGGTTCCTACTCGCTGCTGCGCCGGATCCTCGGCGGCCTCGAGACCCCGGCCCTGCTCGGGTTCCTGGCCCGGCTGCTGCTCGCAGCCGCCGTCTCCACCGCCGTTGCCTGGGCCGTGAAGTACGGCGGCGCCCAGGTGTGGGAGGTCAGCGGCAGCCACCTGCGGGCCGTCGTGCTGCTGGGCGTCACCGGCCTCGTCGACGTCGCCGTCTTCCTGCTGGTGGCGCGGGCGCTGCGGATCAGCGAGGTGACCAGTGTCATGGCGTTGGTCACCTCACGCGGGCGGCGTTGAGCAGCCCCCTAGCATGTAGTTTCGAGACGCAGCCGTAGCAGCACCGCGCAGCGAAGGAGGCACGTGGCCGAGCACCCGATCGGACCCGGGACCCTGCTGGCCGGACGTTTCCGGCTCGAGGACCTGCTGGACGAGAACGACGGCGCGCGGTTCTGGCGGGCGACCGACCGGATCCTCGCGCGCAACGTCGCGGTCCACGTGATCCCGCAGGACGACCGCCGCAGCGAGGCGCTCCTGGTGGCGGCCAGGACCTCGGCCACGGTCTCCGACGGCCACCTGCTCCGGGTGCTCGACGCGTCCGAGGAGGACGGCGTCACCTACGTGGTCAACGAGTGGGGCCACGGCATGTCGCTGGACCGGATCCTCGCCGACGGGCCGCTCTCGCCGCGCCGCGCCGCCTGGGTCGTCAAGGAGGTCGCCGAGGCGATCGCCACCGCCCACCGCGCCGGCATCGCGCACGGCCGACTGCTCCCCGAGAACGTGATGGTCACCGAGGCCGGCTCGGTGAAGCTGATCGGCTTCGTCGTCGACGCCGTGCTCCGCGGCCGCGACTCGCTGCGCACCGCGGCCGGCAGCCCGCTGTCCGAGCACGAGTCCGACGTGCTCAACCTCGGCGCCCTGCTCTACGTCTCCCTCACCGGCAAGTGGCCCGGCACCCAGGGCTCGACGCTGCCCGCCGCGCCCGGCGACCACGGCGTCCCGCTGCGGCCCCGCCAGGTCCGCGCCGGCGTGCCGCGCCCTCTCGACGCCGTCTGCGACCGGGTGCTCAACCCGTCCTCGCACGGTCCGGCGATCGAGAGCGCCCACGAGGTCTACGCCGCGCTCGCCGACTACGTCGACGACGGCAACGGCGGCGCCCTCGGCTTCGCGCCCGCTGCTGCCCGCGAGGACCAGTCCGCGACCGGGTCGCAGGACCGGGTCGACCCCGACTCCACCGCCGCGCACCCCGGCCCCCTGACCGGCGGGCACGGCGACCAGGACGACGCGGGCCACGACCGGGCCACCCGCGTCGCCGGCCAGGAGCGGGGCGCGGCCGCCGACTCCGCTGCGGCGGCTGCTGCGGCCGCCGTCGCCACCGGGTCCACGGCCGCGATCGACGCACGCCGGGCGGGCGACGACCCCGACCCCACCCAGGCCGGCGTGCCGGTCTTCTTCGACGAGGACACCGGCGTCGGCTGGACCGGTGAGTCCACCGGGCGCGGCCTGCGCACCGACGAGGCCGACCCGCTCGCCCGCCGTACCCCTCCGCCTCCTCCGCCGCCGCTGCCCGAGCCGGAGCCGCGGCCGCTGTTCGCGCCCGACCCGCCGGAAGGCAGCCCCCGCCGCGGCGCAGCCGCCCCGGCCGCCACCAGCGCACGCCACACCGACCAGCCCCAGCAGGGTGCCGCGACCCCGGACCAGCACCGGCCCCGGCGCAGCACCGGCCCCGGCGCCGGACCGCTGCCGAGCTCGTGGGGCCCGGACGCCGCCACCGGCGCGTCCGGCGAGAGCGAGCCGGCCTGGGGCACCCCCGGCTGGGAGCGCCAGCACCCCGGCACCAGCTGGCTGCGGCTGGCCGGCGTGGTCGGCGGCCTGATCGTGCTGGTCGTCGCGCTGGTCTTCGCGTTCAACCTCGGCAAGGGCTCCGACAACCCGACCACGTCGCCGAGCGGCGGCTCGTCCACGACCACCAGGCCCGCGGTCACGCACGAGCCCGTCCAGGTGAGCGCCGCACACGACTTCGACCCCGAGGGCAACCCGCCGAGCGAGAACCCCGAGCAGGCGCCGCTGGCGATCGACGGCAACCCCGCCACGGTGTGGCAGACCAGCACCTACCGCGGCCGGCCCGACCTCGGCGGCCTCAAGTCCGGCGTGGGCCTGCTGCTCGACCTCGGCAAGCCCACCGACGTGTCGCAGGTGAAGGTGACCCTCCAGGGCAGCCCCACCTCGCTCGACCTGCTCGCGGCCCCGGCGTCCGCGTCGCAGCCGACCAGCACGGCCGGGCTGACGAAGCTCGCCTCGGTGCAGGGCGCCGGCACGGCGGCGACGCTGAGCGCGTCGTCGCCCTACAAGACCCGCTACCTGGTCGTCTGGCTCACCTCGCTGCCCGCCCAGTCCGGCGGCTTCCAGGGCCGGGTCGCGGAGATCACCGTCCGGTCATGACCACCGGCCGGGGGGCGCTCGAGGACGGGCCGGACGACCGCGCCCTCGTGGCGGCCCACCTGGCCGGCGACCCGGCCGCGTTCGGCACCCTGCTGGCCCGGCACCGCGACCGGCTGTGGGCGATCGCGCTGCGCACCACCGGCGACCGCGAGGAGGCCGCCGACGCGCTCCAGGAGGCGATGGTCGCCGCGTTCCGCCGGGCGGAGTCCTACCGGGGCGACGCGGCGGTCACCACCTGGCTGCACCGGATCGTCGTCAACGCCTGCCTGGACCGGCTGCGCCGCCGGGAGGTGCGGGTCCGGCACGCCGGCGCGCCGCTCCCCGACGACCTCGACTCCCCGGCCGCGCACCGGATGCTGGCCGGCGCACCCTCCTCCGGTACGACGGCAGCGACACCCGCCGACCCGGCCGACGTGGCCGTGGCCCACGAGCGGCGCCGGCGGGTGCTCGACGCGCTGGCCACCCTGCCGCCCGAGCAGCGGGCCGCGCTGGTGCTCGTGGACATGGAGGGCTACTCGGTCGAGGAGACCGCCCGGGTGCTCGACTGCGCGCCGGGCACCGTCAAGAGCCGCTGCGCACGTGGCCGGGCCCGGCTGCTGCCGCTGCTGCGCGGCCTCGACGCCCCGCCGGGGAACCCCGCCCCGGCCCCGCGCGTCCCAGAACCCGGGGAGGAGGTGCCCGATGCCTGAGGACCGGAACGACCCGCACGCCCTGCCCGGCGGCGACGACCCGGCCCTGTCCGCCGCCGACGAGGCGCTGGTGCGGAGCCTGCTCGCCGACGCCGCACCGGACGAGCCGCTGCCCGCCGACGTGGCGGCCGCGCTCGACTCGGTGATCGCGGACCTGGCGGCCGCCCGTGCCGCGGCGCCGCCCGACGAGCTCGCCACACGGCGTGCGCGCACCCGGCGCCGGGTGCTCCAGGGCCTCGTGGGCGCGGCCGCCGTCGTGGTCGCGGTCGTCGCGGTCCGGCCGCTGGTCACGCCGCAGGGCGGCGGAGCCTCGAGCGCGTCGTCCGACGCGAGGGCGCAGCAGCCCGAGGCGGCCGGCGGGGCCGCGAACGACGGCTTCCGCTCGTTCGCCGTCGCCGGCCGCCGACCCCGGCTGACGACCCACGACCTCGCCGCCCAGCTGCACCGGCTCGACGAGCAGCGTGGCTTCGGGTCCGGCACGGCGGCGCGCGGCCCGACCGGCAACGGGTCCGGCCAGGGCGTGGCGCCGCAGACCTATGCCTGCGCGGTCCCCGCCCCCCGGCGGGACGCGGACCTGGTCGCCGTACTCCTGGACGGGAAGCCGGCCACGCTCGTGGTGGTCTCCGCGGCGGACGGGACGCGTGAGGCGCTGCTCTACACCTGTGGCGACGCCACGCGGCCGGTGGAGACCGTGGCCCTGCCCACGAGGTGATCCGCGTCGCGCGCCGAGTGGCCGCGGGAATGTCGGGAACCTAGGATCGGTTAGAACCCGTGCACCCGCAGCACCCCTCGGCCCTTCCGCCAGGTGGTGACCGCGGGTCCACCGCAGTCCACCCCAGGAGTTCGCGCCCGCCATGAGCAGCACCACGACCCCGTCGTCCGACGTCCGCAACGTGATCATCGTGGGCTCCGGCCCGGCCGGCTACACGGCCGCCGTCTACGCCGCCCGCGCCAACCTGGCCCCGCTCGTCTTCGAGGGCTCGGTCACGGCCGGCGGTGCCCTGATGAACACCACCGAGGTCGAGAACTTCCCCGGCTTCCGTGACGGCATCATGGGCCCGGAGCTGATGGACAACATGCGCGCCCAGGCCGAGCGCTTCGGCGCCGAGCTGGTCGCCGACGACGTCGTCGAGCTGGACCTGACCGGCGACGTGAAGGTCGTGAGGACCGCGACCGACACCCACCGGGCGCGCGCGGTGATCCTGGCCACCGGCTCCGGCTACCGCAAGCTCGGCATCCCCGACGAGGACCGGCTCTCCGGCCACGGCGTGAGCTGGTGCGCGACCTGCGACGGCTTCTTCTTCCGCGAGCAGCACATCGCGGTCGTCGGCGGCGGCGACTCCGCCGTCGAGGAGGCCACCTTCTTGTCCCGGTTCGCCTCCAAGGTGACCCTGGTGCACCGTCGCGGCGAGCTGCGCGCCTCCAAGATCATGCAGGAACGTGCCTTCGCCGACCCGAAGATCGAGTTCGCGTGGAACTCCGCGGTCGAGTCGATCCACGGCGAGGACAAGCTCACCGGGCTGACCCTGGTCGACACCGAGACCGGCGAGAAGCGCGAGCTCGACGCGACCGGGCTGTTCATCGCGATCGGCCACGACCCGCGCTCGGAGCTGCTCGGCGGCCAGGTCGACCTCGACGACGACGGCTACGTGCTGGTGCGCCAGCCCTCCACCCGCACCAACCTCGCGGGCGTCTTCGCCTGCGGCGACCTGGTGGACCACCACTACCGCCAGGCGATCACCGCCGCCGGCTCCGGCTGCGCGGCCGCCCTCGACGCGGAGCGCTTCCTGGCCGCGCTCGACCACGCCGCCTCGACCGCAGGCAGCGCCGCCGACAGCGCGCTCGAGGCCGAGCTCGTGACCGAGCAGGTGCAGACCGCCGGCGCGTGACCCGCTCTGCCCCGTCCGGGGAAGAAATGTCCGACCCCTGCTGTTGACTCGTACCGAACCACCCGACCGAGAAGGAGGCCCCCGTGGCCGACATGCAAGCTGTGACCGACGCGGACTTCGACACCGTCGTGCTCAAGTCCGACAAGCCCGTGCTGGTCGACTTCTGGGCCGAGTGGTGCGGCCCGTGCCGCCAGGTCTCCCCGATCCTCGACGAGATCAACGCCGCCCACGGCGACAAGATCTCCTTCGTGAAGATGAACGTCGACGAGAACCCGGTGACCCCCGCGACCTACCGCGTGACCGGCATCCCGACCCTCAACGTCTACCAGAACGGTGAGGTCGTGAAGCAGATCGTCGGCGCCAAGCCGAAGGCCGCGCTGCTCAACGAGCTCAGCGACTTCATCGCCTGAGACACCCCGCAGCACCGCACGAGGGGCGGTCACCAGTTCGCTGGTGACCGCCCCTCGTCGCGTCCCGGCGCGTGACCCGCGACGCGCGGGGCGAACGCAGACGAATCGGTGCGGGGCCTTGCACCACACGCGTTTCCCAGGCAACCATGAACGTCCCTGCGGTGGTCGAGACCTGTGCCGCCGCCGTACTCCAGGGTTGGTCCTCACCCTGACGGGGTACGACACCGGGGTTGGCCACCCGGCCGACCGGCTCGACGTGCCCACCCGCATCCGACCCGCCCGCTACCCGAGGGAGACCACGTGCCCGACGTCCGCACCGCACCCGCCGTCTTCAGGCTGGGAGACCGGGGCGACGCCGTCGTCGAGATCAGGGACCGGCTCAGCCGGCTCGACCTGCTCGGCGACGGCCCGCAGCATGCCGACCCGGGGGTGTTCGACGAGGCGCTGGACCGTGCGGTCCGTGCGTTCCAACAGCTTCGGGGGCTCAGCGTCGACGGCCAGGTCGGTCCCGCCACCTACCGGGTGCTCGACGAGGCCCGGTGGCGGCTCGGTGACCGGGTGCTCACCCACGTGCCCGGCAACGTGCTCTGCGGCGACGACGTGGTCGCGCTGCAGCAGCGCCTGCTCGACCTCGGGTTCAAGGTCGGCCGCGTCGACGGCCGGTTCGACCAGCGCACCGAGCAGGCCGTCCGCGACTTCCAGCGCAACATCGGCGTGCCCGCCGACGGCACCTGCGGCCCGGCCACGCTGAAGGCGCTCGGCCGGCTCGCCCCGATCGTGCGCGGCGGCCAGCCCAACGCGCTGCGCGCCGAGGAGCGGATCCGTCGCGCCGGCCCGCAGCTGACCGGCAAGATCGTGGTCATCGACCCCTCGGTCGACCGGATCACCGACCCGGTGCTGCGCGCGCGGGCCGCCGAGATCGTGCACGACCTGGCCCGCCGCGTCGAGGGCCGCCTGGTGGCGACCGGCGTGCAGGCGTTCCTGACCCACCGCGCCGGCGACGAGGACGGCGACGAGGTCGACCGTGCCGAGTTCGCCAACCGCACCGACGCGCACCTGTGCCTGAGCCTGGCGATGGACGTCTCCGCGCACCCCGAGGCCACCGGGGTGGCGAGCTACTTCTACGGCTCCGACGCGCACGGGGTGCGGTCGACGTCCGGGGAGCGGTTCGCGGGCCTGGTGCAGCGCGAGATCGTGGCCCGCACCGACCTCGCCGACCTGCGCTCGCACGCCAAGACCTGGGACCTGCTGCGCCGCACCCGGATGCCCGCGGTGCGCATCGACGTCGGCTACGTCTCCAACCCCGGCGACGTGGCCCGGCTCTCCGACGGCGCGTTCCGCGACGTGGTGGCCGAGGCGATCGTGGTCGCCGTACAACGGGTCTACCTGGCGCCCGACAAGGACGCCAAGACCGGCGTGATGCGGCTCAGCGAGCTGCGTGAGGCGCTTCGCCACCACCGCCCGTGACGCGCTGCACGCGCTGGCTCGGCACGGGCGCGGGCGAGGGACGTACGGCGCCCATGAGCTTCTCGAGCGCCTGCTCGACCTCGCCGCGCCAGGTCACGGCCGAGCGCAGGTCGAGCCGCATCCGCGGGAACCGCGCGTGCGCACGCTGGGTCTTGAAGCCGACCGCCAGCAGGTAGTCGGCCGGCAGCACGCACCCGCCGTAGGACGCCGGCTCACCGTCCTTGCGGGGCGGCAGCCGGGTGTCGCCGAACGCCTCGATGGCGCGGACGCCGCCCCGCTTGACCAGGTCCTTGACGACCGACTGCATGAGCGCGCGGCCGAGGCCACCTCCGGCGTGGTCGGGGTGGACCATCGCGGTCGCGAGCAGCACGGCGTCCTCGCTGACCGGCGCGGTCGGGAACGACGCCGCCCCGATCACGTAGGCGGGGGGCGCGTAGAGCACGTAGCCGGCGGGCTCGCCGTCGACGTAGGCCACCCGTCCGCAGGAGCCCCACTCCAGCAGCACACGGGAGAGCCAGGCCTCCTTCTCCTCCGCGCCGCAGTCGGCCGCAGCCGCCCGCTCGCGGCGCACCGGGTCGAGCTCCCAGAACGTGCAGGACCGGCAGCCGACCGGCAGGTCGGCGAGGTTGTCCAGGGTGAGCCTGGCCAGCCGGCGCGCCACGGCTAGGCCGCCGGCCGGACGGGTGCCCTGCCTGTCCCGGATGCACAGGGTGCGCCGGGTGAGATGGGTGACAGTCCCATGTCGTGACCCCTTGTCGGAGCTGCTCCGCGAGATGCTTCATCCTAGTGCGATACCGGTGAGGAGTGTTCCCATGTCACGCGAGGTCAGCCCCAGCAGCACGCGGCTCGACAGCTATGTCGACCGCTACGCCGCCCGGACGCAGGGGATGACCGCCTCGGAGATCCGCGCGCTGTTCTCGGTCGCCAGCCGGCCCGAGGTGGTCTCGCTGGCCGGCGGGATGCCGAACATCTCCGGGCTCCCCCTCGACGTGGTCGGCTCCGCGATCGAGGAGCTGGTGCGCAGCAACGGCCCGACCGCGATGCAGTACGGCTCCGGCCAGGGCGACCCGGCGCTGCGCGAGCAGATCACCGAGGTGATGCGGCTCGAGGGCATCGAGGCGCACCCCGACGACGTGGTCGTCACCGTCGGCTCCCAGCAGGCCGTCGACCTGGTCACCCGGATCTTCTGCGACCCCGGCGACGTGGTGATCTGCGAGGCGCCGTCCTACGTCGGCGCGCTGGGCGTCTTCAAGGCCTACCAGTGCGACGTCGTGCACGTTGAGATGGACGAGAAGGGCCTGGTGCCCGAGGCCTTGCGGCAGGCGATCGCGACCGTGCAGGCCGCGGGCAAGCGGATCAAGTTCGTCTACACGATCCCGAACTACCACAACCCGGCCGGCGTGACGCTGGCCTCGGAGCGCCGGGCCGAGGTGCTCGACATCTGCCGCAAGGCCGACGTGCTGGTGCTCGAGGACAACCCCTACGGCCTGCTCGGCTTCGACGAGGAGCCGCACCGGGCGCTGCGCGCCGACGAGCCCGACGGCGTGATCTACCTCGGCTCGTTCTCCAAGACGTTCGCCCCGGGCTTCCGGGTCGGCTGGGCGCTGGCGCCGCACGCGGTCCGCGAGAAGCTGGTGCTCGCCCAGGAGTCTGCGACGCTCTGCCCGCCGTCGTTCTCCCAGATGGCGGTCTCGGCCTACCTGACCTCCCACGACTGGCTCGGCCAGATCAAGCAGTTCCGGGAGATGTACCGCGAGCGCCGCGACGCGATGATCTCCGCCCTCGACGACCTGATGCCCGCCGGCGCGCGCTGGAACGTGCCGACCGGCGGGTTCTACGTCTGGGTCACCCTGCCCGACGGCCTCGACGCCAAGGCGATGCTGCCGCGCGCGGTCACGGCCCGGGTCGCCTACGTGCCCGGCACCGCGTTCTTCGCCGACGGCTTCGGCGCCCAGTCGATGCGGCTCTCCTACTGCTACCCCTCCCCGGACCGCATCCGTGAGGGCGTACGGCGCCTGGTGGGCGTCATCGAGGAGGAGCTCGACCTGCGCGCCACCTTCGGGGCGGTGCCCTCGCACGAGCTGCGCCGCGGCTACGAGGCACCCAACACGGACCTGAGCTAGGAGCGCCCGTTGACCGACCCGTTGACCGACCCGACCACCCCCCGGAGCACGCTGGACCCGCACGCCCGTGTCGTCGTGCTCGCCGGCGGCCTCTCCCACGAGCGCGACGTCTCGCTGAGGTCCGGGCGCCGGGTCGCCGAGGCGCTGCGCGACGCCGGGGTCACCGTCGACGAGCGTGACGTGGACGCGACGCTGCTTCCTGCCCTGACGGCCGACCGGCCGGACGTCGTACTCCCGGTGCTGCACGGCGAGACCGGGGAGGACGGCGCGCTGCGCGAGGTCCTCGAGCTGCTCGGGATCCCCTACGTCGGCGCGCAGCCCGCGGCCTGCCGGGTGGCGTTCGACAAGCCGGTGGCGAAGGCGGTCGCGGCCCGCGCCGGCCTGCACACCCCCGACAGCGTCGCGCTGCCGCACGAGACGTTCCGCGAGCTCGGCGCCGCGACCGTGATGCGCGCTATCGCCGAGCGGCTCGGGCTGCCGCTGATCGTCAAGCCCGCCAAGTCCGGCTCCGCGCTCGGCTGCACGGTCGTGCACGACGCGGAGGCCCTGCCCGGCGCGATGGTCAACGCCTTCGCCTACGGCGACACCGCCCTGGTCGAGCGGTTCGTCGCCGGCACCGAGGTCGCGGTCCCGGTGGTCGACACCGGCGACGGCCCGCGGGCACTGCCGGCCGTGGAGATCCGGCCCGACGGCGGCGTCTACGACTACACGGCGCGCTACACCGCCGGCAGCACCGAGTTCCTGGTGCCCGCGAAGCTGTCCGACGAGCTGGCCGCCGAGTGCGCCCGGGTCGCGGTCGCGGCCCACGAGGCGCTCGGTCTGCGCGACCTGTCCCGCTCGGACCTGATCGTCGACGCCGACGGCGTGGTCTGGTTCCTCGAGGTGAACGTGGCCCCCGGGCTCACCGAGACCTCGACGGTTCCGCTCGCCGTCCACGCCGCCGGGCTCGAGCTCGGCACGCTCGTCCGGGAGCTGCTCGGCGCGGCCGTGGCGCGGCACGTGTCGGGAGACACCCCCCAGAACACGCCGGACCACCTCGACGCACCCGCCGGGGGCTGACAGGATCGGCGGATGCGCGACGTCACGTACCCGCCGATCATCATCACGGCGAAGCTCGGGTTCAAGGCGCTGGGACTGCGGTTCCAGATGACCGGTACCGAGAACATCCCCACGTCCGGACCCGCGCTGCTGGCGGTGAACCACGTCTCCTACGTCGACTTCATCCTCGGCGGGTTCGCCGCGCAGCCCTCGAAGCGGCTGGTGCGCTTCATGGCCAAGCGCGAGATCTTCGACCACAAGCTCGCCGGGCCGCTGATGCGCTCGCTGCACCACATCAGCGTGGACCGCGGCGAGGGCCTCGCGTCCTACCAGGAGGCCCTGCGCTACCTCGCGATGGGCGAGGTCGTCGGGATCTTCCCCGAGGCCACCATCTCCCGCTCCTTCGAGATCAAGGAGATCAAGACCGGCGCCACCCGCCTGGCCGCCGAGGCCGGGGTGCCGCTGATCCCGGTGATCCTGTGGGGCACCCAGCGGATGATGACCAAGGACCACCCCCGCGACTTCTCCCGCGGCAAGACGATCGCGATCTCCGTCGGCGAGCCGATGCACCCCACCGGCGAGCACGCCGCCGCCGAGACCGCCGAGCTGCACGCCCGGATGGCCGCCATGCTCGACGAGACGATCGCCGCCTACCCCGCCGCCGAGCAGCCCCCCGGCTCCTGGTGGCTGCCCGCCCGCCACGGCGGCAGCGCCCCCACCCCCGAGCAGGCCAAGGAGCTCGACAGCCAGGAGCTCCGCGACCGGATCCGCCGCCGCAACGAGAAGAAGCAGCAGCAGTCCCGCTGACGCTCCCCCCTTCGTACGGCGTCCCTCAGCCCGACACCAGCGGTGACCCGACCGGGTCCGTGGCGACGCCGGGACCCGTCTCCGGCAGGACCGACCCCGGAATCAGGTCGGCGGCCTCCTCGGCAGGGGAGTCCGCCGGACACCCCTCCGCCGGACACTCTGGGCGTCCCCGCAGCGCGAGCCGCAGGTAGGCCGCCGCACCGAGGCAGCCGAGCGTCATCACCGCGAAGATCACGCGGTAGTCCAGCAACGTCACGAGCAGCGCACCGGTGGCGATCGAGACCGCCTGCGGCGTGGTGACCAGGACCTCGGTCGCCGTACTCACCCGGCCCATCAGCTCACCGGGCGTGCGCTTCTGGAGCAGGGTGTTGTAGGCGACGATCAGGACCGGGATGCCGCTGCCGAGCACGACGGTGGCGACCAGCACCTGCCAGAACGCCTGGGCAGCGACGATTCCCGCGAGCCCGGCGGCCAGCACGACGAGACCGCCGATGATCGCGCGCGGCTCGCCCACCCGCTTGATGATCCGGCTCGACAGCAGGCCGCTGGCCACCGCACCGACGCCCTGGATCGTGAGCAGCGGGCCGACGACCGCGAGCGGCTTGCCGAACGCGTCGAGGACGGCGTAGACGCAGGACTCGGAGAAGCCGAGCACCAGCAGGCACAGGGCCAGCGCCACCGTCGGGTGCAGCAGCAGCGGGGTCCTGCGGATGTGCCGGACGCCCGCGGAGACCTCCGCACGCCAGTGCATCGGGGTGTGCGTGCGGACCGGCTCGATCAGGGCGAGCCCGCCGACAGCCGCGGCAGCGACCAGGAACGACGCGGCGTCGATCATCGCGACCACCTGGCCGCCCCCGGTGAGCGCGAACAGCGACGCACCGGCCAGCGGGCCGACCAGGCGCAGCGCCTCCCGGGTCACCGACATCGCCGCGTTGGCCTCGACGAGCACGTCCTCGGCGAGCAGGTCCTTGAGCAGCCCGTTGAGCGCGGCCGGCACGACCACGAACGAGATCCCGTAGAGGAAGGCGACGCTGTACACGATCCAGACGTCGCCGGCGTCGCGCACCGCGAGCAGCGGCAGCAGCGCGGCTGCGGAGAGCAGGTTGGCGACGACCAGGAAGGTACGGCGCGGCACCCGGTCGACGACGTAGCCGAACAGCGGCGCCATCAGGGCCGGCGCGGTCAGCCACAGGAACGTCAGGCCGGCGGCGCCGTTGGAGCCGGTGAGGCTCTTGACCCACATGCTGAGCACGATCAGCATCAGCGAGTCGCCGAGCATGCTCGCGGTCAGACCCGCGAAGAGGCGGCCGAAGCCGCGGGTGGCGAAGGCTCTTCTCATGACTGCTCCCCTTCAGCCGCGGCCTGCCCGCGGACGTTCTCGGTGGTGGCGCCCAGGTCGACCCGGTGCGAGGCGCTCGGCACCAGCCAGCTGACCAGGCTGACCAGGCGGGCGCCCTCGGGTCGCTGCGCCGGGTCGCGGTGCCGGGCGAGGTGGCGCTCGGCAATCTCGCGCAGCTCGGTCCCGATCCCCTGCGCCTCCTCGGCGGTGAGCCACAGCTGGCTCTGGTGCACCGAGGTCGCGTCCTTCCAGGCCTGCGTCTCCTGGTCGTACGACGCCCGGGCGGCCTGGAGCCGACGGACCTCGCGGCCGATCATCACGTCGGTGAGTGCGTCGGCTGCGACCCTCGCCGCGGGGTCGGTGTCGTCCCCGTCGCTCCACTCGAGGCCGTCGTTGGCCGCCTGCCAGGGCCGGTTGCGCCCGGTGCCGCCGGCCGCCTCGGTCACGAACCCGTGCTCGGCGAGCTTGCGCAGGTGCCAGGAGCAGTTCGAGGGCGACTCGCCCACCAGCTCGGCCGCCTCGCTCGCGGTGAGCGGGCCCTCGGTGACCAGGGCACCCAGCAGGGCCATCCGGGTCGGGTGGGCCAGCGCCTTGAGCGAGTCGGCGTCCGTGAGGCGGCGCCGGTTCGGTTCCATAGATGGAAGGTATCCTTTCGAAAGGATCCTTTCAATAGGTTTTCGCTGTTCGCCCGCGGAGAACTCCCCTTCCCGGGGACACGGACACGTGGTCGGGTGGGGCCATGACCACGACTCCCGCCCCCCGCTCCCTGCTCGTCCTCGGTGGCACCGCCTGGCTCGGCCGCACGGTCGCCTCGGTCGCCACCGCCCGCGGCCACGACGTCACCTGCCTGGCCCGCGGCGAGGCAGGGCCGCCGGCCGACGGCGTGCAGCTGGTCCGGGCGGACCGCCGGGAGGACGGTGCCTACGACGAGGTCGCCGGTCGTGACTGGGACGCCGTGCTCGACGTGAGCTGGCAGCCGGACCTGGTCCGCAGCGCGCTCGCAGCGCTCGGCCCCCGGGCCGGCAGCTGGCTCTACGTGTCCTCCTGCTCGGTCTACTCCGACGACCGCACCCCGGACACGGACGAGTCCGCGCCGGTGCACGAGCCCTGGGCGGGCACCGGCACCGCGACCGTCGAGGACTACGGCCCGGCCAAGGTCGCCTGCGAGCAGGCGGTCCTCGAGGCGGTCGGCCCCGAGCGGGCCCTGCTCGCCCGCGCAGGCCTGATCGGAGGCCGCGGCGACGGCAGCGACCGGTTCGGCTACTGGCCGGCCCGCGTCGCCCGGATGCAGTCCGAGGGCGAGGTGCTCCTCGCCCCGCCGATGGACCTCGCCGTCTCGGTGATCGACGTCGAGGACCTCGCGACCTGGCTCGTCGACGCCGCGGAGCAGGGCGTGGCCGGGACGTTCAACGCGCTCGGGGACGCCGTACCGTTCGAGCAGGTGCTGCACGCCTGTGTCCAGGCCTCCGGGCACGAGCCCGTCGCCGCCGAGACCTCCGACGCCTGGCTCGCCGAGCAGGGCGTGGAGCCGTGGGCGGGGCCGGAGTCGCTGCCGCTGTGGATCCCGCGGGAGGAGTACGGCGGCTTCGCTTCCCGCAGCAACGCGGCCGCGAAGAGTGCCGGCCTGCGGCTGCGTCCCCTCGCCGAGACGACCGCCGCCGCGCTGGCGTGGGAGCGCGAGCTCGGTCTCGAGCGCGAGCGTCGCGCCGGACTGTCCCGCGACCGCGAGCTCGCGCTGCTCACGGCCCTGCTGGGGGTCGACGCCGACGCGACGTCCTGAGGAGACACATCGACTGAACGACAAAGAGACTCATGGATTTGTCGACAAATTCATGAGTCTCTTTGTGTGCTGGTCAGATGGGGCGGTCGTCCCGGTTGCGCGGGTCCATGATCGCCACGATCCGCTCGAGGTCGGGGATCGAGGCGAACTCGATCGTCACCCGGCCCTTCGACTTTCCGAGGTCGACCTTGACCCGGGTCTCGAACCGGTCGGACAGTCGCCCGGCGAGGTCGTCGAGCGCGGGCGCGTGCGGCTTGTTCCGCCGCGGCTTGGGCTGCACGCCCGACCCGAGGTCGCCGACCGCGACGATCTCCTCGAGCGCCCGGACCGAGATGCCCTCGGCGACGACGCGGGCGGCGAGCCGGTCCTGGACGTCGGGGTCGGTCACGGTGAGCAGTGCCCGGGCGTGCCCGGCCGAGAGCACCCCGGCCGCGACGCGGCGCTGCACCGGCGGCGAGAGCTTGAGCAGCCGCAGCGTGTTGCTGATCTGCGGCCGGGAGCGCCCGATCCGGGTGGCCAGCTCCTCGTGGGTGCAGCCGAAGTCGTCGAGCAGCTGCTGGTAGGCGGCCGCCTCCTCGAGCGGGTTGAGCTGCGACCGGTGCAGGTTCTCCAGCAGCGCGTCGCGCAGCAGGTCCTGGTCCTCGGTCTCCCGCACGATCGCCGGGATCTTCTCCAGGCCGGCTTCCTGGGTGGCGCGCCAACGACGCTCACCCATGATCAGCTCGAAGCGACCCTCACCCACGGCGCGGACGACGACCGGCTGGAGCAGGCCGACCTCCTGGACCGAGTGCACCAGCTCGGCCATCGCCTCCTCGTCGAAGACCTGCCGCGGCTGGCGCGGGTTGGGCGCGATGTCGCCGACCGGGATCTCGGCGAAGTAGGCACCCACGACGGGGGCGAGCCCCCCAGGGGTGTCCGGGACGTCCGGGGTCGCGGCGGACGCGTCGGTCGCGGCAGCGGGCGCCTCGGAGGCGGGGGACACAGAGGAGGGGGTCTCGCCGTGACCGGGGTCCGTGGTCTCGCCCGGGGGCGTGCCGGCGCCCGGCTGGCCCGGCAGTCCGGGATGCACGTCGGTGCCGACCGCTCCTGCTGTCGCCCCGTCCCCGTCGCTGCCCGCACTCCCCGGCGCCGCGCCCGGGGCGTTCTGGTCGTGACGCACGGGAGCGGTCGGGATCAGCGACCCGAGCCCGCGTCCGAGCCCGCGCCTCTGCTGCGGCTTCTGTGTCATCGCACCCCTCCTGCGCCACCGAGTCGAGTGGCCATCTGCCGCGCCGCTTCGAGATAGCTCAGCGCGCCCGGCGAGCCCGGGTCGTAGGTCATCACGGTCTGTCCATAGCTCGGCGCCTCGGAGATCCGCACCGAGCGCGGGATCGCGGTGCTGAGCACCTGGTCGCCGAAGTGCGCGCGGACCTCCTCCGCCACCCCTGCCGACAGCCGGGTCCGGGCGTCGTACATGGTGAGCAGGATCGTGGAGATCGCCAGGTCCTGGTTGAGGTGCGCCTTGACCATCTCCACGGTCTCGAGCAGCTGGCCGAGGCCCTCGAGCGCGTAGTACTCCGCCTGGATCGGGATCAGCATCTCGTCGCCGGCGCAGAGCGCGTTGAGCGTGAGCAGGCCGAGCGAGGGCGGGCAGTCGATGAGGACGTAGTCGAGCCGGTCCTCACCCTCGCCGAAGACGGGCGGGTACGCGTGGATCGCCTTGCGGAGCCGGCCCTCGCGGGCGACCAGGCTGACCAGCTCTATCTCGGCACCGGCCAGGTCGATGGTCGCCGGCACCACGAAGAGGTTCTCGATGTCCCGCACCGGCTGCACGATGTCGGCGAACGGGACGCCGTCCACGATCGCGTCGTAGGTCGACGGGGTCCCCCGGTGGTGGTCCACCGAGAGGGCCGTCGAGGCGTTGCCCTGCGGGTCGAGGTCGACCACGAGCACCCGGAGACCGTGCTGGGCCAGGGCGGCTGCCATGTTCACCGTGGTCGTGGTCTTGCCGACCCCGCCCTTCTGGTTGGCGACCACCATCACGCGGGTGCGCGCCGGCCGCGGGAGCGGCGCCGCCAGGCGTCGGCCCTCGCGGACCAGCAGCGCGTGCTCGACCGAGCGGGCGAGCGGCGTCGACTCGTCGCTCCCGAGACCGCTGGCCGCGATGTCACCGGCGGTCCGGTAGCGCATCGGGGAGGCCGCGGGTGCCGTCGGGACGGTGGGTCCGGCCGGGAGCTCGGGCGCCACCGGGGTCGGCGCGCCGGCCGCGGGCGCCCCGCCGAAGAGGTCCTCACGCCGGGGCACAGCGTCCGGGGTCGGCTCCGTGGGTCCCGCCGGGACGCTCGTGCCCACCGGGCTGGCCGCGTCGGCCGGCCCGTCTCCTAGCGGACGCAGTCCGAAGTGGGTCACGTCCAGGGGCGACGTGGAGTGGGGCACGACCTTCTCCTCAGCAAGACCGTCGTCGGCTTGCTCGAGTCGGGCGCGAACGGCGGTCGGATCGGGGGCGAGCTCCCCGGTTTCACGTGAAACCGGAGGCTGCCCGGGGGGCGACTCGCTCATGGTTTCACGTGGAACATCTCCACTCGGCATCGGCACACCGACGCCCTGTGGACGAACTTGTGGATTCTGTGGGTAAACCATGTCCCCCGGCCATCCCAGGCGGGGAATCGGGCGCTGCGCGTCCACATCCTGGCGCTGCCCGGGCACGCCGTGCGCCGGCGGGGAGGCCTGGGCGGGACCCTCGGGCCACCCCAGTCCCTGCCGGACGGTGACGGGTGCCGTGACGCGCGATGCCGCCGCGGGCGTACCCGCGGCGGCATCGGTGTGCTTCTCGGAGCTGAAGACAGTCACTTCCTGCGCCCCTTTCGTCGAGACCTGGCCGGCCCCGACGCGGTGTCACCTCCGCGGGGCGGCGCGGGTTCCCAACCTAGACGGGAAGGGCGGGTCGCTTCCACTGTCAGCACCGTGGTGGGCGGGTCGAGAATCTCGGCACCCACCGCGCGCACCCGCACCTCCCCCGCGCCGTAACGGGTCAGCTCGGGTGCTGCGGCCTCGATCTCCTCACCCACCGAGGACCCCTTCATCGCCACCAGGTGGCCGCCCTGACGCACCAGCGGCATCGACCAGTCGAGCAGCCGGCCCAGCGGAGCGACGGCGCGGGACGTGACCACGTCGAACTCGCGGGTGCCGTGCAGCTCCTCGGCGCGGCCCCGCACGACCTCGACGTTGTCGAGCCCGAGGTCCGCCACCACCTCGTCGAGGAAGGTGGTCCGCCGCAGCAGGGGCTCGACCAGCGTCAGGGTGAGGTCCGGCCGCGCGATCGCCAGCACCAACCCGGGGAGGCCGGCACCGCTGCCGATGTCGGCGACGCTCAGGTCCGGACCGATGGCCTCGCCGAGGACCGCGCAGTTGAGCAGGTGCCGCTCCCACAGGCGCGGCGCTTCCCGGGGGCCGATCAGGCCGCGCACCACACCGTCGTCGGCGAGCAGCGCGCAGTAACGCTCGGCCAGCGGGAGCCGGAGTGAGAACACCCCCCGCGCCGACACGGGCGTGGGGGGTGTTTCACGTGAAACGGAGTCGTTCACGAGGCCCTGCTTCTCAGGCCGGCAGCACGACGACGAAGCGGCGCGGCTCGACACCCTCGGACTCCGAGGTCAGCCCGGCGGCGGCAACGGCGTCGTGGACGACCTTGCGCTCGAACGGCGACATCGGGTCCAGCGCCACCTTCTCACCGCTGGTGCGGACCTGCTCGACGGTGTCGGCTGCCAGCTTCTCCAGCGACGTGCGCTTGTCGGCGCGGTAGCCGCCGATGTCCAGCATCAGTCGGGACCGCTCGCCGGTCTCGCGGTAGACCGCCAGCCGGGTCAGCTCCTGGAGCGCCTCGAGGACCTCGCCGTTGCGGCCGACCAGCTGCTCGAGGTCGCCACCCACGATGGAGACCGCCGCGCGGTCGCCCTCGACGTCCATGTCCAGGTCGCCGTCGAGGTCGGCGATGTCGAGGAGCTCCTCGAGGTAGTCGGCAGCGATGTCGCCCTCCTGCTCCAGGAGGTCGGCCACGTCGCCCGTCCGCTCGGTGGCAGTGTCCTCGGCGGACTCGGGGGTGGGGGTGTTCTCGTCGGTCACGGTGTGCTCCTCGGTGTGCTGGGAGGGAAGGTCGATGCTCACGCGTCGGTGCCCGCGGCGGGAGCGTCGCCGTCACGCGGCGGCTGGCCCGGCCCGGCGGGACCCTGCTTCTTGCGCTGGCTGCGGGTCTGCTTCTTCGGCTGCTGGCGCGGCGGGGTCGTCGGCTGCTCCGGCTGCGCGGTCTCGGCGGCGGCGTCCGCCGAGCCGGGAGCCGGGAGGCCCTTGCGCTGCGCCTTCGCGAGGTCGCGGTGCTCCTTGGCCTTCGCGGCGGGCGTGCCCGGAGCCGGGTTGTTGCGGATCACGTAGAACTGCTGACCCATGGTCCACAGGTTCGAGGTCACCCAGTAGAAGAGAACGCCGATCGGGAAGGCGATACCACCGACGGCGAAGACCACCGGGAGCACGTAGAGCAGCATCTTCTGCTGCTGGGCGTACTGGCCGGTCATCGCGTCGGCCGGCATGTTCTTGCTCATCAGCTGGCGCTGGGTGAGGAACGTGGTGGCGGTCATGATGATGACCATCGCGCCGGCGAGCACCTTGATGCCGAGGTCGGCGTGCGCGCCGGTGAACTTGTCCGCGATCCGCGCTCCGAGGAACGTCGCGTTGGTCAGCGAGTGCACCTGGGCCTCGGTGAGGACACCCTTGACCTTGCCGTTGGCCGCGTTGTCGATCAGCCGGAACAGCGCGAGGAAGATCGGCATCTGCAGCAGGATCGGCAGGCAGGACGCGAACGGGTTGGTGCCCGTCTCGCGGTAGAGCGCCATCGTCTCCTGCGCCAGCCGCTCGCGGTCGTGGCCGTACTTCTTCTGCAGCTCCTTCACCTTCGGCTGCAGCATCTGCATGTTGCGGCTGGACTTGATCTGCTTGACGAACAGCGGGATCAGCGCCGCGCGGATCGCGATGGTGAGGCCGATGATCGACAGCACCCAGGCGACGCCGGAGTTGGGGTCCAGAACCAGGCTGAAGACGTGGTGGAAGCCCGACAGGATGATCGACGTGATCCAGTACAGCGGCGTCATGATGAAGCCACCGAGCTGACCGAGGAAGTGAAACACTCAGGCTCCTTGAGTCTGGTGAGGTGCGGGTGGAACGGGGTCGTAGCCGCCGGCGGCCCACGGGTGGCAGCGGCCGAGGCGCCGTACGGCGAGCCAGCTGCCGCGGAGGCTGCCGTGCACGGTCACTGCCTCCAGCGCGTAGGCGGAGCAGGACGGGTGGTAGCGGCAGACCTGCCCGTAGAGCGGGCTGATCAGCAGCCGGTAGAGCCGCAGGAAGCCGACGAGCAGGGGCCGGACCGGGTCCATCATGCGCCCCGCCTGTCCTCGGTGCGGTCACGCCGGCGCAGCACCCGGGCCAGAGCGGCGTCGAAGTCGGCACCGAGGGCCGTCGACGACGCGTCCGCGGAGCCGGGCAGCGCCCTGACCACGAGCACACAAGAGCCCGGCAGCGACGAGAGTCGCTCCCGGGCGAGGTGTCGGAGCCGGCGCTTCACCTGGTTGCGGACGACGGCGTTGCCCACCGCCTTGCTGACCACGAAGCCGACGAGGGGTCCGTCCTGGTCCGCACCGGACGTGGTGTCCAGGTGCAGGACCAGGGTCGGGGTACCCGCTCGTCGGCCTCGACGGATGGTGCCGGCGAATCCACGGCTGGACGTGAGCCGGTGGGCCCGCGTCAGCATCGGTGGTTCACCGGGTCAGCGGCGACGGCACACGCCGCCGCTCAGACGGCGAGGCTGCTGCGGCCCTTGCGGCGACGCGACGACAGGATCGCGCGACCCGCACGGGTGCGCATCCGCAGACGGAAGCCGTGGACCTTGTGACGGCGACGGTTGTTCGGCTGGTACGTACGCTTGCTCACGAGCTTGTCTCCGTGGGATCGGGAGTGTGACGTCAGGGTTCGGACCGGGGTGGTACGTCGACGGGCCCCGCCCACCCGCGCGAACGCGAGAAGGACGTGGCGCGGCGCTTGCTGCGACCGTGCTCGTCTGCTCTCACGTCGGCGTGGACATGCGGCACCGGTCGACACCGGTTCGACTGACCAACGGTACGCGGGGCGAGGTCCGAGGGTCAAACCCGCCCCTGTGGACAACCGCTTGATCCACAGGCTCGCGGCTTGTTAGCGTCTGCCTGTCCCGAGTTTTCCCCACGGTCGACGCGCCGGCTCTGGCCGGTGACACATCGCGTTGGGTCGACGTAAAACCACCTCTGACCTGCGCAGATGCGATTCCTGATGGCGTCGCGCCCGATCTCGGAACGGCCTCTACCAGAACCAGGCCGACATGCACAACCTGTGGACAAAGGTGTGGACTGTTAAGCGCACCGCCAGCACCGATTGACGTGGGGAGCACCCCGTGAGCGAGGACAGGGTGAACAACCGTGACTGACCATGACTGAGACCGGAGCCGACCTCGGCACCGTCTGGCGCCAGCTCGTCGAGGACCTGCCGCCCAACCAGCGCGCCTGGCTGGCCAACAGCCAGCCGATGACGCTGCACGAGAACTCGGCGATCATCGCGGTCGCCGACGAGTTCACCCGCAACCAGCTCGAGGGCCGGCTGCGCACGCGGCTCGAGGACGCCCTCGGCAACGCCTTCGGTCGCCAGGTCCGGATCGCCGTGACCGTCGACCCCGACATCGAGAAGACGATGGAGCCGCCGCGCTCCCCCTCTCTCACTGGAAACGGGCTCGGCGGTAACGGGCTCACCGGCAACGGCATGGGCGGCTCGGCCACCCACGGCACCGGCGGCCACGGGCCCGACAACCACGGCGACCACGACCCCCGGGCCGGCGGCCACGCCGACACCGGGCACCGCAGCCGCGGTGACGACATGGCGATCAATCCACAGATCGACATGTCGACAAATCCTCTTGACGTCCCGACCCCGCTGCACGGGGCGCCCGGCAGCAACGGGGCGAAGTCCACGGGCAGCGCGCTCGAGACCCGGCTGAACCCGAAGTACATCTTCGAGACCTTCGTCATCGGCTCGTCGAACCGGTTCGCCCACGCCGCCGCCGTCGCGGTGGCCGAGGCGCCGGGCAAGGCCTACAACCCGCTGCTGATCTACGGCGACTCCGGCCTGGGCAAGACCCACCTGCTGCACGCGATCGGTCACTACGTGCGCAGTCTCTTCAGCGGTGCGCGCGTGCGCTACGTGTCGTCCGAGGAGTTCACCAACGAGTTCATCAACGCGATCCGCGACGACAAGGCGGCGATGTTCCAGCGCCGCTACCGCGACGTCGACGTGCTGCTGATCGACGACATCCAGTTCCTGGAGGGGAAGATCCAGA